>Ga0209051_1000072_pt1 | contig 210334 bp, 189 predicted proteins | sample AraplaCvi_mMS_r2_2_FD_184286 | JGI IMG/M metagenome (GOLD analysis project Ga0209051, IMG submission 184286) | Arabidopsis root microbial communities from North Carolina, USA - plate scrape MF_Cvi_mMS_r2 (SPAdes) (version 2) | ecosystem: Host-associated > Plants > Roots > Endosphere | place...
AGGCCATCATCACGGCCCTGGGCACCGGTATTCACGACGAGTTCGACCTGTCGAAGCTGCGGTATCACAAGATCGTGCTGATGGCCGACGCCGACGTCGACGGCCAGCACATCTCGACGCTGCTGCTGACCCTGCTGTTCCGGTTCATGAAGCCGCTGGTGGAAAACGGCCACATCTTCCTGGCCCAGCCGCCGCTGTACAAGCTGAAATGGCAACGCAGCGAACCCGAATTCGCCTACTCGGACCGCGAACGTGACGGCCTGCTCGAAGCCGGCAAGAAGGCCGGCAAGCGGATCAACACCGACGACGGCATCCAGCGCTACAAGGGTCTGGGTGAGATGGACGCCAAGGAGCTATGGGAGACCACCATGGATCCGTCCGTGCGCGTCCTGCGTCAGGTCACCCTCGATGACGCCGCGGCCGCCGACGAACTGTTCTCGATCCTGATGGGCGAGGACGTCGAAGCACGTCGCAGCTTCATCACCCGGAACGCGAAAGATGTTCGTTTCCTTGATGTTTAGTGAGCGGCCCGAGTTGAGGAGGGGAACGCGCTGATGGTGCACACCGCATTCATCCGGGTGAAGGTTGCCGAGGATGCAACCGAGCGGGCCGCAGCGGCGATGCGCGAATTGGTCGCTCCGACCCTCGCCGAGCCGGGCTGCATCACCTACGAGTTCTACCGGGATCTCGACGATCCGACGCTGTTCCACTGCTTCGAGCACTGGGATTCCCGGGAGGCACTCGACGCGCACGGCACCACGCCACATGTCGCGACGTTCCTCGGTGAGCTCGGGCCGCTGATCGAAAAGTGGGAATACAACCACACGGCAGCGCTGTGAGTCCGGGCCCCGCGCCCACCGAAAAAGCAATGTTTAACGTGAAACAATCCGCAGAAGGAACTCGATGACCGACACCATGCCGCCCGAGGGCGACCGCATCGAACCGGTTGACATCCAGCAGGAGATGCAGCGCAGCTACATCGATTACGCCATGAGCGTCATCGTCGGCCGCGCCCTCCCCGAGGTCCGTGACGGCCTCAAGCCGGTGCACCGCCGGGTGCTCTATGCCATGTACGACTCGGGCTTCCGGCCGGACCGCTCGCACGCCAAGTCCGCACGTTCGGTCGCCGAGACCATGGGTAACTACCACCCGCACGGTGACTCGTCGATCTACGACACCCTGGTCCGCATGGCCCAGCCGTGGTCGCTGCGCTACCCGCTGGTCGACGGCCAGGGCAACTTCGGTTCGCCCGGTAACGACCCCGCCGCCGCCATGCGTTACACCGAGGCCCGGCTCACCCCGCTGGCCATGGAGATGCTGCGCGAAATCGACGAGGAGACAGTCGATTTCATCCCGAACTACGACGGCCGCGTCCAAGAGCCGACCGTCCTGCCCAGCCGGTTCCCGAACCTGCTGGCCAACGGCTCCGGCGGCATCGCCGTCGGTATGGCCACCAACATCCCGCCGCACAACCTGCGTGAACTCGCCGAGGCCGTGTACTGGTGCCTGGAGAACCACGAGGCCGACGAGGAGACCACCCTCGAAGCGGTGATGGAGCGGGTCAAGGGCCCGGACTTCCCCACCCACGGCCTGATCGTCGGGACCCAAGGCATCTCCGACACCTACCGCACCGGCCGCGGCTCGGTCCGCATGCGCGGCGTCGTCGAGATCGAGGAAGACGCCAAGGGCCGCACCTCGCTCGTCATCACCGAGCTGCCCTACCAGGTCAACCACGACAACTTCATCACCTCGATCGCCGAGCAGGTGCGCGACGGCCGAATCGCCGGCATCTCCAACATCGAGGACCAGTCCAGCGACCGCGTCGGTCTGCGCATCGTCGTGGACCTCAAGCGTGACGCCGTCGCCAAGGTGGTGCTGAACAACCTCTACAAGCACACCCAGCTGCAGACGAGCTTCGGTGCCAACATGCTGTCGATCGTCGACGGCGTGCCGCGCACCCTGCGCCTCGATCAGATGATCCGGTACTACGTCGCCCACCAGCTCGACGTGATCATCCGGCGCACGCGGTACCGGTTGCGCAAGGCCAACGAGCGCGCCCACATCTTGCGTGGCTTGGTGAAAGCCCTTGACGCCCTTGATGAAGTCATCGCGCTGATCCGCGCGTCGGCCAACGCCGACGCGGCCCGGACCGGCTTGATGGAGCTGCTCGAGGTCGACGAGATCCAGGCGCAGGCCATCCTCGACATGCAGCTGCGCCGCCTCGCCGCCCTCGAGCGGCAGCGCATCGTCGACGATCTGGCCAAGATCGAAGCCGAGATCGCCGACCTCGAGGACATCCTGGCCAAGCCCGAGCGGCAGCGCGCCATCGTCCACGACGAGCTCAAGGAGCTCGCCGACAAGTACGGCGACGACCGTCGTACCCGCATCATCGCGGCCGACGGTGACGTCACCGACGAGGACCTCATCCAGCGCGAGGACGTCGTCGTCACCATCACCGAGACCGGCTACGCCAAGCGCACCAAGACCGACCTCTACCGCAGCCAGAAGCGCGGCGGCAAGGGCGTGCAGGGCGCCGGGCTCAAGCAGGACGACATCGTCAACCACTTCTTCGTGTGCTCGACACACGACTGGATCCTGTTCTTCACCACGCAGGGCCGGGTGTACCGGGCGAAGGCGTACGACCTGCCCGAGGCCTCGCGGACCGCGCGTGGCCAGCACGTCGCGAACCTGCTGGCTTTCCAGCCGGAGGAGCGCATCGCCCAGGTCATCCAGATCAAGAGCTACGAGGACGCGCCCTACCTGGTGCTCGCCACCCGCAACGGCCTGGTGAAGAAGTCCAAGCTGGCCGACTTCGACTCGAACCGCTCCGGCGGCATCGTCGCGATCAACCTGCGCGACGGCGACGAACTGGTCGGTGCCGTGCTGTGCTCCGCCGAAGAGGACCTGCTGCTGGTGTCCGCCAACGGCCAGTCCATCCGGTTCTCCGCGACGGACGAGGCGCTGCGCCCGATGGGTCGCGCCACCTCGGGTGTGCAAGGTATGCGGTTCAACGAAGACGACCGTTTGCTGTCGCTCAACGTCGTGGTTCCGGACACCTATCTGTTGGTGGCGACCGCGGGTGGTTACGCCAAGCGGACCGCCATCGACGAGTACACGGCGCAGGGCCGCGGCGGCAAGGGCATCCTCACGATCCAGTACGACCCGAAGCGTGGCAGTCTGGTCGGTGCGTTGATCGTCGATGACGACACCGAGCTGTACGCCATCACTTCCGGCGGTGGTGTCATCCGGACCGCGGCACGTCAGGTGCGCAAGGCCGGACGGCAGACCAAGGGTGTGCGGTTGATGAACCTGGGTGAGGGCGACACACTGATTGCCGTCGCGCGCAACGCCGAAGAGGCCGAAGGTGGCGACGAGACCGACACCGAGGTCGTCGACACCGCGACCGAGACCGAGACCGACGAAACGTAGTGCTGCGACTGTCCCCAGCCGCCCTGATTGAAGGAGCCGCCAGGTGAGTTCCCCGAACGAACCGGGATACACCCGTACCGGTGACGGACCCGCGAGCAATAACGGGCCCGCCACCGGATCGGGTGGTGGCGCCCATGCGGCCGACCAGAGCGGGGACACCCCGCCCTGGCAGCGGACCCGCAGTGGGGCTCCGGCGGACGCTCCGGCAGCCGGCGGACAGAGCCTGGACGAGCGGCTGAACCGCTTCGTCAGCGGTAGTGGATCGGGATCGGGGTTGTCCAGCAGTTCGCCGTCGGAGGCGGAGACGACCATCACGCCGGCCATCACACCTGACACCCCGCCGGTGCCCCCGGTGCCGGCAGCACCCTCGTCCCCCGTAGTCACCCCGCAGGGCAATGTGGCGCCGAAGCCGGTCCGGACGGCCGAGACCGTCCGGACGGAAACCCGGCCCGACGCCGCCTACGCCAGCGAGATCCCGGACCTGTCGCGCCAGCAGCAGCGCCGTGCGGGCGAGCCGCGGGAGCCCCGCAGCACCGTCGCCACGGTGTCGCAGGCCCCGGCACGTTCGGCGGCGCCGCGCAGCCGTGCGGGTGCCCGGCAGGACGGCCCGGTGCGGGCCAGCATGCAGGTGCGCCGCGTCGACCCGTGGAGTGTGCTGAAGGTCTCGCTGGTGCTGTCGGTGGCGTTGTTCTTCGTCTGGATGATCGCCGTCGCGTTCCTGTACCTCGTCCTCGGCGGTATGGGTGTGTGGAGCAAGCTCAACAGCAACGTCGGCGATCTGCTCACCAGCGGTGGCGGCAGCGGCGGTGAATTGGTTTCTGCCAGTACGATTTTCGGCGGCGCGACCCTCATCGGGTTGGTCAACATCGTGCTGCTGACGGCCATGGCCACGGCGGCGGCGTTCGTCTACAACCTGACCACGGATCTGGTCGGCGGCGTCGAGGTGACGCTCGCGGACCGGGACTAGTCGGCAGGCCTGCGGGCGCGACTGACGTCGCGTTTTGGGCGCAGAGGTACCCATACGGTAATCTCATCGCTCGGCCGCAAGGCCACTTTCGGGCCTATAGCTCAGGCGGTTAGAGCGCTTCGCTGATAACGAAGAGGTCGGAGGTTCGAGTCCTCCTAGGCCCACGGAAGTCGGTATCACCGACTCCCCCACCGGAAGGGTGCACCGTGAGATTGGTTCTGCTGGTGCTCGGTGTCATGGTCGCAGTCGCTGCCGGCTTCGTGTGGCGGACCCGGCATGGCGCAGAGGTCTGGCACTCAATTCAATCGGACACCATCGAGGGGCCTTAGCTCAGTTGGTAGAGCGCTGCCTTTGCAAGGCAGATGTCAGGAGTTCGAATCTCCTAGGCTCCACAAGAATCCACAGCAGTTCGCAGAGCGGTTCCGACGTCCGTCGGGGCCGCTTTTCTCGTGTTGGCTTCCAACGGCGCTCCAACATTGCGGTCCTACGCTGCCCGCATGACGACAGAGATCAGCTACGCGAAGTGGATGTTGCCACTGTCGGTGCCGTTCGGTCTCGGACCGAAGCACAGCGAGGTGCAGGTGCGCGACGGCGCCCTGCACGTGACCATGGGGTGGGGGTTTTCCGCCGAGATCCCGCTGGCGTCGATCACGGAAGCCAGCCACTGGGAAGGCCGCATCACGTCCTGGGGTGTGCATGGCTGGCGCGGTCGCTGGCTGGTCAACGGTTCGTCGGATGGTGTCGTGGCGCTGACCATCGATCCGCCGGTGAAGGCGAAGGTATGTGGGGTGCCGGTGACGTTGCGTCAGCTGGGGGTCAGTGTGACCGATCCGGACGCTCTCATCGCATCCTGCACAGGCTGACGAACAGGAGCTTGTGTGCCAACTCCAGGGTGGACCTGACACCCAAGCTCAGTCTCGGGCGCCCGGAACTAGGGCTGCGGCGTCACATCCACGCTCGGGGGCAGCGGGGACGGTTCCGGCTGCATCGAGCGCCGCACGATCGAGAACGTGATGCCACCGAGCGCCAGGACCGCGACGGTGGCGCCGGCGATCAGCAGGGGCCGGCGACGGTTGGCACCTGCCTGCACCACCACGGCCAGATCGCCCGCGGAGTCTTCGCTGCGGTGGCACCGGCGTCCGACCCAACGGGCGGTCCCCAGCGTCGAGCCGACGCCCAAACCGAGGAGCCCGCGCAGCATCAGCAGCGGCCCGACGATGGTGTACTTCAGCCCGCGACCCAGGCGGGCACCGGAGCTGGGGCGGCTGACCTCGGGGACGTTCTCGGTGACAGTGCTCATCAACCAACCTCTCTGCCGGACACGATTTCTGCAGACCTCCGGAGCGGAGGCCGGGCTCTACGCCAGGGCTTCCACGTTATTCGGTGGGGGCGACTTCGGGGTCTTAAATGTGAGTGGCAGACTGACTTTCCGTGACGAGCCCCATTCAGACTGCGACCGCGACGCTGCACACCAACCGCGGCGACATCAAGATTGCTTTGTTCGGTAACCACGCGCCCAAGACCGTCGCCAACTTTGTTGGTCTGGCCCAGGGCACCAAGGATTACTCCACCGAGAACGCCTCGGGCGGCACCTCCGGCCCGTTCTACGACGGCGTCATCTTCCACCGTGTCATCGACGGCTTCATGATCCAGGGCGGCGACCCGACCGGTACCGGTCGTGGCGGCCCGGGCTACCAGTTCGCCGACGAGTTCCATCCGGAGCTGCAGTTCGACAAGCCGTACCTGCTGGCCATGGCGAACGCCGGCCCGGGCACCAACGGCTCGCAGTTCTTCATCACCGTCGGGCCGACCCCGCACCTGAACCGTCGCCACACCATCTTCGGCGAGGTCGTCGACGAGGCGTCGCAGAAGGTCGTGGACGCCATCGCCACCACGGCAGTCGACCGCGGTGACCGCCCGACCGAGCCGGTCGTCGTCGACTCGATCACCGTTTCCTGATCTCAGCCTCACGCACGGCGCGGCAGTCCCCTACCGGGGCCTGTCGCGCCGTTTGCGTTGAGCCTGTAATGAGGGTCGGGGCTACTCGTACTTCTGCGCCACTGGTTCAGGATCAACGCGGAACGGTCGCGTATGGAGGTTGAGCCTGCGGTCCGGGCGGAAAAGTGCGAGTGCGGTGCGCCCAGGGCGCAGGATCAACTCCCCGATGCAAGCGTCAACGGAATTACGGGATGTAGCCGGCGTCGGTCAGGGCGTCGAGCACGTTGATGGGATCGGTGCCGACGTCCCACCGGGTGAAGACCAGGAGCCGGTCGTCAACGGTGTCGAGCTCCAGCAGCCGCACCTTGCGGGTGAGCCGACGGAACTCGGTGATACGCACACTCTTGAGGTCGGCCTGTGTATAAGTCTGGGTGCTGAACCATCCGCGCACGACGAGCCCGGCGGGCGTGATGGCAAGTTTCGGCCGGGCGCGCCAGGACATGACGGCGAACACCAGCAGACCGATGGCCGCGATGCCGCCGAGAAGACGTCCGGGCAGGTCAGTGACCGAAGTCAGGGCCACCGCGGCGAGTATGACGCCGAATGCTCCACAGGCCGCGATACCGGCTGTGGGGGGACTCCATTGAGTTTGTTCCACGAGATGTCCACACCCTTGGGGGCAAGTTATCCACAGGCACTATCCCCAATGGGGATGAATCACATCGATGTGATTGGGTGTCCGTCAGGTTGCCAATTGGGTTACGTCACGAGACCTGGATGTAACGAACCGGGTCTGTTGACGCAGCTCAGCGCCACCGCATGGTCAGCAGCAGGCCCGTGATCATGAACGCGAATGCGATCGCGTAGTTCCACTGGGCGAGATCGGCCATCCACTGCAGCAGGTGCGGGGTACCGGCCGGGTTCAGCGCGGCAAGCTGGAACACCGCCAGCCAGATCAGACCGATCAGCATGAGCGAGCAGAAGAACACCACGAACCACACGCTCGACGGCCCGGCCTTGACCTTCACCGGCGTCCGACTCACCGGGTTGATGGTGAAGTCGTTCTTCTTGCGAACCTTGGACTTGGGCATTGGTACCTTCGCGGACAGTCGGTGCCGCACTCCCGCGCCGGTGGAGAAAAACCGGCAATTCGGTGCGACGATGGAGCGGTATGCACTCAGAGCCTAACGCAGAAGACGTGTCGCCTCGCAGGCCGTGGTGGACGGCCGGGACCCCGGAACCTGACCAGCCGGCCCGCCACTCGGCCTGGCGATTCGGTGTGCCGGTGGTCTGTGTGCTCGCCGGCCTCCTGCTCGCCACCACCCACAGTGTCTCCGGGGGCAGTGAGATCCGGCGCAGCGACGCGCCGCGCCTCGTAGACATGGTCAAGGAGGCCCAGCGCACCGTCGCCACCCGGGCCGCCGAGCGCGACAGCCTGCAGCATCAGCTCGAGAATCACCACGGCGGGACACCCGGTGCCGATGCCGCGCTCGGCGCCATCACCAACCGGGCCAACGAACTCGGCCTGGAACTGGGCCTCGACCCCATGCGGGGACCGGGCCTGGTGATCACGCTCAACGACGCGCAGCGCAATGCGCAGGGCCAGTACCCGCGCGACGCCACCCCTGACGACCTCGTCGTACACCAGCAGGACGTCCAGGCGGTGCTCAACGCGCTGTGGCTGGGTGGTGCCGAGGCCGTCCAGATGCAGGACCAGCGGATCCTGGCCACCTCGGCCCCGCGGTGCGTCGGGAACACCCTCTTGCTCAACGGCCGCACCTACAGTCCGCCGTACGTCATCACCGTGATCGGCAACGTCGAGGGCATGCGGGCCGCACTCGCCGCCGCGCCCCTGGTGACGCTCTACAAGCAGTACGTGGTGCGGTTCGGGCTCGGTTATACCGAGGAGCCGCGCGCATCGGTGGACGTCGTCGGCCACCGGATGCCGCTGAAGCTCCGGTACGCCAAACCGGCTGGACCCGTCACATATTGAGTGCTCGGCTCGGCGGGTGACCCAGTAGCCTGACGGCATGCAGGTTCTCGTCCTCGACAACTACGACAGCTTCGTGTTCAACCTGGTCCAGTACCTGGGTCAACTCGGGGTGCACGCGCAGGTCTGGCGTAGCGACGACGAGCGCGTCTCCACTCCCGACGGCGTCGCCGCCGTGGCCAAGGAGTTCGACGGCATCCTGGTGAGCCCCGGCCCGGGCACCCCGGAGCGGGCCGGCGCGTCCATTCCGTTGGTCCGCGCGTGCGCCGAGACCGGCACTCCCCTACTCGGGGTGTGCCTCGGACACCAGGCGATCGGCGTGGCGTTCGGTGGCACGGTCGACCGCGCGCCGGAACTGCTGCACGGCAAGACCAGTCAGGTGCATCATGCGAACAGTGGTGTGCTGCAAGGACTTCCGGACCCGTTCACGGCGACCCGCTACCACTCGCTGACCATCCTGCCCGAGACGCTGCCGGCTGAGCTGGAGGCCATCGGGCAGACCGACAGCGGCGTCATCATGGCCGTCCGGCACCGCGAACTGCCGATCCACGGAGTGCAGTTCCACCCGGAGAGCATCCTGACGCAAGGCGGCCATCGGATGCTGGCCAACTGGCTCGCCTTCTGTGGCCAGGCTCCCGACGAGGGACTGGTCAGCCGGCTCGAGCAGGAAGTCGCCGACGCGGTTTCCGCTGCCACCCGCACCGCGTAGTTCGGCGCGGGTCGCGCGAATTACGAGGCGAAGCTCAGCGTGATCGACGCGTTGAAGTTGACCCCGCTGCCGGCCGCCGGCATCTGGCTCACCACCGCGTTGCTGCGCTGACCGCTGTTCTGCACGTCGGCGCCCTTGATCAGCACGCCGGTCCAGCCCAGCGCGCGCAGATTCGGTTCGGCGTCGGTCCAGAACTGGCCGCTCAGGTTCGGCATGACGAACTGGTTGCCCTGCGACACCTTCAGCGTGATCGGCGCGTCCTTGGCCGTCGGCGTGCCGGCCGGCGGGTCGGTGCCGATGATCTCCCCGGCCGGTTTCGGGCTGTCGATCGGAGCCGTCAGGATCGTCGTGAAGCCGACGGTGTTCAGATTCTTGGTCGCGATGTCGACGGTCTGCCCATTCACGTCGGGGATCGGCACCAGGCCCGGGCCGGAGCCAACGATGATCGTGATGACGTTGGTGATCGCCGAGGTCTGGTGCGCCGGCGGGTTGGTCGCGATGACCCGGTCCCGCTGCTCCGGCAGCGACTGCGACACCGTCTGCTGGATGTTCCGGAAGCCGGCGGACTGCAGCTTGGCCATCGCATCAGAGGGCGACAGCTTCGACACGTCCGGGACCTCGCGCTGCTCTGGTCCGGTGGAGATGTTGATGGTGATCTCGTCACCGGCGGCGACGGAGGTGTTGGCCGCCGGCTCGGTGCCGATGACGTGGTCCGGCGCCACCGTCGAGTCGGGCCGCTGTTGCGTACGGGTCTTGAAGCCGCGGTTCTGCAGGTTGGCGACGGCGTCGGCCTGAGCCAGCCCACGTACGTCCGGAATCTGCTGGTCGTGCGGCTTGCCGCCGATCAGGTTGATGGCCACCGTGACGACGACGGTCAGCACCGCCAGGATGGCCGCGGCGATGAGCCAGCGACCGATGGGCGTCGAGGCACGGTCCGTCGAACGGTACGGCTGGGGGCTGACGCTGATCGGCTCCGGCATCATGCTGCGCGGTCCGCCGAACCCACCGGTGCCCATCATCGCGGTCCGCTCGGCGTCGGTGAGCACCTTGGGTGCATCCGGCGCCTCGCCGGCGTGCACGCGGATCAGGTCGTTCCGCATGTCCGCGGCGCTCTGGTAGCGGTTGTCCGGATTCTTCGCCAGCGCCTTGAGTACGACGGCGTCCAGGCCGGGGCTGATGCCGGAATGACGCTGCGACGGCGGCACCGGATCCTCGCGGACATGCTGGTACGCCACGGCGACCGGCGAATCGCCGACGAAGGGCGGCTCACCGGTGATGAGTTCGTAGAGCACGCAGCCCAGCGAGTACACGTCTGAGCGGGCGTCGACGTTCTGCCCGCTGGCCTGCTCGGGCGACAGGTACTGCGCGGTGCCGATGACCGCGGCGGTCTGCGTCATCCGATTGCTGCTGTCGGCGATGGCGCGAGCGATGCCGAAGTCCATGACCTTGACCGCGTTGGACTTGCTGATCATGATGTTCGCCGGCTTGATGTCCCGGTGCACGATGCCGTGCTGGTGACTGAAGTTCAGCGCCTGGCAGGCGTCGGCGATGATCTCGATGGCGCGCTGTTGCGGGAGCGGCCCCTCGGTGTGCACGATGTCGCGCAGCGTCACGCCGTCGACGTACTCCATGACGATGTACGGCAGCGGCCCGTTGGGCGTCTCTGCTTCGCCGGTGTCATAGACCGCGACGATCGCCGGGTGGTTCAGCGCCGCGGCGTTCTGCGCCTCCCGGCGGAAGCGCAGGTAGAAGCTGGGGTCTCGAGCGAGGTCAGCGCGCAGCACCTTGACCGCCACGTCGCGGTGCAGGCGCAGATCCCGTCCGAGGTGAACCTCGGACATGCCGCCGAAGCCGAGGATGTCCCCCAGTTCGTAGCGGTCGGAGAGGTGCTGGGGCGTGGTCATGAGATGGCCGGTCCTGACAGATCCGGGAGACGAATCGACTGGCCCGCCGGTGCGCCTGGAGTCTTGGTGGTCTCGGTGATGGTGTTGGTGACCGTCGACTGCTGCTGGTTCTTCTGGTCTTGGCGGTCCTGCGCGTTGAGCACGATCAGGATCGCGATGACGATCGCCAGCGCACCCAGGACACCTGCCGCCCACAGCAGCGCGCGCTGCCCGGGTGAGAACGTGCGCCGGGCCGGCGGGGCCGGTCGGTGACTACCGGCGGCGGGCCGGGGCCGCGGTGTCGCGGGTGCCGGCCGGGCGGGCTCGATGGCAGCCCGTGTCTGTGTGCTCGACGGGATGGCCGCGGGAGCGGCCCGTCCGATGGTCGGGGCCTGGTTGGGCCGCGGCGGACGGCGTCCGGCCCGGACCGCGGCGACGGCATCGGCGAACGGGCCGCCGCTGCGGTAGCGGTGGATGGCGTCCTTGGCGAGGCTGATCTCGATCAGCTCGCGGACGTTCGGGGGCAGGTCGGCCGGCAGCGGTGGCGGCGCTTCCTTGATGTGCTTCATCGCGACGGTCAGTGCGCCGTCGCCGGTGAACGGCCGTCGCCCGGACACGGACTCGTAGCCGACGACACCGAGCGAGTAGACGTCGCTGGCGGCGGTGGCGTCGTGGCCCAGGGCCTGCTCGGGCGCGATGTATTGGGCGGTGCCCATGACCATGCCGGTCTGGGTGACGGGCGCCGCGTCGACGGCCTTGGCGATACCGAAGTCGGTGAGCTTCACCTGGCCGGTCGGGGTGATCATGATGTTGCCGGGCTTGACGTCACGGTGCACCAGGCCGGCGCTGTGCGCGACCTGCAGGGCCCGGCCCGTCTGCTCCAGCATGTCCAGCGAGTGCCGCAGTGACAGGCGGCCGGTGCGCTTGATCACCGAGTTCAGCGGCTCGCCGTTGACGAGTTCCATCACCAGGTAGGCGGTGCGGCCGGAATCGTCGAGTTCGGTCTCGCCGTAGTCGTAGACGCTGGCGATGCCGGGGTGGTTCAGCATCGCGACCGTGCGCGCCTCGGCGCGGAACCGCTCGACGAATTCGGGGTCGGTCGAGTATTCGGCCTTGAGTACCTTGATGGCGACCTGTCGGCCGAGCCTGCTGTCGACGCCTTCCCAGACCTGACCCATGCCGCCTGTGGCGATGAGTCGCTGAAGTCGATAGCGGCCGGAAAGTGTGACTCCGACGCGTGCGCTCATCCGCGATCCGCCTCCGCTTCTCGCTGCCCGCTCATGATCCCTCCCGTAGCGCCGCGGCGATGGTGGCCCGCCCGATGGGTGCGGCCAGCGCACCGCCGGTCGCGGACAAACGGTCTCCACCATTCTCCACTAGGACGGCGACCGCGACCTTCGGGGATTTCGCCGGGGCAAAAGCGATGTACCACGCATGTGGTGGGGTGTTTCGTGGATCGGTGCCGTGTTCGGCCGTGCCCGTCTTGGATGCGATCTGCACGCCGGCTATGGCTCCCTTCTGCTGCGTCACCTGCTCGGCGCCGACCATCAGATCCGTAAGTGTAGCCGCGACCTGGGATGAGATGGCCCGCCGCTGTTGGTGCGGTGAGGTAGCCGCGATGTTGGAAAGGTCGGGTCCCTTGAGGTCGTCGACCAGGTAAGGGGCCATGCTGACGCCACCGTTGGCGACGGTCGCGGCGATCATCGCGTTCTGCAGCGGGGTCAGGGCGACGTCCTTCTGGCCGATGCTGGAGATACCCAGGGCCGGGGCGTCGGAGATCGGGCCGACGGTCGATTCCGCGACCTGCAGCGGGATCGACGGCGGCGGGGTGTCCAGGCCGAACTGCTTGGCCATGGTCCGCATCGCATCGGCCCCGTTGTGGAGCCCGAGTTCGACGAAGGCGGTGTTGCAGGACTTGGCGAACGCCTCACGCAGGGACACCGTCGGGCTGCCGCCGCATGCCGCACCGCCGTAGTTCTCCAGCGTTGCGGTGCTGTCCGGCAACGTGATTCGCGCCGCGGACGTTAGCTGGGTGTCCGGGGTGGCGCCGGCCTGCAGCGCGGCGGCAGTCGTCAGCACCTTGAACGTCGACCCCGGCGGGTAGGTCTCGGAGATCGCCCGGTTCTGCAGCGGTGAGTCGGGGTTGTCGCGCAACTCCTGCCAGGCGGCGGACTGCCGGTCGCCTTCGTGCGAGGCCAGCAGATTGGGGTCGTACGACGGGGACGACACCATGGCCAGAATCTTGCCGGTCGACGGATCCAGTGCCACCACCGAGCCCTTGCACGGGTTGCCGCCGCAGCCCTGCTGCATGGCGTCCCACGCGGCCTGCTGCACCCGCGGCACGATGGTGGTGTCGACATTGCCGCCGCGGGGGTCGCGGCCGGTGAAGAAGTCGGCGATGCGGTTGCCGAACAGCCGCTCGTCGGAGCCGTTGAGGATGCTGTCCTCGGCGCGCTCGAGGCCGGCGCTCGAGTACTGCAGCGAGTAGAAGCCGGTGACCGGCGCGTAGACCAGCGGGTTGGGGTAGATGCGCAGGTAGCGGAACCGCCCGTTGGTCGGCATCGAGTACGCCAGCAGCTGGCCGCCGGCGGTGATCTGTCCGCGCTGGCGGGAGTATTCGTCGAGCAGCACGCGCTGGTTCCGCGGGTCGGCGCGCAGGCCGTCGGCGGCGAACACCTGGGTGGTGGTGGCGTTGAGCAGCAGCAGTACGACGAGCGCCATCACCAGCCCGGAGACGCGACGAAGTGAGGTGTTCATTGCTTCTCGATCACCTCGGTGTTGGCCGCCGCAATCGGCGCTTGGTTGGGGCCGCGGGTCGACAGCGGCCGGCGCGCGACGTGCGAGACCCGCAGCAGCAGGGCCAGCAGTACGTAGTTGGACAGCAGCGACGAGCCGCCGTAGGACATCCACGGTGTCGTCAGGCCGGTCTGCGGGATCAGCTTGGTGACGCCGCCGACGACGATGAACAGCTGCAGCGCCAGCGCGGCCGACAGGCCCGCGGCGAGCAGCTTGCCGAAGCTGTCACGCACGGCGATGGCGGTGCGCAGCCCGCGGATGATGACGATCGTGTAGAGCATCAGCACCGCAGCCAGACCGACGAGCCCGAGCTCCTCGCCCACCGCCGCGATGATGAAGTCGGTCGAGGCGTCGGGCACGGTGCCGGGCTGGCCGTTGCCGAGTCCGGTGCCGAAGATGCCGCCGGTCGCGAAGCTGAACAGCGACTGGACCATCTGGTATCCGGCGCCGTCGGGGTCGGCGAACGGGTCCAGCCAGTTCTGCACGCGCACCCGCACGTGGTCGAAGAACTGGTATGCCAGCAGGCTGCCCACGCCGAACAGGCTCAGCCCGATGATCACCCAACTCAGCTTCTCGGTGGCGACGTACAGCAGCACCAGGAACGTCGCGTAGAGGAGGAGCGAGGCGCCGAGGTCCTTCTCGAACACCATGACGCCGATCGAGCCGATCCACGCCACCAGCAGCGGCGCCAGGTCGCGCGGCCGCGGCAGGTCCATCCCGAACATGTGCTTGCCGGCGCTGGTGAACAGGCTGCGCTTGGTGACCAGCACGCTGGCGAAGAAGATCAGCAGCAGGATCTTGGAGAACTCGGCGGGCTGAATGGAGAAGCCCGGCAACCGGATCCAGATCTTGGCGCCGTACTGCTCGGCCACCGAGTCCGGCAGCACGGCGGGAATCGCCAGCAGCACGAGGCCGGCGAGGCCGCAGATGTAGCCGTAGCGGGCCAGCATCCGGTGGTCGTGCACGACCATCAGCACCGCGGTGAACACCAGGATGCCCAGCAGGGTCCACAGCATCTGCTGGTTGGCATTGCCGCCCGGCAGGATTCCGGCGGGCCGGGTGTGCGCCGAGAGGTCCAGCCGGTAGATCAGCACCAGGCCCAGGCCGTTCAACAGCGCGACCACGGGAAGTAGCAGCGGGTCGGCATACGGCGCATATCGGCGCACCGCCAGGTGAGCGCCACCGAACAGCACAACGAAGCCGAGAGTGAACTGGATGAGGTCCAGCCGCAGGCCGCTCTCCTGATTGGCCTCGACGATGAGCAGTGCCACCGTCGTGATCACGGCGGCGAACCCCAGCAGTACCAACTCGGAATTACGCCGATTGGGCAGTGGAGGGGCGACCGCGACCGGAGACTGCGGTTGGGTGTCTTCCCGTCGCTGCGCTCGCCGGGGTGCGTCCTCCCGTTGCTGCGCCGGCGCCGGGGTGTCTTCGCGCCCCTTCTCTTGCCCCGGCGTGGTCATGCCGGGGCTCCCACTCGCTCTCGGGCCGTCATGACGCGTTCCGGCAGTTGGTGCCCGGCTCCTGAGGTGGCGGAGGGAGTGCCGTGGCCGTTGGGGACGGAGCCGCGGGCGAGGTAGGGGCCGGTGCGGGGCTCGATGGGTTGGGGGCGGGCGCCGGAGCGGGTGCCGGTGCCGGGGTCGGAGCGGCCGTCGTCGACGCCGGGGCCTCGGGACCGGGAGCCGGGCCGCGCGGTGGCTGCGGCACCACCGACAGCGACGGTGCCGGTGCCGGCGGGGTGACGACGGGTGGCGCGCACAGCGGCAGCAGCGAGCTGCGGCTGAGTTCCTTGAGCTGACGGATCGCGTCGTCGACGGTGCCGGTCGGCAGGCCGGCGGTGACCTGGGCCCGGCCGGACTCGCGCAGGTCGGCGACCTTCATTGGCTGGCAGCCCGCGCGGGTGTCGTCGACGCCGATGATCGTCATGCCCGAGTGGCCGTCCAGACACGCCAGCAGGTAGGGCTCCTGCAGCGGCAGCCCGAGCAGCGAGCCGGGCACGCCGCGCATGATGTAGACCGAGCCGTTGTGGCCGGAGACGTAGTAGTTGCTGCGGATCAGGTAGCGCCCGACGGCCAGGCCGCTCACCAGCAGCAGGATCAGCAGGATCGCGCCGATGATCAGATTGCGCCGGGTGTGCTTCTTGCGCTGCGGTGGATCAAGTTGTGCCGCAGGCTTTTTCGCGGCCGCTGCCACACGCTTGGGGTTGAAGGCGGACGCGCGCCCGGCTGCGGTGTTGGGCGGCAGGGTGTCGTCGTCCTGACCTGACACCGCGCCCGCCAGGATGGGTGCGGTCTGGCCGTACTCGTAGTCGACGACGTCGGCCACCACGACCGTGACGTTGTCGGGGCCGCCGCCGCGCAGCGCCAGCTCGATGAGCCGGTCGGCGCAGTCCACGACGTCCGGAATCTGCATGGCGGTCTGGATGGTCTCGTGGCTGACCGGGTCGGACAGGCCGTCCGAGCACAGCAGGTAGCGGTCACCGGCGCGGACCTCGCGCATCGTCAGCGTCGGCTCGACCTCGTGACCGGTCAGCGCCTTCATGATCAGCGAGCGCTGCGGGTGACTGTGGGCCTCTTCCGCGGTGATGCGGCCGTCGTCGACCAGGGTCTGGACGAAGGTGTCGTCCTTGGTGATCTGGGTCAGCTCGCCGTCGCGCATCAGGTAGCCGCGGGAGTCGCCGATGTGCACCATGCCCAGCCGCGTCCCGGCGAACAGGATGGCGCTCAGCGTGGTGCCCATGCCCTCGAGCTCGGGATCAGCCTCGACGTGCGCCGCGATGGCGGCATTGCCGTCGTGGACGGCGTCGTTCAGCTTGGCCAGCAGGTCGCCGCCGGGTTCGTCGTCGTCGAGGTGGGCCAGCGCGGCGATGACCAGCTGCGAGGCGACCTCACCTGCGGCGTGGCCGCCCATGCCGTCGGCGAGGGCCAGCAGACGGGCACCGGCATAGACGGAGTCTTCGTTGTTGGCGCGGACCAGGCCGCGGTCGCTGCGCGCGGCATATCGGAGTACGAGTGTCACGGGCGCAGCTCAATTACCGTCTTGCCGATTCGAACCGGCGTTCCCATTGGAACCCTTACCGCCGTCGTCACTTTCGCCCTGTCCAGGTATGTACCGTTGGTCGATCCTAGGTCTTCGACGTACCACTCGGAGCCTCTCGGCGACAGCCGGGCGTGCCGTGTCGAGGCGTAGTCGTCGGTGAGCACCAGGGTGGAGTCGTCGGCCCGGCCGATCAGAACGGGCTGGCCGGTCAGGGTGATCCGGGTACCCGCAAGGGCGCCTTCGGTCACCACCAACTGGCGCGCGTATCGGCGTCGGTCCCGGTTCGGCAGCAGGGTGCCGCGGAACGCCAGGCCGCGCCGCACCATGACGGCTCCGGTCGGTGCGTAGATGTCGGTGCGCAGGACGCGCAGAACCGACCAGATGAAAAGCCAGAGCAACAGGAGGAAACCGACCCGCGTCAGCTGCAGAACTAACCCCTGCATCCGACGTCCTCTCCGTTGCCGCGTCGAGGCTGGGCCCGGTGCCCGGTAGCCGTCGGCATCGTCACGATACTTTGGCGCTCACCGGCCGGTGCGAACATCATCCGGCCGGTGACAGAAACCGGGCTCAGTGAACGCGGACCACGATCTCGGAGTGACCCACCCGGATGACGTCGCCGTCGGCCAGCTGCCACTCCTGCACCGGGGCGTTGTTGACCGTGGTGCCGTTGGTCGAGTTCAGATCCGAAAGCAGCGCCGTGTGGCCGTCCCAGCGGATTTCCAGGTGTCGGCGCGAAACGCCGGTGTCGGGCAGACGGAACTGCGCGTCCTGGCCGCGGCCGATGACGTTGGCGCCTTCGCGCAGCTGGTAGGTGCGGCCGCTGCCGTCGTCGAGCTGGAGCGTGACGTTCGCGCCGGCGGCACCGTAGCCACCGCCGTAGCCACCGGCCGGCTGACCGTAGTCGGGCTCGGCGTAGCCGGCGCCTGCGCCGCCGCCGTAACCCTGATCGCCGTAGCCGCCCGCGGCCGGAGCCTGACCGTAACCCTGGTCAGCGGGGGCATGACCGTAGCCCTGATCCGCCGGCGCCTGGCCGTAACCCTGCTGCTGCGGCTGGCCGTAGTTCTGCTCGCCGTAGCCGCCCTGGCCGTAGCCACCTTGCGGAGGCTGGCCATAGCCGCCCTGCTGGCCGTAGCCCTGCTCGGGCTGGCCGTAGCCACCTTGCTGGGGCTGGCCGTAACCGCCCTGCTGGCCGTAGCCCTGCTCGGGCTGGCCGTAACCGCCCTGCTGGGGCTGGCCGTAACCACCCTGCTGGCCGTAGCCCTGCTCGGGCTGCTGGCCGTAACCGCCCTGCTGGCCGTAGCCCTGCTCGGGCTGACCGTAACCATGCTGAGGACCAACCGGCGGCGGACCGGGAGGACCACCCTGCGGTCCGCCGAAGCCGCCCTGGCCGTAGCCGGACGGGCCGGCGCCGTAACCGGCCTGCTCGGGCTGGCCGTAGCCACCCTGCTGGCCGTATCCGGGGCCACCCTGCGGCGCGCCGTAGCCACCCTGCTGCCCGTAACCCTGCGGCGGCTGGCCGTAGCCCTGGCTCGGGTCCTGCGGGTACTGCTGACCGCGCTGCTCGTCGGGCTGCCGTCCGTAGTCGTACTCGTCGCCTGGCTGGCCCTGTCCCGGGCCGGGACGGTGGGTCGGGTTGTCAGTCATCGTTGGTACTCCTGGTTCTGCGGTGTGCACGCGGTCGCTGGGTGCCGGCCGCGGTGGCCCGGCGGTTGAGTCGGGGTTGACCGCGCCGTGGGCGCGGAATTGGCCGGTATGAAGGCCAGGTGACGGCTCAAACCTGACGACCACCTCACCATACGTTTGCCATCCCCGCTCATGGACGAATCCCTCAAGGTGTTTGGCAAAAGCAGTGGGTGTGAGGTCAGGATCGGCGTTCACCTTCTCGAAATCGGTGTAACTGAGCGTAATGACGTATTCGTTCGGTGCCAAAATACGGCCGCCACCGACATCGCGGGCACCGGATTCGGCTTCCCGCTGGAGGGCGGCCTCGACTTCCGGGGGTGCGATCGACCCCCCGAAGACGCGGGCAAAAGCGTCTCCGACCGTGGTCTCGAGCTTGCGCTCGAACCGGTCGACCAGACCCATGTCCCCCTGCCTCGCTTCATCTCGGTGGTTCAGATGTGATGTGTGTAATAACCGCGGACACCACTGTTACGCATGGTATCGGCCTGACCTTGCAATACGTGACCAACAGAATCGTGAGAATTCGAAAGTCCCAGGTCAGACGGTGGCCGGCCGGCACGCGGACCGGCCGATCGCTGGATTTCGCGGTCGCGGCGGGCCGAATTGGGCCGTATCCGGTGGTCAGGCGCGGATTTGGAGCCGGGGGTGGGGGTGGTGATACTCTCTCCCAGTTGTTTGGGGCGAGTGGCGGAATGGCAGACGCGCTGGCTTCAGGTGCCAGTGTCCTTCGGGACGTGGGGGTTCAAGTCCCCCTTCGCCCACTCAACAAAAGCCGCGAATCCGGTTCGGATTCGGGGCTTTTGCATTTGTCGGGCATCACCGCGGGACCCCGCACCGGCGAATCAGCCGAAACAAGAGGGTGGCCCGCCGGGTGGTACCGATCGATAGGATCGCGCCATGAGGGGTTCGGTCACCGTCCACATGAATGCGCGGGCCGATCAGGTCTGGAACCTGATTGCCGATATTCGCAACACCCCGAAATACTCGCCCGAAGTATTCGAGTCGGAATGGCTGGACGGAGCCACCGGCCCCGCACTGGGCGCGCGGTTCCGCGGCCACGTCAAGCGCAACGAGATCGGGCCGATCTATTGGACGACGTGCCGGGTCACAGCCTGCGAGCCCGGGCGCGAGTTCGGCTTCGCGGTGCTTGCCGGCGACAAGGCGGTAAACAATTGGCACTACGCCCTCGAGCCCGCCGGTGACGGCACGGATGTCACCGAGTCGTTCTGGATGACGCCCGGCCTGCTCGACACCGTGTTCGGCATTTTCGGCGGCCAGCTGCGCACCCGGCGCAACATCCGGGACATGCGGACCACGCTCAACCGCATCAAGGCCGAGGTCGAAACCGTTTGATACCGAGGTGTTCACCGCGGTTCAGCTTGGTCTGGCGCCGTGAACACCGTGCTCCGTCTCCGGTATGAGAACGGGGCCTCCCGCAGCACGATGCCCCTGCCGGTTCCGGCCCATAGGGTTCGACGATGACTGCACTATCCTGTCGGCAGAGTCTGGCCGCGGCCATCCTGGCGCCGCGAACTCGATTCCAGCGCAACGTAATCGGCAGTCCAGCTTGGGTGGACAGGTTCGTCGCAGTCCGGGTGCGCCGAGCAACCGACGCCGCAATGCGCACCTCGTATCGCGGCCGTCCCGACTTACTCTTCGAGGAAGCGGCCACCGAGCGCGAGATGTACCGGCTGTAGCGCCCGCCCGCGCCGAATCTGTGATTTGTGCGAGGAAACGCATAGGTCGAGCCGGCGACTCTTCCTGGACCGCGGTCCCCGCAGCCACACTCGGGGCACGGACCGGGGAAAGGGCATCGGCATGAAGACAGGGATCGTCTACGAAATCCCGGCGCCCATGTGGGTCGCGCCCGAGCCCGGTGTCGACTGGCGGACGGTCGTAGAGGCGACGGCGACCTCGTGGCGCCGGTCTCCGGTCCTGCGATGGACTGCCGACGTGGATCATCGCGGGACGCATCACCGCTCCGAGCGATACGACATTTCCGAGCAGCCACGGCCGGGCCTGCCCAAGTATGTGCTGACCGGTTACGGACTGGATTTCATGAGCGGCAGTGTGGACTTTCTGAAGTCGGTCGCCGACACGCACTACGACCGCATGACGCGCCGCCGGCGCTGGAGCGGCGGCAATCCCCACGCCGCGCTCGGCGATCACTGTGAGCCGCCGCTGTGGTTGGGCGGCTCGAGCATCACCGGCTGACAGCTCAGACTGAAGTAACCGCATGGTAATATCGGCGTGGTCCCGGTGAGAACACCGTGTGGGAGGAAGCCATGTTCATACGTAATGCCGTGATGGACCTCGTCCAGCGCCGCACCCTGTTGCCCGAGCGACTCGACGCCGCGCTGGCCGGCCCGGGACGTGACGTCAGCGACCTGACGATCGTCGTGACGGGAGCCTCGGCCGGTATCGGCCGGCAGGCCGTCACCCAGCTCCGCACCCGCGGTGCCACCGTCATCGCCGTCGCCCGCCGGGAGGACGAACTGCGGACGCTCGCAGCCGAGACCGGATGCTCTTGGCGTACTTGCGATCTGGCCGACCAGGATGCCACTGCCCGGCTGCTCGCCGACCTCTCCGGCGAACGCGTGGACGTGCTGGTGAACAACGCCGGCCATTCGATCCGCCGCAGCATCGTCGACGCCACCGACCGGCTGCACGACTATCAGCGCACGATGTCTCTCAACTACCTGGCGGCCGTCCAGCTGAGCCTGGGTCTGCTGCCGGGCATGATCGAGCGCGGCCGCGGGCAGGTCGTCAACGTCTGTACCTGGGGCCTGCACGCCAACACGTTCCCGCGCTTCTCCGCGTACGCCGCCTCCAAAAGCGCGCTCGCGATATTCGGCCGCAGCCTCAATGCCGAGCGGCCCCACCCCGGCATCAGCGCCACCAACGTCTACTTCCCGCTGGTCCGCACCGAAATGATCGCGCCCACAGCCGAATACGAGGATGCCCCGGCACTTTCGGCGGAAGAGGCGGGACGCTGGATCGTGCGGGCGGTCACCCATCAGCCGGTGGAGGTCAGCCCCGCGGTGCTGCGCGCGGTCCTGCCGACCATCGACCTCATCTCCCCCGCCACGGCGGACCGGGCGATCGCGGCGCTCACCTGATGAACATCTCCCGCGCACTGTCGCGAGTCGTCATCGACGGCGTCCTGCCGCTGATCGACAGTCGCCTGCCGGCGTCGCGTCGGCCGTTCGACGCCCCGGAGATTCTCCGGCCGCACGATCTCTCACGTGCCTGGGGCGTCACGCATTTTGGTGTGTTCGTGCCCGACCTGCCCGAGCCCTACCGCTATCTCAACACCATGACGCTGCTAGGTGCGTCGGGCGCCGAACTGTTCGACCTCGACCACCTGGCGGCCGCCGACGCGCGTGACACCACCACGGTCTTCTCGTCAACCGCGCATGCGGATCAGCGCTTCTATCGGGCCTACGACATGCGCGCCGACTGTTCGTTCGCCGCTGACGGCGCCGCCCTGCGGTGGGCCGACGACCTCGCCATCGACGTCGCGCTGCCGAGAGTCGTTGTCCGCGGCCGCTATCCGCAGTTCGGCGTGGACCTCAAACTGGATGTCACAGAACAGGTTTCCTACTTCGTGAAGTCGCCGGTCTATGACCACCTGAGCCTGCTCGCGCCCTACACCGGCACGGTCGACGGCGTGGCGGTCAGCGGTCTGGGCACCTTCGAGTACGCGAGAATCCGCACGCACCAAGCACTTACGCGGCGGCCGATACCGGCCCAATTGAAACTGCCGCTGGACTTCTTCACCTACCAGATCATCAACATCGACGAGCGCACCCAGGTGTTGCTGACCGACGTCCGCGCGCGTGGCCGGACCGCCTGCAAGCTGACCCACGTCCGGGTGCTCGGCGGTGAGACCCAGGTGTACACCGACGTCCACTTCGCGGTCACCGAATACGGCGAGCCGCTCGTCGACGATCGGGGCAACACGATGCGGAGGCCCCGCAAGTTCAAGTGGTCGGTGCGTGACGGCGACCGTGAAATTCTGGCCCTGATCGGCACCGTCGACGCGCCGTGGCGCCACGGTCACGGACCCGGATACGCCGCGGCTTACTCCTATACCGGTACCTGGGGTACCGGATCGGTCTCGGGCAGTGCGTATCTCGAGTGGATCGACGTTCAGCGAAGCTGAATCGACCGGTTTGTCCCGGGCAACGGTCAACTCCGGAACCGAGGCGGTGCCGGGCTGATTAGGCTGTCCCGATGACCACGCGCCCCGTCACCGGTAGAACCGGTACCAAAGGTGTGCCGCGCGGTGAGCGTGAGCAGCTGATCGTCGAGGCCGCGATCGCCGAATTCAGCCGAGCCACGTATGCGGGCGCATCCCTGGCTGCCATCGCCGCGCAGGCGGACGTCTCCAAGACCCTGATCATCAGTTACTTCGGGTCGAAAGAGGCGGTCTACGCCGCCTGCGTGACCAAGATCGGCACCCAGATCGAGCAGGCCGTCGCCGACGCGCTCAACTCCCCCGACCACCTGGCGGGTGCGGGCGCCGCCGCCGGCGAGCCCGTGCTGGCCGCCATCTTCACGACGTTCGAGGGGCACCCGGGCGACTGGCATGTGCTGTTCGACCGGTCGGTCCCCCATGGCCCTGCGCGGGATGCCGCACGCGAGCAGCGGACCATCTTGCGCCAGCAGGCGTTCGCGGGGGTATCGCGGTCCCTCGGCAGTGTCGGCCTGACCGATCCCGTCGACCTGGTGGCCGCCACCGGCGTCTGGGAACACATGGTGTCGGCGCTGATGCTGTTCTGGCGCAATCATCCCGAGGAGTCCGCCGCGGCCATGGTCGCCCGTGCCCACCGCGTCCTGGCGGCCATGGCCGGGCACACGCTGGACCGGGTGCGCGGCTAGGCCGGGCGCCGTCCGGCGATACCGTCCGACAGCAACCTGCGGGGCCGCTCGGTGCCGTCGAGCAGTCGCGTGACGCGTTTGACGATCTGCCAGCCGTGCGGCGTCCCGGTGGCCCGGCGGACGTGGAAGTGGCTGACGCCGGCCCGGATGGCCTCGTAAGTCGTTGTGCGCCTGAGCAACAGCGTCGACTCGCATACGGCGACCGCCTCATCGCCGTGGACGGTGACGACGGCGGGGCTCAGGAAGTGGGTGCATCCGGTGGTGATGAAATCCTGGTGACCGGGTGAGCGCACCATGGCCGCGACGTCGTCGGGCCCGGTCATGACCCAGTTCTCGACGTCGTAGACCCCGTCCGGCGCCCACATCGCGGCGGCGGCGTCGGCCTCGCCGGCGTCGACGAGCGGACCGTACGACGCGATCATCCGCTCGATGGCGCGCTCGTCTTCGATGCGGCGCAATCGCGCTTCGAGCTCGGCCAGGCGCTGTTCGGTCATCTCGGCTCCGTGGTCAGCAGGTTCGTCAGGTCCGCCAGGGCGCCGAGTTGTTCGCAGCAGTGCGTCGCGGATCGGGAGGCGATCACGCAGGTCGCGGCTGTCGCGCCGGCATCCTCGAGCGCACCGAGTTCATCGAGTGTCTGTTGCGGCGCACCCATGGGATCCAGCGGCCCGGTGGCGAGCGCGATGTCGAAGACCTCCGGAAGCTCCACGGTGGCAAGCATTGTCGAGATCTCGGCCGCCGCGAGGCCGAAGGGCATCCAGCCGTCGCCGAACTCGACGGCCCGGCGCAGCGACCGGCGGGTTCGGCCGCCCACCCAGATCGGTACGCGCGGTTGCAGCGCACACGGATCCATCACGAACGAGTCGTAGTTGTAGTGATCACCTTGGTGCACTGGATGATTGGTGGGCAATGCCTCACGCAGCGCGGTCATGGCCTCGTCCGCGCGGGCGCCCCGGTCGTCCCAGGCCGCGCCCAGCAGGTCGAACTCCTCCCGCAGCGACCCGACGCCCACGCCCAGGATCAACCGGCCACCGCTGAGCTGGTCGAGGGTGCCGTAACGCTTGGCGATCTCGAGCGGATGGTGGTAGCCCAGCACCAGCACCGAGGTGGCCAGCCGGATGCGCGACGTGCGCCCGGCGATGAAAGCCAAGGTGGCCAACGGATCCCAGTACGTCGCCCCCCGGATGGCCGCCACATCGGTCGGCACGATGACGTGTTCGGAACACGTCAGGTAGTCGATGCCGAGCAGGTCGGCGACGGCGGCGATCTCCCCGATCTCGGCGGCGCCGGCCGTCGCTTCCCACGCCGACGCGGTGGCGGGAACCTGGATCACCACCGGCGTCTGCAGACCTATCCGCATGCATGCGCCCTTCCGATCTGGCGTCTGGATCGGCTACCCTCGGACGCAGAAAACTAAAATGAATTTTAGATATGGAGCGAGAACTTGTCTAGCGAGAACGCACCGCAGTTGCAGCAATATGGGCCGTGGGCCGTCATCGCGGGCGGTTCGGAAGGCGTCGGGGCCGAGTTCGCGGTGCTGCTCGCGCGGTCCGGCATCAACTTGGTGCTGATCGCGCGCAAGCCGAAGCCGCTTCAGACCACCGCCACTCGCTGTCGCGAGTTCGGCGTGACGGTGCGCGAGCTCACCGTCGACCTGACCACCGACGACGGCGTGGATCAGATCATCAGCGCCACAACCGATCTCGAGGTCGGACTCCTCATCTACAACGCCGGCGCCAATACCCATAGTGTGGAATTCCTGGACGGCGACCTGATGGAGTTCCAGCGCGTCATCGACCTGAACGTCACCGCCCCCCTGCGGTTGGTCCACCACTTCGGCGCACCGATGCGCGAGCGTCGCCGCGGCGGGCTGATGTTGGTCGGCTCGCTCTCCGGGCACCTCGGCTCGGCGCGGCACACCGTGTACGGCGGGGTGAAGGCGTTCAGCCGGATCTACGCCGAGGGCCTGTGGCTGGAGCTGCGCGAGCACAACGTGCACGTCCTCGAGCTCGTCCTCGGCCTCACCAGGACACCGGCGATGGAGCGGGTCGGCCTCAACTTCGACGTCCCCGGCATGCCCGCGTCCGATACAGCCGACGTCGCCCGCGAAGGCCTCGCGAATCTCGCGAACGGACCCGTGCACATCGTCTCGATGCACGCCGCGAATCCGGCGGTCCACGCCACCGTCGATCGCGACAAGGTGCTGCTGGCATCACACGCGATGATCCAGAAGATGTTGCAGGGCACGCCCTCTGGGCCGGCGGCGTAGTCATGCCCCGAGCACCACTCGACCGGGAACCGGCGACGCCGAAGACCCCCGCGCAGATCGACCGCTGCGACCGCATCCTCGCGACCGCCGCGCGCCTGGGGGCGCGCCACGGCCTCGAAGAAGTCCGGATGCAGGACGTGGCGGATCAGTCGGCGGTCTCGATCACCACCGTCTATCGCTACTACCCCACCAAGCATCACCTGTTCGCGGCGTTGCTGTTTCACCTCACCCAGACCGCCGCACCACCGGGGCCCACAACGGGGCACCCGGTCACCGATGTCACCGAGTTCATGGCCGGCATCATCCGGAACATGCTGGGCCGTCCGCGATTGGCGCGCGCGATGATCACGTCGGTCAATGCCCGGCGTGCCGAGTCGACGGTCCGCGGCGACTACAACCTGCGGCGCAACATCCTCGGCGTCGCCGGGATCGCGGCGCCCACCGCCGACCAGACGCAGATCGCGCTCCTGCTCGAGCAGTGCGCGTACGGCATCCTGTCGTGGGCCATCACCGGGGAGACGACGCCCGAGCAGGCCGAGAGCGACATGCGCCGGGCCTGCGAACTGCTGCTGGCGCCCTGGCGCCGGCGCACCCGAACCGCTGAAAAGAGATCGAATGACCACTGACATCACCGTCGGCACCGGCGACCAGGCGTGCGCCATCGAGGCCATCAAGCGGACATTCGCCCGCCGGCTGCGGTGCATGGACACCAAACAGTGGGAGATCTATCCGACGCTGCACACCGAAGACGTCGTGTCCGAAACCTGGGATGGGTTGCCCGACAACAACAATTGGACACCCACGGCCGGCAGCAAGAACCGCGTCGTCGGCAGGGAGCCACTGACACGCGCGATCCGGTCACTGCTCGACGGCGGCACCACCGTCACCACCGTCCACCACGGCCACACCCCCGAGATCGAGCTGACCAGCGACACCACGGCCACCGGGATCTGGGCCATGGAGGACAAGTTGTGGTGGACCAACGGCGAAGCCGAAGAGCATCTGCACGGCTACGGCCACTATCACGAGCAGTACCGCCTGGAACATGGCCGGTGGCTCATCTGCTACCGCAAGCTGACGCGACTGCGGGTCGACACGACGCCGCACTTCTTCGACTTCCTCAAGCGATAGGGCGCACGCTCACTTGAGTTGACTGGCGGCGTACTCCTCGGACCGGTTCTTCTTCATCCACGCGCGCAACGGCCAGAACAGGACCCACAGGACCCCGTACCCGATGAAATAGATCGCCGCGCACAACGGTGCCGCGATCAGCCATCCCGGGTAGATCAGCAGTAGGCAGAACTGCACAAACTGCTTGACCCCAACGGGATAGCCGTCGGCCATCGAGAAGAACGACTTCGGGTGCATCGAATTCAGCAGGCCGCGCCCGGCCGAGGTCTGCTGTTCGGCCGGCGTCTCGTCCGCGGCGACGGCGGTCTGGTCGGGCTGGGTCATCGAGCACGCTCCTTGAGCGACGAGGTGGCTGTGGTCAACGGGCGAGGCACGGCTTCGCGCCTTCGTAGACGCCCTTTCGGTAGGCGTCGATCCGGTCGCTTCCTTGACCTTGGCGTTCGACGTCACCCTCACCCCGGAACAGCAGGAGTGCGGACACCGCCTTGTCCAGGTCACCAGGCGACAGGCTGTAACGGCTGTCGGCGCGTTCGTGTAGCAGCAGACTCGCGGCCCAGGCGCCGGCGAGGCAGTCGGCCTGCAGTGACGTGTGTTTGTCGCTGCTGTCCTGCCCGAGGCGCGTCAGCAGCGCGAGCCCGTACTGCGTCGCGATCAGCGTCGCGACCGCGAAATCCCCAGCCTCGTCATAGATTTGGGGCATGGCCTCGACGTTGTCGAATCCGACATAGTCCTCCGGCACGCAGTAGAACAGCACGTAACCCTTGGTCGATTCGTTGCCGCAGTCCGGTTGGTTGCGCGGGTCGAGCTTCTGCGCGGGCTGCATCGGGGTCCACGGCTTGCCGGTGCCCTGCTGGTAGAGCTTCGCGAAGTAGTCCTCGACGTCCTCGGGGACACCGTCGACGATCGACTCGTACGGGGCGTTGCCGCCGGATGCGGCGTCCTGCGCGTTGTTGAACGGCAGCTCGACCACGACCGGATTGCCACGCCGGTAGTCGGCGCAGGCTTGCGGGCCCTGGTCATATCCGTTGCGGAAGGAGCTCACCCGGTCGAAACCGCTGCCGTGCGCGCTCAATTCATGCTGGCCGGTGCCCGGCTCGTCACGTAGGAACAGCACGCCGGCGAGGGCGCGGTCGAGATCGTTGGCACTGGCCTTGAAGGTCTCGGCGCTGTGTTTGGCCCAGGCCCCGGCGAAGCAGTCGGCTTGGATCTCCTTGGTGACGGTCTCGCCCTGGAAGTTCGCGCGGGCCTGGATCGCGTGCCCCCATTCGTGGGCCATCACCACGGGAATGACGAAGTCGCCGAACCGCTTTCGCAGGCTCGGCAGCAGGGTTTCGACGTCCCAGGCGACGTTGTCGGCCTTGGCGCAGTAGAACGCGTTGCCGGCGATGTCGGCGGCCGCCTGGGCGCATGGCGGCAGCGGTCCCCGCTCGGGGTTCACCGCGTAGAACCCACCCTTGACCGGGGTGTAGTCCTTTTTGTAAAGCTTGGGAAACTCGGTCTGCCAATAGCTTTCGATGTCGCCGATCGCTTTGATGACGATCTTGTTCACCGGGTCCGAGGCGTCGCCGTGAATCTCCACGGGCGGGCCCGCCGCCGCCGTCGTCGACGACGGTGGCTCAGCCTGTGGTTTCAGGTGCTTCTCGCCGCAGCCGGCGACGGTCAGGGTGCAGGCCGCCAGGAGCGCAGAGGCCCGCCAGAGGGCCCGGTTGATTCCCATCGGTTACGACGTCGGCTTGTCGTCGACCTTGAACCCGTAGTTCACGTCGGAGCCGTCAACCTTGTTGACGGTGACCGTGACGCCGTAGGTCTGGCCGCTGTCCTTGAGCTCGCAGCGCAGCGTGGCGCCGGGTGTGCCCTTGAGATTCTCCGGGCAGGTCAACGTTTCGGGCTTGGTGCCGAACTGCTGTCCCAGCTCCTCGCTGATCTGTTTGGCGACCTGATCCTTGTCGATCGTCTGAACCATGTCGAACTTGACATTCTCACCCTCGACGCTGGTGACCGTGACGTTGACAGTGCTGGTCTTGTCGCCGACCTTCATGGTGCAGTTGACCTCGGCGCCCTTCTGGCCCGCGAGGTTATCGGGACAGGTCACCGAATCGGCCTTCTTGCCGTCGGCCCCGGTCATCTTCTCGACGATCTGGCTCTCGACGTCCTTCTTGCTCACTGACGGCGTCCCGCTGGAGCAGGCGGCGGCGCCGAACACTGCAGCCGTGATCGCAGATGCCAGAACGAGTCTCTGACACATCGTGTTGGTCATGTCGCCAACCCCTTCCGAGTTCGTGGCGCCAGCCACCGGCGCCGCACTGATCGAGCGGACGGCAAAAGTTAGCGCTGCGGTGTTGGAATTCGGTTGGAAGTCCGCGCAGGTCCGGTTGGTGGCCACCGCCGTTCCAACCGCCTGCGCCGCCGGGTTCAACGGAATTCCAATCGGCCGTCCATATCGTGGCGCCGAGGACGTGACCGACGTCCGTCGTCTACCCCTGAGGAGTCACGATGCAGATGTCGCATCGGCCTGTCGTCGCCGTTGCCGCCGCGGTCTGCCTGAGCATCACGCTGGGCGCTTGCGGAGGCGGCGACAAGGGCAAGAGCTCGACCAGCTCAAGTTCCAGCTCGTCGAGTTCGAACAGCAGCTCGAGCGCGACGTCGTCGACCAAGGCGGCGCCCAAGCTGAAGCCGCGTACGGCCGATGAGTCCGGCACGAATCCCACGATCGCCGACTACATCAAGGAAGAGAAGATCCAGGAGACGTCGATCCACCCCGGGGATCCGGGCGCGCCGGCTGTCGACATCGACCGCCCGACCGGCTGGGACAGCGCCGGCGAAGACACTCCCGACTACGCGTACGGCGCCCTCGTCTACACCGGGCCCGGCGCCCAGAGCACGGACTACACCGCGAACATCATCGCGCTGGTGTCCCGCCTCGACGGTCCGGCAGACCCCGACAAGCTGCTCAAGCTCGCGGGTGGAGAGGTGAAGAACCTCCCCGGCTTCGAGTCCGTCGGTGAGGAACCGGGCACTTCGGCCGGTTTCCCGGCATTCCGCATCGCTGGCACGTACAACCTCAAGGGCGGTGGTAAGGCCGCGTTCGGGCAGGAGACGGTGGTCTTCAAGGGACCCGACGGCCTGTACGTGCTGCAGATCAACGCGACCAGCGACGAGAGCCAGGGCCACGAGCTGTTCGAGGCGCTGGACGCGGTGGACAAGTCCTTGAAGATCACCTTCTGACGAAATGGCGACGGCGCCACCCCGAAGTAAGGCGTATCTGCTCAAGAGCCGTACCAACACCTGGTGGGTGAACGTCGAACTCGAGCTGACGGACACCCAGGTGCGGTGCCTTGCGTCCGAGTATTCGAAGTGGGTCGACGACCAGCTGGGCCTGACCGATTACCAGGCGAAGCTGTCCGCGGGTGAGGAGGTGGTGATCTTCGACTTCCCGCGGGACGCCGTGACGGTCACCTGGTTACGCCAGTTGTACCGGGGCGGCTGCGAGGTCAGTCGCGGGAACTCCCGCAAGTGGGTTGTCTCCCTGGTGTATCCGTCTGGGTTCGGCAGTGTGCTCGACCTGATGACGGACCGGGCCATCTGGCGCCAGTGGCGCGAGGAACTGCCCGACCGGACCGCCAGGGCCTGATTCACACGGGCTCGACGGACTGGGCCGCCAGCCGCTGCGCGATGCCGCGGGCGAAGGCCTGTTCGCCCGTGGCATCGGCCAGGCGGCCGGCCCGGTGCACCAGGGCGCGGGCACTGTCCGGACGGCCCTGGTGCAGCTCGATGTCGGAGAGCAGGCACAGGAACATCGTGTTCATCACGGTGGTCCCGTCGCAGGTGTATTCGTCGAACGCCTGGAAGGCGACGGCCGCATCCCCCTCGCCGGAGCCGATGACCTGCGCCCAGACCCGCACGATGCGCGCGCACGCGGCCCACTGCGGGCTGCCCGCCGCGGTGAACTCGACGTCGACCTGGTCGGCCAGTTCGACGATGCCGTCGGTGACACCGAGCACCGCGGCGCATTCGACGTACGTCAGCCGGGCGGCCAGGATGTTGAACACGTCGCCGCGGCTCTGCGCGAGATGCATTGCGCGGCGGTGGTATTCGCGCATGGCCTGCACGTCGCCGCGGACCGCCTCCGCGATGGCCATCCAGCAGTAGACGCGGGGATGGAAGAAGTGCAGCGGATCGGTGACCGTCTCGGGCGGCGGGAAGCTGTCCATCATGTGCAGCCCGGTGCTGATCAGCATGTCGGTGTTGCCACGCAGGGTGTACAGCAGGATGTGCACGAAGTCGTTGACGAGACCGATCACCGGGTCACCGGACTTGTCGTACTGGTCCTGCAGGCCGATGGCGATGATCTCGACCTCGTCGATGCGGCCGTGCGCGCACAGCAGCATGGACTGCAGTGCGATGGCGCCGTAGAAGGCCCGGCCCTTGACCTCCTGACCGATCTCGAAGGCCCGCTGGACGGCCGCGGCGGCCGACTCGCTGGCCTGCCCCTCCAGGATGTTCTTCGCCCCGGCAAGATGCAGCCAGAGGGTCGCCTGCCGGTCCAGGTGTTCGGGTTTGGCCGGCAGTCGGTCACCGATCTGCAGGGCGTGCTCGGCCAGCCCGGCGACGTCGTGGTACGCGGACCTGTTCAGGGCCCGCTGGATGGCGATCTCGAGAATGCCAAGGGCCACATCGGGATTCAACTCCGCGCCGGCCCGCCAGGCATGGTCGGCGGTCGCGATGACGTGTTCGTACGCCGCGGTCGCGAGCGTCGCCGTCCGCGTGGTGGCGATCGCGGCATGCACGCTGGTGCGGTCGGTGGTGGCGAGTTGGGCGATGAGCGCGTCGCGCACCAGGCCGTGGCTGAACCGATAGGCGCCGGGACGGGCGGGCAGTTCGTCGAGCAGACCGGTCTGATAGGCCGGGCGCAACCGACTCTGCACCGTCGAGACCGACAGGTCGACGATGTCCGCCAGGTCGGCGACGTTGAATTCGGGCCCGACGACGGCGGCGGCGCAGAGCACCCGACGGCAGGGCCGGTCCAGGACGCCGAGCCGGCGGCCGACGACGCCGACCACGGCATCCGACAGCGCGGGATGGCTACGCTGCGGGGCGCCGTCGGTGTCCAGCGCCCGCGCCAGTTCCTTGATGTAGAACGGGTTTCCGCCGGCTTGCTCCCAGACCTGTGCCGAGATGGCCGGCGGGATCGTGCTGCCCACCACCGCGTCGACGAGGTCTGCCGCGGCGGCGCGGTCGATGCCGTCCAGATGCAGCGTGACGGTGTCGTTCGACCGGACGATGCGCTCGAACGAGGACCGGTTCATGGGCCGGTCGTCCCCGAAGAAGGTCCAGTTGCCGATGACCTGGATGGGAACGCGCGGGAATTCTTCGGCCAGCAGCACGAGCGTGTTGATCGACGCGGGGTCGGCCCGTTGCAGATCGTCGATGACGAGCACCATCGGGGCCAGGGTGGACAGCTCGCGCAGCGCCGCCACGATGCGCTCAACCAGGGCGAATCCCGTTGGTGCGAACCGGCTTCCGGCATTGAGGTCGTCGTCGCCATGCCATTCGGGAACCAGGGCGTTGACGACGCCGGGGGCCTCCCGCAGCACGGCCTTGCGGCCGGTGGTGCCGAGCTCGCCACCCAGTTGGCGCAGCAGCTGGATCCAGGTCCACAGCAGGGGCAGCTTCACCCCGCTCGGGTGGCCGGCCCAGGCCACGGCGATGCCCGCCGCCCGGGCGCGATCGACGGCGGCCTGCGCAAGGGTGGTCTTGCCGATGCCGCTGTCGCCGGTCACGAGCGTCAGCCCGCCGGCGCCGCCGTCGGCGCGGCGCACCGCCGCGGTGACGGCACCCAGCTCGGCGTCCCGGCCGACGAACGGCGGCGGCGCCGCCGGGTCCGGATCGGGATTCAGCACGTGCGGTGCAGGTGCGACGCGCAGTTCCGCGGCGCCGTCGCGAATCTTCTCGAACAGGGTCTGCAGGCCTTCGCCGGGCCGGGTACCGACCTCGCGGTCGAGTGTCGTACAGGCCCGGTCGAATGCCTGGATGGCGTCGGCGGTGCGGTTGGACCGGTGTAGTGCCAGCATCAGATGGCCCCACAAGCGTTCCTGCAGTGGGTGTTCCGCCAGCGCCGCCTCGATCTCGGGTACGAGTTCACCGCCGCCGCCGAGTTGCAGTGCGGCGTCGAACCGGGCCTCGATGGCGGTGGTTCGCAGGGCTGCGAAGCGGATGGCCTCGGGTGCGGCGAATTCGTGATAGGCGAACTCGCCGAACGGATCTCCGTGCCAGAGTGCCAGCGCCTCGGTCAGCATCTCGACAGCGGCTCCGGCCGAGTGGCGGATCAGCGCGGTCCGGCCTTTCGAGACAAGGCTTTCGAAGCTGACGAGATCGATCGTGTCGCCGTCGAGCAGATTCAGCTGGTAGCCGTGGGGGTGGGAGGCGAGCCGTTGACCCTGCGCGTCGCCCCGGCGGGCATCAGGCGTCTGGTCGGTTCCGACGTCGGCGCCCGGGTCGAGGACCCGGCGGAGGTTGGCCACATACGAGCGCACCGACGCGAGCGCCTTCGGCGGTGGCTCGTCACCCCAGACGGCGTCGATCAGGCGGTCGATGCTGACCACCGTGCCGTGATTGGCCAGCAATACGGCCAGTACACACCGCTGCTTCGGTCCGCCGAGCGCTGCCGGCGTGCCGTCGACCCGGGCCGCTACTGCACCCGAGAGGTAGTACTGGGCCATTTCCCCCGATTCACAGCAAATTTGGAACTGGAGAGACGATACATCCGCGCATGACCTGCGGCAGCGCAGATGAACCTGGCAATCTGCTGGCGGCCCGGCCAGTTCAGAGGCGTTCCGGCCCGCGGTGGCGGCCGGCCCGGCTCACGATCCCGAATCCGATGCCCACCAGCAGGAACGGGGCGCCGATGATGCCGAGCAGGGTCGGCAGGAACCACACCTGCCAATAGCTGTTGATGGTGGCGTCGTGCGGGTCGTCGGGGTCGTACCGGACGTCGACGTGTTCGCCGACCTCGGCGGGGGGCGGATTGCTGCTGATCGAGCTGAGAAAGCGGACGTGTGTGCCCGTGGATGTGGCGAATTCGACGCGCGCCCGGTAGCGCGGGCTGCTGCCGCCGCCGCTGGGGACCAGCTCGACGACGGTCCCGTCGGCGTGCCTGTCGGACGAATTCGATTGGGCGACAATCGCCGCGCAGACACCGGCCGCGACGGCCAACGACAGCCCGACGCCAAGGAACGCCTTCGCCAGGACCGGCGCCGCGGATTTCTTGGGTACGTCGGTGGTGCCGAGTTCCGTTGCGCTGGTGGCCGCCGGCTGGGCGGGCGCGGTCCGGGCACGGTGCTTGCGCAGCAGCACAACGAGGACGGCGATATCCACGATCACGATGACGGCGATCAGCACCACGATGTACTCGACGCGCATGGTCCCTCCGGAAGTGTCGACACGCAGAGGGTAGGACGACGCGATTGGAATCCGGTTGGCGCGGAGATGCCCGGAAACGCCTGTGAGGGTTGTGTACGCGTATCTCGGGTTCGGCGTACACAACCCTCACAGGGATTGCGGGACAGGACGTGCGGGCGGTCTAGGCCTCCGTCTGTCCCAAGGTCACCTGCACGGAACGTTCCGCGCCGGAGGGGTCGGCGTAGGTCACGGTGACGTTGTCGCCGGGCGCCTTGGACCGGATCGCCGCGACGAGCGCTTCCGGGCTGTCGATCGGCTGATTGTCGACCTTGGTGATCACGGCGCCCTTGTCCAGGCCGGCCGCGGCGGCGGGACCGTCGGCGACGACGCCGGCCACTGCCGCGCCCTGGGCGCTGTTGTTGGCGGCCAGCTTGACGCCCAGCGAGGCGTGCTGGACGGTGCCGGTCGAGATCAGTTGGTCGGCAATGCGTTTGGCCTGGTCGACCGGGATGGCGAAGCCGAGCCCGATCGAGCCCGGCTGGGAGCCACCGGATTCCGGACCACCACCCAGCGAGGCGATCGCCGAATTCACCCCGATCAGATTGCCGTTCATGTCGACCAGCGCACCACCGGAGTTGCCGGGGTTGATCGCGGCGTCGGTCTGGATGGCGCTCATCACCGACTGCTGGCCGGTCTGCTCGTCACCGGTGCTCACCGGACGGTTCAACGAACTGATGATGCCGGTGGTCACGGTGCCCTGCAGGCCCAGCGGCGAGCCGATGGCCACCACGTTCTGCCCGACGCGCAGGTCCTTGGAGGAGCCGATGCTGATCGGGGTCAGGTCGGACACCCCCTGGGCTTTCACCACCGCGATGTCGTCGGCCGGATCGGCGCCCACGACCGTGAAGGGCACGGTGCGGCCGTCCGACAGTGTGACGGTCGCCTTGGTCTGGCCGCCGCCCGTCAGGCCGCGGGGCAGCCGCCCAGTCGGGCTCAGCCCGCTGGGCAGCGAATCCTGTTCGGCAGCAGCCTGATTGGCCTCTGCGACGACATGGTTGTTGGTCAGGATCAGACCGTCCGCGGTGAGGACGATGCCGGAGCCCTCGCCGCCCTGCTGGCCGGTCTGGACCTGCAGTTTCACGACGCTCGGCAGCACCTTGGCCGACACCGCCTCGACGGAGCCGGCCGGCGCCGCCGGTGCCGGCGCGGAAGCTGTCGGCAGCGTGCGGTTCTGGATGCCGGCGGCGAGCGGAACCTGCGCTGTCGGCGCCACGCTGCCGTAGTGATCGACCGCCGCCATGGTGCCTGCCGCGCCCGCCGCGATGGCTACCGCGGCGACACCGAAGGCCAGCAGCCCGGAGCGCGAGCGCTTAGCTGGTGCCGGCGGAACGGGCGCGGCGGGATACTGCTGCGGCGCCCCGTACGGAGTCCGAATCGGTTGGGTGTAGGCGTCCGATGCGTGGGGACGCTGGTAACGGTCATTGCTCCACTGGACCAGTTTCTCCTGCTCAGCGGCGTACTGCCGCGACCAGAGGTGCTGGTTGTCGGGGGTCGGCTGTTCTGACGGGTGTCTCATTGGCGTTGACTACTTTCTCGAAACGTCGGTAAGACAGGCGTGCTCGCGCTTGATGTCTCCACCGTGCCGCCGCCAACTGAGGCGTTGCTGAGAAAGAGTTCGGGACAGCCCAAGACTTTTCAGATCACGAAAAGTGTCATTTCGGGTCGATCCTGATCGGGGACAGAGCAGGCCGTAGGGCCGACGGACGTCGCATGGCAGGACTGGCCACAGCGGTATGGCGCCCCGGCGTCGCTGATCGCGGTTCCGTGAACCACGGCTGAACATCGGCCCTGATTCGGGTGTCGGACTCGCGGGACGGACCGGGCTGGGCCACCATCGACTGGTGCGTCCGACCCGACTGACCGCCGCCGGTGAAATTCCGGACACGGGCATCCCCGACGACTTGTCGACGACCATGACCATCGCCGAGCAGTACGACTGGCACCAGCAGTACCTGCGCCGGCACCGGGTATCGCGCCGGAATTTCCTGCGTGGGTCGGCGGCCGCCGCGGCGGTGGCGGCCCTGGGTCTGGCGCCGTTCGGGCGCCGCGCCTACGCGCAGGACGCGCCGCTGAGCGTGGCCAACCGGCGAGTCGGTTTCGGCGGCGCGGCGCACAGCCAGCTGCGGCTGGCTGCGCAACTGTCGCGAAATCCCGGCAGTACCAAGGTGTTGGTCGACCACGGGCCCACCGATCAGTTGGGCGCGACCATCGAGGCCGAGGTGCGCAACCTCGTCACACAGATCCCGACCAGCGACCGTGGTGTCCTGGCGGCCGAGCAGTTCTACGCCCATGTACCCGTTGACGGGCTGCCCGGTGGTAGCGCACATTTCTACCGGTGGCGCACCGAGGACGGTTTCGTCAGCGACGTGCGATCGGCCAAGACGGCGCTGCCCAGTGCGCGAAAAGCGTTGGCGCCGTTCCGGTTCACCATGATGGGTGATCAGGGCACCGATGACATTCCCCGTCAGCCGGCGGGGCTCAAGCGTGGCGACTACGACGACAGCTACTACAAGCCGGACAACGAGCCGGACGTCCCGCACACCGCCAACGTGTTCAACCAGATTGTCGCGTCCAACCCCGAATTCCACCTGTTGGCAGGGGATATCGCGTACGCCGACCCGTCCGGCGGCGGCAGGCCGCTGTCATTCGTCCCTTCCGGCGGCAAGGCAGCGCACGGCTTCGACAAGTACAACCCGTTCGTGTGGGACGTCTATCTGGGCTCGATCGAGGCCAGCGCGGCGAGCACGCCGTGGATGTTCGCGACCGGTAACCACGACATGGAGGCCTCGTACCCGAGTCACGGTTATGGGGGTCACCAGGCGCGCATGGACTTCCCGGACAACGGCCCGGCGGCCTGCCCGTCGGTCTATTCATTCACGTACGGCAACGTCGCGGTGCTGTCGCTCGACGCCAACGATGTCAGCTTCGAAATCCGTTCCAACACCGGCTATTCCGACGGAACTCAGAACTCCTGGGTCGAGCGCACCCTGGCGGCCTACCGCGCCGACCCCAACATCGATTTCATCGTCTGCTTCTTCCATCACTGCGCGTACTCGACCACCGACTCGCACGCCAGCGACGGTGGCGTGCGGGCGGCCTGGTGCGAGCTGTTCGACCGCTATCAGGTCGACCTCGTGCTGCAGGGACACAACCACGTCTACGAACGTACGGACCCGATCCGCGCTGACCGCCCCACCAAGGTCGCCGGGGACAACTCGACCGTCGACGCGGAAACCGACGGCACCGTGTACTACACCGTGGGCTGCGCCGGCCGGCCCCGGTACGGCTTCCAGCCGGGTGAGCCCGAGAGCTACCGCGGCCACGAAGCGCCCGACACCTTCGTTCCGAACAGCTATGTGTGGACTGCCGATGGCAAGAAGAAGGCGGAGGCGGTCGGCTGGTCGCGGGTGCGTTTCCGCAACTACGCCTTCATCCGCGTCGACGTAAGGCCCGGGCAACTGCTGAGCGAGATGGACGTGACCGCGGTCGACGAACACGGCCGGGAATTCGACAAGGTCACCTATCGCCGCAGGGTGCGTGCGTAACCCGCGCATCAGCCGGGTACGGCAGTCATGCCTGTCTTATGGTTAGCCGGTGGAAGGGACACCGTTCGGCCGCTACCGGCTGATTGAGCTGCTCGGTCGCGGCGGCATGGGTGAGGTCTGGAAGGCCTACGACACCACCATGAAGCGCGTCGTCGCGATGAAGGTGCTGCCTCCGACCTTCGCCGACGACGAGCAGTACCAGGTGCGGTTCCGCAGGGAGGCCCACGCCGCAGCGGGCCTGGATGAGCCGCATATCGTGCCGATCCACGACTTCGGTGAGATCGACGACCGGCTGTTCGTGACGATGCGGCTGATCGACGGCAAGACCGTCCAGCAGCTGTTGGCCGACGGCCCGCTGGCACCCGACCGCGCCGTCTCGATCGTCGAGCAGATCGCCGCCGCGCTCGGCGCCGCGCACGGCGTCGGGCTGGTGCACCGCGACGTGAAACCCGCCAACATTCTGGTCACCCCAGACGATTTCGCGTACCTCATCGACTTCGGCATTGCCCGTGCCGCCGGCGAGACCAAGCTGACCCACACCGGCGCCACCATCGGCACCGTCGCCTACATGGCCCCCGAGCGATTCACCAGCGACCGGTGTGACGCGCGTTCCGACATCTACGCGCTGACGTGCGTGCTGCACGAATGTCTGGTCGGCGCCCCGCCGTTTCCGGGCGACAGCATGGAGCGGCAGATCACCAGCCACCTCTATTCGGATCCGCCACGGCCGTCGACCATGCGGCCGGGGATTTCCGCATACATGGATCAGGTCATCGCCACCGGCATGGCCAAAGATCCCGAACTGCGGTACGCCACAACCAAAGACCTGGCCGGCGCCGCCCGCGCCGCGTTGACCGGGCCGGCGCAGAATGTGCTGCCCGCTCAGCAGACACCGCCGCCGGCGTGGGCCGCCCCCTCGGTCCCCTATCCCTCGACCGGTCCCGAGTCCTATCCCGCGCACGCCCACACGCAGTACGCGACCCCGGCGCCCGGTCTGGGTGCCGGGTCCGCGCAGTGGTCGCCGCCCCAGATGACGAATAACCAACCGGCCCAATCATGGTGGCGCAATTCGGCGGTGGCGATCGTCGCGGCGTTGGTCACGGTGGTCATCCTCGGGGGCGCCGGTATCGCCTACGTGATGTGGTCCGACGACAGCGGCTCGGGTGATCAGCCACAGGCGTCGAATAACCCCAGCGCGCAACTTTTTCCGTCGAAGACCACCGGCGCCGGGGGGACGGGTGCGTACCCGACCGGTGGCATGTCCACGCCCGCTTCCACCGCCGCGTCGACGCCGGCGGGACCGAGCCAGTTGCAGACCGCCGACGGCCTGACCAACCTGATCGGGACCATCAAGGCGAAGTTCGGCGACACCATGGGTTTCAAGCTCGTGGTCTACCCCGACTACGCGATCATGGATCGCGTCTCGCCCACGAACAAGCACGTCGACCAGAGCTTCATGTACCGCGGCGGCAGCTGGGACAAGTGGGGCTCGGACACCAGCACCAGTTCGTTCGATGTGCTGGCGGACCTCGGCGCGATCAATACGCAGGCAGTGGCCGCCACCATGGCCGGGGCGCCGCAACAAATGGGCGCGGAACCCGGGTCACCGCTGTACCTGATCATCGAAGGCGAAGAGGGCGGCGGCCTGGGGCTGGCCATTCACTCGACAGCGCCGGGGACCGGGTACATCCAGGCCAACGCCGACGGAACCATCAAGCAGATCTACCCGCCGTAACGGGTCGCGCCCCGCTGCGTAATAACGGAGCAATTGCTCTGTTATGGTGGGTCGGTGCCCCGGCCTCGTGTCCATGACCTCGATGCGGTGCTCGACGCCGCCGAGTCGCTGGCCGTCGAGGCCGGGCCGGCCGGTGTCACCACCCGTTCGGTGGCCGCCGCGGCCGGCGTCTCCAACGGCGCGATCTATCACAACTTCGGTTCGCGAACCGAACTCGTCGCCCGCACGTGGCTGCGGGCCGCCCGCCGATTCCTCGATGCGCAAACGGAATTGGTCGACGCCGCGCTGGCCGAAACGGCCGCCGACCCCGTGGACGCCGTCGTCGCCGCCGCACAGGCGCCCGCGGTGTTCTACGAACGTCAGCGCCAGTCGGCCCAACTCGTATGGCGGGTGCAGCGCGACCAGCTGCTGGGCCCCGACCTGCCGGCGTCCCTGGCAGCCGAACTCAAGGACCTCGACCGTCAGCTGATCGACCTCATGGTGCGGCTGTCGTCGCATCTGTGGGACCGGCGCGACGGCGCAGCGGTCGATGCGATAACGGTCTGCATCGTCGACCTACCGACCGCAATCATCCTGTCCCGCAACAGGATCAGCAACAGCTGGGCGCGTGATCGGCTCACCGCCGCCGTGCGTGCCGTCCTTGCCGCCGAACCCACCCCAACCAGGAGGAAACAATCATGACCGTCACCGTCACCTACCAGGACAAGATCGCCATCCTGAACCTCGGCGACGACGAGAACCGCTTTTCGCTCGGTTTCCTCGACGACATCAACAGCGCCATCGACGATCTCGTCGCGGGTGGCGCTCAGGCTCTCGTCACGACCGGCGCCGGGAAGTTCTACTCCAACGGGCTGGATCTCGACTGGCTGATGGCGCACGGCGACCAGATGCAGTCGTACGTCGGGCGGGTCCACGCACTGTTCGCCCGGGTGCTGACCCTGCCGATCCCGACGGCCGCCGCGGTCAACGGGCACGCTTTCGGCGCCGGCGCCATGCTGGCGATGGCGCACGACTACCGGACCATGCGCGCCGACCGCGGTTTCTTCTGCTTCCCGGAGGTCGACATCCGGATTCCCTTCACCCCCGGCATGGCCGCACTGATCCAGGCCAAGCTGACGCCGCAGGCGGCCATCGCGTCGATGACCACCGGCCGGCGCTTCGGCGGTGACGACGCCGCCAAGTACGGACTGGTAGAGGTCTCCGCGGCCGAGGACGCGGTGGTCCCCGCCGCGGTGGAGCTCGTGATTCCGGTGGCGGGCAAGGATTCGGCGACCATGGCCGCCATCAAGGCGACGATGTTCGGCCCGGCGATCGCGGCGCTGCGGGGCGAGTAAAAGCCCGTCGCCGGGACCGCTGGGCAGCTTGCTGCCGTGGCCTGATAGGCATAGAGCGTGGGACAGAACGAGCGCAAGAAGATCGTCATGACCGACGACGAGATCGTCGAGTTCATCGATCGCAGCCGGACCGCGACCATGGCCACCGTCCTGGCTGACGGCCGGCCGCACCTGGTGGCCATGTGGTACGCCGTGCTCGACGGCGAAATCTGGTTCGAGACGAAGGCCAAGTCGCAGAAGGCCGTCAACCTGCGCCGCGACCCGACCATCACCGTGATGATCGAGGACGGTGACACCTACGGCACCCTGCGCGGCGTGTCGATCGACGGCACGGCTGAGATCGTCGACGACCCTGACACGTGCCTGCGCGTGGGGATCAGCGTGTGGGAGCGCTACACCGGTCCCTACAGCGACGAGATGCGCCCGTTCGTCGACCAGATGATGAACAACCGCGTCGCGGTCCGCGTGGTGCCGAGCCGCATGCGCAGCTGGGACCACCGCAAGCTGGGCATGCCGGACATGCCGATCAGCGGCTCGACCGCGCAGTACCTCGGCCGGCAGTGATCTCGGCGCGCCCCGTATCACTCTCCGATACGGAGCGCGCCCAAACCACTCAGGCCGGGTCGACCAGCGGCGCGTATTCCGGATGCTTGTCGATGTATCCGCTGACCATCGAGCACGCCGGGACGATGCGCAGGCCGGCGGTGCGGGTCGCGTCCAGTGCTTCGGCGACGAGGATCGTCGCCAGGCCGCGGCCGCCGTACTCGGGCTGAACTTCGGTGTGCGGGAAGATGCGTCGGCCGTCCCGGTCGATGTAGTCGATCAGCCCGACCGTCTTGCCCTCGACGGCGATGGTGAATCGTCCGGCTTCGGCGGTGACGGTGGTGGGTGCTCCGGTCTTGTCGGTGGTGCTCACAGTGGCCATAGGAGCCACGGTAACCCTCGTGCGTAAAACCGCTGCCCGCGCTGCCGCCCCCTCAAACGGCAGCGTGGGCAGCGGGTACTACGCGACTTCGAGGAAGATGCGGCGCTGGCGGCGGACCGGGTAGCCATTGGCCTCGGCCAGGGATCGCAGCTGCTTCAGCGCGAACGTCCGGCCGCGGCCCTCTTCGGCCGGGATGACGATGCCGGCCCAGAGGCCTTCGGCGCGCGGCAGTTCGACGGCGTCACGTGCGCAGGCCCAGCGGCGCGGGCACTGGCGGCAGAGGCTCTTCGCCTCTTCGCTGGCGATCGTCGTCCACTGCTCCGGGCTCCGGGTGCACTCACCGAGCGGCAGGCCGTCCATGGCAATTGCGGTCATCGGAGTACTCCTTTGTTGTTGCGCTGCGACTGTTCCGTCGCGGTTGAGAAGAATCTATAGCACCAGACTGCAGTAACGCAACAGTTAAACCGTAGCGTTGCGAATAATCGCAGGTCAACGGGCTGTAAGGGTGCAGAAATCATCCGAATGGTCCGGAATAACATTGGTGAAAGTCGGTGTTTGGGGAGGGTGTACGGTCTAACTGAAGCGCTTGGCGCCACACCGATACGGTTCAGTGACTGTTAACGCAATAGTTATGCGGGACTGAACGGGCTAAGCTGTATCGGACCGCCGACGGTGCTCCGGATTTCGTGTTGAGCGCGGGCCGCAAGTGATGGGAGGTGACATCGGGTGCCGAACATCGATCCCGATGACGTCACCGAATACATCGCCCTGCCCGCGGTCGATCCCGGAATGGAGCGCGCCGGTGCGGCCGCCGCCGCTCGGCGCCGTGAACTGGACATCAGTCAGCGCAGTCTGGCAGCCGACGGCATCATCAACGCCGGAGCGCTGATCTCCTTCGAAAAAGGCCGGAGCTGGCCGCGGGAGAGAACGCGCTTGCGCCTCGAAGAGGTATTGCAGTGGCCGCCGGGAACCATCGCACGGATCCGTAGCGGCGAGCCGGTCCCTACCCAGGTGCCGGCCGCGGCCCAGGCGCAGGCCGCTCCCGCCCCGCCGTTGACCAACGCCGGCGAGGTGCCGCTGATAGCGCAGGCCGTCGTCGCGGCGGTGAACACGTTGGGCGCCACGGCCGATGCCCTGCCGGCGATCGAGGATTCCGAATTCACGCCGTGGGTCACGCAGATCCTGTCCGACCTGCGGCAACTCGAAGCCGTCGCTGCGAGCGCCGCCCGGCTCGGACCGGTGTCGCCGCCGCTGATCAAAGCATTGGGGCTGGTGCGTGCCCGAATCGACGAACTGACGTTGCTCGGCGCGAAAGCGCCTACCGCGACGCTCGGACAGCGGCTGTACGCAGCCCGCCGCGGTGCCAATCTGACGATTCAGGAGACGGCGCTCGCGGCTGGGGTCCCGGAGTCTGTCGTGGTGGGTGCCGAGGCCGAAGCGGCGGTGTCCGACCAGGACAAGGAATTGGTCGAAAAGCTGCTCCTGCAGCTCGTCTAGCCACCCCAGGCGTCAGGATCGCTCGCGGTGCCGGTCGCCACTGGTCGGGAAGTTCGCCGCGAGCGCGGCGGCGATCTCGATGAACTTGCGCCGCGTCGCCGGCGCCATCTCCCGCGTGCCGGCGATGACGCCGCCCGGCCGCAGGTGCCCGTCGAACGGCACCTCGACGACGGCCTGTCCCTGCCCGGCGAACTGCTGGGCCAGCACCGAGCGCGTGCGTTTGTCGGCGTGACCGTCGGAATCGTTGAGTACCACCACCGTTCGCTGCAGCAGGCCATTGAGGCCGTGTGCCGCCAGCCAGTCGAGCGTCTGCCCCGCGGCGCCTGCCCCGTCGACCCACGGTGACGACACCACGATGAGCGCGTCCAGATCCCGCAGCACCTCCTGCGTGACAGGGCTGTCCATGGTGGAACTGCAGTCGATGATCGAGATGGTGAAATGGCGGTCCAGCCGCGAGGCGGCCTCCCGGTAGACGGCGGGATCCAGCACCCGCCGGCGTGCCGGGCTCGCCTCGCCGGCCAGCACGAACAGCCCGGCGGCGTTGCTGCCGACGCGGTTGCGGATGTCGGCGAAACTCTCCAGGTGCTGGTCGGAAGCCAACTCCCAGTACGAGCTCAGGGCCTTCGGGTCGACGCGGCTGCCGAGCTTGCCGAATGCGGTGTCGGCATCGACGGCCACGACGCGGTCTTCCTGCCGGAGCTCGGCGAACAGCGACCCGATCGAGGCCGACACCGTCGTCTTACCGACGCCACCCTTGCCCATCACGCCGACCTTGTAATGGCCCGACAGCGCCGAGCGGATCCGGTTGATCTGCTGCGCCTCCTGGATCTCGTCGGGTGACGGACCCAGGTTGACCAGCCCGAACGTCGCCTTGAACAGCGTCTTGCGCCAGCCGCGGCCGGGCTCGGGCTTGCGGGTCCGGAGCAGGTCGTCGCGGCGGATGGCATCGGCGTACGACCCTGGCGGTGCGAACTGGCCCTGTGGACCGTGCGGCCACTGCGGGTGCGGCGGCGGTCCGGGCTGGGCGGGGCCGGGGTGCGGCGGGTAACCGGTGCGGCGCTGCACTGGTTCGGTGTGCTGCATGCCGGTGTTGTGCGCTGCCGGATTCACGCGCGGCCAGGCCGGCGGCGTGTCCACGGGATGTCCGGCGAAAGCGCTTTCCGGGGGGTTGTGCTGCGGTTCGAAGTGGTCAGTCACCGAATACGCGCTTTCTCTCCTCGGTTCGCTCGACGCAGGTGCCAAGACACGGATGCCACCCCAGTATCGACCACGCGGGCGCCGGCGGCGGGATGGCTGGGCCCAATCGCGTCGTCGCCCGTTCGGTGGACGGTTCCGGCGGAAAGCCTGCGCGGCCACTGATTAGCTTGTCCACCAACGTTTTTCGGAGCGTGTCGACGGCGTCGTCCGGGCGGGCGCCGCCGGCGAATTGGTGCGGATCCGGCGGCGGACCCGCTGGTAGGCTCGATGCGGGTTGTGGGGAAGCGCTGTGGGGGTGGTGTGGGGCCGCCCGCGCAGGTCAGATGCCGTGACTCGCGTAGGAGTTTGGCCATCGGCCTGCCGTCCGTCAGGTGGCGTACCAAGATGGTCACGGAGGACAGCGATGCCCGGTGCTTGGCGCCGGGAACAGGGGGTGGAGCCGAGATGCAGCGGGTGGACACATGCGCCGGGCGTGATGCCGGGTCGACGGGGCGGTTGTCATGACCGGCCCGTACACCGCCGCCAGCACCGCCTCGGGTGGCATCGACGACGTCATCGCGGTCGAGGTCACCATCGACGGCATGCTGGTCATCGCCGACAAGCTCGGTCTCATGGATTTCCCGACGAGCCTCGGCATCCGGCCCAACATCCCGCAACTCGACCTGCGGGACATCGTCTGGGAGCAGGTGCGTCGCGATCTGACGGCGCAGGGCGTACTCGACATCTACGGGAATCCGCATCCGGAAGTGGCCGCGATGGTCGACACCCTGAGCCGCGCCGACCGCACCATCGAGGGCCGTTGGTGGCGCCGTGATGTCGGCGGGAAGATGCTGCGGTTCGTCGTCTGTCGCAAGGGCGAACGGCACGTGGTCGCGGCCCGCGACGGCGAGATGCTGGTCGTGCAGCGGGTCGCCCCGCAGGTGGGTCTGGCCGGCATGGTCAACGCTGTGCTCGGATCGGCCAACCCCGCCAACGTCGAGCCCCTCACCGCGTCGACCAGCCGCCTCAGCGACGCCCGCACGCCCGACCAGCTCACCCAGTTCGGTATCAGCTTGAGCTCGGCGCGGACCTACTCCGAGCTGATCGCCAACCCCGATTCGTGGGTCGAGCTCACCGCCAACGAGCGGCACGCCGGTGGTACGTACAGCCAGGCCGACGTGGCTGCCGGTGTCCTCGACTCCCGGCTGGGCCGCATCGTCTCCCTGCCGCGGAAGGTCAGCGGCGAGCTTTACGGCAGTTTCCTCGCCGGCACCGACGAGAACCTGGAACGCGCCCTGCAAGGGCTGTTGGAGTTCCTGCCGTCGCGGTCCTGGTTCGACACGCCCGCCGTGGGCGCCGCCGGCGACGACTACCAGGACTGACGTTGGCGGCCCACCATGATGACGGGTTCGATGACGAGCCGTCGGGCGACGATCCGGACGACGGCTCGGACGACGACCTCGGCGGCGGTCTCGACTTCCTCTACGCGGACGACGACGTGGTCGCCCCGGACGCCGCCGTCGCCGGGGACGGGGTGCCGTCCGACGACGAGCCCGCCCCGTTTGGGTACACGGTCACTAACCCGCCGCAGACGGTGACCGTCACGGCCCTCATGGACGGCCGGATCCACCGGGTCCGGCTCGCCCCGGGCGTCACCAACATGACGGAAGTCGAACTGGCGGAGGAGATTCTCGTCATCGCCGGTCTCGCCCGCCAGGACGGCAGGTCGGCGCAGTACGACGTCATGTACTCGGGACTCCGGGACCTTGGCCACGACCGCGCCGAGGCCAAGGATTTCCTGTCCCGCAGTCTCGACCTCCCGTCGCCGGAAGAAGCCGCCGCGACCCGCGCCCACATCTTTGCCACCAGATATTCAGGGGATACACATCATGAGTGACCAACTCGCCGCCATGTTCAACAACGCCGTCGGCATGCTGGACACCGCACCCGCGCGCTCGATGCAGCTGTTCACCGAGATCACCTCGGCCGATGAGACCGCGTGTGACGCCTGGATCGGGCGCATCCGGTGCGGCGACGCCGACCGGACCACGCTGTTCCGCGCCTGGTACTCGCGCGGCAACCTCGGCATGCTCGCCGGTCAGGCGGAGGTGTCGCTGGCGCAGGTCAACGCGCGGGTGCGGATCGGCGGCGAGCTCGGTGACATCACCTACCCGGTGAACTCACCGCTGGCGCTGACCTTGGCCTTCGCCGTCAACGAGGCCGCCGAAGGCAACTACGCCGACGCGCTGGAGGCCGTCGAGAGCGCGGCGGTCGGTGGTTCGGAGCATCTGGTGGCGTGGGTCAAGGCCGTCATCTACACCGGCGGCCAGCGCTGGACCGACGTCATGGAGGTGCTCCGCGGTTCGGAGAGCTGGCCGGACGCGTTCCTGGCCGGCGCGGCGGGCGTGGCGCGCGGCGTCGCCGCGGCCAACCTCGGACTGTTCACCGAGGCCAAGGACAAACTGACCGAGGCCAACGAGTCGCCGGCGGGGACGGCATGCGGCCGGCCGATCGCCTGGTATCTGGCCATGACGTTCCGCGAGCAGGGTAACGAAGAGGGTGCCCGGCGTCTGCTGGAATGGTTGCAGGCCAACTTCCCCGAGCCCAAAGTGGCTGAGGCGCTTCGCGATCCGAACTACCGGCTGCAGACCACCACGACGGAGAAGATCGCGGCTCGCTCCGACAAATGGGATCCGAACAGCGTCGTCGCCGACACGTCGGCGCGCGACAAGATGCTCAGCGATGCGCAGGCCGAACTCGACCGGCAGATCGGCCTGGCCAAGGTCAAGGAGCAGATCGAGACCTACCGTGCCGCAACGCAAATGGCGAAAATCCGGGCTGCCCGCGGGATGAAGGTGGCGCAGCAGTCGAAGCACATGATCTTCACCGGGCCGCCCGGAACCGGCAAGACCACTATCGCGCGCGTGGTCGCGAACATCCTGGCCGGCCTCGGTGTCATCGCCGAACCCAAGCTGATCGAGACGTCCCGCAAGGACTTCGTCGGTGAGTACCTCGGCCACACCGCCGTGAAGACGTCGAAGGTCATCGACCGGGCCCTCGGCGGCGTGCTGTTCATCGACGAGGCCTACACGCTGATCCAGGACGGGCTGCAGGGCGGCGATGCCTTCGGTTCCGAGGCCATCGACACCCTGCTGGCCCGCATGGAGAATGACCGGGACCGACTGGTCGTCATCATCGCCGGCTACAGCTCGGACATCGATCGGCTGCTGGAAGCCAACGACGGTCTGCGATCCCGGTTCGCCACGCGCATCGAGTTCGAGTCCTACTCTCCCGAAGAGATCGTCGAGATCGCGAAAGTCATTGCCAAGAGCAATGATTCGCTGATCAACGACGAGGCGGCCAAACAGGTCCTCGAAGCGGCGACCACGCTGTACCAACATCAGCTCAATGGCAAGCCGGCCATCGACATCGCGGGTAACGGCCGCTACGCGCGCCAGCTGGTCGAAGCCGGTGAGCAGGCCCGCGACATGCGTCTCGCCCGGTCGATGGACATCGAGAGCCTGAGTGTCGAAGCGCTGGGCGAGATCACCGGCGACGACATGGCTTCCGCGATCAGCGGGGTGCACCGGCGACTGAACATCGGCGAATAACCGATGGCAGATTTCCGGCTCACCACCAAGGTTCAGGTCAGCGGCTGGCGCTTCCTGCTCCGTCGGGTCGAGCACGCCATCGTGCGGCGCGACACCCGCATGTTCGACGACCCGTTGCAGTTCTACAGCCGATCCGTGTCGGCGGGCATCGTCGTCGCGGTCATCGTCTGCCTCGGTGCGGCGATGCTGGCCTACTTCAAACCGCAGGGCAAGCGGGGCGAGGATGCGTTGCTCGTCGACCGCAGCACCAACCAGCTGTACGTCGTCATGCCCGGGACGCAGCAGATCCGTCCGGTGTACAACCTCACCTCGGCGCGGCTGGTCCTCGGCCACACGGGCGAGCCGCAAGTGGTCAAGCCGGCCGAGCTGGCCAAGATGCCGAAGGGCCAACCGATCGGCATTCCCGGCGCGCCCTACGCGACTGCGGTCAACGGCACCTCCGGTACGTGGTCGGTGTGCGACACCGTCACCAAGCCCGAGAGTGTCACCCCGACCGTCGAGACGTCGGTACTCGTCGAACCCGTTGTCCTCGGCGGCGGGGTCGGCCCCATCCGCCCGGACCAGGGCGTGCTGGTCAAGTACCAGGACAAGACCTGGCTCATCACCAAGGACGGCCGGCATTCGATCGACCTGGCCGATCGTGCCCTGACCTCCGCCGTAGGAATCCCGGTCGGCTCGAAGTCGGCGCCCATCTCGTCGGGCCTGTTCAACGCACTGCCGAACGTCGGCCCCTGGGCCCTGGCCCCGATCCCGGCCGCGGGGGCGCCCAACACCGTCGGCCTGCCGCCGAATCTGGTGAACGGCACGGTGTTCCAAACCATCACCGACAACAGCAAGCAGCAGTACGTCGTGCTGCCGGACGGCGTCGCGAAGGTCAACGACACCACGGCGGCCGCGCTGCGGGCCACGAACTCGTACGGCCTGATCTCGCCGCCGTCGGTGGAGTCCAGCGTCGTGGCCAAAATCCCCGAGCAGACCTACACCTCACCGCTGCCCGCCAAGCCGATGACGATGCTGCTGCCGCAGGACGATCCGACGGTGTGCTGGACGTGGCAGCGCGAAGCTGGTGATCAGGGTGCCAAGACCACGGTGATCGTCGGCCGCCACCTGCCCATCCCGGCGAGCTCGATGGGCAACGGCATCAAGCAGATCAGCGGCGACGCCACCGTCTACATCGACGGTGGGCAGTACATCCGGCTGCAGTCCCCCGACCCGCGCTACGGCGAGGCCCGGTACTACGTCGACGCCCAGGGCGTCCGGTACGGGATAGCCAACGACGACACGGCCAAGGCCCTCGGCCTCAGCGGCGCCACCACGGCGCCGTGGCAGGTTGTCGGCCTGCTGATGGAAGGCCCGGTCCTGTCGAAGGAGGCGGCGTTGCTCGAACACGACACGCTGCCGGCGGATCCGAAACCGCGAAGGGTGGGCGGCGGCAACGACACGGCCGAGGCTCAGCCGCATCCGGGAGGTGCGTCATGACGACCAAGAAGTTCACCCCGTCGATGAAGCGCGGTCCGCGCCTGACGCCGGGCGAGATCAACGTGACGCCGCCCGACGACCTGGGCATCGAAATCCCCGCGTCCGGCATGCAGAAGGCGATGCCGTACGTCATGGGTGGCGGCATGCTCGGAATGATCGCGATCATGATCTTCACCGGCGTCCGGCAGCTGTCGCCGTACATGCTGATGATGCCGCTGATGATGATCATGGGCACCGTCGGTTACATGGCCAGTGGCGGTGGCGGCGGCAAGAAGGTGCCGGAGATCAACGAGGATCGCAAGGAGTATCTGCGGTACCTGGCCGGCCTGCGGACGCGGGTGACGTCCTCGGCCGACGCTCAGGTGACGTTCTTCAGCTACCACGCACCGCATCCCGAAGACCTGCTGTCCATCGTCGGGACGCAACGACAGTGGTCGCGCAGTGTCAGTGGCAACAACGCCGATTTCTTCATGGGTGCCCGCATCGGTATCGGCGCGCAGGCGGCGGTCGACCGACTGCTCAAGCCGAACATCGGGTCGGACCTCGCCGGCCCGATGGCCGCACCCCAGGCCCACCTGGAACCGGTCAGCCACATGTGGGTGACCAAGTTCCTGCGCACCCACGGTCTCGTGCACGACTGCCCGAAACTGGTGATCCTCAAGAGCTACCCGACCATCGCGATCGGTGGTGATCCAGAAGGGTCGCGGGGTCTGCTTGCCGCCATGATCTGCCACCTGGCGGTCTTCCATCCGCCGGACCTGCTGCAGATCCGGGTGCTGATGGACGATCTCGACGATCCGGACTGGTCGTGGCTCAAGTGGCTGCCGCATGTGCAGAGCCAGACCGAGTTCGACGACGCCGGACCCAAGCGCCTGGTGTTCACCAAACCGGACGGGCTGGCCGATCTGACGGCGCGCGGTCCGCACAGCGCTGACGCGCCACCGTCCGGACCTTATGTGCTGGTCGTCGACCTGACCGGCGGCAAAGCCGGCTTCCCGGTCGACGGCCGGGCCGGCGTCACCGTCATCACCAAGGGCAACCACCGGTCGGGCTACCGCATCAAGGTGAATCCGGATGGCTCGTGCGAGGACCGGACCGCATCCCAGCCCTGGCGTGAGGTGACCACCGTGACCGACTCGGTGACGCCGACGTCGGCCGGTCGGTTGGCGCGCAAGCTCGCGGGGTGGTCCATCACCGGCACGATCATCGACAAGGGCACCCGTGTCCAGAAGAAGGTGTCGAGCGAGTGGCACCACCTGGTCGGTGCGCGCACGGTCGAGGAAGTTACGCCGCGGCGGTGGCGGATGTACTCGGATACGGATCAGGATCGGTTGCGGATTCCGTTCGGCCACCAGCTCAAGAACGGCGAGATCATGCATCTCGACATCAAGGAGGGCGCCGAATTCGGTGCCGGTCCGCACGGCATGCTGATCGGTACGACCGGTTCCGGTAAGTCGGAATTCCTTCGTACGCTGATCCTTTCGCTGGTTGCGACGCATCATCCGGATCAGATCAACCTGCTGCTGACCGACTTCAAGGGTGGGTCGACGTTCCTCGGTATGGAGAAGCTGCCGCACACCGCGGCCGTCGTCACCAACATGGAAGAGGAAGCCGAACTAGTCGGTCGTATGGGTGAGGTGCTCACCGGTGAGCTGGACCGCCGGCAGAACATCCTGCGACAGGCCGGTATGCAGGTCGGCGCGGCCGGTGCGCTGTCGGGTGTCGCCGAATACGAGAAATACCGCGAGCGTGGGGCCGATTTGCCGCCGCTGCCAACGCTTTTCGTCGTCGTCGACGAGTTCGCCGAGCTGCTGCAGAACCATCCGGACTTCATCGCGCTGTTCGACCGCATCTGTCGTGTCGGCCGATCGCTGCGCGTCCACCTGCTGTTGGCGACGCAGTCGCTGAACACCGGCGGTGCCCGCATCGACAAGCTGGAGCCGAACCTGACGTACCGAATCGCGTTGCGTACCACCAGCTCCGCCGAATCCAAGGCGGTGATCGGTACGCCAGAGGCGCAGTACATCACCAACAAGGAGAGCGGCGTCGGCTTCCTGCGGGTCGGTATGGAGGACCCGGTCAAGTTCAAGAGCATCTACACCGGCGGTACCTACGTGCCGACGGTGGCGGAGAACGACGACGGTGACGACGCGCCACGGGTGGTGGCGCAGAACAACTTCCGGATTCGTCCGTTCACCGCGGCGCCGATGGCAGATTCGGGGATCGGGCGATGACGAATACCGAGCAGCGCGCGCTGCGTGAAGTGGTGCTGAACCAGCTGACGACCGGTGAGAGCCGGGCGTACAAGATGTGGCTACCGCCGCTGCTGGATCCGATGCCGGTCAACGAGCTGGTGGAGCGCGACCAACGGGCCCCGTTGCGGTTCGGCCTGGGCATCATGGACGAACCGCGTCGCCACAAGCAGGAAGTGTGGGGCATCGACACGTCGGCGGCCGGTGGCAACATCGCGGTCGGCGGTGCGCCGCAGACCGGAAAGTCCACGTTCCTGCAGACCCTGGTGCTGTCGGCAGCTGCGACCCACTCCCCCCGGCAGGTGCAGTTCTACTGCGTCGACCTCGGTGGTGGTGGCCTGATGTACCTCGAGGACCTGCCGCACGTCGGCGGCGTCGCCACCCGTTCTGAACCGGACCGAGTACAGCGCGTCGTGGCGGAAATGAAAGCCGTTCTGCGGCAACGTGAATTGACCTTCAAAGAGCTCCGTATCGGGTCGATCGCCAGTTACCGGCAGTTGCGTGAAGATCCGAATCATCCTGCGTCGCAGGATCCGTTCGGCGACGTGTACCTGATCATCGACGGCTGGCCGGCGTTCATCGGTGAGTTCCCGGACCTGGAGCCGGTGGTCCAGGACCTTGCCGGTCAGGGCCTGGCGTTCGGGGTGCACATCATCATCTCGACGCCGCGATGGACGGAACTGAAATCCCGTGTTCGTGACTACCTGGGCACCAAGGTCGAGTTCCGGCTCGGTGATGTCAACGAGACGCAGATCGACCGCATCACTCGCGAAATTCCGGCGAACCGCCCCGGCCGGGCGGTGTCGATGGAGAAGCACCACCTGATGATCGGCGTGCCTCGGATGGACGGGGTGCACAGCGCGGATGACCTCGTGCCCGCCATCACCGCGGCCGTCGACCACATCGCATCGCTGCACACCGACATGGCACCGCGGGTTCGCGTGCTGCCCGAGCGGATCTACCTGCACGAACTCGACGCGAACCCGCCCGGACCCGAGACCGACTACCGGACCCGCTGGACGGTGCCGGTGGGCGTGCGCGAATCCGACCTCTCGGTGGCGTACAACCACATGTACAACACGCCGCATCAGCTCATCTTCGGTGCGCCGAAGTCGGGCAAGACCACCATCGCGCATGCGGTGGCGGAGGCGATCTGCAAGCGCAACAGCCCGGATCAGGTGCGGTTCATGCTGGCGGACTTCCGCTCGGGCCTGCTCGACGCGGTACCCGAGACGCATCTGCTGGCGGCGGGTGCCATCAACCGCAACATCGCCGCGCTGGAGGAGTCCATCAAGGCGCTGGCGGTCAACTTGAAGAAGCGGTTGCCGCCGCCGGACCTCACGACATCGCAGTTGCGCACCCGCTCCTGGTGGAGCGGTCCGGACGTGGTGCTGCTGGTCGACGACTGGCACATGATCGTCGCGGCGAGCGGTATGGGGTCACCGATGGCGCCGTTGGCACCGCTATTGCCGGCCGCCGCCGATATCGGCCTGCACATCATCGTGACGTGTCAGATGAGCCAGGCGCACCGTTCCACGATGGACAAGTTCGTCGGTACGGCGTACGGCGCCGGAACCCCGACGATGTTCCTGTCGGGCGAGAAATCGGAGTTCCCGTCGAGTGAGTTCAAGCTCCGGCGCAGGCCTCCTGGCCAGGCACTTTTGGTCTCGCCGGACGGTAAGGAGGTCATCCAGGCGGCCTATGTTGATCCGCCCGCGGAATAAGTGTAGGTGACCCCCCAAAACCCTCGGTAGTATCTGTTTCAGACGTTCAGCAACGCTAAACGCCCGCTGATCGGCAAAGGGGGAACGGGGGTTCCGTGGGGATCTTCAATTCGTTTCTGTGCCGTTCGCACAATTCCATACCGCGATCTTGAATTGGTAAGGAGAAATGAAATGCAGCCTTTGCAGCACGAAGAGGGCGCAATCGGCGTCGGCACTCAGGTTGTCGCCAACGGAGCCCGTGGAGTTGCGACCGGTACTGCCACCATGACGGAGGCCAGCACTCTGGTTCCGGCCGGTGCAGACGAGGTGTCGATGCAGGCCGCCATGGCCTTCGCCGTCGAGGGTGTCGAGGTCATGGGCATCAACGCCTTTGCGCAGGAAGAGCTGGCGCGTGCCGGCGCGGCGTACGTCGAGGCGGGCGCCATGTATGAGGCCACCGACGTGGCCACGTCAGCGACCCTGATCTAGCCACCGCGTGCGACGAGCCCACACAGAGCCTGAGGACAGCTAATTATGGTGGCACTTCCCGCCATGCCGGCAATGTTCTATGGAGCATTTCCGCCGGAGATGAACACCGGCCGACTCATGGCCGGTGCAGGCCCTGCGCCGATGCTGCAAGCGGCCGCAGGTTGGGAGGCGTTGGCCGTCGCGCTGGAGACGCAGGCGGTGGAGCTCGCCGCCAGCTTGGCGGAGCTGAGCGCTAACTGGTCCGGCATGGGCAGTGAACGAGCTGTCACCGCAACCACTCCGATGGTGACCTGGCTGCACACCACTGCCATGCAGGCACAGAAGCGCGCGATGCAGGCGTTGGCACAGGCCGAGTCGTACAGCTTGGCCCTGGCCACCACTCCGCAGCTGCCGGAAATCGAGATGAACCACGTCACGCATGGCGTCCTCGAGGCCACGAACTTCTTGGGTATCAACACGGTGCCCATCGGCTTCAACGAGGCGGACTACGCGCGCATGTGGGCGTTGGCGGGCTCGGTGATGGAGACGTACCAAGCCGAGACCACCATGAACACGTTGTTCGAACCCATTCTGCCGCCGAAGCCCATCGTGATACCTGGGGTCGGCGAGGCGACGGAAGCGGCGATTGTCGCGCGAACCGCGATGGGGGTTTCGGAGGCAGTGGCGCGCAATTTGGTCATCTCGCAGGTGGCCAGCCAGTCAGCGATCGAGGACGCGGCGCTGATGGTGGGGAATGCTGCGGCGCAGGCGAATTTCGTGGGACAACGTGCCCAGGGCCAGGCGTCCAAGGCGGAATCGGCGGCGCAGCGTGCCAGCGAGCAGCAGGACAAAGGCCAGCAGGGCGCGCAGATGATGATGCAGGTGGTGTCTCAGGTCGGTTCGCAGGCAGCCCAGCTGCCCCAGCAGATCGGCCAGCTCATCACGCAGCCGGTTCAGCAGTTGAGCCAGCCGATGCAACAGGTGACGCAGATCTTCAGTCAGCTGGGCAGCAGCTTCGGTCAGAACAACGGGCCGCAGGTCGGCCTCATGGGCGCGAGCCCGTTCTCCAACCACCCGCTGGCAGGTGGCTCGGGGGCGACATCGGGTGCGGGGCTGGTGCGCGCGGCGTCACTGCCTGGCATGGGCGGTTCCGCACCGCGGACGCCGCTGATGGCCTCGTTGGTCGGCGGCCCCGGAGGCGCCTCGACCGCTTCGCTCGAAGCGGGCGCAGCAGCGGGGGCGACCGGCGCCGGTAAGGCGCCGGTGAGCAGTGCCGGCGGGGCCGGAGCCGGAATGGGTCCGGGCGGCAAAGCGGAGAAGGGCGGAGGGACGAGGGAGGCCCTCAAAGCCCCCGGGGTTCTGGTGCAGGACCTCGACGACGATGACGACGACTGGTGAGTTGTCGCATCACACAAAGGCTTTCCGGCCCAGGGGGGTCGGCAAGGACTCGCCAATTCCGTGGTGAGGACACAGGAAACAGAAAAGGTGATCCAGCATGACGAGCATGAATACAGATGCCGAAGTCCTCGCCTCAGAGGCAGGTAATTTCGATCGCATCGCGGGCGAGCTGAACGGCGTCAAGACCCACGTCGACGCGGTGGCGGGCCAGCTCGCGACGCACATGAAGACGCCCGAGGCGGGCATGGCGGCCCAGGCTGCATTGACTCGCTTCGACGAGGCCATGACGGCGCAGCTCAAGGAGCTGGCCGACATCTCCGCCAACATCCAGACTGCCGGCGTGCAGTACACCGCGACCGATTCCGACGCCGGGTCGTCGCTGTCGAGCCAGATGCAGATCTAGCCAGACCCAACCACCACGTACAACGACTCAGAAGCGGAGAAGACAAAATGGCACAGGACTGGAATTTCGCCGGCATCGAAGGAAGCGCCGGCGACTTGGCTGGTGCGGTGAACACGACGCACGGCCTGCTGGACGAGGGCAAGGCCTCGCTGGCGAAGCTGGCTTCCGTGTGGGGCGGCTCGGGTTCGGAGGCTTACCAGGCCGTCCAGCAGCGGTGGGACAACACCGCGATGGAGCTCAACAACGCGCTGCAGAGCCTCGGGCATGCGGTCAGCGAGGCCGGTGGCACCATGCAGTCGACCGAGCACGGCGTCACCGGATTGTTCGGCTAGGCGATCGGCACGACGCAACACAGGAGGTGGGCAGGTCGGCGTAGGGTCGACTCTGCCCACCTCATGTGCGTTCCCGGGGTTATCAACACACAATCGAGAGGTACTCATGTCCGCCGACTATGACCGGCTTTTCAACAACTCGCCGGGCCAGGCCGACAACGAGGAAGCCACGCGAACCGTCGACCATGCGACCCTTGCTGCCGCCGCGCAGATGTCGGCCTCAGCGGCCGCTGCCTCGGCTGCAGGGGCCGAATCGCCGTCCGGTCTGCCCATCGCTGGGCAAGCGCAGCAGCCGCCGGGCATGGTCCCGCCGCCGCGGCCGTCTGAAGTGACGACTCAAATGCCGCCTACGCCACCGCAATTCATGCAGAACGGTCTGATGCGCTCGCCGCAGGGCGCGCCGATGGCGGGCGCGCAGTACGAGCAGCCGCAGCACGCTCCGATGATGATGCCGCCCCCGCCGCGGCACATGCAGCCGCCGCCACAGCACTACGCCATGGATCCCCAGGCCGAAATGCAGTGGACCGAGCAGCACATGCCGGACCAGACGTCGGCCGCCACAATCGGCGACCACCGCGCCATCGATGCGCTGTCCCACGTGGGCGTGCGGGCCGGGGTGAAGATGCCGTCGCAGCGCGGCTGGCGCCACGTGCTCTACCTGCTGACGCGTATCAACCTGGGCCTGTCGCCCGATGAGCTTTACGAGCTCGACCTCTACACCCGAATTCGTCGGAACGCCCGGGACTCGTACCAGATCGGTGTGCTGGGACTGAAGGGCGGCGTCGGCAAGACGGCCGTCACCGTCACCCTGGGCTCTGTCATGTCGAAGGTGCGCGGCGACCGGATCCTGGCCGTCGACGCCGATCCGGACGGCGGCAACCTGGCCGACCGCGCGGGCAGGCAGTCGGCTGCGACCATCTCGGATCTGTTGTCCGACAAGGAACTTGCGCGCTACAACGACATTCGCGCCTACACCAGCATGAACGCCTCCAACCTCGAGGTGCTGTCGTCGGCCGAGTACAGCGTCGCGCGCCGTGACTTCAACGAAGAGGACTGGGCAGCTGCGGTCAAGATCGTCTCGCAGTACTACAACCTGGTGCTCGCCGACTGCGGCGCAGGCCTGTTCCACCAGGCCTCGCGTGCCGTGCTGTCGACCGTGTCCGGTCTGGTGATCGTGGCCAGCGCCTCTATCGACGGTGCCCGCCAGGCCGCGGTGACCATGGACTGGTTGCGGCAGAACGGATATCAGGATCTGCTGGGCCGGGCGTGTGTGGTCATCAATCACGTGACCCCGGGCAAGACCAACATCGACGTCGACGACCTGGTGCAACAGTTCGAGCGGCATGTGCCGGCGGGCCGCGTCGTTGTGCTGCCGTGGGACAAGCACATCGCCGCCGGTTCGGACATCCAGTTCGACCTGCTGGGCAAGACCTACCAGCGCCGCATCACCGAGCTGGCCGCCGCACTGTCGGACGACTTCGACAGGCTCGAGCGTCGGTGACCGCATCGGCCGGCCCCGCTAACGCTGCGCCTTCCGCGGCAGCTGACAGTCCGACAAGGCAGTCGACCACCCGGGTCACCATCCTGACCGGTCGACGCATGACCGACCTGGTACTCCCGGCGTCCTCGGCGATCGAGACCTATATCGACGAGACGGTGAACGTCCTTGCCGATCTGCTCGACGACACCCCGGCGGATGTACTGGCCGGGTTCGACTTCAAAGCGCAGGGCGTGTGGGCTTTCGCGCGTCCGGGTTCACCGCCGCTGAAGTCCACCGAGTCGCTCGATGACGCCGGAGTGGTCGACGGGGCGTTGCTGACCTTGGTGTCGGTGAGCCGGACCGAGCGGTACCGGCCGCTGGTCGAGGACGTCATCGACGCCATGGCGGTTCTCGAGGAGTCTCCCGAGTTCGACGGTCGGGCGCTGAAACAGCTTGTCGGACTAGCTATCCCAGTCGCAACGCTGGCGACGGCCGGGGCGTCGTTGTGGGCGTGGTCGCAGTCCGGCCACGGTTGGTGGTGGCCGGTCGCCCTCGGGTTGCTCGGTGCCTTGGTGTTGGCCGGCAGCTTCATCGCCAAGGGGCGGTACGACAACGCCGATCTGTCCGAGAGTCTTCTCGTGGCATCGTTGCCGCTGTTGGGCGGCGCCGCGGCACTGGCGGTTCCGCTGCCGTACGGCATCAACGACATGGGTGCGCCCCAGCTCGCGGGTGCGGCGGCGGTGATCCTGATCGTCGTGCTGGCGACCCGCGGCGGGCCGCGGAAGCGCGCCGCGGTGGCGGCTTTCCTGGCGGTCATCGCGGCCGCGGTGACGGGCGCGGCGATCGCGTATGGATACGGCGGAGCGTCGTGGGTTCCGGCGGGCGCCATCGCCATCGGTCTCATCGTCATCACCAACGCGGCGAAGCTCACGGTCGCGGTGGCGCGGATCGCGCTGCCGCCGATCCCCGCGCCGGGTGAGGTGATCGCGAACGAGGAACTCCTGGATCCTGTTGCTGCGCACAGTGATGTCACCGACGAGGAGTCGGCGACATGGCGCGCGATCATCGACTCGGTGCCTGATTCCGCGGCGCGGCTGACCGAACGCAGCACGCTCGCGCGGCAGCTGCTGATCGGCTTCCTGAGCGCAGGTGTCACGGTGCTGACCTACGGTGCCATCGCGATCGTGGTGCAGGGACACTTCTTCGTGCACTCGCTGATCGTCGCGGGACTGGTGACAGTCGTGTGCGGCTTCCGGTCGCGACTGTATGCCGAGCGATGGTGTGGCTGGGCACTGCTGGCTGCAACGGTGTCCATCCCGACCGGCGTGATGATCAAGTTGGTCTCTTGGGACGCTGACAGCGCCTGGCTGGCGATCGTGCTGTACGTGGGGCTCGCGGTCGTCGCGCTGATCACGGTCGGCGCGACCGACGGTGTCGGCCGGGTGTCACCGGTGACCAAGCGGATCCTGGAGCTGACCGACGGTGCGGCGATTGCCGCGGTGATTCCGTTGCTGCTGTGGATCGCCGGCGTCTACGACAGCATCCGGAACATCCGGTTCTGACGGGTTCGTGCGGTGCTCAGCGCGTGTGACACCGCTGCGCGACTGTGCTGTCGACGCCCGTACGGTGTCTTGAGTAGTCAATTTTAGGGAGACCACGATATGTCCGAAAATCACGAGGCCGGCTCGGTGAGTGAGCAGCCGCCGGCGGCTGGTGATCTCGAGGAGAAGACCCAGTTCGTCGACCGGTCGGCCTTGCAGCCGCCGATCGCAGCCGCTCCGGAGGTGGGCGACCAGACGCAGGTCGTTCCGCCGACCGTCGCGGCCTCACAGTGGCAGCCGCCGCAGCCTTCCGCCGCGCCGAATCCCTATGGCCAGCAGGTGCCGCCTGCTGCTCCGCAGTGGCAGCCGCCGCAGCCTGGCTATCAGCCGCCGGCTCCGCAGCCGCAGTTCGGTCAGCCCGCAGCGCCGTTGCCACCGCAGCCCGAGCAGTCGTGGAATCCGGCGGGTGCGCCCGTGCCGCCGCCCCCGCCGGGGTTCGGCGCGCCGACCTACGGCGCCCCTGGTTTCGGTGCCCCGGGCTTCGGGGCGTCGGTGCCGCCGCCAGGCTTCGGTCCGGGTGGTGCCCAGCCTGGCTTCGGCGCGCCCCAGCCGGGTGGATACCCCGGTCCAGGCGGGCAGCAGTTCGGCGGACCGCAGTTCGGCGGACCAGCGGGTCCGCAGCAGACGCCCGTCGACATGGCGAAGTCGCTGCTCACCAAGGGTGATTCGTTCATCTTCCGGTTGATGACGCGCGGTGTCCGCGGCGAGCTGATCCAGCAGCCGTGGTTCCAGAACATGCGGAACAATCCGCAGGGCTCGAACCAGTTCGTCTACCTCGGCTACGGCGGAGCGGTGCTGATCGGGTTGTTCCTGAGCCTGTTCGGCGGGATCGGTTCGCTCATCGCAAGCGTGATCTGGCTCGGATTGGCCTACTGCTTCCTGGCTTTGGGCACGAAGCTGGCTGCGCAGTTCGTGGCCTACGGGATCTGTGGTGTGGGTGCGGTGGCCAGCCTGCTGGGTTTGTTGTTCGGCATCATCGGCCTGGCGGGTGTCAGCAGCAGCCCCTACGTCAGCGGTAGCCTCACGGCAATGCTGATCCTTGCTGTGGTGATCAACGGCGTCATCGCAGTTGTGCTGGGCTACATCGGAATTCAGGTCCACAAGGGAATTCAGAAGATCGCTACCGGTCAGTTCTGACAGCCCGACCGATGAACGGTGCACCCTGAAATCGGGGTGCACCGTTCGCTGTTCTGAAGCTGCCGACAGGCCATAGTCTGAACCGAACGTCAGGGGGCACGATGACAGGCGATTTCGGATTGCGGGTGAGAAGCGGAACGGCGCTGCGACGTTCGGTGGCGCTGTGCGCGGTGGCGGTGCTGGCGGGCTGTGCGCCGACCGTGACCGGCAGCGCGGTGTCGCCGGTGAACGACCCGTTCCACGTCGCGGACCTCCCCGCCAAGGACGGCCCGAGCGGGTTGCGGGACAACGCACCCGCCGCGGTCGGCAAGGTGCAGAACACCAACAACAGCGACGTCGACCGACTGGCGTTGCAGGCGATCAACGACATCGCCGAGTACTGGCAACACGACTACAGCGCCTCGGGTTTGAAGGGTTCGTTCAAGCCCATCGAGAAGTTCCTGTCGTACGACGCACGCGATCGGAACAGTCCGGAAGCGTGTGACGAGGACACCGCCGGTCTGGTGAACGCCTTCTACTGCCCGAGCGAGAAGTTGATGGCCTGGGACCGCGGCATCATGGTGCCGACGGGCCGCAAGTACTTCGGCGACGTCTCCGTCGCGGGGCTGATCGGGCATGAGTACGGCCACGCGATCCAATACATGGCGAAATTGGTGACTCGTAGTACACCCGTCATCGTCCGTGAACAGCAGGCCGACTGCTTTGCCGGCGCGTATCTGCACTACGTCGCGGCGGGTGATTCCAAGCGGTTCATGATGAGCACCGGCGACGGCCTCAACCATGTGCTCGCCGGGCTGATCACCGTCCGGGACCCAACCTTGGGACCGCACGACGACGACATGCTCACCGACGGGCACGGTACGGCGCTGGACCGCGTGAGCGCGTTCCAGCAGGGCTTCACGGTCGGGCCGCAGGCGTGCGCGGCCATCGATCTGAACGACATCAAGCAGCGCCGCAAGGGCCTGCCGATGGAGCTCGAAGATGAGCCGATGGACGACGAGCACCGGTCCGCCGACCTGCCCGTCGACAAGGACACGATCGGCACACTGGTTGAGTTGCTCGGGGTGATCTATTCGCCGAAACAGCCGCCGAAGTTGACGTATGAGCCCGCGAAATGCGATATCTCCCAGGGTGATTCGCCTGCTTCGTACTGTCCGTCGACCAACACGATCTCGGTGAATCTGCCCACCCTGAAACAGATCGGCACGCCCGCGGACATGGCCGAGAAGAGTCTCATTCAGGGCGACAACACGGCGTTCTCGATCGTGGTGTCGCGGTACATGATGGCGCTCGAGAACCAGCGCGGGGTGAAGCTCGACGACCCGACGGCCGCCTTGCGCACGGCCTGCTTGACCGCACAGGCCCAGCGCCAAATGGCCAAGCCACATGACCTGCCCAGTGGGGCCAGCCTGCAACTGACCGCCGGCGACCTGGACAAGGCCGTCGCCGGGCTGCTCACCAACGGCTATGTCGCGACGGCCGTCGACGGACAGGGTGTTCCGGCCGCGTTCACCCGGATCGCAGCGTTCCGGGCGGGGCTGTCCACCGACGACGAGGGCTGCTACAAGCGCTACCAGTGAGGAGAGTGCATTCGTGAGCTCCGTCCCGCCGCTCATCGTGACGCTCGGCGGCGCAATGTTCACCTTTCCGCCCGGCAAGGAGGTCACCGTCGGCCGTGGCGAGGCCTCGGACGTCAGAATCCCTGACGCCGGCCCCGGCGCGAAGCACGTGGTGTCCCGGTTGCATCTGATCATCCGGGTGGATCCCGGAGTCGCTCAGTGGGTGGCAATCGACAAGTCTCGCAACGGAATCTTCGCCAACCGGACGCGTGTGCCGTCGGCTGTGATCAGTGACGACCTCGTGCTGGCCGTCGGCGCCCCGGACGGACCGCAGCTGCATTTTCGGACGGCCACGCAGGTCATCCCGGTCGCCAGGTACCGGCAGCCGCCGCAACAGAGGGCGGCCTCGCGTCCGCCGCAGCAGGTCCCGCCACCGCAGCCTCGGCCGGTTCCGCAGCAGCCGCCGCGTCCACCGCATCGCCCGCCGGCGCCCGCGCCCCAACGCTCGTCGGGTCCGCCCCCTGGCGCGGTCACCATCGGGCGGCATTCGACCGCGACCATCAAGGTCGAGGATTCGCTGGCCTCCCGAATCCACGCCTACCTGGTGCCCGCCCCGACCGGAACCCAGTTGTACGACAATGGATCGGGCAACGGCACTTTCGTCAACGGCCACCGCGTCGAGGCCGTCACTCTGCGACCCAGCGACGTCATCACCGTCGGCAACACCGATCTGGTGTTCACTGGCGGTACCGGGGTCCAGTCGCGGCAGGCAGTCGCGACCGGTGGCATCGAGGTACGCCAGGTCGGCCTCGCCATCGACGGCCACCAACTGCTCACCAACGTCTCGTTCGATGCCCGGCCCGGCACCCTCACCGCGGTGATCGGCCCCTCGGGCGCGGGGAAATCGACGTTGATCAGGCTGCTCGGCGGCGTCACCAAACCGACGTCCGGGCAGGTCACCTTCGATGGACACGACGTGCACGCGCACTATGCGTCACTGCGGTCCCGGATCGGCATGGTGCCCCAGGACGACGTCGTGCACCGGCAGTTGACGGTCAGCCAGGCGCTGAACTATGCCGCCGAACTCCGCCTGCCGCCCGACACGAGCAAGGACGATCGCCACGCGGTGGTGGAGCGCGTTCTCGCTGAGCTGGAACTCACCCAGCACCGCGACAAGCGCGTGGACAAACTGTCGGGCGGGCAGCGCAAGCGCGCCTCGGTGGCGCTCGAACTGCTCACCGGCCCTTCACTTTTGATCCTCGACGAGCCCACTTCGGGTTTGGACCCGGCGCTCGACCGGCAGGTCATGCAGATGCTGCGTCGGCTGGCCGATGCCGGGCGCACGGTGCTGGTGGTGACGCACTCCCTCACTTACCTGAACATGTGCGACCAGGTGCTGCTCCTGGCGCCCGGCGGCAAGACCGTCTACGCGGGACCGCCGCAAGCGGTCGGATCGGCGATGGGAACCCAGGACTGGGCTGACATCTTCGCCTGGGTCGCGGCCAATCCCGATGCGGCGCATGCCGTATTCCTGCAGAACAACCCCGCCGCCAATCAGCCGCCGGCACCGCCGGAGCCCGCGGGCCCGCTCGGCGCACCGGCCCGCACCAGTACCGGTCGTCAGATGCTCACGGTGGCGCGCCGGCAGCTGCAGCTGATCTTCGCCGATCGGATCTACACCAGCTTCTTGTTGCTGCTGCCGCTCATCCTGGGCGCGATGTCGCTGATTGTGCCGGGCGACACCGGATTCGGGGTGGCCACTGTGGGCCACTCCCCCAACGAACCGAACCAGTTGCTCATCGTCGCGAATATCGCGGCAGTGTTCATGGGGACCGCGCTGACGATCCGGGACCTGGTCGGCGAGCGCACCATCTTCCGCCGGGAGCAGGCGGTCGGGTTGTCGGCCGCCGCGTACCTTTCCGCCAAAATCGTTGTATACAGCGCGTTCACCGCGATCCAGACGGCGATCGTGGTGGCGATCATGGTGATCGGCAAGGGCGCGCCCACGCAGGGCGCATTGCTGTTGGGCAGCCCGACCTTGGACTTCTACGTGAGTCTGACTGTGGCAGCGATCGTTTCGGCGATCCTGGGTCTGCTGCTGTCCTCGGTGGCACGGTCCAGCGAGCAGATCTTGCCCATGCTTGTCGTCGTCATCATGCTGTCGATCGTGTTCTCCGGCGGCATGATTCCCGTGACGGGACGCGTCGGCCTCGATCAGGCGTCGTGGTTCCTGCCGGGACGGTGGGGTTTCGCGGCGTCGGCGAGTGTGGTCGACCTCTTGAAGATCGCGCCGCTGATGTCGGTCGACGACCAGCTGTGGCACCACGAATTGCGTTGGTGGGCGGTGGATATCGGTGTGCTGCTGTTGCTGGGTACGGTCGCCGGTTTCGTGGTGTACCGCCGGCTTCGGCTGCCGAGCGGCGGCGCGAAAGCGGGTGCTCCGAAAGCTGCGATGATCGCGGTCGCAGTAGTGCTGGCGGCGGGATTTGTGGCCGGCATGACCTACCTGACCCGCGACTCCGGAAACCGGCCGACGCAACCGACGGCGCCTGCGGTACCACCCAAGGCGGCTGTCCCCGGGCACCGTATCGATCTGGCGAACCTGCTCCCTGACGGAAAAGCGGTGAGCGCTGTCATGCAGTCGCCGCCGATGGCGAACGCGACCATCGTCACCGCGGAAACTCCACGAGTTGGTACGGCAACTCCCCCACCGTGCGCGAGTGTTGCCGACGGGGGCAGCTCCGGGACCTTCGCGCCAGGATTCACGGGAATGTCGGGAATGGAGCTGCGCAATCCGGCGGATCCGAACGTGTGGATGGTGGCGTACGCCGTAGGCTACCCGGGACCTCAAGCGGCAGAGCGGATTCCGGCCGCGGCTACGTGGGCCGGCTGCGCCAACATGGCCGTCACGTTCACGGCCGACGGCCAGCCGCCGCGGCAACTGGCGGTAGGTGCGGTCACGTCCGACAAGGGCACTCTCACTGCGGTGTTCACCGAGCCGGGGCGCAGCTGCCAGCACGTGCTGACCACCAAGGTCGATGTGGTGATCGACGTGCTGGCATGCAGCCCGGGCGGCGGAACGCAGGCGGCGGCACTGGCCAAGCAGATCGCTGACAAAGTCAGCTGACGGAAGGAACAGATGAACCCCTGGCGTACTGGACTGGTCATCGGAACGGTGGTCGTTGTGGCGGCGGGTTGTTCGGTCACCGACCGGAAGGTCTCGGGCACAGCCACGACGGCCACGGCTGCCGCATCTCCGACGACGTCGACGTCAGCGGTCGCCAAACCGATCGACGATGCCGGCCTGCCGAAGTTGTTGGGCTCCCCGCCCGCGATCAGCGACCTGGTGGGCGTCGCGATGACGCCGGAAGCGATTTTCAGGAAACCGGATACCAAGCTGCGGGTCGAACCGATTCGGTGCCTCGAGGCTGTCATGCCGGCTCTCGACACAATTGGGTACTACGGCCGAACGGGTTTCGCGGGGCAGCTTCTCCACGGGGATCAGCATGCGCAAGTCGTGCAGGTGGTTGCCGCGTTTCCCTCAGATGTGGAGGCGGCGGACTTTCGTGAGTCGACCACCCGACACTGGCGGTCTTGCCAGAACCAGCAGGCGACAGTCACGGGCGGCCAGGTGCCCCTCACGTATGCGCTGGAGAAAGTTGAATCGGTCGATTCCGTCGCGAGCATTCTGGTGTGGGGCACGGCCGGCGATGGCACCCGAGTTCCTTGTCAGCACTCATTGGGTGCACGAAGGAACGTGATCATCGATGTGCGGGTGTGTGCTCCGAACGTCGGGAACAAGGGGCGTGACCTGGTGGCGAAGATTGCCGCAGGCCTGTGACTCAGCGGATCACGCTCATCAGCGGCACAAAGTTGGCATTGAGATACTCGGTAGCCAGATAACCACCGGGATCGGCAAGTGCTGCAACGCTATTAGGGTCATCCACGATGATCATCGAGCCGCGGTAGGCGGCCAATTGGTAGGGAAGCCCCGCTGCCCCACCGTTACCGGCGGCTTTGTCGGTGCGCACGACAACCAGCACTTCGCTGTGAATCAAGAACAATTTCCCAAGGTCTGGCATCGACCGGGTTGAACTACTGTCGCTTGACTTGCGACGCAATTCGGCGTCGTAGTTCAAACCGAGCGAACTGAGGTAGTCCGCCGCGTTGGATGGTGTCAGCGTCTGGCTGACGCCGTCGTCCGACACGTGGATCACCTGGACGCTCTTCCCCGCGGCTCGCGGATTCTGATTCTTCAGGTCGGTCTGCTGGGATGACACCTGATCAATGAGGTTGTCGGCATCCTTGTCGCGGCCGAGAATCTTGCCGATCCATTTGAGTTGGGTCTGCCAGTTCCAGGCCCGGCTGGTGTCTTTGGGCTGAGTCACGGTCGGGGCGATCGCGGCGAGGCGCTGGTAGGTCGCGTCGTCGATCTCGCCGGTCGCGATGATGACGTCGGGTTTGGCGGCCTGAATGGCGCTGGTGTCGATGAAACCGACGGTGTCCTTGACCGACGGGTTCCCGGTGATCTTGGACTGCAACCACGAGGGCAGGGACGTGCCAGCGCCGGCAATGGCCACCGGTTGTAGGCCGAGCGACAGCACTGCGTCGGCGTCGCCGGGGCCCAGTGCGGCGACAGCGGTTGGTGCCTTGCTGATTTCGGTGCTGCCGTGGGCGTGGGTGAACGACTGCGCGGTGTAGGCCGGGGCACCGGGCTTGCCGATGAGCAATATCGAGCCAACGACCACGATGACGGTGACCACGGCAGCTGCCGCCGCGCCGATGACCATTCGACGCTTGCGCGAACTCTTCTGTGGCGCGGCTGGAGAATGGGGTGCCGCCATCTGGCGAGGCATCGGGCCGCGTGGTGGTCCGGGTGGGTATGGACCGCTGAACTGCCCGCTCGGATACGTCAGCACGCCGCTGGGCGGCGTGGGCTGACGTGGCGGCCATGATTGCGGTCCCGGAGGTGGCAGATGGCCGGGTGCCTGTGGCGACGTACCGGTGTTCGCAACGGCGGCCGTGGCCGCGGCGGCGAATTCGCGCGCGGTCTGGAATCGAGCGTTGGGATCTTTTGCCATCCCCCGGGCGATCACTTCGTTCAGTGCCCACGGCAGGTGGGGCACGCGGTCAGTGACGCGCGGTATCTCTCCTGTCACGTGTGCCGCGGCGATCGCGGCTATGCCGCCGGGCAGTCCCCCGTACGGCGTCCGGCCGGTGAGCAACACGAAGAAGCTGCAGGCCAGCGAATACACATCGGCTCGAGAATCGACGTGCTGCCCGCTCAGTGCTTCGGGCGGGGCATAGGCAATGGACGCCATCACCGAACCGTCGGTGGTCAAGTGCGCGGCGTCGTCGAATGCGCGAGCAATTCCAAAGTCCGCCAGGAAGACTCGTTCGTCATCGCCGGGATCCTCTGGATTGGCCAGCAGGAAGTTGGCGGGCTTCACATCGCGGTGCATGATGCCGCGCCGATGCGCGTAATCGAGGGCCTTGGCGACTTCGGTGATGATGCGGGCCGCCCGTGCGGGTGACATCCGCCCGGACCGGACTTCCTGATCTGCGTCGGTACCCGCGACGTACTGCATGGCGATCCACAGCTGGCCCGCCTCGGTTTCACCGCGCGAATAGACGGCGACGATGTTGGGGTGGTCGAGGGTGGCGGCGACATTGGCTTCGCGGAGGAAGCGCTCACGGAACTGGCCGTCACCTTGAATTGAGGTGGTGAGAACCTTCAGGGCATCGCTGCGGGGCAGCTGTGGGTTCTTGGCCTTGTAGACAACACCCATGCCTCCGACACCGAGGACGGATTCGATGGTGTAGCCGGCCACGATGTCGCCGGGATTGAAGGTCGAGGTCATTGTGGTCCGATTATTTCGCAGTCAGCAGCAGATACTGGGAGGCCATCCGCTGGGTGGCGTCGAATGGTTGCAACGATGCTGCGGTATAGACCCACCGGTCCAGTGCTGCAGAGCAGGAGTAGACCCGCGCCTTTACCTCGGCGCTGTCGGTTGCCTGGCACTTCGCGGAGGGGAGACCGGCTACAGCGGGGCCCGGTTCGGTGGGATTCTTAGCGTCGGGCTCGGCGAACTTCTGCGCGAGCTGTGTCGCGGCCGCGGCGTCCTTGGCACGATAGAGGTGGGTGCCGCGTACTGAAACGACGTCTACGCCGGCTGCCGTCAAGTCTGTACCCGTCTGCAGTGGGTCATCACTGAAATGAAGTATGCCGCGCGGCCCCCACAGGCCCTGATTGCCCTTGTGTTCCTTCGTGGGAACCGTCCGGCTGAGCAGACCTTCAGGATCGGTCTGCATGGTGGCGAACTGTGCTGGATCGGTCGGCTGGAACTTGTCGATGCGCGAAGTCTGTAGATCCAGCGCTTTGGCAACGAACTGTGTTGCGGTGTCGATGTTTACGTCACTCAACGCGTATTGATACAGCACGTATGGCCCGTGCGGCGTATAGGCACTGACCGTGAAGCTGCGGTCTGCCGTTGTGGACCTGTGGGCGAGCGCTTCCGGGTGTCCGGGAATTGGTATCGGTTGATTGGTTGTCGCCCGATCGATGGCCGGCGCCTGCTCTGAGAATTGGCGAGCGGCATCGTTGGCCAAGTCAGCCGTTGGGAAGCGCAGCACCAGAATCACCAATTGGTTGTCGTGATCCGCGCCGCGGATGGTTCCGCGACCCGAGCCGAACCCATTGATCAGTTGATGATCTTTCGCGATCTGCTTCATGGGACCGGGTTCGACGCTGTTCAGACGATCGGCATCGAGAAATAGGCCCGTCACGTTCACCCCGATGCTGATCAGGGTGGGATCGACTTCCCATGGTCCGACGACGAATTCGCCGAGCCGTTCGGCATCGATGAGGCGTCCAGATTCGGCGCCCGGTTTCATCGCGGGCCCGGGCTTGGGTGCCGTCGGATAGTTTCCGGGGTTGAGGAGGCTCACAATGGCGTCGCCTGGCTTGAATGACGGGTCTTTGGCCGCGTCGCCCGTCGTCACCGTTGTGCAGCCCGCCAGCAGTGACACTGCGGCAGTCGCTGCGGTCAACCTGGCGATCTTCATGACGCTCCCCATCGTCTCCCCGGACTGCGCAGCGCTGAGGCGGTGCGCAGTTACTCTCCGCGAACTGTACGCATTCGAGTGTTTGAGTGCCTCAGTCGCTGTGGGTCGGTGGTCGGAGCGCGTTGAACCGCGGGTGGCGTTATTTGGCGGTCAGCAGCAGGTATTGGGATGCCATTCGTTGTGTGGCGTCGAATGGCTGCAACGAGGACGCCGTGTACACCCATCGGTCGAACGACGTGACGCAGTCGTAGACGAGCGCCTTCACGTCGGCGTAATTGATCGCCCGGCACTTGGCCGCGGGCAGGCCGGGTACGACGGGGCCGGGTTCACTGGGGCTGCTACCGCCAGGCTCGGCGAGCTTCTGCGCGAGCTGCGCCGCGGTCGTGGCGTCTTTGGCCCGGTAGAGGTAGGTACCGCGTACCGAAACGACGTCGACGCCGGCTGCCGTCAATGCCGCGGCACTTTGGACTGGGTCGTCTTCGAAATGAAGGAGGCCGCGTGGCCCCCACAAGCCCTGGTTTGCCTTGTGTTCCTTGGTGGGCACCGTCCTGCTCAACAGTCCTTCAGGATCGGTCTGCATCGTGGCGAACTGACTGGGGTCGGTGGGCTTGAAATCGTCGATTCGGCGCGCCTGCAGGTCTAACGCCTTGGTCGCCAGTTGCAATGACGCGTCGGGGCTTTCCTGTGCAGTGCCGCCTTGAAACAAGACATATGGACCATGCGGCGAGATGATCGAGGTGGCGAAAGTTCCATCGGGCATGGTGGATTGGAGCGCCTGCGATTCCGGATGTCCGGGTATCGGGATATCGAGTTTCGTCGAGGGATCGTGGATGCGCGGGTGCTGCGTGTAGAAACCAGATGCTGCTGCAGCCGCTTCATCGGGACTTGGAAAGCGCAAGACAGAATTCTGCAGCCCACGAAGGTGGTCTGCGTTTGCCGCCGTGTGGCGGCCGGAGCCGAACGCGTAGATCAAGTGCTGTTGTTGCGCCAGTTGGTCGAGCTCTGGCGACAGGAGCGAGCCGACGCTGAAGAACAGCCCGGTCGAAATGAAGCCGACGTTCAGCAGCTGCGGGTCAACCTCCCACGGCCCGACCACGTACTCGCCCATGCGTTCGCCGTCGATGATCCGGCCGCTCTCGGCTCCGGGTTTCATCGCAGGCCCTGGCTTCGGTGCCGTCGGGTAGTTGCCCGGGTTCAGCAGGCTGACGATGGCGTCACCCGGTTTGAACGACGGGTCCTTCGTCGCATCGCCGGTCGTCACCGTTGTGCAGCCGGCCAGCAGTGCCACGGCCGCGGTCGCCGCGGCCAGTTTGGCGGTCGTCATCCAGTGACCGCTACGGCTGAGCGGGCGGATTACTGGCCGTGATCTCGGCGACCAGCTCGTTGAGACGGGCCCGGTCGGCGTCGATGGACTCGGTGGCCTTCGCGGTCGCGTTGCCCAGGGCCTCGTTGATCCGGGCTTCCACGGTGTCCGCGCCAAGGCGCAGCAGGCCGTCCTCGATGAACAGATCCGTCAGCCAGTGGTGCCCGTTGAGGGTGACCTCGACGGTCTTGGCTTCGTCGGTCGCGGTGAACGACTCGGTGTTCATCTTGGCGAGTTGCTCGTCCATGACCGACTGCAGGCGCTGGGCCTGCTGGAGAACCGCAGCGACCTCGGGATGCATCTCGATCATTTGTTGTCCTTCTTGTCATCGATCTTGGTGCGGCGCCGGTGCCCGATGACGCCGTCCGTGAAGGCGCGGTCCTCTGTGTACAGGACCTCATCGGGCGACAGATTCGCGTTGCGCTTCTTTTCCTTGCCGCCTTCGCGGCCACCGCCGTGGCCGCCCATGCCGCCACCCATGCCGCCGCCCATCCCGCCGCCGCCGACCGGTGGGCGGCCCGCGGCCTGGCTGGCGCCGCCAGCTGCCGCACCACCAGCGCCCACCGCAGGGGCGACGGCTGCCGGCTGCATGGGCTGGCCACCCAGTCCGCCGCCACCGCCGCCAGATCCCCCGCCCGCGCCGCCTCCTGCGGAGGCCGGGCTCACGCTCGGGCCGTCGGGCAGGCTCGGCATCTCGGGCTTGTCGCCGCCCAAGCCGCCGGGCATCCCGCCGCTCGGTGAACCCTGCCCGGATCCGCCTGACGGTGAGCCGCTACCGGAAGGTGAACCGCCAGAGGGAGATCCGCCGCCCTCGGGCTTCTGTGCACCGGCGCTGGCCGGGCTGACGCTCGGCGATTCCGGCATCGTCGGCGTCGCACCACTCGGTGCCCCGCCGCCGCCCCCGGACGGGCCACGTCCGCCAGGGCCCCCGGGCGTGTTCTTGCCCGGATCGTTTGTCTTGGGCGCCACATCCCCCGGCTTGACAGCAGGCCACGCGGTCGACCCGAAGTTGGGTGGTGGCGGTGTGACGAGAGAACGAATGGTCGCCTGTTGGGCGTACCTGGCCCGCACGGTGTCGGATTCCTGCTGCTTGGTCGCGTGGCCGGTGAAGAAGTCGTATGCCGCCTGACCCACCGTCGCGAGCACGCTGGCGTTCTCATAGTCCGCCACGTCCTGCATGCTGGGGTGCTCAGGTCGCCTGCCGCCATGGATCGTGGATAGTTCGATGGCCTGGACGGCCAGGTTGTTTGCTGCCGCGGTCATCGCCGTCAACCAGGTCGAATAATCCTTGAGCGCATTCTCTGCGGCTTCGGCAGCATCGCCCTCCCACTCGACGCCGGCCATGTTGAACTTGCCGTTCAGCTCGGCCAGTTCCGCTGCCACCGCAGTCATTTTCGCGCCGAACTCGATCATCGAGGCGCCCTGGTCGCCGCCGTTGATCTGCTTGGCGGCCTCTTCCCAGTTCATGCCGGGATTACTGGGATGCGATTCGGCGCCGCCAAGCGATTCGAGCATCCAGGGCAAGCTGCCGACCGGGTCTGCCGGGACCGGTGCCGGGGGCAGGTTAGGGGTGATCGGTGTACCCCCGCCGGCGCCCAGCTCAGTGGCATTGATGCCTGATTTCCCGGCTGCGTCGGCGGCGTCGTAGGCCGCGGCGGCCGCGCGCAGGCAGGCGGCCAGTCGCCGATTCTGAGCTCGCCCGGCCTTGAGTGCGGCGTCGAGTTGCTGCAGGTTGTTCAGGAGGAAGCCGGTGGCCTCCTGCGCGATGGCCAACTCGCATGGCGCTTTTGGCGCTGATGGCAAAGTCGGCAGGTCTACGTCAACTTCAGCGGCCTTGGCGTTCAGCGTCTCCGAGGAGACTTTCAATTTCCCGGTCATCTACTTGCTCCCCCTCACTTCTCCAACGCCATCTGGAACCGGCTCTCCTCGCGCGGGTTGATCAGCTGGATGGGCAGCTGACGGTGGCGCGGAGTGTCGATAAAGTTGTGGCGCAACAGAATTCGTGAAATACCCGGGTGTGGACCGAGGTAGGTGGTGGCGTTGGGCCACACCACCTTCGGAACATTCCCGATCCGGGCGTTGATGAACCCCGCGAATTCCTTGAACTGCGGAGCCAAGGTGACCACGGCGCCCGCCGCCGCCGAGCGGACCACGAACTGTGTGAACACGTGCGCGTCGCCCAGGTTGATCGTGGAGTCCACGTTGTCGAACGGCATGTACACCGGGTACCGGTCGGCCGTCTCCCCCACCAGCACGCCGGCCGAGCCGATCGGCAGCTCGTAGTGCCTGTCGGTGATCGGGCTCAGCCCCTCGAGCGCGGCGCGCTGTCCACCGAACAGACACGAGAAGCCGCGGGGTGTCGTCGGCGTGGCCAGCGTCGTCAGCAGCACGGTCGCCGTCGGCGCGTGCCCCGGCTTCACCCGGACGCGGGTGATCGTGTGGTCGGCGCGGGCCGACCACCACATGTTGGGGCCGCCGGGTGCCGAGTACGCCGCGGTAAATGTGCTGCGGCCCTTGATGGTTGACCATGTCTCGCGCTCGAAGCTGATCGCGGTCGCGCGGTCGTACTCCTCGAAGCTGCGGGCGGGGCGGGCGTCGATGCCGTGGCTGGCCAACTGGTCAGCGATGCGCGTGGTGGTCGCCACCAGGTAGCTGGCCAGGCCGGAGATCCCGGTGCCGCGGCGCAGGGCCGACCGGCGGGTCTCGTCGGGGTTGGCGCGCAACACGATCCAGGTCCGCCGGTTGGCGGGGGCGGCGTAGGGGCCGACCACCTGCTCGTACAGCGCGACGACGCTCGACGGGGCGGTCTTTCCGACGCGGTAGCCGGCCGAGACGATGTCCGCCTCGAGGTCCGGTCCGTGTGCCGCGAGTAACTGCTCGACCAGTCGGGTGTCGAGGTTGTCGTCGGTGAACGCCTCGCCGTTGACGATCACCGTGGGGGTGAACGAGCGCGGCACCAGTTCGACCACCGAGATGAGGTGGTCACCCAGCCAGCGCACCGCGACGTGGTCGCCGGGCATGACCGTCGCTCCGACGGCGGGCTCCGAGGGCGCCGGTGGGGCCACCTTGTGCCGGCGCCGCCAGGCGAACATCGCGGCGATCCAGCCCGTCAGTCGCCGTCCGCGGATGGCGAGGACCGAGAACAGTGCGATCAGGACACCCAGGGTGATGCCGAGCCACAGCAGGTTGAAATGCAGGCACAGCAGCACGACGGCCGGCACCAGCGTTGCCGCCCACAGCAGGTGCCCCGTGGTGAAGCGGAGCCCGAAGTGCCTCATCGGCGTCTCAGCGCACGGCGGGTCACCGCGCCCAGGCCGAGCAGCACGATCAGCGCGGCACCGGCCACGACGACCATCGTGATGGGTCCGCGGTCGGGCGGCGGGATGTACACCGGCGGCGGGATGCTCTTGACCTGGTAGGGCGCCTGCTTGGGGCCGGCGGGAACATCCCAGGTCAGCGCCGCCACCGGGTCGATGACACCGGCGCCGACGTAGTTGTCCACTCCCCCACCGGGGTGCCGCGCCGTCGCGGTGATGCGGGTGACGATCTGCGCGGCGGTCAGGTCGGGGAACCGCTGCCTCAGCAGTGCCGCCAGACCCGAGACGTACGCGGCCGCGAACGACGTGCCGTTGATCGGAATCGGGCCGTCCTGGCCGGTCAGCGCGTTGACGGGATTGCCGTCGTAGCCCAGAGCGGTGTCGCCTTCGGCGGGCGCGGCCGCACCGACCCAGGGGCCGGACATCGAGAAGTTGCTCGGCTGGCCCTGCGGCCCGATGCCGCCGACGGTCAGCACCAGCGGCGAGTACCAGGCCGGCGAGACGATGGTCTGCACCTGCTTCCAGCCCCGCGGGTCCGACGGCACAGCGGCGTCCGGCGGCGGGTTCTGGTTGCAGTCCTGGCCGGTGTTACCGGCGGCCACGATGACCACGGCGTTCTTGACGTTCACCGCGTAGGCGATGGCCGACCCGACGCCGGTCTCATTGATGGCCCGGGTCACCTTGTAGCAGGCGGCTTCCGAGATGTTGATGACCTGTGCGCCCAGGTTCGCCGCGTGCACGATGGCGCGAGCCAGGCTGCGCAGCGACCCGGCGGTCTGCGTGGTGTTCGGGTCGTTGGGGTCGCTGCGGGAGTCCTTGGGCTGGAACGCCTCGGACGTCTGGCGCAGCGACAGGATGCGGGCTTCCGGAGCGACGCCGATGAACGCGTCCGTCGGCGCCGGGCGGCCGGCGATGATCGACGCGGTCAGGGTGCCGTGGGCATCGCAGTCCGACAGGCCGTTGCCGCCCTTGTCGACGAAATCGCCGCCGGGCTCGGCCGGCACCCGCGGCGAGGCGTTCACACCGGTGTCGATGACGGCGACGGTGATGCCCGCTCCGGTGGCGAATTTCTGTGCCTCGGCGAGGTGCAGATAGTCGGCCGCCCAGGGCTTGTCGGCGAAGTTGGTGTTCGGCAGCACGGTCGGGGCGGAGCAGATCTTGCGCTGCTCCATCGGCTGATCGGGGCCGGTGTCGTCGGGTGGGACGGCGCCGGGGTCGATGGCCGGCGGCTCGATGGCCAGTGCGGGCGGCGCACTGGCGACAGCCAGCAGCATCGCTGCAGCTACGGCGGCTAGACGGCGCACGAGCAACCGCCCCCACCATGGGGACGACCGCTCGTGATGTTCCGAGTCCCCCGTGACATTTTCCCCGCTACGACACCGCCGTGTTCCGCGATGCCCTCCCCGTACGCAGCTAGCACGAATTCATACTAGTGGTGCGTAGCGGGGGCTCTGTGCGCTTTCTGTGGCTGCCGGGAGCGACCCCGAGTGAGGCGCGTCAGGCGTCGAGGTCCTGCGACACCAGGTCAGCGATGGTCGCCACGGCGGTTTCGTCGTCGGATGCCACCGTCACCTGCGCTCCGTTGCCTGCGCCGAGCGTCATGATCATCAGCGCTGAGCCCGCGTCCACGGGTTCCCCGCCGTCGACCGCCAGGGTGACCTGCGCTCCGGAATTGATGACGGCCTCGGAGATGACGGCTGCCGGGCGGGCATGCAGGCCGACGGCGGATCCGACGGTGACGGTCTTGCTGGGCATGGCTTCTCCTTGTGTTGTTGGGTTGGTTGCTTGATCGGGAAGTTTTAGCGGGCGGCGGGCTGCAGGGCCGCGGTCGTGTCGACCGGCGGAAGCGACCGGCCGGCGCTCTTGGCGGCGATGACCGCCACCGCACTGCAGACGGCGCCGACGAGTACTGCCACCACGAACCAGATGAGGTTTCCGATGGCGAAGAAGACGAAGATGCCGCCGTGCGGTGCCTTGGACGTCACGTCGAACGCCATCACCATGGCGCCGGTGACGGCGCCGCCGAACATCATCGACGGGATGACGCGCAGCGGGTCGGCCGCGGCGAACGGGATGGCGCCTTCGCTGATGAAGCAGGCACCGAGAAGCCAAGCGGCCCGGCCGTTCTCGCGTTCGGGTTCGGTGAACAGCTTGGGCCGCAGGGTCGAGGCCAAGGCCATGGCCAGCGGCGGCACCATCCCGGCCGCCATGACGGCGGCCATGATCCGCAGCGATGCGACGTCGGTGATGTTGAGCCCGGCGGCGGCGAAGGAGTAGGCGGCCTTGTTGACCGGTCCGCCCAGGTCGAAGCACATCATCAGGCCGAGGATGACGCCCAGCAGGATCAGTGAACTGCCGGACATGCTGCCGAGCCAGTGGGTCAGACCCGAGGTGACGGCCGCCAGCGGACGGCCCAGCAGCAGGAACATCGACAAACCGACGATCAGCGAGGCACCGAGCGGGATCACCACCACCGGCATGAGGCCGCGGAACCACTGGGGCACCCTGAATGAGGCGATCCACAGTGCGGCGAAGCCGGCGATGAGGCCGCCGACGATACCGCCGATGAATCCGCCGCCCACGGTGACGGCCACTGCGCCTGCGGTGAAACCCGGTGCGATGCCGGGACGGTCGGCGATGGCGAAGGAAATGTAGCCGGCGAGCGCGGGGACGAGGAAGCCGAAGGCCAGCCCGCCCAAGGTGAACAGCACGGCACCGAGATACTGCATCAGTCCGCCCGCGGGCAGGTTGGTCAGCGAGTTGGTGGTCGCGATGATGTGCGCGAGCGAGTCCGATTGTCCGGCAGGCTTGTTGGCGATCTCGTAGCCTCCGAACAGGAAGCCCAGCGCGATCAGCAGGCCGCCGGCCGCCACGAACGGGATCATGTAGCTGACGCCCGTCAGCAGGATCTGGCGCAGTCGTGTGCCCCAGCCCAGCCCGCCGCGGGCTTCGTCGGCGGCAGGGGTCGCGGTGTCGCCCTGCACCCGGGCGGCCTGCGGATCCTTGGCCGCCGCAACGGCTTCGGCGATCATGGTGTCGGGTTCGTTGATGGCCCGCTTGACGCCGGAGGCGACGACGGGCTTGCCGGCGAAGCGCTGCTTGTCCTTGACGCCGACATCCGTGGCGAAGATAACGGCGTCGGCGGCGGCGATGGTCTCCGCCGACAACGGGGTGGAGCCGGACGAGCCCTGGGTTTCGACGGTGAAGTGCACGCCGGCGCGGTCGGCGGCAAGTTTCAGGGCGTCGGCGGCCATGTACGTGTGGGCAATTCCGGTGGGACACGCGGTGATTGCGATGATCGAGGCCTTGGGCGCGGGCTCGGCGGCGGGAGCGGCCGGCGCCGGCGTCGCGGGTGCGGCCGTGGCTGCCGGTGCCGGGCTGACGACACCGTTGACGAGTGCGACCACTTCATCGGCGGTGCCCGCGGCACGCAGCTGCTCGACGAAATCTTTGCGGACCAGGGCGCGGGCCAGGCTCGACAGCAGCTTCATGTGCTCGGCGCCGCCGGATTCCGGTGCGGCGATGAGGAACGCCAGGTCGGCGGGACCGTCGGGTGCGCCGAACGGGACAGCGGGCGCCAGGCGGGCGAAGCCGATGGTCGGTTCGTCGACATGGGGCGATCGGCAGTGCGGGATCGCGATGCCGCCGGGAAGCCCGGTGGCAGACTGGGATTCACGCGCCAGGGCGGCCTCGACGAGTCCGTCCCCGTTGGTGGCACGGCCCGTTTCGGCCATCCGGGCGGCCAGCAGTTCGATCACATTCTGCTTGTCGGGACCGGCGTCGACGTCGAGTGCGACGAGGTCCGAGGTGATGATCGGCATGGGTGTTCCTTTGGATCGGACGGATCAGAGGTGGGCGGAGGCGGACGTGACAGCCTGTACCCGAACGGCTTTCACGTCGATCTGGTCCGGGCTGGGCAGTGCCGAGCCCGGCAGGGACGCAGCGGCGCTGCCGTACGCGACGGCCGTCTGGAGCCGCTGCTCCGGCGCCGCGCCGGCGATGGTGGCGGCGAGGTATCCCGCCAGCGACGCGTCACCGGCGCCGACGGTGCTGCGCGGCACGATCGACGGGGCCGTGGCCGCCCACGTCCCGTCCCGGTCGACCAGGACGGCGCCCGCGCCGCCGAGGGTGACGAGTACGGTGCCGGCCCCGCGGTCGACGAGCTGCCGGGCCGCGGACACGACGGGCAGCGGATCACCCTGTGCGGCAGCGTCTTCCAGCTCCGGCGCGGAACGGCCGGTCAGCCAGGCCAGTTCCTCGGAGTTGGGCTTGATCAGGTCGGGCGCCGCGGTCGCGAACGCTTCGGCCAGGGCGGTGAGCGGACGCTCGGAGGTGTCCACCGCGACACGGCAGGGCAGGGCCGCCAGCCGGGCCACGATGTCGGCGTACCAGTCGTCGGGAACCCCGGGTGGCAGCGATCCGGAGAGCACCACCCAGGTGGCACCCGCTGCGCGGTCGCAGACGACCGCGGTCAGGGCTGCCAGCGCGGCGGCGTCCAGATATGCCCCGGGTTCGTTGAGTTTGGTTGTGGTGCCGTCTTTTTCGGTGATGGTCAGGTTGCTGCGCACGACGCCCGGGATGGCGGTGTTGTGGAACGGCACGCCGCGGGCCGTCAGCCCCGCCAGGATGGGATCGTGGTCGGCGGCCGGCAGCAAGGCGACGGTGTCCACACCGTTCTGGGTCAGCGCGCGAGCTACATTGACACCCTTGCCCCCCGGCTCGGTGGAGACGGGTATGAGGCGGTGTACCGCTCCCCTGGTCAGCGGCTCGTCGAGCGACAGGGTCCGGTCGAGGCTCGGGTTCAGGGTGACGGTGACGATCATGAGCTGGCCTCCGCGCAGATGACGTCGACGCCGGCGTCGATGAGTTGTTGACGCTCGTGAGCGCGGATCTCGGTGTCGGTGACGACGGTTCGCACGGCCGACAGCGGCGCGAAACTGACCAGGTCCTCCCGGCCGAATTTGCTCGAATCCGCGGTCACCACAACGTGGTTGGCGCAGTGGACCATGGCGCGCTTGATGGCGGCCTCGTCGCTGTCCGGGGTGGAGAAGCCGTGCCGCACGCTGATGCCGTTGGTGCCGAGGAAGGCGACGTCGACGCGCAGGGCGTCGAGTGTCCGCAGGGCCTGCTCGCCCACCACCGCCTGGGTGAGGCTGCGGACGCGGCCGCCCAGCAGCTGCAGGGACACCGTCGGGTTGGACGTGAGTTTCGCGGCCGCCGGGATGGAGTTCGTGATGACGACGAGGTCGCGGTCGGTGGGGATGAGGTCGGCGATACGCGCGGTGGTGGTGCCGGCGTCGATCAGCACCGTTCCGCCGGTGGCGGGCAGCAGGGCGGCGGCTGCGGCCGCGATGGCGGCCTTCTGCTGGGTCTGGGTGGAGTCCCGCTGGACGACGCCCTGCTCGACGAGGTGCAGGGTGCGGGCGGGCACCGCTCCCCCGTGCACCCGGCGGATGACGCCGGCCTTGTCGAGGACGTCGAGGTCCCGGCGCACGGTTTCGGTGGTGACGTCGTAGGTCTCCGCGAGTTCGTTGACGGAGGCGCGACCGTCGGCGAGGACTCGCGCGGCGATGGCTTGCTGCCGTTCTTCCGCGTACATGACCCTCCAAGTGTGTGGGAACGCATCCGAATCAATCTTTGTATTGTTTGTTTTACGCTTGGATATGTTGACTTGTCAACGGTTCGGAGTAATCTACATCACATGAGCCAGACATCTGTGAGCCCGTCGCCTTCGGTAGTCGACGTGGAAACCGATAGTTCGCCCAGCGCTGCACCTGTGGTGCTGCACGGGGTTCCTGCCGTCGGCGGAGTGCGGTACGCGCCGGTGCTGTGGCCGGGGGCGCGACCGAAGCCGGACGCCGACGGCGCCGCCGCTGAACTGGGAGAGCCGGAGCGGCCGGGGGAGCGGGAGCGCTTCGCGGCAGCCTCGGTGACGGTCGCGGACCGCCTTCGCAGCCGCGCCGCGCGCGCCACCGGAGCCGCTGCCGAGGTCCTGGCCACCACCGCGACTCTCGCGCAGGACCGCGCCTGGGCGTCGGCGACGGACAAGCGCATCGCCGACGGCATGACCGCGGTGCGTGCGGTCGTCGCGACGGCGGACCAGTTCGTCGAGATGTTCACCCGCATGGGCGGACTCATGGCCGAACGGGTCGCGGACCTCAGGGATATCCGGGACCGGGTGATCGCCGAACTGCGTGGGCTGCCCGAGCCCGGCGTGCCGGTGCCGGATGTGCCGTCGGTGCTGTGTGCCGAGGATCTGGCGCCCGCCGACACCGCCGGGCTGGACCCGAATCTGGTGGTGGCGTTGGTGACCAGTCTCGGTGGGCCGACCAGCCACACCGCGATCATCGCCCGGCAACTGGGCATTCCATGTGTCGTGGCGGTCGCCGGGCTAGAGCAGGTGCAGTCCGGAACGATGGTGCTGGTGGACGGGACGAACGGCACCGTGGAGATCGAGCCCGACGCGTCGTTGGCCGCCGCTGCCGTGGCCCGGGCGCGCCGTGATGCCGACCTCGCCGACAGCTGGCGTGGCCCCGGGGCCACCGCTGACGGACATCGGGTCGCGGTGCTCGCCAACGTGCAGGACGGTGCCGCCGCGCACGCGGCGGCCGAGACGCCGGCGGAGGGCATCGGTCTGTTCCGGACCGAATTGTGCTTTCTGAATCGGGATCTCGAACCGACCGTCGAGGAGCAGGCGCAGATCTACGGCGACGTGCTGGCCGCGTTCCCTGATCGAAAAGTCGTGGTGCGCACGCTCGATGCGGGTTCGGACAAGCCGCTGCGCTTCGCCGGGCATGCCGATGAGGCCAATCCGGCTCTCGGTGTTCGCGGTATCCGCATCGCCCAGGGCAATCCGGAGCTGCTGACCCGCCAACTCGAGGCCATCGCAGCTGCGGCCACCGCGACCGGTCAGCGTCCGTGGGTGATGGCGCCGATGATCGCGACGCCGGCGGAGGCGAAAGCCTTTGCGGCACAGGTGCGGTCCTTCGGCCTGACGCCCGGCGTCATGATCGAGGTGCCCGCTGCGGCGTTATTGGCCGATCGGATTCTGCGGCACGTCGACTTCCTGTCCATCGGCACCAACGATCTGACGCAGTACACGATGGCCGCCGACCGGATGTCGGCCGATCTGGCCACGCTGAGCGACCCGTGGCAGCCGGCGGTGCTGTCGTTGGTGGGCACGGCGGCCAAGGCGGGTGCCGAGCAGGGCAAGCCGGTCGGGGTGTGTGGTGAGGCCGCGGCCGACCCGGCGCTGGCGTGCGTGCTTGTCGGATTGGGTGTGACGTCGCTGTCGACGGCGGCTGCCGCGGTACGTGCGGTCGGCGCCGCACTGTCCGGGGTGACCCTTGAGCAGTGCCGGGCGGCCGCGGATGCGGCACTGGCCGCCGAGTCGTCGACCGACGCCCGCAGTGCGGCGCTCGCCGCGCTGACGTCGCACTGACCACCTGATATGGGGCGCCAGAGCACCCGGAATTAATCGGACCGTAGTCCGGTTATAGCTGACATGCCTGCTATCACCGCTGACACGATCAGCTTGCCGCGTATTGCTTCCGCTGCGCCGAGCGACACAGAACGCCCGGTGCGGTCCATCACCACCGGTCCCCGTGGCTACGAGGGCGAGGGTTTCCCGGTGGTCCGAGCCTTCGCCGGGGTCAGCCCGGCCGACCTCGACCCGTTCGTCCACCTGGACCAGATGGGTGAGGTCGAGTACGAACCCGGTGAACCGAAGGGCACCGACTGGCACCCGCACCGCGGGTTCGAGACGGTGACCTACATGCTCGACGGCCGCTTCGCGCACCAGGACTCCCATGGTGGCGGCGGACTGATCACCGACGGCGCGACACAGTGGATGACGGCCGGGTCGGGCATTCTGCACATCGAGACGCCGCCTGCTGAACTGGTCGAGAGCGGTGGGCTGTTCCATGGCCTGCAGCTGTGGGTGAACCTGCCCAAGAAGGACAAGTTCGCCGCCCCCAGGTACCAGGCGATCGAGGGCACCGATGTGACGCTGCTGTCCTCGGACGACGGTGGTGCGCTGGTGCGCGTCATCGCCGGCGAGATCGGCGACGCCAAGGGCCCGGGCGGTACGCACACGCCAATCACCATGGCGCACGCGACAATTGCACCCGGAGCGCGACTCGATCTGCCGTGGAACCGCAAGTTCAACGCGCTCGTCTACATCCTCTCCGGACGTGGCACCGTCGGACCCGTCGGCCACCCCATCCACCAGGGCCAGCTGGCGGTGCTGGGGCCGGGGGACCGGATCACCGTTGCCGCCGACGCGGGCCAGGACTCCAACCGGCCTGCGCTCGAGGTGCTGTTGCTCGGCGGCCAGCCCATCCGGGAACCGGTCTTCCACTACGGCCCGTTCGTGATGAACTCCAAGTCGGAGCTCATCGAGGCATTCGAGGATTTCCAGTCCGGCAAGTTCGGCGCCATTCCGCCGGACGCGTTGAAGCCGCACCGGCCCGGCCGCTGATCACGTGGGCGCGGGGTCCGGATAGAGCAGTTCCAGCTCGCCGAGGCTGGCGGCGACGGTCACCAGAGGCAGCGCGGCCTCGACCGACAGGTTTCCGCCGCCGGTCTCGGCGCGCAGGGCGAGCACGAAGTCGTCGCTGATGGGTGTGCGCGCTGCGGCGCCGGGGTCCTCGGTGCCCGCGATCCGGGCGCAGATCGACGCGGTGTGCGCTTCGAGCACGTCGCGGGCGGCGCGATACGGACCCAGGGGCGGCGGCACGACGTCGGCGATGAGGTCGGCCGCCGCCCGCAAGCGCACCGTCTGATTGGCGGCCCGGACCACCGGTGCCCGCAGCTCCGTGGCCCCGCTGCTCTCCGAAAGGAAGTGGCGCACCGCATCATCCACGGTCCGGGAGGCCGTCAGGGCATCGAAACTCAGGGCGTGCACCCGGTCGGTGGCGGCCTCGGAGGCACCGCGGGTCACTCGTCGTACGGCGGCAGTCAGATACCGCGTGCCGGCGACGCGGGCCGATTCCAGCGTGCGCTGCACGACCGCCGCCGAACCGCGCGGCCAGAGCAGCAGCGACACCACGATGCCGACCGCGGCACCGACCAGCACGTTCTCGAGCCTGATCAGCCCGACGCGCCAACCGGCCGGGCTGATCAGGTTGTAGATGGTGAGCACCAGCATCGTGAACATCGCCTGGCCCGCGACGAACGAAAACACGTCGGGCACATAGGCCGAACCGAACGCCACGATGGGCAGGACGAACCACAACAGGACGGGGTTCGCGCCGATCAGGTGAATCACCACGGTACCGAGGAGGAACCCGATCGCGGTGCCGCCGACGGCCCGCAGCACGCGGGTCCCGGTGGTCAGCGCGCTGCTGCGCAGGACCGACAGAGACGCCATGGCGATCCAGAATCCGTGCTGCAGGGGAAACAGATGGACGACGGCCACGGCGACGGCCAGCCCGATTCCGGTGCGCAGGCTGTTCTGCACCACCACGGCTCGGGTCGCGACGAAGCCCGACGGGATGGCGGATACGGCCTGGGATTCGGACAGCACCCGGTCGAGGTTCCCGTGTGCCGGCAGCCGCCGACCCAGGACGCGGGCCCACACCGGCCGGGCGTCGGCGTCGGCGGCCAGTCCGATGACGCGGCCCGTGGCCCCGATACACGCAGAGAAGGTGCGGAGCCGCAACAGTTTCCGGCCCGTCGCGACGGCCAGCAGATCGTCGGGCTCGGCCCGGATCTGCTCGATGTCCTCGCGGTAGCGCCCGCGGGTCGCGGCCCGATGCGCGGTCAGGGCGTCTGCCAGGTCGGCGCGGTAGCGATCGCGGCCCGCGGCGCGCGGCGTGCTGAGCACCCGGGCACAGTCGTTGAGGACCCGGATGGCCGGCCCACGCGTCTCCGCGAGCAGGGACCCGGTGGCGTCGGTGGCGCGGTCGCACAGCCAGCGCAGGTCATCGACGACCCGCACCAGGGCGCGGCTGCCGGCGGTCAGACCGACGGGGCGGAAGTCCGCACCGAGGAAGTTGTCGGCCAGGGCCTCCATCGCGTCGGAGAGCTCCTGTGCCGTCGCGGAACCTTCCAGCCGGGCAGCCAGCAGGCGGCACACCTGCGCGGCGTGCTTGCGGAGGTCGTCGTGATGGGTGGGCGGCAACAGGAACAGTGCGGCCGGGACGGCAATGGCCCAGGCGACGGCCCAGCCGAGCAGTCGATCGGGGACCGGCCCGGCAGGCGTACACACCGGCAGCACGAACGTCATGAGGGTTGAGCGCTGGCCCGCGGCGATGATCTCGCTGAGGACACCGGAGAACGTCACCAGCAGCCCGATGGCGAACATCGCCGGCACCGCCAGCCACGGATGTGGAGACAGCAGTGTGCCCAGGGTGATCAGGACCGCGCCATTGAAGCCCAGCCCGGCGTAGGCCAGCGCCCGTGCCGGGCGGTTACCGGGAAAATCCACCACCACCAGCAGCGCGACGGCGCCGAAGATGGCGAACATGGTCGTCTGCGACCTGCTGCCGACGGCGGTCCCGGCGGCCAGTCCGGCGATCGCGACGACCGGGAGCACCACGCCGGCGCGGGTCGCTCGCCGAAGCGCGTCGTACTCGGGATCCTTGTCGCGCAGCCGGGTGACGAGCTGCTGCCGGCGCAACGCCGGCGACTCCCGCGACACCACGCCCGTCATGGCGCCCAACATTAATTTGGCTGACGCCGCCATGCGTCGGCAACAACACGCCTGTGGTCGTGGTCTCCCGCGGCCGCCGGTGGCCCCGGGGTCGTTCCTGGCCGGGCTACCGATCGGGACCGGGCGGCGGCCGGGAACCGCGCGCTGTGCAGCAACCGGTTGTTGACAGAACTGCACGTTTGCTGGGAGAGGCGATTTCGACGGGCGTCCGTCGCATACGAGCAGGATCGGGCCGAGATCTATGGCACAATTTGACGATGCCGTACATCGCCACCCGAGGCCCGGGTCGCCCTCCCGCGGCGAAGGCGGCCGAAACTCGTGAGCGCATCCTGCGCGCCGCACGCGAGGTTTTCAGTGAACTTGGTTATGACGCAGCAACATTCCAAGCCATTGCGATCCGCGCAGATTTGACGCGCCCAGCGATCAACCACTACTTCGCGAACAAGCGCGTGCTCTACGGCGAGGTCCTCGATCAGACAAACGCGATGGTCGTCGCTGCGGGCCGTCGCCGGGCCGAGGAGGAGACCACCTTCATCCGGCGCCTGTCGTCTTTTTTCGTCGCCGCCATCCAGGCCGACTCCGAGGACCGGTCCGCTGCGGCGTTCCTGGTGACCTCGATCCTCGAGGCACAGCGACATCCTGAATTGCGCCAGGAGGAGCACGACGCGCTCGTCGCCTCCCGTGACTTCGTGACCTGGGCCGTCACCGACGCCATCGAACGCGGCGAGCTGGCCGTCGACACCGAGGTGTCCACAGTGGTGGAGATGCTCATCGCCGTGATGTGGGGCATGGGTTTCTACGCCGGCTATGTCGGCAGCCACCAGGAGTTGACCGCCGTCATCGAGCGGCTCGAACTCTTGTTGGCCAACAAGTTGTGGCAGGTCACCGAATAGACCGGCATCAGCTGGTACATCTGGTACATGAGCAGCGAGCGCTCCGACGACGACACCTGGGATATCGCTAGCAGTGTGGGCGCGACGGCGGTGATGGTGGCTGCCGCCCGTGCCGGGGAAACCGAGCGCGATGACGCGCTGATCCGCGATCCGTTCGCGAAAATCCTGGTGGCCGGCGCCGGAACAGGTGTGTGGGAGACGATCCTCGACGCCGACTTCAACAACCGGATGGCCGGCGCCGACCCCGAGGTGGCCGCGGTCCTCGAGCACATGGGCAACTACCAGGCGGTGCGTACGCACTTCTTCGACGCCTACTTCGCCGATGCCGCGGCGGCCGGCATCCGCCAGGTGGTGATCCTCGCGTCCGGGCTGGATTCGCGCGCCTACCGATTGGACTGGCCGGCCGGCACGACGGTCTTCGAGATCGATCAGCCGAAGGTGCTCGAGTACAAGGACGAGACCCTCAGGGCCCACGGCGCGACGCCGGCGGCGGCACTGCGTCAGCTGCCGATCGACCTGCGCAATGACTGGCCGAAAGCGTTGCGGGAAGCGGGATTCGACGATTCGGCACCCACCGCCTGGCTGGCGGAAGGGCTGCTGATGTATCTGCCGGCCGAGGCGCAGGACCGCCTCTTCGAGAACATCACCCCGCTGAGTGCGTCCGGTAGTCGCGTCTCGGTCGAGACGGTCGGCGAGCACGCCGCCGAACGCCGCCAGCGGATGCGGGACCGGTTCGACAAGCTTGCCGGTCAGTTCGGCATGGGGCAGGTCATGAACGTGCAGGACTTGATGTACGAGGACCCCGACCGCGCCGACGTGGCCGAGTGGCTGGACGCGCACGGTTGGTCGTCGACGTCGGTCACCTCGCAGGACGAGATGCGCCGGCTGAATCGATGGGTGCAGGTCGACAACACCGATGACAAGGCGTTTTCCACGTTCGTGACCGCCCGCAAAGGGTGATACTCGGGGTCGGCCCTTCCAAACCAACCGGCTGGTTGACTAGGATCTCGGTGTTGCCTGGCTCACGTAAGGACATCCGTCATGACCCTTGAATCAGCTGTATCCGCCGACCGAGCGGCTGCTGACATCCCGGCGGTGGTCGCCGGACTTCGAAAGACCTACGCCACCGGGCGGACCCGTGACCTGCAGTGGCGCAAACGCCAGCTACTTGCGCTGGCCCAGGCGATGGAAGAGAACGAGACGGCCATCGCCAAGGCGCTGGAGGCCGATCTCGGCCGCAAGCCCTTCGAGGCGTGGCTCGCCGACAGTGTCGGCACCATCGCCGAGGCCAAGGACGCCGCCAAGAACTTGCACAAGTGGGCGAAACGTCGCTACCGGCTGTTGGAGCGCTCGCAGCTGCCCGGCCGCGGCTGGGTCGAATACGAGCCCTACGGCACGGTGCTGATCATCGGCGCCTGGAACTTCCCGTTCTACCTCACGCTCGGCCCGCTCGTCGGTGCCATCGCCGCGGGAAACACGGTGGTGCTCAAGCCATCTGAGTTCGCCCCGGCCTCGTCACGGCTGATGGTCGAGCTGGTCGAGAAGTACCTCGACACCTCCGCGGTCGCCGTGGTCGAGGGCGACGGCCTGGTCAGCCAGGAGCTGATCGCGCAGGGTCTGGACCGCATCATGTTCACCGGTGGCACCGAGATCGGCAAGAAGATCATGGCGGCCGCTGCGGAGCACCTGACCCCGGTCACGCTGGAACTCGGCGGCAAGAGCCCGGTGATCGTCGCGGCTGATGCCGACATCGACGTCGCTGCCAAGCGCATCGCCTTCGCCAAGGTCGTCAACTCCGGCCAGATCTGCGTCGCGCCGGACTACGTGGTGGCCGAGAAGCCCATCCGCGACGAGTTGGTCGCCAAGATCCGGGACGCGGTCGTGGCATTCACCGCCGACGACGCCGACGGCCTGCCGATCGTCAGCGAACGGCAGTTCAACCGGCTCAGCAGCTACCTCGGCACCGGTGGGGACGTCGTCACCGGCGGCGGCACGAACCCGGCCCGGCTCACCATGCAGCCGACCGTCGTGGTCGATCCGCCGCTCGACGCACCCGTCATGACCGAGGAGATCTTCGGGCCCATCCTGCCGGTGATCACCGTCGACTCGCTCGACGACGCCATCGCGTTCGTCAACGCCCGGCCCAAGCCGCTGGCGGCGTACCTGTTCACCAAGGCCAAGGCCGTCCGCGAGCGGTTCATCCGGGAGGTCCCGGCCGGCGGCATGCTGGTCAACCACCTGATCTTCCAGGTCTCGACCGCGCGCCTGCCGTTCGGCGGCGTCGGGCCGTCCGGCATGGGCGCCTACCACGGTCGCTACGGCTTCCTGGAGTTCAGCCACGCGAAGTCGGTGATGACCAAGCCGACCCGGCCCGACCTGGGCAAGCTCATCTACCCGCCCTACACCGACAAGGCGTGGAAGATCGCGCGCAAGTTCTTCTAGACCCGACCCGACGACGCGGCGGCCGATCGGTCGCCGTATACACAAGGGGTGGCCCACCCGAAAATAGATGGGGCGGGCTGTCCAATTTCTGTTCCATGAGAGGAAACCCATGCCCGGAGTGCAGGATCGCGTCATCGTCGTCACCGGAGCCGGCGGCGGCCTGGGTCGTGAATACGCGCTGACGCTGGCCCGCGAAGGTGCCTGTGTCGTGGTCAACGACCTCGGCGGCGCCCGCGACGGCACCGGCGCCGGCCACAACATGGCCGACACGGTCGTCGAGGAGATCAAGGCCGCAGGCGGCCGCGCCGTCGCCAACTACGACAGCGTCGCCGAGCCCGAGGGTGGCGAGAACATCGTCAAGACCGCGCTCGACGCGTTCGGCAAGATCGACGGCGTGGTGTCCAACGCGGGCATCCTGCGTGACGGCACCTTCCACAAGATGACCGCCGAGCAGTGGGACATCGTGCTCAAGGTGCACCTGTACGGCGGCTACAACGTCATCCGCGCTGCGTGGCCGCACTTCCGCGAGCAGAGCTTCGGCCGTGTTGTCGTCGCCACCTCGACCAGCGGACTGTTCGGCAACTTCGGCCAGGCGAACTACGGCGCGGCCAAGCTGGGTCTGGTCGGCTTGATCAACACGCTGGCCCAGGAAGGTGCCAAGTACAACATCAAGCTGAATGCCATCGCGCCGATCGCCGCGACCCGCATGACGCAGGACATCGTGCCGCCGGAGGTGTTCGCGAAACTGTCTCCGGAGTATGTGGCTCCGGTGGTGGCTTACCTGATGACGGAGGAACTGCCCGACACCGATTCGATCTTCATCGTCGGCGGTGGCAAGGTGCAGCGCACCGCGCTGTTCCAGAACGAGGGCATCACCTTCGGCGATGTGCCTTCGGTCGATGACGTCGCCGCCAAGTGGGGCGAGATCACCGATCTGTCGGCTGCCAAGGCCGCCAGCTTCTCGCTCGGCTGATAGGTGAAAGCGCTTGTCGCGCAGTCGCTGACGGGCCCATCGGGCTTGTCCTACACCGATATCGATGACGCCGCAGACCCCTCGGGCAACGCGGTCGTCATCGATGTCGGTGCGGCCGGCGTCTGCTTTCCCGACCTGCTGCTGATCCGCGGCGAGTACCAGCTGAAGCTGCCGCCCGGGTTCACCCCGGGTATGGAGGTGGCGGGTACCGTCCGGTCGGCGCCCGAGAGCTCCGGTTTCGTTGCCGGTCAACGGGTTTCGGCATTCACCATGATGGGCGGCTACGCCGAACGTGCGCTGGCGCTGCCGGATTCGGTGATCCCGACACCCGATGGCCTGGACGACGCCGCGGCGGTCTGCCTGCTGGGCAACTACTACACCATGTACTTCGCGCTGGCCCGCCGCGGCCGGCTGCTGGCGGGGGAGACGGTGCTGGTGCTGGGCTCGGCGGGCGGTGTCGGGGTCGCGGCCATTCAGGTCGCAAAGGCCATGGGCGCCAAGGTGATTGCCATGGTGCACCGTGTCGAGGCGCTGGACTTCGTCGCCTCCGTCGGTGCCGACGTGGTGCTGCCGCTGACTGACGGCTGGCGCGATGCCGCGCTGGCGGCGGCCGACGGTCGGGGAGTGGATCTGGTGGTCGACCCGGTCGGCGGTGACGCGTTCGACGACGCGATCCGGGTGCTGGCCCCCGAGGGTCGGTTGCTGGTGCTGGGTTTCGCTGCGGGCCAAGGCATCCCGTCGGTGAAGGTGAATCGTCTGCTGCTGCGCAATGTCAGTGTGGTGGGTGTCGGGTACGGCGAGTTCATCCGCCAGGTGCCCGGTGCGGCCGCTGAGGTCGGGGCCGGCCTGGCGAAGCTGGTGGAAGCCGGCTTACGACCACCGGAGCCGATGCGCTTCGCGTTGTCCGACGGTGCCGCCGCGCTACAGGCGTTGGCAGACGGGAAGATTCACGGCAAGGCTGTACTGGAGCCGTAATTGAACACCTTGGGAACAGTACTGGTGGCGCTCGTCATCGCGATCGGCCTCGTCGGCATCGTGGTACCGGTACTGCCCGGTGGCTTGCTCGTGTTCCTGGCGATCGCGGTGTGGGCAGTGGCCGTCCACACCGCGACGTCGTGGGTCGTGCTCGGCGTCGCGGCGGCACTGTTCCTGGCGGGCGAGGTCATCAAATATCTCTGGCCGATGCGCCGGATGCGCCGGGCCGACGTGTCCACCCGCAGCCTCGTCGTCGGTGGAATCCTCGGTGTCATCGGGTTTTTCGTGATCCCGGTGCTGGGTCTGGCCCTCGGCTTCGTGCTGGGCGTCTACCTGTCCGAGTACTCCGCGCTGCGGGACACGAGCCGGGCCTGGGCGTCGACCAAACACGCCATCAAGGGCGTGGCCCTGGCCATGGGGGTGGAGTTGACGGCCGCGTTGCTGGCGACCGTCGCGTGGGTGACGGGGCTGGTGGTCGGCAGTTGACCGCAGCGAAACGTACTTTCGACGCATCGTCCGGCGAGCTGCTCCTGTACACCGGCGTCACCGGCAGCGCAGCCCGGATGGGTCATCGGTTGACCATCGTGATGCGATCATGGCTCGCGACCGTGGACGTTGACGGAGACGACCCCATCGCCGTCGAGATGACCGTCGACCTGGATTCGCTGGACGTGCTGGTGGGTGAGGGCGGCATGACACCGTTGTCCGGCGCGGAAAAGACACTGGTGCGGAGCAATGCGCTGAAATCGTTGCAGGCCAAGCGGTTTCCGCAGGCGGTATTCCGCTCGTCGGTGATCGAACGGGGCGAGGACTCGTGGCGCCTTGCCGGGGCGCTGGACCTCAGTGGCCAGCGCCGCGAGCAGAGCGTCGTCGTCCACGTGACACGGGATGGCGCCGACCTGCGGATCGCCGGTGAGGCGGTGGTGCGGCACAGCGACCATCGGATCAAGCAGTTTTCGATGCTGATGGGCGCGATGAAGGTGGCCGACGAGGTTCGGGTGACGCTCACGCTCAACGCACAGCGCGCGGACGGGCCCTAGTCCCGAAGCGCGGTCCGCAATCGCGTCACCTGCTCGTCGGTGACACCTATGGCGGCAAGGTAATTCGGCAGCGAGCCGTACTCGGCACCGACCACCTCCAGGGCCGCGTCCAGGTACTCCTCCCGGACGCCGAGCACCTCTTCGGTGAGTCGGGCCTCGGCGAACGTGACGACCTCGGCCGTCTCGCCGGCCCGGGTCCGGATGGTCTCGAGGATGCCCTCGCGCAGCTGCGGTACGGCGTCGTTGCTCCGCAGGAAATCGGTGAGGATCGCGTCGCGATCGACGCCGACGGCACCCAGCACCGTCGCCACCGTGAAGCCGGTGCGGTCCTTGCCGGCGAAGCAGTGTGCGATCACCGGCCGCGAGTCGGCGAGCATCGAAATGACCTGGCGTATCGCAAGATGCGCACCGGGCAGCGTGGGGAAGCGGCGGTACTCCTCGACCATGAAGCGGCCGGCGGCGACGGCGACGTCCTCGTCGTCGGGCTTCGCGGTCATCATCTTCTCGAAGGCGTTCTCGTGCGGCGCCTCGGCGGTATCGGTCCCAGCCGCGGCCAGCTCGTGGAACGGCAGCAGGTGGATCGCGACGCCGTCGGGCACCTGGCCGGGGCCGCGGCGCTCGACCTCGCGTAACGACCGTAGGTCCGCGACGTCAGTGATTCCGTAGTGCTGCAACGCTTTACGGCCGTCTTCGACGAGCCCGCTGAGCTCGCTGGAGCGAAACAGCCGGCCGGGGGCAATGCCCGTCTCCTCGGCGACATCGCGGAAGTTCCAGGCGCCCGCGAGTTCCAAACCCGTCGACTTCATGAGTGCCCCAACGCCGCTGCGGCCAAGGACGACTTTTCGCGGCCGAGTTCGGCACGCGCGATGGTGCGCATGTGCACCTCATCGGGTCCGTCGAACAGGCGCATCGCGCGGTGCCAGGCGTAGAGCCGGGCCAGCGGGACGTCATCGCAGATACCGGCAGCGCCGTGCACCTGGATGGCGCGGTCGATCACGTCGCACGCGACCTGCGGGGCCACCGACTTGATCTGCGACACCAGCACGTGGGCGGCCTTGTTGCCCTGTTGGTCGATGGTCCAGGCGGCCTTCTCGCACAGCAGCCGGGCCTGGTCGATCTCGTTGCGGGACTTGGCAATCGACTCGCGCACCACGCCCTGCTCGGCCAGCGGCTTGCCGAACGCCACGCGCGTGGACACCCGATCGATCATCAGGGCCAGGGCACGCTCGGCGGCACCGAGTGCGCGCATGCAGTGGTGTATGCGGCCAGGCCCCAGCCGCGCCTGCGCGATGGCGAAACCGGAGCCTTCTTCGTGCAGCAGGTTTTCGGCCGGCACGCGGACGTTGTCGAAGACGATCTCGCAGTGCCCGTGCTGGTCCTGCCAACCGAACACCGGCAGCGACCGCTGGATGTCCACGCCGGGGGTATCGGTGGGTACCAGGATCATCGACTGCTGTTGGTGCGAGGCGGCGTCAGGGTTGGTGCGGCCCATGACGATCAGAATCTTGCAGCGCGGGTCCGCGGCCCCGGTGATCCACCACTTGCGGCCGTTGATGACGTAGTCGCCACCGTCGCGCAGCATCGTCGTCTCGATGTTGCGGGCATCGGACGAGGCCACCGCGGGCTCGGTCATGGCGAAGGCGCTGCGGATTTCGCCATTGAGCAGCGGGTCGAGCCACTGCTTGCGCTGCTGCTCGTTGGCGAATAGGTGCAGGGTCTCCATGTTGCCGGTGTCGGGGGCGGCGCAGTTGATGGCCTCGGGCGCGATCTCCATGCTCCAGCCGGAAATCTCGGCCAGAGGGGCGTACTCCAAGTTGGTCAGCCCGGACTCCGACGGCAGGAACAGATTCCACAGGCCACGCTTGCGGGCCTCGATCTTGAGTTCCTCGACCACCGGCGGGACTGTGTGGTCCTTCGGGCCCTTCTCCTCGCGATAGGCGTGGTAGGAGGCCTCGGCCGGCAGCACGAGCTCGGTCATGAACTCGGTGAGCCTGTGCTGGTAATCCTGGGCTTTTGCCGACAACGCGAAGTCCATGCCCGCCACGATATGCCACTTGTCTAACGATGTGACGGGCGGTCGACGTCCGGCCCCACGACGACGGATTCCCTCCCCGCGACGACTTCGGGGAGGGAATCCGGGTTCGGGGCGGTCAGCGGCCCTGCAGGGCCGCGACGCGGTAGATGCCGCGGTGCCAGATCGCGCCGGGCAGCGGCATGCTCGCCGGCGGTGCGGTGATCGACGGGGTGGCGACGATGGCCGGCGGCCGGACATCGGGGCCGAGGGTGGTGGCGCCGGCGGCGCCGGCCAGGCCGAGTGCCGACCCACCCAGGATGCCGGCGGCGACGATCGAGAGGCCGAAGGTGCGGGTGGTGATGTTCATCTGAATTCTCCTGTGTCAGTGGGTTTTTCGTGTCTTGCTCCGGTGTGTTCCGGTGATGACTCAAGAGTGCCCGGACGCGGGCTCGGCGGGTATCGGGCAATCGGCCGGTAGGCCGGTGGATTCGGGCGTCCCCTGATCGGGGGACACGCGGCCGTCAATTTGCGATCGGAGTTACTTTTCGCTGGTCGCCGTGCGACGCTGACGGCATGACCGACGAACGGGTTCGCGTGGTGGTGGGTGACGACCACCCGATGTTCCGCGACGGCGTCGTCCGCGCGCTGACGGCGAGTGGCGCCATCGAGGTACTGGCCGAAGCCGACGACGGCACGTCGGCGCTGGAGGCGATCCGCGTCCACAAACCCCAGGTCGCGCTGCTGGACTACCGGATGCCCGGCATGGACGGCGCCGAGGTGGCGGCGGCGGTGGTGCGCGACGGCCTGCCGACCCGGGTGCTGCTGCTCTCAGCCCATGACGAAGCCGAGATCGTGTACCGGGCCCTGCAGGACGGCGCGGCCGGGTTCCTGCCGAAAGAGTCGACGCGCAGCGAGCTCGTACACGCGATCCTCGAATGCGCGAAGGGCCGCGACGTCGTCGCACCCAGCCTGGCCGCCGGACTTGCCGGCGAGATCCGTCGTCGGGCCGAACCGGACGCCCCGACCCTCAGCCCGCGCGAACGCGAGGTGCTGCAAATGATCGCCAAGGGCGCAACCATTCCTGCGATGGCCAAGGAGCTGTACCTGGCGCCGTCGACGGTCAAGACCCATGTGCAGCGGCTCTACGAGAAGCTCGGGGTCGGGGACCGTGCGGCGGCCGTGGCCGAGGCGATGCGTCGGAAGCTGCTGGACTGACGTGAGCCCGACACTCAGCCGGATCGGGGAGTACCTGGCCGCCGAACCGGTGCGGATTTCCGCCGCGCTCCGGCTCCCGCTGATCGCGCTGATCGGTGTCCTGGTGTGGATCTGGGAAGTCGACCACTGGTTGCCCGAGGTCTACGCGGCGATCCTCGGGTTGTACGCGATCGCCGCGGTGATCTGGCTGGTGGCCGTGCTGCGTGGACCCGTGCCGCGCTGGGCAGACTGGGCATCGACCGGCATCGACCTGGTGGTGATCCTGGCGCTGTGTCTGGTTTCCGGTGGCGCGACCGCGGCGCTGCTGCCCGTCTTCTTCCTGCTGCCGATCTCGGTGGCCTTCCAGGACCGTCCGTTGATGACCGCGGCCATCGGCACGCTGACGGCCGCGGGTTATCTGGCGGTGTGGATCTTCTACTCCAAGCACGACGACCGCATGGGCCTGCCGAACATGGTCTACACGCACTTCGGGTTCCTCGTGTGGCTGGCGGTGGCCACCACCGTGTTGTGCTTCGTGTTGGTGCGTCGCCAGGAGCGCGTGCAGGCCCTGCAGGAGGCACGCCGCCAGTTGGTCTCCGAGGCCTTGCAGTCCGACGAGCGGCACAACCAGGAGGTCGCCGAAGGCCTGCACGACGGCCCATTACAGACGCTGCTGGCGGCCAGGCTGCAGCTCGACGAGGTTCGGGAGCGGACCCCCGGACCTGAACTCGACGCGGTCTACGCCGCGTTGGAAGACACGGCGACGGCGCTGCGCTCGACGGTCACCGAACTGCACCCGCAGGTGCTCGCCCAGCTCGGGCTCACGCCGGCGGTGCGGGAACTGTTGCGGCAGTTCGAGTCTCGCAGCCGGGTTGAGGTGCGGGCCGACCTCGAGGAAGTCGGCAAGCCGGATGCGCAGCAGCTGCTGTACCGCGCTGCACGTGAGCTGCTGACCAACATCGGCAAGCATGCGCAGGCCACGACGGTGTCGGTGCGGTTGGGCCGCATCGGCAATCGCGTCATCCTGACCGTCGCCGACGACGGCGTCGGATTCGATCCGGCCGTGGTGTCACGGTACGTGGCCGACGGACACATCGGGCTGGGCTCGCTGCTGGCCAGGTTCGATGCGATGGGTGGCTCGATGCTCGTCGACTCTGCGGTCGGCGACGGCACCCGAGTGACCGTGACGTCCCCGCCCGAGCGGTAGCAGTCCACCCGCAAGCGGGGCATTCCTGCTCGCCAGAAAATAGAGCGCCTGCGACCCGCCGGCGGCGGTAGCGTCGCGCCATGAAACTGCGCATCCTGGGCGGCCTGCTGGTCGCAGCGGTCGTGGCGTTGGTGGTGAACGCCGTGGTGGTGGAGCACACCAGCCGCGCGGCAGAACCGTTCGCCGGCGGCCACGTCCTGAAACTCGATGGCCCGGACCTGAACGTCCGCGAGTACGGACCGCCCGGCGACCGGGCAATCGTTCTGCTGCACGGGTATTCGGCCTCCATGGAGTGGTGGGAGAAGGTCGCCTCGGCGCTGGCCGCGCATCAGCGCGTGATTGCCGTCGACCTCGTCGGCCACGGCGGTTCCGAGGCCCCCACTGATGCGGCGCCGTATCACTCCGATGGTCAGGCCGAGGCCGTGCACCGCGCATTGGAGGCGCTGGGTGTCCGGCATGCCGAACTGGTGGGGCATTCGATGGGCGGCAAGGTGGCTGCCGAGTTCGCCACGCGGTACCCGGAAATGGTTGAGCGCGTGGCGGTTTCGGATACGCCCGCGGCGGAGGACCTGGTGTCCATGCCGTTGCTCGGCAGGATGCTGTGCTGGCCGCTCATCGGGCCCGCGCTCGACCATTTCCGCGGCGTCGATGCGATCAGTGCGGGCTCGCTGCAGACGGGGTTCGCGGCCGACTATCCCGTCCCGCCGCTGGCTTACCGCTCCCTGAAGCAGCTGACCTACGCGGGCGTGTGCGATTCGAAAGACGCCGGCCGCCCCGTCGCCGAGACGCTGAAAGGGCTGGGCAAGCCCGTGCTGGTGCTGTGGGGTGACAAGGACGTCCTGACCCCGACAGCGCCCAACGTCGCGCGCTACACCGCGGCCGGGCTGCCGCCGCACCTCATCGTCGGCGCAGGCCACAGCCCGATGGTCGAGAAGCCGGACCAATTCCTCGCGGCGATAGGTGATTTCGTCCGCTGACGGAGTTGTTGGACCGGAAGCGACTGCGCGGCGCAATCACGATGTCGTGCTGAGAGTGTCGATAACCGTATATGGCCTCAACGGTGCCCTCAGCACGACGTTGTGTTCGGCACGGAGACGAAAAAGCCTCCAATCCCAATGGATTGGAGGCTTTTTCGGTGTACTTCTAGAGCGCGGCCAGGATGTCGTTGACGCGGTCGCGGGCGTCGCCGAACAGCATCTGGCTGTTGTCGCGGAAGAACAGCGGGTTCTGCACGCCGGCGTAGCCCGAGGCCATGGAGCGCTTGAACACGATGACGTTGTTGGCGTTCCACACCGTGAGCACCGGCATGCCGGCGATGGGGCTGCCCGGGTCTTCGGAGGCGGCCGGGTTGACGGTGTCGTTGGCGCCGATGACGAGCACGACGTCGGTGTCGTCGAAGTCGTCGTTGATCTCGTCCATCTCCAGGACGATGTCGTAGGGCACCTTGGCCTCGGCGAGCAGCACGTTCATGTGGCCGGGCAGGCGGCCGGCAACGGGGTGGATGCCGAAGCGGACGTTGACGCCCTTGTCGCGCAGCTTGCGGGTCAGGTCGGCGACGCCGTACTGGGCCTGTGCGACGGCCATGCCGTAGCCGGGGGTGATGATGACCGAGCTGGCCGAGGCGAGCATTTCGGCGGCGCCTTCGGCGGTGATCTCGCGGTGCTCGCCGTAGTCCTTGTCCTCGGCGGGGCCGGCTTCGATGCCGAAGCCACCGGCGATGACGGAGATGAACGACCGGTTCATCGCCTTGCACATGATGTAGGACAGGTAGGCACCGGAGGAGCCGACGAGCGCGCCGGTGATGATCAGCAGGTCGTTGGACAGCAGGAAGCCCGAGGCGGCAGCGGCCCAACCGGAGTAGCTGTTGAGCATCGAGACGACGACGGGCATGTCGCCACCGCCGATGGAGGCGACCAGGTGCCAGCCCAGCAGCAATGCCAGGACCGTAACGCCGACCAGCAGCCACAGGTTCGGCGCGATGCAGAACCACACGGTCAGCGCGATGAACACCACCAGCGAGCCGACGTTGAGGAAGTTCTTGCCGGGCAGCATGAGCGGGGCGGACTTGATCTTGGCCGACAGCTTGAGGTTGGCAACGATGGAACCGGTGAAGGTCACCGCACCGATGAACACGCCGATGAAGACCTCGGCGGAGTGGATGCCGAGCATGCCCTCCTTGGCCAGCTCCAGGGCGCCCTGGCTGTTCGGGTCGAACTCGGCGTGCAGGTAGCCGCTCCAGCCGACCAGCACCGCGGCCAGACCCACGAAGCTGTGCAGCAGCGCGATGAGCTCGGGCATGCCCGTCATCTCGACGACCTTGGCTCGCCAGAGGCCGATGGCGGCACCGACTGCCATGGCGCCGATCAGCAGCGCCAGGCCCAGGGGCTCGATCTGCTTGTTGATGGCCAGGACGATCGTGGCGATCAGGGCCACGCCCATGCCGGCCATGCCGAAGGCGTTACCGGCCTTGGAGGTCTCGTGCTTGGACAGGCCGGCCAGAGCGAGAATGAACAACAGGGCAGCGACGACGTAGGCCGCGTTCGCCACGTTGGTGATGGTTTCTGCGTTGAACATGAATCCGTTCCAAAGGTTCTGAGGTCAGCAGGCTCTAGCTGCGGGAGAACATGGCCAGCATGCGGCGGGTCACCGCGAAGCCACCGAAGACGTTGATGCTGGCGAGCAGGATCGCGACGCCGGCCAGGGCGGTGATCGGGGTGTTGTGATGCCCGATCTGCAGCAGCGCGCCGACCACGATGATTCCGGAGATCGCGTTGGTCACCGACATCAGCGGGGTGTGCAGGGCGTGGTGGACGTGCCCGATCACGTAGTAGCCGATCACGATCGCCAGGGCGAACACCGTCAGGTGAACCTGCAGCGCGGCCGGCGATGCGGCGATCAGCAAGAACAGCACCGCGGCGGCACCGAAGGTGATGCCCAGACGACGCGCCGTGGTCATCGGCTCCTTGGCCTGAGACACCGCGGGCGCGGCGGCAGGCTGGGCGGCGGGGGCGGCGGAGACCTGTACCGGCGGCGGCGGCCAGGTGATCTCGCCGTCGCGCACGACGGTCACGCCGCGCTGCACCACGTCATCGAAGTCCAGGACGACCTGGCCGTCCTTCTCCGGGGTGAGCAGCTTGAGCAGGTTGACCAGGTTGGTGCCGTACAGCTGGGAGGCCTGCGCGGGCAGGCGGCCGGCCAGGTCGGTGTAGCCGATGATCGTCACGCCGTTGTCGGTGACGATGGCCTGGTCCTTGACGGTGCCTTCGACGTTGCCGCCGTTGGCCGCGGCCATGTCGACGATCACCGAGCCGGCCTTCATCGAGGCGACCATGTCCGCGGTGATGATCCGCGGCGCGGGACGGCCCGGGATCAGCGCGGTGGTGATGATGATGTCGACGTCTTTGGCCAGTTCGGCGTACAGCTCGGCCTCGCGGGCCTTGTAGTCCTCGCCCATTTCCTTGGCGTAGCCGGTGGCCGACACCTCGCCGGCGTTGGGGTCGACGGACACGTACTCGCCGCCTAGGGAGGCGACCTGGTCGGCGACCTCGGGGCGCGGGTCGGTGGCCCGCACGACGGCGCCGAGCGAGCCGGCGGCGCCGATGGCGGCCAGGCCGGCGACACCGGCGCCGACGACCAGCACCTTGGCCGGCGGGACCTTGCCGGCGGCGGTGACCTGGCCGGTGAAGAACCGGCCGAACGCGTGGGCGGCTTCGACGACGGCGCGGTAGCCGGCGATGTTGGCCATCGACGACAGCACGTCCAGGGACTGGGCGCGCGAGATACGCGGCACCGCGTCCATGGCCAGCACCGTGATCGGGCGGGTCGCGAGCTTCTCGACCAGCTCCGGCTTGAGCCCGGGGGAGATGAGGGACACCAGGGTGGCGCCGTCCTTGAGCGCGGCGATCTCGGTGTCGTCAGGTGCGTTGACCTTGAGCACGATGTCCGCGGCCCAGGGGGAGCCGATGTCGGCGCCGGCCTCTACATAGGCGGCGTCGGCGAAGCTGGACAGGTCGCCAGCGCCGGACTCAACCACTACCGAATAGCCGAGCTTGATCAGCTGCCCGACAGTTGCAGGAGTGGCGGCAACCCGCGTCTCACCAGCCAGAGACTCGCGGGGAATCCCGATGATCATCGAATCCGATCCGATCTGTGTTGGTTTGCTTGCAAGAGTCTCCCCCATCCACGTCGGGACGGTGCTCTTGCCCCCCTATACCAGTTAGCAATCGCTTATAAATTAGCAGTCGCTCATAATGCGGCCAAAAGTCCACTGGCCAGCATTGCCTGGATATGTCTACGTCATCGGCACGGATTTGGGTACAGCAATTCCGACCGGTGGGACGCAATGCGCCAACACACCGGTCGGTCAGGTGGAATCCTCGGGTTGGTTACACCGGCGGGTACGCCGGGGGCGGGTATACGCCGCGCAGGCCCCACGGGACCCAGTTGAAGAAGTACTCGACCTCGTCGCTCGCGTCGTAGTCCGGGCTCGGATCCATCAGTACCTCCAACCGACAAGCTTGTTACTCGCGAGTTTAGCTGCTGGGTCCCGGTTGCGAGTGGCAGATCGGCCGACGAGATGCCACGGCATAGACTGGCCAACCAGTTGATTGGGTCCCGGGCCGTGCGCCCGGCTGCATAGAGTGAGCTGACATGTCCACAGAGTCGTCGACAAAAGGTTCTGCCACGGGAACGCCCGCGGCGACGTCGGCTGCGTCGAACGGGTCGAACGGCACGTCGCGGCGCGAGGAGTTGCTGGCGGTCGCCGCCAAGTTGTTCGCGGCCCGCGGCTACCACGGGACCCGCATGGACGACGTCGCCGACGCCGTCGGCCTGAACAAGGCGACGGTCTACCACTACTACGCCAGCAAGTCGCTGATCCTCTGGGACATCTACAAGTCGACCGCCGACTTCACCGTCGATGCCCTGCACGACGACCCGACCGCCTCGGCGCGCGAGACCATCTTCAACTTCACCCGGCGCTTGCTGACCGGCATCGCCACCGACCTGGAATCGGCGGCGGTGTACTTCCAGGAGGGGCCGTACATCACCGAATGGTTCACCGAGGAGCAGGTCGCCTACATCCGCAAGGCGGAGACGACTGTCTATGAGCACGTCCGCGACGTCATCGACCGCGGCATCGCCAGTGGCGAGTTCAACGACTGCGACTCGCACGTGCTGGCGCTGGGCTACATCGGGATGACGCTGGGCGCCTACCGGTGGCTGCGGCCGCACGGCCGGCGCACGGCCTCCGAGATCGCGGTCGAATTCAGCACGGCACTGCTGCGCGGTCTGATCCGCGACGAAACGATCCGCACCGAGGACCCTCTCGGCGGCGGCGCTTAGAACGACACGGCGGAAGGCGGCTACGGCACTGATGAAAGGCCCGATGAAATCCCTGCTGCTGTCCCGCCGCGACCTCGACTTCCTGCTGTACGAGTGGCTGAAGGTCGATGAACTGACCAGCCGCAAGCGGTTCGCCGAGCACTCGCGCGAGACCTTCGACGGGGTCCTGGACCTCAGCGAGCAACTGGCCGAACGCTACTTCGCGCCGCACAACAAGAAGAGCGACGCCAACGAGCCGACCTTCGACGGGCAGACCGTGACGATGGTTCCGGAGGTCAAAGAGGCCTGGGACGCATTCGCCGAAGCCGACCTGATCGGCATGTCCATGGACGAGTCGGTCGGCGGAGCACAACTGCCGGCCGTCGTCGCGCAGGCGGCATTCGCCTGGATCGCCGCGGCCAACGTATCGACATCGGGCTACCTGATGCTGACCATTGCCAACGCGAATCTGCTGACCAAGTTCGGCACGCCCGAGCAGATCGAGACCTACGTCAAACCCATGCTGGCAGGCCGCTTTTCGGGCACCATGGCGCTCTCGGAGACGCAGGCGGGCTCGTCGCTCGCCGACGTCGCCACCCGCGCCGAACCGCGCGAGGACGGCACCTACCGGCTGTTCGGGTCGAAGATGTGGATCTCGGGCGCCGAGCACGAGATCACCGACAACATCGTCAACCTCGTGCTGGCCAAGATTCCGGGCGGACCGCCGGGGACCAAGGGCATCTCGCTGTTCATCGTGCCCAAGTACCTGGTGAACTCCGACGGCTCGATCGGCGAGCGCAACGACGTTGCCATCGCCGGCCTCAACCACAAGATGGGGCAGCGCGGTGTCACCAACACCGTACTGAATTTCGGTGATACGCAATTCAATCCGGGCGGCGAGAACGGCGCGGTCGGCTATCTGGTGGGTGAACCGCACCGTGGCATCGTCTACATGTTCCAGATGATGAACGAGGCCCGAATGGCCGTCGGCTTGGGTGCGGTCGCGCTGGGCTACACCGGCTACCTCAAGTCGGTGCAGTACGCCCGGGAGCGGCCGCAGGGTCGCCCATTGGACGTCAAGGACCCGACGACGCCGCAGGTGCCCATCGTCGAACACCCCGATGTAAGGCGAATGCTGTTGGCGCAGAAGGCCTATGTCGAAGGCGGACTGGCGCTGGGCCTGTACTGTGCGCGGCTGGTGGACGTGCAGCACAGCGCGGAGTCGGATGATGAGAGCGATGCAGCCGGCCTGCTGATCGACATCCTGACCCCCATCGCCAAGAGCTGGCCCGCGCAGTGGTGCCTGGAGGCGAACAATCTGGCGATCCAGGTGCACGGCGGTTACGGCTACACCCGCGAATACGACGTCGAGCAGCATTACCGGGACAACCGGCTGAACCCGATCCACGAGGGCACCAACGGCATCCAGAGCCTGGACCTTCTGGGCCGCAAGGTGACTCAGCGCGGCGGGGCGAGCCTGGCGGCGCTGGGGCAGGTCATCGCCGAGACGGTCCGCGCGGCCGGCGAGCTGGGTGGTGAAGGCGCTGAGCTGGCAGGCGCGCTCGATGCGTCGTGGCAGCGGCTGGTCGCCGTGACCGGCGGCATGTTCGGTTCCGGCGACATCCCCGCGGTGATGGCCAACAGCCACGTCTACCTGGAGGCGTTCGGGCACATCGTGGTGGCGTGGCTGTGGCTGGAGCAGTTCGTGGCCGCCGCCGGTAAAGGCGGCGATTTCTATGACGGCAAGCGCCAGGCGGCCCGGTACTTCTTCCGATTCGAATTGCCCAAGACCGCACCGCAATTGGACCTGCTCGAGTCGCTGGACCGCACGACGCTGGAGATGCGGGACACCTGGTTCTAGCGGCCGGTCTCCGCGACGAGTCGGGTCAGCCCGTAGGCAAACTGACTGTCGCGTGGCATTTTTCGTAACGTAGCCAAGCCCGCGTATACGTTCGGATACGACGCGGCGTCAATGGGTCCCCGACCGTTGTTGCGCGACTCGTCCCGGGCGAGTTCGTATGCCGCTTGCTCTTCGATGACGAAGCCCATGACGTAGTACTGCACCGAGAACGCGGCCAGGACGGCTTCGGCCGCCGGCACGCCGGCGGCCAGCGCGGCGCCGATTGCGGCTTCGCCGAAAGCCAGCGTGTTGGGCTGGCGGACGAATGTGCCGGCCAAAACGCGTGCGCCGTCCCGATGTGACAACAGTGCAGATCGCAGCCGGTGCGCGAGTTCGGTCAGTCGGTCACTGCCCTGCGCGCCGGAACCGGTTTCGTCGGCTACCCCGCTGAGCAGGTCGTCGGCGAGTGCGTCGGTCAGTGCCTGCTTGTTGTCCACGTGCCAGTACAGGGTTCCGTGGTTGACCCCCAGCGACGTGGCGAGTTTGCGCATTGTCAGTGCGTCGATGCCGTGCTCCTCGATGAACGCCCAGGCGCCTGCGAGGACGGCTGCTCGGTCTAGACGCGCCATCGCCTCCCTTTCCGGTCGCGAGCACGATAACAAGTCGCTACTTGACCAATGGTCAAGTAGCGACCTAGCCTTGGGCGGGCCGGACCGGGCGGTGGGCTCGGCCTCGGCCGAAAGGACCCTGAAATGCCTTTGGCTGACAATCATTCGGCTGGTGACGCCGGCCGCGAAGTGCTGATCTGTGGTGCCGGAATCGCCGGCATCGTGTTGGCGTATCGGCTCGCCCGAGGTGGGTTCCGGCCAACGGTCGTCGAACGGGCCCCGGCATTGCGCCGCGGCGGCAACGCCGTGGACCTACGCGGGCCGGCGGTCGACGTCGTCACCGATATGGGCGTGTACGACGAGCTGTGCGACCGGGCGACCGGGCTCGCCGAGTTCTACCGCATCGACCCGGCGGGTAACCGCGTCGTCAGCATGGCGCCCGAGGTGATCGCCGGGGACGTCGAGCTCCTGCGGACCGAACTCAGCGGGGTGCTGTTCGCCGCGGCGCAGGACGGAATCACCTACCAATTCAGTGATTCCGTGGCCGCGCTCGACGACGCCGGTGGCCGGGTGGCGGTCACATTTCAGAGCGGCCGACGTCAGGATTTCGGCCTCGTAGTGGGCGCCGACGGACTGCACTCGCAGACTCGAGCATTGGCCTTCGGCCCCGAATCGAAATACGTTCACCATCTGGGGTGCTACCAAGCGCACTTCACCACCGACAACATTCTGAACCTCGAGCGCGCCGGGCTATTGCTCAATCGGCCCGGGCGCACCCTCGGCTGTTACAGCGTCCATCGCGACCGTGAGATCGTCGTCGGCTTGTTCTTCGACTCGCCGCCGCTGACCTACGATCGCTCTGACGTTGTGGCTCAACAGGTTTGGGTCAAGCAAGCCTTCGCCGGCATGGGATGGCGGACGGCGGAACTGCTCGACCGCATGGATCACGCCGACGATTTCTATTTCGATTCCGTCGCCCAGGTCGTTGTGGAGCAGCCGTATCGCGGCCGTGTCGTGCTCGTCGGCGATGCCGCCTACAGCCCGTCGCTGTTGTCGGGCATGGGTGCGACCCTGGCGATCATCGGAGCCGCGGCGCTCGCCGACGAGCTGAACGCCGCGCCCGATGACCACCGACGCGCCTTCGGTCGGTATCAGGAGCGGACGGCCGAGATGGTCACCCTCAGCCACCGACTCGCGCGGGTCTCCCGAGGCTGGTTCATTCAGCCCGAGAATGAAACTGGGCCCGGCAGTGCGGTGTCCGCCGACGAACAGTCCGATGCCTTGCGGCAAAGAGTTCTCGACGCGGCCGGGGCGGCTGCCCGGAGCGCTTCGAGATGAACCAATACTGGCTGAGATTGCGGGCGGAAGATGAAGGAAGCGCTCTAGACCTCTACTACTCGCCGATTGCCCAATTGTGCTGGCAGTGAAGAGAATCCGCGCAGGTTCACCAGCCCGCGCCGACCGGGTGTCTCGGCGAGGTGTAATTCCGGGAACGCTTCGAACAGGGCGCGCAGGGCCGTGATACCTTCGATGCGGGCCAGCGCTGCGCCCAGGCACGCGTGTACGCCGGACGCGAATGCCAGGTGTTCGCGGGCGTTTTCGCGGCCGATGTCGAAACGTGCCGGGTCGGCGAATACTCTCGGGTCGCGGTTTGCGCCGCCCAGGAACAACCCCACCATGTCGCCAGCACTGATTTGTTCACCGGCGATCTGGACATCGACAGTCGCGGTCCGCGCGGTCATCTGCACCGGGCTGTCGATGCGCAGAATCTCCTCGACGGCGGTGGGCCACAGTTCTGGTTCGGACCGCAGCCTGTCGAGCTGGTCTGGGTTCTGCAGCAGCAACACGATGCCGTTGCCGATCAAGTTGACCGTCGTCTCGAAACCGGCACCGATCAGCAGCGCGGCATTCGCGGCGAATTCGCGGTCGCTCAGACTGCCGTCGGTCGCGAGGCGGCTGAAAGGGGTGTCTCCGCCTACGCCGGCCCGGGCCCGCCGGAAGTTCTCCTGGTTGACCCGGTCGATGTCGCGGAGGCCGTTGATCGCTGATCTGTAAGTGCGCCAGGGGATTCCAACGTCCAGTAGCGGTGCGCCGCTGTGGCCCCACTCCAGCAGGTGGGGGCGTGTGTCTGCCGGTAGGTCGAGCAACTCGGCAATGATCGTGATCGGCAGCTGCGCCGCGAAGTCGCTGATCAGATCGGGATGCGGTGATTGGGCCAGCCGCTCGATCAGTTCACCCGTGACCTCCGCGACCCGCGAGTCCAGTCGTCCGATGGCCCGCGGGGTGAAGCTCTGCGCGACCAGTTGCCGGTAACGCGTGTGATCAGGTGGGTCCACGACAACCATGGCGGGCGGTTCGACGGGGTTGGACACGCCGGGGTCGGTCCGCGCGATCAAGGCTTGCAACGGTTTGGGAAGTTCCATGGCAGTCGGGTCGGTGATGCCGAACCTGTTGTCCCGCAGTATCTCCCGGCACACGCCGTGATCGACGGTGGCCCAGGTGTAGCGCTTGCGCACCAGCGGGCCCTGCTGCCGGATCGCCTCCATCAACGGGTACGGATCGGCCGGGCGGCCGTGGTTTGCCAGGAGTGCGGCCATGGGATCGCCGCGACGCGCCTGTATCCCGAGAAACGCCCGCGGCACACCGTGCAGCGCCAGCCAACGGGACCAGAGACCAATCTGCATCGCAGTTCCTTTCCGTCGGCGCGCGGACGTCAGGTGCGGCGTGCGAGACATTGAGACGTTGTTTGTCTCGCTCGGATATGATCTACCGTACGACTGGGGAGCCGGACTGGCAAGGAGAATTGCGTGGCCTCAAGCCGAACAGAAGATTTCGTGCGTCGGCTGTCCGATCCGGACCCCGCGGTGGCTGCCCTGGTTGAAGACCCCGACGAGATCACCACCCGGATCTTGCGGGCGGCCCTCGAGCAGGCCGAACTGCTCGGCATGCGGCGGTCCACAATGGAGGACGTCGCCAAACGCAGTGGAGTCGGGCGGGCCACGCTGTACCGGCGCTTTCCCACAAAGGCGGCGCTCAACGACGCCATCGTGCTCTCAGAGGTGCGGCGCTTTCTGGAGGGCAGCGCACAGGCTCGCGCCCAGGGGACGACATTCGAGGACCGCATGGTCTACGACACCGTCTTCACTGTGACCTTCATCCGAGAACACGCACTGCTGAAGAAGCTGCTCCGCACCGAACCGGAAGCCATCCTGCCGAGCCTGACCGTCGACGCCGGAGCCATCATCGACTTCGCCACCGACTACACGGTCGCACTGTTCCGCCGCGAGTTGTACGGAAACAGGACCATCTCCGCGGCCCAGGAACGGCACCTGCGGACCGCGGCCGAGCTGCAGACCAGGCTTACCCTGTCCTTCATCGTCACGCCGCACACCGGCATCAAGCTCACGAGCCTCGACGACACCCGGGCCTATGTGCGCCGCTACCTGATGCCTATGGTCGCGCCCTAGAACTGCACGATCTGCCGCACGGCGCGGCCGTCGGCCAGGGCGTCCATGCCGGTGTTGATGTCGTCGAGTCCGATGGTGTCGGACACCAACTTCTCGACCGGGAGTCGCCCCGACCGCCACAGCTCGACGAAACGCGGGATGTCCCGCGCCGGTACGGCCGATCCGAGATAGCTGCCGATCAGCGACCGGCCGTCGGCGACCAAAGCCAAGGGCGACACCGAGATTCGCGCATCAGGGTGCGGTAGCCCGACCGTGATGGTCTTGCCGCCCGGGGCCGTCATGCCGATCGCGGTCTCCAGGGCGGCGGGGTGGCCGGCGGCCTCGATCACCACATCGGCCTTGATGTCCCCGGGATCGGTGACGGCGTCGTGCGCGCCGAGCGCGCGGGCCTGGTCGAGTTTGTCCGGCAACCGGTCGACGGCGACGACACAGACGTCGTCGTGCGCCAGCGCCGTGAGCATCGCGGCCATCCCGACACCGCCCATGCCGACGATCGCCACCGTCTGGCCGGGTTTCGGTTGTCCGGCGTTGAGTACGGCGCCGCCGCCGGTCAGCACCGCACATCCCAACAGCGATGCCACGACCGGAGGGACGTCACTGTCCACCGGCACCACCGAACGGCGATCCACCACTGCGTGCGTCGCGAAGGCAGACACCCCGAGGTGATGCAGAACCGTTGTGCCGCTTCGGATTAGCCGCGTGTCGCCGCCGAGCAGCGTGCCCGCGCCGTTGGCGGCGCTGCCGGGAATACAGGGCGCCAGGCCGTCCGTCGCACACGACCGGCACTGGCCACAGCGTGGCAGGAACGTCATGACTACGCGCTGCCCGACAGTCAAATCCGAAGTGCCGCCTACCTGTTCGACGATGCCGGCCGCTTCGTGCCCGAGCAGCATCGGCACCGGGCGAACCCGGTTGCCGTCGACCACCGACAGATCGGAATGGCACAACCCGGCCGCCTCGATGCGGACCAGCAGCTCGCCGTTGCCCGGGGCGTCCAGGTCCAACTCGCTGATGGTGAGCGGCCGGGATTCGGCGTACGGGCGCGCCCGCCCGATCTCTTCGAGTACGGCACCGCGAATCAACATGTCACCAGCCTGACAGACTGGCCGATATGGAGCAGGCACTGACCACCGCGGAATTTCCGGTGCACTGGCCCGTGCAGACCCGATGGACCGACAACGACATGTTCGGCCACCTCAACAACGCGGTCTACTACGAGCTGTTCGACACCGCGATCAACGCGTGGATCAACACCACGCGCGACGTCGACCCGGTGGCCGCGCCGTGGCTCGGGGTCGTCGCCGAATCGGGCTGCCGGTATTTCGCGGAACTGAAGTTTCCGTCGCAGCTGGTCGTCGGGCTCGCGGTGACCCGGCTGGGCAACAGCAGCGTCGCCTATCGCACCGGGCTGTGGGCCGACGGCGATACGACGCCGGCGGCGGTCGGCAGTTGGGTGCACGTGTACGTCGACCGCGACACCCGTCGTCCCGTCCCCATCCCGGCTCCCATCCGCGAGCTGCTGGAGACCGCCGTCGTCAGTTGAGCCTGCCCGGGTGGCGGAGAAGTTCGAGTAGCGGAGTGCGTGGCCTCAGGATCAACGGCTCGGGCGGCGTCGTACGAGTTGAGCCCGCATCCTGGGCGGGAAATGTCGAGAGCGGTGCGCCGTCAGTTCAGGGTCAGCGGACACACGCGCGGGATCAACGGAACGGCGGCCTCGATATGCTCTGGCCCATGCCGATCGTGAGCAAGACCGTCGAGGTCGCCGCACCCGCAGCGCAGATCCTGGGGATCGTCGCCGACTTCGAGGCGTACCCGCAGTGGAACGAAGAGGTCACCGGCTGCTGGATCCTGCACCGCTACGACGACGGCCGGCCCAGCCAGCTCCGCCTGGACACCAAGATTCAGGGCATGGACGGTTCCTACATCCAGGCCGTCTACTACCCCGGTGAGGGCCAGATTCAGACCGTCATGCAGCAGGGCAACCTGTTCTCCAAGCAGGAGCAGCTGTTCTCCGTGGTCGACCTCGGCGCCAGCGCGCTGCTGACGGTCGACATGGACGTCGAGGTCGATATGCCCGGCATTCCGTCGATGATGGTCAAGAAGGTCGTCAACGACGCGCTGGACCACCTGGCCGGCAACCTCAAGACGCGCGCCGAGCAGCTCGCCGCCAACTAAGCAGGCCACAACCCGAGTTCGTCGAGGCGGCCGGTCAAACGCTCGGCGGCGTCGTCGAATTGCCGGCGGGTCTGCCGGACGACCTCGTCGATGTCCCTGTCTCGCAACGCGGCAACCAGTTCGCGGTGATTCGCCACGGTCGCCGCACCCCACTGCGGGTCGGTGGCATAGATCCGGACCGGTAGGTACCGGGCCGCGTGCAGCAGGAACCAGGCCAGTTTCGTCCGGCCCGCGGCGCGGTTGAACTCCCTGTGGAACAGGAACTCGGCCAGCGCGATCGCATCGACGTCGCCCGCCGCGACGGCGTCCGCGAGTTCGTCGGTGAGCCGGTCGAGTTCGGCGATGGCGGGTTCGGTGATGCGCCGGGCCGCATTGGCGGCGATCTCGGTGGCGATGGTCGCCTGCAGCCAGAAGATGTCGGCGATGTCGTCGCGGGTGAATGCGGACACCACGTGGCCGCGGTTGGGTTCGAGCTCGACCATGCCCTCGCCGCGCAAGGTGCGCAGCGCCTCGCGGACCGGCGTGATGCTGACGCCGAGCGCGGCCGCTGTCTCGTCGAGCCGGACGAAGGTGCCCGGTCGCAGGGTGCCCGACATGATCGCCGCCCGGAGATGGGCCGCCACCTCGTCGGACAGCTGTTCGCGCCGACGCAGGCCGGGTAGCGGTTTCGCCGAGACGTTCACGGCAGTCCTTCTTGTCGGCGGGGTAGGGCCACCCGGCGGTTGTCCGGATGGTGCGGGCGTCCTATTGTGACGGCGGCAACACTATATTTGATCAAATATCAGCATCGTTTGTCGCGATCACTTCAACTCCGCCGCGATGCCGATCGAGACACAGGAGCAGACCGTGTCATCCGCAGCACTCGAGCAGCCGTATCTGGCCCGTCGGCAGAACTGGACCACCCACCTCGCCCGGCACGCCCTCATGCAACCCGACGGGACCGCCCTGCGTTTCGTCGGCCACACGGTCACCTGGGGTCAGCTGGAACAACGGGTCACCAAGCTCGCGGGAGCGCTGAGCCGTCGAGGGGTCGGCTTCGGCGATCGTGTGCTGATCCTGATGCTGAACCGCACCGAGTACGTCGAGTCGTTCCTGGCGGCCAACCTACTCGGCGCCATCGCGGTGCCGGTCAACTTCCGGATGACGCCGCCCGAAATCGCTTACCTGGTGCGGGACTGCGACCCGAGAGCCGTGATCACCGAGCAGGTGCTGGCTCCCGTCGCCACCGCGGTGCGCGAGCTGGAACCGTCGTTGGCGACGGTGATCGTCGCCGGCGGCGCCACCGAGGGGACCGTGCTGGGCTACGAGGACGTCCTCGCCGAGGACGGCGCGCCGCCCGCGCCTGTCGACATCCCCGAGGACTCGCCGGCGCTGATCATGTACACGTCGGGCACCACGGGGTATCCGAAGGGCGCCGTGCTCACGCACGTCAACATCATGGGCCAGGCCATGACCAACCTGTTCACGATCGCGCCGGACATCAACAACGACGTCGGTTTCATCGGCGTCCCGTTCTTCCATATCGCCGGCATCGGCAACATGATCGGCGGTCTGCTCCTGGGTCTGCCGACGGTCATCTACCCACTCGGCGCGTTCGATCCCGGCGCGCTGCTCGACGTGTTGGAGGCCGAGGGCGTCTCATCGATCTTCCTGGTTCCGGCGCAGTGGCAGGCGGTGTGCGCGGCGCAGCAGGCCAAGCCGCGCGACGTCAAACTGCGCGTCCTCTCCTGGGGTGCGGCGCCCGCATCGGACACTCTTCTGAGGGAGATGGCGTCGACGTTCCCCGGAACGCAGATCTTTGCTGCGTTCGGACAGACCGAGATGTCGCCGGTGACGTGCATGCTGCTGAGCCAGGACGCGCTGCGGAAGCTCGGGTCGGTCGGCCGGGTCATCCCGACCGTGGCCGCCCGGGTCGTCGACGACAACATGAATGACGTCCCGGTGGGCGAGGTCGGGGAGATCGTCTACCGTGCGCCCACCCTCATGGCGGGGTACTGGAACAACCCGAAGGCGACGGCCGAGGCTTTCGCCGGCGGTTGGTTCCATTCCGGTGACTTGGTTCGCCAAGACGAAGAGGGTTACATCTGGGTCGTCGATCGTAAAAAGGACATGATTATTTCCGGCGGCGAAAATATTTACTGTGCAGAAGTAGAGAACATTCTTGCCGCGCACCCGTCGATTAGCGAAGTCGCGGTGATCGGCCGTCCGCATGAAAAGTGGGGCGAGGTCCCGGTCGCCGTCGTTGCTGTGACGGCCAATGTGGACGCCGAACGCGAAAGTGCCCTGACCCTGGCGGATCTCGACGATTTCCTGACCGAACGGCTGGCGCGCTACAAGCACCCGAAAGCGCTGGAAATTGTCGACGCATTACCGCGAAATCCTTCTGGCAAGGTTCTTAAAACGGAACTCCGCGCGCGGTTCGGTGATACAAGTGTGTCGTGAGCGCGGCAAGTGACGGCGCGCTGAGAAATTCGACCACCTGAGTGGAGGGCGGATGGGCCCATGTCGCGTTTGCTGAAACTGAACGCAATTATCCCTCAGTTGGGTCACGGGGTACGCGGTGTATCGGGTACAGTCCTGTGGTCCGTCTTACTACTCGGGAGTAGCGAGACGGAAATCACTCAGTTTGTGCTAGTGGCTAAGGAGGGGACGTGCCACGCGTGACGCCGCGGAACGGCCGCTTTCCGGAAGGGAAGGCTGATCGGTGACAGCCTCGGACAACTCCCTGGTCGGGTATCTCAAGGACCAGCTCGACAAGCCATTCACCAAGGTGGGTGGCTTCGTCAAGATGTGCATCCTCACCTTCAAGGCGCTGGTCTCGCGGCCATTCCAGTGGAAGGAGTTCATCCTTCAGTGCTGGTTCCTGATCCGGGTGGCGTTCCTGCCCACCCTGGCCGTCTCCATCCCGCTGACGGTCCTCATCATCTTCACGCTGAACATCCTGCTCGGTGAATTCGGCGCGGCCGACATCTCCGGCGCCGGTGCGGCCCTCGGTGCTGTCACTCAGCTGGGGCCGCTGGTGACGGTGCTCGTGGTCGCCGGTGCCGGTTCGACGGCCATCTGCGCTGACCTCGGTGCCCGGACCGTGCGCGAAGAGATCGATGCCATGGAGGTGCTGGGCATCGACCCCATCGAGCGCCTGGTCGTGCCCCGTGTGGTCGCCTCCACGTTCGTGGCCTTCCTGCTCAACGGCGCGGTGATCATCATCGGTCTTGTCGGTGGCTACTTCTTCGGCGTGTACATCCAGAACGTCAACGCAGGCGCCTACGTCTCGACTCTCACCCTGCTGACCGGCTTCCCCGAAGTGGTCATCTCCGTCCTCAAGGCCACCATCTTCGGCCTGATCGCCGGCCTGGTCGGCTGCTACCGCGGGCTGACTGTGGCGGGCGGTTCGAAGGGTGTGGGCACGGCGGTGAACGAAACGCTGGTGCTCTGCGTCATCGCGTTGTTCGCGGTCAACGTGGTCCTCACCACCATCGGTATCAAATTCGGAACGCAGGCCGGGTAGGGCATGAGTACAGCGACAGTTTTGCAGGGCCGGTTCCCCCGCGTCTTCTCCCGCGTCAAGGAGTTCGGCGCTGCGCCGAGCCGGATGCTCGCCAGCATGGGCCACGTCGGGGTCTTCGTGGTTACGGCCGTCGGACATATCCCGCATTGCCTGCGGCACTACCGCAAAGAGGTGCTGCGGCTGATCGCCGAGGTCGGCATGGGCACCGGCGCCATGGCTGTCATCGGTGGCACCGTCGCCATCATCGGCTTCGTCACCCTGGCGGCGGGCTCCCTGATCGCCATCCAGGGCTTCGCCTCGCTGGGCAACATCGGTGTCGCTGCCTTCACCGGCTTCTTCGCCGCACTGGCCAACATCCGCGTCGTCGCACCGGTGGTCAGCGGCACCGCGCTGGCAGCCACAGTCGGCGCAGGCGCCACTGCCGAGCTCGGCGCCATGCGCATCAGCGAAGAGGTCGACGCCCTGGAGGTCATGGGCGTCAAGTCCCTGTCCTTCCTGGTCTCGACCCGCCTGGTCGCCGGCATGGTCGTCATCATTCCGCTGTACGCCTTGGCCCTGCTGCTGTCGTTCCTGTCGGCACAGCTGGTCACCACGGTCTTCTACGGGCAGTCGGTGGGAACGTACGAGCACTACTTCCACACGTTCCTGCGCGTCGACGACGTCATGTGGTCGTTCCTCGAGGTCATCATCATGTCGATGGTGGTGCTGCTCAACCACGCGTACTTCGGCTACTACGCCAGCGGCGGTGCCGTCGGCGTGGGTGAAGCCGTGGGCCGGTCGATGCGTACGTCGCTGATCTCCAATGTCGTTGTGGTCCTGCTCTTCTCGTTGGCGCTGTACGGCACCGACCCGAACTTCAACCTGACGGTGTGACGCGATGACGAATCCACAAGCAACGCCACCTGTCGCCGAGGGTCAGGTCCACGCGCCGCTCAACAAGGACCGCACCCCGCCGTACCTGATCGTCGGCGTCATCTTCGCGGTGATCTCCGCCCTCGTTCTCGTGATGGTCTGGTTCCAGTTCCGCGGTTACTTCGACACCAAGGCCAAGCTCTACGTGGTGTCGCCCCGCTCCGGACTGTCCATGGACCCGGGTTCGAAGGTCACCTACAACGGGGTGCCCATCGGCCGCGTGAAGGTGATCGACGTCGTCGGCAAGGAAGATGACACGAAAGCTCGACTGCAACTCGATGTCGACCCGAAGTACCTCGCTCTGCTGCCCAAGAACGTCAACACCAAGCTGCTGGCCACCACGGTCTTCGGTAGCAAGTACGTGTCGTTCACCTCGCCGTCGGATCCCGAGAGCGCGCGGATCAAGAACGGCGACACCATCGACGTCTCCAAGTGCTCGCCGCCGACGCCGGCCACGGCCTGCGTCACCACCGAGCTCAACACCCTGTTCGAGACGATCACCGCGATCTCCGAGCAGGTCGACCCGATCAAGCTGAACGCCACCCTGACCGCTGCCGCGCAGGCGCTCGACGGCCTCGGTGACAAGTTCGGGCAATCGCTGGTCAACGGCAACACCATTCTGGCCGATCTGAACCAGCGGATGCCGAACATCCGGCACGACACCAAGGCCCTCGCCGATCTGACAGAGGTCTACTCGAAGGCTTCGCCGGATCTGTGGGACGGGCTGAAGAACGCCGTGACCACCGAGCGCACCCTGAACGACCAGCGCGGCACCATCGACCAGGCCCTCATGTCGGCCGTCGGCCTCGGCAACACCGGTGGCGACATCCTCGAGCGCGGCGGCCCCTACCTGGTCCGCGGCGCGGAGGACCTGCTGCCGACCTCCCGGGTGCTCGACAAGTACGCCCCCGAGCTCGACTGCCTGTTCCGCGGCTTCGCCGCTGGTGCGCCGGCCGCGGCCAAGGGCCTCGGCGGTAACGGCTACTCGCTGGTGACCCACACCGAGCTCGTCGGTGCGGCCAACCAGTACGTGTATCCGGACAACCTCCCGCGGATCAACGCCTCCGGCGGTCCGATGGGGCGCCCGGGCTGCTGGACGGTCACCAAGGACATCCTCCCGATGCCCTACATGGTGATGGACACCGGCGCGTCGATCGCGCCGTACAACCACTTCGGTCTCGGATCGCCGTTCGCATCGGAGTACGTCTGGGGTCGTCAAGACGGGGAGAACACGATCAACCCATGAGCATCAAGGGCACGGCGATCAAACTCGCCATCTTCTCCGCGGTCCTGCTGGCCTTCACAGCAGGCATCTTCATCGTCTTCGGTCAGTTCCGGTTCAGCCGGACCAATGAGTTCTCCGCGATCTTCACCAACAGCAGCGGCTTGAAGGCCGATCAGTTCGTGCGCGCCAACGGCGTCGAGGTCGGCAAGGTCACCGACGTCGAATTGATCGATGGTGGCACCAAGTCGCGGGTGAAGTTCAGCGTCGACAAATCACTGTCGCTGTACCAGGGGACCACGGCGCACATCCGCTACCTGGATCTGATCGGTAACCGGTACCTGGACCTGCGTCGCGGTGACAGCAACCAGGTACTGGCCCCCGGGGGGACCATTCCGGTCGACCGCACCGAGCCGGCCCTGGACCTGGATGCTCTGGTCGGTGGCTTCCGACCCCTGTTCCGGTCGCTGGATCCGCAGAAGGTCAACACCATCGCCTCGTCGCTCGTCACGATCTTCCAGGGCGAGGGCGGCACCATCAACAACATCCTCGATCAGACGGCTTCGTTCTCGTCGACCATCGGTGAGCAGGATCAGGCCATCGGTGAGGTGATCAAGAACCTCAACACGGTGCTCGACACCACGGTCAAGCACCAGAAGCAGTTCGACGACACGTTGAAGAACTTCGAGTCGCTCGTGACGGGGTTGAAGAACCGCGCCGACCCGATCGCCGACTCGGTCGCCAGCATCAGCAACGGCGCCGGCTCGCTCGCCGACCTGCTGGGCGACAACCGCGAGCTGCTGCACAGCACGCTCGGCTACCTGGAGACCACACAGCAGTCGCTGGTCGACCAGAAGGAACAGCTCAACGACACGTTGCAGAAGGTGCCCCAGGCGCTGAAGATTCTCGGTCGTTCCGGCGGCGTCTACGGCGACTTCTTCAACTTCTACGTCTGCGACATCGAGTTGAAGATGAACGGTCTGCAGCCGGGTGGACCCGTGCGCACAGTCAAGCTCACCAACCAGCCGTCCGGAAGGTGCACGCCGAAGTGAGGTCCATAGAAGGGTCCGACCGGGTCCGCAGAGGCGCGATGGGTCTGGCGGCCGTCGTGCTCGTCACGGCAGTGGGTGCGTCCGTCACCAAGGTGCCGATGCTGTTTGCGTCGCCCACGTACTACGGCCAGTTCAGCGATACCGGCGGCCTGATGGTCGGCGACTACGTCCGCATCGACGGCGTCAACGTCGGCACGGTCAAGGACATGGACATCGACCGCGACAAGGTGATCATCGGTTTCGATATCGGCACCAACACGATCGGCACGGACAGCCGTGCGCTGATCAAGACCGAGACGATCCTGGGCCGCAAGGCCATCGAGATCGAGGCCAAGGGCACCCATAAGCTGCCGCCGCGCGGCACCTTGCCGCTGAGCCAGACCTCCACGCCGTATCAGATCTACGACGCCATCTTCGACGTCACCCGGGCGTCGCAAGGCTGGGACACCAAGACCATCAAGGAATCGCTGAACGTGCTGTCTGAGACAGTCGATCAGACGTCACCGCACCTGAGCGCCGCACTCGAGGGCGTGCAGAAGCTGTCCGAGACCATCGGCAAGCGTGACGACCAGGTCCGCGCCCTGCTCGGCAACGCCAACAAGATCGCCACCATCCTCGGCGACCGCAGCGGCCAGGTGAACGCGCTGCTGGTCAATGCCCAGACGCTGCTGCATGCGTTGAACCAGCGCGGCGAGGCCATCGGCCTGCTGCTCGAGCGGGTCTCGAAGGTGTCGCATCAGTTGAAGGCGACCATCGACGAGAACCCGAACATCAATCACGTCCTGGAGCAGTTGCGGACCATCAGCGACATCCTCGTCGCCCGCAAGCAGGACCTGGCCGACACGCTCATTTCGGCCGGTAAGTTCGTGGCCTCGCTGTCGGAGGCCATTGCGTCGGGCCCGTACTTCAAGGTCATGGTCGAGAACATCCTGCCGCCGCAGCTGATGCAGCCGTTCGTGGACGCCGCGTTCAAGAAGCGCGGACTGAACCCCGAAGACTTCTGGCGCAGTGCCGGCCTGCCGGAGGCGCAGTGGCCGGATCCCAACGGCACGCGCTTCGCCAACGGTGCGCCGCCGCCGGCTCCGCCGAAGCTCGAAGGCACGCCGGAGCATCCCGGCCCCGCGGTGCCTCCCGGTTCGCCGTGCTCGTACACCCCGGGAGCGGGTGCCGACCCGTCGCCGGCCGATCCGCTGCCGTGCTCGCACCTCAGCGTCGGTCCGTTCGGTGGACCCGACTATGCCCCGCCGAACGTCGTCTCGTCGGCGCCCAACCCGGCCGGGGTGCCCACCGGCCCGGGTGTGCCGTCGGCCGCCTTCCCGGGACAACCGGCTGAGAACGTGCCCGGCACTCCGGTGCCGTTGCCGCCCGCACCCGTCGGTGCCCGGACGGTTCCGCTGACGCCGCAGCCCGGCGACAGCGACATCGCTCCCGGATTCGCTCCGATTCCCGGGCCGCTGATCGCGCCGCCGGCGCCGCCGGGACCAGGTCCCAGCGCCGGTCCGGCCGGCACCGCGCCGCTGCCGGGTAACCCGCCGTTCCTCCCGCCAGGGTCGCAAGGATAGGGCCGCCACGATGTCGACTGTTTTCAGCATCCGAAACATCAAGAAGCCGAACCTGTCCAAGGGGACGGTCATCGGTGGTGCGCTCGCGCTCGTGGCGATCGTGCTGCTCGGTTTCTTCGGTCTGCAGCTGTACCGCAAGATGACCACCACCACGGTGACGGCCTACTTCCCTGAGGTACTCGCGCTGTACCCGGGCGACAAGGTCCTGATCATGGGTGTCGAGGTCGGTGCCATCGACACCACCGAGCCACACGGCGATCAGATGAAGGTCGTCTTCCACTACTCGAATCACTTCAAGGTGCCGCAGAACGCGTCGGCGTCGGTGCTGAACCCGAGTCTGGTCGCGTCCCGCGTGGTTCAGCTGTCGCCGCCGTACACCGGTGGTCCGACGATGGCCGACGGAGCCGTGATTCCGAAGGAACGTACCCAGATTCCGATCGAGTACGACGAGCTGCGCAACCAGCTGACGCGCATCCTCGCCGAGCTGGGTCCGACCAAGGAACAGCCGAAGGGCCCGTTCGGCGACATCATCGAGTCGTTCGCCGACGGCTTCGAAGGCAAGGGTGCGCAGTTCAACAAGACCCTCAAGGGTCTGTCGGATGCGGTGAACACGCTGAACACCGGCCGCGGCGATTTCTTCCAGGTGATCAAGAGCCTGGCGGTGTTCGTCAACGCGCTGCACCAGAGCGATCAGCAGTTCGTGTCCTTGAACAACGACCTGGCGTCGTTCACCAACAAGTTCACCAACACCGACCAGGAGTTGGCGTCGGCGCTCAAGGACCTCAACCAGGTCATGACCACGACCCGGAGCTTCCTGGACAAGAACGGCAGTGTTCTGGCCCACGACATCAACAACGTGTCGGAGGCGACGACGGCAATCCTGCAGCCGGAGCCGCGGGACGGCCTGGAACGGGCACTGCACGCCTACCCGAACTTCCTGGCCAACCTCGAGAACATCTACTCGCCGGCCACCGGTGGTCTGATCGCCTCCGGTGTGCTGCCGGGCGTGACCAACTTCTCGAACCCGCTGCAGTTCATCTGCAGCTCGATCCAGGCCGGTAGCCGGTTGGGCTACCAGGACTCGGCGGAGCTGTGCGCGCAGTATCTGGCACCGGTCATGGACGCCATCAAGTTCAACTACCTGCCGTTCGGTATCAACATGGCGACCACCGCCATGACGCTGCCGAAGTTGGTCACGTACTCGGAGCCGCGCTTGCAGCCCCCGGGCGGGTACAAGGACACCACCGTGCCGGGCGTGTTCTCGCCCGACACCCCGTGGTCGCACGGCCAGCACGAGGCGGGCTGGATCACCGCGCCGGGCATGCAGGGACTGAAGGTCGGGCAGTCGACCCAGGACCTGCTGACGCCGGAGTCGCTGGGCGAGCTAATGGGCGGCCCGGACATCATTCCGCCGACCGGTGGCGTGAACATGTCGGGCCCGCCGAACGCCTACAACGAGAGCAGCCCGCTGCCCCCGCCGTGGTACCCGCAGCCGGGACCGGTCTCGCCGCCGCGACCGGGCAATGATCCGAGCCCGATGAGTGCCATGGCACCTGGGCCTGCCCCGGGACCGGCTCCGGCGCCCGCGCCGGCCGGACCCGCACTTCCTGCCGAAGTTGGAGGCCAATGATGACCGGGTCCACGGGGCCGAAGTCACCCTCGGCACGTTCGCGGCACAGCCGCGGGTGGGCGGCGCGTAACGCCCGTCGGGTCGGCGTGCTGTCGGCGGCGGCGCTGATGCTCAGCTCTTGCGGTTGGCGAGGCATCGCGAACGTGCCGCTGCCCGGTGGGCCGGGCACGGTGGATGGTCACTCGACCATCTACGTCCAGATGCCGGAGACATTGGGCCTCAACGCCAACAGCCGGGTCCGGGTGTCCGATGTGTTCGTCGGCCGGGTGCGTGCGATCGAGTTGAAGAACTGGGTGCCCACCCTGACGGTGGATCTGAACCCCGGCATCAACCTGCCGCGCAACGTGCAGGCCAAGATCGGCCAGACCAGCCTGTTGGGTGCTCAGCACCTCGAGCTGGACCCGCCGGCCGACCCGTCGCCCAAGCCGCTACGCAACGGCGACACCATCGAGTTGAAGAACTCGTCGGCGTACCCGACCATCGAGCGGACGCTGGCCGGTATCTCCGGAATCCTCAACGGCGGCGGTGTGCCGAACGTCGAGAAGATCCAGTCCGAGGTCTACAACATCCTCAACGGGCGCGCGGATCAGATCAAAGAGTTCCTGCACCGGCTGGACACGTTCACCGACGAGATCAATCAGCAGCGTGAGGACATCACGCGGGCCATCCGCTCCAGTGACACGTTGCTCAAGGTCGTCGCGGATCGCAACGACACCCTTGATCGGGTGCTGACCGAGACGCCGCCGCTGATCGAGCACTTCAACAAGACCCAGGACCTGTTCTCGAACGCGCTCTTGGCGCTGGGCCGGCTGTCGAAGGCGTCGGACACCACGCTGTCGAACAGCAACGCGAACCTGCACACCAACCTCGCGACGTTGCAGCGGGCGCTCAAGCAGATCGCCAAGACGTCACCGAACCTGGTGCCGGCCATGAAGCTGCTGTTCACGCTGCCGTTCCCGATCGACAACATCCCCAAGGTCATCCGCGGCGACTACATGAACATCTCGCTGCACCTCGACCTGACGCTGAGTGCCATCGACAACGGCATCCTGACCGGCACCGGGCTGTCGGGTATGGCTCGGGCTCTGGAACAGTCGTGGGGCCGTGACCCGGCGACGATGATCCCGGACGTCCGATTCACCCCGAACCCGGCCAACGCACCGGGCGGCCCGCGAATCGAAAGGGGCGAGTGACCGATGCTGACCCGTTTTCTGAAGATTCAGCTGATCATCTTCAGCATCGTGACCGTCGCGGCTCTGGTCGGGCTGTCCCTGGTGTATCTCAAGCTGCCGACCTACCTCGGTGTGGGTATGCATCGGCTGTACGCCGAACTGCCCAACTCGGGCGGCCTGTACAAGACCGCCAACGTCACCTACCTGGGTAACCAGGTGGGCAAGGTGCTGTCCGTCGAGCCGACGGTCACCGGCGCGCGGGTGACCATGGACGTCAACAACGATGTGGACATCCCGGACAACGTGCAGGCGAACGTCCACTCGGTGTCCGCGGTCGGTGAGCAGTTCATCGATCTGGTGCCGCCGGAGAACCCGTCCAAGCGGTACCTCTCAGCTGGTCAGACGATCACCAAGGGCTCCGTCCCCAAGGAGGTCGGTCCGGCTCTCGACGCGACGCAGAACGCGCTCGCTTCGCTGCCGAAGGAGAAGATCGGCGCGCTGCTGGACTACACCACGGAGGCGGTCGGCGGGCTCGGCCCGTCACTGCAGCACCTCGTCGACGGCACCCAGGCGCTGGCGGGGGACTTCAAGGACAACCTCGGTTCCGTCGACGACATCATCCAGAACTCGGCGCCGATCATCGACAGCCAGGTCAAGTCCGGCGACGCCATCTCCCGATGGGCCCGGAACCTGAACGTGCTGGCCTCGCAGTCGGCACAGCAGGATGCGGCGCTGCGGAACGCCATCCAGCAGGGCGCACCGACGGCCGATCAGCTCAACGCCGTGTTCGGTGAGGTCCGCGATGCGTTGCCGCAGTCGCTGGCCAACGTCGAGATCGTGCTGGACATGCTGAAGCGCTACAACAAGGGCCTCGAACAGGTTCTCGTGGTGCTGCCGATGGCCGGCCCGATCGTCGACTCGCTGACCGCGGTCTACGAGAAGGAACTCCCGATCAACCTGGCGCTGGGCATCAACCAGCCGCCGCCGTGCCTCACCGGCTTCCTGCCGGCCTCGAAGTGGCGGTCCCCGGCGGACACGTCGACCGCCCCGCTGGAGTCGGGCCTGTACTGCAAGATTCCGAAGGACGCCCAGAACACGGTCCGTGGTTCGCGCAACCTGCCCTGTGTGGACAACCCGGCGAAGCGCGCGGCGAGCCCCATGGAGTGCCGCGACAACAAGCCGTACGAGCCGCTGGGCACCAACCCGTGGTACGGCACTCCGGACCAGATCGTGAACTGCCCGGCCCCGGCCGCGCGTTGTGATCAGCCGGTCGACCCGGGCAAGGTGATCCCGGCGCCGTCGATCAACAACGGGATGAACCCGCTGCCGGCCAACATGCTGCCGCCCCCGGAGCGGGCGTCGGCGCCGTCCAGCGACCCGATCAGTGCACCGGGCCAGGGCACGGTGGAGTGCAGCGGGCAGCAACCCAACAAGTGCCTCTACACTCCGGCAGCAGGACCAGAGGCCACCTACAACCCGCAGAGCGGTCAGGTGGTCGGACCGAATGGTGTGAAGTATTCGGTCAGTAACTCGAGCAACCCAGGAGACGACGGATGGAAGGAGATGCTGGCACCAGCCAGCTGAACCCCACCGATGAGCAGGACGTCACGTCGCAGGACGTGGTGACGACAGAGCCGTCTGCCGAGGAATCGATCGAGGAGCCGGGTGAGGCCGGCGAATCAGAGGGTGCGCAGCGCCCCGCCCGGATCGGGCGGGGCATTGCGCTGACGGTGTGCCTTGCGCTCGTCGCGCTGGCCGCCGCGGTCGGTGCGGGCGGTTGGTTCGCGCTCAAATCGCATCGGGAGAGTCAGGCGCTCGCGGCGAACGAGACGGCCGCCATCGCGGCGGCCAAGGACTGCGTCACGGCCACCCAGGCACCCGACACGTCGGCGATGATCGCCGCGCAGACGAAGATCATCGAATGCGCCACCGGCGCGTACCAGACGCAGGCGTCGTTCATGAGCGGCATCACGCTCGAGGCGTACAAGGCCGCCAACGTGCAGGTGCAGATCTCGCAGATGCGCGCGGCCGTCGAGAAGCACAACGATGACGGGTCCATCGACGTCCTGGTGGCGGTGCGCGTGAAGATCAACAACAGCGCCGAGAAGGACAAGGAAGTCGGTTACCGGATGCGGGCGCAGATGGCACCGGTGGACGGGAAGTTCAAGGTGGCCAAGCTCGACCAGGTCACCTCGTGACGGTTGGTCAGGAGACGACGAGCACCGAGTCAGTGAGCGCGGAGGCCGAGTTCGTCGCGGCACCGGAGCTGGCCTCGTGGCCGGCGCGGGCCGGCGCCTTCGCGCTGGACGTGGTGCTGGGCGTGGCCGTCATCGCGGTCATGGCGCTGCTGGGTTATGCGGCCCGGGACAGTTGGACGCTGTGGGTGTATGCCACGGTGGCGACGCTGGCGGCGGCCGCAGTCCTGGTGAACCGGTGGCTGCTGCCGTCGATCACGGGGTGGAGCCTGGGCCGTTCGCTGTTCTCGATCCGCGTGGAGCGGGTGCCCGCCGGCGAGCCGGCCGGCATGGGGCGACTGATCCTGCGGGACCTCGCGCATCTGTTGGACACCGTTGCGGTGCTGCTGGGCTGGCTGTGGCCGCTCTGGGACCCGCGGCATCGCACCTTCGCAGATCTGTTGCTGCACACCGAAGTTCGCGTCGTGTCGGCGCCCGAGGGGGATCCCGGCCGGCGCGCCGGGCAGGTGCTCGTGGCCGGTGCCCTGGTCTGTGTGGCGGCGGTGGGACTGAGCTATGGCGTGCAGTTCCGGCACGACCGCGCGGTCGACGAGGCGCGGCACCAGATTTCCGAGCAGGGTCCCAAGATCGTCGAGCACGTCCTGAGCTACGGCATCGACACATATCAGAACGACTTCAAGACCGCCCAGGCGTTGGTGACCGACGATTACCGCGACCAGCTGATCAAGCAGCAGCAGGCGGTGAGCAAGAAACCGACGACCAACCAGTACTACGCGGTGAGCAGCGCGATCCTCAACGCCGGAACTGATCAGGCCACGATGTTGCTCGCGCTGCAGGGGCAGCGCGGCGTCGACGCCAACACCCTGCGGTTCATCACCGCCACCGTGCGGGTCGACTTCGTGAAGTCACACGACGGCAAGTGGCAGTTGTCGAATCTGACGGTGCTCAAGAGCCCGCGGGGAGGACGCTGATGAGTCCGCGTCGCAAGATCGATGCCGCCGAACGCTTCGTCGCCGGTGACTACTTCAAAGCGGTGGCCGCGGTGCCCCGCCGCGTGGTGTTGGCGGTGATTGCCTGCGTCACAACGGTTTTGGTGATCGCTGCGATTGCGGCCAGCACCTATCTGCTGGTCGAGCACGAGAAGGACGTGGCGAGTCAGGCCAAGTCGGCGGCCGTGCTGGGCTACGTCAAAGAGTTCATGAGGGGTTTCACCGCGGTCGATCCGTTCCACGCCAACGCCTACGTCGAGAAGATCGCGGGGCAGTCCACCGGCGAGTTCGCCAAACAGTTCAAGGACAAGCACGACCAGATCCTGATGCAGGTGGCGCGCGCGCAACCGGCGGAGGGAACCGTCGAAGACGCGGGCGTACAACGGTGGAATGACGACGGCAGCGCCGACGTGCTGATCGCGATGAAGCTGACGACGACGACGCCGGACGGCAACGCGACGGTGGAAAGTGGCTCGCGTTGGGTGGTAACGGCTACGCAGGAAGGGCAGCAGTGGAAGATCAGCCGCATGAATCCGGTGATGTGACCCCCGGGGAGTCTGTGGCCGATGCTCCGCAAGGGACGGCCGACGCCCCGCAGGGCAAGGCGGCCCGGCGCAGGCACCGGCTGCCCCGGCAGAAGGCCGTCGACACCGCGCCGGTTGAGGATGCCGCCACGGACGCCGCTGCGCCGGCCGACGCGGCTGACAAGGTTGCCGACGACGCCGCTGCAGATGAGAAGCCGGAAGATACTGCCGTACAGGAAGATTCGGATGGCGACGCGGCTGACGAGGTAGCCGACGAGGAGCCCGGAACTGCGCCTGTGGTGCTGGTGCCGCATCGCCCCGCGGGCCGCAGGCTGCTGGCCGCGGGTGTCGTGGCGGCGGCCCTTTTCGTCGGTGCCGCCGCGTTCGCGGGTGCCGCCGCACAGCCTTACCTGGCGGATCGCGCCCTGGTCCAGAGCAAGTTCGAGGTCGCCAAGACTGCTGCCGCGGCGGTGACGACGTTGTGGTCGTACTCGCCCGACGACATGGACAAGTTGGCGGACCGTTCGCAGCAGTATCTGGCCGGCGGTTTCGCCGAGGAGTACCGCAAGTTCGTCGATTCGATCGTCGCCAGCAACAAGCAGGCCCAGGTCACCAACCAGACCAAGGTGATGGGCACAGCGGTGGAAAGTATCAGTGCAAATGAGGCCACCGCGATCGTCTACACCAACTCGGTCGCGACCAGTCCGCTGACCAAGGGCATCCCCTCGCTGCGCTACCTGTCGTACCGGCTCACCCTGAAGCGCTCGGGCGTTGATTGGAAGGTCAGTCAGATGAGTGCCCTGACCAAATTGGATCTGACGCCCCAGATCTAGCGCCCGCCTTCATTCGGCGTGTTTGCCTGAATTGACGCGCGCTACCTGTCAGCACACTGTGAATCGCCTGCCGCGGTGCCGCTGTGTGTGCGGCTAGGTGCGGTCCGCAGGTACTGACTATGGCCTGAATCACGTCTGGACCTGCACCGGGCGCGCATCACACTGGCGGTCGGCGTCAATATTTGCCTGGTTCATGCGGCGAGTCGAGGCCGGCGTATGTGTCGGCCAGCAAATAATTTTCACTAAGCGAAAATTAGCTGACTTCACGGCGTTCATGGCCTGGTGTGAGCTCCGGCCGCCCGTTTGCCAAATCTGGGAAAGCACCTGGTCAAGATGCGTGTTGGAGCTGCGATGCATTAATGTTACCGTCCGGTTGATAACCGATTGTGGCGGCTGAGGGGACGGGGCAAATGGCTGTTACGCATCTGGCTGGGCGGGTTCAAGCAAAGCGGGCGGCATTGCTGGGTGCGACTGTCGCAACAGCTACCGCAATGACGGTGACGGCCTCGGTGCCGAACGCGCCGACTCCGCGCGTGGTGCCGTCGTCGCACTCGGCCGTCAACCTGTCCGCATTCACCACGCCTTTCCCGAAGCCGGGCGTGCTGCCCGACATCACCTTCGGCGTGGGCAACGCCGCGTACAACCTGGCGCAGGGCGGCGTCGAAGCGCTGCTGCCGCCGCTGGTCCAGGCGCTCAGCGCCGCCGGCGGCCTCAGCGGGCTCAACCTCACCAATCTGATCAACCAGCTGCCGAAGAATCTGCTGAGCCAGATTCTCGATGCGCTGCCGATCAAGCTGACGCCGCTGCTCAACGCGGCGCTGGGTCCGCTGCTCACCGGTGCGCTGGTCCCGCTGCTGAGCGCGCTCGGCATCATGGACGCCCAGGGCAACGTGACGCTCAGCGGCCTCCTGGACGTGTTGGGCATCAGCCTGGACAACATCCTCGACCTGAGTGGCCTGGACATCCCGGGCGTCAACATCGTCACGGCCGGTCCGGTGTTCACGCTGCTGAAGATCGCGGGCCTCGACCTCGGCTGGACCCCGGGCACGGCCAATGGGATCGCCAATGCGATCAACAACACCGACTACCTCGATGTCGGCGCCATGGGTCTGATCAACGAGGTACTGGACCGGGCCTCGAACCTCGGCGGCCTGGGCCCGCTGATCTCGGCTCTGCAGGTGGTCATCAACACCGTCGGTGACGCCATCGGCCTGGACAAGCTGGACCTGATCGACGTGCGGGTGCCGCTGTCCGTCGGCTTCGGTCTCGGTGCGTTCTCCATGGGACAGGCCTATTCGAAGGTGCTGGCGGATCTGGCGAACCAGCCGGGCGGCGCCAATCATTCGGGCCCGGTCCTCGGCAGCCTGACGGTGCTGCCCATGATCCTGCTGAACAACCTGGGCCGCGCCAACGGCGGCCTACTGGCGCGCTTCTACCCGATCGGCGACCTGCTCGGCATCAACCTGATCACCCCGGACGTCGCGGCCGCGCACAGCGGCGGTATCCCGCTGCTGAACACCGGGCTCTCGATCGGTGGTGCGAGCCTGCTGCCCATCAAGGTCGACGCCACCCTCGAGTACCAGCCGTTCTCGGACCTGGCCGCCTGGCCCAACCCGTTCAGCCTGGCCAACAACCTGGTCGCCGGCACCCTGCCGACCTATCTGCTGCGCGGCATCTCGACCGCGACGCTGACCAACCAGCTGACCAGCCAGCTCGGCGACCTCACGGGCGGCCTGCTGTCCGGAAATCCGTTGGCCGTCAACATCTATCTGACGATCCCGACGAACACGCTGCCGTTGATGGAACCGATGTACCTCACCGGTGACGTGCTGAACATGGTCAGTTTCGGCACGCTGGGCAGCCCCATCTACAAGTTGGCCAACGCACTCGCGCCGGCCATGACCAGCCTGGTGAACCTGGGCTACACAGACGTGGTCCGCAACGCGGACGGCACCTACAGCCGCACCCTGGACGACGCCGCCACCCCGACGCCGTTCTTCTCGTTCCCGAATGTCAACTGGCAGAAGGTGCCGGCGGACATCATGAACTCGCTGGTCGCGGGCTTCAAGAAGGAGTTCTTCAGCGCCAACCCGACCGCTGCGCCGGACAACGCAGTCGAAGCCCTGATCAAGCTGCTGACCGGCGGCAAGCTCGGCAGCTTCAACCCGCTGGGCGGCCTGGCCGGCACGGTCCAGAACCTGCTCAACGGTGTGCTGGGTGCCGTGGGCGGCCTGACGCAGGGCGCGACGGTCAACTCGCTGGCGGCGAAGGAGGGCGTCGTCAGCCCGACGGCCGCGACGGACATTCCGTCGACCACGCCGAAGCTGGCCCCGCTGTCGGCCAGCCTCACCGGCCTCACCGGTACGAGCAAGAAGGACGGCAAGCAGGCCACCGATCAGACGGCCGGCGAGAAGGACAAGACGGCCGAGGACACGACCGGCACCACGCCGGCCGCCGAAGATCCCAAGACCGACCCGAAGGCCGAGCAGAAGGCAGAGGACACCAAGACCGACCCGAAGACCGACCCGAAGTCCGACACCAAGACGGACACCGAGCAGTCCGGGGGCAAGCACGCGGCCGAGGAAGGCACCCCGTCCACGCCGGACAGCGGTAAGAAGCCGAAGCACGCCGCCGACGATGCCGACGGCACGTCCACCGCGGGTAAGGACAAGACGGACAAGAAGGCCGACAAGCCCGCGAAGACCGACAAGGTCACGAAGGACACCAAGGCCGGCAAGGACAAGTCCGAGAAGGTCGCCAAGGACAGCCCGAAGACCAAGCGGCAGAAGAAGGAAGGCGCCGCGAAGTCGACCGCCGCCACTGGCGGGGGCTCGGCCGCACACGCCGGCTGACACAGGCAACAGGGACGCCCGACGTGAATTCACGTCGGGCGTCTCGTCTTTGAGTGCGAACTGACGTCGCAAAAGTCCGAGTGCGGGTGTGCGTAGGTTCGCAGTCGACGTTGTCGGCTCAGGCGGACCAGGCCTGACGCGCAGCCTGCCTGCGGACGACGGCGCCACCGGCCCGACGGCCGTGATTCCGTCGACCGCTGCGGAGCGGGCGTCGCTGCCGCTCAACTCGGCCCGTGTCACCGGCCCGCGCGTGCCGGACGACAGCCAGCGCCCCGACCAGTCGACCGGTGACAACGACCACGCCGACGAGCAGCCGGCCCACGAGCCACAGGCACAGACCGACGCCGACCCCGACGCCGAGCCCGAGGCAGAAGAGCCCGAGACCGATGCGGAGGCCGATCTTCAGGCCGATCCGCAGGCACGCGGGGAAGCGTTCGACCTCCAGGCCGGTGACGGTGGGCCGGTGTGGGCGCCGCATGGCGAGGAGGACGAGTCGCGCCAGGCCGCGGGCGGACCTAGAACGTCCCCGGTGGGCTGCTCCGAGATCGAGGAGGAGTCGAAAAGCGCTGGCGCCAAGGCTGATTCCGGTGCCGACAGCGGTACCGGTGGACGGGCGGCTCGGCGCCGGACGCATCAGGCGAAGCCGAGCCAGCCGGGGAGTGCGCGTTCTCTGGAGTCGCACAGCACGGCCGGGGTGTCGCAGGAACCGCGCGGCGTACCGGATCCGGCCCAGCGGCCGCCGGTGTCGCGGCGCAGCACGATGGCGGAGGAACCGCCGCCGTCGAGGAGGATGGCGGTGTCGCTGCCGAGCGCCCGGAACAGGTCCTGGACTTGATCGGGCGTGTAGCTGCCGCCCTGGAAGATGTACATCTCGTCGCGGCTCCGCACGTATGCCAGTGCGGTGCGGGCGGCGCTGGGGCCACCATCGTTCAACTGGCTGGTGTCGCCGGGCGCAAGCAGGCCGATGCCGCTGACCGCGACGAACCGGGCGCCCTGGTTCACCAGGTTGTTGATCGCGCCGGTCGCTGCGTTGAAATCGCTTGTGCTGCTTGGCGTTATCATGTACGGCGCGCCGTCGGACGGGATGATCATGGTGCTCAGCGCCGTCCACACCTCGTTACCGCCCGACAGCCCCTGCTTGCCGGCGTAGGGGATGGTGCCGGTGACGGCGGCGTTGGCGCGGCCCTGCCCGCGGGTGTTGTCGACGTAGGCGCCCAGCGGCGAACTGCACCCTGTCGAGGTCCACGACCCGCCCTGCTGGCCGCGGATGTCGAAGAAGTTGGCGTTCACTGCGATGGTGGGCCGGCCCAGCGCCTGCCACGCCTCCAGCGGGGTGAAGACCTCGGAGGCCTGCCACAGTCCCTCGGCGGTGCGGGCGCGGGGATCGCGTTCGCAGCGGGATTGGATCCCGCGGTGGGAGTCGACGAGCAGGCGCGGGTTCATGCGCTGCGACGCTGCCTTGATGACGAGCAGATGGCCGCCGTTGCCCGACTCGTACCAGTTGCCCGCGGCGTTGAGCAAAGGCGCGGGGTGGTCGCCGCCGAAGTTGTACACCAGGAAGCTGCCGCGGTAGTTCGTGATGGCGTTGACCAGTAGCGAGCGGCCGTCGGCGGCGTGCGCTGCCGGTGCTCCGGCAGTGCCGGCCAGCGCGGCGGCCAGGGTGAGAACCGTTGTGTGCGTGAGCAATTGCCGCAGACGGTGGACGACGCCGCGTCGGGAAGTCGACCCGAGAAACGACATTGTGGCCCTTCCTCCGGTCCGATACAACGACCTTCAGCGTAGCCACAGCAAACACTCTGTCAACTTTGGTCACGTCCGCATCACGGGGCGGTGACGGATGAATCACCTTGGTGGACACAGCAATTGGCCCCGCTGCCGACCGGAGTCGGAGCGGGGCCATGAGCGCAGGGTTACGAGCCGAACAGATCGGTGTGCATTTCCCACACCAGAATCTCGGCCGCTGTGGTGGCGGTGACGCGCTGCCCGCCCGACGCCGTCAACCGCACGGCATCGCCTTCCTGCAGCGGCCCGGCGCCCTCGAGGGCCACCTCGCCGCGTGCCACGAACAGGTGCAGGTACTTCGCCGACGGCAGTTCGACGCTGTCGCCGGGCTCCAGCCGCGCGCCGTGCAGCGCCGCGTTGCGCTGGCCGATGGTGATGGCGGTGTCGTTGGAATGGCCGGGCATGCCCGAGGCGATGGTGACCAGCTTGCCGTGCAGCAGCTCGTCGTCGATCTCCAGCTGTTGGTAGCCCGGTGTCTTGCCGGACTCGTCGGGCACCACCCACATCTGCACGAAATGCACCGGCTCGCTGTGCGATTCGGCGCCGGTCAGGCGCCAGGAGTCGTTCTTCTCCGAGTGCAGGATGCCGCGTCCGGCGGACATCCGTTGGGCCAGTCCGGGGTAGATGACGCCCGAATTGCCGGTGGAGTCCTGATGCACGAGCGATCCGCGCAGCACCCACGTGACGATCTCCATGTCGCGGTGCGGATGGGTCTCGAAGCCCGAACCGGGTGCGACGCGGTCGTCGTTGTTCACCAGCAGCAGGCCGTGGTGGGTGTTGGCCGGGTCGTAGTGGTCGCCGAATGAGAACGAGTGTTTCGAGTCCAGCCACGAGATGCGGGTGGCGTCGCGGTCGGCGGCGCGGCGGATATCAATGCCGGCAGTCGGGTTTCTCGTCATTTCTACCCCTGTCGTTGTCGGTGAGCTTAGGTGTCGCTACTGGACGGCACAACATAAATGATGTGTCATGTATTTCATGTGGCTGACCGACGACCAGCAGGACCTGTGGCGCGCATTTCTGGCGATGAGCGTTGGCCTGCAATCGGCCCTCAACCGGCAGCTGCAACGGGACCACGGATTGTCGCTGGCGGACTACGACGTGCTGGTCGCCCTCAGCGAGTTACCGGACTGCCGCATGGGTCAGCTCGGTACCCACCTCGGGTGGGAGCAGAGCCGGGTGTCGCACCAGCTGGCGCGCATGCGCTCGCGCGGGCTGATCGAGCGGTCCGGGTTGAGCGACGACCGGCGCGCGGCCGTCGTCACGCTCACCACCGGGGGGCGCGACGCGCTCGAGGCCGCCGCACCCGGGCATGCCGAGTTGGTGCGCTCGGTGGTGTTCGCCGGCATGAGCCGGTCGCAGGCGGACGCGCTGCGGCGGTGGACGGCGACGGTGCTCCGGCGATTGGGCTGACCGGACCCGGGGAGCCGGGGCGAAATCGCGGCTACAGTAGGGGCTGTCGGGTTTGCGGGGGAGGATTCACGTGAAACATTCGGTCGCCACGATTGCGGCAGCGGGCGCGCTGGTCGCCGGGCTGGCATGGCTGCCGGTCCCGCAGGCACACGCGGAGCGCTGCATTCCGTTGGATGGCACTCCCATGGTCCTCAAGCGCGAGAAGAGCTTCGGGATCGGCAAAGATCTGCAACTCCTCCGGACCTACACGTACACCGATGGCATGGTGAACTGGGCCATCGAGCAGGACGGCGGCGTGAAGTACAACACCGGTTTCGGTTTCGGCGCGCGAATCAACGCCGTCTACATCCCCGAACTGAATTCGAGCGGGTCCGTCCCCGGCGCCCCCGGTGAATACGTGAACATCGACAGCTGGCATTTCCACGAGCAGGTGCTGGTCTGCCCGCAGTAGTCGTGCGCTAGCGGGTTTGCTGGCCTGCCGGCGGCCTGTGCCGGCATATGACACGACCGTCAATTCGCCGGAAATTGCTGTTACCTCGGTGTTAGCGTCCTGTCGTCGCAGTCAATATTGCGGGATGGGGCGGGGCACATGGCTGGCAGTCACCGGGACGTCGACGTACGCGGATCACGTTTGGCATTACTGGGAGTCGCGGCGGCGACCGCAACGGCAACTGCCGTCGTCGTGCCCGCGCCAACACCCACGGCGTTGCTGGCCCAGACTCACCGCGCGGTGGACCTGACGGCCGCCACCACGCCCTACCAAGCGCTTCAGAACACCGTCGACGCCGTGCTGCCCGCGCTGGTCAATCGGTTCGGTCGCCAACCGACCGTGACGCTGCAGACGCTGCTGGCGCAGATCCCGCCCAGCCTGCTGACCGATGTGCTCAACGCCAACGTGGGCAACATCAACGTGCCGTCGCTGCTGAACATGCTGAGCCCCGATCTCGTCTCGGGCCTCACCTCGCAAGTGGGCGCCGGGACGACGTCGCAGTTGAGCTCAGCGATCAGCGGGGCAGTCAGCACCGCGCTGAACACCGCGCTGTCGGGCCTGACGGGCACGAGCTCCTTGGGCACGTTGCAGACGGGTCTGGTGAGCGCACTGGTCGGTCCGCTGCAAACCCTCCTGGGTGGGTTGTCGATCACCGTGCCCATCGTGGGGATACCGCTGAGCCTCTCGGGTCTGCTCAACGTCTCGGGCCTGGCCACCACGGTGGCCAACCTGGTCGCCACCGACCTCATCGGTCAGCTGACCACAAGCATCACCAGCGGTCTGACGGGCAGCCTGTCCGGCGGTGCGCTGACCGACGGCCTCGGCGGTGCGCTCACCGGCGCATTGAGCGGCATCGTCACCGGCAACCTCGGCGATCTGGTGAATCCACTGCTGCAGGCCGCGGGTTTCCAGGACGCCGCCGGCAATATCGGCGTCGGCACCCTGCTCGACCTGGCCGGATTGAACCTCGGCAGCCTCGTCGACAGCAATGCGATCTCGGTGACCACCGCCGGTCCGGCGTTCACGCTCGCGCGACTACTCGGCGTCGACCTCGGCTGGACCCCGGGCACCGAGACCGCGATCGCCGACCGCGTCAACAACACGGCGTACCTCACGCTCGGTACCGACACACTGAAGGACGCGCTGGCGACCAACCTCACCAACGCGCTCAACACCGGCGCGCTGGCGACGAGCCTGACGCCCATCCTGACCAACGCACTCACCAGCACTCTGACGAGTTCGCTCACCACCTCGCTGACGACTGCGCTGACCAGCGCGCTGACCAGCACCGTGGACGGCACGGTCGGCAGCACCAGTACTCTGACCACCGCACTGACGACCGCCATCAGCACCGCCGTCGGCGACCTGGGTCTGAGCTACGTGCCGCTCGTAGGGCTACCGATCGATCTCACCGGCACTGTGGTGAACGCGCTGAATCCACTCATCGGCGGTCTGGTCACCGGCCTGACCACCGGGACGAGCATCAGCACCCTGGTCAACAGCACGGTGAGCAGCACGGTCACGAGCGTCGTCGGCAGCGTCGTCTCCGGCGCCACGAGCGGACTGTCCGGCACGGTGTCCGGGGCGTTGACGGGAGTGCTGAGCAGCGCGGTGCTCGGCGTCGTCGACGCCATCCCGTCGCTGGACGTCGGCTCGGTCCGCGTCCCCATCGTGGTGGCCAGCGGCCTCGGCGCGTTCTCGGCCGGAGCGGCCTACCGGGACGTGCTGGCCAAGTTGTCATCGCAGCCGGGCGGGCTCAACTACACGGGTGCCACGTCGATCGCCGGCAGCCTGACCCTGTTGCCCGAGATTCTGCTCAACAACGCGGGCCGCGCGAATGGCGGTGTGCTGGCGCGATTCTCGTCGTTCCTGCGGCTGCTGGGCATCAACGCCGTCACCCCGGACGTCGCGATCACGAGCAGCGGCGGCACGGCACTCGGCGGTACCGGGCTGGCTCTCGGCGGCGCGAACCTGGTGCCCGTCAAGATCGACGCGACCGTCGAGTACCAGCCGCTGTCCGACTTCGCGGCCTGGGCGAACCCGGTGACGCTGCTGAACAACCTGGCGGCCGGGCTGATGCCGACGTACATCCTGCGCGGCGTCGACCAGGCCACGGCGGCCGGTCAGCTGGTCACGCAGCTGGAGTCGATGGTCACCGATCTGGCGAGCGGCGGCTCGACCAACACCAACATCTATCTGACGGCCGCGGCGAACCACCTGCCCCTGCTGGAGCCGGTCTACCTCGCCGGTGATGCGCTGAACCTCGTCGGCCTGTCGCCGGTCGGGAACGTCGCCTACCGGTTGGGCAATGCGCTGTCGCCGGTCCTGACCAGTCTGGTGAACCTGGGCTACTCGGACGCGTACTGGGATCCCGCATCGGGCCAGTACCTGCGCACCCTGAACACCGCGGCCACCCCGGTGCAGTTCGGGACCCTGCCGCACATCGACTGGTCGAAGGTGGTTCCCCGCCTGATGACGTCACTCGTCACGGGGGTCGAGAAAGCGTTCACCGGCCCGGTCTCGATGCCGAACGCCATCTCGCAGGCAATTTCGGTGATCAGCAAGGGCGGCAGCCTCCTGAGTTTGGGCGCCCTGCCGTCGACGGTCGCCGCAACCCCGACGCCCACCGCGGTGGCGGCGTCCGCCCCGACCGCGACGACCAACAAGTCCAAGCCTCCGGCGACCATCGCGGCGGCGACCACCGCCGCCACCGGTGCGCAGACGACGGGCACGACAGCGACCGAGCCGGCGCCCACGACGCCCGCCGAGTCCCCGTCGGCTGAACCGACGACGAACGACCTCACGAAACCCAAACATGCCAAGGACGATGCCGCCGGGCCGGCGGCGCCGACGGGTACGGCGAACGACACCGCGGCGCCGGACGCCAGCAAGCCCGCCGACGCGACCGAGAGCGCGGACAAGGGCGAAGGCAAGGCGGGCAAGCCGAAGACCACCAAGACCGCCAAGGCGCCGAAGCCCAAAGGCAATACGGAGAGCGCGGATTCGTCCGCGACGAAAGCCGACGCCGACAACGCTGGAACCGGCCGGCACCGGGCGCCGTCGTCGACCGGGGGCAAGCACCGCGCGCCGGAATCGGGCAGCGGCAAGCACGCCGCCTGAGCTTTGCCAGGTCCGTCCCGGTGAGCGGACGGCCTCGCATACGCTGTCGGCGTGGATATCAATGGAGCTAGCGCGGTCGTCACCGGCGGCGCGTCAGGAATCGGTGCGGCTGTTGCCCGTCAGTTGGCCGCCAAGGGTGCCCGGGTCGTCATTGCCGACCTCCAGGCCGAGAAGGGCGAGGCGCTCGCCAAGGAGATCGGCGGCGTTTTCGTCACCGTCGACGTCACCAACACCGAGCAGATCATCGACGCGGTCAAGACCGCCGCTGACCTCGGCCCGCTGCGTGCCCTGGTGAACTCGGCCGGTGTCGGCTGGGCCCAGCGCACCATCGGCAAGGACGGCGAGTTCGAGTCGGCGCACAACCTGGACCTGTACAAGAAGGTCCTCGACATCAACCTGGTCGGCACCTTCGACTGCATCCGCATCGCTGCCACCCAGATGAGCAAGAACGACCTCACCGAGGCCGGTGAGCGTGGCGCCATCGTCAACATGACCAGCGTCGCGGCGTTCGACGGACAGATCGGCCAGGCCGCGTACTCGTCGTCCAAGGGTGGCGTCGTGGGCCTGACCCTGCCGGTCGCGCGCGACCTGTCGGCTGTCGGCATCCGCGTGAACACCGTGGCCCCCGGCCTGATCGACACCCCGATCTACGGCGAGGGCGAAGCCTCCGAGGCGTTCAAGGCCAAGCTCGGCGAGTCGGTGCTGTTCCCGCACCGCCTGGGCAAGCCCGAGGAGCTGGCCTCCATGGTCGTCGAGCTGCTGACCAACTCGTACATGAACGCCGAGGTCGTCCGCGTCGACGGCGGCATCCGGATGCCACCGAAGTAAGTAGTTCTCGATTTCGAAAACCCCCAATCTCCAACGAGATTGGGGGTTTTCTGCATTTTGGCACGGGAGACTCGACGCAATCAGGTCGAACCTTCACCGTTGCCGGCGAACGCAACCGGGTGGCGGAGAAACCGGCCTTGGGGCGCCGTGCAGTTGCGTTGGGCGCTGCATCAGCCGGGTAGCGCGAGTCCCGCGTGACGGCGGAAATCCGCCCTGTGCTCAGGTTCGGCCAAGCTCGACGAACTCGCGGGCGCATCGACGGGCGGGTCTGGCTGCTAGTTGGCCGCAGAAATCCTGTGAATCGCTCGGTACGCTCGGATGGCATGACGCGCACGCGGTTCCGGCCGGTCGTATTTCTCGCCCTGTTGATCGCCTCGGTGTGGTTGGTGGCCGGATGCAGCGGCAGCAACTCGACGCGGCATTCCGAGTCGGCTGCCGCCCCGACGGCGGCGCCGCTCAAGAGCGGGGCGGACTTCAAAGGCGGTGCACCGGAGGCGCCGGCGCCACCCGTCGAGCCGGCGCGCGACGTCGTCAAGACCGCGTCGCTGATCCTCGTTGCCGCCGACCCGGCGGCTGCGGCGGACAAGGCCACCGCGATCGTCGACAAAGCGGGTGGACGGGTCGACGAGCGCTCGGACGACGCCGGGTCGACGTCCGGTCGCGCGAGCGTGCACCTGGTGTTGCGCGTTCCTTCGAATGGGCTCGACGCGGCGCTCGCCTCCCTCAAGGGGCTGGGGACGGTCCAGACGCTCGAGGTGAAGACCGACGACGTCACCGCACGCCGCGTCGATCTCGACGCCCGGATCACCGCATTGAAAACATCGGTGGACCGGCTGCTCGCGATCATGCGTGACTCGAAAGACCCCGATGCGCTGATCAAGGCCGAGGACGCACTGTCGTCGCGGCAGGCCGAGCTGCAGAGCCTGCAGGCGCAGCGCGACACCCTCCGCGACCAGATCACGTACAGCTCCGTCGACGTCCAGATCACCGCCGAACGCCGGGGCGGTCCCGCCCCGGAGCGCTATCACGGCTTCTTCGGGCAGGTCGAGCGCGGCTGGGATACGTTGTGGGCCTTCGGTTCTCACCTGGTTCTGGCGTTCGGTTTCCTGCTGCCGTGGCTGATTCCGCTCGCGGTCCTCGGCGGTGCGCTGTACGCCTTCGTCAAATGGACAGGCTCGCGTCACAAGAGCAGCGCACCGGCGGAGCCCGGCGCGCCGTCGGAGCCCACCTCTGTGGACTCACCGCAGTAGCTATTTGTCGAGTAACCCGCAACGGAGCGTTGACTGCGAACCTACGCACACGCGCACTCGAACTTCTACGACCTCAGTTCGCACTCGACGCCCACGGGGTCGATGCGACATGAAGGACTGGCCGGAGAAATCCGTGGGTTCAGTCAAATTGCACTGGCGGCCATTGTGATTGAAGTCAGGCACCGCTCCAGGCCGCCAGAGGTCCATGAGTGCAACAACATCGGCAGATCGCCACTTCGATTGCATGCAGGTACTTTTCCGGCCGAACGGGGTGCGCGTGCCGACGGGGGCGGAAACGCGAAAACCCCCGAATTTCGTTAGAAATTGGGGGGTTCCGCGTCCGCTGGGAAGAGAACAGTTACCAGTCGGACTCGTCGAAGGTGACGACGCCACGAATGTTGTTGCCGTCCAGCATGTCCTGGTAGCCCTGGTTGATATCCTCGAGCTTGTAGGTCCGCGTGATCATGTCGTCGATGTTCAGCAGCCCGGACTTGTACAGCGCGGCCAGACGCGGGGTCTCGATGTGCGAGCTGCCGCCACCGAAGATGTTGCCCTTCAACGTCTTCTGCAACATGGTGAACAGGAACAGGTTCAGCTTGACGTCGGCGTCCATCATCGAACCCATGCCCGTCACGACGCACGTGCCGGTCTTGGCCGTCAGGATCATGGCCTCTTCGATGTACTCGCCCTTCATCTCACCGACGGCGATGATGACCTTGTCGGCCATGAGGCCCCAGGTCAGGTCGATCATCGGCGCGATGGCCTCGGCCATCGATGCGTAGACGTGCGTGGCGCCGAACTTGATGGCCTGTTCGCGCTTCCATGGGTTGGGGTCGATGGCGATGACGTGCTTGGCGCCCGAGATGACCGCGCCCTGCAGTGCGCTCATGCCGATGCCGCCGACGCCGACGATGGCGACGGTCTCACCGGGCTGGACCTGCGCGACGTTGGTGGCCGAGCCGAAGCCGGTCGGCACGGCGCAGCCCATGATGGCGGCCGACTCGAACGGGATGTCCTTGTCGATCTTGACGACGGAATCCTTGTGGACCGTCATGTACGGCGCGAAGGTGCCGAGCAGGTTCATCGCTGCGACCTCTTTGCCGCCGGCGGTGTGAATGCGGTTGGTGCCGTCGGCGATCGACTTGCCACCCAGCAGGACGGCTCCGCGGTCGCACAGCGAGCGGAAGCCCTTCATGCACGGCGGGCAGGAACCACAGGCCGGGATGAAGGCGAGGATGACGTGATCGCCCTCTTCGATGCCGGTGACGTTCTTGCCGACCTTGGTGACGACGCCCGCGCCCTCGTGCCCGCCGAGACAGGGCAGCGGCATCGGGGTCGCGCCGGTTGTCAGGTGGTAGTCAGAGTGGCACATGCCGGCGGCATGCATCCGAATCTGTACTTCGTCGGCAACGGGGTCACCGAGGTCGATCTCCTCGACCTGGAACGGGGAGTTCACTTCCCACAGCAGAGCACCTTTGGTCTTCATGACGAAGATCATAGCCACAAAGTAGGAACACGTTCCAGAATGATGGTATAGAGGCGCTCTGACCTGCGTAGATGGTAACTAAGAACCTACTCACCAGTCACCTGCAGACTAGGGTGGCTAGTGTCCCGCGGCGCTCGTCGTCCGGCTGGCGTGGACGCCGCCCCCGAACATGGTCTACCCGGCCGCGAAGTCGGGGCACAGGTGCGTCGTCGAGGCGCTGACGAACAGCGCGCCCTGGTTGAAGGCGTACGTCTTCTCGACCACCGTCATCTCGTCGAGAACAGTGACGCCGCCGCGCAGGTCTTTGCAGACGCCCTGCCCGGCTGCGACCATCTGGTCGGGCGTCTTGCCGGGCAGGGTGGCCCCGTTGATGCTGATTTCTTCCAGGAACGAGCCAGGGCTCGCGGTCGCCGCCGGGGCCGCCAGAACGGCGGTGGCTGCGGTGATCACGGCGGCACCGAGCAGCACGATCTTCATGATCGATCCCTTTCGTCAGCAGGTCACGAGGCTGTGCCACTGAACGTATCGGCGATCGACACGTGGAGATATAAGGGAGATCCCTACCGTTTCGTAGGGGTCAGAGGCTGGGCGCGAGCCCGAACTTCTCGAACAGCGTCGGGTCCATGAACGCGACGACGTGCGAGATACCGTCGGGCTTGATGTCCAGCACATGCAGCTGGAACGCCTCGTGCCGGCCGGTCTCCGGGTTGCGCATGTACATGCCCGCGGCGGACTGCCCGTTGGCGGTGGTGACGACGAACCGCATGTCGCCCGGGTGCTCGGCGGGGCATTTGAACCGGGACAGCTCGACGATGTCCCGCGGGCCGGAGTACCAGGTGTCGAACGGCGGCATCTCCCACACCGAATCGGCGGTGAACAGCTCGACCAGCGCGTCCATGTCGTAGGACTCGAAGGCGTTGACGTATTTGGCCAGCAGGTCCTTGGCTTCGTCGGATTCCGGGGCGACCAGGACGTCGTCCTGGCTGGGACCGACGGCGTCGAGCTGGGCGCGCGCCCGCTGCAACAGGCTGTTGACGGCCGCGGTGGACGTGCCGACGGCTTCGCCGACCTCGGCGGCCTTCCACTGCAGCACGTCACGCAGCACCAGGACCGCGCGCTGCCGCGGCGAAAGATGTTGCAGCGCAGCAATGAAAGCCAGCCGCACCGACTCGCGGGAGCCGACGATGGTCTGTGGATCACCCGGTGCGTCATGCACGTCGGGCAGCGGCTCGAGCCAGGCGGTGTCGGTGCGCTCGGTGATCTCGGCCTGCGGGTCGGCCGCGGGCTGCCCCAGCCCGGACGGCAACGGCCGGCGTTGACGGCCCTCCAATGAGGTCAGGCAGGTGTTGGTGGCGATGCGGTACAGCCAGGTCCGCACCGACGACTTGCCCTCGAAGTTGTCGTAGGCCTTCCAGGCGCGCAGGTAGGTCTCCTGTACCAGGTCCTCGGCGTCGTGCAGGGAACCGGTCATGCGGTAACAGTGGGCCAGCAGCTCGCGCCGGTGCCGTTGGGCGTCGGCCAGGAATGCGTCCCGGGACCGGGACGACGTGTCTGCTGCGCTGGATTCGCTGAGGACACTCACGTGACCCAGGGTACGCAGGGGGTGTGACATCCGGCGGGCGTCACGGCGGCGACGGACGCGCCCGGGCCGGACCCCGGATATTGTCTCTCCATGGCCACGACCCGCAGCGAACGCAGCTTCGACGGCATCGGCGGCACGAAGATCGTCTACGACGTCTGGGTGCCCGAGACCGACCCGACGGGCGTGGTGGTGCTGTCCCACGGTTTCGGCGAGCACGCGCGCCGTTACGACCATGTCGCGCAACGGTTCGGTGAGGCCGGGCTGATCACCTTCGCGCTCGACCACCGGGGCCATGGCCGCTCGGGCGGCAAGCGCGTGCTGGTCCGTGACATCTCCGAGTACACCGGCGACTTCCACCACCTGGTCGGCATCGCGACCGCCGAATACCCCGAGCTGAAGCGCGTCGTGCTCGGTCACAGCATGGGCGGCGGCATCGTGTTCGCGTACGGCGTCGAGCACCCCGACGACTATCACCTCATGGTGCTGTCGGGTCCCGCGGTCGACGCCCGGTCCCAGGTCGGCCTGCCGTTGGCGCTGGCGGCGAAGCTGCTGGGCTCCATCTTGCCGGGGCTGCCCGCGCAGAGCCTGCCGTTCGACGCGGTGTCGCGTGATCCCGAGGTGGTCGCGGCCTACAACGCCGACCCGCTCGTGTATCACGGCAAGGTGCCCGCCGGGGTGGGCAAGGTGCTGATCGGGGTGGGCGAGACCATGCCGCAGCGCGCCGCCGCCCTCACCGCGCCGCTGCTGGTGGTGCACGGCGAGGACGACAAGCTGGTCCCGGTGGCCGGCAGCCGCAAGCTGGTGGAGTGCGTCGGTTCCTCCGACGTGGCGCTGAAGGTCTACCCGGAGCTGTACCACGAGGTGTTCAACGAGCCCGAGAAGGCTGTGGTGCTCGACGACGTCGTGAGCTGGATCGAAGTACGACTGTGACCGGGGTGTTCGCGTGAAATGGGCTGTGCGCCTGCTGGTTTGGCTGGCGGTGCTGGCTGTCGCGGCGTGCGGTTCGGACAAGGCCGGCGGCGGTGACTGGGTCGATGAGGACGTCAGCTTCGTCGCCGACGGCCTGACCATCCACGGCAGCTACCGCCATGTCCCCGGCGCCGCCGCGGCGCCATCGGTGTTGCTGATCTCCGAGAGCGGCCAGACCGACCGCAACGGCGACAACGCCGTCGCCGGCAAGGTCGGCAACATGCGACAGCTCGCCGAGTACCTGTCCGACAAGAAGGTCGACAGCCTGCGGTACGACAAGGTCGGCACCGGCAAGACCGGTGTCGGGCCGCACGCCCAGAACCTGCGCGACGTGGGCAGCGCGGTCTACACCGCCGGCGCGAAGGCGGCCGTGAAGTTCCTGTCCGAGCAGAAGGGCACCGACACCGCCCGAATCTCGGTGTACGGATTGGGCGAGGGCACCGTCCACGCGCTGGCGCTCGCGACCGACACCGGTCCGGATGCCCCGAAGATTCACTCCCTCGCGCTGTTGCAGCCACTGGCCGGCCGCTATCTGGACGTCATCACCAACCGGGTGCGGGCCTCGGTCGACGCCGATGTGAAGGCCGGCGCCAAGACCCGGCAGCAGGCCGACCAGGTGCTCACGGAGTGGGGCGCGGCCGTCGCGACGACGCGCGCCACCGGCACCCCGCCGGCCAAGCTGCCCGAAGGTCTGAGTGCCATCCTCAACCCCGCCAACGCCAAGGCGGTGCTGGAGGCGGACGCCATCGACCCGCTGGCCCTGGCGGCGAAGCTGCCGAACGGCACTCCCGTGCTGCTGACCTGTTCGGATTCGGACGTCCAGGCCTTCTGCGAGGCGGAACAGCCGCTGATCGCCGCGCTGGCGCACACCGCGCTGACGGTGGTTCCGCTCAAGGGCGTCAGTCACGTGCTGCGCGACGATCCGACCGACAACGTCGCCAACTACGCCAACAAAGCGCCGCTGTCCCCGCAGCTGACGGGCGCGCTGGACGGATTCGTCGGCAAGTAGTCACCACGCGTGGCAACCGCAGGAGGTGTCCAACCTTCATCGGTGGGTATACCCGCATCACGACGGCTGCCCGGTGCGGTGCTTCGTGGCGCCGTACGACCGACGAACAGGACGGACCGCCATGACCAAGGATGATCCCGGCTCCCGGGGTACGTACACCGACGCCGACGTCGAGACCGGCGAGGCCAAGCGACCGACCAGCGCCGCCGACGAAATTCGCCGCGCCAGGGCCACCGGCCGTGACGAGACGCCCGACGTCGAACAGGAACCGGCCGAAGCGCAGGAGCCGCCGGACTGACTGCGGTTGCGACGACGGCGACGACATGTCGCGCGCGCGGAAACGTCGTAGCCGTCCCATAATGTCGCGAGCATGAGTGACGACAAGATGCTGGCCCGGATCGCGGCGCTGCTGCGGCAGGCCGAGAACACCGACAACCCGCACGAGGCCGAGGCGTTCATGACGGCCGCGCAGCGGCTGGCCACCACGACGTCGATCGATCTGGCGGTGGCGCGGGCGCATGCCGCGACCCGGACCGCGGCGCAGGAGCCCGTGCAGCGCACCGTCACCATCGGCGAGGCGGGCACCCGCGGGCTGCGCACGTTCGTGCAATTGTTCGTGTTGATCGCGCGGGCCAACGATGTGAAATGCGACATCGCATCCAACTCGACGTTCGTCTACGCCTACGGGTTCGCCGAGGACATCGACGCCACCCACGCCCTGTACGCCAGCGTGGTGGTGCAGATGGTCAAGTCGTCGGACGCCTACCTCTCGACGGGTGCGCACCGGCCGACGCCGACGATCACCGCCCGGCTCAACTTCCAGCTGGCGTTCGGCGCGCGCGTCGGGCAGCGGCTGGTCGACGCCCGCGAGGAGGCCCGGCAGGCAGCGACGGCCGAGAGCGCCGACCGGCCGGGGACGGCGCTTGCGTTGCGCAACAAGGACCTTGAACTGGTGTCGTTCTACAAGAAGACGTCGCAGGCGCGGGGGAGCTGGCGGGCGACGAGTGCATCGGCCGGTTACTCGTCGGCGGCGCGGCGGGCCGGGGACCGGGCCGGGCGCCGGGCGCGGCTGGGGCCGAGTCCCGAATTGTCCGGGGCGCGTACGGCTCTGGAGCGATGAGCCGGGATTCCCAACGGTCCGCGGTGTATGCCGCTGAACAGTTCGTCCGCACGTTGTTCGACCGCGCCGGGGAACGCGGCAATCGGGCGGTCGAGTTCTTCGGGACGCAGCTGACCTTGCCGCCCGAGGCGCGGTTCGGATCCGTCGACGCGGTGCGGCGGTACGTCGACGAGGTGTTGGCCATGCCGGCGGTGGCGGCGCGGTGGCCGGACGCCGGTGCGGTGGCGGTGCGGACGCGCCGGGGAGTGACGGCCGCACACTACGAATCCGGTGCCGGCGGCGCTGTCATCGCCGTGCCCGAACGCCAATCCACCTGGGCCCTCAGGGAATTGGTCGTCCTGCACGAGGTGGCACACCACCTGTCCGTCGCGGTGCCGCCGCACGGGCCGGCGTTCACCGCGGCGTTCTGCGACCTGGCCGACATCGTGATGGGCCCGGAGGTCGGGCACGTCCTGCGCGTGGTCTACGCCAAAGAGGGCGTGCGCTGACCCCTTTCCCCCGACGTGCCCTTTTCCCGCGTCCCCCTTTTCCTGCAAGCGTCCGTGTTTGTACGTGGACACGCCGCGTTCGGTGTGTAGTCCGCGCACGCTCGCGGCCGACGAGCGTCCCCCTGGTGTTCGCCTAATGCGGCGGCCCCAAATACGGGAACACGTCCAGGGTGTCGGTGTGCGGGCTCAAGCCGGACGGCGGGCAGTCGCCTTTGGTCAGCGAGGCCAGCCGGTAATCGATCACGTCGTCGGTGAACACCCGCCCGTTCGGGTACTTGGCCGGCAGTGCTGGGTTGAACGTCAGCATGTCGGGCAGGATGCCCTCGGCGTCGACCGCGGCAACGGCCTCCTCGTCGGTGTAACCGCCGGTGTGCCCCAGGAGGTGCACGAACATCGGCAGCCAGCGGTCCCGGTCATGCTCCGGCTCGCTGGCGTTGTACTCCTCTTTGGTGTCATCGGTGTTGAAGAAACTACTGACCGACGGATGCCCGGCCCGGTCGACGTGCAGCAGCGCGCCGTCGCGGGGCACGCTGCAGCGGCCCCAGATCCGGATGTCCGGCGTGGTGCCCAGCAGTTGCGCGGTCGGCAGTTCCAGGACCATCGAACACACGTTGGCCTGTGTGTTGGAATCCACTCCGGTCCAGGGGAATTCACCACTGAGATGAAGGGCGGTGAAGTTGCGGCCGCCCCTGATGTCGAACAGGTTCTTGATGCCGTCGAAGTCGAAGAAGAAGGCATCGCTGCGGGCGCCGGCGAAGAACGTGTATTCGCCTGAGTGGGCGATCACGGGCTCCTTGCCGAACGACACCTCGACGCCCTCGAAGATCTTGTCGCCCACCGCTTCCGGTGATTCGGCGGCTTCTCCGGTCGCCAGGTAGACATCGACGGTCTGCCGTCCCGAGTCCGGTTCGGAGAAGACATAGCTGAAGGCGATGTCGTTGCGCAGGTCGCCGTCATTGTCGATGGCGAGCCGGTAGATGGCATCGGGATGCAGCGCGTCGGCGTTCGGGTTGGCGTTGAGGATGAGCACCGTGCGCGCCGGGTCGGCCGGCGATTGGAAGGCGTACAGATCGCAGAGGTCCAGGCGCTGGTCGCCAAGTGGCGGGCCGAGGCTCAGCCCCGTGAAATGATTTGACATAGCCGTCATTCAAGTGGCCGGCGGGCCGCTCCGACGGAGAATCGGCCAATCTGGGCATCCAATTCTCCCGAGCTAACCTGGGGCCATGACGCAACCCGAACCGCAGGCTGTCGACGAGATGTTCAACCGGGTGCTGCAAACCGAGGACGACGTACTGGCCGCGGCGCGTCAGTCCGCCGTGGCGGCCGGTATGCCGGCCATCGAGGTGTCCGCGCAGCACGGAAAGTTGTTGTCGCTGTTGGCGACCATCAGTGGCGCCACCCGGGTGCTGGAGATCGGCACACTCGCGGGCTACAGCACCATCAACCTCGCGCGCGGCATCGGCACCGAGGGTCGCGTGACGACGTTGGAGTACTCCCCGGAACACGCCGCCGTCGCGCGCGCCAACTTCGAACGGGCCGGCGTCGCGGACCAGGTGGAGGTGCTGGTCGGCGCGGCGCTGGACACCCTGCCGCAGCTGGCGGAGCGCGGCGAGCAGTTCGACTTCTTCTTCATCGACGCCGACAAGGAGAACAACACCGCCTACGTCGACTGGGCGGTGCGACTGGCCGCGCCCGGCGCGGTGATCGTCGTCGACAACGTCACCAGGATGGGCCGGGTGCTGGAGCCGGCCGCCGACGATCTGCAGGCGCAAGGCGTGCGCGACATGCTCGAGCTGGTGGGCAACCACCCGCGTCTCGAGGCCGCCGCCATCCAGACCGTCGGCGCCAAGGGCTGGGACGGCTTCGCCGTGGCCCGGGTGGGGAAGTAGTGCTGAGGGTCGCCGCCGCGGGACTGGTGGTGGCCGTCGGCCTCGCGCCGACGGCGTCGGCTGACGCGCTGCCGCTACCGGAGGTGCCCGTCTCGCCGGGCACGACGTTCGTCGACGATCCGGCGATCGTCGACCCCCATCCGCTGACCGCAGAGTCCTGGAGCCGGCTGGACCCGGAACCCGCTGTGGTGCTGAACATTTCACTCGGATCGCCCGACTGTTACGGGGTACACGCCACCGCGGCGGAGACCGACCAGACCGTGGTGGTCGCGTTGACGGCCGGCCGGCGGTCGGATCGCGAACGCATGGTCTGCACCATGATGATCATGCCCGGCACGATCGTCGTGCCGCTGGCCAATCCGGTCGGCGGTCGGGTGGTGCTGACGGCCGAGTAGGCCCGCAACTCGAATTTGACGCAGCCGCCGATTCCCGGTGTTACGTTTTGGTGGGCGTGAGGAGTTGCGGTGACAGCTTTGGCCGAGGTCCGACATTTCCGCCGCGGCGACGCGGGATATGACGAGGCGCGTTGCGCGACGGTGTGGAATGCGCGTGTGCCGCAGCGCTTTCCGGACATCATCGTGCAGGCGTCGTGCACTGCCGATGTGGTGGTGGCGGTCCGCTACGCGCAAGCGAACAAATTGGCGGTCGGCATCCGATCGGGCGGACACAGTTGGTCGGCCAACCACCTGCGAGATGGCGGCATGCTGCTCGACGTGAGCCGGCTGGACACGTGCCAGGTGGATCGCGACGCGATGACCGCCGTGGTGGGTCCCGGAAAAGGTGGCAGCGTACTGGCCACCGAACTGGAGCAGCAGGGCCTGTTCTTCCCGTCCGGACACTGCCGGGGCGTGCGACTTGGCGGCTATCTGCTGCAGGGCGGCTACGGGTGGAACAGCCGGGTGCTGGGGCCGGCGTGTGAAAGCGTGCTGGCGCTCGACGTGGTCACCGCAGACGGTGAGCAGATTCGCTGCGACACCGAGCGTCACCCCGACTTGTATTGGGCGGCAAGGGGATCCGGTCCCGGTTTCTTCGGCGTCGTGACGGCGTTCCACCTGCGTCTCCACCCGAAGCCGCCGGTGTGCGGCAGCAGCCTCTACGTGTACCCGTTCGAGGCCGCCGACGAGATCTACTCGTGGGCCCGTGCCATCAGTGCCGACGTGGACCGCCGGGTGGAGCTGCAGATCGTCGCCTCCCGGGCCATGCCGAGTTCGGGTCTGGATGCGCCGGGCATCGTGCTGGCCTCACCGGTGTTCGCCGACGGTGACGACGAAGCGAAAGAGGCAGTGGCACTGCTGGATACGTGCCCGGCGCGCCGACATGCCCTGATGGCCGTGCCGTACGCGCCGACGAACCTGCCCACCTGGTACGACGCGGTGATGAGCAACTACCTGAGCGACCACCGCTACGCCGCCGACAACATGTGGACATCGGCGTCGACGGCCGAGTTGTTGCCGGGCGTGCGGAACATCCTCGAGACCATGCCTCCGCACCCGTCGCATTTCCTCTGGCTGAACTGGGGGCCGTCGCCGGCGCGGCAGGACATGGCCTACAGCCTGGAGGACGAGGTCTACCTGGCGCTGTACGCCGGCTGGTCGGACGCCGCAGACGACGAAAAGTACGGCGACTGGGCGCGATCCAACATGGCGGCGATGTCCCACCTGGCCACCGGAATACAGCTGGCCGACGAGAACCTCGGGGCCCGGCCGGCCCGGTTCGCCACCGACGCGGCCATGGCGCGACTGGATGCGGTGCGCGCACAATATGACCCGGAGGGTCGCTTCTACGCCTGGATGGGACGGACATGAGCTACCTGGGTTACCGCGGCGACGACGCGGACACGCCTTTCGGCAGATTCTTCAATCCGGAGATGGCGGCGCTGCCACGTCACGTGGTGCAGGCGCTCGAGCACGGGCCGCAGGCCGGCCCGGTGCTGCCCGACTTCGACGAACCGCTGGCCGAGGACGGTTACCAGCAGACCGAGAACGGTTACGGCACGCTGTCCGACGGCGGCTACACCGTGGCCGTGCGCACCGACATGCCGGGCGTGACGCCGCAGATGTGGGACTGGTGGTTCGGCTGGCACGGGTGCGACGCGCGCCGCTACAAGCTGTGGCATCCGCGGGCGCATGTCTCGGCGCAGTGGCGTGACGGCCGCGATGACCTGGCCTACGTAGGCCGGACGTCGCTCGTCGAGGAGTACCTCGGCTCGGCGCTGAGTTCGGTGGCGATCCAGTTCGTCGACCCCGCCACGCAAGGGCACGTCGGGCTGGCCATTGTCGCCCGCCTCGGCTCGCCGGACATCCCGGTCGACATCGGCTGGCTGGTTCATCAGGTGCGGCCGACGCCGGACGGTGTCGAGATGCGCTCCCGATTCTGGATGGGCGGGCAGCACGTCAGCTTCCGTGCGGGTAAGTCCCTGGCAGACCATGCTTTTCGGGTGCTTGCCGCGCGTCAGCTGCCGCACCCGCGCGATCTGCTGGTGCACTGCGCGCAGGAGATGAATCACCTGGCCGGCTTCCTGCCGGAGCTGTACGCGCAGTGCGGTCCAAATTGAGCTTGTGGTCGAAAACTGCCGGAATCTCGACCACAAGCCCACGTTCGCGGTCACCCGGTAGCGCGTAATCTGGATTGTGATGGATGGGTGCGGCGAGGCCGAACCCCTTGCCGCGTAACGGAAGGGGTTAAAAATGACTACGGTCCATTCATCAATCGAACAACATCCGGACATCATGGCGCTGCGGGCCGGTTATGACCGGGTCGCCGAGTCGATGGCAGCCCAGGCGACTTTCGGACTGACGATGATGACGGCGATGTACGTCGCGTTGTCGCCGTGGATCGTCGATTTCTACGCCATGACGCGGCTGACGTTCAATGCGCTCATCGTCGGTGGCGCAGGCGTGTTACTCGCGATGCTCTTCGGTTGTGCGCTCGACCGCACGCACGGAATGACCTGGACGCTCCCGTTCTTCGGTGTGTGGCTTGTCATTTCGCCGTGGATCTTCACGAGGGGGCCGACCGCCGGCATCATCTGGTCCCATGTGGTCAGCGGGGCACTGATCATCGTTCTTGGTTTGTGCGCGGCGTATCTCGGCATGCGGGTGCGCAATTCGGAGGCGCACCAGGGCTGAGTAGGAGGCGCGGCCTCAACTGAAAGTCCATCCGGGAGTCACGGCCGGTCGAGTCGTGGGTGTGGGGGCTGCTGCGACTGTGCAAAAACTATCAAATACTCTACGATCGTGAGATGAATGATAGTTCGACAGGAGTCCGTCGTTCGCCCGGCTGGCTGCGCATCACACTGATCGCACTGGGCTGTGTCGTCGCGGTTGTGCTGTCGGCGGGCGGTTGGGTGCTGTACGCCAACGACTTCGCGATCCGCGAGCAGCGCGTCACGATCCCTGCACCGGCGCAGCCTCTCGACGGCGTGCTGGCGCTGCCGAAGACGGGAAAGGGGCCGTTCGGGTTGGTGGTGTTCGTGCACGGCGACGGGCCGGCGGACGCCAGTCGCGATGCGGCCTACCGGCCCATCTGGGAGTCGTTCGCGCGGGCCGGGTATGCGTCGTTGTCGTGGAACAAGCCTGGTATCGGCGGCGCTCCCGGCAACTGGCTGAACCAGAGCATGGCCGACCGGGCCGACGAGACGAGCGCCGCGATCGACTGGGCCCGCACCCGGGCGGACATCGATCCACGCCGGATCGGCATCTGGGGCATCAGCCAGGGCGGCTGGGTGGCGCCCGAGGTGGCGGTGCACAAGCCGGACCTGCAGTTCATGATTCTCGTTGGCCCAGCGATCAATTGGATGCGACAGGGCGAATACAACCTGCGGGCCGAGTTGCGGGCGCGGAACGCATCAGAGTCGGAACTGACAGCGGCCCTGACTCGCCGGGAACGGACGAACCAGCTGCTGCGCGACGGCGCCACCTACCACCAGTACCGCATGGCCGGTATTGACACGTCGCCGATGTCCCCGGACCGCTGGGGATTCGTCGCGCGCAACTATCGTGCCGACGTCAGCGTGACGCTGCCGCATCTCGCGGTCCCGGTGCTGCTGGAACTCGGGGAGGGCGATCGGAACGTCGACGTGGCCGAAACCGAGCGCGTCTACCGCGCACTGGTGCGACCCGATCTGCTGACGGTCCAGACCTACCCACACGCCTCGCACAGCATCGCCAGGGAAGACCTGGAGAACAATCCCGACAGTGTAAAGGCCTATGCAATAGGAACTTTCGCACCCCGGCAGATCTACGCACCCAGCTACCTCGACAATCTCCGGCGCTACGTCCAGGAACTGCCGGCCGCCAAGGAGGCCCGATGAGGATCCTCGCGTTGGGCGGGCCCGGCGCCATGGGAGCGGTCGCGGTCCGGCTCGCCGCGCACCTGCCCGGCATCGACGAGATCGTCGTCGCGGACCGCGACGGCGCAGCCGCCAACCGGCTGTGCGAACAACTCGCCGAAGCCCGGGTTCCTGTCCGCGCCGCCCAGATCGACGTCACCAACGGCCCGGCGCTACGTGACGCGCTCGACCGGGCCGACCTCGTCGTCAACACCGTCGGGCCGTACTACCGGTTCGGCGTCCCCGTACTGCGCGCGGCGATCGCGGCGGGCACGCACTACGTCGACATCTGCGACGACTGGGAACCGACGGTGCAGATGCTCGAACTCGACGAAACCGCCCGTGCCGCAGGCGTTTGCGCCGTCATCGGGATGGGAGCCAGCCCCGGCGTGAGCAACCTGCTCGCCGCCACCGCGGCCGCCGAACTCCACACGGTGCGCGATGCCTACACCGCGTGGCCGGTGGACGTGCCCGAGACTGGCGGCGACGTCGGCGAGGCGCTGCTCGGCCCCGACGGCCGGCCCTCGGCCGCGGCCGTGCACTGGATGCTGCAGAGCAGCGGCAAGATTTGCACCGTCCGGAGCGGACAGCTGACATTCGAGCGTCCGTTGCGGCCGGTCGGGCTGACCTTGCCGCGCGGTCGCCGGGGCACCGCGTACACGGTCGGACATCCCGAGCCCATCACGTTGCGGCGCACGCTCGGGCTCAGCGGCGAGGCCGTCAACCTCATGGTGATCCGGCCGCAGACGCTGGCGTATCTCGACGTGCTGCGCCGTGACACCGATCGGCGCAGGCTGACCCACGAGACGGCGGCCCTGCAGTTCGCGAAGCCGAATCTGTTGCGCTACTTGCGGTCTGTCCCGTCGTCCCTACGCAGCAAGGGGCCGGGCACGCTGCCGCCGTTCTTCGCCGCGGTGTCCGGCACTCGCGCCGGACGCGAGCATATGGTGTTTGCCCACCTCGACCTGTCCGGTAGCGCGGCAGGGCTGTTCGGAGACATGGCCCGAGCCACTGGTATCCCCTTGGCGTTGGGCCTGGCGCAGCTCGTCGACGGCACCGCCCGGCGCCCGGGAGTGCACCCACCAGATGCCGTCATCGACGCGCCGCGGTTCTTCGCCGACCTTGCCCGCCGGCTCGATCAGCCCGCCGGCCGGCCGCTCGTCGTCGTCGAACGGGATGAGCGTGCCTAGACTTGGGAGCCCCGCCTGTCGTGCCGCGGGCGCAAGGAGCTGACCGTTGGAAGACGCACCCATCGAAGTGCCGACCCGCACGCTCGTCGAGAGCATGCTGCGGGATGACGCGACCATCGACGCCGGGGCACTGTACGACGTTGCGGGCGAGCTCGGCATGACGGACCAGCAGGTGCGGCTGTGCATCAAACGACTGGTCGCCGACGGGCAGTTCGTCCAGGACGGGCGTGGCCGAAAAGCTGTGCTGCGCGCCACGGATGACCTGCGCAGCACCATCACGCCCGACCTCGACTACCTGCGGCTCATGTATGCCCAGGACCGGGGCGACGCGCCATGGGACGGGCGTTGGCACGTGGTGGCGTTCGCCGTACCGGAGTCCGTCCGGTCGGCGCGTGACGCCATGCGTGATGCCATCGTGCGTCTCGGTGGCGCCGCCATCCAAGGTGGGCTCTACGTCTCCCCGAACGATTGGGACGGCGAGATAGCCGATGCGGCAGGACAATTGGCGATTACCGAGCACGTCACCACCTTGACGACCACGGATCTGGCCGTCGGTGGCACCGATGAGCCCCGTGCCGTCGCCGGCCTCCTCTGGCCCCTGGACGACATTGCCGAACGGCACCGGCGGTTGCTCGCCGTCTCCGAGCGGGCACTGGCCGTGTTGCCGGATGCCTCCCCGACGGCGCAGCTGACCGTCGCGATCGAATTGGCGGCCGAGTTCACCCGCGCGGTCGAGCCCGACCCACTGCTGCCGCCGGAGTTGTTGCCGCAGCCGTGGATCGGCGTCGCCGCCCGCGCGAAGGTAGCGGACTGCTGGGCGGAGCTGCTCAAAGGCGAGGCACCGCACCGCATCAAGCTGTTTCAGTGGTACTCGGAAGTGGTGGCGGAGGTCGCGGCGCGAAGCAGTTCGGCCGCCTCGGTCTGATAGGCATGCTCGGCCCACTGCTGCGGCGTCGAGCCGAACCGCCCGTCGGTGATCGAAGGGTCGGCGCCCGCATCCAGTAGCCGTCGGATCAGCGCCAGGTCGCCCTCCCAGGCAGCGTGGTGCAGCGGTGTCGCGCCCTCGTCGTCGCGGGCGTTCGGATCGTCGGGGAAGGCTCGGGCGACGAGTTCGGCGCCGGAGACATCGATGCCGTGCCGCTCGAGCAGCGCGAGGCGGTCACTGAAACCATGCTGGGCCGCCCAGTGAATCTGCCTCTGCCACATCTGTTCTCGGGTCTCCATGGCCTCGCCCAAGCGGCGCTCCCACGGGCTCGGCCCGGCATCGGCCAGGCCGTGGGCGAAGAGCAGTTCCAGGTGCGAATTGTCGGGGCGGAACATCCGGTTGTAGAGCGTCTGCTGATCCACCGGATGCGCGCCGCGGCGCAGCAGTAGCGTGGCGAGTTCGGGTGCGTACGGATGGCGGGGCTGCCGGCGCGGCCCCTGCTCACCTTCGCCGAACACCCCAGTCAGCATCGTGAACGGCGTCGACATGCCGCACCACAGGTAGCCGCCGTTCGGGTCGGCGCCGGCGTCGAGCAGCAGCGTCGCGGCCGCAACAACGTCATTTGCACTGCGGTCCAAGGGAATTCGCGAGTAGCAGAGGTACATCAGGGGGACCCAGCCGAACGGCCCGCCGCCGGTGTTGGCGAGCGCCGGGCGGCGGGCGAGATGGTCGGCCACCGCGGCGGGGTCTGAGGCCGCGGCCGCGCACCAGATGCTGCGGTCGACCAGTCCGGGCTCGGCGGCCAGCAGGTCGGCGGCCGCCTGCCATCGCGGCGGGGCGTCGGAGTCGTCGTAGCGCAACGATGCCCACGAGCAGAGCCGGTCAGCGGCGGCGAGCACATCCTCGTCGACGGCGCCCGGATCGACGCTCAGATCAGCGGCCAGCCGTAGATAGTGCACCAGTGCCGGCCAGCCGGTGAAGCCATAGCGGCGGGCGACGGCGAATTGCGCGGCATGAAGGGCGATGCCCTCGGCGCGCTGGAACCGACGCGCTTCGTCGCGCAGCTTGTCCAGGGACGGATTGGTGGGCAGTGTGCTGGCCATGACGGCCTCCTCTCATGCGCCCGCGTCCGCGAATCGGGCCGAGAAGAGGTCGGTCACAAGGTAAAGCAATCAGCAGGGAGGCTGAGCCTCTTCGAGCGGACGTCGGGCGGTCCTGCGCGCCCAACCTCAGGCTACAGCAGGCACGCCCACCTGGTGATTTGTGCACGATTTTCCGCGCCGACCGCGGAAAATCGTGCACAAATCCCGGTTAGGTGCAGACGGCGCCGACGGCGGCCGACTGGACCAGCTTGGTGTACTTGGCCAGCACGCCGGTCTTGTAACGCGGCGGCAGCGGCTCGAATCCTTCACGGCGCGAGGCCAATTCGGCTTCGTCGACAAGCAGATCGAGCTTGCCGTTGGCGACGTCGAGACGGATGCGGTCACCGTCGCGCACGAACGCGATGGGCCCGCCGTCGACGGCCTCCGGCGCGATGTGCCCGACGCACAGGCCCGTCGTCCCGCCCGAGAAGCGGCCGTCGGTCATCAGCAGCACGTCCTTGCCCAGGCCGGCGCCCTTGATGGCGCCGGTGATGGCCAGCATCTCGCGCATACCCGGGCCGCCCTTGGGGCCCTCGTAGCGGATGACGACGACGTCGCCGTGCGTGATGGTGCCGTCCTCCAGTGCGTCGAGGGCGGCCCGCTCGCGCTCGAAAACCCTTGCGGTGCCTTCGAAGACGTCGGACTCGAAGCCGGCCGACTTCACGACGGCGCCTTCGGGCGCCAGCGAGCCGTGCAGGATGGTGATGCCGCCCGTCGGGTGGATCGGGTTGTTCATCGCGCGCAGCACCTTGCCGTCCGGGTCGGGCGGCGCGATGTGGGCAAGGTTCTCGGCCATGGTCTTGCCGGTGACCGTGAGGCAATCACCGTGCAGCAGACCGGCATCCAGCAGTGCGCGCATGACGACGGGCACGCCGCCGATCTCGTCGACGTCCTTCATGACGTGGCGGCCGAAGGGCTTGACGTCGGCCAGGTGCGGGACCTTGTTGCCGATGCGGGTGAAGTCGGCGAGGGTCAGCTCGACCTCGGCCTCGCGGGCGATGGCCAGCAGGTGCAGCACGGCGTTGGTGGAACCACCGAAGGCCATGACGACGGCGATGGCGTTCTCGAACGCTTCCTTGGTCAGGATGTCGCGGGCGGTGATGCCGCGACGCAGCATCTCGACGACGGCCTCGCCGGACTTGCGGGCGAACTCGTCGCGGCGCTTGTCGATGGCGACGGGAGAAGCGCTGCCCGGCAACGACATACCGAGGGCCTCGGCCGCCGATGCCATGGTGTTGGCGGTGTACATACCGCCACAGGCGCCCTCGCCCGGACAGATGGCGCGCTCGATGATGTCGACATCCTCGCGGGACATCAGCCCGCGTGCGCAGGCGCCGACCGCCTCGAAGGCGTCGATGATGGTGACTTCCTTTTCGGTGCCGTCGGTCAGCTTGGCGACGCCGGGCATGATCGACCCGTTGTAGAAGAAGACGCTGGCCAGGTCCAGCCGCGCGGCCGCCATCAGCATGCCGGGGATCGACTTGTCGCAGCCGGCGAGCAGCACCGAGCCGTCCAGGCGCTCGGCCTGCATCACGGTCTCGACGCTGTCGGCGATGACCTCACGCGACACCAGCGAGAAATGCATGCCCTCGTGGCCCATCGAGATGCCGTCGGAGACGGAGATGGTGCCGAACTCCAGCGGGTAACCGCCGGCGGCGTGCACGCCCTCCTTGACCGACTGCGCCAGCCGCTGCAGCGACATGTTGCAGGGGGTGATCTCGTTCCATGACGACCCGACGCCGATCTGCGGCTTGACCCAGTCGTCGTCACCCATCCCTACCGCGCGAAGCATGCCGCGGGCTGCGGTTTTCTCCAGGCCGTCGGTGACGTCGCGGCTGCGGGGCTTGATATCGGGCTGGTCAGCAGACATGCAGGTAAGTATGCCAATCGCCGCCAAACCGAATTTCATTGGATACCCCTAAGGGGTATGCGGTACGCTGGGGTTATGACGGCAGAAGAGTCGGGCGCACCTGAGGCAGGCCACGCCGAGCCCCAGCACGGCTACTCGCCCAACAAGGATAACTACGCCAAGCGGCTGCGGCGGGTCGAGGGACAGGTCCGCGGCATCGCCAAGATGATCGACGAGGACAAGTACTGCATCGACGTGTTGACGCAGATCAGCGCCGTCAACAGCGCCCTGCAGTCGGTCGCGCTGGCCCTGCTGGACGAACACCTGGGGCACTGCGTGAGTCATGCGGTGGCGGTCGGCGGCGACGAGGCCGAGCAGAAACTGGCGGAAGCCTCCGCGGCGATCGCGCGGTTGGTGCGCTCCTGACGCGAAGTCCGATCACAATGTCGGCCTGAGAGCAGCGCTAACCGTATATACGTTCAACGACGCTCTCAGGCCGACGTTGTGATCGTGCCGGGACAACTAATGGCCTGCGACCACGTCCGACTCGTCGACCGTGACCGGATCGCCGGCGCCGGGTAACCGCGAGTACGCGGCGCACACCAGACCGAAGAACAGGTAGCCCAGGGCGACCTGCGGGCTGGCGCCCCACGACACCTCGGGTGCGTGGATCAGGCCGATGAAGGACAACGCCGCACCGACCGCCGACGCGATGGCCGCATAGAGGAACTTCTTCTCGAGGATGAAGGTCACCATCGTGCCCAGGATCAGCCCGACCAGCACCGCGCCCTCGCCGAGGGTCTGCAACCCCTGGTAGACCACGCCCGCGCCGTTGAGCTTGTCCAGCCCCACCGCCGCGGCCGACGTGCCCGCTGCGTTCAGCGCGTTGTCGACCAGTCCGCCGGCCCATTGTGCGAGGTTCGGCAGCAGCGCGGCCACGACGGCGACGGCATGCAGGCGGGGTACGGCCTGGAAGGCCTGCGCCCCGATCAGCAGACCGATGTACAGCAGGATCGGCACGATCGCGGGCACCGGCAACAGCGCGTCGAGCACGCCGAACAGGCCCAGGAAGCAGAACGCCCCGATCAGCACGCCGCTGGCCAGCGAATACCCGGCCCGGCCGCCGGCGTCCTTCCAGCCGGGGTGGCCGATGTACACGGCAGGCGGGAACGGTGAGCCGAAGGCCGACCCGATCACCGCACCCGCGCCGTCGGCCAGCAGCACGCTGCGCAGGTTGTAGTTGTCGCCGGCGGCGGCCGCGCTCTCCACGTTGCTCATCGCCTCGGTGAAGTTGTAGACGCCCAGGGGAATCGCGGTCCCCAGCAGCGGGGCCAGGTGCGACAGCCCCGAGAACAACATGCCGACCCGCAGGTCGGGTAGCCCGATCGCGATGTCGGACACCGCTTTTGCGACGTCGGGCGCCGACATGAACCCGCCGATCCACCCGATGGCGGTGCCGACGAGCAACGCGGCCAGTCCGGTCGGGATGCCGAACGGCAGCTTCACGTCGGTGAAGAATCCGATGAGGATGATCGCCAGCACCGGCAGGCCGATCCACGCCGCTTCCCACATCTGCGCGGCCGGCCGCATCGAGATGAAGGTGATGGAGATGCCGGCCAGCGTCCCGAGCATGGCCGCCCGCGGTGTCAGCTTGCGGATGTAGGGCCCGACGAACGCGCCGATCATCACGATGATGCCGATCATGAAAGCCCACGCCAGCCCGGCCTGCCAGGCCTGCATCGCATCCTTGGTGTGCAGATACACCGGCAGCATCACCACGAACACCACGATGAACATGTGCGGCACGCTCGGGCCGTAGGGCAAAGCCGTGACGTCCGTGCGCTTTTCGCGCCGGGAGAGGCGGCGGGCCAGGAACGTGTAGTAGAGGTTCCCGAGGATCAGGGCCACCCCGAGCGCGGGCAGGATGGTGCCGAGCACGTCACCGGCCGGCACCTTGACGACGCCGATCATGAGACCCGTCAGCGTCAGCACGTTGACCAGGATGTTGAACCCCAGGCCGAAGAACGCGTTGGTGTCGCCGCGCGTCCACCACGGGATGGACAGCTTGGGAGTATCGGCGGCCGGGGGATCGGAGACGTCGGTGGACATGGGCAGGTCCTCTCTAAACCGCAGAAGCTGACGGGGCGGTGAGTTGGTGCAGTGCGGGGATAACCGCTGCGGTGTCCGCGACCCAGCCGAAAATGCCGCCCTGGGCGGCGATCATCTCCAGGCCCACCCGCTGGAACTCCGGGAAATATGAACCGACGCAATCGGATACGACGAGGCACTCGTAGCCGCGGTCGTTGGCTTCACGAGTGGTGGTGTGGACGCACACCTCGGTGGTGACGCCGGTGACGAGCAATTGTGTGATGCCCGCGCCGCTCAGTGCGTCCTGCAGCCCGGTGGCGTAGAAGGCGCCCTTGCCCGGCTTGTCGATCACGAGCTCGCCGTCGATCGGGGCCAGCTCGTCGACGATGTCGTGACCGTATTCGCCGCGGATCAGGATGCGCCCGTACTTGCCGGGGTCACCGATCCGTTTCGACGGCGCACCGCGATTGAGCTTGGCGGGCGGGCAGTCCGACAGGTCGGGTTCGTGGCCCTCGCGGGTGTGGATGACCATGATCCCGGCCGCGCGGGCCGCGGCGATCAGCGCCGCCAGCGGTGGCACCACTTTGAGTAGTTGGTCCACGTCGTTGCCGAGGCTTTCGCCGAACCCGCCGGGCAGCAGGAAGTCGCGTTGCATGTCGATGACGATCAGCGCGGTCTGACCCGGTATGACCGTGAACGGTGTCGGTGCGGCCGGCACCGCGACGGACGTCATGCGAGCTCCGTGACGGCCGCCGCGGCGACCTCGGTCGTCGTGCGCGGCTCGTCGAGGATTTGTGCGGCCAAGGTCAGCGCGGTGTCGTCCGACAGCGCGTTGCCCAGCAGCATCGCGCTGTACGGCCGGCCGTCACTGGTCGTGCCGAGCGGGACTGCGACGCCCAGCAGATCGAGCAGGTTGCCGAAGTGCGTGTAGTGACCGAGCATCGTGTTGCAGTTGATCGGATTCGCCAACACCTGTTCGACGGTGAAGGTGGTCCCGATGGTCGGCACGACGAGCAGGTCCATGGTCTGCCAGAGGCGGCCCACCTCGGCTTTGAGCTCCTGCAGTTTCTGGAGTGCGGCGAAGGCGTCCACCGCGGTGTAGGTCAACCCGCTGCGGAAGATGTCCCGCACCACGGGGTGGATCGAATCAGGTTGCGCAGCAAGGAAATCACCGAACTCGACGAGCCTCTCGGCGACCCACGGGCCCTGGTAGAGCAGCGCACCCGCGGCGAGAAACGGCACCATTGACACCTCGACGATGACGGCCAGGCGTTCGAGGTGCTCCCGGAAACTCAGGTGTGCCGCGCGCATGGCCTCGTCGCCGAAGAACTCGAGCTCGTCGATCGGCGGCAATCCGACTCGGATCGGCGCGCCGCCGTGACGCGGTCCCCGATCACGCGACCAGGCGTCGGCGTCGTCGCGGCCGGCCATCACGTCAAACACCCGGTCCACATCGTCGATGCAGCCCGCCATCACGCTGAGGCAGTCCAGCGACTTGCACGCCGGTACCAGTCCGACAGTGCTGATCAGCCCGCGGGACGGTTTGAAACCCACCACGCCGTTGAGGGCGGCGGGCACCCGCCCGGACCCGGCGGTATCGGTGGCCACCGCGAACGGCACCTGGCCCAGCGCGACCGCCAGCGCGGAGCCTGAACTGGACCCGCCCGAGATGAGGCCACCGCCGAAGACGCTGCGCGGCACGGTGTAGGGCGTGCGGGTGCCGTTGAGGCCGGTGGCGAACTGGTCGAGGTTGGTCTTGCCGACGTAGAGCGCACCCGCGTCGAGCAGCCGTTGCACCGCCGGCGCGGTCCGTTCGGCGACGTACGCGTAGTCCGGGCACGACAGCGTCGTCGGCACCCCGGCGACGTCAATGCTGTCCTTCACCCCGAACGGCACGCCGTACAGCGGCAGCGTGCGCGCGCCGGGACGGTTCTCGATCTCGACAGCGGCCTTCAGGAGCTCCTCGCGGGGCACGACCGACAGCCACGTGCCGTCGTCCCCGCGGGCGGCGATCGCATCGGCGACGCGGGCCGCGGTCTTGACCGGGGAGCCGGTGCCCCCGGCGTGGGATTCGAGGATCTCGGCCACGGACGGACCGATCGTCGGACCGGTATCTAATACCTGGTCAATCCCGCCGCACGCATCTGAACCCATGCCTGACGATTGTCGGCACGATGATGTCGCCGGCAGTCACGGCTGTGTGTCGATCGTGTTAGCGGTTCCCGCCGCCCCGCGGTCGCGCTACGTGCCGAGTTCGTCCTCGATGCGCTGGACTTTCGCGGTCAGCTGGCCGGTGTAACCGGGGCGGATGTCGGCCTTGAGGACCAGGCTGACCCGAGGGGACGCCGCCGCCACCGCGTCGACGGCCCGTTTGACCACGGCCATCACCTCGTCCCACTCGCCCTCGATGTTCGTGAACATCGCATTGGTCTCGTTGGGCAGACCCGACTCGCGCACGACCCGCACGGCCGCGGCGACGGCCGCACCGACGCCGCCGGACTCGTCACCACCCATCGGGCTGACGCTGAAGGCAACAATCACAGGGTCGATTGTGCGCGGATCCCGAGGGCTTGGACACCCGTTGGTGGCGCTTCCGACGTCTCCAGGGCGGCCGGTGGGAGTAACGCCCGACATATCTGGGGCGATCAACAGTGCAGTTCAGCGGCCTTCGATAGGGCCGTAATCGGGGTATGACGGCCTTTCGCGGCAGGGGCCGGTCAGCGCGCTATGAGAGACTGGGGACGTTGTGAACTGGAGGTGGCGGATGCCGCAGTGGAACAAGAGCAAGCTTCTGACCGCGGTCGTGGCGGCCGGTCTGGTCGCCGGAATGACCGTCGCAACCCCGTCGGCGCTGGCCGACCCGGATGCGCCGGACCCCGGTGTGGCAGCCGCGCCGATCGACCCGGGTCTCCCCACGGAGGCCCCCTTGCCGCCGCCGATCCCGCCGGCTGCTGAACCGGTCCCCGCGCCTCCTCCGGTCATCCCGGGCGCCCCGATCCCGGGCGAACCCCAGCCGATCCCGGCAGGTACCCCGGCCGGCCAGAACCCGACGCCGTTCGTCGGCCAGCCGCCGTTCAACCCGCCCACCTTCAACCCGGTGAACGGGTCCATGGTGGGTGTGGCCAAGCCGATCTACATCAACTTCCCGCGGCCCATCGCCAACAAGCAGATGGCGCAGGACGCCGTGCACATTTCGTCGAACCCGCCGGTGCCCGGCATGTTCTATTGGGTGACCGACACCCAGCTGCGCTGGCGGCCCATCGCCTTCTGGCCGGCGAACACCGTCGTCAACATCGACGCCGCAGGCACCAAGTCCAGCTTCCGTACCGGTGACTCGCTGGTTGCCACCGCGGACAACGCGACGCACCAGATGACCATCAGCCGCAACGGCGTCGTGGAGAAGACGTTCCCGATGTCCATGGGCAAGACCGGCGACGAGACCAAGAACGGCACCTACTACGTGCTGGAGAAGTTCCCGGACATCGTGATGGACTCGTCGACCTACGGCGTCCCCGTCGACTCGCCGCAGGGCTACAAGCTGAAGGTCAACTGGGCGGTCCGTATCGACAACAGCGGCGCGTTCGTGCACAGCGCCCCGTGGTCGGTGTCCGACCAGGGCAAGCGCAACGTCAGCCACGGCTGCATCAACCTCTCACCCGACAACGCCAAGTGGTTCTACGACCAGTTCGGCAGCGGTGACCCGATCGTCGTGAAGAACTCGGTCGGCCTGTACAACTACTCCGACGGTGCGGGCGATTGGCAGTGGGGCATGCAGACCCCGGCCGCGACGCCGTCCACGGGCAGCGGTTCGGGTTCGGGCTCCAGCACGCGCTGATCCGCGATAACGCGAAAACCCCCTATTTCCAAGGAAATAGGGGGTTTTGCGTTGTGAGGCTAGTTCCAGATTCGTACGCGCTCAGCGGGATCCAGGTACAGCTCGTCGGTCGTGTTGACGTCGAACGCCTCGTAGAACGAGTCGATGTTCCGGATCACGCCGTTGCACCTGAACTCGGGCGGCGAGTGCGGGTCGACGGCCAGGCGCCGAATGGCTTCGGCGTCACGGGATTTGGTGCGCCACACCTGCGCCCAGCCGAAGTAGACGCGCTGGACGCCGGTCAGTCCGTCGATGACGGGAGCCTCTTCGCCGCCCAGTGACAGCTCGTAGGCCAGCAGCGCGATGGAGAGCCCGCCCAGGTCGCCGATGTTCTCGCCGACGGTGAACGCACCGTTGACGTGGTGGCCCGCATCCAGCGCCCGCGGCGTGAAGGCCTCGTACTGCTCGATGAGAGCCTTTGTGCGCAACCCGAATTCGGCGCGGTCGGCATCTGTCCACCAGTCGACCAGGTTGCCGTCGCCGTCGTACTTGGCGCCCTGATCGTCGAACCCGTGCCCGATCTCGTGCCCGATCACCGCACCGATCCCGCCGTAGTTGGCAGCGTCGTCGGCCTCGGCGTCGAAGAACGGCGGCTGCAGGATCGCCGCGGGGAAGACGATCTCGTTCATGCCCGGGTTGTAGTAGGCGTTGACCGTCTGCGGCGTCATGAACCACTCGTCGCGGTCCACTTCACTGCCCAGCTTGGCCAGCTCGCGGTCGTGCTCGACGGCCTGCCCGCGCAGGTAGTTGCCGTACAGGTCGCCGGCGTCGATCACCAGGTTCGAGTAGTCCCGCCAGCGCGCCGGGTAGCCGATCTTCGGGGTGAACTTGTCCAGCTTGGCCAGCGCGCGTTGCCGCGTCTCGGGCGTCATCCACTCCAGGTTGGTGATGCTGACGCGGTAGGCCTCGCGCAGGTTGGCCACCAGTTCGTCCATCCGCGCCTTGTGCGACGGCGGAAAGTGCCGGTCCACGTACAGCTTTCCGACGGCGTCGCCCATCAGTCCCTCGACCAGGCCGACGCCGCGCTTCCAGCGGTCCCGGATCTCCTCGGTGCCCGACAGTGTGCGGCCGTAGAAGTCGAAGTTCTCCGCCACCAGGTCGTCGGTCAGGATCGGGGCGCGGCCGCTGATCAGGCGCCAGCTCAGCCACGCCTTCCAGTCCGCGAGCGGCTCGGACGCCCACAGTGCGGCGAACGCGACCAGGAAATCGGGTTGCCGCACAACGACTTCGGCGACCACGTCGGCCGGCGCGCCCACCGCCGCCAGCCAGCCGGACCAGTCGAAGCCGGGTGCCTCGTCGGCCAGATCGGCGAACCGGCGCAGGTTGTAGCTCAGGTCTGCGTCGCGGCGCTTGACCACGTCCCAGTGCGCAGCAGCCAGTTTGGTCTCCAGCGCGACGATCCGGGCGGCGGTCTCGGCCTGATCGCCGCCCAACACCAGGCTCAGCATGCGGGCGATGTGCTGCGGGTAGGCAGCCAGCACCGCCGCGTGTGCCGGTTCGCGGTAGTAGGACTCGTCGGGCAGGCCGAGGCCGGACTGCGTGAAGTGCAGCAGGTACCGCGTCGAGTCCTTGGAATCGGTGTCGACGTATGCGCCGGCACCACCGCCGACGCCGGTGCGCTGCAACGCGCCGAGCACCGCGGCCAAAGCGGCTGGGTCGGCAGCATCGGAGATCAGGGCAAGCTCCGCCAACAGCGGCGCGAGGCCGACGGCGGCCACCCGCTCGGTGTCCATGAAGCTGGCGTAGAGGTCGCCGATGCGCTGGGCATCGGTGTTCGGGGCGCCGGCCGCGTTGGTGATGAGGTCACGCACCTGCTCCTCGGCGCGGTCGGCCAGCAGGCGGAAGGCGCCGTCGGTGGCGCGGTCGGCCGGGATGTCGTAGTCGGTGAGCCAGCGGCCGTTGACGTGACCGAACAGGTCGTCCTGCGGGCGGGCGTCGGGGTCGAGGTAGCTCAGGTCGATACCGGATCGGGGAGAGGTAGCTTCGAGAGTCACCTCGCCATCCTGCCATCGCCGCTGCAGTGCGCGACGGGGCTGCGGGTAGCCTCACGCCCATGCCCGACGAGCGCAGCGAAGACTCCGCCGAAAAAGACGCTGCGAAAGACACAGCGAAAGACGCCGGATCGGCCGGCGCGGCCACTGCCGCCAAGCCCGCCACGAAGGCCGCCGCACCGAGCGATCAGGCTGAGGGAATCTTCAGCCGCTACGGCATCGCCTCGGCCGTGCTGGGTGTCGTCGCGGCGGTCGCTGTCGTCGTCGCGACCTGGGTCTACCTGGGTCACCGGGCCGACGACAAGGACCGCGTGCACGAGGCACAGGCGATGAAGACCGCTGCCGAGTGGGCCGGCCTGCTGATCAACATGACCAAGGACAACGTCGCCGTCAACGTGCCGAAGCTGCACGAGGGCACCGTCGGCCAGCTCAACGCCGATTTCGACGCCACCGTCGCGCCGTTCACCCAGCTGGTGCAGAAGCTGCAGAGCCAGACCACCGGGCAGATCGAGTCCGTCGCGCTGGAGACGCTGCATCACGCGCCGCCGGGCGAGCAGGGCAAACCGGCGGTCCAGCCGGAGCTGGCGGCGATCTCCTCGGATACGACGACGGTGCTGGTGATCGCGACGTCGGTGAGCCAGAACGCCGGTGCCAAGCCGCAGACCGTGCGCTGGCGGCTGCGCCTCGGCGTATCCGACGTCGGCGGCAAGATGCTGATCTCGCGATTGGAGACGCTGCGATGAGGAACGCGTGGCGGGTACTGGTCTTCGACATCCTGGCGCCGCTTGCGGTCCTCGCGAGCCTCGTCTACATCGGCCTGGCTTTGGACCGGCCGCTGTGGTGGGTCGTGGTGGGCACCATCGTCGGCCTGCTGGTGCTGCAGGCGTCGGTGGTCAACTTCGTGCTGTTCCGCCGTGACGGCGTCACCATGGGCACCGACGACGACGCGCCCAGGCTGCGCCTCGCCGTCGTCGGGCTGACGGCGGTCGCCGTGGTCGCGGCCGCCATCGTGGGCTACACCAAGTGGACGGTGCCGGACCGCGCCACGAGCGCCGACATGTCCATGGTGGTCGGCATTGCCAGCAGCGTCGCGGAGGCGTCGGCGACCTTCACCCCCGGTGCGCCGAACGTGTCGATCGACCGGGCCACGTCGTTGATGGCGCCGCAGCGCGCGGAGGCCTATCGCAACGAGTTCAACGCGGTCGCCAAGGACCTGACCAGCCGTGGGGTGGCCGGGCAGGCCAGCACCATCTCGGCCGGTATCGAGACCATCGGCCCGAATTTCGCCAGTGTCGCGGTGGTCATGCGGGCCAGTCAGAACAGCCCGAACAAACCCGCGCAGGCGACGGTGCTGGGCCTGCGGGTCACGCTGACGAAGCAGGACGGCCGCTGGCTGGTCATGGACGTGACGCCGATCGCGTCGCGGTAGAACGGCTCGGGCGCCGGCTCAGGACCGGGCGGAGCGCATCCGGGCGAACCGGTCCGAGAGCCGCCGCATGCGCACCAGCAGCGCGGCCGACGGGCTGGTGGTGCCCGCGACGTAGGCCGAAAGTTCTTGTGCGCCAACACCGATGCGGGACGCGAATTCCGTCTCGCTGAGACCGGAACGCTCCATCAACAGCCGGATCTGGCGTGCCACCTCGGCGCATTCGTTGGCCTCGAGCTGGGTGCGGGCGCGGGCCAGCACCTCGGCCAGTGCTTTCGAGATGCCGTACGGGTTGGTGGTCGCCAGGATCTCTTCGACCTGGCGAGCGGTGCGGCCGAAGGGGTCGCGCTTGATGGCGACGACGATGCGCTGCCACACCGCGAGGTCGTCGTTCTCCAGCGCGGCGCGGATGGCGGACGTCGACCAGAACTCGACGGGCTTCTCGCCGGGGGCCTGCGCCGGGAACGCGACGGTGGGCGCGCCGTTGGTGCCGGTTGCGGTGGAGTCACCGGGATCGTCGGCACCGGAAGAGGTGTCCCTCACTTCGGATGTCAACGTCACCTCGCCTCCTCCAACATGGCCACCGCCACCGCCAGACAACGCTGTTTGACGTCGGGCCAATCTGCCGATTCGTGGTCGTCGAACGGGTGCGGGTCGGCCAACCTGCGGACCAACTGGGTGGCCACCCACTGGTTCTTCGACCGTTCTCCACAGTAATACCCGTCAATTCCCGCGAGAACCGCGGCTGCGGTCCGGATGTCCATGCAGGACACCAGGTCGACGAAGTCGGTGTAGTCCTGGACGCTGTTGCGGGACATGATCAGGTAGCCCTTGAGCCGCAGCGTCTCGGCGCCCGTCGGGATCTCGAGCCGGTCGCCGGTGGGCAGCAGCACCGTCGTCGTCTCCACGGGGCTGCGGCGCTCGATGGCGGGGCCGTCGGTGTCGCTGAGCGACAGCGCGTCGAGCGCGACCGACAGCCGGCCACCCCACATGGTGACGGGGTGCACGTCAGGGTTGTCCGACGCGGACCGGGACTGGCCGTGCGCGCGCCGCCGCAGCAGCGCCAGGCCGGTGCGGGACCGGTCCTTGCGTGGGGGCGCCGCCGCGATCCGGACGGGCACGGCCCGGGGCACGTACTGCTGCTCGCCGGGCTCACAGCCGCTGAACGCCAGCGGGTCGGCAACGGTAACGGTCTGCGACGCAAGGCTTTTCAGCTTAGCGGCGGACTTCACGACGCTGCGCAGCTCGGCGCCGGACGGGCCCAGCGCGGAGATGTCGTCGGGGATGATGACGAGGCTGCCGGTATCGGTGGAGGGCAGCGGCTTGTCGAAATCCACCGACGGCAGCAGGCGGTCGAGCCACTTGGGCAGCCACCAGTTCCACTGGTCGAACATCGCCATCAGCGCCGGCACCAGGACCAGGCGTACCACGGTCGCGTCGACCGCGATGGCCACGGCGCAGGCCACACCCATCTGCGCCACCAGTGGCATACCGGCGAACGCGAAGCCGATGAAGACGGCGATCATGATCAGCGCGGCACTGGTGATGGTCCGGGCACTGGTGCTGACGCCGTACGCGACGGCGTCGCGGGTGTTGCCGGTCTGCAGGAAGCGCTCCCGGATGCGCGTCAGCAGGAAGATCTCGTAGTCCATGGACAGGCCGAACGTCATCGCCAGCACCAACGGCGGAATGGTGGTGTCCAGCGATTCCAGGGGCTTGAACCCGAGCGCCTTGAACCAGCCCCACTCGAAGACGATCACCAGGCTGCCGTAGGCCGCGGCCACCGACAGCACCGTCATGAGGACGCCCTTGAGCGCCAGCACGATCGAGCGGATCGAGATCAGCAGCATCACGAACGCGATGAGTGACACGAAGACGAACACCAGGATCTCGGTGTTCGCGACGCGGTGGTCGAAGTCCATGATGAGCGCCGTCGGTCCACCGACGGCGATGGCGACGTTGGGGCCGGCGACACCCGGCAGGTGTTGGCGCAACCACGTGATGGAGTCCCGCGCGACGAGGTCTTCGGGGTCCACCGAGAGCACCACCGAGAACAGGGCGCTGCGGTTGTCGTTGCTGAACACCGGCGGTGCCACCTGGGCCACGTCCGGCGCCTGCGTCATGGTCTGGTGCAGCGCGTCGAGCGTCGCGGTGTTCTGCGGGTCGGACGCCGTCGCATCGGGGAACGTCGCCAATACCCGGATGGGGCCGAGCGCGCCGGGGCCCAGCGCTTCCGCCGCCGCTGCCACGCCGCTGCGGATTTCGTGGGACGGCTCGAACTGGCGCAGCATGCTGTTGCCCAGTTGCATGCCGAACGATGGTGCGGCCAGGGCGACCAGGAAGACGGTGGCCAGCAGCGCCGACAGCCACGGGCACCGCATGGTCCGTTCGGTCCACTGGGTCCAGAACGGTGACTGCGTGGCGTCGGGGCGGCGCGAGACGTGCAGCCACGACGAGCGTTTGGCGACCCGCTTGCCGAAGGTGGCCAGCACCGCCGGGATCAGCGTGGTCGACGTCAGCACCGCGACGGCGACGGCCAGGATGGCGCCGGTGGCCATCGACGACAACACCGGCGTGCCGATCAGGTAGATGCCGGTGATCGACGCGATCACCGTCAGCCCGGACAGCAGCACCGCCAGACCGGACGTCGCCATGGACGCGTCGACGGCCTGCTCCGGGTCGCGGCCGGCCCGCAGCTCCTCGCGGAATCTCATGAGGATGAACAGCGAATAGTCGACGGCCAGCGCGATGCCGAACATCGACAGCGTCGTCGTCACGAAGACGCTCATGGTGACCCAGATGGACAGGAGGTAGACCACCCCCATCGTCACGATCACCGTGCAGGCGCCGAGCAGCATCGGCATGGCCGCGGCCGCGAGGGAGCCGAACACCGCCAGCAGCACGATCAGCACGATCGGCAGGTTCCACTTCTCGGCCTCGGCGACGTCGTGCTTGGTGGTCTCGCTGGCGGCCGCGCCGAGTGCACCCTGCCCGATGACGTACAGCCGGACCTTGCCGTCGGCGGTCTGACCGGCCTTGCCGCCCTCGATGCCGACCGCCTTACGCAGCTTCTTGGCGATGTCGACGGCGCCACTGTTGTTGAAGTCGAGGCGCAACGTCACGACGTAGGGTTTGCCGGCCTGCGGCTCGGCCTGCGTGGGGTCGGGGACGACCTTGACGTTGGAGACGCTCGCCGCGATGCGTTTGAGCTCGTCGACGGCGGCGGTCATGTCTTCCTGCGACGCGTTGGCGTTCGGGGCCGCAACCAGGGCCAGTGGTGAGGCGCCCTCGTCGGGGAAATGGTCCTCGAGCTCGTACTGGACGTGCAGCGATTGGGAGCCGGCGACGTCGAACCCGCCGCCGCTGAGGTTGCTGGACTGGGTCGCAGCGAGATACAGAGACGGCACCATGAGCAGCAGCCAGGTGGCGAAAACCGCCCAGCGCCAACGCCGGAGCAGACCGCTCAGCCGCATCATCAACTGCTGGATGGCGAACCCTCTTCCTGCGGTCGTCCCGGTTGCCACCGGAGTCTTCTGATCGGCGTTTCGTGCGGCCGACCCTACCCCAGTATGGGGTAGGGTGACCGGCTCGCGAGCGCCGTTGCGGCGCCAGGTGGGAACCTTGATCCAACTGCAACCGGGCCGCTCCCGGCCCCGCCGGCAACGCCGTCGGCTGCCGTAGGGGGCCTTCGGCGCAGTCCGCGAACCCCGCGGTGACCTGGATGTTTGCTGTGTGGATTGGTCACCGGCCTCGCCGCGATGGCAAGATGGCAGGAGCCGAATCCCGGATGCGGCCGGCGCAGCCATCGGCGCCACCCCGGGAAAACAGTGTTTGCCGAGTGTTTACACGGCCGTAGTTGGCCCGTAAACCGGTGAGGAGATTTGCCATGAAGACGACCAGTGTGGCGGTTCGCCGCGGACTTGCCGGGACGTTCGCTGTAACTGCACTCGGCGGTGTGATGGTGACGTCGGTCGGCGCTCCGTCGGCCGGTGCGGGCCAGGATCCGTGTGCCGCCAGCCAGGTCGCCAAGACCATCGGCATGGTCGCCACCTCGACGGGCACGTACCTGGACGCGCACCCCACCGCGAACCAGACGCTGACCAACATCTCGCAGCAGCAGCCCGGCCCGCAGTCGTTGGCAGCGCTGAAGACCTACTTCGATGCCAACCCGCAGGAGGGCGCCGCGCTGCAGAACCTGCAGGCGCCGCTGGTGACGCTGTCCTCGCAGTGCAAGCTGCCGCTGACGCTGCCGCAGCTGATGGGCCTGATGCAGTCGGCTCAGCAGGGCGGCGGACTGCCGGCCACCTTGCCCGCGATGCCCGCCGTGCCGAGCGTGCCCGGCGCCGTGCCGTTCACGCCCACCCTGCCCGGCGTGACGACGGCGACGGGCTCCATTCCGGCGGCCCAGGCGGTGTCGGCGGCGCAACCCGCCGGACGCTAGACGGGCGGTTATCCGGCTCTTCTGCTTATCTTTGAGGGGCCGGTAGCCCCGTCGGGGTTCCGCTACCGGGACTCTCGACGAAGGGGTTTGACCACATGATGCTCACCGCTCTGGCCAAGCGACGCGTTGTTGCCGGTTTCATTGGCGCCGGCGCAGTCGCCGGCAGCATGTTGTTCGGTGCCGTCCCGTCGGCCCTCGCCGACGACCTGCCGCCCAACTGCTCCGCTGCGGACATCGCCGGCGTCAAGTCCGGCGTCGAGGCATCGACGTCTGCCTACCTGTTCACCCACCCGGATGTGAACGACTTCTTCACCAGCCTTCGGGGTCTGTCGAAGGACCAGGCGCACGCCAAGGTCAAGCAGTACCTGATCGCCAACCCGCAGACCAAGGCGGAGCTGCAGGGCATCCGGCAGCCGCTCAAGGACATCCGCGACCGCTGCGGCCTGCCTGGCCCAGCCGCCCGTTAGTCAGCGATTTGTGCACGAAAATCCGCGGGTAGCGCGGATTTTCGTGCACAAATCACTTGCGGAGCAGAGCCAGGCCGCGCCAGCCGAGCAGGAAGACGGCCGTGACGGTCGAGGCCACGATCACGAAACTCACCGCGACGCCCTGGGCTGAGGCCTTGCGCAGCAGCATGCCGATGACGACGGTGCTGATCCACACCGCCAACCCGGTCGGGTTCAGCGCCGTCGGACGGCGCCAGCCCTGCGACAGCGCCCAGCCCGCCACGGTTCCGGTCAGGAACGGCCAGCTCGTGTGCGCCACGCCGGCCAGGGTGATGCCCTCGGCATGACTGCGCCGGCCGATGGCGCAGAAGATCACCACCAACACCACGTCGGCGAGGAAAGCCAGTGCGGCGCTGCGCTTTCCGGTGGTCTGCTCAGTTGTCATAGGTCATCACGTCCAGATTCAGTGGGCTGACATTGGTTTCGGCCCGCACGGTGAAGCCGGGGACCGGCCGTGCGGGACCACCGGCCTCCACCGCGTCGACAGCGGCCATGTCGGCCAGTCGGTCGGTGAGCTTGAAGGAGCGGAAGACGAAGGGCAGACCGTCGGCGCGCAGCGGATCGGATGTGCTCATCACGTGGAAATGTAGATGCGGCGCACTGGAATTGCCGGTGTTGCCGACGTTCCCCAGCACCTGCCCGGCACTGAGCCGGTCACCGGGTTTGACCTTGACGCTGCCGGTCTTCAGGTGCGCGTAGAACGCGAAGTTTCCGTTCCCGAGATCCTGGACGACGTGGTTGCCGCCATACTGCGCCAGCGTGAGGCCGGTCGGGTCGACGCCGGGCACCTGCTCGGGCAGGCCGTCGACGACCGCGACCACGGGGCCGTCCGCGACGGCGTGTACGTCGGATCCGAAGTAGAGGTAGCTGTCCGTCTTTGCGCGGTCCCCGCCGAACAGCTGCCCGTCGGCCCGTAGCTGCTCGTAGTCGATGGCGAATCGCTCTGCAGCCCAGAGCTTTCCGTCGATCGGGTTGAGGGCCATCCGGTGTGGCGTCATGTCGCAGCAGCCGTTGGCGTCGAGCCAGCCGGAGCCGCGCAGCGGTGGGTCGAGTACGACGGGCTTGCGGTCGGACACCGTCACGGGTGCGACGTTCTCGGTCACCACCGGCGGTACGAGTGGCGGCATCGGCTTGGGGACCTTGACCACCACACGGTGTGAAAGCTGCTGCGGCACCGCACTTCCCGCGTCCAGTTTGACGTCGAGCCACACGATCGAACGCTGTCCCGGCGCCAGGTCGTTGGTGCTGACCCGGGTGCCCATGGTGCGCGTCCAGTAGCCGAGGCCGGCGCCGGACAATTGCAGCAGCGGCCCGGCGGGTCCCATGACCGCGACCGAATCCACCGCCACGGGTTCGGGCGAGGTGTTGGTGAGCAGCAGCTCGTACGCGAGATGGACCCGACCGTCGGTGGCCGGCATCGGGACGGGTTCGGCCACGACGTCGACCAGAACGGGCGTGACGATCGGCGTGGCCGCGTCCGCGGAACTGGTTGGGGCAGTTGAAGTCCGGCCCGATTGTGGTACGGAAGTGCAGGAAGCCAGCGCGGCGGTGAGCAGGACTGCCGCCGCCAGCCGGCTACCCGGTGTCATGGGTGATCTCGGGGCTGTCGGGCCGCGGCCCGGGTGCCGTGCCGGCACGGCCAGGCGTAGCGGGCGCATCCGGGTCGAAGTCCTTCTCCGTGCGGAACAGGAAGAAGAACACGACCCAGCCGATCGCAGAGATGAAAATCCAGCTGACCAGCCGATAGATCAGCATCGTCGAGATGGCCCCCGCGAGCGTCATCCCGCTGGACACCAGGCCGGGAACCAGCACCGCCTCGACCACGAGCAGCCCGCCGGGCATCAGGGGAATCGCGCCCACCGCGCGGGCCGCGGCGTACGCGACCGTCAGCCCCGCCAGCGACGGATGCCCGCCGGTGGCGTACGCCGCGCAGGCCAGACACGCGACGTCGGCGATCCAGTTGAACAGCGACCAGCTGAACGCGACGGTCAAGGTCCGGCGGCTCAGGCTGACCGACTCCAACTGGTTCAGGGTGCGGCGCCAGCCGTCGAGCCCGGTGTCCGCGGGCTTACCGCGCAGCGAGTTGACCCATGACAGCAGCCGCACACCGATCCCGTCGATCTGCTGCGGATTGGCGGCGACGGTCTGGGCCAGCAGCAGCAGCGCCACGAAGCCGCCGATCGTGAAGATCAGCGACAGGGGGTTCTTGCTCGCGCCGAGCAGGAACGCGCCGCCCAGACCCAGTAGGGCCAGCCCGACCACCTGCAGCGCCCCGGACATCACCAGCTGCCATGACGCCACCAGTGGCGACGCGCCCCACAGCCGCTGCTGGCGGTAGACGAAGGTGGCCGAGAGCACCGGGCCGCCGGGCAGTGTGGTGGACAGCGCATTGCCGGCGTAGAACGCGGCCTCGGACCGCCACTGCTTGACCTGGACCCCGGCGGACCGCAGCAGGGTGCGCTGAATCTGCGCGAAGCTGTGCATCGAGGCCAGGGCCGCGACGGCCGCAGCGGCGACCCACCACCACGTCGCCGACAGCAGGCTGCGCCACGCCTTGGCCAGCTGCTCCCACACCATCACGACCTCGACGGTCAGCACGGCGACGGCGATGCCGATGAGAACCCAGCGCAGCCACCAGTACTTGCCGCGCGTCCGAGCCGGCCGCGGACGAGCCTCAGTGCGACGGCACGGCACCCAGGGACCGCGACGGCGAGCCGTCATCGGTCCTGGCGCAGCCTCGTTCGACACGCGCTTAGCGTATCCGGCGTGTCGGGCCCGGCGTGCCTGCGCGGCGCATCGTTAACAACCTCGCAGCGTCATCGCGCGGCGCTACGCTGGCGCCCATGTCACACGCCCACGAAGCGGTCGATCCGGTGGTACGTAAGGCTGCGGCCTGGTCATGGCGGTTGTTGGCGATCTTCGGCGCGGTGCTCGCCGCGTTGTGGGTGGTCGTCAAGCTCGAGGTCATCGTGGTGCCCGTGCTGCTGGCGACCTTGGCCGCGGCATTCCTGTTGCCGGCCGTCGACCTGTTGACCCGGCGTGGACTGCCGCGCGGCGCGGCAGTCGCGGTGATGCTGCTGAGCTCCATCGTGGTGATGGGCGGCATCCTGACGTTCGTCGTCTTCCAATTCATCGACGGCGCACCAGCTTTGGTGGAGCAGGTCACCAAGAGCATCGACGGTGCCCGCAAATGGCTGACCGAAGGGCCGATCCTGCATCTGAGCAGCGAGCAGATCAACAGTGTCGGCCAGAGCGCCATCGACGCCCTGAAGAACAATCAGTCCAAGCTGACCAGTGGCGTGTTCTCCACCGCCGGCGCTCTGACCGAGATCATCACCGGGATGCTGCTGGTGCTGTTCACCCTGATCTTCCTGTTGCACGGCGGGCGCGACATCTACGCGTTCGTCACCAAGATCGTCCCGGCGTCGGTCCGGGAGCGGGTTCGCGATGCCGGCCGCGCCGGATTCGGCTCGCTGATCGGATACGTCCGGGCGACGTTCGTGGTCGCGCTGGTCGACGCCGTCGGCATCGGCACCGGGCTGGCGATCATGGGGGTGCCGCTGGCGCTCCCGCTGGCGTCGCTGGTGTTCCTGGGCGCGTTCGTCCCGCTGGTCGGTGCCGTGCTGACCGGTTTCGTGGCCGTGGTGGTGGCGCTGATCGCCAAGGGCTGGATCTACGCGCTGATCGCGCTCGGCCTGATCATCGCGGTGCAGCAGCTGGAAGCCCATGTGCTGCAGCCGATCGTGATGGGCCGCGCGGTGTCGGTCCACCCGCTCGCCGTCGTGCTGGCCATCGCCGGTGGCGGTGTCATGGCCGGCGTCATCGGCGCGCTGATCGCGGTGCCCATCGTCGCTTTCCTCAACAGCGCCATCCGGGTGCTGGTCGCCAGCGACCCGGATGCCGAGCAAGCCGAGCTACTCGCCGAGGCCGGTTCGGTCGCCGCCGCGACCGTGTCGCAAGGGGCCGACGCCCCTGCTACAGACGGCCCTCCCGGCGCAGCAGATCCGCAGCGCTGACCCCGCCGCCGGTACCGCGACGCTGAGTTTCGGCGGTATCGATCTTCTCGGTGGCGTCGGGGGCGTCGGCCGGCTGGGCGCGGAACGCCGTGGTCGGCTCGTTGCCCTCACCGGGTGCGTCTGACGGCGTCTGAATCTGCGGCCCCGAGGCACTGATGTTGCCCCGCAGCTGTCCGAGCCACGACTCGATCTCCCGGTTGCCGCCGCCCTGGCCGGTGTCGGCGGCGGGCGGCTTGACGCCGCCCGGCGCGCGGAACGCCGTGGTGGCGGGATCGGCCTGACGGAACGCGGTGGTCGCCGGGTCGCCGATCGCGGTGGTCGGCGGCGTCGGGTCCCCGTGCTGCGGGGTGACGGCGCGCGTCACGTTCGACACCACGTTGCGGAAGGCGCCCTTGGCGGCGCTGAACCGCGTCGTCGGGGGCTCAGAAGCCGGATCCGACGACGGTGCGGGCGGGGCCTGGGGCGCCGGTGCCTGCGGGGGAGCACTCGGCATCCGGTTGGTCGGTGCCTGGCTCGGCGGCTGCGGCTGACCCGGGTTGATCCGGGTCGGGACGGCGCGCTGGCCGGCGGCCGGATGCGTGGGATCGTGCGGCGGACGGACCGGCGCACCGGAACCGACCAGGGCACGAGGATCCTCGGGTTCGCGGACCGCCGGACGCTTGCGCTCGTCGGGCAGCTCGGTCTCGCCGAGCCCCAGCTTCTGCTGGACGCGCTTCATCCACAGCGGCGCCCACCAGCAGTCGTCGCCGAGCAGCTTCATCACGGCCGGCACCAGGAACATACGGATGACGGTGGCGTCGAGCAGCAGCGCCATCAGCAGACCGAACGCCAGGTACTTCATCATCACCAGGTCGGAGAACGCGAAGGCGCCGACGACGACGGCCAGCACCAGCGCGGCACCGGTGATGAGCCGGCCGGTGGTGGCGGTACCGATCCGGATGGCCTCGGCGGTGGACATGCCGCGCTCGCGGGCCTCCACCATGCGGGACACCAGGAACACCTCGTAGTCCGTCGACAGACCCCAGATGACCGCGATGATCAAGCCGATCATCGGCGCCATCAGTGGCTGGGCGGTGTAGTTCATCAGCCCGGAACCGTGCCCGTTCTCGACGAACATCCAGGTCAGGATGCCCATGGTCGAGCCGAGGGTCAGGGCGCTCATCAGGGCCGCCTTGATGGGCAGCACCAACGAGCCGAACGCCAGGAACATCAGGACGGTCGTGGTGACCACCAGGATCACCACCATCAACGGCAGTTTCTCGAACAGCGTGCTGATGCTGTCCTGCTCGAGGGCGGGGGTACCGCCGACCATGACGTGGACACCGTGCGGTTCCTGCAGGCTGCGCAGTTCGCCGATCTTCTGGGCGGCATCACCGCTGTTGATCAGACCGTTCGACAGCACGCGGACCGCCGGGTCCTTGGTGCCGCCCTCCTGGTAGGTCCGCTCGGCCCACATCTTCGACTTGTCATTGTCGTCCGGGGTGACGAATCCGCTGACGGTGCCGGCGTTGGCCCGCACCTGGGCGATCTGCTGATCGGTGACGGGCTGGCCGCTGTCGCTCTTGATCACCAGGGTCAGGGCGTTGGTGCGGAAGCCGGGGAAGATCTTGTCGAACTCTTCCTGCGCCACACGAACCGAGTTGTCCGGCGGCAGGTATTTCTCGCTCATGCCGGCGAGGGCCAGCTGTCCGAGCGGGATGACCAGCAGGATCATGCCGATGGTGATCGGCACGGCGAACGCCAGTGGCCGTTTCATCACGACGTTGACCAACTTGCCCCAGAAGCCCTTCTCGACTTCTTCGCGGGTCTTGGTCTTCTGCGTCTTCTCGGCGAACCAGTCGATGATCTTGCGCGAGAACGGCCAATTGGCCAGGAACGGCACCTTCAGCAGGGTGCGGACACCGAGCGCGTCGACATTGGTGCCCAGGATGCCGAGGACCGCGGGCAGCACGGTGTTCGACAGGAAGGCCGCCAGCAGCACCGACGCGATGATCGCGTACGTGATCGACCGCAGGAAGCCCAGCGGGATCAGCAGCAGCGGCAGCGACGACGCGACGATGATCACCGCGGAGAACGCGACGGTCCGCCCCGAGGTCATGACGGATCTTCGTACCGCGGCCTCGACGTCATAACCTTCGGCCAGCTCTTCCCGGAACCGGCTCACGATGAACAGGCCGTAGTCGATGGCGATACCGAAGCCCATCATCGTCACCACGGGCTGGGCGAAGAAGTGCACCGGCCCGAATTCGGCGGTGAACCGCAGGATGCCGAGCGCGCCACCGATGGTCAGACCACCGATGATGGCGGGCAGCGCGGCGGCGACCGCGCCGCCGAACACGAAGAACAGCACGACCGCGACCAGCGGCACGATCGCGAGCTCAGCGCGCTTCTGGTCGGTGCCGATGGTGCCGGTCAGCTCGCTCGCGAGCGGCTCCAGACCGGCCAGTCTGATGTTGCCGCCGTTGACCTTGTACAGGTCGGGGGCGACGGCCTGGTAGTTCTTCAGGATCGCGTCGTCGTTGTCGCCCTTGAGCGGGACTGTGATGAAGGTGTGCCGCAGATCCGGCGTCGTCATCTTCTTCAGGCCGTCACTGGGCGCTTTCAGCCAGCCGACCCAGGCGACCACCTTGTCCTTGTGGTCGTTGACGAAGGTGTCCAGCTCGCCGCTGACCTTCTTCTGCCACGCCGGATCGGTGATCTTCTTGTCGTCGGGCGGCGTCAGGATGGCCACCACGAGGCTGGTCCGGTCGCGGCCGTACACCTCGTCACCGAGCACCGAGGCGGCGACGGACTCGCTGCCCTCGTTGTAGAAGCCACTCTGGGTGACATGCTCGCCGAGGCTGGACCCGTATACGGCGCCACCAAGGCACAGTGCGACCATGACACCGATCACTATGTATCGGAATCGGTACACCGTTCGACCCCACCAGGCGAACACGTCAGCTCCTCACGATTATCTGCATAAAGTCATTGCCATTTTTGGCCACCGCACACGTCATCTGTAGTTTTTCCTAAACGCGCGAGCTCAGCAGCGCGGACAACGGCCGGAAGGGCTGCAGCCAGGCGCCCTGATCAGGCAGCGAATCGAGGCCGATTCGCGGCAGCGGCTCCCGGAAGACACCAGGGATGTCTTCCAGGTCGACGAAGTCCAAGGTATCCGACGCTAACGCCCAACTGGCATGTTCGCGAAATCCGACGACGGTCGCGGGAGTGCCGTCGCGGGCGATGTCTTCGAGCGGTTGCCGGAACGCCTGACCGTCGGCGGAGGCCACATAGATGCCCGCCAGACCCTCGCTGCGGCGCAGCGCGATGTGCGCCAGCATGTCGCTGTCGACGTCGCTGTCCTCGTCCGTCTTCGGTTTGGCGAAGACCGCGAAACCGACGTTACGCAGGGCCTCTACCCACGGGCGGACGACGTCGGCGCTCCCGGGGGCGATGTTGGTGAAGACGGTCGCCTCGGGCTCCAGGGACACCGGTGCCTGGTCGGGCCTGCGGCCGTTGGCGATCTCGCTGGTGCGCGCCAGCAGCCAACGGCCCAGGGCGTCGAAGCGGGGCCGGTGGGCGGCGGTCGGACGGCCGCCGAGGATCGACCCGAGGCCCATGTCCAGGTTCGGCGCGTCCCAGACCAGCAGCACCCGGTGCGGCCGCGGTCCCGGCGGCGGCGGGGCCGGCGGGAAGGGCTTCGGTCCGGGGACGGGCTGGGGGATGGCCTGCGGGAAGGCCTCAGTGGTGGTCACCTACGGCCTCTCCCAGATGAACTCGGTGATGGGACTGCCCATCCGCATGCCCCGCGCCTCATATTTGGTGGTGGGCCGCTGGACCGAGATCGGCAGGTCGGCGTCGGCCGAGGTGCGCTTCAGCGTCGGCTCGGCGTCACCTACCTCGGCGATCTGCACCGCGTAGTCGGCGTGGTCGGTGGCCGCATGCAGGATGCCGCCGGGCTTGAGGCGGCTGGAGATCAGCGCCACGGTCTCGGCCTGCAGCAGCCGGCGCTTGTGGTGGCGGGCCTTGGGCCACGGATCCGGGAAGAACACGCGCACGGCGGTCAGAGTGCCCGGCGCGATCATGTGTTCCAGCACATCGACGCCGTCGCCGCGGATGAATCTCACATTCGTCAGGCCGGCCCGGTCGACGCCGCCGAGCAGCTGGGCCAGGCCCTTGCGGTAGACCTCGACCGCGATGACGTCCAGGTGCGGTTCCTCCTGCGCCATGGCCAGCGTCGAGATGCCGGTGCCGCTGCCGATCTCCAGCACGACCGGTGCGGTGCGGCCGAACCAGGCGGCGGTGTCGATCAGCGGGGCGGGTTCGCCGTCGTCGGAACGGGCGACTTTGCCCAGCTCAGGCCAGCGCCGGTCCCAGGTGCTCTGCTGCTTGGTGGACAGGCTCGACCGGCGGGACCGGAAGCTGGTGACGCGCCGGTGCTGGTGGGTGGGCGCGGCGGTGGTTTCGGTTGCGGACTCGTTTTCGGCCGCCGAGGCGCCGGCCGACGAGGCAGCGTCGTCCTCGCGCTGGGCATACATCCGTCCATCGTCTCTCATTCGGCTGTGAGAGCCCGCATCGTGGTGCAGATTGATACCCAACAGTTGCCTGCACACAGCGGGTGGAAACTGGCGTCGGCCGGACCCGTGCCGCGGTGCGACGATGGCATCCGGGGGTACGTGGTGTCGAGGGATCTTTGGCAACGGTTCACGGTCGAGCTGCAGCGGTTGACGGCCGAGGTGCCGGGGCTGGCACACGTCGTCGCCGGCCCTGACGCGGACGACGCCGCCGGCCGGTACCGGTCGATATGTGCCGTGCTTGGTGAAATAGCTTGTGCGGCAAGTGAATTGGATGACGTCCGAGTGTGGGCGTGGTTGGCATCCGATGCGGTGGCGGCCGTGCGCACCGCCGCGGCGACGGCGGCGCTGGAAGCGGACGGCCTGGCTGTCGACGCCGCCATGGACCCTGACGCGCATCTGCGACGAGCGCTGCACTGGCGCGGCTACGGCCGCCGCGCCATCGCCGACCTGCACCGTCGCTGTGCGGCGGAGGTCAGCCGCGGTTCGTTGCGGCTGCTCGCGGGTGCCGCGCCGCGGGCGGTGCCGTCCCGGGTCGAACTGCAGCGCATCCGGCTGGAACTGGTCCGCGATTCCCGTCGCCGATACGGCGACCTGCGTGCCGACCTGCTCGCCCGGGTGCCGTCCGGGCGGGGTGCGGCCGCGGGTTTCGAGGCCGGCGTCCGCGAGCGGCTGGTCGAGGTCGCCGAGCAGCTGCGCGAGGCTACCGCCGTTGAGCTGGGCAGTTCCGGGCCGGTCGAGCGGTGGTCGCTGCCCGAGGTCACCGGTCCGGTGCTGGTCCAGCGTCCCGACGAGCTGTGGCTGGGCATCGTGCTGGGCGCGGGCTTCGGTCTGGGGGCGGCGTTGGGGCTGGCCAGGGTGGCGACAGGGTTGGTGGGCATGCCCGACGGCGCCGGTGCGGTGGCCGGACTGGTGCTCGGTCTGGCGCTCACCGTGGCGGTGGTCGGCGGCCGCGCCCGGTTGCATCGGCGGGCAGTGCTGGACCGGTGGGTCGGTTCCGCCATCGCGGCGGCACGGCAGGCGAGTGAAGAAGAACTGGCGTACCGGTTACTGGAGGCGCAGACGGACATGGCGTCCGCACATCACAAAACGAAAAATTGACCGCTTTACGAATTGTGCCCATCGGGGCCGCCGCGCTACTGGCGGGTAACCGCCTGCCGGTGTCACCAAACGTGTTACCAGCGGGTTCGGGAGCCGAAGTCGGGCTTTCTGAATCGTTCTTGTGAGAGATCGGACAGCAGCCCGATTGTCCACTTGTATGTCACTCACGTTAACCTCTAAAGAGGTATAGCTGCGATTTGCGAGCAGGAGAATTTGATGACCTCAGCGACCATTCCCGGTCTCGACGCCGCTCCGACCAATCACGCCGGGCTGCTTGCCTGGGTGCGTGAAGTTGCGGAGCTGACTCAGCCCGACCGGGTGATGTTCGCCGACGGCTCGGAAGAGGAGTACGACCGCCTCGCCGCTCACCTCGTCGCCGCCGGCACGTTCCAGAAGCTGAACGACGAGAAGCAGCCGAATTCGTATCTCGCACTGTCGGATCCGTCTGACGTCGCGCGTGTCGAGTCGCGCACCTTCATCTGCTCGGAGCGCGAAGAGGACGCCGGCCCCACCAACAACTGGATGGACCCGGCCGAGATGCGCGGCATCATGACCGACCTCTACCGCGGTTGCATGCGCGGCCGCACCATGTGGGTCGTGCCCTTCTGCATGGGCCCGCTGGACGCCGAGGACCCCAAGCTCGGTGTCGAGATCACCGACTCGGAGTACGTCGTCGTCTCGATGCGCACCATGACGCGCATGGGCGCCAAGGCGCTCGCCAAGATCGGTGACGACGGCTTCTTCGTCAAGGCGCTGCACTCGATCGGTGCGCCGCTGGAGCCGGGCCAGGCCGATGTGCCGTGGCCCTGCAACGAGACCAAGTACATCACCCACTTCCCCGAGACCCGCGAGATCATGAGCTACGGCTCGGGTTACGGCGGCAACGCGCTGCTGGGCAAGAAGTGCTACTCGCTGCGCATCGCCTCGGCCATGGCGCACGACGAGGGCTGGCTCGCCGAGCACATGCTGATCCTCAAGCTGATCTCCCCGGAGAACAAGGCGTACTACATCGCTGCGGCGTTCCCGTCGGCGTGCGGCAAGACCAACCTCGCGATGCTGCAGCCCACCATCCCGGGCTGGCGCGCCGAGACTGTCGGCGACGACATCGCCTGGATGCGGTTCGGCAAGGACGGCCGGCTGTACGCCGTCAACCCCGAGTTCGGTTTCTTCGGCGTCGCGCCGGGCACCAACTGGTCCTCGAACCCCAACGCCATGAAGACCATCGCCGCCGGCAACACCGTCTTCACCAACGTCGCCAAGACCGACGACGGTGACGTCTGGTGGGAGGGCCTCGAGGGCGAGCCGGAGCACCTCATCGATTGGAAGGGCCAGGACTGGATCCTGCGGGAGACGGAGACCAAGGCGGCGCACCCGAACTCGCGCTACTGCACCCCGATCTCGCAGTGCCCGTCGGTCGCCCCCGAGTGGGACGACCCGCAGGGTGTGCCGATCTCGGCGATCCTGTTCGGCGGCCGCCGCAAGACGACCGTGCCCCTGATCACGCAGGCCCGCGACTGGCAGCACGGTGTGTTCATCGGTGCCACCCTGGGCTCCGAGCAGACCGCTGCCGCCGAGGGCAAGGTCGGCACCGTGCGCCGCGACCCGATGGCCATGCTGCCGTTCCTCGGCTACCACGTCGGTGACTACTTCCAGCACTGGATCAACATCGGCAAGAACGCCGACGAGTCCAAGATGCCGAAGATCTTCTTCGTCAACTGGTTCCGCCGGGGCGACGACGGTCGCTTCCTGTGGCCGGGCTTCGGTGAGAACAGCCGCGTGCTGAAGTGGGCCATCGAGCGCATCGAGCATCAGGCCGAGGGCAAGAGCACCCCGATCGGTATCGTGCCGACCGCCGCTGACCTGGACCTGGATGGTCTGGACGTCAAAGCCGCCGACGTCGACGAGGCGCTGGCTGTGCGTGTCGACGAGTGGCGCGACGAGCTGCCGCTGATCGAAGAGTGGTTCGAGTTCGTCGGCGAGAAGCTGCCGACCGGCATCAAGGACGAGTTCGACGCCCTCAAGCACCGCTTGGCCGAAGAGGCCTAGTTCCTCCTCACGCAAACACACGACCCCCGTCTCCGCAGGAGAGCGGGGGTTGTGTGTATTCGGCGGGTGGCGGCCGCTGTACGCACCCTCGGCGTCCGACCGCTGTTGCCACCGTTTTGCCGTTGACTGTGCGTCGCGGCAGAACTTGTGTGAGTGGAGGTCTTCCATGACGCACAGTGAATTCCCGGGCCCGTTGACTGTGCGTCACGGCAGAACTTCTTGGAGTGGCCGTCCGCCAAACGCGCAGTCATGGAGCTTTTGGCGTACTCCGGCCGTCAACGGCTCCCTACACATCCGATCTTGATTAGCCACACAATCAAGTTAGGGTAGCCGAACTCAAAAGGTTCACGACGCTGACCAGCAAATTCAGCACCACAAGCCCAACTAATTCGTAGCAACGCTAAGTTGCTGGCACGGTTTTGGGCGGCTAACGTCAGCGGCGTGACCAGCACCCGATCTGCCGGCCCGACCACGCGTCGGCCGCTCGCGCGATCCCTGCTGCTGGCCGCTGCGTTCGTCCTCCCGGCGGTGGCGCTGCGTGTCACCGGAGTGCATCCCGACCCCGTCGTCTCGCTGCTGGCGTTCGGCGCGGCCGTCGTCGCCGCCAGCTTCGTGCTGGCCTGGGCCGCCGAAGCGGCACAGGTCGACGTGTCCGGCGGCCTCGCCATCGCCGTCCTGGCCCTGATCGCGGTGTTGCCCGAGTACGCCGTCGACCTCTACTACGCCTACGTCGCCGGCCACGACGCCGAGTACGTGCAATACGCCGCCGCCAACATGACCGGCTCCAACCGGCTGCTCATGGGCATCGGCTGGCCGGTCGTGGTGATCGTCGGCCTGTACGTCGCACAGCGCATGTCGGCCGGGGCCAGCAAACCGATGCTGGCGCTGGCACCCGGCAACCGGGTCGAGCTGGGATTCCTGCTCATCGCCGGGCTCGTCGCCTTCATCATCCCGACGACGGGTCGTATCCACCTGGCGCTCGGCGTGGCAATGCTGGCCTGGTTCGGCTTCTACCTGTACAAACTGACCCGCGGGGAGCCCGAGGAGCCCGAGCTCGTCGGTACCGCCGCGGCCATCGGCGCGCTGCCGGACCGGGCCCGCCGGATCACCGTCGTGACGCTGTTCCTGGTGTCCGGCGCGGTCATCCTGATGTGCGCGGAGCCGTTCGCGAACAGCCTGATCGACGCCGGCACCGAACTGGGCGTCGACCGCTTCCTGCTGGTGCAGTGGCTGGCGCCACTGGCCTCGGAGGCACCGGAGTTCATCATCGCGACGATTTTCGCCGCGCGGGGCAAGAGCACCGCGGCGATCGCGACCCTGATCTCATCCAAGGTCAACCAGTGGACGCTGCTGATGGGCTCGCTGCCCATCGCCTATCTCGCCGGTGGTGGTGGAACCGCACTGGTTCTCGACGGCCGGCAGGTCGAAGAGGTGCTGCTGACCGCCACCCAGACCATGATGGGCGTGGCGCTGATCCTGTCGCTGCGGTTCCATCGGGCGACGGCGTGGCTGCTGTTGGCGCTGTTCGTCGTGCAGTTCCCGATCACCTCGACCACCGGCCGGCTGGTGCTGTGCGGCTTCTACGGTGCGCTGACGGTGGTGGGCTTGATCATCAACCGCCGTCACATCGTCGCGACGCTGCGGGCGCCGTTCAGCGCCGGCGACCACGACGGTGACGGGGTCAGGTTCGACGGTCGGGAGCTGTCGATCGTCGGCCGGTGACCGCGGTGGCGGCCGGCGCGAACCGGCGTGTCCAGGATGAGGTCTGCGGCCCGCGCGGCCATCGCCATGGCAGGTGCATTTGTGTTGCCGGACAACATGATCGGCATGATCGACAGGTCGGCCACCCGTAGTCCGTCGATGCCGCGGACACGTAGCTGATCATCGACGACGTCGTCGTCGTCCGGTCCCATGCCGCAGGTGCCAATGGCGTGGAAACCGGTCAGCCCCTGCGCCATCGCGGCGTGCAGGAGTTCGTCATCGGATTGGGTGTCGGGACCGGGCGTCAGCTCCGCGGCGATGAGGTCGGCGATGGGCGATTGCTGGAACACCTCGCGCATGGTGCGTAGGACGCCGATGGCCGCGGTCCGGTCGTGGGCGGTGGCGAGGTAGTTGGGGTCGATCATCAACGGGTGGCCGGGGTCGGGTGAGCTGATCCAGACGCTGCCTTCCGACGTCGGTCGCAGAATTTCGCCCATGCAGGACAGGCCCGGCAGGCGCTCGACGGCACCGCCATGGCCGGCGAGGGTCAGGGCGGTGACGAGCATCTGGCCGTCGACCCGCGACTGATCAGGCCCGGTCTTGAAGAATGCGAGCACGTCGCCGGTCGGTGCGGCCAGTGGTCCGCGGCCGCTGATGGCGTATCGGATCGTGGACCGAACCTTGCCTGACGTGGTCGACAGATGCCGGTTGTGCCCGATGTTCCGGTTGAGCCGGTAGGTGTTCACAAGAGTCCGGTGATCCCGCATGCGCCGCCCGACGTTCGAGCGCTCCAGGTAGCGCGGCACGCCGGCGGCCGCAAGTACATCGCCGGGCCCGATTCCGGAGAGCTGCAACAGTTTTGGTGATCCGAGTGCGCCCAGCGTGAGGACCACTTCGCGCTTGGCCCGGACCACCATCGACAAGGTGCCCAGTCGCAGGACCACGCCCGTGGCCCGGCCCCGGGTGAGCTCCAGCCGCTCTGCCGTGGCGCCGGTGAGCACCTGCAGGTTGGGGCGGGCGCGCACTGGGTCCAGGAATGCCGTGGCGGCGCTGACCCGCCTGCCGTTGTGGATGGTCGCGGGCGAAAGTCCGATGCGCGGTTCGTCCGACTCGTTCAGATCGGCGAGGGGGCGCATGCCCAGGGTGGTGCCGGCGGCGATCGTGGTGAGCGCGAGTTCATCAGGGTCGGGGACGACGCTGATCGCCAGTTCGCCGCCGAACCCTCGCGTCGACGACTGGCCGATGGTGTTGTGTTCGAAGCTTCGGTATGCGGCGAGGATGTTGTCCCATCCCCAGCCGCGATTGCCCAACCGCTCGAGTTCGTCGAAGTCGGCTTTCTGGCCGCGGTTGTAGACCATGCCGTTGACCGAGCTGGATCCGCCGAGAACCTTGCCGCGCGGCCAGAACTCGGTGGTGCCGTGGGGGCCCAGCGGAATGGTCTGGTGCTGCCAGATGTACCGCGAGTTGTCGAACAATCGACTGCCGAGCTTGGGTACGCGCAGGTAGGGGCTACGCGCGTGACCGCCGGCCTCGATGAGCAGTACTCGGTTCCGGGGATCGGCGGACAGGCGATTGGCCAGGACGCACCCTGCCGTCCCGGCGCCCACCACGAGGTAGTCGAATGTGGTCATCGCGACCTCCGGTCGGCGTCGATAGAAATTTGCCAGAACTGCGGTCGCAAGCACGCGACATCGAGAAATAGTCGCATAGATCTGCGAAATATGTCGATCAGATACTGTTCTGGCGATTAGCTGGAAATTTGCCAAAATTGCAGGAATAGCAGAATATCGGCTGCTTGCCCAGTGGTGGCAAGGTGCTGTCAGGGGCCGTGGCGCGGCGAGGAGCGCCGTGCACCCACCTTCTTGACAGGTGTCAAGTCACCTGTCGTAGAGTGCCGTCATGCAGATTCGCCAGCATGTGGGCAATGGGAAACCGGCCGTGATCCTGCACCCGTCGGGCATCGTGGTGACGTTCGACGAGTTGGAGGCCCGCGCCAACCGGCTGGCGCATCACTTCCGGGCCAATGGCCTGGTCGAGGGTGACGTCGTTGCCATCCTGATGGAGAACAACGAGCACATGCACGCCGCGATGTGGGGCGCGCGGCGCAGCGGCCTGTACTACGTGCCGATCAACATCCACCTGACGCCGGCCGAAGCCGCCTACATCATCGAGAACAGCGGAGCGTCCGCGGTGATCGGCTCGGCGGCGCTGCGCGAGACGTGCGCGGGCCTGGCCGAGCACCTCAGTGCGGGGCTGCCCAAGCTGCTCATGATCGCCGACGGTGAGCTGCCGGGCTGGGACCGTTACCCGGAATGCGTTGCGGCTCATCCTGATACACCGATCGACGATGAAATCGAAGGTGACCTGCTGCAGTACTCGTCGGGCACGACAGGTCGGCCGAAGGGCATCAAACGCGAGCTGACGCATCTGCCGCCCGCCGAGGTGCCCGGCTTGATGAAGATGCTGATGAGCTTCTGGCTCCCCAAGGACGCCGTCTACCTGAGCCCGGCGCCGCTGTACCACACCGCGCCGTCGGTGTGGTCGATGCAGATCCAGGCCGAGGGCGTCACCACGGTCGTGATGGAGAAGTTCGACGCCGAGGGCTGTCTGGACGCCATCGCGCGCTACGGCATCACGCACGGTCAGTTCGTGCCGGTGATGTTCACCCGCATGCTGAAACTGCCGCAGTCCGTGCGTGATTCGTACGACCTGTCGTCGCTCAAGCGCGTCATGCACGCCGCGGCCCCGTGCCCGGTGGAGATCAAGAAGCAGATGATCGACTGGTGGGGCCCGATCGTCGACGAGTACTACGCGTCGTCCGAGGCCATCGGCTCCACCCTCATCACCGCCGAAGATTGGCTGACCCATCCCGGGTCGGTCGGCAAGCCGATGCTGGGCGTCCTGCACATCCTCGACGAGGAGGGCAACGAGCAGCCGCAGGGTGTGCCCGGCGAAATCTACTTCGAGGGCGGCAATACCTTCGAATATCTGGACGACGCCGAAAAGACAGCGGCCTCAAGGGATGCGCACGGCTGGGCGACTGTCGGCGACATCGGCTACCTCGACGAGGACGGCTACCTCTACCTCACCGACCGCCGGCATCACATGATCATCAGCGGCGGGGTGAACATCTACCCCCAAGAGGCGGAGAACGTCCTCGTCACGCATCCCAAGGTGATGGATGCCGCGGTGTTCGGTATTCCGGACACCGAGATGGGCCAGAGTGTGAAAGCGGTTGTGCAGACCGTGGATCCGGCCGACGGTACCGAGGAGTTCGGGGCCGAGCTGCTCGCCTGGCTGCGGGACCGGCTGACGCACTACAAGTGCCCGCGGTCCATCTCGTTCGAACAGCAGCTGCCGCGGACCGACACGGGCAAGCTCTACAAGCAATCGCTGATCGACAAGTACGGGGCCGCCACCGTCTGAGAGCGGCTACCGCTTCAGTGCCTGGAAGCGTACTTCCAGGTTGGATCGAAGATTGCGTTCGCTTGACGTGACGCCTATCGCGATGAACGGTTCGATGGCTTTGGCCAGTAGCCGGCCGGCGAGTCCGCCCGGCAGTTCATAGTCGACCGTGGTGTGGATTTCCGTCAGCTCTTCGCCGAGTTCGCGGAACCGCCATGACGATTGATTGACGAACCCTGAGCGGGACTCGGTGGCGAGCAGGCGGTTCGGTTCGTGGGCGGTGACCTCGACGGAAGACCGCAGGGTGGCGCCGAGCTTGATGGCGCCTTCGTACCGGGCACCGACGCCGAACGGGACGTCGTTGAGACACCGGATTTCCTGGATGCCGTAGAGCCATTCGGGCATCAACACGAAATCGGTGACATAGTCGAACGCAAATGCGGTGGGTACGGAAATGGTTGAGCTGCTTTGTATCTGAACCATGAATGAACCTCATCGGATAGGGCGGTAGAGCAGGACCTCGGCGGTCGGCGGGGCTGGACGTGTGACGGTTCAGCGATCGGGGCCTACCTGTGCCCGGCGCCATCCTTCTCGGGCTTGCTGGTGCCAGCGCCACGACCATGGCACCAGCGGCCAGGCTCGGCGGATAGTCGCCCGGACGGCGCGATAGGCGCGGTCGTCGGTCCGTGTCCAACGGATCTGGAACCGGTCTCGAACCACCTCCGGTAGACCGCCGAATATGGTCAGCCGCATGGGCGGAGCCAATCCGACCCGCGTCGCCCGCATGGGTAACAGGCGGTTCGCCACGGGGCTCAAGCCCGGTGGGGCCGGGAAATGCGGTGAAGAACTCATGTCCGGGATCGCGGATCGCTTGATGAACGAAATCAGGTGGTCCGACGCGGGATTCGGCTCCAGCACCTCCGTACAGTAGCGCTCGAACTCGGCTTCGAATGCTGCGCGACCCACAGGGACGGGCGCGTCACTGACGCCATATCGGCGATACCAGGTGCAGCCCTCGGCGTAGAGCTGCTCGAAGTCGGCACCGGTCAGCTCATAGGTGTCCCAGTAGGTGGCGACGCGGTCGACCATCCGCTGGAACGTGGCGTGGGCCCACCAGTAGGTTTCCGGGCTCAGGGCGTGATAACGCCGGCCGTCGGGCATCTCGCCCTTGATATCGCGATGGTAGTCGCGGACTGCTGCTCCGGTGGTCGAGCCGTCGTGGTGGTAGACGGTGCCGAGGATGCCTGGGAGGGAGCGGAATACCCGGTCGACCGGGTCTTCGAAGAAGTTGGAGTGGTCGATCAGTCCATAGCCGATGGCCGGATGCATTGTCTGGAGCAGACCGGCAGCGCCACCTTCGAACGCGATGCGCATGTCCCCGGCCCAGCGCCACAGCAGCGAATTGTGATCCAGCGGTCCACTGCCGGCCGCGGTGCTTCGTTGTGCTGGTGCCATGGCAGTCGCCTTTTCGTTGCGGATCACAGTATTTCGACCCTACTGGCAAGCCAACGGCCGCCGATCAGCGTCATCGTCATCGCAATCCGGTTGCGGTCGATGCGTGGACTGGATCGTGCGGCGTTGGTGACCGACTGATCGACGAACAGCAGCACCACGACGGTGTGCGGGTCCGTCGACTTCACCGCCGCGTCGATGACGACACCTGAACCCGATGCCTTGTTGTCGATGAGGATCTGGCGCAGCTGCGCCGAACCCTGGCTGTAGGCGTCCTTGAATTCACCGGTGGCGCCCTCGAGAGAGCGACGGTAGTTGTCGTCGATGTGCTTGGCGTCCAGCGTGGTCAAGAGCACGGCGTAGTCCCGCGCCGCTTGTAAAGCGGATTGTGAAGCCGCTGCAAGCTGGTGTTCGTGGTGCGCCCGCCAGCCCAGGAAGAGCGACGTGCCCAACGACGTGAGGAGAACCAGTAGGCCGACGGCTGCAGCCAATGTCTGCCGCCGGTGCCGCCGCGGCGCCGGAGAATCGGGTCGCGGGACGGTCTCGTCGCCGGCATGATCGAGGGCGCCGATGTCGTTGTCCAGCAATGTCACTCGCTTCTCCTCAGCCAAGTCAATTGGGTGTGCGGGCCGGCAGGTCGGGTCCGCCGTACGTGGTGGGCAGCGTGTAGGGCGGGTAGTTGGGCGTTGCATCGGTTTGCTTGGTCGGGTCGTAACCCGTTGGGGGACCGGCGGTGTCGTCGCCTGGCGGGCGTGGCGCGTTGCGCGCACCCCGCACGAGCACGGACGGGTCGGCGTCGCCGCAGTAGGTGTAGCGGTATGGCTCGGGAAAGTCGGCCTGCGACGGTGGGCGGCGCGGCAGTTTGTAGTCGCACCGATATTTGGGATAGATGTCGCCGACGCCCCAGATGCCGCCGTCCCGAACCACAGTCGATACCCGGTCGACAACGGAATCGCGATCAGGGCGCCACAGATTCTCCAGTGCCGGGATTCGGAGGTAGACCAGTTGCGACACCGTGGTCAGATTGCCCAGGATCTGCACGATGTTCTGCCGGTTGTCGGCCACCAGATTGTCGACGGTGGCCAATTGTGGTTCACCGCGTTCGACCAGCGTGCGGAATCCACCGTCCATCTTGTCCACGCCGCCGAGGATCTTGCTGAGTTCAGTTGTCGTGTGCCGCAGACCGGGTCCCAGTTCGGCAACCGTGTTGAGCACGACTTTGGTGTTGCGGATCGCACTCACCGTTTGTGGCAGGACGGAATCCAGCGTTGAGGCAAGCAGGCTCGCACCGTCGAAGATGGCGGCGAGCTTGGCGGGCCCCTCCCGGCCGACGCGCAGTTCGCGGAACATCGCCGCGACTTTGTCCGCGTCGAGTTGTGCCAGGGCGCCGCGGCTGTGATCGATGATCTCCGGCAGCGACACCGGAATCGATGTCTGGCCCGGGCTGATGACTGCGCCGCCGGTCAGGAACGGCCCACTGTCGTGTTCGGGCCGGAAGTCCAGGTACTGCTCACCAGCGGCCGACAGGCCCGACACGCGCACTGGACTGTCTGCGGGTATGTGCACGGCGGAATCGATTGTGGCGATGGCTGCTACGCCGTGGTCGGTGATATCGATGGCTTCGACGCGACCGATGCGGACACCTCGTAGCGTCACGTCCTGGTTGGCGAGCAGTCCACCGGATTCCCGCAGCATCACCTGGATGGTGATCGTAGACCGCAGCGGGTTGAGGTGTAGGCCGCCGACGGCGACGTAGCTGAACGCGGTGACGGCGGTCAGTGCCAGCCCGAGGCATGCCACGAGAATCCTGCGTGCGGCGAGCACTCTCGCCGTCCGGATCACCGGGGCCGCTACGGCGTTCGCGATTCCCATTGCGCTCATGGCCGGTCCGCTCCATAGATCCTGCCCAGCAACATGTTCCACTCGTAACGCAGGCCGCCGATCATTGCGTGCCAGTCGGTTCCATCCGGACCGTGGAACCCGATGTCACCGGGGTAGTTCTTGTCCGGCAGCGGCACCAGCGCAAGCTGCGACACCTCCAACAATGCATGTGCCGAGGTCGAATTGGTCGACTTGATCAGGATCGTGAGCAGCTGGTTGAAGGCGTTCAGAGACAGGTTGGGGTCGACCGAAATGTCGTTGAAAACCGCGGAGAGCCGGTTGAGATCGGCGGTCGTACTGCGGGCGTCGGTGCCCTGCAGCGACGGGAAGCGCGACAGCTGGCGGGTGATGCGGGCGACGGTGGTGGTGACGTCGGCGATTCTCGTGGCGTTGTCGGCGATGGCCGCCAGGGCGGGAGCCCCTGAACTCAGTGCCGCATTCAGGGTCTCCTGGTGTGCGGCCAGGTCAGCCGCCATTCGGGCAGTGCTGCGCAGCGTGGCATCGAGTTGCTGTGTGCGCGCCGTCATGCGGGACAGGAAGGTGGTCGTTTCGGTGATCAGCGCGGCGAGCTTCTGGCCGCGCCCGCCGACGGCGCGACCCGCCCCGTTGATATTGGTGGTCAAGGCCCGGATGGCGCCACCGTTGACCAGCAGGGCCAGCGAATTGAGGAGTTCTTCGACGGTGGGCGCCGCCGCGGTGGCGCCGAGCGGAATCTCATCGCCGTCATGGAGCACTCGGGCCTGGCGGTTGGTGCTGGGGCGAATCTGGACGAACACGTCGCCGAGCGGTGTTGCCGACCTCAGCTCCACGGTGGTGCCTTCGCGAAGGGCGACATCGGATTTGAGCTCCATGACGACATAGGCGTTGAACCTCTTGGCACGAATGGCGCTGACTTCGCCGACATCGGCTCCGAACAACCGGACCTTCGCTTTGGCGGGCAGGTTCAGGGCGTTCGAGAAGACTGCGGTGAGCCGGTACGTCGGTCCGCTCGCCCCTGGTGATGGCAGGGGCACGCTCTCCAAACCGCCCCCGCACGCCGTCAGCAGCGTTGCGAGCGCGCCCGCCGCCGCGCCGCGTGCCACTCGCAATGCGTGGCGGCGCATCATCGCGGTTCCTGCTGAATCCCGCTGGACATCAGGTCCAACATCGAGGTCAGCCCGAAGTCGGGGCCGTAGTCTTTCAATGTTCCTGTTGCACAGCCCAACTGCTTGAGTCCCATGAGATTGCAGACCTCTTTTGACATCTGGCTGTTGAACAGCATCTTGTCGGTCATCAGGTGCACCCGGATGCTGCCGGCGTTCGGATCGATCATGTTGTAGATGTTGTCGACGGTCAGGGGGCCGACGTCGAGGAGCTCTTCGAGTTCGCGGCGGTTGTCCGCCAGGGTGGTGGTGATGGCCCGGGCATCGCCGAAGGTGCCGCGCAGCTGGTCGCGATGACGGTCGAGCAGGTCGGCCATGCGCTGCAGGATTTCGTTTGCCTTCGCGCCGGTACTGCCTGACCCCAGATTCTGGTCGGCCAGGAGATCGCTCAATTGCCGGACGTTGGAGCCGAATTGCCGAATCGCGGCGTCTTTGCCCGCGGCGGAGGTCGTCAGTTCCGACAGGTTGGTGACGATTTGTTGGATGTTCTTCTGTGTGCGAGTGCCGCCGTCCGGGCCGACTTTGAGCGCCTGCGACAGCTTGTCCAACGTCGACTTGATCTCTGCGCCGTTGGCGGTGGTGATCCGCGCGCCGAGATTCACGAGGTCGCCCAGCGGCCCGCCGCCGTTCGGATCACCGCGCAGCGCGGTGCCCAACTTGTCGATCACCGAGAGCGTCTTGTCGAATTCGACTGGGGTGTGGGTGTTTCCGAGGCCGATGAGGTCCCCGTTGCGCAGTTTGGCACCGCCCTCATACGGCGGTGTCAGTTCGATGTGCCGGTCGGTGAGCAGCGACGCCGATACTGTGACGGCGCTGACGTCGGCGGGAATCGCGATGTCGCGGTCGATCTGCATGGTGACGTCGACATACTTGGCCTTGGTCTCGACTTTGGTCACCTTGCCTACCGGCATGCCCAGTACGGATACGGCGTTGCCACCATAGAGGCCGACGGCGTCTTTGAAGTGCGCGGTGACGGTGATGGGACCCCGGGCCACGAGCGGGGCGGCGCCCACGAGGGCGGCGACGACCAGTGCCGCCAGCGCAGTCGCTCCGGTGGCTATCAATATGCGGCGCTTCGTCATTGGCAGTCCTTGAAGTACTCGACGAGATTGAACTGGCGGGCGCGGCCACTCAGGGCGCACATCCAGGAGTCGACCAGCAGCCCCGCCGGAACGTTGAGGTCGATGGCGTTTCCGCTGCCGGTGGCATTGGCCAGGTTGCGTACCGTGATGGGCGCCGTTTGCAGGATGTTGCGGACCAGCGCGTCGTGATCGGCCATCATGCGGGCGAAGTCGTGCACGTTGGAGATCAGGGCATCCAGTTGCGGCTCGTCACGAAGGATGGTGTGTGCGCGGTCGACGAGCAGGTTGGCGCCGTCGAAGAGCTGCTGCATCCGCGCTCGCCGCGCGGCGATCTCCCCGAGGAGCTGGTTGCCCTGCAGCACCAGCGTCCCGAGGTCGGCGTTCTGCTGCTGCAGCAGAGATGCGATCGTGTCGGTGTTGGCCAGTAGCGTTCCGAGTTGATCTCGGCGGGCGGCGATGATCGCAGACAGGGAACTGAGATTGGCGAGGGCTTGCGGGAGCGCATCAGGAAGTCCCTGCAGGCTGGTGTTCATCGTCTTGACCGAGTCGACGATCCGCTGGGCGTCGAGGGGGCCGAGGGTATTGGTCGCTCCGGCAAGGGTCTTCTGCAGATCGAAGGGCACCTCGGTGTGGGTCAATTCGATGGTGTGCCTACGTAGTTCGCCGTCGCCCGCGGGCGACAGCTCAAGGTAGCGGGAGCCCAGGATCGTGGTGAGTTTGACCGCTGCGCGGGTGTCCATGCCGACGGCGATGTCGTTCTTGACGGTGAACGTCACGGCGACCCGATTGCCGGCGAGCGCGACTTCTTTGACCGCGCCGACCGGGATACCGGCGACGGTCACCTGATTTCCGGAGGCGATGCCGGCGGCCTGGGCGAAGTACGCGCGGTACTTCGTTGCGCCGAGATCGAGGCGGCTGACGGTGACCACTGTCGCCAGCAGCACGCCGATGACCAGCAGCCCGGTTGCTCCGAGCCGGATGCGACTGCCGGATCCGGCGGTCTGGCGCCGGATGATCCTGCCGAACATTGTGCCTACCTGCATATCGGTGAGTGCCATACCTCGTTGCCGTTCCCTGGGGTGGCTGCCACGACGAATGCGCGGAACCAGTTGAACAGGCCTTTCCACAACCCGAAATCGACGTCGCAGGCGTAGGCGTTGACGTAGCCGCCTTCCTGGGTGACGCGGGCCAGACCTTTGAGCAGCAGTGGCACGTTCGCGGCCATGAAGGCGAATCGCGCGCGGCTGTCGGTGAGTCCGTGTTGCAGGAAGCCGGGCTCGCGTTCGATGAACTGCTGCAGATCGGGTGTGATGGCCGCAACGATCCGCGACAGCCGTTGGACGGTTGCGGTGATGGATCCCATGGAATCGATCAGTTCCGCGCGTCGGCTCGCCAAGGTGGCCAGCGCTGATTGCGATTGGTGCAGCATCGATTTCAGGTGTTCGCTCTGACCGGCGAGCGTGATCATCAATCGGTCGAGGTTGGTGATCAAGTCACCGAGGACTTGATCGGGACCGGCCAATGTCGAAGCGAGCGCGGAGGCCTGGGTGGTCAGGGCCAGCAGTGAGCCCTGGTCACCCTGGAATGCCTGGACCACCGCATTGGTGAGGTTGTCGACCTGCTGCGGATCGAGTTCGGTGAACAGCGGCTCGAAACCGTTGAGCATGTATGAGATGTCGAATGACGGCGTGGTGCGGTCGCGCGGGAGTTCAGCGCCGTCGCGCAGCTCCCGGCCGTTTCCGGCGCCCTCGGTCAGACCGACGTAGCGCTGCCCGATGATGTTCTGATAGGTCACCGAGGCCACGGTGTTGGTGAACAGGGTCTGGTCGCGCTGGACCCGGAAGGTGACTTTGGCTTGTCCCGCAACCAATTCGATGGCGTCGACTCGTCCGACCCGGACCCCGGCGACCCGTACGTCGTCGCCCTCCTTGAGACCGGACACGTCGCTGAAGATCGCGGAGTAGGTGTTGGCCGGTCCGGACACGTTGCGCTGCAGGGTCGCAAAGACCATCCATGTCACCGTGACCGAGAACGCGAGGAATATGGCCAAGCCGATCACGGCGCCACGCTGGTTCCTCATGAGCCTCCTGTCGGGTGATCGCCTTCGGGGGCCGGGGCGATGTGGACCGTGGTACCGCGAGTCACCGGACCCAGCAGAAGCTGTGTTGCCGAGGTGGCCGGCCCGCCGACGATCTGGCTCAGCTGGTCTTTCTCGTTCTGACTGCCGACCGGCCCGACGTTGCCGCCGAAGGTGATCGGCGCCGCGGGCCCGGACGCCGGCGGCTCTGGTGCCTCGGCCGGCAGGGGAGGGCCCGGCAGTGGTGGGCCGATCGGCGGCCCGTCGTCCGGCGCGCCGCGCGTCGAGTCGCGGGGCGGCGCGGTGTAGGGCCGATTCTCGGTCACCCCCGGTGGCAGGGTCACGCCCATCGCCGACAGGCTGGGCCGTAGATCGGGGGCGGTGGGTATTTCCGGAGCGGTCAGACAACTGGGCCCCTGCAGGGCGCCGTAGTGCGGGCAATCTGCCCGGACATAGGTGCGCGAGGGGGCAAGCCCGACAACGGCTTTGATGGTCAACATCTTCGTATCCGCGTTCCAGGCCTCGTTGTTGAAGCGGCCTGCCAGTGTCTGCAATCGGGTTGACACGCCATGAAATTGATCGGCATGCTCGGCGAGCACACCAAGCGTCGGGCTGAGTTGGCTGCTGACGGCGATCATGCGGTCGGATTGATGGTCGAAGGCGTCGGCAAGCGTGGTGGTGGTCCGCAACCCGCCGGCGAGGAAATCTGTGAGCTGCGTACGTTTTTCGGCGATGGTGTGCATCGGCTGGATCGAATGGTCCAGCGCGTCGAACAGATCCGGCGACGCCATCTGCAGGGTGTCGGCGGCTTGTTGCAGTGCGGTCAGTGTCGTCGGCCCGGAATCGTCAACGCTGACCACCGAGTTCAGTTGGGTCAGCACCGCATTGAGATCTCGGCCGGCGTCCGTGAGTGCGGTACCCCGGCCGTGGGTGGCCTGGGCCAGGGCCGCCAGGATGCCGACGCTGTCCTGATCCGGTGCGTGCCCCACGGCGGCGAGTAGCTGGCGGAGTTTGGCGAGCACGTTCTGGAACAGCACCGTGGGCAGCGTCTGGTCTTCGGTGATGACGGCGCCGGTGCGCAGGAAGCCCGATCCGGGTCCGTTGTCGACCAATTGGACGGCCGAGACGGCGAACAGGTTGGACGGCACCACCCGCGCGGTCACGGTGTTCGGGATGCGTGCCGCGTAGCGCGGGTCGAGGTCGGCATGGACGACGTTGGGCTGTCCCTGTTCCGACGGTTGGACGCCGGAAACGGTACCGACGAGGACACCCCGGAATTTCACATCCGAGCGGGCGGGTAGGCCGTCGCCGATATTCACCATCTTGATGTCGACCCGCACCAGATTGTCCAGCAGGCCTTTGGATTTGGCGACCATGAGCGCTGCCGTCAGGGCCGCTATCACCGTGAAGCACAGGCCGACGACCGTGAGTTTCCTGTCGGTGGAGCCACGCGGTTCGTTGTCGAATGAGTTCGCCATGCCGTCAGCCGCCGAACCGTGCGCCGGAGACGACGCCCCAGAGGGCCATGGTGAGCAGCATGTTGACGACCATCACCGTGGTGACGCTCGCGCGCATGGCGTGACCGGCGGCAACGCCGACGCCGGCCGGACCGCCGGTTGCAAAGAATCCGTAGTAGCACTGGATGGTCGACGAGATGAAGACGAAGACAACGGCTTTGACCGTCGCGTAGATCACGTCACGGGAGTCGAGGAACATCGAGAAGTAGTGCAGATACGACCCCGAGGACTGTCCGGCCATGACGCTGACCAGCTGGCACGAGAGGTAGCACAGGGCGAGTGCGACGAGGAACAACGGAATGGCCGCGATGACCGATGCCGCCACCCGGGTACACACCAGATAGGGAACAGGGTTCATGGAAAGCGCGTCCATCGCGTCGATCTCGTCGTTGATCCGCATCGCACCCAGCTGTGCGGTGAACCGGCATCCGGCTTGAGCGATGAATGCCATGGCGATCATGACCGGCGCGAGTTCTCGTGTCGTGGCGAATGAGGAGACCAGTCCGGTGGCAGGGCCGAGGCCGAGCAGGTTCAGTGCGTTGAAGCCCTCGACAGCCACCAACGCGCCGGCGGTCAGGCCCAGGACCGCGGCGACATTGAGGGTGCCGCCACCGACGACGATCGAACCGTTGCCCCAGGTGATATCGGCAAGATGCCGCAGCATTTCGTGGCGGTAGCGAGACCACATGGCGGGTAGCGCAGCCAGTACCCGGCCGAAGAATTCGACGAGGTGCCCGGCTCGGGCGATGCCGCGGGCCACGCCGCGGCCGGCGTGTATGACCGGGCGAGTGCCCGGCGGCATGAGTGTCGATGGCGCGGCCATGCGTTACAGCGCCTGTTGTGGGAACACGAGCACGTACAGCTCACTCATCAGGACGTTGACGATCATCATCAGCAGAACCGCTTCGACCACTGCGGCGTTGACCGAGTTGGCCACGCCTGCGGGACCGCCGATGGTGGCCAAGCCTTTCTGGCAGCTGATCACGGCCACGATGACGCCGAACACCGTGGCCTTGACGATGGCCAGCGCCAGATCCCCGACGGTCGCGAATGACGAGAAGGTCGCGACGAAAGATCCGGGTGTGCCGTCCTGCAGGTACACGTTGAACAGGTAGCTCGCCACATAGCCGACGAAGCTGGTCACGCCGGTCAACAGCACGCCGATGACCACCAGCGCGACGAGCCGTGGGACGACCAGCCGCTGGATCGGCGACACGCCCATGACCTCCATCGCGGAAATCTCCTCGCGCATCGTGCGCGAGCCCAGGTCGGCGCAGACCGCCGAGCCGACGGCCGTGGCCAACAACAGCGACGCGACCAGCGGAGCGCCTTGACGTATCACCACCATTCCGGTGGCCGCGCCCGCCAGCGACGATGCGCCGACCTGGCCGGCAAGTAGCGCGAATTGGATCGACAGCGTCACGCTGATCGGAATCGTGACCAAAACCGTTGGCGTGAAGGCAGTCCCAGCCATGAACGCGGCCTGGTCGATGAACTCCCCGACGTGGAATCGGCCGCGCACGAGGTCGGCAATCAGATACCTGAACGCTTGCGCGCCCAGGAGTAACTGCCCCCCAACGGTATTGAGAGAGGCCAGGGGGTGTTCGCGCAGGTAGCGCTGCAACCACCGCATCAGCTCCCGGACGGCGTCGGGTCGGGACGCACACTGCGGTCCGATGTCGGCTCGATTACTCACCAGTGCACCTAGACGGTCGCTGCTTCGGGAGCCGAGTGTCGGGCCTCGTCCCGCCTGTCGTGGGCCGTCAGCCGGTACTGCTTCGCCGTCGGTAGGTGGAGCGCCGCGACCGCGACACCCGCGTTGAGGATCGAGGAGACGGCGGCCGCGAGCCAGAACACCGGGGTGGATGCCTGCCCTTGAATGGCAAGGAAATTCGGCCAGGTACAGGACAACACGTAGCCCAGGTACAGCATCCCGACGGCGAACGGCACGATCACCCAGCGCCAGCCTCGCAGGTGCGGCACCAACGCGGCCAGGGCGACGCCGATGACGGCGAACATCCCGGCGTTCTGGACCAGGCTCGGCAGGGGAACGCCGAAGATCGCAGCGTGGTTTCCGTAGTAGTTCATCACACCGAAGTGCACGCACAGCATCTCCATCGGCCCCTCGGTCAGGGACATCGCGGCGAACAAGGCAAGTGCCCTGGTGGCAGACAGCCCGGCGACCACGACCCGATAGCTGATGTAGGCGGTGACGCCGATCTGGACCCACGCGAAAACGACCATGAGTGCCATGGGTCGGCCCACCACGGTGAGCAGCTGGATGGGCAGGTCGTACGGGTACCACGTGGCCATGATGATGTCGTAGGTCGGTTCGACAGCGAAGGCGCCAAATGTCGCACCGCCCAGGATCAATAGCGTCAGCAACGGGCTACGGGTCCGCCATGCGTCGATGACCGCGTACACCAGCGTGGCGGCGGTGACGAGGGCCAGGCAGATGAGGAAGCCCCAGGCAAAAGGCTGGTTTGCGTGAAGATCGACCGGTGGTGGGATGACGCCGGGTCCGGCCGCGACGAGTTGCTGGTAAATGGAAGTCTCCTTGTCGGTGATGCCGCGGTCAGGCCCGGGCGGCCGGTACGGCGTTGGGAATCAACGAATTTCGAACCGATGCTGCCGAGCCTGCGGAGCGGTGGCTCTTGGCGGTATCGGTGTAGAGCGCCGCGACGGCGACGCCTCCGTTGAGGACGGTGGAGATGACTGCCGCGGTCCAGAACGGGACCGGCCCGAACTGGCCATGGATGGCGTAGAAGCTCGGCATCGTGCAGGCCACCACGTAGGCCATGAAAACCATTGGGGGAATGAAGGGAACAACCAACCAGGCCAACCCGTGCAGCTTGGGAACCAGCCAGGCCAGGACAACGCCGATGACGACGAACATGCCGGCGTTCTGGACCAGTGACGACAACGGGACGCCGAAGACCAGTGCGTGATTGCCGTAGTAACTCATGAATCCGAAATGCACGGCGGTCATTTCGATGACACCCTCACTGAGCGAGATGGCAGCCAGCGTCAACAGTATTCGCTTCACCGCGATACCGGACACGATCATCCGGTATCCGACGTAACATGCGACGGGTATCCCTGCGGCATAACCGATTACGACGAACCATGGGATGTGTCGGCCGAGGATGGTGGCGGCGATACCCGGCGTGTCCGCCGGGTACCACGTGGCCAGGATGATGTCTCCTGCCGGCTCGACGAAGAAGGGGAACAGCAGCGCTCCGCTGGCCAGCAGAAGCAGAAACAGCGGGTTCTTGTCGCGGCGCGTGATGATCGCCGCGCTGGTCACGGTCACGGCGAGACTGCCCGCGACGAGCCAGAGCACCACCCAGGCGGCGGTCTGGTTCACGTGTAGATCGGTGGGCGGAGGAAGAATTCCGGACTCGCCGGCGGCCAACATCAGCATGAATGGGCTTCCTTGGGCGGTAGAGGGTTACGGATACGCGACGGCGATCGCTGCCGACGGGCAGGTCAGGGCGGCACGGCGGGCCGGTTCGGTGTCTTTGTCACTGAGTGCCCGCGGGCCGTCCGGCAGCTCCCCGGCCAGCCGGACCGGTCCGGAGCCGTCGAGGACGAACAGTTCGGGCAGGATGCGGGTACATTGACCGGCCTCCAGACAGAGGTCGCGGTCTACGCGGACGGTGGCCATCACACCGGCTGCCGCACATCGCCGAGATCGGCGGGCTGACGGTGTCGCAGCCTGACGGGCAGGCCGCCCTCGATGGTGCAGGAGAAGGTGGAGGCGTGGGCCGGGCGCCATGCCGGGTCGATGTCCAGGTGGTATCGCTGGTGCAGCAGCGTCAGGATGAATATCGCGTTCATGTAACCCATTTGGGAACCGATGCACCGGTGGGGGCCGGCGCCGAACGGGATGTAAGCCAACGAGGGACGTGCCGAGGCGATCTCGGGGTCCATGAACCGGTTCGGATCGAACACATCGGGGCCTTGCCACCAGCGCCGATCCCGATGCAGGGCATAGACCGACACCCCGACGATGGTGCCCTTGGGAATCCGGTACCCACCGATTTCGCTGTCCCGCATGGTGATTCGTGGGTGGAAGGGGTGTCCCTGCATGCGTTGGCCCTCATCGAAGCAGGCCTTGACCCAGGTCAGGCGCTCCAGGTCGGCGTAGGTGGGCGCATTGCCCTCGAGTGCGTCGACTTCCTGGTAGAGGCGCTCCAGTGCCGCCGGATTGTCGCGCAGTAGTGCCAAGGTCCATGCGGTGGAGGCGACGACGGTTTCGTAGCCACCGCCGATCAGGATCATCAACTCGGCGAGGAGATCCTTTCGGCTCAGCGGATTGCCGTCCTCATCGCGCGCATCCAGCAGCACCTGCAACAGGTCGACCCCGTCGATGGGATTGGCCAACCGGCGTTCGATCTGTGCGTTGATCCATTTCCGGGTGCGGCGGTACGCCTTCCAGAGATTGTCGGGACCGCCGGGGCGGAGGTTGGGCGGCTTGTTCACCAGCATCGCGGCGCTCAACATTTTCATGGTGGTGCGGATGTCGACGTCGAGGTCGTGGATTTCGTCGTCGGTGACGGTGATGCCGAACATTGCTCGCATGAATGCCGGCATTGTCAGCCAGGCGATTTCGTGCTGCAGGTCTACTGTCCTGCCCTCGTCGGCCCAACGTGACCAGGGATCGATACGCCGGGTGAATTCGTCGACGATCGCCGGCGAGAGCCCGGACAGCGAGCTGTTGCGGAACATCGGGGTGATCAACCGGCGGCGCCGGCGGAACGGCTCGCCCTCCATGTAGGGAATCGAAGCGCCGATCATGGTGCGGGCCAGCGACTCGAACGGTCCGACCATGCTGAAGCCGCCGGTGTTGTCGGCCATGATCTGGCCGACGTGGTCAGGGTGATTGACGCACACCACGTCCATCCCGGGTAACGGCACCGAGAAGACATCGCCGTACTCCTCGGCGCATTTGCGCAGATAGCTGAACGGATCTCGCTGATACTCGGGAAGCACGCCGATGAACGCGCGCCCGCGCGGGCCGGGTGGGCGGTTCGAGGCGCGGCCGGACAGACTGAGCCGGATTTCGCGTATCGGGTTACGGCTGAAGTTCGCCAATTTGTTGGGCACTGTCGCTCCATCTGTTCCAGTGGTTGATTCGGTTGTCGGCGGCGTCATTCCGTGCGCGCCGGACGGGTCACCGTGCGGTGACCCGTGTCCACAACCGCACTGCCGGCGCCACGGCCGTGGCCGCGCGAATGCCGACTCGCTGGAGCCGTTCGCTGTGCACCAGTGAGCCGAGACCCACCAGCTGGGCGGCGCCGTAGAGCATGTCCCAGTCGGTGTCGATGTGGGTGATCTTGAAGTCGTCGGTCAGGGTGTACCGGTCGATGCCGATGAAGTTGAGGCACTGCCCGGTGCCACGCAGTTTGACGTCCAGCCCGGGTACGACGGTCTCGCCGCTCATGCGGCCGATGCCACGCCACGGGACGGTGATGCGCCACTGACCGTCGAAGTAGTCGGCATAAGGCAGGGAGCGGATGGTGCCGTCCTGCGGGTAGAAGGCGAAGTCGGGGAACACCTCGAAGCTGGCCTGGCAGTTGTCGATGGTGAATTGCCGGCCTTCCTTGTTCACCTGGAAGGTGGAGCTGTCGATGTAGCTGCAGTCGTCGGCGATGCAGTAGTCGATCTTCTTGATGTCCTGCTCGGCCCACGCGTCGAACCAGATGTGCGCGAAATCGGTCAAACCCTGTGCGGGAAGCCCGCGTTCGATGGCGAGCTGTTCTTGCCGGGCGACGCGCTCCCAGAATTGCGGCAGCAGTGCCTGATACTTGGCGTGCTCGGGGGAGGGTCCCAGTTCACTGATTTTGGCCATGACGACACCTTTCGGTTTGTGGACAGCAGTTGGTTGTCTGGTTTCAGCGGGCGAAGATCTGCACCGGAAGTCCGCCGGCAAGCCCGGTGGATACGCGCGCCACGTGCCGTGGGCGCCAGCCGTTGCGGATCTGAAAGGTGTAGCGCTGCAGGATCGTTCCGAGCACCAGGGTGCCCTCGATGTACGCCATCCTGGTGCCCATGCACTTGCGCGGCCCGATACTGAAGGGCAGGAATGCGTTTCGGTTGATCTTGTCGGTGAGGAAGCGATCTGGATTGAACCGATCGGGTTCGTTCCAGAACCGTGGATCACGTTGTAACGCGTATTGCGTGATGACGACCTGGGATCCCTTCGGGATGAAATACCCACCGATTTCGTCGTCCACGACGGCGGTGCGAAGGTTGGCGGGAGCCGCCTGGAAGCGCTGGGCTTCGTCGAAGCAGGCCCGGAGATACTTCAGGTTTTCCAGGTCGGCGTATTCCAGCCGCTTGCCGCCGAGCTCGTCGACCTCTGCATACGCTTTGCCCAGCGCCTGGGGATGGCGACACAGCAGCGCGATCGTCCATGCCAGCGCGGCGGCTGTGGTCTCGAACCCGGCAAAAACCAGCCCGGCGGCTTCGGAGCGGCGCCGGCGCAGTTGCTGGGCCGGGCAGCCGTCGAACTCGAGACCGAGCAGGGTGTCGACGAGATCTGGGTCCTGGTTCGCCGGGCACTGCGCGCGGTCCGCGATGAAACGGTCCAGCATGCCGAACAGGTTCTGCTTGTGCCGTTCGCCGCTGCGGGACAACGGATTCGGCACCCAACGCGGCAGGAAATGAAAGCCGACACGGCTGATCACGTAGGTGCCGTAGCGGCGGGCGCCCTCGACCGCCTCGTCGATTTCGTCAGCGGGCAGCTCGATCTTGAACATCGACCGCATCAACCCGTCCATCACGACGGCGCCGAGTTCGTGTTCGAGGTTGACCTCGCGTCCCGAGGCCACGTGCTGGGACCACACGTCGAGTCGGTCGCTGATCCCCTCCATCATCAACGGCGTCGCGGCGGCCAGCGCCTTCTCCCCGAAGTACGGGTTGAAGGCAGTGCGGACCTTCTTCCATTCCGCGCCTTCGAGGAGCGGCAAAGCGACAGGCTCCCCGGAAACCAGTTCGATCGTTGCCTCGTGCTTGGTGTAGCGATCGTGGTGCCGGGTGAAGACGTGGTCGACGAAGTCGGGGTGGTTGATCAGCGTGATGGTGAATTCGGGCCGCTGTGACGTGTTGAGACGCACGATGTCGCCATAGCGCGCTGCGAATTTGGGCAGCACGACATATGGCAGCCGAGCGGGGTCGCCCGCGCACGAGGCTGCGAGTTTCAGTGCGTCCAGCCGGGATACCGACGGCGGCAGTTTCCGCTCAGTGCTCTGCGATGTTGCGGCGCATACGCCGGCCGCAAGCTCGTTGGCCACACCTGACTCCCATCCGGGACGCCGTCGTCCGCGTTGATCTGTGAATCACTGAATCACAGATCGATCATTGATTCAATATCTTGTTCGGAAATCGGTCGTCTAACATCAGCTGCATGGCAGACCTGTCATCCCTTGCGGGTGTGCTCACCGGGGCAAACGCCCAGAACACGACCGCGGCGCAGGAGCGGATGCTGGATGCGGCGCGTGCGGAATTCATCGATCACGGCATTGCGCGTACCTCGGTGGCGACCATTGCCCAACGTGCCGGCGTGTCGCGGCCGACGCTCTACCGGCAGTGCGGGGACAAGGACCAGATTGTCGCCGCGGTGGTGCAGCGCGACGTCATCGACTTCTTCGCGCGGGCCAAAGTCGCTGTGGAGGCGCGCGGCTCTGTCGAGGAACGGGTCGTCGAAGTCGTGGTGATGGGCCTGCGCGAGTCGCGTGAGCACCCGCTCGTCAGGGCGCTCAAGGCGTATGAAACCAACTCGTTCACCGAGCGGCTCGTCGACATGAACACCCCGACCTACCGGGCCATGCTCGCGATCATCGCGCTCATGTTCGCCGACGACGAATATCGGGCACCTGTGCTGGAACGTGCGCTGGACATGGCGCTGCGCCTGCTCGCGACGCTGCTCATCTCACCGTCGACGTATGTGCCGACGGATACCGACGAGAATGCGCGTGCCTTCGCGAATCGCTACCTGGTGCCGATACTCCGCGCTTCGCGCTAGCCCGCTGCCGTCGCGGAAAGTCCCAGGGAGGCAACATGGCGCGGCGCCTGACCGACGGTCGTGTGGCCAGGGGCGGAAAGCTGGGCACGTTGGCGGCGAAGCAAGCCGTGCGGGGTGCCGGCGCGCGACTGTCGATGATCGGCAGATCAGAACAGGCGAAGGCCCTGTTGGCGGAGCAGGCCACGATGGACGCGGCGCAAAGTCTGGTGACCGTGCTCGGCGCCATGAAGGGCGCGGCGATGAAGGTGGGCCAGATGCTGTCGGTGATCGAACTCGACCTGGTTCCGGAGTCTCATCGTGAGGAGTTCCGCAGCAGGCTGGCAGCCCTGCGTGATCAAGCGCCCCGCGTGTCGTTCGGGACCATGCGCAAAGTTATCGAGTCCGACTTGGGCAGGCTTTCAACGGTTTTCGCCGAGTTCGACGAAGCACCTACCGCTGCGGCGTCGATCGGTCAGGTGTATCGGGCTCGGCTCCGCGACGGCCGTGACGTCGCGGTCAAGGTTAAGTATCCGGGCATCGACCAGGCCGTCCGCGCCGACATGCAGAATCTCGCGCTCATCATGAAACTGGTGCACACCGTGTTGCCCAGCGCGAATTCGGCGATGGTCGAGGAGATCGCGCGGAACTTCGAGAGTGAACTGGATTACCGGGCCGAGGCGCAGACGCAGCACCGGGTGGCGGCACAGTACCGTGGCCATCCGTTCATCGCGGTCCCTGACAGCGTGGTGGAACTTTGCACGCCGCACGTCCTGATCTCCGAGTACGTCGACGGTGTGGGTTTCGAGCAGATGCGGACCCTGCCGGACGGCGACCGGGACCGGATTGGTGAGCTGATCTACCGCTTCTACATCGGTTCGTTGTTCCAGCACAACGAATTCTGCGGTGATCCGCATCCCGGCAACATCCTGATGGCGCCTGACGGCCGGGTCGCGTTCATCGATTTCGGGCTCTACAACCGGATGGACCCCGCCAACGTGGCCTTCGAAAAGAATTGCCTGGTGGCTGCCGGCGAGTGGCGGGAACGCGATCTCTATCAGTTGATGGTCAACCGCGGCATCGTCGATGCCGGATCTGAGGTGACTCCTGAGGACTGCCTCGACTACGTCAGGGCGGCCAGCGAATGGCACCTCATCGACGAGGAGATCGACCTGACTCCTGAGTTGGCAACTGGCGCAGTTCTTTCGGCACTGGATCCGCGGCAGACGCAATTCGCCGACATGCGGCGACAGATAGCGCCACCCGAGCATGCCTTTTCGCGACGCGCCGACTTCCTGACCTTCGGCACGCTCGGACACCTGCGCTCCAGTAACAACTGGCACCGCATCGGGCGCGAGTGGTTCTACGACGAAGCGCCGTGCACCGACATCGGCACGGCGATTGCGCAGTGGGAGAGCCGGAGATAGCCGACTTATCGGCAAGGGTTCAGTTCGGTATACATTCACGAACACGTGTCACGTGGTGGTGCCGGCGTGCAAGCTGTGCCGTACGGTCGAGACGTGCCCACTGGCGGACCGTTTTTCGAGGACCTCAGGATAGGTCAGGTCTTCGACTGGGCGCCCGGCATGACGCTCACCGACGGCACCGCGGCGGTGCACCAGGCCATCCTCGGCGACCGCATGCGGCTGCCGCTGGATGCCGCACTGGCTGCCGCGGTCACCGGATCGCCGCGGGCATTGGTGCATCCGGCGCTCGTATGTGACGTCGCGATCGGCCAGTCGACCTTGGTAACTCGGCGGGTCAAGGCGAATCTGTTCTACCGCGGGTTGCGGTTCCACCGCTTCCCGCACATCGGTGACACCATCACCACCCGCACCGAAGTTGTTGGACTCAAACAGAATTCGACGAAGCCGGGCCGGCCGCGCACCGGACTGGCTGCCCTGCGCATGATCACCATCGACCAGGACGGCCGCACGGTGCTCGACTTCCACCGGTGCGCCATGCTGCCGCTGCGCGACGACACCGACGACACCGGCCACGCCGACGACCTCAGCACCATCGGCGCGGCCGTGCCCGGCCTCCCCGATCCGGCCGCGGGATGGAGCGCCGACGCGTGGCGGTCCGCGGTGCCCGGCTTGAATTTCGATCCGGACCTCGCCGGTGGGGTGTTCACCAGCACGGCGGACGTCGTCAGCAGCGCTCCGGAGCTGGCCCGGCTGACGCTCAATGTCGCTGCTACGCATCATGATTCGCGTGTGGCCGGCAAGCGCCTGGTGTACGGCGGGCACACCATCGGCCTGGCCCTGGCGCAGGCCACCCGACTCCTGCCGAACATCGTCACGGTCCTGGGCTGGGAGTCCTGCGACCACACCGGTCCGGTGCACGAGGGCGACACCCTCTACAGCGAGCTGCACGTGGAGGCCGCACACGAGGCGCCGGGCCGCGGCGGCACGCTGGACCTGCGGTCTGTGGTGTTCGCCGTCGACGCCGACGGCCCCGACCGGCAGGTACTGGACTGGCGGTTCAGCGTCCTGCAGTTCTGAGCATTGCCAGAATGGCGGCGTGAGCGCGTTGCGGTTGTCTGAGCTGGGCAGTGACCCCGAGTCGGTACTGCGGCTGGTCCGGTTCTTCGACGACCTCGACGCCACGGGCGCCGACGCGGTGCTGGAGGCGGCACAGGCCGTCGCCGGGTGTCCCGTCCGTGTGCGCTGGGATGGTTCCGAGCCGGAGGTCTGGTTGGAGCGAGACGCCCCGGCCCACCCCTTGGACGGCGTGCTGCTCGACCGGGTGCGGCACACGTTGGAAGCCGTCAGCGCCCGGGTGCCGCCCAGTTTCGGCGATCCGGCGCTGGTCGAGGTGGTGTTGTCGAGCCGGGAGCGCCCCGAGGACCGGGCGCGGGCGATCAGGCTGCTGGGGCTCGACGAGTCCCGCGAGGTCAGGGTGCTGGCGGTGTCGGCGCAGTCGTCGCCGGAAGCGCTGCGGGTCATCACGTCGGCACTGACCTCGGTGTCGGTGCGGACGGCGGACCTGGGTACCGCGACGGCCGTGGTGTGCCAGGGCCGGACCAACACCCGCGCGCTGTCCGACGAGCTGGACCAGGCGATCGTCACCGCGTTCCCGGCGCCGCTGCCGGCCGGTGCCGATCGGGGTCCGTGGGTCGGGCTCGGGGCGGCCGGCGGCGTGTTCGCGGCGCCGGCCTCGTGGGCGCAGGCGCTGCGGGCGCTGCGGTTCGCGTCGTCGACCGGTTTCGGGCGGCGCGCCGTCGCCTACGAGCGATTGAGCGCGCTGGAGCTGCTGGCCGAGCTGCCGCCCGAGGCCACGCGCGGCAGCCACGCCTTGACCCGACTCAACGAGATCGCGGCGACCCCGGCGGGGCGGCTGCAGGTCGAGACGGCCGAGGCGTTCTGCGTGTTCGGTTCGCTGCGGCGGACGGCCGAGGAACTGCACGTGCACCACAGCACGGTGGCCGCGCGGCTGGCGCACATCGAATCCCAGTTGGGGTGGGACATGGACGATCCACTGGATCGGTTCTCGGCGACGCTGGTGCTGATGATCCGGCGCATCGCGCTGTCGTCGGCGGAGCTGACGGACTGAACCGTGCGGTGAGTGTGCAGCTAGATCACCGTTTTCGGAGATCTGGCGCGCTGGCTGCACATTTGCGTGCAGCTCTCGCTCCGGCCGACGCTCGTCGGGAAATATGTGCACAAAACCCGACGCATGTCGGATGACCAGACCCGGCCAGGTTCGTGATGATTGCCACACCAAGCCTGAACCGTCACGCTCAGTCACAGACTCAAGGAGTACCCACATGGCCGTCATCGACCCCACCAAGACCTGGGAACTGGTGGAAGAACGCCTGTCGCGCACCACGAACGAGCGCCATCGCCAGGTCCTGGGCATCGTGCTCGAGCACATGAAGGCGGAGGCGGTGCCGGATATGGACCGGTTGATGGCCACGTTGTCGCCGAATCCGGACTACCACTTCTGGTACGCCAACACCGACATGGGACCGAAGACCACCGAAGGTGTGCGGGCCTACTACGAGGCGTTCGTGGCCAGCGGCGCCAATCATCTCGTCTTCGAGATCGATCGCCTCGCCGTCGACGATGATCTGGTGATGACCGAAGGCTGGATGAAGATGATCTACCCGGGTGCCGCCGCGCAGGCCATCGGCGTCGACGTCGACGACCCGAACGGCGATTACCTGCTGGTGTTCCGGCAGCTGATCAACTGGCCGATCGACGCCGACGGCCTGATCATCGGCGAGGACGCCTACCAGACCGGCCCGGTCAGCGTCACCAAGCTCGGCGTGGCAGACCTGCCGCAGGAGTACATCGACCAGAAGAACGCCGCCGCCGCCAATGCCTGAGCCCCGCGAGGACATCGCGTCCCTGCTGCTCGATCGCCTCGGCGACGAGCGGCTGGGGCTGCGTACCCGGGACCAGGACTGGACCTGGGACGAGGTGGTCCGGGAGTCCGCGGCCCGGGGTGCGCTGGCTGCTGAGCTCAGGGCTGACGGCCCGTTCCACATCGGCGTGCTGCTGGACAACGTGCCCGACTTCCTCTTCTGGCTGGGCGGCGCCGCCCTGTCCGGCGCGACGATCGTCGGCATCAACCCGACGCGCGGCAACCAGGAGCTGGCCGGCGAGGTCCGGCATGCGGACTGTCAGCTGATCATCACGGATTCGGCTGGGCGGGAACGGCTTTCGGGGCTCGACCTCGGCCTGACGTCCGACCGCATCCTCGTCGTCGACGACCCCGCCTATCAGGACGCGATTCGTGCACGAAAATCCGCGGCCGGCGCGGAAGATCGTGCACAAATCGCTCCTGCGGACGGTGTCGGCGCCGAAACGCTGATGCTGCTGCTGTTCACCTCCGGCACCACCGGGGCGTCGAAGGCCGTCAAGTGCAGCCAGGGCCGCCTGGCATGGATCGCCTATTCGGCGGTGGACAAGTTCCACCACGTCCGCGAGGACGTCGACTACTGCTGCATGCCGTTGTTCCACGGCAACGCCATCATGGCGCTGTGGGCGCCGGCGCTCGTCGTCGGCGCGACCGTCTGCCTGACGCCGAGCTTCTCGGCGTCCGGGTTCCTGCCCGACGTGCGGTATTTCGGCGCGACGTTCTTCACCTACGTGGGCAAAGCGCTCGGCTACCTGCTGGCCACCCCCGAACAGCCCGACGATGCCGACAACCAGCTCAACCGAGGGTTCGGCACGGAGGCGTCGCCGGAGGACCAGGCCTACTTCAAGCGCCGCTTCGGCGCGGAGCTGTACGAGGGGTACGGCTCCAGCGAGGGTGGCGGAGCTGTCATCCTCGACCCGAACCAGCCGGAGGGGGCGCTCGGCCGTCCCGCCCATCCGGGCGTGGCGATCGTCAACCCCGAAACCATGATCGAGTGTGTCCCAGCGGTTTTGGACCAGCATGGGCGCATCCTCAACCCGGACGAATCCGTCGGCGAGATCGTGGACAAGCTCGGCACCAAGAAGTTCGAGGGTTACTACAAGAACGACGCCGCTGATTCCGACCGCATCCGGGGCGGTTGGTACTGGACCGGCGACCTCGGGTACCTCGACGCGAACGGTTTCATCTACTTCGCCGGCCGGCGCGGCGACTGGATCCGCGTCGACGGCGAGAACACCTCGGCGCTGTCCATCGAGCGCGTGCTGCGGCGCCATCCCGAGGTGATCGCCGCCGGGGTGTACGCGGTGCCGGACCCCCGCTCGGGCGATCAGGTGATGGCGGCCATCGAGGTCGCCGATCCGATCCTGTTCGACGTCGACAAGTTTGTGCAGTACCTGAACGACCAGGACGACCTGGGCAAGAAGGGCACGCCGCGGTTCCTGCGGATCTCGGAATCGCTGCCGGTCACGGGCTCCAACAAGGTGCTCAAGCGCGAGCTCCAGGCAGACAAGTGGCACACCGACGAGCTGGTGTACCGCTGGGTGGGTAGGGGGGTACCGGTGTACGACCTCATGTCGGAAGATGCCAAGCGCGCGTTGGACGACGAGTTCACGCAGTACGGACGGCAGCGATACCTGTAGGGGAGTTTGGGCATGACGGACTGGGACGCGACGGTTGACGTGCTGGTGGCGGGATCTGGTGGCGGTGGCGTCACCGGCGCCTACACCGCCGCGCGCGAGGGACTCGAGGTGCTGCTCGTCGAGGCCACCGACAAGTTCGGCGGCACCACGGCCTACTCCGGCGGCGGTGGCGTGTGGTTCCCCTGCAACCCCGTGCTGCAGCGGGCCGGCACCGACGACACCATCGAGGACGCGCTGGAGTACTACCACGCCGTCGTCGGTGACCGGACGCCCCGCGAGCTGCAGGACACCTACGTCCGTGGGGGCGCGCCGTTGATGGAGTACCTGGAAGCCGACCCCAACATCAAGTTCGACATGCTGCCCTGGCCGGACTACTTCGGGAAGATGCCGAAAGCCCGGCTGGACGGTCAGCGGCACGTCGCGGCCCGTCCGCTGAAGATCGAAAAGGCCCCTGAATTCAAGGAATTGGTGCGTGGACCGCTCGACAACGACCGACTCGGCGTTCCGCAGCCCGACGACTATTTCATCGGCGGCCGGGCACTGATCGCCCGATTCCTGGTAGCGCTGAAGCAATACCCCTCGGCCGCAACGCAACTGGGCACCGCGCTGGTTGAGCTTGTCACGGAAGAGGGCAAGGTCGTGGGTGCCGTCGTCGAGACGGGCGGCGTCCGCAAGACCATCAAGACGCGCAAGGGTGTGCTGCTGGCGGCCGGCGGATTCGAAGGCAACGACGAGTTGCGGCACAAGTACGGTGTGCCCGGCGAAGCGCGAGACACCATGGGGCCCTGGGGAAATCTGGGCCAGGCGCATGAGGCGGGCATCGCCGTCGGCGCCGACACCGACCTGATGGAGCAGGCCTGGTGGTCGCCCGGCCTGACCCATCCCGACGGTCGCAGCGCGTTCGCGCTGTGGTTCACCGGCGGTATTTTCGTCGACCAGGACGGTAAGCGGTTCGTCAACGAGTCCGCGGCGTACGACCGCATCGGTCGCGTCGTCGTCGACCGGCTGGCCAAGGGCGAGATGACGCTGCCGTTCTGGATGATCTACGACGACACCGATAGCGGGGTGCCGCCGATCAAGGCCACCAATGTCTCGATGGTGGAGACCGAGAAGTACGTGGACGCCGGGCTGTGGCACACCGCGGACACCCTGGAGGAGCTGGCCGCCAAGATCGGCGTGCCGGCCGACCAGCTCGCCGCGACCGTCAAACAGTTCAACGAATACGCCGACGCCGGCTCGGACCCCGACTTCGGCCGCGGCGACGAGGCCTACGACCGCGCCTTTTCCGGCGGCGCCTGCCCGATGGTCCGCATCGACAAGGCGCCGTTCCATGCTGCCAGGTTCGGCATCTCGGACCTGGGCACCAAGGGCGGCCTGCGCACGGACACCACCGGCCAGGTGCTCGACACCGCCGGCAACCCGATCCCCGGGTTGTACGCAGCGGGCAACACGATGGCCGCGCCGAGTGGCTACGCCTACCCGGGTGGCGGCAACCCGATCGGCACCAGCATGGTGTTCTCCCACCTGGCGGTGCTGGATATGGTCAAACGAGAGGCTTCGTAAGAGTCCTGGTCCACAGAACTCGGCAAATTCGGAAGGGACGCAACATGTCTGAGGCTGAGGTCCGGCACATCGATGCGGGTGTGGAGATGACGCGGTTCGCGCGGGGCTGGCACTGCATCGGGTTGGCCGAGTCGTTCCGTGATGGCAAGCCGCATGCGGTGCAGGCATTCGGTACCAAGTTGGTGGTGTTCGCCGACTCCACCGGCGCGTTGAAGGTGCTGGACGGTTACTGCCGGCACATGGGTGGCGACCTGTCGCAGGGCACCGTCAAAGGCGATGCGGTGGCGTGCCCGTTCCATGACTGGCGCTGGGGTGGGGACGGCAAGTGCCAGCTGGTGCCCTATGCCAAGCGCACGCCGCGGCTGGCCCGCACCCGCGCCTGGCAGACCACCGAGGTCAACGGGCAGCTGCTGATCTGGCACGACCCGGAAGGTTCGACACCGGGCCCGGAGCTGACGCCGCCGACCATCGACGGTTACGCCGAAGGCCGGTGGTCGCCGTGGCAGTGGAACTCGCTGCTGATCGAGGGCTCGCACTGCCGGGAGATCGTCGACAACAACGTCGACATGGCGCACTTCTTCTACATCCACCACGCGTATCCGACGTACTTCAAGAACGTCATCGAGGGCCATACCGCGAGCCAGTTCATGGAGTCCAAGCCGCGCCCGGATTACGCGACGCGGGAGTTGTGGGACGGTACCTACCTGCGGTCGGAGGCGACGTATTTCGGGCCGGCGTACATGATCAACTGGCTGCACAACGATCTGGCGCCGAACTTCACCGTGGAGATCG
>Ga0209051_1000073_pt1 | contig 208874 bp, 199 predicted proteins | sample AraplaCvi_mMS_r2_2_FD_184286 | JGI IMG/M metagenome (GOLD analysis project Ga0209051, IMG submission 184286) | Arabidopsis root microbial communities from North Carolina, USA - plate scrape MF_Cvi_mMS_r2 (SPAdes) (version 2) | ecosystem: Host-associated > Plants > Roots > Endosphere | place...
CAAGGTCTGGACCTCGGGCCGCGAGGCCGGCATCGCGCAGATGGAGCAGTCCTTCGCGCGGCTGCGCACGCAGCGCATGGACCTGATGCAGGTGCACAACCTCGTCGACTGGCGCACGCACCTCGCCACGCTGCGCGGCTGGAAGGAGCAAGGCCGCGTGCGCTACATCGGCATCACGCACTACACGGCCTCGGCCTACGGTGAGGTGGAAGCGGTGCTGAAGGCCGAGAAGCTCGACTTCCTGCAGATCAACTACTCGCTCGACGCGCGCGAGGCCGAGCAGCGCCTGCTGCCGCTGGCGGCCGAGCGCGGCGTGGCGGTGATCGTCAACATGCCCTTCGGCGGCGGCGGGCTGCTGCGCCGGCTGCGCGACAGGCCGCTGCCCGCCTGGGCCGGCGAGATCGGCTGCACGAGCTGGGCGCAGGTGCTGCTGAAGTTCGTGCTGAGCCATCCGGCCGTGACCTGCGCCATACCGGGCACCAGCCGCCGCGAGCACATGGCGGACAACGCGGCGGCCGGCGCGGGCAGCTTTCCCGACGCGGCCTTCTGGCAGCGAGAAGCCGCCTCTATTCGAACTTGACGTTGTGCTCGCGCACGGTGGCGCCGAAGGCGTCGTACTGTGCGCGGAAGAACTCGGCGAACTTCGCGGGGCTCATGCCGTAGCCCTCGAAGCCCTGCTGCACCAGCTGCGCATGCACCTCGGGGCGCTTCAACGTGTTCTGCAGCTCCTGCGAGAGCCTGTCGGTGATCGCCTGCGGCAGCCCGGGCGGCCCGAAGAAGCCGGCCCATGGCGTGATGGTGAGCTTGCCCAGCCCCAGCTCGCCGCCCGTAGGCACGTCGGGCAACAGTGCGCTGCGCTGCGGCAGCAGCGTCACCAGCGCGCGGATGCGCCCTTCCTTCACGAAGCCCGGCGCCAGCGTGCCGGTGGTGAACATCATCTGGATCTGCCCGCCCAGCAGGTCGGTCATGGCCTGCATGTCGCCCTTGTAGCGCGCGTTGACCACCTTGCGGTCGCCCAGCAGCTGCAGCATCGCGAGCTCCGAGGCGCTGTTGCTCGACGCCGAGTTGAGCGCGCCGGGCTTCGAGGCCACCAGCGCGAGCAGCTCGTTCACGCTCTTCACCGGCAGGCTTGTTGGCACCACCAGGAACATCGAGAACTGACCGGCCGAGCTGATCGGCGTGAAGGCCTTGAAGGGGTCGTAGGGCGGCGTCGGCCGTAGCGTGGGTGCGGCCACCATCGCGGTATTGGTGCCCATCAGCAGCGTGTAGCCGTCGGGTTTGGCCGACGAGGTGGCCTGCGCGGCCAGCACGCCGTCGGCGCCGGGCCGGTTCTCCACGATCACCTGCTGGCCGAGCTGCTTGGCCAGCCCCTCCGCAATGATGCGCGTGAGCACGTCGGCGCCGCCGCCGGCCGCGAAGCCCACGATCAGTTTCAGCGGCTTGTTGGGAAACGCATCGGCGCTCCATGCCGCCGTTCCCGGCAATGCCGTGCCGGCGGCAAGGGCCGCCAGCGTGAATGTCCTGCGTCGCATGTTGAAGGCCCTCCGCTTCAAAAGAGATGGCGCACGCCGAATTCCCATCCGGTCGAGCGCTGCCCGGCCCCCGGCGCCACGCCGCCGCTGACCACGTAGCGCGCCTGCCCGCTGTTCATGAGCCGCGCGTAGGTGCCGTAGAGCGCGGTGCGCTTGGAGAGGTTGTGCACGTAGCCGATGCCGAACTGCCGCGCGTCGTCGCGGTTGCGCGGTATGCCGTTGGCGTTGCGCAGGCTCTCGTCGCTGCGGTCGTCGAGGTAGGCGTAGCTGATGCGGATGCGCCCCACCTCGAAGGCTGGAATGTGCGCGCCGATCTCGGCCGTGTTCTTGCGCACCGTGCCGGCCGCCAGCTTCACCGTCACCTTGTTGTAGAGAGCGAAGAACTTGGCAAAGCCCGCATCCCACGAGCCGCCGATGTTGGCGTGCGTGTAGTTGCCGATGGCGGCGGTGGCGTCGAAATGGGAGCGCGTGACTGCCGCCGCGATGTCGAACGCGCCCGAGGCGAAGCCGAAGCGCGCGCCGGCGAAGTTGCCATCGTGGCGGTTCGCCACGGTGGAATCGTTCTCGCCGGTGCCGGCCATCGCCATGCCGTAGAAACCGCCGAGGTTGGGCGGCAGCCAGTAGCTCACGGTGTTGCTGCCGGTGATGGCCGTGGGCAGCGGCCCGGTGCCCACGCCGGCAAAGGTGAGGTTGCCCGCGCGCGCCACGCCGTTGGCGTTGAAGGGGTCGAAGTAGATGCTGTTGTAGTGCGTGGGAATGAAGTCGTGGCCCAGCCGCACTTCGCCCAGCGTGTCCGACGAGAGGCTCACGAAGGACATGCGGTCGAAGGTGATCGGCCCCGCCGTGCCCGCGCCGCTCGTCCGGTTGTTGCTGTTGCTCGGGCGGCCGGTGCCGGTGTCGGGGTTCAGGCTGCCTTCGAGCCAGAAGCCCGCGCGCAGGCCGCCGCCCAGGTCTTCGGTGCCGCGAAAGCCCAGCCGGCTGGTGGAGAGCCCGCCGTTCGACAGCGCCTTCACCGAGCCGCCACCGACGCCGTTCGTGTACTGGATGCCGAGGTCCATCACGCCGAACACCGTGACGCTCGACTGCGCGTGCGCCACGCCGGTGCCGGCCAGTCCCAGCGCCGACCACATCAAGATTCTCTTCATGGTTTCTTGTCTCCTGCTTCTTCTCTTCGGTTGAAAAACTCGGAATACGCGCAGGGCTGCGCCACCGGGTGCGCTCGGGTGTGCGCACCGGTTGGCGAAGGCCAGGGGTGAAAAAGGTCTAGCTCGAGGGCTCGGGCCGCTCGGTGCGCACGAGCACGGCGCCCTTCGAGAGCGGCCCCACGTTGCGCCGGTACTGCTGCAGCCAGCCGGTGTCATGCGCCGGCGGCGGTGCCTGCCAGTCGTCGCGGCGCGCCTGCAGTTCGGCGTCTGTCAGTTCGATGTCGAGGCGGCGTGCATCGAGATCGATGGTGATGGTGTCGCCGTCGCGCACCAGCCCCAGCGGTCCGCCGAGCGCGGCCTCGGGCGACACCTCGGCCACCACCAGCCCCTTGCAGACCAGGCCCGAGAGATGGCCGTCGGTCAGCAGCGCCACCTGGTCGCCCAGCCCCGCGCCATCGACGGCGAAGACTACGCGCGACGCGCCGCCGCCCATGGCCGGGCCGCCGCAGGCACCGGCGCCGCGCATCACGACGACCTGCCCGGGCACGATCTCGCCCTTCTTCAGCGCAGCGATGGCGGCGTCCGAAGTCCAGAAGCACACGGCCGGGCCGGTGAAGCGCCGCACCTTGCGCTCGGCGATGCCGGTCTTGATGAGGCCCGACTCGGGCGCGAGGTTGCCGCGCAGCAGCACGATGGCCGGCAGCGGTGCCACCGGGCGACCGATGGGGCGGATCACCTCGGCGTCGGCCACTTCGGCATCGCGCAGGTTGTCGGCGACCGTGCCGCCGGTGACGGTGAGCGCGCCTGTGTCGAGCAGCGGCTCGAGCTGCTTCATCAGCGCGCGGCAGCCGCCCGCCGCCTCGAAGGCTTCGATGGAATCGGCACCGATGGGCCGCACGCCGGCCAGCACCGGCGTCTCGGGGCCCAGGCGCTCGAACATGCCGTACACGTCGACGCCGGTCTCGCCCTCGGTCGCCACCGCCTGCAGGTGCTTGGCGGTGTTGAGCGAGCCGCCGATGGAAAGCACCGCGCGCACCGCGTTGGCGAAGGCACCCCGCGTGAGGATGTCGCGCGGCTTCAGGTCGTCCCACACCATCTGCACGATGCGCGTGCCGGCCGCGCGCACGTCGGCCATCATCTTCGGGCTCAGCGCCGCCACGGGGGCGCTGCCGGGCAGCGCCATGCCGAGCGCCTCGCAGACGATGTGCATCGAGTTCGCCGTGCCCAGGCCCGAGCAAACGCCGGGGCCGCGAATGGCCTCGCGGCTCATGCCCACGAGTTCTTCCACCGGCAGGTTGCCAGTGACGGCATGCATCGCGCCGATGAACACCTCCTCGATGTCCATGTGGTGACCCTTGTACTCGCCGCTGGGCTGGTAGCCGCAGGGCACGAGCAGCGTCGGTATGTTCAGCCGCGCGGCCGCCATGAGCTGGCCCGGCACGGTCTTGTCGCACGAGGTGAGGCACACCATGCCGTCGAGCTGCGCGCCTTCGACGGCCACTTCGATGTCGTTGGTGACGAGGTCGCGCGCCGCCAGCATGTAGGCGCCGCGCGCGCCCGCGCCGGTGATGAAGTCGCTGGGTGCGGCCGTGCGGATCTCGAAGGGCACGGCGCCGGCCGCGCGGATGGCGTCCTTGATCTCGGCCGCGACGCGGTCGAGGTGGCTGAAGCAGGCGGCCAGCTCGGAGGAGCTGTTGACGATGGCGATCTTGGGCTTCTCGCAGTCCTCCTCCGGAATGCCGAGCGCGCGCCAGTGCGCGTTGCGCACCGACCAGAGGTAGGAGCCGCGCGGGAAGTTGCTGCGCAGGGGGCGGGTCATGGCTGGGCTCCCCTCTTCTTGGTGATCTCGATCACGCCGCGGTCGGCGTCCACGCGCACCCAGTCTCCGGTCTCGATGCATGCGAGCGGATCGCGCTCGAAGTCGGTCATCGAAGGCGCATGCGTGACCACCGCGCCCAGCGCCATCTTGGTCGTCATCTCGTTGAAGAGGAACGCAGCGGGCGCCGAGTTCATGAGCCGCGTCATGTGGAACATGGCCGACCAGCCCGAGGAGCCCTTGGCGCCGGGGAACACCAGCACCTTGCCCGCGAAGCTCCGGCCGCGCAGCTCGTGCCGCGTCTCGATGACGGTGCCGGTGCGCGGGTCGATGCCGCCCCAGCCCGAGATGCGGTCGCGCGTGACCAGCGCCTCGCCTTCCGCGATGCCGCCCACCACCTTGCGGCCGCGAATGACCAGAGGAACCATGTTGTGTGCGATCGCGCTCATGGTTTTGCTCCTTCCCCCTCTGGGGGAAGGTTGGGATGGGGGCTGGCAGAGCGCTCGATGGGTGCGCCGCATGCCCCCACCCCAGCCCTCCCCCATGAGGGGAGGGAGAAGGTCCGGAGAGCGAGCCTCATTGCATGCCTCCATTCCATCGCCCCGTGCAGGCTGCGTCGATGCATTCGGCGGTGCTGCCGAACCAGGCCTGCACGCCGAGGATGGCGGGCAGGTAATGGGCCTGCTTGGCCGAGTCGAGCGCCACGGTCTTCGTGCCCTTGGGCACGGCGCGGCTCATGGCGGAGCAGCTGTCGCCCATGATGATGCCGCCCGCGTCCTCGATGATCTTCGTGTAGCCGTTGCGGTCGGCCAGCGACTTGATGGCGCGCGGCGTGAAGATCCACAGTTCGCAGTCGGCGTGAACCTTGCGGCCCTCGATGAGTTGCGCGGCCTCCCAGATCTGCTCGATGGTGTAGTGCGGGCAACCAAGCATCACGTACTGCACCTCGGCGTCCTTGCCCGTGATGTTGATCTTCTCGTAGGTGGCGCGGCGCTCGGCCTCGCCGTAGCGCAGCACCTGCGCCGGCGCGCGTCCGCCGAGTGCCTGCTCAAGCGTGAGCGCCTCGGGCGTGACACCCGCGATGTGATACATCTCCACGCCGCCCGAAGACGATGCCGCCGCGCCGAAGTGCTTGAGCCTCGGCAGGTTCGGCACCCGCGATATGCCGCGCCGGCTGTGCACCACCGGCACGCGCTCCTGCACGTGTTCGCCGATGTAGTAGCCGAGCAGGCCCCAGTCCTGCACCGACTCGACCTCGATGTCGAGCTCGACCACGTGCGTGGCATGGCGGTTCTCGTCGAGGTGGTAGCCCCAGTACGGAATGCGCCCGGTCAGCATGGCCGCGCCGGTGCTCTCACGGCCTTCGGTGTTGGTGCGCGCGCCCAGCACCGAATTGCAATAGACCACCGCCGACGATTCCATCCACGCGCAGTGCTCGCCGCGCGTCGGAATGTTGCCCACCTGGTAGGGCGTGCAGGTGTTCATGATCTGCGCGCCGAGGCCGGCGGCGTGGCGTTCGCTCTTCTCGTAGAAGCGCACGATCTCCTCGCTCACGCCCATGCGTTCGGGTTGGCCGGGGTCGAAGCCCAGCTGAAGGTGGCTGGTGAAGACCTTGAACTTCGGTATCTCGACGGTTTCCTGGCTGTCGAGGCTGAATTCGGAGAACACCGCGTCCATGCCGCCGCCCTTGGCGAGCGCGAAGTCGCGCTGGAAGGGCGTGGTCGAGGTGATGGTGGCGCAGACGTTGCGCGTCTCGACCAGTCGCTCGGCGCCGAGGGCTTCGCCGTAGCGCACCAGCAGGTCCATCGCCTTCTGCACGGCCTGGCCGTCGCGCCCGTCGTACATGGCTTTTTCTTCATCGCTCAGGTGCATGACCTGTGTCTCCGTTCTTCTGTGTCGTGGGGAATGAACCCCGGCCGGGCCTGCTAGCCCGGCGAGGGTGTGGGTACGTGGCCGCCGATGTCGCGCGCGATGCTCAGCGCGATGTCGTGCAGGCGCGGCGCGAGTTCGTTGCGCAGCCGCTCCTCGCTGAAGACGAAGGCGGCGCCGCCGCCGTTGAGCGCCATCACCTCGCCGTCGGGCCCGATGAGCGGCACCGACACCGAGTTGATCTCGCGGTGGAACTCGCCGAGCGAGAGGCAGTAGCCCAGCCGCTTCGATTCGCCGATGGCGCGGTTCATGCCGGGCGCGATGCTGTCCCACTCGGGGCCGCGCAGAAGGCGCATCGAATCGATAAGCTGATTGCGCTGCGCCTCGGGCAGCGCCGAAAGGTAGGAGCGGCCGAGCGCGGAGTTGGCCAGCGGCGCGCGCGAGCCCACGTCGAGCCGCGCCGAGAGCATGGACGAGCGCGGGCGGCAGGCTTCGATCAGCACCATCTCCATGCCGTCGCGAATGGCCAGGTAGACCGATGCGCCGACTTCTTCCGCCATCGCCTGCATGCTGGGCCGCGCGGCGGCGCGCACGTCGAGGCTGCCGAGGAACACGCGCGACAGCGACACCACGCCCGGCCCGAGCATGAAGCGGTCGGGCGCCTGCGCCGGCTTGAGCATGCCCAGCGAGAGCAGCGTGGCGACCAGCCGGTTGACGGTGGCGCGAGGAATGCCGGTCATGCGCGCCAGGTCGGCATGGCCGAGCACCGGGCGGTCTTCGCTGAAGCAGCGCAGCACGGAGATGCCGCGCTCCAGCGCGCTCACGGTGTCGGAGCGCTCGCCGCGCGCGTCGGCCGGCTCGGCGGCGGACAGGGAACTGTCGTTTTTTTCAGTGGACATGGAGGAATCCTTCGCAAGACTCTCCAATGTAGAGGCTCGCGAATGCAGAGCTGCCGGGTTCATGGCCTTGCATGTGCGTCAGGCGCCGGCCTCGGCCGTGGCCAGCGGCGCAGCGTCCTGCCCCGCCTCGGCACGCAGGTACACGCCCTGCTCCAGCAGGCCGGACTGCAGCGCGCCCACGTCGATGAAGCGCGGCGCGATGCCGCCGCGCGAGGCCAGCGCTGCCGCCACGCCAGCGGCCTGGCCGGTGATCCAGCACTGCGGAATCTCGCGCATGAAGCCGTGCGAGTTGCGGTCGCACGAGATGTGGCGCCCGCAGGCCAGCAGGCCGTCGAGCTGCTTCGGCACCAGCGCGCCGTAGGGAATGGAGATGTTCGGGAACTTCGGCGATACGGCGGGCGACACGCCGATCTCGTCGGCCAGCGGCACGCCGTCAGGCCACTGGCTGCGCAGCACCGAGCCCACGCCGCTCAGGCGCCGCGCATGGCGCACGCCGATCTGCGGCGCGCTCAGCATCAGGTAGGCGTTCTCGAAGCCCGGCGCATGGGCGCGAAAGTAGTCGAGGTGCGCGGCCATGGCGCGGTGCGAGCGCACTTCCACGGCGGTGAGGTCGTCCACGTCGAGCGCCGAATAGCCCGACTGGCGCGGCCCCATGAAAAGCGCCACGTCGTTGCGCCAGGAGACGAAGGGCCGCTCGAACAGGCCGCACTGCTCGCGCCCGCCGGCCATGAAGGCGGTGAAGGCCTCGGGCTTGCCGGCCTTGAACTCGATCCAGCGGTTCATGTCCACGCCGCCGAAGAGCCAGGAGGTGTTCATGCAGTGATGCACGTCGGCCTCCTCGATGTCGTTCACGTACTCGGCGCCGGCGCGGGCGAACAGGTCGCCGTCGCCGGTGGCGTCGACCACCACGTCGGCCATGATGGCCATGCGGCCTTCCTTGCTCTCGAACACCACGCCCTTCACCGCGCCGTCCTGCACGATGGGAATGGCGGCCCACGAGTGGTAGATGAGCTTGACCTTGCGCTCCAGCACGATTTCCTGCGAGAGCAGCTTCAGCCGCTCGGGGTCGATGGTGGGCGACCAGGTGACGACGCCGTGGTAGGCGGCGGTGCGCTGCGACCAGTGCGCGGCCTTGGCGGCGTCCTGCGAGCCCCAGTCCTCGCGCACGGGGCCGGCGATGGCGTCGGCCGGCAGGCGGTCGAACAGCTCTTCGGCGAAGCCGCGGATCACCAGCTTGCCTTCCCAGTCGGTCATGCGGTCGATCCAGATGACCAGGCCACCGGTGGAAAGGCCGCCCAGGTGGTTGTAGCGCTCCAGCAGCGCCACGTCGGCGCCCGCACGAGCGGCGGCGGCCGCCGCCGCGGTGCCCGAGGGGCCGCCGCCCACCACCAGCACGCCGCAGCGGTGATAGACCGGGATGCTCTTGCCGGGCTCGGCCCAGCTGCCGTGGTCAGGCCGCTTGACGCGGCTGTCGCGGTCGAAGATGTCGGAGGACAGGATGCGCTCGTCGGTACGGACGACAGTTTTCATGAATGCGTTCTCGGCTTGGCTTGTTTCGTCGTATTTTGATTTCACTTTCCATTTTGTCAAACTCAAAGAGTCGATATTTGGGGTATTCCCTAACAAATATGGATTTTTATGGATTTCAAGATCAATATTGAAAAAGCAATCCAACGGAGACAACGATGAGAAAACTTCACGGCACCCGCCGTGCCTTCGGCTCGGCCCTCAGCGCCGCGGCCCTGCTGGGCCTCGCGCCATTGGCGCTGGCGCAGGACTTTCCGGTGCGGGGCAAGCCCATCCGCATCGTCGTGGGCTTCACGGCCGGCGGCGGCACCGACGCGCAGGCGCGCATCGTTGCGCAGAAGCTCGGCGAGGTGCTCGACACCAGCGTGATCGTGGACAACAAGCCCGGCGCCAGCACCATGCTGGCGGCCAACGAGGTGTCGCGCGCCCAGCCCGACGGCTACACGCTGCTGTACGCGCCCTCGTCCACCATGGCGCAGAACCCGCACACCTTCGCGCAGGTGCCCTACGACCCGTTCAAGGACTTCACCGCCATCTCGATGGGCGGGCGCGGGCCGCTGGTGCTGTCGCTGAGCACCACCGTGCCGGTGAACAACGTGAAGGAACTGGTGGCCTACGTGAAGGCGCACCCGGGCAAGGTGAGCTACGCCTCCTTCGGCGCGGGCACCTCCTCGCACATCTACGGCGAGGCCTTCGTGAAGAAGACCGGCATCGACGCGGTGCACATCCCGTACAAGGGCGGCTCCGACGCGGCGAAGGACCTGATCGGCGGGCGCGTGCAGTACATGTTCGACTCGGCCTCCTCGGCCATCATCACCGCCTCCTCCGGCAAGGTGAAGATCCTCGCGGTGGCGGCCAATGCGCGCATTGCCGCGCTGCCCGACGTGCCCACCTTCGCCGAGCAGGGCTATGCCGGGCTCGACCTGCCGAGCTGGCTGGGCTTCTACGGGCCGGCGCGCATGCCGGCGCCGGTGGTCGAGAAGCTCAACACCGCGCTGGCGAAGGTGCTGGCGATGCCGCAGGTGCGCGAGTTCTACCGCAGCGGCGGCTACGAGGCCGGCTCCACCACGCCGGCGGAGTTCGCCAGCATCACGCGCTCGACCTACGACAGCTGGGGCGCGATGGTGCAGCAGGTGGGGTTTGTCAAGCAATGAACGACAGGCCCACCTCTCTTCGCCGCCGCCGCGTTGCCGCCTGGCTCGCGCTCGGCGCGGCCGTGCCTCCGCTGCTTGCGCATGCCGCCGCGCCCTTTCCGGAGAAGGGCCGTACCATCCGCATCGTGCTGGGCCTGGCGGCCGGCGGCGCCTCGGACGCGCAGGCGCGCTTCGTCGCCAACAAGCTCGCCGAGGTGCTGCAGACGCCGGTGATCGTGGAAAACCGGCCGGGTGCGAGCTTCATCCTCGCGACGGAGGAAGTGATCCGCGCCGCGCCCGACGGCTACACCTTCATGTACGCGCCCTCCTCCGTGGTGGCGCAGAACCCGCAGACGCTGGCGCAGGTGCGCTACGACCCGTTCAAGGACCTGACGCCCATCTCGCTCGGCGCGCGCGGCCCGCTGGTGCTGACCGTGCACGCGAGCGTGCCGGCGCGCACGGTGCAGGAGCTGGTGGCGTACATCAAGGCCAACCCGGGGAAGATGAGCTACGCCTCCTTCGGCACCGGCACCTCCTCGCACATCTACGGCGAGGCCTTCGCGCGGCAGGCCGGGCTGGACGTGGTGCACGTGCCGTACAAGGGCGGCGCCGACGCCGCCAAGGACTTCCTCGCGGGCCGCGTGCAGTACTACTTCGACGCGGCGCCCAACGCGATCCAGAACACGGCCACCGGCAAGGTCCGCATGCTGGCCGTGGCGGCGCCGCGCCGCAGCCCGATGCTGCCGGACGTGCCGACGATGACCGAGCAAGGCGTAAGCGGCGTCGACATGGCGAGCTGGCTCGGCTTCTACGGCCCGGCACGCATGCCGGCGCCGGTGGTGGAGAAGCTCAACGCCGCACTGGCGCAGGTGCTGGCCATGCCGGCCACGCGCGACTTCTTCCGACAAGGCGCCTACGAGGCGGAATCGTCGACCCCGCAGCAGCTGGCCGACCTGACGCGCACAACCTACGACCAATGGGCCGAGACCATCCGCAAGCTGGGCCTCACGAAGCAATAGCGCCCGCGGTCAGTCGAGCGAAATGAAAGAGATCTTCGGGCTGATCGCCAAGATCTGGCAGCCTCTTGACCGGTCGGGCTGCCACACCGACATTTTCCGACACGGGAAACAACAGTGTGTGCCACATGACTGCTCTTACTCTTCACTACCATCCGCTTTCGTCCTACTGCCACAAGGTACTCATCGCGCTCGACGAGCTGGGTATCGAGGCAGAAAAGCGCCTGTTGAATCTGGGCGATCCGGCAGAGCGCTCGGCGTTCCTGGCCTTGTGGCCCACGGGCAAGATGCCCCTGCTGATCGATCAGGGGCGGCCCATTCCCGAGACGAGCATCATCATCGAGCACTTGCAGCGCCACCACGCCAACCCCGGCCGGGCGCTCATCCCGCATGATCCGGACGCGGCGCTACAGGTGCGCCTGTGGGACCGCCTCTTCGACCTGTACGTGATGACACCCATGCAGGCTTTCACCGCCAACCTGCTGCGACCGGAAGGTGAGCGCGATGCGCTCGGCGTGGCTCGGACGCGAGAAGGCCTGTCGTCGGCCTATGCGTTGATCGACAACCACCTTGAAGGGCGAACCTGGGTGGCCGACGATGCATTCACCATGGCCGATTGTGCCGCCGCACCGGCCTTGTTCTATGCCGTGACCTATGTGCCCATAGCGCCGCAACAGGGACGCCTGGCCTCCTACTTCGATCGCTTGATGGAACATCCATCGGTAGCGCGCACCATTGACGAAGCGCGGCCCTATTTCAAGTTCTACCCGGGGCGCAACGGCTTGTCTCGTCGATTCTTTGACCCGGAAACCATCTAGGGGATGAAACTCGCCCCAGGCTTCGTGCACTTCGTGTCGCTTTTCCAGAACCTCTGGGTCAGCCGAAGAACGCCAGCAACCGTGCGTTGACCTCGTCGGCGCGCTCGTACTGCGCCCAGTGGCCGGCGCCGTCGATCACCACGCCTTCGCGCGCCGGTCCTTCGACGGCAAGCTGCGCCACCAGCGGGCGCGGATCGGCGGTGACGTCGAACTCGCCCCACAGCAGCAGCGTCGGCACGCCCAAAGTGCCCAGCGCCTGCTGCAGCCCGCCCGACTGCGACACCTCCTTGCTACGAAAGCGCGTGCCGTGGCAGGAGATGTCGTGGATCTCGAAGGCCAGCGCATCGATGGCGGACTTCTCGTGCAGCATCAGCGCGCCCAGGTTGTGTAGCAGCGCGGCGCGTTCGGCTTCGCGGTCGGGGGCGGCGCGCCAGTTGATCATCTGCGCCGTCATGCGCCGCAGCGTGCCGTGGCCGCCGCTGCCGATCAGCGCGAAGCGGCGCACTGCCCCGCGCCCGGCCCCGAAGCGCGCGGCCGTCAGCCCGCCGAAGGAGAAGCCGCCGAGGTCGATGACGCTGCCCGCGCCGACGAGCTGGTCGAGCGTGCCGCCAAGCGCAGCGAGCAGCGGCTGCAGCGGGTCTTCGCCGGGCGCCACGCGGGGCAGCGCGTCGGATTCGTTGAAGCCCGGCATGTCGGGCAGCCACAGCGTGCGGCCGGCCGAGAGCGCCTCGGCGTTGCGCAGCCAGTGCATCCAGCTGCCGTGGCCGCCGTGCAGCAGCACCAGCGGGGGCTTCGTCGTGTCGGTGCCGAAGCGGCGCCAGCGCACGCGCACGCCCTCGTGCACCGGGTCGTGGAGGGTGGAGAGCGCGTCGACGCGCGCGATGAGGTCGCGTGCCCCGGTCCGTGGTGTCGTCATGGCAGCATCCGTTGGAGTTCGGCCTCGCCATCGAGGAACTGGTGCTTGAGCGCACCCAGCACGTGCAGCCCGAAGAGCACGTACAGCACATAGCCCGCCCAGGCGTGCACACCGCCCAGCACGGTGTGCCAGGTTTCCTTCACGGCAGGCTCGATGGCCATGATCCAGCCGATGCGCGGCCATTCGAACAGGCCGAAGAGCTGCATCGGGTGGGTGGCCGCGTCCTTCCAGGCCGAGTCGTGCATCCAGCCCGACAGCGGCAGCAAAATCATCAGCAGGTACAGCGCGCCATGGGCCGCATGCGCCGCGAACCGTTCGAGCGCACCGTACGAGCCCGGCATGGGTGGCGGCTTGTGCGTGGCGCGCCAGAGGAGCCGCAGGATCACAAGGCCCAGCACGGTGATGCCGATCGACTTGTGGGTGTCGACGGCCGGGCGCACCCAGTCGTCGGGGTAGTGGTCGACCAGCAGGATCAGGACGATGTTGGCGATCATGAGCACCGCGACCAGCCAGTGCAGCACGATGGCGGTTCGGGTGTAGCGGGTTTGTGCGAGCATGCGGGGAATTTTCGGGCGTGAGGCGACTCAGTCGAAGGCGCGTGCGATTGTCCCGGCTTTGCCCGGGATTTTCGAAACCGCAGGCCGAGTTTTTGCGTATCGACGAACGACCGACTGTCGCCCCGGGGCACCTTCACTTGAACGATTCTCTCCAACGCGCCTTCGCGGCCGCATCGCCGCGCCTGTCGCCCCCCAATACTCCGCTGCGAAGCTGGCTCATCCATGGCGGCGTGCTCGTGCTGTGGGCGCTGCTCTTCGCCATGGCCTTCAAGTTCGGCAACGTCGCCTCATGGTCTGTGGGCGTGGCCTATGTGCTGTACGACACGGTGCTGCTGCTGTTCGTGGCGTGGATGACGCTGCCGATCCTGCGGCCGCGTCCCCTGCCCGCTGTCACATCCGCGACCCGGCGCAACACGCTGGGCGTGATCGTCGCCTCGCACAACGAGGCGGCCGTGCTGCCTGTGACGCTGGCCGCCCTGCTCGGCCAGACCGACGTGCCCGACCGCATCGTGATCGCCGACGACGGCTCGACCGACGGCACGGCCGAGCTGCTGACCACGCACTACGGGCTCGTCGCGCCGGCCCCGGGCGAACTGAGCGCGCCCAGCGCCACGCATCCTTCTCTCTACTGGCTGCGCCTGCCGCACGGCGGCAAGGCGGTCGCGCTGAACGCGGCCATCCTGTGTATCGACACCGACACCGTGCTCACGGTCGATGGCGACACGCTGCTCGACACGCAGGCCATCGGCGCCGTGCGCCGGGCGTTCTCCGAAGAGCCCAACCTCGTGGCTGCCACCGGCGTCATCATCCCGGTGTGCAGCCGCACACTGGCCGGCCGCTGCTTCCAGTGGTTCCAGACCTACGAGTACATCCGCAACTTCCTCTCGCGCTATGCGTGGATGCGCGTCAACGGCCTGCTGCTGATCTCGGGCGCCTTCGCCGGCTTTCGCACCGACGCGGTGCGCGCCGTGGGCGGCTTCGACACCGACTGCCTGGTGGAAGACTACGAACTCATCCACCGCCTTCATCGCCACGCCCAGGCCCACGGCCTGCCGTGGACGGTGCGCGTGCTGGGCGACGCGCAGGCCCACACCGATGCGCCCAGCAGCACGGGCGCCTTCCTGCGCCAGCGCCGCCGCTGGTTCGGCGGCTTCCTGCAGACGCAGTTCTGGTACCGCGCCATGGTCGGCGACCGGCGCTATGGCTGGCTCGGCGTCGCGATGCTGCCGGTGAAGGCCATCGACACCTTGCAGCCGCTCTACGGCCTTGCGGCCTTCGGGCTGCTGCTGGTGTACCTGGTGCGCGGCAACTTCGGCGTGCTCGCGCCGGTGGCCGGCGTGATCGGCGCGAAGATCGTGCTCGACCTCGTCTTCCACCTGTGGTCGGTGTTCCTGTACCGGCGCTGGATCGGCCACGGCAGCGAAGCCAACATGGTGCAGGCTTTCCTGGCCGCACTGGTCGAGCCCTTCACCTTCCAGATCCTGCGCCACACGGGGGCGGCCTGGGGCTGGTGGATGTTCCTGACCGGGCGCGGCACCTGGGGCCGGCAGACGCGCGTCGGGCTGGTGGACGCCGAGGGTGTGCGGCGGGGCTGAAGCCTCAATCGAAGTTCAGGATCACCTTCATGGACTGCGACCGGTCGGCCGCCAACGCGAAGGCCCGCGCCGAATCGCGGTAGGACAAGGTCGCGGAGATCAGCGGCTTCACGTCGACCAGGCCCTTGTTGAGCAGCTCGACCGCCACCGCGAACTCTTCGTGGAAACGGAACGCCCCGCGCAGGTCGAACTCCTTGGCCACGATGGTGTTGATCGGCAGTGTCATGTCGCCTCCCAAACCCAGTTGCACGATGATGCCGCGCGGCCGCAGCGCGTCGAAGGCGCCGACCAGCGCGCGGGCATTGCCGCTCGCTTCGAACAGCACATCGAAACTGCCCTTGTTCGCTGTGAAGCGCGCCAGACCGTCCGGAGTCTCGGCCACGTTGACGACTTCATCCGCGCCGACCTTGAGCGCCTTGCCCAGCGTGTGCGCGCCGACGTCGGTCGCGACGATGTGGCCCGCCCCCGCACGTCGCGCCGCGATGATCGCCAGCGCACCGATCGGCCCGCAGCCCGTGACCAGCACGCGCTTGCCGAGCAGCGACCCGGCGCGCCTCACTGCGTGCAGCGCCACCGCGAAAGGCTCGGCCATCGAACCCTCGGCATCGCTGAGCGAATCGGCCAGCCGGTGCGCCTGGTGCGTGTCGACCACGATCTGCTGGCGAAAGGCACCCTGCACATGCGGCGTGCGCATCGCGCTGCCGTAGTAGCGCATGTCCAGGCAGTGGTTCTGCAGGCCCTGCTGGCAGTACGTGCAGAGGCCGCACGGACGGCTCGGGCTGATCGCGATGCGTTCGCCCGGCTTGAAGTCCGTGACCCCGGCGCCGACCGCCTCGATCACGCCCGCCACCTCGTGACCGAGCACCATCGGCTCCTTGATGCGGATGGCACCGAAGCCGCCGTGCTGGTAGTAGTGCAGGTCCGACCCGCAGATGCCGCCGCAGCGCACGCGCACCTGCAGTTGGCCGGCACCCAACTCGGCGGTTTCGAACTCCTCGACGCGCAGATCGCCCGGGGCATGAATGACGAGAGCTTCCATGGTGATGGCCCTTTATTTCTTGAGATCTACGCTGTCGAGCAGCGACTTGAAGTAGACGGACTGGCTGTTCATGAAGGCCTGGAACTGCTCACCCTCCATATAGGCCGGCTGCAGGTTGGCCCTGAGCAGCGCATCGCGGAATGCCGAGTCTTCAGCCGCCTTGCGGGTGACATCCCGCAGGTACTTCACGACATCGGGTGGCGTCTTCAACGGCACGCCCAGACCGCGCCAGGTGCCGATGACAAGATCAACGCCCTTCTCCTTGAACGTCGGAACCTTTTCGTAGGGTGCCGGCAGTTGGCGCTCTGCCAACGCGGCCAGTACGCGCACCTTGCCCGCTGCGACGTGCGAGCCGATCTCGGCCGGGCTCACCATGATTGCATCCACGTGCCCTCCGACCAGCGCACCCACGCTCGGTGCCGCACCCTGGAACGGAACGTGGTTGAAGCGCACCCGTGTCTTCTGCTCGACGGCAGCCGCCGCCAGGTGCCAGATGGTGCCGGTACCCGCATTGCCCATCGACACCGCGCCCTCCTGCTTGCGCGCGGCGGCCAGCAGGTCGTCGATGGACTTGTACGGCGACTCGGCACGCACGGCGATCACGCCCGGGTCGCCGTTGAGCCGCGCGATCGGAATGAAGTCGGCGGTCGTCACCTTCGTCATGTTGAGGTGGGGAATGATCGCCAGCTCCGAAATGAGCACGCCAATCTTGTAGCCGTCGGCCGGCGCGCGCTGCGCCTCGGTCATGCCGATGCCGCCGCCCGCGCCGGGCTTGTTGACGACGATCAGAGGCTGCGGCACGCTTTTCTTCACCGCATCGGCGAAGAGCCGGGCCATCACGTCGGTGCCGCCGCCGGCCGAGGAAGGCACGATCACCTCGATCGGCCGCGTGGGGTAGTCCGCTGCATGCACAACAGGCAAGGTCAGCAGCATGCCCGCGAAAGTCGCGGCGGCTGCGCAGGCAAGACGAAAGCGCTTCATGGATGTCTCCTTTTTTTGGGTAATCGTCAGAGCACGGACACCATGCCGCCATCGACATAGATGATCTGCCCGCTCACGTAGTTGGATGCGTCTGACGCGAGGAAGATGGCGGTGCCGATTAGTTCCTCGGGCTTGCCCCAGCGCCCGGCCGGGGTGCGCCCCTTGACCCAGGCGTCGAAGCTCGGGTTGTCGATGAGCGCCTGGTTCATGTCGGTCAGCATGTAGCCCGGTCCGATGGCGTTGGCCTGGATGTTGTGGGCCGCCCACTCGGCGGTCATGGCGCGGGTCAGCATCTTGATGCCGCCCTTGGCGACCGTGTAGGGCGCCACCGTGGCGCGCGCCAGTTCGCTGGTGAGCGAGCCGATGTTGATCACCTTGCCCCGGCCGCGCGGAATCATCCGCCTGGCCGCCTCGCGCCCGACGACGAAGGCGCTGGTGAGGTTGGTCTCGATCACGCGGCGCCAGTCTTCGGTGGCCAGCTCGACCATCGGCTTGCGGTACTGCACGCCGGCGTTGTTGACCAGGATGTCGACGGCAATGCCGGCCGCATCGAGCTTGGCGAAGGCCGCGACGACCGCGGCTTCATCGCACACGTCGAATGCATGGGCATCGACGGTGTAGCCCTTGTCACGCAAGGCGGCGGCCGAGGCCTCGAGCCGGGCGGCGTCGACGCCGTTGAGCACCAGGCGCGCGCCCGCGGCCGCAAGGCCATCCGCAATGGCAAGGCCGAGCCCGCGCGAGGAGCCGGTGACGAGTGCGGTCTTGCCCGCGAGGCTGAAGAGTTGGGTGGACATGATGGATTTCCTCAGGGGGTTTGCAATGTGCCGTCGACCAGGCGCGTCTGCGTCCAGGTGGTCACGACGTTCTCGCAGGGGTACTTGCGCGCCTCGGCCTCGTCGATATCGACGCCGAGGCCCGGCTTGTCGTTGGCGTAGACGTAGCCCGCCTTGAATTCGGGCAACCCGGGGAACACGTCCAGCAGCGCGCCGGGCGGGCCCTTCAGGTCCTGGATCACGAAGTTGGGCGGCTGCACGCCCGACCATTCCTGCACACCGAAATTGCGCGCGGCCAGGTCGATGTGGATGTTGGCCGCATGCGCGACCGGCGACATGTCGCCGGGCCCGTGCCAGGCCGTCTTCACGCCGAACTGCTCGGCAAAGAGCTGCAGCTTGCGCCCGGGTGTGATGCCGCCGATCTGGCTCAGGTGGACGCGGATGAAGTCGATGAGCCGCTCGGTGATGAGCGTCTTCCACTCATAAGGGTTGTTGAAGAGCTCGCCCTGTGCCAGCGGAATCCGCGTCTTCTCGCGCAACTGGCGCAGCCACTTGCCCTCTTCCAGCGGAATAGCGTCTTCCAGGAAGAACAGCTCGAAGCGTTCCATCTCGCAGGCAAACCTGATCGCCTCGATCGGGCTCAGGCGCTCGTGCACGTCGTGGCAGAGCGCCACGTCGAAACCCACCTTGTCGCGGATGCCCTCGAAGAGCTTGAGCGTGTCGCGCATGTAGCTTCGGCTGTCGAGGTAGACGCCATCGGGCGCACCGCGCGGCGCGCTTGCGGGCGCGGCGCCGAAGCCGCCACCGCCGTAGCCGCCGCTCTGGCAGCGGATGTGGGTGATGCCCTGCGCCATGTAGCCCTGGATGTTGTCGCAGAGTTCGGCCAGGTCGCGGCCATCGGCATGCCGGTAGATCGGCACGCCTTCGCGCACCTTGCCGCCGAACAACTGGTAGACCGGCATGCCGGCCATCTTTCCCTTGATGTCCCACAGCGCCATGTCGACGCCCGAGATCGCGTTGTTCTCGGCCGGCCCGTTGCGCCAGTAGGCGTTCTGGTGCATGAGCTGCCAGAGTTCTTCGATCGCGCTCACGTCGCGCCCGACCAGCAGCGGCTTGAGATACTGCTCGACCAGGCATTGAACGACGAGGTGACGGTAGGCGAAGGTCGCGCATCCGAGGCCGTACAGGCCGGGCTGGTTGGTCTCGACCTTCACGACCACGAGGTTGATGCCCTCGGGCGCCGTGAGGATGACCTTCACGTCGGAGATGAGTGTTGCCATGTTTCGGGTTCGTCAGTGCTGGGTGGAAAAGCCCGGGGCCGCATGCGGCGCCTCGGTGGGCAGAGGGATGTCGTTCGAGATGCGCCGGCCCGACTCGGCCGAGAACAGCACGGCCTGCGTCAGGTCGAGCGAGACACGCACCTCGTCGCCGGCCTGCAGCGTGCTGTAGCCCGCCTGCGTGACCATGATCTCGTCACCCACGCCGTCGTCACGGTCGTGCGCGGTGCGGGCCGTGTCGAGGCGAACGGTCACGATCGATTCGGCCCCCACGTGCTCGACCAGCGCCACGGTGCCGGCCATGCCGGGTTGCGCCGGATCGGTGCCGATGGCGAGCGCGTTGGGCCGCACGCCCACCAGCACTTCCGCGCCGCTGCTGGCGCCGCGAACGCCCAGGTGCGCCGGCAGCGGCATCCGCAGCTCGCCGATGGCCAGCCGGCCGCCGTCGATGCGCGCGTGCACCAGGTTCATGGCCGGCGTGCCGATGAAGCGCGCCACGAAGGTGTTGGCGGGGTTGGTGTAGATCTCGCGCGGAGTGCCGATCTGCTGCGCCTCGCCGGCATGCATCAGCACGATGCGCGTGCCCATGGTCATGGCTTCGATCTGGTCGTGTGTGACGTAGACGAAGGTGCCGCCCAGGTCGCGGTGCAGTTTGATGATCTCGGCGCGCATCGACGAGCGCAGCTTGGCGTCGAGGTTCGACAGCGGCTCGTCCATCAGGAACACCTCGGGCTGGCGCACCATGGCGCGGCCCAGCGCCACGCGCTGGCGCTGCCCGCCCGAGAGCGTGCGCGGGTGGCGGTCCATCATCTCGGTGAGCGACAGGATCTTCGCGGTGCGATCGACCAGTTCCCGGACTTCGGGCGAGCTTTCGATCCGGCGCTTGGCCAAATGCCCCAGAACCGGTATGTGAAACCACCACCGGAACTTGCGCATGATCAGCGGGAAGGTGATGTTGCGCCGCACCGTCATGTGCGGATAGAGCGCATACGACTGGAACACGAAGGCCATGTCGCGCGCGCTGGGCGGCAGCGTGTCGACGCGCCGCTGGCCGAGATGGATCTCGCCGCCGCTGACGGTTTCAAGACCCGCCAGCATGCGCAGCAGCGTCGACTTGCCGCAGCCCGAGGGGCCCAGCAGCACCAGGAATTCGCCGGCGGGCACATCGACGTGGATGTTGCCCAGCACCGTCTTTGCGCCGAAGGTCTTGGTGACGTTTTTCAGGGAGATGGATGACACGATGCGATCCTTGCGTTCCGTCAGCCCTTGACGCTGCCGGCGGTCATGCCGGCAACGACATAGCGCTGCACGAGGAGATAGAAGAAGACGGCGGGCAGCGTGTACATCAGCCCGATGGCCATCACCGAATGCAGCGGCGTGCTGAGTTCGCCGACGAAGCCGGCCAGCCCTACCGACGCGGTGTGCAGCTCGGGCGCGCTGACCAGCGTCTGCGCGAACACGTACTCGTTCCAGCCGTGGAAAAAGGCGATCACCGCGGTGGCCGCGAGCGTCGGCGCAATGAGCGGAATCACGACGATGAACACCGTGCCCAGCCGCGAGCAGCCGTCGATGCTGGCGGCCTCCTCGATGTCGATCGGCACGCCGTCGATGGCGCCTTTCAATATCCAGGTGATCACCGGCACCGTGAAGGCGGTGTTCACCAGGATCAGGCCGGTGAGCGTGTTCAGCAGCGAGAGCTGCCCGAAGATCGCGTACAGCGGCACCACCAGCATCGCCTCGGGCAGCATCTGCGTGACGAAGAGCGCGAGCCCCACGATGGCAATGCCGGCGAACTTGAAGCGCGACAGCGCATACGCCGGCAACACCGCGAGCGCCAGGCTCAGCACCGTGGTGCCGACCGCCACGATGGCGCTGTTGAGCAGCCAGGTGCCGACGTCGGTGCTTGTGAACACGTCGCGGAACACATGCCACTGCGCCAGGCCCGGCAGCAGGTGCGGCGAGGTCGAGAACAGATCGGCCGACGACGTGGTCGAGGTGACCAGCATCCAGTAGATCGGAAAGGCCGTGACGCCCAGCATGCCGAGGATCACGATCATCAGCAGCGCCTGGCGCCAGGCGAGGGTTGTGGTCGTTGTTTTCATCAGTGCCCCGCCGCGCGCTCGGCGCGCACCGTCAGCCGGAAATAGACCACCGTGACGACGAGCGCCAGCGACAGGCCGACCATGCCGACCGCGGCGGCCTCGCCCAGTTCGCGGTAGGTGAAGGCCCGCCGGTACAGCTCGATGACGAGCGTGTTGGTGGAGCCGATGGGGCCGCCCTGCGTCATGAGCCAGATCAGGTCGAAGCGGCGCAGCGACCAGATCGTGATGAACAGCGTCAGCAGCATCACGGTAGGCCGGATGGCGGGCCACACGACCGCGCCGAACACGCTCAGGCGGTCGGCGCCGTCGATGATCGCCGCCTCGCGCAGGTCGCTCGACACGCCCTGCAGCGCCGAGAGGATCACCACCGAGGTGAAGGGAAAGATCTGCCACACGGTGGTGAGCAGCACCGCGGGCAATGCTCGCGAGGGGTTGTCGAGCCAGCCTTCCATGCCCGACGACAGGCCGAGGAACTGGAAGACGTGCTGCAGCACGCCGTACTGCCCGTTGAACATCCAGATGAAGATCAACGCGACCGCGACCGGCGGCGCCGCCCACGGAATGGTGATGAGCGAACGCGCGATGCCGCGCCCGCGAAACGGCATGTTGAGCAGCAGCGCCGTCCCCAGGCCGATGCCGATCGCGAACACCACGCAGGCCACCGTGTAGACCCCGGTAATCACCAGCACCTGGGCGAACTCGGGCTGGCCGAACAGGTCCGTGTAGTTGCGCAACCCCACCCAGCCGTGCTGGCTTGGCGACAGCAGCGAAGTCTGCGTGAAGCTCAGGTACAGCTCCTGCACCAGTGGATAGGCCTGAAAGACCAGCAAGTACAGCATGACGGGCGCGCAGAACAGGTAGGGCGCCCACCCCACCCCGCCCGAGGCGGCTTGCTTGTTGATGGCCATTCGGCAGTTCCGGGCCGCTTACTTGCGCAGCACGCGGGCGCTGACGAGGCGCTGGGCGTCGTCCATGGCCTTCTGCGGATCGGCACCGCCCTGCAGCACGCGCAGCACCTGCTCCAGGATCACCTGCTGGATCTCGGGCGTGCGCGCCTCGAAGCCCTGCACCAGCTGCGGCACGCTGTGCGGCGCCTGGTCGTCGTACACCTTGAGCCATGGCTTGGCCTTGAGCTCTTCGGGCGTACGCTCGACCACCGTGGCGACGCTGGCCGCACCGAGGATGGCCTGCAGTTCCTTCTGGTTCTCGGGCTGCATCATCCACTTCATGAAGGTGACGGCAGCAGCCTTGTGCTTCGTGTTGGCGTTGATGGCCAGCGGCGCGAGGATCAGGCCCTGCGCGCGGGTCGGGAACGGCGACGGCGCGGCACCCAGCGGCAGGTCGGGGGCCTGCTGGTTGAAGATGCCGGCCACGCCGCCGTTGTCGATCTCCATCGCCAGCTTCTTTTCCCAGAACATGCGGCGATAGGTGGCTGCGTCAGCGCCCTTGGGCGTGGCGCCCAGGTCGTACATCTTCTTGTAGGCGACCACACCCTCCACCACCTTGGCGCTGTTGATGGTGAGGTTGCCCTTGTCGTCGCTCCAGCGCCCGCCGAAGCCGTAGACGAAATTGCACAGGTCCTGCCAGAAGCCATTGCTCTCGGCCATGGTGGCGCGGTAGGCGAAGCCGAACACGTTGTCGCCGGTGGCGGCCTTGGCGGCGCCCAGGAACTCGTCGAACGTGGCCGGCGGCTTGCCGCCCTTGAGCAGTTGCGGGTTATAGATCAGCTGGTAGTTGCTGATCTCGAACGGCACGCCGTAGCGCTTGCCGCCGATCACCAGGTATTTGTTGGGGTCGGTCAGCCGGTAGTCGCCCGGCTTGATGTCGCCGTCGATGGCCACGATGCGCTGCGCCTGCGCGGCGGCGTAGTAGTCGATCAGGTCGAAGCGGATGAGATCGGGCCCGGCGCCGCCGCCCATCTGTGTGAACACGGTCTTGGCGAGCGTGGAAAAAGGCAGCGCGAGCGGCTGCACTTCAATGGCGGTCTGGCTCTTGTTGAACTTGTCGACCCACTGCTTGAGCTTGTCGCCACGCCCCGATTCCGCAAAGGTCGCCCCGGCGAAGCTCAGTGTTTCCTTGGCTTGTGCGCGGGCGGCGCCGGGCAATGCGAACGCGAACACGGCTGCGGCCGCCAGAGCGACAGCGCTGGCGGAAAGGCGAGGAAGGCTCGAGAGTTTCTTCATGCAGGTCTCCAGGAGGCAGCTCAGTGGCCGCGAGTTCTTCGGTGAAAGGTGCGCAAGAATATCGTGATATTTCACGATATTTATTCGTGATTACCCTGCCTTCCCTCAGAGGAGGAGGATGCACCGTCTTCATTGGAGATTGGGCGTTCAGCCCTGTGATTTCGCTTGCATATCAGATATGCTGAGGCCTCGAAACAAGGAATTTCCATGGCAACCCGTTCCCCTGCCAGGCCCAAGCTGGTTTCCGTCGACACCGCAGCGCCGGGCACCTTGCACAAGAGCCCCGCCAACCAGTCGGATCAGGCCTACGAGCGCATCGAAGAACTGCTGATCTGCTGCAAGCTGGCGCCCGGCCGCTTCCTGGCCACGCACGAGTTGCAAGCCATGGTCGGCTACGGCCGCACGCCGGTGCACCAGGCGCTCAATCGCCTGGCAGCCGACACGCTGGTGCAGATCACGCCGCGGCACGGCATCCGCATCGCCCCCATCGACCTCACGCGCGACCGCCTGCTGCTGCGGCTGCGCCGGGACATGGAGCGCTTTGTCATCCGGCTCGCCACCGAGCGCTCAGGCGCGTCGGAGCGCAACCGCATGCAGCACATCAAGCGGCAACTCGTCGAGCACGGCGCGAACATGACGATCGAGCAGTTCAACGTGGCCGACCGCCTGATCGACCAGCTCTTCCTGGCAGCTGCGCAGGAGCCTTTCGTGGAAGGCACGCTGCGGCCGCTGCACACGATCTTTCGCCGCATCGGCTGGATCTATCACATGCATGCACCGGAGAAGGTCGATCTGCAGGGCACCATCGATGGGCACATTGCGGTGATCGAGGCCGTGGCCAACGGCGACGTCGATGCCGCCATTGCCGCGTCGGATGGCCTGATGGATTTCGTCGACAGCATGTTCGAAGTGCTCGAGCGCGACGTGGCGCCGAACACGCTCGACTGCAGCCTCAATGGCGACGACAGCTATCTGGCGCTGGGCGCCTCCAGCCCGGTCGGCTGAGTCCCGATCAAGCGCCGAAACGGAAGCTCGACACCACCAGGCCGCCCATGAAGGCATCCTCGTGGTACACGCGCTCGCCGGCCTCGCCCTCTGCCGCACCGACGGCCACCATCAGCGGAATCAGGTGCTCTTCACGCGGATGCGCCATGCGCGCCGCCGGAGCTGAAGCCCAGTCGATCAGTTGGGCGCTGCGCCCGGCCGGCGCGCCCTGCACCACCGCTTCGTCGAGCCAGTCGTCGAAAGCCTTCGACACGCCGTGCGCCTGCGGCCCGAAGTTGCGCAGGTTGTGATAACTCAGGCCGCTGCCGACGATGAGCACGTTCTCGTCGCGCAGCGGTGCGAGCGCGCGGCCCAGCGCCAGGTGCTCGGCCGGATCGAGCCCGCGGCGCAGCGACAGCTGCACCACCGGTACGTCGGCCTTCGGGTACATCGCGGCCATCGGCGAGAACATGCCGTGGTCGTAGCCGCGCTCGGGGTCGATCTGCGCCGGCAGGCCCGCCGCGGCGATCAGCGACTGCACGCGCTGCGCGAGTTCGGGCGAACCGGGCGAGTCGTAGTGCACTTCGTAGGTGTGCGCCGGAAAGCCGCCGTAGTCGTAGATCATCGGCGGCTTCGGGTTGCCCTGCACCGTGAAGACGGGCGCTTCCCAGTGTGCCGACACCATGAGGATGGCGCTGGGCGTGCGGCCGATCTGGCGCGGCATGTCGGCCAGCGAGGCGGCGAGCTGGTCGTAGGTCGGGCCCATTTCCTTCTTCATCCAGGGCCAGGGGCCGCCGCCGTGCGAGATGAAGTAGGTGGGCAGGCGCGATGAAGCGCTGGCGTTGTCGTGGGTCAAGTCGATGCTCCTTGAAGGCGTTGCATCGACTGTAGACATTTCCTGCGAGGAAATCGACAGGCTGCGATGCATCGAATCAGTTCTCCACAGGAAAGATTGCCATGGACCGGATGACCAGCCTGCGTGTGTTCCGCGAAGTCGTCGAGGCCGGCAGCTTCGTGGCCGCGGCCGAGCGGCTGGGCCTGTCGCCGCCGATGGCCAGCAAGCACGTGGCACAGCTCGAGAAGTCGCTCGGCGCGCGGCTGCTGCATCGCTCCAGCCGCCACCTGAGCCTGACCGAGGCCGGCACCGCCTGGTACGAGCAGAGCCGACGCGCCCTCGACCTGCTCGATGCGGCCCAAGCCGCCATCGGCCAGGCCCACGACGCGCCGCGCGGCCAGCTCAAGGTGAGCGCGCCCGTGTGGTGCGCCACGCCGCGCTTCGCACGGGTGCTGGCCGACTATCGCGAGAAATACCCCGAGGTGCTGGTCGACATGCATCTGGAGAACCGCAAGGTCGATCTCGCCGCCGACGGCTACGACCTGGCCTTGCGCGCCACGCAGGAGCCCTCGCCCGCGCTGATCGCCCGGCCGCTGTGCCGCGTGCCTTTCTACCTCGCGGGCACGCCGGCCTGTCTGGAGCGCATGGGCGGCGCTCCCGCCTTGCCGGCCGATCTGGCGAAGCTCGGCGCCATCGTGCCGAGCTACGTCAACCTGGAGAACCTCGCGCTCAAGGGACCGGGCGGGCGGATGTTTGCGCTGCGGCTCACGCCGGCCCTGCGCTCCGACGACACCACGCTCACGCTGCACGCGGTGCGCGCGGACATGGGCATCGCCTTCATGCCGCTGTGGCTAATCGACGAGGACATCGCGCAGGGCCGGCTGGTGCGGCTGCTGCCGGAGTTCGAAGCCGAGCCCGTCACGCTGTTCGCGGTGTACACGAGCCGGCAGTACATGTCGCCCAAGCTGCGTACTTTCATCGACTTCCTGGGCGAGCGGCTCGGCAGGGACGCGCCGCGGAGCGCACCTTTGCGGGGCAAGGTCATGCATGCGCGGCTAAAGTCCTGAGTTCTCCGGGAGACTGTTTCCTTGTTCCGCCTCTTCGAAAAACTCCTTCACCCCTACCCCGCCGCCGAACCTGCGTTGCCGCCGCAGGGCTTCGTGGCCTTTCTCTGGGCCTGCACGCACGGCGTGCGCGGCAAGATCGCTGCGATGGCCGCGCTCACTGCCGCCATGTCGATCTTCGAGGCGGCGCTGTTCGCAATCCTCGGGCGCATCGTCGACTGGCTCGGCGGGCTCGAGCCTTCGCGCCTCTGGGTAGAACGCGGCACCACGCTCATGTGGCTTGCCGCGTTCCTGGTGATCAGCATCGGCGTGGTCGCGCTGCAGACCATCGTGAAGCACCAGACGCTCGCGGTGAACCTGCCGATGCGCCTGCGCTGGAACTTCCACCGCCTGATGCTGGGCCAGAGCATGGCCTTCTACCAGGACGAGTTCGCCGGCCGCATCACGGCCAAGGTGATGCAGACCGCACTGGCTGTGCGCGACACCATCTTCGTACTGGCCGACGTACTGGTGGCCATGGGCGTGTACGTGGCCACCATGATCCTGCTGGTGGGCGTGCTCGACGCGCAACTGGCATGGCCCTTCCTGATCTGGCTGGCGCTGTACATCGCCTCGCTGGCCTACTTCGTGCCGCGCCTGGGCAAGATCGGCAAGGCGCAAGCCGACGCCCGCGCGCTCATGACAGGCCGCGTGACCGACGCCTACACCAACATCGCGACCGTCAAGCTGTTCTCGCACACGCAGCGCGAGGCCGGCTTCGCGCGCGACGCGATGCGCGAATTCATGCACACGGGCTACGGCCAGATGCGCCTCGTGAGCGCCTTCGAGATCGTCAACCACACGCTGAGCATGGGTCTCACGGCCGGCATGGCGGGCATGGCGCTGTGGCTGTGGTCGCACGGCGCGGTCGGCGTGGGTGCGGTGGCTGCGGCCACGGCGATGGCGCTGCGGCTGCAGGGCATGTCGCACTGGATCATGTGGGAGATGACCAGCCTGTTCGAGAACATCGGCACGGTGCAGGACGGCATGAAGACGCTGTCGCGACCGCGCACCGTGCTCGACGCAGCTGACGCCGGCACGCTGGAGGTGCCGCGCGGCGAGGTGCGCTTCGAGCACGCGAGCTTCCGCTATGCCGATGCAGGCCGCCGCGTGATCGACGACCTGAACCTCGTGGTGAAGCCTGGCGAGAAGATCGGCCTGGTGGGCCGTTCGGGCGCCGGCAAGTCGACGCTGGTGAACCTGCTGCTGCGCTTCCACGACCTGGAGAGCGGCCGCATCCTGATCGACGGGCAGGATGTCGCGCACGTCACGCAGGACTCGCTGCGCAGCCACATCGGCATGGTCACGCAGGACACCTCGCTGATGCACCGCTCGGTGGCCGACAACATCGCCTACGGGCGGCCCGACGCCACGCACAGACAGATCGAGGCGGCGGCGAAGCGGGCCGAGGCGCACGAATTCATCCAGACGCTCGGCGACGCAACCGGACGGCGCGGCTACGAGGCGCACGTCGGCGAGCGCGGCGTGAAGCTCTCGGGCGGCCAGCGCCAGCGCGTGGCCATTGCGCGCGTGATGCTGAAGGACGCGCCGATCCTGCTGCTCGACGAAGCCACCAGCGCGCTCGACTCCGAGGTCGAGGCCGCCATCCAGCAAAGCCTCTACGCGCTGATGGAAGGCAAGACCGTGATCGCGATCGCGCACCGGCTGTCGACCATCGCGGCCATGGACCGCCTGATCGTGCTCGACGAAGGCCGCGTGGTGGAAGAAGGCGACCACCGCACGCTGATGGCGCAGGGCGGGCTGTATGCACGGCTGTGGGCGCACCAGAGCGGTGGCTTCCTGGGCGACAACCTCGAGGAAGACGAGGCGATGCGCGCCTGACCGGCACCGGTTGCGCCTGCAAACAATCGTCACAAATGAGGCGAGCCGCCACGAGCCCCCGGGGAAATCTCCGGGCGGCGCTTCCCCCGCGCCTACAGCACACGCCGCCCCCTGCCGACAGTGGTGCCACGCGGGCGGCGCAATGCTGGACTCGTCTCAACACAGAGGAGTCCTCGCGTGAATTCCATCATTTACATCGTTGGTCTGATCGTGGTGGTCGTAGCCGTGCTTTCGTTCTTCGGCCTTCGCTGAGACCGGGCACGCGCCATTGCCTCCCGCGAGATGCAGAACGGGGCCGCTTGCGGCCCCGTTTCCTTCGTGGCCGTCCCTGATGCGCCGGGCATAATTCGCGCGCCCCCGCACCCAGCGGGGCGATGACCGATTGGCTGCGAAGGGACCCTGTTGACCAACACCGCGCTGCGCGAAACTGCTTTTCCGGACGCGGTGATCACCGAGGCCATCCGATGGACCGAGCAGACCGGTCCGCTCGACGATGCGCAAGCCCTGCGCACCGCAGCCTCGCACACAGCCGATGCCCACGAGCAGATCGTCGAACGCGCACTCCGGCTCGGCGAACGCATCGGCCTTCAGGCTGAACTCGCACGCACCCGTCATTGGGCACCCTGGGTGCTGCTCGCGCTGGTGGCGCTGATCGTCATGGCCGGCCTCGGGCTGGCGGGCAACGTGGTCGGCGGCGGCGAGCGCCACATCAACGTGATCGTCGCGCTCGCGAGCCTGCTGGGCCTGCATGCGCTCACGCTGCTGCTCTGGCTCGTGGGCCTGTGGGTGCCCTTCGTTTCCTTCAATACTGCATCGCTCGGCTGGATCTGGCTGTCGCTCACAGCCCGCGTGGCCGGCGGCAGGCGCGGCCAGGCGCCGCTGCTGGTGCGCGCCGCCACCGGGTTGCTGTCCCGCGCCAAGCTGCTGCCGTGGGCCTTCGGGCTCGTGAGCCACTGCATCTGGTCGCTGTCGTTCGCCGTGGTGCTGGCCGCGATGCTGTTCGCGCTTGCGTTTCGCAGCTACACGCTGAGCTGGGAGACGACGATCCTCGAGCCGGCCTTCTTCGTGCGGGCCGTGCAGGCGCTGGGCTGGGCGCCGGCGCAGCTCGGCTTTCCCGTGCCCGATGCCGCCGCCGTGCTGGCCGCGGCACCCGGTGCCGCAAACGCTGGCGGCCAGCGCGCCTGGGCGCTGTGGCTTACCGGCTGCATCGTGGTCTACGGCCTGCTGCCGCGCGTGGCGCTCGTGCTGTGGAGCGCGGCCGTGTGGCGCAGCCGCCGCAAGGCGTTGCAGCCCGACTGGAGCGAGCCCTACTACCGCAAGCTGCTGGCCCGCTTCGCCGCGATGGCCCCGGCGGCCATCGTCGATGCCGACCCGGGCCGCACGCGCGGTGCGCTGCCCACGGGCCTGCCGGCCTCGGAACTGCATGACGCGCTCTTCGTCGTCGGCTTCGAACTGCCGCCCGACATGCCCTGGCCCCCAACCGCCCTGCCCGCCGGCATCGCGACGCAGGTGCAGCGCATCGACGGCAGCGCCCCTGCGCGCCGCGCCCTGCTCGACCAGTTGGCCCACGTCCATCCGCGTACCGTGCTGCTGGTCTGCCACGCCGCATCGAGCCCCGACCGCGGCACCGAGCGCTTCCTGCGCGAGTTGCTCGCGCATTGCGGCGAGTGCCGCATCTGGCTGGCCGATGCGCCCCATGCCGGCGCCACGCAGCGCTGGCTCGACTGGCTGCGCGACACCGGGCTGGAGCGCGTAACCGCCAGCGACCGCCTCGACGCCTCCTTGCAGGACAGGGTCGCCGCACCATGACGCCGCAGCCACCCATCCGCATCGCCGTTGTTGGCCACACCAACGCGGGCAAGACCTCGCTGCTGCGCACGCTCACGCGCCGAGTCGGCTTCGGCGAGGTGTCGCAGCGCCCCGGCACCACGCGCCACGTCGAATCGGTCGATCTCGACGTGGACGGCGCAGCCGCCGTGCGCTTCTTCGACACGCCGGGCCTGGAAGACGCGGTCGCGCTGCGCGAGCACCTGGCCGGATTCGACCAGCAGGCCACGCCCCCCGAGCGCATCCGCCGGTTCCTGCAGGGCCCCGAAGCCCATGGCGTGTTCGAGCAGGAGGCCAAGGTGCTGCGCACCATGCTAGACATCGACGCGGCCTTCCTGGTCATCGACGTGCGCGAACCGGTGCTGCCCAAGTTCCGCGACGAGATCGAACTGCTCAACTCCTGTGCGCGCCCCGTGCTGCCGGTGCTGAATTTCGTGCGCGACGCCGCCAGCCGTGAACCAGCGTGGAAAGAGCTGCTCTCGGCCTATGGCCTGCACGTGCAGGTGCGCTTCGACGCGGCGGCCCCCTTCGTCGGCGCCGAACAAGACCTGTACAACGACCTCGCCACGCTGCTGCGCGAGCGCCGCGACCTGCTGCGCGCCGTAGTCGACGCACTGGACGCCGAGGCGGCCCGGCGCCGCCAGTCCGCCTGCACGCGCATCGCCGGCCTGCTCGTCGATGCGGCCGCGGTGCGCCGCACGGTGTCGTCCACCGAGTTCGCCGACGCGGCACGCCGCCAGGCGCTCGTCACGACGCTGCAGAAGGCCGTGTTCGACAAGGCCCAGCGCTGCACCGACGACCTGCTCGCGCTCTACGGCTTCCGCCAGGGCGACGCCGACGAGGCCCCGCTGCCGATGATCGAAGGCCGCTGGACGCTCGACTTCTTCAGCCCCGAAGCCATGAAGGACGCGGGCCTGCGGCTCGGCAAGGGCGCGGTCATCGGCGCGGCCGTGGGCGTGGTGGCCGACCTGGCGGTGGCCGGCATCTCGCTCGGCGCGGGCGCGGCGCTGGGCGGCGCGATCGGCGGTGCGGTGTCGCAGGGCTGGGGGCCGCTCGGCCGCAAGCTGGCCAACAAGCTGCGCGACGTGCACGAACTCACGGTGGAAGACGGCGTGCTGTTCACGCTGGCCGCATGGCAGCTCAAGCTCACGCAGGCCCTGGAACAGCGCGGCCATGCAGCCACGCAGCGCATCGCCACCGATGCGCCCGAAAACGGCGACGCCCCCACGCGTGCCGCCGCGGCCGCGGTGCGTGGCGTGCAGCCGGCGCGCAACCATCCCGAATGGGAAGCCACGGGCGTGGCCACCCGCGCGTTCTGGCGCCCTTCTCCCCAGCGCGAAGCACTCGTGGCCGACCTCTCGCACGCGCTGCTGCGTGCCTTCGAAGCCGCCTGAAACCGCCGCGTCAGTTCATCAGCGCCTGCAGGCGGGCGTAGTCGCCGGGCCGCGCGCCCATCTGCTCGGGCGTCGAACGCTTCGCGATCCGCTCCAGGAACAGTTGCCGGTTGGCCGGGGACACCGTCATGCCCTTGTCGCGCAGGAACTTCTCGTCCTCGAGCTCGCCGGCGATCACGCCCACGTTGGTCCACTTCGCAGTTTCCGTGAGCACCTTCTCGACCATCGCCTGCTGGGGTGGCGCGAGCTTTGCCCAGGCGGCCTTGCCGACGACGATGCCCAGCGTGTCGTAGACGTGCCCCGTCAGCAGCACGTATTTCTGGACTTCGTAGAGCTTCTTCGACTTGACGATGTCGAGCGGGTTTTCCTGCGCCTCCACCTCGTTCTTCTTGAGCGAGCCGTAGAGGCTCATGAAAGGCAGCGTCACCGGCTTGGCGTCGAGTGCGGTGGCGAACAGCTGGTAGGCCGCGGCGGCGGGCACGTACAGACGCAGGTCGCGGAAGTCCTCGGGCCTGGACAGCGGCCTTGCCGACGTGACCTGCCGCGCGCCGTAGTACACCGAGGCCACCATGCGGTTGCCGCTCTTCTCGTTGTAGCCCTTCATCAGCTCGGCCAGCAGCGGGCTCGCCAGGTACTTGCGCATGTGGTCGAGGTCCTTGAAGGCGAAGGGGTAGGTTCCCAGGCTCAGCGGCGGATAGCCCTCGGCCAGCGTAGCCTGCCCGACGTAGGCGATCTGCACCGAATCGTTCGCCAGCATCAACGGAAAGTCGCCTTCCTGCCCCAGCTTGGAGGAAGGAATGACTTCGATCTTGATCTTGCCGTCTGACTGCTCGGCGATCTTGCGCGCCGCCAGCTCCGCCTGCTGGTGGAAGATGCTCGTGGGCTCGTAGACATGGCCCCACTTGAATTGCAGCACCTGGGCCTGGGCGTGGACAGCGATGACGCCACCCAATGCCATCAGCAGGACGCCCGCGCGGTGCCACGGCAAGAAGCTTTTCATGAACTCTCCCTCGATGAGAAAAGGCAAAACCAGTGCAAATTGCGCGCCAGCGCAAGGGAATGCCAAGAAAACACCCCCCTGGCTCAATCGTAAGGATTTGAAACAAAAGTGGTAATCGGGTTTGCCCGAGCACGGGCATACGATCACGCAAGCAACACAGAGGCTCTTCCATGTCCCCCCTGCCCCTCGAACCCGACGACGACAACAACAGCACGGACCCGGACGGTGCAGGCATGCGCAAGGGCCTGGCCAGCTACGGCGACCGCGGCTTCTCGCTGTTCCTGCGCAAGGCCTTCATCAAGGGCGCGGGCTATACCGATGCCGCACTTGATCGCCCCGTGGTCGGCATCGCCAACACCGGCAGCGCCTACAACCCCTGCCACGGCAATGCGCCGCAGCTCGTCGAGGCCGTCAAGCGCGGCGTGATGCTCGCGGGCGGCCTGCCGATGGACTTTCCGACCATCTCGGTGCACGAGAGCTTCGCCGCGCCCACCAGCATGTACCTGCGCAACCTGATGTCGATGGACACCGAGGAGATGGTGCGCGCGCAGCCCATGGACGCCGTGGTGCTGATCGGCGGCTGCGACAAGACCGTGCCCGCGCAGCTCATGGGCGCGGCCTCGGCGGGCCTGCCGTCGATCCAGCTCATCACCGGTTCGATGCTCACCGGCAGCCACCGCGGCGAGCGCGTGGGCGCCTGCACCGACTGCCGGCGCTACTGGGGCAAGTACCGCGCGGGCGAGATCGACGCCGAGGAAACCGCCGACGTCAACAACCAGCTGGTCGCCAGCGTGGGTACCTGCTCGGTCATGGGCACGGCCAGCACCATGGCCTGCATCGCCGAGGCACTGGGCATGACGGTGCCCGGCGGCGCCTCGCCGCCCGCTGTGACGGCCGACCGCATCCGCATCGCCGAGCAGACCGGCGCGCAGGCCGTGCAGATGGCGCGCGATCGCCTCACCATCGACAAGGTGCTGACCCCCGCCGCCTTCGAGAACGCGATGCGCGTGCTGCTGACCATCGGCGGCTCGACCAACGGCATCGTGCACCTCGCGGCCATTGCCGGGCGCATGGGCCTGGACATCGACCTGCACGCGCTCGACCGCATGGGCCGCGAGACGCCGGTGCTGCTCGACCTGAAGCCCTCGGGCCAGCACTACATGGAAGACTTCCACGCCGCGGGCGGCATGGCCACGCTGCTGCGCGAACTCAGGCCGCTGTTGCATCTCGACGCGCTCACGGTCACGGGCCGCACGCTGGGCGAGGAGCTCGAGCGCGCGGGCCCCGGCTTTCGGCAGGACGTGGTGCGGCCGGCTGCCCGGCCGATCTATCCGCAGGGCGGCATCGCGGTGCTGTGGGGCAACCTGGCGCCGGGCGGCGCGATCATCAAGCAATCGGCCGCCGACCCCGCGCTGATGGAGCACGAAGGCCGCGCGGTGGTGTTCGAGAACGCCGAAGACCTGGTGACCCGCATCGACAGCGACGACCTAGACGTCACGCCGCAAGACGTGCTGGTGCTCAAGAACATCGGCCCCAAGGGCGCGCCGGGCATGCCCGAGGCGGGCTACATCCCCATCCCGCGCAAGCTCGCGCGCGCCGGCGTGAAAGACATCGTGCGCATCTCCGACGGCCGCATGAGCGGCACCGCCTTCGGCACCATCGTGCTGCACGTGACGCCCGAGTCGGCCATCGGCGGGCCTCTGGCCTATGTGCGCAGCGGCGACCGCATTCGGCTCAGCGTGGCGAAGCGCGAGATTTCGCTGCTGGTTGCGGACGAAGAATTGGCGCGCCGAGCGAAGGAAACGACGGTGGTCGAACCCACCGCCGAGCGCGGCTACAAGAAGCTGTTCCTGCAAACCGTGATGCAGGCAGACAAGGGCGTGGACTTCGACTTTCTCCGCGCGCCGAACACGGTGGGGAAGGTGCCGCGGGCATGAGCGCCGATTAGGGCGCATCGGCGGCGCGTTCTTTCGGCCGGTGCTTGTGGGTACACGCGCGTGATGCTTTTCTTCAATGGCTGTTCGTGCACGGAGGCTTGCCGTTCGCCTGCCGCAGGTACGCAATCAGGTCCGCCCGCTCCATGGGGTCCGGCACGCCGTCATAGGTCATGGCGCTTCCGGGCACCATGGCCAGCGGCTTCGCCAGGAAGCGGTCGAGCGTCTTGTCGTTCCACACGATCTTCGAATTCTTCATGGCCTGCGAATAGCTGAAACCGGGCACGCTGCCAGCCAGCCGTCCGAACAGGCCGCAGTGCCTGGGCCCGACCCGGTCGGTCGCCAGCGCATGGCACGCCAGGCAGCGCGCGTAGATCTGCTCGCCGCGCACCGCATCGGGCGCGGCGCCCCATGCGGCCATGCTTGAGAACAGCGCGGCAACCGCCAGAAGCTGCAGGGGCGTCACGACACGAAGGCCGAAGGAACCGGTGCCTCGCCAAGCGCGTGGCGCAGCACGGCCCAATGCATGGCTTCGTCGCCGAGGATGCTCGCCGCCGCCTTCGACAGGTCGCGGTTCGCAAACAGCGGCACGGCCCCCAGGTAGGCACTCACCGCGCCCTGTTCGAGCTTGGCCGCGAACCGCAGCACGTCCGCCTGCGACTTCAGCTGGTCCGCCGGAAAGTCGTACTTCGGCTTTGCCGCAACGGCCTTGCCGCCAAGCTTGGCGATCGTCTGGGCCAGCACCTCCGCATGCGCCTTGTGGTGCCCCTGGAAGGTCACCGCCAGGTCGAGCACCGGCTTCTCGAGCAGCTTGCTTTCGGCACCGAGCTGGTACGCCGCAATGGCTTCCAGCTCCGCGCCCAGCGCGGTATTGAGGATCTGCACATCGTTCCCGGTCGCGCCGCCGGCCTTCGCGGCCAGCACGTCCTTGCCGGCCAGCAGCGCAACCGCGGCGCCGGACAGCACCAGGCCCGAACGGCCCAGGAACATGCGCCGGGCGGCAATGGGGGAAGTCATCTGAAAGAAGGACATTTTGTTTTCCTCGCAGGGGTGAACGTCACGAGCGGGGCGATTCCCGCGCGTCGACAAGGCTCGACAGCACACCCGCCACGATGCGATCGCAACGTGCGCCATCGAATGAGAAGGCGTCGCCCAAAGCGACGTCCATGTCGCAAGACAGGCCCTCGCGCAGCAGGCTGCGTGCGCGAAAGAAGCGCGTGCGCACGGTCGCTTCGGGCAGCGCGAGCGCAATCGCCGTCTGCGCCACGCTCATTTCCTCGACCGCCCGCAGCATGAACACGGTGCGATAGGCATCGGGCAGCCGGTCGATGCGGCGCTCCATCAGAAGGCGGAGTTCTTCACGCATGGCCAGACGTTCGGGTTGCAGGTCGGGATCGTCGGCCACCGCCGACGCCGGGTCCGGGTCCGGGTCCACGTCGGCAACGTGCGCCCCGTCGAGCTGAATCACCTGCGCCCCTCGGCGCCGCAGGCGCCCCAGGGCCTCGTTGATGACGATGCGCACCAGCCAGGTCGAAAGCTGCGCGTCGTCCCGGAAGGTGCCGATGGCCCGCCACGCGCGCAAATAAGCCTCCTGCACGGCGTCCTCCGTCTCGGAGTCGCTCTTGAGCACGCTGCGCGCCGTGCGGAACAGCAGCTGGTTGTGGCGCCGCATGATGGCCTCGAAAGCACGCGTGTCGCCCTGTGCGGAGCGTGCCGCAAGCTCGCGGTCGGATGCACCCTCGGTTGCGAGGGCGGCGTCGGGTGTGGAGGCGGTGTGGGGCATGGTGTGCTGCTTTTCCCATTAGATGGTGCGGGCTCGCGCTGCGTTTCAGTTATTTCTGATGCGCTCGGAACATCGTCTGCCATTCGTTCGCCCCGCGCCCGCTGTCCCGAGGCCTGGGCCTTCGGCCTCGGTCACTGCTGCGTCATGCACCCGACCTAGCATCCGGCGGCTTTCGTTTCTCTTTCGACAAACACTCGAAAATTTCACATGAAAAAGAACGTTCCCGCTCCCGCGCCACGCCCGGTTCGCGCCGCCCTCGCAGCCATCGGCGGCAGCCTCTTGATTGCAGCCTGCGGAGGCGGCAGCGGCGGTGGCATCGCGTTCCCGGTTCTCCCGCCGGCGCCGGCACCTGCCCCCGCACCGCCGGCCCCTGCCCCGGCTCCCGCGCCCCTGGGCACGCTCGACGGCTCGGTCCCGCTGGTCATCGGCCACCGCGGCCTGCCGGGCCTGTACCCCGAGGAAACCAAGGTCGCCTACGAAGCCGCGGCCGACGCCGGCGCCGATTCGCTCGAGACCGACCTGCACCTCACCAAGGACTGCGTGCTCGTCGCGCGGCACAACCCCTGGCTCAGCGACAACACCAACATCGCAGACGTGGCCAAGACCAACACCACCGTCGCGGGCCGCAAGCGCACCGTGCCGGGCGTGCTGGTGAACGTGACGTACCCGCCCGTCGAGGCCAACGGCCCGGCCCAGTACCTGAGCGACCTGACCGACCCGAGCGATCCGAAGTCGGTGCTCAAGTCGCTCGTCGTCGATGGCGAGGACCACACCAACGACTGGTCGATCACCGACTTCACGATGGTCGAGCTGCGCCAGTGGATCCGCGGCACCACCTACGACGCCAGGGACCAGCGTCCGACCGACCTCAACGGCAAGCTGCCGATCCTGAGCTTCCAGGAAATCATCGACATCGCCAAGGCCAAGAGCGCAGCCACCGGCCGCACGCTCACCGTGTACCCGGAGACCAAGAACCCGATCTGGAACAACGCCCAGGCCATCGCCAACGGCTGCGGGCCGGCCGGCAGCCATCCGCTGGAAGACGCGCTGCTGAAGATCATGAATTTCAACGACCTGAACCGCAAGGACGCGCCGATCTTCGTGCAGAGCTTCGAGCCCCAGAGCCTGAAGTACCTGCGCTCGGCCGGCATGAAGGCCCGCGCGGTGCAGCTGGTGGACGGCAACGACGTCAACTACCAGACCGGCGAGATGATCTACGTCACCAAGGACGTCTACACCTTCGTCGACGGCCGCCCCTACAGCTGGACGCTGGCCGGCAACCCGAAGTGGTTCGGCGAGATGCTCACGCCCGCGGGCCTGGCCGACGTGAAGACCTATGCCGACGGCATCGGCCCGTGGAAGCCACAGGTCATGGCCCACACCATCGTGCCCTTCGTCGCAGGCAAGGGCCTGGCCGATGTGAACACCATCAAGCCCACCAGCCTGATCGCCGATGCGCACAAGGCCGGCCTGTTCGTGCACAGCTACACCTTCCGCAACGAGGCCAAGTACCTGGCGGGCATCTACAAGGGCGACCCGACGGCTGAATACCTCGCGTACTTCCGCGCGGGCATCGACGGCGTGTTCTCCGATTTCGCGAACACGGCGTTCGCGGCGCGCGCGAGCTACCTGAAGGAAACGGGCCGCTGAGGCCGGCAGCGAGCTGCATGTACCCCGGCGAACGGTTCAACGGATACAGCCACCTGCTGGGCCTGCTGCTCGCATTGCTCGCGACAGCCCTGCTGCTCGCCAAGACCCTGCCCACCGGCGACCCCGCGCGCTTCGCGGGAGCGCTGGTGTTCTCGCTCTCGGCCGTGGCCCTGTATGCGGCCTCCACCCTCTTCCACAGCACGCGCGGCCGGCTCAAGCGCATGTGGGAGCGCGCCGACCATTGCGCGATCTACCTGCTGATCGCGGGCACCTACACGCCCTTCGCGCTGGTCACGCTGCAAGGCCCATGGGGCTGGCTGCTGCTGGCGACGGTCTGGGGCGCGGCGCTTTTCGGCATCTGGCGCGAGCTGATGCCGGCCGGAGGCAAGGCGTTGGAAAAGCCATCACTGGCGCTGTACATCGGCATGGGCTGGCTCGGCGTGCTGGCCGCCGTGCCGCTGGCCGCGCGGCTCGAAGGCGCGGGGCTGGCATGGCTGCTGATCGGCTGCGTGCTCTATACGGCGGGAACGGTGTTTTACCGCAACCGCCAGGGCTTCCGGCATGCGCACGGGGCCTGGCACCTGTTCGTGCTGGCGGGGACGGCGAGCCACTATGTGGCGGTGGGGTGGTTCGTGCTGTAAGCCCTACTCCCGCGCAATGGCACGGAATTCACCCGGCGCCATGCCCTTGAGCCTGCGGAAGTGCCGGTTGAAATTCGAGATGTTGTTGAACCCCACCTCGTAGCAGATGCTGCTGACGTGCTGGCGCGTGGACAGCAGCAGTCGGCAGGCCTTGTCCACGCGCAGGCCGATCACCACGTCGGTGAAGGTTTGCCCCGTGGCACGGCGAAAGCAGCGCGAGAAGGTGTGCTCGCGCATGCCGACCATGGCGCTGACTTCGGCGAGCGAGAGTTCTTCCGCGTAGTTTTCCCGGATGTGGTCGAGCGCCGTGTGGATACGCGTCGCGCGGCCGTTCTCGTCATGCGCGTCTTCCTGCAGCGACGGCGTGCAAAGAAGACGGTAGTCGTTCCACTGCGCGAGTTCGCTCAGCAGCGCGGTGAATTCCGAGAAGCGTGCGAGCCCCTGCAGCGCGTGGATGCGCCTGAAGCGCCCAATCGTGCCCTCGCCGAGGCCGAGAAATTGCACGCCATGCCGTGCGCGGGCCAGCAGCGGGCCTGCGTCATTGAGTTCGGGAAACAGCTCCATGCCCCGGCGCAGCGGTTCGTCGCCGAAGCGCAGCACCAGGCCACGCGGCTGTTCGGCTGCCCCGGTTGCGCGGTATTCGATGGCCAGCCTGTGCGGCAGCCTGGGGCCCAGAAGAACGACCGCTTCCGGCGGCACCTCCCTGTCCGCGCCGTCGCTCACGCGGATGCGCCCTGGCAAGGCCCCCGTGAGATGCAGTTCGTAGTCGTGCAGGCCGGCCTGCCGGTCGCGGGCTGCGTACTCGGCGCAGTGGATCGAGTTTTTCTTGTCGAACACGTCGGCACCGGGCCGTTGGAGCATCGCGCGGCACAGGGTGTCGGGCATGTGCGGTCGGACGGCGATGGCTGGCGGGATCGTGTTCAACAAGACCGGATCTCCAACTGGAAAGAGAAAGGAATCGCCTCAGTCACCGGTGCGCTGCACCGCCTGCTGCTGGAACTTCGCAAGGGTGCGGTATTCGTCGCCGAGCTTGCGCGGCAGTGAGAGGTACACAGGCAGCAATTGCCGATAGAGCGCCGCGTTCTTCGCATTGGGCGTGTGGCGGTGCGTGGCGCCCACCATGCCCGACACCACGTCCAGGGAATCGACGTGCCCCAGCGCATAGAGCCCGAGGACGGCCGCGCCGAGGCAGGAGCTCTCGAAGCTCTCCGGCACCACCACTTCGCGGTCGAACACGTCGGCCATCATCTGGCGCCACAGCCCCGAGCGTGCAAAACCGCCCGTGGCCTTGATGCTGGTGCTCGTGCCCGCAATCGATTCGACCGCGGGCAGGATGCTGTAGAGATTGAAGATGACGCCCTCGAGCACGGCGCGGATCATGTGCTCCTTGCGGTGATGGATGCCCAGGCCGAAGAAGGAGCCGCGCAGATCCGCATTCCAGTACGGCGCACGTTCGCCGGTCAGGAAGGGATGGAACACCAGCCCTTCGGAGCCGGCCGAGACGCGTTCGGCAATGCGCGTGAGCACCTCATAGGTGTCGATGCCCAGTCGCTTGGCGGTCTCTGCCTCGGCAGAGGCGAACTCGTCGCGCACCCAGCGCAGGATAATGCCGCCGTTGTTCACCGGCCCGCCGACCACCCAGCGCCGGTCGGCCAGCGCATAGCAGAAGGTGCGGCCTTCGGCGTCGGTCATCGGGCGGTCGATCACCGTGCGCATCGCGCCGCTGGTCCCGATGGTCACGGCTACTTCGCCCGGCGCCACCGCGTTCACGCCCAGGTTGGAAAGCACGCCGTCGTTGGCCCCGACGACGAAGGGCGTGTCGCTCGACAGGCCGAGCTGCGCCGCCGTCTCGCCCGCCAATCCCTCCACGTGCCAGGTCGTGGGCACGAGATCCGAAAGCTGCTCGGCGCGCACACCCGCGAGCGCGAGCGCCCCGGCATCCCAGTCGAGCTGCCCGATGTTGAAGAGCCCGGTGGCCGAGGCGATCGAATGATCCACCAGCCAGCGGCCGAACAGCCGGAAGAACACGTACTCCTTGATGCCGACGAAGCGCCGGGCCTGCGCGAAAAGCTCCGGGCGCTCGTGGCGCAGCCACACCAGCTTGGCCAGCGGCGACATGGGATGGATCGGCGTGCCCGTGCGGTGGTAGATCGCGTCGCCCTCCCACTCCGCGCGAATGCGCCCGGCCCAGGCCGCGCTGCGGTGGTCGGCCCAGGTGATGCTGCGCGTCAGCGGCGCGCCGTGCTCGTCCACCAGGATCAAGCTGTGCATGGCCGCGCTGAACGACACGCACAGCACATCGCCCGGCGCCGCCTTGCACTGCCGCACGCAGGAGGCAATGGTCGACAGCACGGCCCGGTAGATCTGCTCCGGGTCCTGCTCCGCGGCCGCGGGTTCGGGCTGCAGCAGGGGGTACTCCACCGCATCGTTCGCCAGCACGCGCCCCGCCGTGGAAAAGGCGACCGCCTTGGTGCTGGTGGTTCCGATGTCGACCCCGATGGCGATGCGGTTCATATGCCTTCTCCTAGACAACCATGCTGAGCAGCATGATGAAGATGATCGCGACAACCGAGATCAGCGTCTCCATCACGGTCCAGGTCTTGAAAGTCTCGGCCACGCTCATGTTGAAGTATTGCTTCACCAGCCAGAAGCCCGCGTCGTTCACGTGCGAAAGAATCAGCGAGCCCGCGCCCGTGGCAAGCACCAGCAGCTCGCGGTTCACGCCCGGCACCATGGTGGCGAGCGGCGCAACGATGCCCGCGCCCGTGATGGTCGCCACCGTGGCCGAGCCGGTCGCGATGCGGATCAGGCCCGCCACGAGCCATGCCAGCAGGATCGGCGATATCTGCGCATGCAGCGCCATCTGCCCGATCGCGTTGCCCACGCCGCTGGCCACCAGCATCTGCTTGAAGCCGCCGCCCGCGCCGATGATGAGCACGATGGCTGCCGTGGGCGCCAGGCTGTCGTCGACGAACTTCATGATCTGCTTCGACGTGAAGCCGCGCGCGGTGCCGAAGGTGTAGAGCGACAGCAGCAGCGCGGCGAGCAGGGCCGTGATCGGATGGCCGATGAAATCCAGCCACTGCCGCACGACGTTCTTCTCGTCGAACGCCACGTCGGCGAAGGTCTTGAGCAGCATCAGCGCCACCGGCAGCAGCACGGTGAGCAGCGTGATGCCGAAGCCCGGCAGCTCGCGCGCCTCGGGCTCGTGCGCCAGTTGCGCCATCAGCTCGGGCGAAGCCTCGCCCGGCACGTACTTCGAGATGAACTTGCCGAAGATCGGGCCCGCGATCATCGCCGTGGGCAGGCCGACGAGCAGGCCGTAGAAGATGGTCTTGCCGATGTCGGCGTTGAACACGCCAATGGCCAGCAGCGGCCCCGGGTGCGGCGGCACGAGGCCGTGCACCACCGAGAGCCCGGCCAGCAGCGGGATGCCGATGCGGATCAGCGATACGCCGGTGCGCCGCGCCACGATGAAGACCAGCGGGATCAGCAGCACGAAGCCGATCTCGAAGAACAGCGGAATGCCGACCAGGAAGGCTGCGAACATCATCGCCCAGTGCACCCGCTCGCGGCCGAAGGCGCCAACCAGCGTGCGCGCGATACGGTCGGCGCCGCCCGACTCGGCCATCATCTTGCCGAGCATGGTGCCCAGGCCCAGAACGATGCCCACGAAGCCCAGCACGCCGCCGAAGCCGTCCTGGAAGGACTTCATCACCAGCGCCACGGGCATGCCCGAGGTCAGGCCCAGGAAGCCCGCGGCCAGCGTCAACGCGATGAAGGGATGCACGCGCCAGCGCGTGATCAGAAGGATGAGCCCGAGGATCGCTGCCAGGGCATCGACCAGCAGGAACACCTCTTTGCTTAAACCGAACATGTTGTCTCCAGGATCCTGGCTGCACGAGGGCCGCCAGGCATTTTTGGGATAGCGCTATCCTCAAAGATCGAAAAAATCAGCCGCAGGGCGATCGAACCGGGTTTGTGCCGATGGCCAAGGGCTGGGATAGCGCTATCCTAGGACTGCGCTGTCCAATTAAATACTGGTATTAACCCCAATAAAAATGACCGACACCTCCGAACGCCCCCGCTCCCGTTCTTCCAGCCGCGTCACGCTCGACGACGTGGCCCGGGTGTCCGGCGTCAGCCCGATCACCGTGTCCCGCGCGCTGCGCGGAGCACGCAACGTGGCGCCGGACCTGCAGGCCCGCGTGCAGGCCGCGGTGGACGAGCTCGGCTACGTGCCCAACGTTGCCGCGCGTGCGCTGGCTTCGGCCCGCAGCTCCCATGTCGCGGTGCTGATCCCGTCGCTGACGAACGCCCTGTTCGTCGATTTGCTCGAGGCGGTGCAGGACACGCTGGCACCTTCGGGTTTCCAGTCGCTGATCGGCGTGACGCACTACGACCTCGCGCAGGAAGAAGCGCTGCTGCGCAGCTATCTCTCGCAGCGCCCCGCCGGGCTGCTGCTGACCGGCCTCGACCGCAGCGCGGCGGCCTCGCGCATGCTGGAAGAAAGCGACGTGCCCTGCGTGCACCTCATGGAAACCTCGCCGGCGCCGGGCACCTACAGCGTGGGGCTCTCCCAGCAGGACGCGGCCCGTGCGCTCACCGAGCACCTGCTGCAGCGCGGCCGCCGGCGCATCGCCTATGCGGCGGGCCAGCTCGATCCGCGCGTGATGCAGCGGCTCGAAGGTTATCGGCAGTCGCTGCGTGCGGCGGGCTGCCACGACCCGCAGCTCGAACTGCTCACGCCGGGTCCGACGTCCATGGCGCTCGGCGGACGGCAGTTCGAAGACCTGCTCGCCCGCCACCCGGACATCGACGCGATCTTCTATTGCAACGACGACCTTGCGCAGGGAGGCCTGCTCGCCGCGCTGCGCACCGGCGTCGCGGTACCGCAGCGCGTGGCGATCGCAGGCTTCAACGACCTCGACGGCAGCGACCAGATGCTGCCGCCCCTGACCAGCGTGCGCACGCCGCGCAAGGAAATCGGCATGCGCGCCGCCTCGATGCTGCTGGCACTGATGCGCGGCGAGCCGGTGAACGAACCGATGGTGGACATGGGGTTCGAACTGATGGTGCGGCAAAGCAGCTGACGGCGCCTCAGCCCGCCAGCGCAGCCACCACGATGCGCGTTGCCGATGCAATGACGTCGCTGCGTCCCTTCGCGTCCTTCTGCGGAAAGGTCAGGTACACCGACAGCACCACCGGGGCACCGGTCGGCGGCCACAGCACGCCGACGTCGTTGGTGCTGCCGTAGGAGCCCGAGCCGGTCTTGTCGCCCACCTTCCAGCCGGCCGGCACGCCCGCCAGGAAACGCTCGGTGCTCGTGGTGTTGCCGAGCAGCCAGTCCTTCAACTGGTCGCGCTGCGCCGTGCCCAGCGCATCGCCCAGCGCCAGCCGCTGCACGCTGTCGGACATCGCCGCAGGCGTGGTGGTGTCGCGCAGGTCGCCGGGAATTGCGGTGTTGAGCTCGGGCTCCGTGCGGTCGAGCCTGAAGGCCTGATCGCCGATGCCGCGCGCAAAGGCAGTGACCGTGGCCGGGCCGCCCAGCATCTTCAGCAGCAGGTTGGCGGCGCCGTTGTCGCTGTACTGCACGGTGGCGGCGCAGAGTTCGGCGACCGTCATGCCGTCGGCCACGTGCTTCTCGGTGATGGGCGACCAGGAGACGAGGTCGGCCTTGCCGTAGCCGATGTGCCGCGCGAGCAGGCTGACGTCTTTCGCGCTGCGTTCGAGCACGGCCGCCGCCAGCATCAGCTTGAAAGTGCTGCACAGCGGAAAGCGCTCGTGCGCCCGGTGCTGGATGCGCGCGCCGCTGCCGGTGTGGAAGCCGGCCACGCCCAGGCGGCCGCCCGAAGCGCGTTCGAGCTCGGCGAGCTGTGCCTCGGCCGAAAACGGCGATCCCGTTCGGGACCACGCGGTGCATGCGCCGGCGAGCGGCAGGACGGAGGCGGCGAGCAACAGGCTGCGGCGCTGGACGGGAGGATTCATTTCGTCTTCTCTTTCATTCGGCGAGTGGATGGGACGAAGCGAATCCTAGGAGCGCCCCTCCCGGCGATCCAGCCGCCCGGCGACGTTCCGCGTCCCGGGTGTATCTGCTGTAACGGCGCCGAGCGGCTTCAGGCCGGTGGCGGCGGCGCGGGCCGAAGGCATGTCTTCGCGATCAGCACTGCTCCCGACACGCAGCACAACGCGAGCATGAGCAGCGCGTACCTCGCGCCCCGGGTGAGCAGCGCAGCATCGAAAGCCGAAAGGCCTGTGCCGCCGTGTCCCAGGATCATTCGCTGCGAGTCCTCGGGCAGTTGCGCCATCGCCACGCCCAGCGTCAACGCTGTGCCCACCATGATTCCCGCGTTCTGGAGCGTCGAGCGCACGCCGTTGGCGATGCCCCGCCGCTGGGGACGCACGCTCTGCAGGATCGACGCGTTGTTGGGCGTCACGAAACTCCCTATGCCGCAGCCGAGCATCAACAGGCACACGGCAAGCTGCCCGGCACCGATCGACGGCTGCAGCAGCGCGGCCAGCAGCGCCAGCGCGCCTGCGGCGAGCAGCATCGCAGCCATGCAGATCGATTCGGGCCTGAAGCGCTGCAGCAGGCCGCCGGCAACGGGCGCGGCCAGCAGCATCCCGAGGGCGACAGGCGCCACGCGCAGCCCGACATCCGAGGCAGACAGGGCCGTGCATGCCTGCAGATACAGCGCAATCAGCAAAAGAGGCGCCGCCTGTGTCATCGACAGCAGCAGGATGCAGATGTAGGCGGTGCGGCGTCGCAGGTCGCCGAAGAGTTCGGGGTCGACCAGCGGACTGGCCACGCGCCGCTGAAGCCGGGCGAACGACAGGATTCCCGCGCCGCCCGCGAGCAGGAAGCCCCACACCGGCATGCTGGCCCAGCCATGGCTCCCGGCCAGCGAGAGCGCATAGGTGACGCATCCGATCCCGGCCAGGGACAACGCGGCGCCGGCCACGTCGAAGCGCTCGGCACGGACCGCCGCCGTCTTCGGGAGGATCCGCCACGACCATGCCAGGACGCACAGGCCGACCGGGACATTGAGCATGAAGAGAACCCGCCATCCCCACCACGACACGATGAAGCCGCCCGCCAGCGGGCCGGCGACCTGGGCCAGCGCGGCCACCATCGCGAGCACACCCAGGGCGAGCCCCATCCTGCGTCGGCCGAACGCATCGCCCACCAGCGCACTGGTGTTGGCCATGACACCCGCGGCGCCCACGGCCTGGCAGATGCGAAAGACAAGCATCGTTTCCGCGCTCGTCGCGACGGCACAGGCTGCACAGGCGATCACGAAGAGGCCCAGCCCCGCCAGGAACAGGTGCCGCCGCCCCCACAGGTCGGCGAGCCTCCCGAAGCTGAGGATGCACACGGTGCTCACGAGCATGTAGGACAGCAGGATCCAGCTCGCCTGGGCGGGCGAGGCCTGCAGGCTGCGCCCCACTGCGGGCAGCACCACGTTGAGCGCGCTGAAGTTCAGGAAGCACAGCAGCGCGCCGAGGCATGCCGCGGCGAGCACGGCCCATCCGGCCCTGTCCTCGTCGTCGGCAGCCGCCTCTGCGCGCGAAGAGCCTGCGATGAATGCGGCCGCCACCGGTTCAGTCTTCGCTCTTGAATCCCGAGGCCTTGACGATGGGGCGCCAGTACTCGCGGTCTTCGTTCATCACCCGGGTCACTTCCGCGCCGGGAAGCCCCGTCGGCTCGAGGCCCATGTGATCGAGTTGCCCGCGCACCCGCGGGTTGCGAATCGCGGCCAGGAACGCGCTTTCGAGCTTTGCCACAACGTCCTTCGGCGTGCCCGCCGGCACGAACGCGGCATAGGCGGCATTGGCCCGGTCGAACGCGTCGTAGCCCGCTTCCTTGATCGTCGGAACCTCGGGCAGCCAGCTCAGCCGCTTCGTTCCTGCGACGCCCAGGATGCGCAGCTTTCCGGAACGGTGCAGCTCGAGCTGGCTGGCCAGCGCGTCGGTGCCGACCGGCACGTGGTCGCCGATGATGTCGGTCGCCAGCGGCGCCCCGCCCCTGTAGGTGACCGCCGTCAGAGGCACGCCGATGGCCTTGGACAGCTGCAGCACGCTGAAGTGAAGCCCGCCCCCGAGGTTGGTCATGCCCACGCTGGCCTGGCCGGGGTTCTTCCTGATCCACGCCACGTATTCGGGAACCGTCCTGTACGGCTGGCCCGCGCCGGTGGAGACGACGCTGGGCACGTTGGCGAGGTGGGCAACGGGAATGAAGTCCTTGTCGACGTCGTAGTTCAGCCGCGCATAAGTCATCGGAAAGAACACGAATGGCGGCGTCGCGCCGATCAGGATCGTGCGCCCGTCAGGCCGCGACGTCTTGACCGCTTCGATGGAAATGCGGGTCGACGCGCCAGGCCGGTTCTCCACCAGCACCGGTTCCTTGAGCGCGGTGCGCAAGTCCTCGGCCACCGAGCGTGCCAGGTTGTCGAGCGCGCCACCCGGTGGAAATCCCACGATCAGCCTGATGGGCGCGTTGTTGTCCGCATGCGCGAAGCTTCCGCCCAGGGCGACCAACGCACTGAGCACGAGTGTCTTTGGAAACGAGGTCATGGTGAGATACCCGCAAGGTTGATTGGCGAAGAACAGGAAGAGAAATGGATGGCGTGCTCAGAAGGCCAGGACCGGCAGCGGATTGGCCGGCCGGTGGCTGGCCTCGAAAGCCGCAGCGGCCTGCAGCAACTGCAGGTCTTCGCGGAAGCCGCCGACGAGCTGCATGCCGATGGGCAGGCCGTCGCGGCCCGCGCCGCACGGCAGGCTGATGGCGGGGTGCCCGGTAAGGTTGAACGGCATCGTCCAGGGGAACCAGTTGGGCCGCAGCTCTGCAAATTCCCTGCCGTCGATCTCGATGCTTCCGAAGAGGTCCTGGTCGATCGGCAGCGCCGTGCGCGAAAGAGTCGGCGTGAAGATGAAGTCGTGCGTCTCCAGTTGCGCCTGGACTTTGCGAAAGAGCGCGGTCCTCGCGAACATGGCCTGCTGGAAGGCGACCCCGTCGACGTGCTCCGCCAGCGCCAGCTGCTGCAGCAGCGACGGACTCAACTGGTCGGCGTGCGCCTCGGCCAGCGGAGCGAACCGGCCGCGCCAGCTCGTGTGGTTGATCACGCGCCACACCGGCTCGACGTCATAGCCCTCGCCCGTCATCTCCTCCAGGTCCGCGCCCATCGACCGCAGGGTTGCGAGGGCGGCCTCGAAAGCGGCGGCGACGTCGGCGGCAATCGGCCGCCCCGCCGGGGTGGCACTGAAAAGGACGCGCTTGCCTCGCAGGTCGCCGCCGGGCTGCAGGTCGTCGAAGTAGCGCCGGGCCGGCACGCCCAGCGACCAGGGGTCCGAACCGTGGGCGCCGGTCATCGCCTGCAGCATGAGCGCCGTGTCGCCGACGTTGCGCGTGGTGGGCGTCACGTAGGTGTAGTTGCCGAACGCGTCCTGCACCTGGCTGTGCGGAACCACGCCCAGGCTCTGCTTCAGCCCGACCACGCCGTTGCACGCCGCGGGAATACGGGTGGAGCCGCCCCCGTCGGTCGCGATGGCCAGCGGCGCGATGCCCGCTGCCATGGAAACGGCGGCTCCGCCGCTGGAGCCGCCGCTGGTGCGCGTCGGATCCCATGCATTGCGCGTGCTGCCGAAGAGCGGCGCGTCGGTCATGCACTTGGCACCGAACTCCGACGAGGTCGTCTTGCCGATGAGGATGCCGCCCGCCTCGCGCAGGCGCGCCACGGCCACGGCGTCGTGCGCGGGCACGTGATCGCGATGCAGCAACGATCCGTAGGTGGTCCTGACGTTCGCGGTGTCGACGATGTCCTTCACGGTGAACGGCAAGCCGTGCAGCGCCCCCACGGTGTCGCCTCTCATGATCGCCTGCTCGGCCTGCCGGGCTTGTTCGGTCGCCTCTTCGTGGCAAAGAGTGATGAAGCAGTTCAGGTGCGGCTGGAGCGCATCGGCGCGGCGCAGCACCTCGTCGACGATCTCAACCGGGGAGAGTTCGCGCTGCGCGACCAGCGTGCGCATCGCCGACGCGGACATCTCGCAGATCTCGGACCTTGGAAGGCGCGGAAAATTCTTCATGCGTAGATGATTGATACGCGGCAACATTGCGTCCAATACTGTTTTCTAGAAAAGGCATATGCACAGCGTATGGCTACACCCGACCTCAGATCACTTCGCTACTTCGTTGCCGTTGCAGAGGAGCGCAGCGTCGGCAAGGCGGCGCGGCGGCTCAACATGGCCCAGCCGCCGCTGTCGGTTCACATCAAGAACCTGGAAGCGGCCATCGGCGCGCCCTTGTTCCGCAGGGCGGCGCGCGGCATGGAAATCACCGACGCGGGAAACGCCCTCTTCCAGCGCGCCAAGGAGGCGTTGCTGCTCGCCAACGAAGGATTCGACGCCGCGCGCGCCGTGGGCTCGGGCAGCAGAGGGCGACTCGCGGTCGGAACCATGGTCGTGCTGTCCTACCTGGTGCTGCCACGGCTGGAAAACGAGCTTCGGCTCAGGCTTCCGGACGTAGAGATCCAGTACGTGGAGCTGAATGCCGTCAACAACGTAAAGGCCATCACCGACTCGGACGTTTCGGTCGCGATCTGCATCCCACCGATTGCCAAGCCAGGCATTGCGGTCGAACGCATCGGCAGCCAGCCGCTGCTGCTTGCCGTGCGATCGGATTCGCCGTTGGCACGGATGTCCAGCATTCCGCTGGCGCGCCTCTCCGGCATGCCCCTGATCGGCCTTCCCGTTCCGGAAGGCGACGTCGACAAATCCGTCGTCACGTCGATGCTGCGCAGGCACGAGGTCAACATGCCGATCGCGCTGCGGGTCGAGACCATGGTGTCCGCATTGGCGCTTGTCCTGGCGGGCAAGGGCGTGGCCATCCTGCCTGCCTGCGCCCAGATCGGCCGCCCCCCGGGCGTGGTGTTCCGCCCCTTTCGCGGCGTCGACGCGACGATGGACATCGCCGCGTGTTGGCGCAGCGATTGGGACAGTCCGCTCATCAAGCCGTTTCTGGCGTGTGCGCGCGCGGCGTTGCGGCGGCCGTGAAAAAGCCGTTGCTATCATCGAACAATGCGGCCACCGGCACCGTGGTGGCGGAGGAAACCAAGTGCGGCTCAAGCTAAGAACGAAGACAGCACTGCTGGTCACATCGCTCGTACTCACGCTGGTCGGTGTGGCTGGCTGGTGGCAATACCGAAGCCTGTCCAGCGAGTACCTCAACCTGATGCGCGAGCAGCAGCAGGCACTGACCGACAGCGCAGCGGCAGATCTCGACTACAAGCTCGAAATCCATCTGGCCGCCTTGGCGCGTGCGGCCCGGGAACTCAGCCTGCACGGCTTTTCAGACCCCGCGGCGCAACAGCGTTTCCTTGCCGACCAGGACCTGCGCACGATGTTCGACAACGCCGCGCTGGCGACACTGGACGGCGCCATCGTCGCCATCGACCCGCCCACCAGCCGGCCTTCGAACGTCGGCGACCGCGACTACTTCAGGCGCGTGCGCGACATGGGCCAGCCCGCGATCTCGGCGCCCCTGCTCACGAAGAGCACCCAACAGCCTGCGGTCGTCATGGCGGTCCCCGTCAAGAGCCCCGACGGCCGCCTCGCCGGTGTGCTCGGCGCGGCGCTGAACCTGCAGCGCGCCAACGTGCTTGGTGATCTCAGCCGCGCCACCATCGGCCGGGGCGGCCACTACATGATCGTCACGCGCGGCCAGTCTCCGCAGGTCGTCATGCACCCTGATGCGAACCTGCTGCTCAAGCCTGCAGCCGCAATCGCCGTCGCCTTCAACGGCGGTACCGAGAGCGACATGGCAACGCGCGCCGCCGTGCCCAGTGCCGACTGGGAACTGCGCCTGATCGTGCCTGCGCACATCGCCTACGCGCCGCTGGAGCAGGCAAGGCGCAACCTGCTGCTGCAATTGATCGGGCTGGGCCTGGGCTGCGCGCTCCTGGTCTGGCTGGGCACTGCGTGGGTCATGCGTCCCCTGGAGGCGCTGAGCGGCGCGATCCGTACCCTGCGCCGTTCGCCGGACAGCGAGGTAAGGCTCGATGTCGTCGCCAACGACGAGCGCGGGGACCTGGCACGCGAGTTCGACGCACTGATGGCCGACCTGCGCGAGCAGCGGCTCGAGATGGCGGCGGTCACCGATGCATCACCCGTGGGATTGTTCCGTTGCGACAGCGACGGGCGCATGACCTACGTGAACGACGAGTACCTGGCGATCCACGGGCTCGAGCGGAAGGACGCGGAAGAAGGCTGGCTCACGCTCGTGCGCGAGGAGATTCGAGAGACGGTTCGCCAGGACTGGGTTCGCGTCGTCAGCACGGCCGCGCCGTTGAGCGCCACACGCCGGCTCCATCGCAGGGATGGAACCCAGGTGCTGGTGGCATTGAGAAGCCGGCCTGTGCTCGCCGAAGGCCGCGTCCTCGGCCACGTGGGAACGGTGACCGACATCACCGAGCGCACGCGGGCCGAACGGGCACTTCGCACGTTGACAGCCATCTTCGACATGACGACCGACTACATCGTCCAGCTCGATGCGGCGGGGCGGCTCATCTACATGAACCCGGCCGCGCGCCGCCGCACGGGGCTGGCCCTCGACGCCCCCATCGAACAGTTCAGCGCGGCCGACTTCAATCCGCCGGAGACGATGGAAAGGTTCCGCTCGGAGGTGGTGCCCACCGCGGTCAAGACCGGCGTCTGGGTCGGCGAATCGATGGTGTGGGACGCCGAGCACAACGAGTTTCCAGCCAGCCACATGGTGATCGCGCATCGCGACAAGCACGGCAAGGTGGAGTATTTCTCGGGGCTGATGCGCGACATTTCGGCGGCCAAGGCCGCGGAGCGGGCGCTGCGCGACAGCGAACATCGCCTGCGCATGGTGACGGACCACCTGCCGGCGCTGGTCTCCTATCTGGACCGCGACCTGCGGTTGCGCTTCGTCAACAAGGCCTACCAGGACTGGTTCGGCGTCCAGCCCGAACAACTGCTCGGCCTGAGCCTGCGCGACTTCTACGGCAATGAAGCGTGGGCACAGATGGAGCCGCACATGCGCGCCGCTCTGGCCGGGCGCCAGGTCACTTACGAGCGCAGACTGGCAACGCCTGGCGGGCGCCGCGATATCCAGGCCACGCTGGTTCCCGAGCGCGACGAACGCGGCGAAGTGATCGGCCTCTATACGCTGGACAGCGACATCACCGCGCACCACGAGGCGGAGGAAGCCCTCCAGGAAAGCGAGGCGCGCCTGCGCACGGTGGCCGACGCACTGCCGATGCGCGTCGCCTACATCGATGCGGAGGAGCGCTATCGATTCAACAACCTGGCCTACGAGCGCGGGTTCGGGCTCTCCCGCGACCAGATCGAGGGGCACACCGTGAAGGAGCTCCTGGGCGAGCCCGCCTACGAGGCCGTGCAACCGCACATACGCGCGGCCCTGGCCGGCGAGGTCGTCACTTTCCAGAGCGAGGTCGACAAGAGCGACGCCTACTACTGCTACGAGGCCCAGTACATCCCGCAGCCTGCGGTGAACGACGAGGCCATCGTCGGCTTCCATGCCGTGATCACCGACATCACGCGGCAAAAGCTCGAGGAGAAGCGCCTGGTGAACCTGGCGCAGATCGATCCTCTCACCGGTCTTGCCAACCGCGCGGGGTTCGAGGTGCGCCTGGCGGAGGCGATGGAGCGTGCGCGCGGCGCCGGTGCATTGATGGCCCTGATGTACCTGGACATCGATGGATTCAAGCAGATCAACGATCGGTTCGGGCATCAGACGGGAGACGAGCTGCTGCGGGGCTTCGCGGGCAGGTTGTCGCAGGCGCTGCGCTCCAGCGATGTCCGCGCGCGCCTGGGCGGCGACGAGTTCACGGTGATCATGGAGGGCCTGCCCAACGGGGACGCAGCGGTTTCCGCCGCCTCGAAGTTGATCAAGGCCATGCAGGTGCCGTTCACCACCGAACAGCGGACGATCTCCATCAGCACGAGCATCGGCGTGGCGTTCTACCAAGGCGGCACCGCAACGGCTGCCGCGCTCGTCAGGCAGGCCGACGAGATGCTCTACCAGGCCAAGGGGGCGGGCCGCAATAACTTCCAGGTGGCGCCACGGCCCATCGAAGGAAAGCGGATTTGACGCGGCGATAGACCTGCGCATCCAGAGCATCGTGCCCGCAGCTATGCTCGCTCCACATGCCGCCACCCGTCACGATTCATCGCACGCCTCGCCGCTCGTTGGCCGTGCTCGCCTGCGTCCTGTGGCTGGCCTTCGCAAGTCCCGCGTCGGCCGCGCAAGGCTGCCTCGACACCGCCACGCAAGCCCCCTCGCCGTCGCGTGCACTCGCCATGGCCACCTTCGCGCTGCAGGAGCACGAAGCCTTCGGCGGCCAAGCCATGGACGCCGAAGGCCGCATGACCGAAGCCGGTAGCTCCGAGGCCGAAGACACGCGCCCCACCCTGCCGGGCCTGGCGCCATGGCAGCGGGTGCTCGGCTATTGGCAGGCGGTCGACCCGCGGCTGCCGTCGCTCGTGCGCTTCGGCGCGCTGCGCCCCGCCGACCGGCACCTGCTGATGCAGGCGTTGAACGAGGCGACGGCCGGGCGGCTTCAAGGCATGGGCGTAGGCCCCGACGAGGGGCTTGATTCTGGAGAGCTGCGCGCGGTGCAGGTCGCCCTCGCCCGCGTCGCGGTGATCGACACGCCCTGGTCCGCGGCCTTCATCAGCTGGCTGGCGCGACAGGCCGGGCTGGCGGATGACGAGTTCGTTTTCTCCGAAGCGCATGTCGACTATGCGGGCGCCGCCTGGCAAGCCGGCATCGTCGAGGCCGCGGGCCGGCCCACGCGCTACGCCCTTCGAGCCTGCGACCTGAGGCACACGCCGCCGCGCATCGGCGACATCGTCTGCCAGGCGCGCGGCACGGGCGCCGAACTCGACACCTTCGACAAGATCGGTGGAGTGCTGGCCACGCGCGACACGGGCGGCGAGTCTCTGCCCATGCACTGCGACGTGGTGGTGGCCGTGGATGCCACGGGCTTCGACGCGGTAGGCGGCAACGTGCTGCAGTCGGTCACGCGGCGCCGGCTCGACTTTGCGCCGGGCACGCGGTGGCTGGACCCGAGCTACCTGCCCGAGGGATGCACCCTGGGTGCGCCGGGCTGTATCGATCGCCACATGAGCCGCCAGCCCTGGTCGCTGCTGCTGCAGTGGCGCTGAACCGGCTTACTTGTAGAACGCCTCGACCTTGCCTTTCAGCTTGAGCAGCAGGGGCTTGCCCTTGCGGTCGAGGGTCTTGCCGGCGGGCACCTTGACCCAGCCTTCGCTGATGCAGTATTCCTCGACGTCGAGGCGGTCCTTGCCGTTGAAACGGATGCCGATGTCGTGCTCGAACGCGGCGGCCACGTGGTGCGGGCTGCGCGGATCGATGGAGAGATGGTCGGGAAGGGGTGGGCGGGGAGTGGCTTCTGTCATGGCGCGTGATGATAGGGGCTCCGCGCCCTGCCCTAGCGCCGCTTCTTCTTCGGGTGCCGCGCCGGGGGCTTTGGCGCGAAGCCCAGCGCGGCACGGGCCAGTGCGTCGGCCTCGCCGTTTCGGTGGCGCGGGATCCACTGCACGCGTGCGTCGTCGAAGCTTGCGAGCAAGGCGCGGGCATCGTCGAACAACGCGGCCATGCGCGCGATCGGCTTCGCTTCGGACGCGGCCAGCTGCTCGACGAGGATGCTGTTGTCGCTGTAGGCCCGCACTGCCGTCGCGCCGCGTGCGCGCAGCTCCTGCAGGGCCAGCGTCAGCGCCCGCAGCTCGGCTTCGTTGTTGCAGCCGGTGGTGTGCGTGGCCTGCGACAGCGTGTGGCGCGCGCCGTCCGGCGCGGTGATGACGGCACCGATGCCCATGCGGCCCGGGTTGGGCATGGCGCTGCCGTCGCAGTAGACGGTCCACGGAAGAAGGCTGTCGGGCCTGCTGGATTCCCCTGCGCTCATTCAGCAGTTGTTGCGCTTGATGCCCGCGAGGTTCTGGCAGGGCCGCTGGCCCGGCGGCGGCCCCGGGTCGCGCACGTGCGGCGGCGGCCGGCGGATGGGGCGCACGCCGTCGTAGTACGGGTCGGGGCTCAGGATGACGACGGGCGGGTCGGCAGCCGGCTGCTGTTGCTGCAGCTCCTGCATGCCGGCGGGGTAGCGCGGAATGATGGCGGGGCCCGACGGCGGGTTAGCGGCCACCTGGGCAGGCGGCGGGGTGGATGGCGCAGCGCCTTGCGGTGGCGCGTAGTCGGGCCGGCGGTTGGGGACGGGCACCGGCGCTTCCAGGATCTGCACCTGGCGCGACTGCTTGCTACCCGCCGGGCATTCGACGTTGGTGTACGAGATGGCCCCATTGGCATCGGTGCAGCGAATCACTTCCGCGTGCGCGCCTGCCGCGGCGGCGAAGATCGACAGGAAGAGTGCCAGGGAACGCATCGGTGAATGGGCCAGTGAGGTGAGGTCGGGTCGGGTTGCAGGTCGGCTGCGAAAGATGCATCAACTGTAGCCGCACCCTGCCCGCCTTGCGAGCCCCCGGCACCCGCCCACACTCTCGGCGTCGTCATTCCGGCTGGATGCCGGCCGCGCGAATCACCTGGCCCCACTTCTGCGACTCGGCCGCCTGGAACTGCGCGAGCCCCTCGGGCGTGCTGGTCACGGCCTCACCGCTGGTGGTGGTCTGGTAGGCGACCACGGCGGGCGCAGCGGAGACCTTGATCATCATCTCGTTGACCTTGTGCGTCACGGCCGCGGGCGCGCCCGGCGGCAGGTACACGGCCGTCCAGTACGACATGTCGTAGCCCTTCACGCCGGCCTCTTCCACGGTGGGCAGCGCCGGCACGGCGGCAAGTCGCTTGTTGCCGCTGACAGCCAGCGCGCGCAGCTTGCCGCTCTTGACCTGCGGCAGTGCGGTGGGCGCGTCGGCGAACATGAAGTCGACCTGCCCGCCCAGCAGGTCGGTGATAGCCAGCGGGTTGCTCTTGTAGGGCACGTTCACCATGTCGATGCCGGCCATCTGCTTGAGCAGTTCGCTGGCCACGCGGCTCGACGAACTGCCGCTGCCGAAATTGAGCTTGCCGGGCGACTTCTTCGCCGCGGCCACGAGGTCTGCGACCGACTTGATGGGCGACTCGGCATTCACCAGCAGCAGCATGTGGCCCTTGGACAGCAGCGTGACCGGAGTGAAGTCCTTCACCGGGTCGTAGGGCAGCTTCTTGAACAGGTGCTCGTTGGCCGCGTGGGTGGTGTTGGTGGTCATGAGCAGGGTGTAGCCGTCGGGCGCGGCCTTGGCCACGTACTGCGCGGCAATGAAGCCGCTGGCGCCGGCCCGGTTGTCCACGATGACGGGCACCTTGTACTCGGCGCCCAGCGCCTGCGCCATGCTGCGCGCCTGCTGGTCGGTGCCGCTGCCGGCGCCGAAGGGCACGACGATGGTGATGGGCTTGCTCGGGTACGGCTGCGCGTGCACCGGGCCGGCAGCCAGCACGGCCGCACAGAGCGCCGAGGCGGCACAGAGTCGGGAGAAGAAAGTCGGCATGTCGTTGTCTCCTGTGGAATGTTTTGTTCTTCGGCTTGCAAGGTAGCGTGAAGCGCTCAGTGCCGGAACCGGCCCAGCGTGCCGGCCCGCATGAGCTTGCCCGGCAGCGGATGGCCGACGATTTCTTCGGCCAGCTGCGCGCAGCCGATGAGCGCGTCGAGGTCCACGCCGGTCTCGATGCCCATCTCCTCGCACATGAAGGCCAGGTCTTCGGTGCAGATGTTGCCGGCCGCGCCGGTGTGGCCCGCGAACGGGCAGCCGCCCAGGCCGGCGCAGGCGCTGTCGAAGGTGTCGATGCCCATCTGCAGGCCCATCAATGCATTGGCCATGGCGGTGCCGCGCGTGTCGTGCAGGTGCAGGCCCAGCCGCAGCTCGGGCCAGCGCTCGCGCACGGCGCCCACCACCGCGGCAATGGCGTTGGGCTGGGCCCAGCCCACGGTGTCGGCCAGCCGCAATATCGGCAAGCGCAGGCCGAACTCGGCCATGGTGTCGAGCATCTGCGCCACGCGCTCGACCACGGTGGCCGGGGCGATCACGCCTTCGAGGTTGCAGCCGAAGGCCGTGGTGACGATGCCGCGCGTGACCGCAATGCCGTGGTCCACGCAGAACGCCAGCGTTTCGCGCTGGGCCTCGCGCAGCGCGGCCAGGCCCTTGCCGTTGTTGCGCACCGAAAAGGCCTCCGACGCGCTGGTGCCGATGGTGCCTTCGATGTCGAGCTGCGTGCGCATCGCACGCTGCATGCCGCGCAGGTTGAGCCACAGGCCCGAGTAGCGCACGCCGTCGCGCTTGCGGATCGACCGGGCGACCAGTTCGGCGTCGGCCATGCCGGGCACGCGCTCGGGGTTGACGAAGGACACGCATTGCACCTCTTCGAGCCCGCTCTCTGCCAGCGCCTCGATGAGGCGCACCTTGTCGGCCGACGCGATGGGGCCGGCCTCGATCTGGAAGCCCTCGCGCGGGCCTTCCTCGTGCAAGTGAACGCGGCGTGGCAAGTCAGACATGTGCGGCTCCCTGGTCTTTCTGTGGCGGTATGGCGGGCGCGCCGAACTCCGCGTTGTGCTGGCCCAGCCGCGGTGCCACCGCGCGGTGCTGCGGCCGCGCGCCGTCGATCGACAGCGGCAGCGCGGTCAGCCTGAAGTCTTCGCCCGGCACGGCCTGCAACATGCCCAGGGCCTCGACCTGCGGGTGCGCGATGGCCTCGGGCACGGTGTGCACCGGCGCGCAGGGCACGCCGGCCGCGGCGAAGCGCGCAGCCCAGTCGTCGCGGGTGCGTGCGCGCAGCAGCGGCACGATCTGCTCGAACAGTGCAGCCTTGTGGCGCAGCCGCTGGCGGTTGGTGGCAAAGCGCTCGTCGCCGGTCCAGTCGCCGCGGCCGAGTTCGTGTGCGAACTTGGCGAACAGCCGGTCGTTGCCGCAGCACACGAGCAGCGGCGCGTCGGCGGTGTCGAAGGATTCGTAGGGCACGAAGCCCGGGTGGCCCGAGCGGTGGCGATCGGGCAGGCGACCTTCGTTGGCATAGGCGTCGGCCTTCTGACCGGTCCAGACCAGCGCCGTCTCGAGCAGCGAGGCGCTCACCACGCCGCCCTTGCCGGTGACGTGGCGCCGCTGCAGCAGCGCCAGCGCACCGATCACGGCCCACATGCCGGTGCCCTGGTCGCACACCGAGGCGCCGGTGCGCAGGGGCGGGTCTTCGGGCCCGCCGTTGATGCTCGACAACCCGCTGAAGGCCTGTATCAGCGGCTCGTAGCCCGGCTGCATGGCCAACGGCCCGGCGTGGCCGAAGGCGGAGATCTCGCAGTAGACGAGGCGCGGATGGCGCGCACACAACGCCGGTCCGTCGATGCCCATCGATTGCGTGACGCCGGGGCGCAGGTTGTGGATCAGGATGTCGGACTCTCCCGCCAGCCGCTCGAACACCGCCATGCCGTCGGCGCTCTTGAGGTCGATGGCCACCGACTTCTTGCCGCGGTTGAACACATGAAAGTTGAGCGCGTCGCCATGCCGGAACGCCGGGCCCATGTGGCGCGCGTCGTCGCCGCCCTCGGTGCGTTCGAGCTTGACCACGTCGGCCCCCAGGTCCGCGAGGATCGCCCCCGCGAACGGCCCGGCCAGCACCTGTCCGAGTTCGAGCACCCGGATGCCTTCCAGTATTTTTTGCATGTCCCGCGCCTGTTGCCAGGCCCGTTGTCTCGTTTCAGTGGCGCCAGTCTGGGCTTCCCGCATTGATCTGGGAAGACGAATATTTCTATATCTGTGATAACTTGGATGGATCAATCCACAAGAGATGCACCCGTGCGAATCGACATCACGCTGCAGCAGCTGGAGGCCTTCGCCGAAGTGGCGAAGACCTCGAACTTCCGCGCCGCCGCGCTGGCGCTGCATGTGTCGCAGCCCGCGCTGAGCCGCACCATCCGCATCGTCGAAGACCTGGCCGGCGCGCGGCTGTTCGACCGCGACACACGCCACGTGGAACTCACGCCCGCCGGGCGCGAGCTGCTGCCGATTGCGCTGCGCATCCTGGAGAACTTCCACAGCTCGTTCAGCGAGCTGTCGCAGTTTCTCGAAGGCCGAAGCGGCCACCTCACCATTGCGTCGCTGCCGTCCACGGGCGCGGCGCTGCTGCCGAACGCGATCGTGGAATTCCGCCGCAGCCACCCGCAGGTGGAGTTCTCGCTGATCGAAGGGCCGGCGGAGCTGGTGCGCTCGGCCGTGGACGAAGGCCGGGCCGACTTCGGCATCAGCGTGCGCCCCGGGCCTCAGGAACCGATGCTGTACCGCCACCTGATCGACGACCCGTTCATGCTGCTGTGCCGGCGCGACGATCCGCTGGCGGCGCGGACGACGGTGGCGTGGTCGGTGTTCGCGACGCGGCCCTTCATTGCCAGCGGCTTTCGCAGCAGCATCCGACCGATCACCGACGCGGCCTTTCTCCAGCGCGGACTGCAGGTGGTGCCGGCGCTGGAGTACCCGAGCGTGGCCGCGGCCGGCGCGCTGGTGGCCGCGGGCCTGGGCATCACGGCGCTGCCGCGGCTGGCGCTGCAGCTCACGCGCAACGACGACCTGGTGACGGTGCCGCTGCAGCGCCCGGCCATGTCCCGGCCCATCGGGCTCATCACGCGCGCGGGCCGGTCGCCCTCGCCGGTGGGCCGGGCCTTCATGGACCTGCTGCACAGCAGGGAAGCCTCGCGCTGAAACCGCACGTCGAAACCTCGCTTTCGGTCTGCGGCATGATCGCGGGCATGGAAAAAACGCCCCCGAAGCCGCTCGTCATCGTCAAGGTTGGAAGCACCTTCGAAGCCCTTCGCGCAGAGCGCGGCGACTTCGAGAACTGGATTGCCGACGGGCTGGACACGCAGGCGCTGCCGATCCTGGTGATCGACCCGCGCCGCGGCGACACGCTGCCCGACGCGGAAGCGGTCTCCGGCGTGGTGGTGACGGGCTCGCACGCGATGGTGTCGCACCGCGAGCCCTGGAGCGAAACCACCGCCGCGTGGCTCGCGCAGCTGGTGGCGCACGACACGCCGGTGCTCGGCATCTGCTACGGCCACCAGCTGCTCGCGCATGCGCTCGGCGGCGAAGCAGGCAATCATCCGGCGGGCGTGGAGGTCGGCACCGTCACAGTCACCCTCGAGGAGGCGGCCGCCACCGACCCGCTGTTGCGCGGCCTGCCCGCGCAGTTTCCGGCGCACGTGGTGCACTGGCAAAGCGCGCTTCGCCTGCCCGAAGGCGCGGTGCGGCTGGCCGGTAACGACCACGAGCCGGTGCACGCCTTCCGGGTCGGCAAGCACGCCTGGGGCGTGCAGTTCCACCCCGAGTTCGACGCCGAGGCCATGCGCGGCTACATCGACCTGCTGGCCGACGACCTGGCTTCCGCCGGCGTCGATCCGGCCGCGTTGCGCGAGCGCGTAGGCCCTACCGACACGGCGGCCGGGCTGCTCGGGCGCTTCGCGCGGATCGTCGAAGCGCACCACGGCAGCTGAGCTTCGGCGGCCCGAAAGCGCCGCCTGTCCGTCGGACCGCGACTACAGGAAGCGCCGCGCGCTTCGGTTAAGGTGCGGTCCATTCGCCGTTTGCCAACCCTTCTTTCATGACCACTCCTTCCACCGCGCCAGCCCGCAAGCATTTTTCGATGATCCGGGGGTTCCACCTCGCCGATGCGTTCACGCTCGGCAATGCGGCCTGCGGAGTGGGTGCGGTGTTCCTGGCGATGGCCTTCATGGCGAGCCATTCGCTGGCGCAGTTCCTGTGGGCGGCAGCGCTCGCGCCGGCTGCCTTCATCTTCGACGTGCTCGACGGCCGCATCGCGCGCTGGCGCCAGACCCAATCGGCCCTCGGGCGCGAGCTCGACTCGCTCGCCGATGTGATCTCGTTCGGCGTGGCGCCCGCCGCGCTCGGCTTCGCGGCCGGGCTGAACGGCGGCTGGGACTGCGTGATCCTGATCTATTTCGTGGGCTGCGGCGTGAGCCGGCTCGCGCGCTACAACGTCACGGCCGAAGCGCTGTCGGCCGGCGCTGACAAGGTGAAGTACTTCGAGGGCACGCCCATCCCGACCAGCGTGGTGCTGGTGGGCGTGCTGGCGTACGCGGCCTGGCAGGGCCGCATCGGCGACGCCCTGTGGGGCGCCGCCTGGGCCGTCGGCCCGTGGCAACTGCATCCGCTGGTGTTGCTGTTCGCCCTGTCGGGCACGCTCATGATCAGCAAGACGCTGCGCATCCCCAAGTTCTGACCGTTCGAGGCAAAGGAGACAAGCCGATGACGATGAAGTTGTATTTCGACCCGCACAGCCGCTCGCAGGTTGCCAAATGGATGCTTGACGAAGCCGGCGTCGACTACGAGATCGTGACCACGCTCATCAAGGACAAGGCCCACAAGACACCCGAGTTCCTGAAGATCAATCCGGCGGGCAAGCTGCCGGCGCTGGTCGACGGACGCACGCGCGTCTTCGAGAACGCGGCCATCTGCATGTACGTCGCCGAGAAGTTTCCCGGCAAGCGGCTCGCGCCTTTCATCGGTTCGCCGGAGCGCGGCCGCTACCTGTCGCTGATGGTCTACTCGACCTCGCAGCTGGAGCCTGCGATGGGCGACAGCCTGCTGAAGATCCGCAGCAACAACAGAGCGCGCGGCTGGACGGACTTCGAAGCGGCCAAGGACGCGGTCGAGCGCGAACTGGGCGATGGCCCCTACCTGTTCGGCGCGCGGTTCACCGCGGCCGACGTGATGATCGGCTCGATGCTCATCTGGCACCGCGCGTTCGGCGGCATCCTGAACCGGCCCAAGCTCGACGCCTACGTCAACCGGCTGCGGGGCCGCCCCAAGGGCATGAAGTTCGGCTGAAAGCGACACGCCATGTCACAGACCACGTCCGTTCACATCGGCACCGGCGGCCTCGATCAGCTCGTCCGCATCGCCGAGACGCAACCGCTGTCGACCGCCTGCGATCACTTCTACTTCCTGCGCCATGGCCAGACCGGGCGCAATGCGCAGCGCATCTTCCAGGCGGTGGACGAACCCCTGAGCGAGCTCGGCCTGCAGCAGGCCGCGCGCGCTGCCGGGCTGCTGGCGGGCGAGCCCATCCGCACCGTCGTGTGCAGCGATGCGCGGCGCGCGAACGACACCGCCCACGCCGTTGGCACGGCGCTGAAACTGGTGCCGGCCGCGCAGGCCGCGCTGCGCGAGCGCAACTTCGGCGCGCTGATCGGCACCTCGTCCGCCAACATCGACTGGGCCTGCGAGCCCGAGGGCGGAGAGACGCTCACGCAGTTCGTCGCACGCACGCGCGCCGCTCTCGACGAGGCCCTGCGGCTGCCCGCCCCGGTGCTGGTGGTGGCGCACGGCGGCACGCTCTATGCGCTGGCCGCGCTGCTGGGTGTGCCCGTCGACCTCGGCCTGCTCGGCAACGCGCAGCCATTGCGTTTCGAGCGCAGGGGCCCCACATGGGGCGTAACGCCGCTGCTGCGGCAAATCGACGGAAACGCAGCCCTGGCCTGACCGACCCCGGCGCCCCGGGCCCTGATGCCGTCCACACAACGAACTGCCACACACCATGGAATTCAAGGACTACTACAGCGCACTGGGTGTCGACCGCACCGCGTCCGACGACGAAGTGCGCAAGGCCTACCGCAAGCTCGCCCGCAAGTACCACCCCGACGTCAGCAAGGAGGCCGACGCCGAGCAGCGCATGCGCGACATCAACGAGGCCAAGGACGTGCTGGGCGACAAGGAAAAGCGCGTGGCCTACGACGCGCTGGCCGACCGTGTCGCGCGCGGCGGCCACCCCGAGGGCGGCTTCCAGCCGCCGCCGGGCTGGGACCAGGGCTTCGAGTTCCACCGCGGCCCGCGCCAGGGCCCGGCCGACCACGCCGACTTCAGCGAGTTTTTCTCGTCGCTGTTCGGCGAGGCCGAGCGGCGCGACGCGGCGCGGCAGAACTACAAGGCGCGCGGCGAAGACCACCATGCGGCCATCGAGATTGCCCTCGAAGACGCACTCAACGGCGCCGAGCGCGAAATCACGCTGCGCGCCCAGACCGTGGACGCGCAGGGCCACCCGCAGTGGCAGAACCGCACGCTCAGCGTGAAGATCCCGCCAGGCGTGCACCCGGGCCAGTTCATCCGCCTCGCGGGGCAAGGCATGCCCGGCCACGGCGGCGAGCCGCCGGGCGACCTGTACCTCGAAGTGCGCATTGCGCCGCACAAGCTGTACCGCGTGGAAGAGCGCGACCTGTACATGACGCTGCCCGTCACACCCACCGAGGCGGCGCTGGGCACGCAGGTGCAGGTGCCGACGCCGACCGGCGGCGTGGTCGAGGTGACCGTGCCGCGCAATGCGCGCAACGGCCTGAAGCTGCGGCTCAAGGGCCGGGGCCTCGCGGGCAAGACGCCCGGTGACCTGTACCTGCTGCTCGACATCGCCCTGCCGCCCGCCGACAGCGACGATGCGCGCAAGGCCTACGAGCAGCTGGCGCAAGCCACGGCATCGTTCCACCCACGCCAGCATCTGGGAGTCTGAGCATGGTGAACTTCACCCTTACGACCGCCACCGCCATCAGCGCCTCGCAGCCGCTCGCGGCGAGCGAACTGGCGCACGCCGTCGGCGCCGACACCGCCTGGGTCGTGCAACTGGTCGAGGTCGGCATCCTGCAGATCGAAACGGCCGAGACCCAGCCCGAGCGCTGGCAATTTTCCAGCGAAGACCTGCAGCACGCGCTCGAAGTGCGCCGGCTGGAGCGCGACTTCGGCGTGGGGCTCGATGCCGCCGCGCTGATCCTCGACCTGGAGCACGAAGTGCGGCGGCTCAAGGCCCTGCTGCAGGCACACGGCCTGCGCTGACGCTACTGCATCTGCTGCAGGTTGCCGATGCGCACCAGCATCTCGGTGAACATCTGCATGTCGGCGTCGAGGTCGGGCACTTCCTTGTATTCCTTGGCGTTGTGCGCCGTGTACTTCTTGCCTGGCATGGCGGGACCGAAGTTGATGGCGTTGGGCATCAGCTTCGCGGTGGTGCTGCCGGCCGTGGGCACGGGCTTGGCTTCAAGGCCGGTGGTGTCGCCGTAGATGTTGAGCAGCGTCGACAGCCACGCGCCCTTGGGGTCGCGTGCCATCCAGTTGCCCTGATCGTAGACCACATCGAGCTTCACGTTGTTCGCGCTCGCCCAGGCGTTGACCTTCGAGGTGACCTGCGCCTTCAGTTCGTCGGGCGTGCGGCCGCGCGGCATGCGCACGTTGACCGTGACCTCTAGCCTGCCGTCGTTGCCCATGCGCACGAGATTCGGCGACAAGGTCAGCGGGCCCATGAATTCGTCGGCGTAGCCCAGGCCCATCTTCTCGCCGAAGTAGCCGGTGCCGTAGAGCGCGTCGATGTACTTCGCGGCCTTCAGGTACTGGTTGGCGGCCAGCGGCACGCCGGACTCCTCCAGGAACAGCGCAAGGCGCGGCAGCGGATTGACGCCTTCCTCCGGGCGCGAGCCGTGGGCCGAGACGCCTGTCACCTTGAGTTCGATGCTGTCGGCGCCGCGTGCGATGTCGATGGCGAACTTGCCGCCCTGCGCTTCGTACTTCTGCAGGAAGGCCGGCTTTGCTGCTTCGAGCTTTGCGAGCACAGCGGCAAGGTCGCCCCCTTTGAGCGTGGCGGTTGCCGTCTGCGGGATCGCGTTGGCCGACGCGGCGCCGGCCATGGCCGTGATCGCCGTCGATGCGCCATCGGCCGTTTCCGCCGGGAACAGCACCTTCAGCGCGCCCGAGCCCTTCTCGGCCACCACGGCCGGGTACTTGCTGTCGAGCACGATGTTGTAGGCCGGCAGTTGCGTCTTCGCGCGGTAGTACTGCATGGCGTCGCCACCGGTTTCCTCGGTGGTCTCGATCATCAGGCGGATGCTGCGCTCGATGGGCAGGCCGCTGTCCTTCACGGCCTTCATGGCGTAGAGCACGGCGGCGATGGAGCCCTTGTCGTCGATGGTGCCGCGGCCGTAGAGGAAGTCGCCCACGCGGGTCATCCTGAATGGGTCGAGCCGCGTGCCGTCGTCGAGCACCCATTCGGACAGCACCGCAGGCACCACATCGGCATGCGTGAGGATGCCGAACTCCTCCGTGCCCTTGCCTTTGAGGCTGACTTCGAAGATACGGTTGTCGACATTGCGGTAGGCAAGGCCGAAGTCGCCCGCCATCTTCTCGACCAGCTTGCCGAACTCGATGATCGGCGCGCTCTCGTGGGGCGGAACCTGCACGTTGCGCACCGTCGGAATCGCCACCATGGCGCCGATGCTCGCGATCACGGCCTGCTGGTTCTGCAGGCGGTTGTACAGGCCGAGCAGGCGCGCGATGTTGACGAGGTCGTCCCCGGCCAGCGGTTTCTTCGCGCGATAGGCGGCCACGCTGGCTTGCAGCGCGGGGTTGCTCCTGGCTGCCTGCGCGAGGAAGGCATTGAAATCGGCCGGGACCTTGCCGGCTTGCCATGCGGCGGCGAGCTGATCGAGCTGGGGCTTCCTGAGTGCTTCGGCGTGCACGCTCGCACCAAGGCCGAGCACGACCATCGACAGGGCCGACAATGAAAATCGAAAATGCTGCATCAGGGTGACCCCCTCATTCTGAAAAACATTCCCGACGATAGCCGAGCGAAATACCGAACGATGAACGACAGCAACGCCAAGATCCGCTGCGCATGGGCCCAGACCGACCCGCTGCTGGCCGCCTACCACGACGCCGAATGGGGCGTGCCCGAGCGCGACAGCCGTGCGCTGTGGGAAAAGCTGATGCTCGACGGCTTCCAGGCCGGCCTCTCGTGGCTCACCATCCTGCGCAAGCGCGATGCGTTCCGCAAGGCCTTCAAGGGCTTCGTGCCGGAGAAGATCATCAAATTCACCGAGGCCGATGTCGAACGGCTCATGCAGGACACCGGCATCGTGCGTTCGCGCTCGAAGATCGAAGCCACCATCGGCAATGCGCGCGCCTACCTTGCGATGCAGGCGGCGGGCGAAGACTTCTCGGAGTTCATCTGGGGCATGGCTGGCGGCAAGCCCATCGTCAACCGCACTGGCAGCGTGCCGGTGAAGACGCCGCTGTCGGAAGATATTTCGGCTGCGCTCAAGAAGCGCGGCTTCAAGTTCGTCGGCCCCGTCATCGTCTACGCGTGGATGCAGGCCACGGGCATCGTGGACGACCATGCGCACGACTGCCATCGGCACGGGGTCAAGCTGAAATGACGCAATAAAAAAACCGGACCACGCTTTCGCATGGTCCGGTTTTGTCTGGCTGTTAAGTGAAGCGGCTTGCGCCGCGACAAATTACAGGCCGGCTTGGCGCGTGAAGGCCAGGCCCTTGGCTTGCGCGGGGATCACGCTGCCAGCGAAGGTTTCGGGGCGCAGGTTCTGGCCCGGTGCGTGTGCAGCGGCAACAGCTTCATTGCGCACGGCGGCGCGGTCGGCCGAAGCGGTCAGGGCGGGCGTTGCGGTCGAAGCAGCGCCGTCGTTGTCGCCATATGCATTGCCGGCGCGGGCGGCGGCAACTGCCTGGGGCGCCACGTCGGCGCGGCTGTAGCCAGAAGTCAGCGGCTGCACGCCTTCGTAGCTTTCTGCATGGGCGCCAGCGGCGGCGAGCAGAGAAAGAGCAGCGGCGGCGAGGATGTTCGAGGTCTTCATTTCAATTCCTTATTCATTGGGCCTTTGGGTGCCTCAAGTGTGCATCACGATTACTAGGGCAAACCCCTACACAACCGAATCGCAGTGTTCATGAAATCGAAACAATGACGAGGAACTTTCTGACGAGGCTAACTCAAGTGCCCTCTCCGCCATCAAAAACGCGGCTAATTCGCGTACTTTTTCTCTAGCTCATCAAGCAATGGCTTGCCGACCAGGCGCTGCCTTTCAGCAAAAGGTGCTACCAGCGCCGGGTCTTCATCCAGCCGGCGGGTATCGCGCAGAACGGTCAACGCACGTTGCATGCCAGCCACCGCACCCTGCAATGCGGCATTGGCGTAGAGCACGAAGCCATAGCCCAGCGCGCCCAGTTCCTGCGCGCCGAAGGTCGGCGTCCTGCCGCCGATCACCATGTTCATGAGCTGCGGCTTGCCGAGGCGCTGCGGCATGGCGCGCACTTCTTCGGCCAGTGTCACGGCCTCGACGAAGAGGATGTCGGCGCCGGCCTCGCCGAACTTCTGCGCTCGCTCGATGGCGGCCTCGAAGCCATGCACCGCTGCCGCATCGGTGCGGGCCATGACGAGCAGATCGCTGTCCTGCCGCGCATCGACCGCGGCCTTGATCTTGCCGAGCATCTCGCCCGTATCGATCACGGCCTTGCCCGCGAAATGGCCGCAGCGCTTGGGGCTCACCTGGTCTTCGAGCTGGATGCAGTCGGCCCCTGCCCGCTCGAGCACACGCACCGTGTGCCGCACGTTGAGCGCATTGCCGAAGCCGGTGTCGGCATCGACCAGCAGCGGCAGGCTCACCGCGTCGCGAATGCGCGCCGTGTGCTCGGCGATCTCGTGCAGGCCCATGAAGGCCTGGTCGGGCAGGCCGAGGTGCATGTTGGTGACGCCCGCGCCCGTGACGTAGATCGCCTCGAAGCCGAGGTCTTCGATCACGCGGGCCGACATCGCATTGAACGCACCCGGCACCAGCACGCCGCGGCGCGCCTCGGCCAGGCGGCGCAACACCTTCTTCGGGGATTCGTTGTTCGCCGGCATGGTTCAGGCCGCGTACAGGTCGACGTACTCGTGCACCGGCATCGCCTCGAGTTTCTTCGCATCGAGCGACACATCGAGGATGGCCTGCTGCTGCTTCTGCGCGAAGCGGCGTGCAAGGTTGGTGCGGAACTTGGCTTCGAGCGGCGGAATGCCATCGCCGCGGCGGCGCTTGTGGCCGATGGGGTACTCGACCACCACTTCGGCAAGGCTCGTGCCGTCCTTGAACGCCACCGTCAGCGCGTTCGCGATGCTGCGCTTTTCAGGGTCGTGGTAGTCGGCCGTGAAGCGCGGGTCTTCCACGCACACGATCCTGTCGCGTAGCGCGTCGATGCGCGGGTCGTTCGCCACGCTGTCCTCGTAGTCGCCGGCAGTGAGGCGGCCGAAGATCATCGGCACCGCCACCATGTACTGGATGCAGTGGTCGCGGTCGGCCGGATTGTTCAGCGGGCCCTGCTTGTCGATGATGCGGATGCAGGCCTCGTGCGTGCGGATGGTCACCCGCTCGATGTCGTCCACGGTCTTGCCGATCTTGTGCAACTGCGCATGCTGCGCCATGCCAGCCTCCACCGCCGTCTGGCTGTGGAACTCGGCCGGGAAGCTGATCTTGAACAGCACGTTTTCCATCACGTAGCTGCCGTACGAGCGTTGGAATTTGAAGGGTTGCCCCTTGAACAGCACGTCGTAGAAGCCCCAGGTCTTGGCGCTGAGCACGCTCGGGTAGCCCATCTCGCCCGTCTTCGCAATCAGCGCGAGACGCACCGCGCGGCTGGTCGCGTCGCCCGCCGCCCAGCTCTTGCGGCTGCCGGTATTGGGCGCATGGCGGTACGTGCGCAGGCTCTGGCCATCGACCCATGCGAGCGACACGGCGTTGACGATCTCGTCGCGCGTCAGCCCCAGCAGGCGCGCCACCACGGCCGTCGATGCGACCTTGACCAGCACCACGTGATCGAGCCCGACCTTATTGAACGAATTCTCCAGCGCGAGGCAGCCCTGGATCTCGTGCGCCTGGATCATGCCGGTGAGCACGTCGCGCATGGTCAGCGGCTTGCGCCCGGCGGCCACCGCATTGCGGCTGAGCCAGTCGGCCGTGGCGAGGATGCCGCCGAGGTTGTCGCTCGGATGGCCCCACTCCGCCGCGAGCCAGGTGTCGTTGAAGTCGAGCCAGCGGATCATCGTGCCGATGTTGAAGGCCGCCTGCACGGGGTCGAGCTGATACGGCGTGCCCGGCACCTTCGCGCCGTTGGGCACCACCGTGCCCGGCACGATCGGGCCGAGCAGCTTGGTGCAGGCCGGGTATTCGAGCGCCTCGAGGCCGCAGCCGAGCGTGTCGATCAGGCAGTGGCGCGCGGTTTCGTACGCCAGAGCGCTGGTGATCTGCCGGTGGGCAAGCACGTAGTCGACGATGTCGACCAGCACCTGGTCGGGTTCGGGGCGGATGTTGCTGATGTGTGCGGACATGGAGAAAGAGGCTTTCAGCGGTTGGCGATGGGAACGAAGGTCTGGTCTTCAGGACCGGTGTAGTTGGCGCTCGGGCGGATGATCTTGTTGTCCTGCCGCTGCTCGATGATGTGCGCGGCCCAGCCGCTGGTGCGCGCAATGACGAACAGCGGCGTGAACATTGCCGTCGGCACGCCCAGCATGTGGTAGCTCACGGCGCTGAACCAGTCGAGGTTGGGGAACATCTTCTTCGCGTCCCACATCACCGTTTCGAGCCGCTCGGCAATGTCGTACATGCGGGTGGAACCAGCCTCGTCCGACAGCTGCTTCGCCACGCGCTTGATGACCACGTTGCGCGGGTCCGACACGGTGTAGACCGGGTGGCCGAAGCCGATGACCACTTCCTTCGCCTCGACGCGGCGACGGATGTCGGCTTCGGCCTCATCGGGCGTGTCGTAGCGCTTCTGGATCTCGAAGGCGACCTCGTTGGCGCCGCCGTGTTTGGGCCCGCGCAGGGCGCCAATGGCGCCGGTGATGGCCGAGTACACGTCGGAGCCCGTGCCCGCCACCACGCGCGCGGTGAAGGTCGAGGCGTTGAACTCGTGCTCCGCATAGAGGTTGAGCGAGGTGTGCATCGCGCGCTCCCAGCTCGCCGAGGGCGCGCGGCCGTGCAGCAGGTGCAGGAAGTGCGCGCCGATGGAGTCGTCGTCGGTCTCCACCTCGATGCGCCGCCCCTGCGTCGACCAGTGATACCAGTACAGCAGCATCGAGCCGAGCGAGGCCATCAGCCGGTCGGCGATGTCGCGCGCGCCGGGCAGCGAATGGTCGTCCTTCTCGGGCAGCACGCAGCCGAGCGCGGACACACCGGTGCGCATCACGTCCATCGGATGCGCGCTGGCGGGCAGGCGCTCCAGCGCTTCCTTCACGCTCGCGGGCAGGCCGCGCATCGCCTTCAGCCGGCCCTTGTAGGCGCGCAGCTCGGCGCTGCTGGGCAGCTTTCCATGCACCAGCAGGTGCGCGATTTCCTCGAACTTGCAGACGTCGGCGATGTCGAGGATGTCGTAGCCGCGGTAGTGCAGGTCGTTGCCCGTGCGCCCCACGGTGCACAGCGCGGTGTTGCCCGCGGTCACGCCCGAGAGCGCGACGGATTTCTTCGGCTTGAAGCCGGTGGGGCTTGCGGTGTCGGTGGTCATACGGTCTCCTCGGAAATTTCTTCGGCGAGGCGCGCCATGCGCCTCGGGCGTCCGGCGGCGTCGACCGCCACCATCTCGAACTCGCCTTCGAGCACGCACGCAAGCGCCTCGGTCGCCACGTCCTGCACGCAGCCGCGAACGTGCACTGTGAGCGAGCTGCGACCGGCGCGCGAGACGTGCGTGTCGAGCACCAGCGTGCTGCCCAGGCGCACCGGTGCATGGAACATCACCTCGCCGCAGCGCGCCATCACCACGTCGCCGCGCACGAAGCCGCGGCCGCCCAGGAAGGCAGCCTTCGACATCAGCTGCAGCGCCTGGCCGCCGAACAGCGTGCCGTAGTGGTTGGTGTGTTCCGGGAACACCACCTCGATGAGACGGACCGAACCGCGAGTGCCTTGCATGATTCGCAATTTACGCAAGATCGTGCCCATAATGAAGACCTGAATTGGCGAATGATTGCGAAGGAAACGCGATCAGATTTGCGAATCTTGCGAACAACGGACACAGACGATGAAGAAGACCTTCATGGGCGTGCGGCTGCGAAGCCTGCGCGAGGAGCGCGGCCTGAGCCAGCTCGCGCTCGCGCAGCAGCTGGGCCTGTCGCCCAGCTACCTGAACCAGATCGAGCAGAACCAGCGGCCGCTCACGGTGCCGGTACTCCTGCGCCTGCATGCCACGCTGGGCGTCGACATCCAGGCCTTCTCGGAAGACGAGGAAGCGCGGCTCATCGCCAGCCTGCGCGAGGCGCTGGCCGACAACCCGGGCGGCGACGCGGTCGCGCTGGCCGAGCTGCGCGAAGTGGCCACGCAGATGCCGGCCGTGGGCCGCGCGCTGGTGGCGCTGCACCAGCGCCACCGCGATGCGATGGAGCGGCTGGAGGCGCTGGCGGGCGAACTCGGCGACGGCCGCGGCGACCTTGCGCGCTTGCCGCAGGCGCGGCCCATGCCCTTCGAGGAAGTGCGCGACTTCTTCTTCGCGCATCAGAACCACATCGCGCCGCTCGACGATGCGGCCGAAGCCTTCGCTGCGCAATGGCGCCTGCGCGAAGGCAACCCCGGCGACCGCCTCGCGCGCCGGCTGCTCGAAGCGCACGGCGTGCAGGTGGTTCCCGCCGAAGATGGCGAAGCCGGTGCGCTGCGGCGCTACGACCCGGCCTCGCGCGTGTTGCGGCTCTCGCCTCACCTGGAGCCCGGGCAGCATGCATTCCAGCTCGCCACGCAGCTTGCGTTTTTCGAGCTCGGCGACATGCTCGAAGAGCTGGTGGCGACCGCGCCGCTGTCCAGCGACACGGCCCGTTCGCTCGCGCGCATCGGCCTGGCCAACTACTTCGCCGCGGCGCTTCTGCTGCCCTACGGCGAGTTCCTTGAAACCGCCGAGCTGCTGCGCTACGACATCGACCAGCTGGCGCGCCGCTTCGGCGTGGGCTTCGAGACCATCTGCCACCGCCTGAGTTCGCTGCAGCGGCCCGAGGCGCGCGGCGTGCCCTTCTTCCTGATCCGCGTCGACCGCGCGGGAAACATCTCGAAGCGGCAGTCGGCCACGCATTTCCACTTCTCGAAGACAGGCGGCACCTGCCCGCTGTGGAACGTGTACGAGGCCTTCGCACAGCCCGGGCGCGTGCTCACGCAGCTCGCGCGCATGCCCGACGGGCGCGCTTACCTCTGGATCGCGCGCACGGTGTCGCACGGCTACCGCGGCTACGGTTCGCCCAACAAGACCTTCTCCATCGGGCTGGGCTGCGACATCAGCCATGCCACGCGGCTGGTCTACTCGAAGGGCATGGACCTGCGCGACCCCGACGTGCCCACGCCCATCGGCGCGGGCTGCAAGGTGTGCGAACGCGAGACCTGCCCGCAGCGCGCCTTCCCGTTCGTGGGCCGGCCGCTGGCTGTGGACGAGAACCAGAGCCGGTTCATGCCCTATGCGGCAGCACCGGCGGCAGGCGCGATCAGGAGCGCGGCCAGGCGCGCACCAGCGTCCGGAGCGCGACCGCGCCGCTCCCCTTGACCTCGGCGCGGTAGGTGCCCACCAGGGCCTCGCGCTCGGCCGCCGCCTGCGGGTCGTTGCGCCAGGCCAGCAAGGCGGCCACGTCCGCATCGGGCAGTGCGGCGAGCTGTGCCTGCGTCACCTGCTTCTCGAACTCGCGCGCCACGATCATCAGGTTGCGTGGGCGCGTCGACGTTACGCCGCGCGACCACAGTGTGTCGAGAGCCATGTCCAGTGTGCGGTCCGGCAGCGAGCTGAGCTGGCCGCCGTTGCCACGCGCGAGCTGCTTGACCACCGCGCTCATCAGCAACTGGCTCGAGAAGTCGACCTCGCGCACCTCTGCCACGGCCATGCGTTCGAGCAGCTCGGTGCGCGCCGGATCGGCAGGCTTGGCGCGTTCGCGGCTGAAGAACTCGGCCTTGCCGGCCTCGGTCATGGCGGCGTAGTCGGTGCGCAGTTTCACGAAATGCGCCACGGCGGCCAGCACCTGCGGGCTGGGAGCAGCACCGCCGTTGCCGGCCAACGCTACTTCCTGCTGGATCGCGGCCACGGAGGCCTTGGTGTTGAACGCACGGCCGGCGGCGGTGTCCAGCGCCTTGAGTGCCTTGTCTGCAATGGCCTGGTCATCGGGCTCCAGCAGTTCCCTCGCACCCCGCGCGACGGCACCGGGCGCATAGGACGCTTCATAGCGCGCCTGCACGCCTTCGAACTGCAGCAGCGCTTCCGCGCGGTTCTGCGCCCAGCCCATCAAGGGGGCCAGGAGCAACAGGAGCAGCAGGGAGAAACGGAACGGGAAGAGACGGTCTGGGCAAAGCATGCCTCCATTATTGGCGCGCCCGCATTGCCCCTCCTCAGCTCAAGCGGGGACCAGTTCCTTGCGCAGCAGCTTCGCTGCAGCCACCATGTTCGACAGCGCCGCCTCGGTCTCGGGCCAGCCGCGGGTCTTGAGGCCGCAGTCGGGGTTGATCCAGAGGTTCTCGTGCGGCACCACGCCCGCAGCCTTGCGCATCAGGCGCACGATCTCGTCGACCGAGGGCACACGCGGCGAGTGGATGTCGTACACGCCCGGGCCGATCTCGTTCGGATAGCGAAAGCCACCCGCGTCGTTCTCGCCGCCGAAGCCGCGCAGCAGCTCCATGTCGGAACGGCTGGTCTCGATGGTGATCACGTCGGCGTCCATTGCCGCGATCTCCGGCAGGATGTCGTTGAACTCCGAATAGCACATGTGCGTGTGGATCTGCGTCTCGTCGCGCACGCCCGAAGCGCTGATGCGGAAGGCACGCGTGGCCGACTTCAGGTACGCGGGCCAGCCGGCGCGGCGCAGCGGCAGTCCTTCGCGAATCGCGGGTTCGTCGATCTGGATGATGCCGATGCCCGCGCCTTCGAGGTCGACCACCTCGTCGCGGATCGCCCAGGCAATCTGCTCGCAGGTGGTGGCGCGCGGCTGGTCGTCGCGCACGAAGGACCACTGCAGGATGGTGACGGGGCCGGTCAGCATGCCCTTCATCGGCAGCTTCGTCAGGCTCTGCGCATAGGCGGTCCACTCCACTGTCATCGCCGCCGGGCGCGCCACGTCGCCGAAGATCACCGGCGGCTTCACGCAGCGCGAGCCGTACGACTGCACCCAGCCGTTGGCGGTGAAGGCGAAGCCGTCGAGCTGCTCGCCGAAGTACTCGACCATGTCGTTGCGCTCGGCTTCGCCATGCACCAGCACGTCGATGCCCAGTTCCTCCTGCTTGCGCACGGCGAGTGCGATCTCGGCGCGCATCTTCTCGCGGTAGCCGGCGGCGTCGAGCTCGCCGCGCTTGAAGGCGGCGCGCGCGGCGCGGATGTCCGGCGTCTGCGGGAACGAGCCGATGGTGGTGGTCGGCAGCGCCGGCAAGGCGAAGCGCGTGCGCTGCACCAGTTGGCGCAGCGCGAAGACCGACACGCGGCTGTCGTCGCCGGCCACGCTGCGCGCCAGGCGCAGGGCCACGTCGGCGCGGTGCACGCGCGGGCTGGCGCGGCGTGCCGACACTGCCGCGCGGGCGGCCGCCAGTTCGGTCGCGACAGAAGCTTCATCGCCGTCAATGGCCGCACGAAGCACGCGCAGCTCGTCGAGCTTCTCGATGGCGAAGGCAAGCCACGACTTGAGCTCAGTGTCGAGCTTCGTCTCGGCCTCGAGGTTGAAAGGCACGTGCAGCAACGAGCACGAAGGCGCTATCCACAGCTCGCCCTTGTGCTTCTCCGCCACTGGCCTGAGCTTGGCCAGCGCGGCATCGACGTCGGTACGCCAGATGTTGCGACCATCGACCACGCCGACAGACAGCACCTTGTGCGCCGGCAGCCAGTCGGCCACGCCCGTCAGTTCCTGCGGCGAACGCACCGCGTCCACGTGCAGGCCCGCCACCGGCAGCTGGCAGGCCAGGCGCAGGTTGTCCGACAGGGGCGAGAAGTACGTGGCCAGCAGCAGCTTCGACGCGCTGCGGGCCAGTTGCCAGTAGGCGCGCTCGAAGGCGTTGCGCCACGCTTCGGGCAGGTCGAGGCCAAGGATGGGTTCGTCGATCTGCACCCATTCCACGCCCTGCTGCTTCAACCGCCGGAGCACCTGTTCGTACACGGGCAGCAGCGAGTCGAGCAGCGAGAAGCGGTCGAAGCCGGCTTCCTTTTCTTTGCCGAGGTACAGGAAGCTCAGTGGCCCGAGCAGCACGGCCTTGACCGCGTGCCCGGCCTGCTGGGCCTGCGCCACTTCGTCGAACAGGCGCGTCGACGCGAGCTTGAACTGCGTGGCCGCATCGAACTCGGGCACGAGGTAGTGATAGTTGGTGTCGAACCACTTCGTCATTTCCAGCGCAAAAGTGCCTTCGGCGCCGTGGTTGCAGCTGTCGTCGTGCACGTGGCCGGCTTCGCTTTCCACGCCGCGCGCCATCGTGAAGTAGCGCGAAAGTTCGGGTTCGTCGCCATGAAAGCCGAAGCGCCCCGGTTCGCAGCCGAGCAGCTGGATATGGTTGGCCACGTGGTCGTAGTATGCAAAGTCGCCGACCGTCACGAAGTCGAGTCCCGCATCGCGCTGGGCCTGCCAGTGGCGCGCGCGCAGTTCTTCGCCGACCGCTTCGAGCGCGGCGCGATCGATCTCGCCACGCCAGTGCTTTTCGAGGGCGAACTTGAGTTCCCGGCGGGCGCCCATGCGCGGAAAGCCGAGGGTGTGGATACGGGTGGTCATTTGCAGGTAGTAATCGCTGATCTTGGGAGCCTGCAATGGTCGGCGTTTGAGGCATATGATTCAAACGAAACCTTTTGCCCATTCGATTGAATAATTTTCATGTTGCAGTCGCCCCTCGAAATACGCCACCTGCGCACGCTCATCGCGCTGCGCGACACCGGCAGCCTGGTGCGCGCAGCGCAGCTGCTCAACCTCACGCAATCGGCGCTGTCGCACCAGATCAAGCTGCTCGAAGACCGCTACGGCGCGCAGCTGTTCGAGCGCAAGTCGGTGCCGCCGCAGTTCAGCACCACCGGCCTGCGGCTGCTGCAGCTGGCCGACACCGCGCTGCCGCTCATCGAGGAAGCCGAGCGCGACGTGGCCCGGCTCGCGCTGGGGCGCAGCGGACAGCTGCGCATCGTGGTCGAGTGCCACACCTGCTTCGACTGGCTGATGCCGGCGATGGACGCGTTCCGCCAGCGCTGGCCCGAGATCGAGCTCGACATCGTCTCGGGCTTTCACCCCGACCCGATCGCGCTGGTGATGCAGAACCGCGCCGAGGTGGCGATCGTGTCCGAGGAAGACCCCGACGAAACCGTCGACTACCACGCGCTGTTTCGCTTCGAGATCATGGCGCTGCTGGCCAACGATCATCCCCTGACAGCCAAGACGCATCTCACGGCGCGCCACTTTGCCAACCAGACGCTCATCACCTACCCCGTGCCCGACGACATGCTCGACATCGTGCGGCAGGTGCTGGCGCCAGCGGGCGTGGAGCCCGCGCACCGCCGCACCACCGAGCTCACGGTGGCGATGCTGCAACTGGTGGCGAGCGGGCGCGGCGTGGCGACGCTGCCGCTGTGGGCAGTGCAGAACTACCTCGATCGCGGCTATGTCACGGCCCGGCGCGTGGGCAGCAAGGGGCTGACGGGGCGGCTCTACATGGCGTGCACGCAGGGCACGTCGGGGCAGCCGTGGCTGGCGGACTTCGTGCGCATCACGCGCGAGAGCTGCTTCAAGAGCCTGCCGGGGATCGAGCTGCTGTAGCAATGGCACTGCAGAATCGCAACTTCGCATCCACACTCGAGGACAGGAAGACCCGATGGCTCTGAAGAAGAAAGGCCGCTACTGGTACGGCGATGGTCCGGAAGACACCCAGGCCGAAATGCAGCGCTACAGCCAGGCCAACGCCTACCCGGCCACGCGGTTCGCGGCGTCGACATGCAACTGCGGCCAACGCGTCTTCAAGCTCGAAACCGACGAGGACACGGGCGCGGCCAGGCGCACCTGTACGGCCTGCGGCAACGTTCACCTGATGGGCGACAGCGCCGAATACGCGGACGAAGCCGAGTTCGAGAACCACGAATGCGTCTGCGGCGCCGAAGCCTTCGAGCTGCTCTCGGGCGTGGCACTCTACGCCGACAGCAGCGACGTGCGCTGGTACTACCTCGGCTGCCGCTGCACCAGCTGCAGCCTCGTCGGTGTCTTTGCCGACTGGAAATGCGAAGGTGGGGACGCCGGCGACTTTCTCGCCGCCGTCTGATCGCGGCGCATCGCCTCGCCGATCCAGGCGCGGAAGGCCGCCACCTTCGGTCGATCGTGGCTGGCCTGCGGGTACACAAGGTAATAGGCGAAGTCTTCCAGCCATGCGGCTCTGAAGAGCCGCACCAGCCGGCCTTCTGCGACTTCGTTCGCCACCAGGGCCGCGGGCAGCAGGCCGACGCCCTGCCCCGCCTGCACCGCGCCCACCAGCAGCCCTGCATCGTCGAACGACGGCCCGCGGGCCGGGCCGGTGTCGGCAATGCCCTGTGCCTCGAACCACAGGCGCCAGCCCTTGCGCTCGGCGTCGTTCACGCGCGGCCACTGCAGCAGGTCGGCCGGCTTCTTCGGCTTGCCGTGCTCGGCAACCAGCGCGGGCGCGGCGACGGGAACCATCTCGACCGTGAGCACGCGCTGGCTGGCAAGCCCGGGGTACTGGCCCATGCCGTGGCGGATGGCGACGTCGACGCCGTCGCGCGAGAAATCGGCAAGCGTGTTGCTGGCCCGCACCTGCAGGTCGATGCCGGGATGCGCTTTCTGGAATGACTTGAGGTGAGGCACGAGCCAGGCGGCAGCGAAGAACGGCGTGGCGCTCACGGTGAGCAGGCCGGTGTCCGCGGGCACGGCGAGCTTCTGCGTGGCGTCGCTGATCTGCCTGAAGGCGTTGCGCACCGGCGGCAGGTAGGCCTGGCCCGCATCGGACAGGAAGATGCCGCGGTTGACGCGGCGGAACAGCTGCACGCCGAGGTGCAGCTCCAGCGTCTTGACGAGCTGGCTCACGGCGCCCGGGGTCACGCACAGTTCGTCCGCAGCGTTCTTCACCGAGAGATGGCGTGCGGCGGCCTCGAAGGCGCGCAGCGCGTTGAGCGGTGGGAGTTGGTGCTCCATGGTTTAGCAAATCTGATCTGAACCGATCAGAAGTTCTGGTTTGCAAAGCGATCCTCGAAGCAGGAATATTGGCACATACAGGGAAAGAAGAGAACCGATCTGCTTCGCTACTCGCAATCATGAATTCAAAAATTCTGATCCATCTACTGGAGGCCATCCGTTGAGCAACATTCCGCCTCCATCGCAAGGCAAGGGCCTCTTCCGCGGCTGGCTGGTGGTCGCGGGCGCCTTTGCCGTGACCTTCGTCGGCTTCGGCTGCGCCTACACCTTCAGCGCCTTTCTCGAATCGCTGCAGAAAGACTTCGGCGCCTCGCGCGGCTCGGTCTCGCTGGTGTTCTCGCTGGCGGGCTTTCTCTACTTCGGCCTGGGCGTGCTGAGCGGGCCGCTGGCCGACCGCTGGGGTTCGCGGCGGCTGGCCATCGCCGGCATGGTGCTGGTCGGGCTGGGGCTGGCCGTTGCGGGGCAGGCGCAGAGCCTGACGCAGATCTACCTGGCCTACGGGCTTGGCGTCGGCCTCGGGGTCGGCGCGTCGTATGTGCCGGTGCTGGGCGCGGTGCAGCGCTGGTTCGTCAGGCGGCGCGGCTTCGCGTCGGGGCTGGCGGTGAGCGGCATCGGCGTGGGCACGCTGGTGATGCCGCCGCTGGCGTCGTTGCTCATCGAAACGCTGGGCTGGCGGCATGCCTACCTGGCGCTCGGCGGACTGGCGGTGGTGGTGGGCGTGGGCATGGCGCTGCTGATAGAGAACGATCCGCGCGACCGGGGGCTCGGCCCCGATGGCGATCCGCCGCAGCCGCTGGCCGCTTCGGCCAGGCCCGAAGGCTTCACGGTGCGCGATGCAGTGCGCTCACGGCGCTTCGCCGGCCTGTACGCGGCCTGCCTCATCAGTTCGTTCGGCCTGTTCGTGCCTTTCGTGCACCTCGTGCCCTACGCGCTGGACCACGGCGTGCCCAATGCCTCCGCGGTGCTGCTGCTGGGCGCCATCGGCGTCGGCAGCACGGCCGGGCGATTCTTCCTCGGTGGGCTGGCCGACCGCATGGGGCGTGCGCAGACCATGCTGCTGATGTCGACGGGCATGGCCCTGTCGCTGCTCGTGTGGGCGGCGTCCAGCAGCTTCCCTGGGCTGGCCGTGTTCGCGTTCTTCTACGGCGCGTTCTACGGCGGTTTCGTCGCGCTGCTGCCGGCGCTGGTCATGGACTACTTCGGCGGCCGCAACATCGGCGCGATCATCGGGGTGCTCTATACCAGCGTGGCCTTCGGCACGCTGGTCGGCCCCGCCGCCGCGGGCTTTGCCTTCGACATCAGCCGCAGCTACATGCTGCCGATCCTGTCCAGCGTGGGCGCCAACCTCGTGGCGGCCGGCATCATGTGGGCGATGTCGCGGATGGACGCTTCTGCAAAGCTCGCCCCGGCCGCCTCGACGCGGGGTACAGTCGGGAATGACCCAACCGCCGCCCGCCGCTCCTAGCCAGCCTCCCGAGGCAGCTCCCGCCGAAATCACGGAGGACCAGGCAGTCATGCGTGCCTGGGCGCTTTTCGCGGTGCTCTTCGTGGTGGTGATCGGCCTGTTGTGGGCCCTGCACTCCCACTACGGCTGATCACAGAGCCCGCTTCAGGAAGCCTTCTGCACCAGCTTCAGCACGCTCGAGAAATCGAGCGCGCCGTGGCCCGCGAGGCTGTGTGCGGCATACAGGCTGCGTGCCAGCCCACCCAGCGGCGTGGCCGCGCGCACGGCGGTCGCGTTCTCTTGCGCCAGGCCCAGGTCCTTGAGCATCAGGTCAGTGCCGAAGCCCCCCGCGTAGTTCTTCGAGGCGGGTGACGTTTCCATCACGCCCGGCATCGGGTTGTACTTTTCCAGTGCCCAGTTACCGCCCGAGCTGCGGCGCATGATCTCCGACAGCACCTTGGGGTCGAGCCCGTTGGCCACGCCCAGCGCCAGCGCTTCCGAGGTGCCGATCATCAGGATGCCGAGCAGCATGTTGTTGCAGATCTTCGCGGTCTGCCCCGCGCCGGCCGCGCCGGCGTGGAAGATGTTGGCGCCCATCTTTTCGAGCACCGGGCGCGCGCGCTCCAGGTCACCCGTCTCGCCGCCGACCATGAAGGTCAGCGTGCCGGCAATCGCACCGCCGGTGCCGCCCGACACGGGCGCGTCGATCATCGCAATGCCCTTGGCGGCAGCGGCTTCGGCCACCTTGCGCGAGGTGGCTGCGGCGATGGTGCTGCTGTCGATCACCAATGTGCCGGCGCGGATGCTGTCGAGCAGGCCGGGTTTGCCGCCACCGCCGAGAAACAGGCCCTCGACGTGCGCGCTGGCCGGCAGCATGCTGATGACGACCTCGGCATCGGCCACCGTCTCGGCCGCCGACTTGGCAATGGGCAGGCCTTCGGCGCCGAACTTCTTGCAGGCCTCGGCCGAGAGGTCGAAGGCGCTGAGCGTATGGCCTGCCTTGAGCAGGTTCATGGCCATCGGGCCGCCCATGTTGCCGAGGCCGATGAATGCGATTTTCATATGTCTTGTCTCCGTTGTTCTGTGCAGGAATCTATGCGTGTGGATCAGACCAGCGACGCCAGCTCGATCGGCATCTCGCCGCGCGGGCGGAGGTGGTCCTCGATGAAGGCTGGCGTGATCTCTTCGAGCGTGGCCGGGCTCCAGCGCGGATTGCGGTCCTTGTCGACCAGCACCGCGCGGATGCCTTCGGCGAAGTCCTTGTGTGCGCAGAAGCCGAGCGAGGCCCAGTATTCGAGACGGAACACCTCGGCCAGCGACATGCGCAGAACGCGCTGCCACAGCTCGAAGCTCAGCGCGGCCGAGCTGGGCGCGCCTTTGGCGAAGGTCTTGGCTGCGGTCTGCAGCCATGTGTCGTCGCTCTGCAGATCGCGCAAACGCCTTGCGATGTCGAGCAGGTCGTCGCCCGCCATCAGCGCGTTGATGGTGTCGTAGTGCTCGCGCACCTTCGATGGCGGCATCTCGGTGCCCTCGCCCGCCTTGGCGAGGATGCGCGACAGCGTGGCGCGGTCGGCCTTGTTCTCGCCGGCCCATTTCGTCGAAGCGATGGCTTCCAGCACCTCGCCCTTGCGCTCCTGCGGGACCAGCACATCGGCCAGCCCGCAGAAGATGGTGTCGGCCGCGTTGATGTTCGCGGCAGTGAGTGCGAGGAACAAGCCCGTGCGGCCCGGCGTGCGGCGCAGGAACCAGCTGCCGCCCACGTCGGGGTACAGGCCGATGTTGATCTCGGGCATGGCGATGCGGCTCTGCAGCGTCATCACGCGGTGCGAGGCGCCGGCCAGCAAGCCCACGCCGCCGCCCATCACGATGCCGTGACCCCAGCACAGGAAAGGCTTGGGGAAGGTGTGGATCAGGTGGTCCAGTTCGTACTCTTCGCGGAAGAAGTCTTCGGCGTAGGTGTTGCGCTCGGGGCCGCAGTCGAGCAGCGTCTGGTAGAGCTGGCGCAGATCGCCGCCTGCGCAGAAGGCTTTTTCACCGGCGGCCTGCATCAGCACGCCGACAATGCCTTCGTCCTTCGCCCATTCGCGCAGCTTGGGCGTGAGCAGGCGAACCATGTCCACGGAAAGTGCATTGAGCGAAGCCGGAGCGTTGAGGGTGGCAACGCCGAAGCGCTGGCCGCCGGCGGTCTTGATTTCGTCGAAGAGAACTACGGAGTCGGTCATTGTCTTGAGAGGTTCTGGATGCGGAAACTTCAGCGGATATCGCTGTCGCCCTCCAGCAATTTTCGCGCAACGATCACACGCATGATCTCGTTGGTGCCTTCGAGGATCTGGTGCACGCGCGCGTCGCGCACCAGCCGCTCCAGCGGAAACTCGCTCAGGTAGCCATAGCCGCCGTGCAGCTGCAGCGCGTCGTTGCAGACGTTGAAGCCCGCATCGGTCGCAAAGCGCTTGGCCATCGCGCAATAGGTGCTGGCGTCGGCATGTCCGGCGTCGAGCTTCGATGCCGCGAGACGCACCATCTGCCGCGCCGCCACCAGCTCGGTCGCCATGTCGGCCAGCTTGAACTGCAGCGCCTGGAAGCTCGCGAGCGGCTTGCCGAACTGCTGGCGCTCGTGCAGGTAGCGGCGGGCCGCGTCGAGCGCGCCCTGCGCCGCGCCCACCGAGCAGGTCGCGATGTTGATGCGCCCGCCGTCGAGCCCCTTCATGGCAATGCGAAAGCCCTCACCCTCCTTGCCCAGCAGGTTCTGCGCGGGAATGCGCACGTTGTCGAAATTGATGCTTCGCGTGGGCTGGCTGTTCCAGCCCATCTTGTGCTCCTTCTTGCCGTAGCTGACACCAGGCGCGTCGGACGACACCGCGAAGGCCGAGATACCGCTCGCGCCCGCGCCGCCCGTGCGCGCCATCAGCACCAGCACATCGGTCGAGCCGGCGCCCGAGATGAAGGCCTTGCCGCCGTTGATGACGTACTCGACGCCCTGCAACTCGGCGCGCGTCTTGAGCGAACCCGCATCGGAGCCCGCGCCCGGTTCGGTCAGGCAGTACGAAGCGAGCTTGCGCCCGCTCGTGAGCTCTTCGCCCCACTGCTGCGCCACCGCATCGGTGGCCCAGGTGCCGAGCATCCACGTCGCCATGTTGTGGATCGTGATGAAGGCCGTGGTCGAGGGATCGACCGCGGCCATCTCCTCGAACACCAGCGCCGCATCGAGCCGCGGCAGCCCGAGGCCGCCGATGCGCTCGGGCGCATAGAGCCCGCAGAAGCCCAGCTCGCCGGCCTTGGCGATGGCCTCCTTCGGGAAGACGGCCTCCGCGTCCCACTGCGCCGCATGCGGCGCGAACTCGGCCTGCGCAAAGTCGCGCGCGCTTTGCGCGAAAGCGCGCTGCTCTTCGGAAAGTTCGAAGTCCATCCGACGGACTTCTTACTTGAGACTGATCGTGGTGTTGACGCCGTGCGAGACGGTGCTGTCGTCGAACCAGCGTGCGGTCACGGTCTTGGTCTGCGTGTAGAACATGATGACCTGCTTGCCGTACGGCCCCAGGTCGCCGAGCTTCGAGGCGCGCGAGCCGGTGAACGAGAACATCGGGACCGGCACCGGAATCGGCACGTTGATGCCGACCTGGCCCACGTCGATGTCTTCCTGGAACCGGCGGGCGGCCGCACCCGACTGCGTGAAGATCGCCGTGCCGTTGCCGTTCGGATTGCTGTTGATCAGCTCGATGGCTTCGTCGATGTCCTCGGCGTCGGCAATGCACAGCACCGGGCCGAACACTTCCTGGTCATAGATCGTCATGCCGGGCTTCACACCGGTGAAGATCGTCGGGCCGACGAAGTTGCCCTTCTCGTAGCCGGGCACCGTGGGCTTGCGGCCGTCGAGCACGAGCTTGGCGCCATCGGCCTCGCCGCGCTCGATGAGCCCGTTCACGCGGTCGTAGGCAGCGCAGGACACCAGAGGCCCCACGTCCACGCCCTTTTCGGTGCCCGCGCCGATCTTCAGCGTCCTGGCCTTCTCGATGAGTTCGGGCACCCAGTTGCGCGCCTCGCCCACCAGCACCGCGACCGACACGGCCATGCAGCGCTGGCCGGCTGCACCGAAGCTGGCGCCAGCCAGTGCGTTGAGCGTCTGCTCCTTGTTCGCGTCGGGCATCACGATGGCGTGGTTCTTCGCACCCATCATGCATTGGGCGCGCTTGCCAGCCAGCGTGGCGCGGTTGTAGACATGCGTGCCGACCTTGGTCGAACCGACGAAGCTGATCGCCTTGATGTCCTTGTGGTCGCAGATGCCGTTGACCACCGCTTCGCCGCCATGCACCACGTTCAGCACGCCGGGCGGAATGCCGGCTTCGAGTGCCAGTTCGCACAGGCGCATGGTGACCATCGGGTCCTGCTCGGAAGGCTTCAGCACGAAGGTGTTGCCGGTGACGATGGCCATCGGGAACATCCACAGCGGGATCATGGCCGGGAAGTTGAAAGGCGTGATGCCGGCGCACACGCCCAGCGGCTGCAGCAGCGTGTAGGTGTCGACGCCGTTGGCCACGTTGTTGGCCAGCTCGCCGAGCTGCAGGTTGCCGATGTTCGATGCATGCTCGACCACTTCGAGGCCGCGGAACACATCCCCCTCCGCATCTGGCAGCGTCTTGCCCTGCTCGGCCGTGAGGATGGCGGCCAGCTCGCCCATGTTCTCGCGGATGAGCTGCTGCAGCTTCAGGAAGATGCGGGCGCGCGCGCCGATGGGGGTCTTGCGCCAGGTCTTGAAGGCTTCCTTGGCGGAGGCCACGGCGGCGTCGAGCTCGGCTTGCGTGGCGAAGGGCACACGGGCCAGCACCTGCTGCGTGGCCGGGTTGACGACATCGCGCCATTCGGTGGTTTTCGATTCGACGAGCTTGCCGCCGATCAGCAGCTTGACGGTGGCGACTTTCGTCGAGGGGGTGGTGGTGGCGTCCATGGGGTTTGTCTCCTGTGAATCTCGGGAAGGCGATGCCGGTCGGGGGCCGGTACAGCGTGCATCCTAGCTTTGCATATTTGCCATGACAATAGACAAATTTGCGCCTTGGTTTTGCATAAATGCAGAATGCGGAAAAGGACGCAGAGGATGCGAACCTCCATCGAGAACCCGAACACACATGGACTGGGACAACCTGCGCTACTTCCTCGAACTCGCCCGCTCCGGGACGCTGATGAGCGCCGCGCGCCGCCTCGAGGTCGACCACACCACGGTCGCGCGCCGCATCCAGGCGCTGGAGAAGGAAGTCGGCGCCCCGCTGTTCTCGCGCGAGGCAGGCGGCCACCGGCTCACCGAAGCGGGCCGCCGGCTGCAGCCGCAGGTCGAGGCGATGGAGAGCGCGTTCCAGGCCGTGGAGAGCACCGCGCCGGCCTCGCAGGAAGGCCTGTCGGGGCTGGTGCGCATAGGCGCCACCGAAGGCTTCGGCACCGTGGTGCTGGCACCGCAGCTCGCGCTGTTCGCGCTGCAGCATCCGAAGCTCACCATCGACCTGCTCGCGATGCCGCGGCTCGTGCACCTGTCGCGGCGCGAGGCCGACATCGTGATCTCGCTCGAACGGCCGGCGCGCGGGCCGGTGGTCGTCACCAAGCTCACCGACTACACGCTGCGGCTCTATGCGTCGAAGAAGTACCTGGCAGCGCACAAGCCCATCAGGACGCGCGAAGACCTCCGCGGCCACACCTTCATCAGCTACGTGGACGACCTGCTGTTCAGCAAGGAGTTGCAGTACCTCGACGAACTGCACCGCCCCGACAGCTTCGCGCTGCGCAGCACCAGCGTGCTCGCGCAGCACAGTGCGGTGGCGGCGGGCGCGGGCATCGCGGTGCTGCCGGCCTTCATCGCCGAGAACGACAGCGCGCTGCGGCCCGTGCTGCCGGGGCAGGCGAACTTCACGCGCACCTTCTGGATGTCGATGCCGGAGGAAACCAAGCACCTGGCACGTATGCAGGCGGTGTGGAGCTTCCTGCGCGAGACGGCGCAGGCCCGGCAGGCGCTGTTGCTCCTGGCCCCGCCCGGCGATGAGAATGGCGCGTCGCAGCAGCGGCCGGCCCGTTCGCGCAGGCCGGCCCCGTAGCAAGCCAACCCCGACACGGAGATTCGCCCCATGCCACGCCACCGCCCCGCACGGCTCGAACACATCGCAGGCATCGGCGTCGACCGCATGGGCGCGATTGCCGACGACGCGGACGGCCCACCGTTCCTGCGGCTGGAAAACCTCGACGTCGACATCCCGCCCGACCCCGAAGCCATCGCGCGCACCGTGCGTGCCGCCACGGAAGACGCCGACAACAGCTACCTCCCATTCGTCGGCCAGTCCCGGTTGCGCGAGATCGCGGCGCGGCATGTGTCGGCGCTCTCGGGCGTTGCTTACGACGCACGCAACTGCGTGATCTCGGCCGGCGGGCTCTCGGGCATCCTCAACGCGCTGCTCGCAACCGTCGAGGTGGGCGACGAAGTGCTGGTGACCGATCCGACCTACGCCGGCCTGCTCAACCGCATCCGGCTCGCCGGCGGCACGCCGAAGTACGTGCCCTTTGCATTCAACCCCGGCGGCGAATGGAAGCTGGACCGCGCCGCGCTGCAAGCGGCCATCGGCCCCCGCGTGCGCGTGATGCTGCTGATGTCGCCGTCGATGCCGACGGGCGGGTACTTCGACGCGGACGACTGGCGCACCATCGCCGCGCTGTGCGTGCGGCACGACCTGACGCTGATCCTCGACACCGCCATGGAACGCCTGCTGTACGACGGCCGCGAGGTCATCCACCCCGCGGGCCTGCCCGGCATGGCCGAACGCACGATCACGGTGGGTTCATCGGCCAAGGAGCTGCGCATGATCGGCTGGCGCGTGGGCTGGACCGTGGCACCCGAGAGCTACATGCCGGACCTCGTGGCCGTGTCGCTCGCGAACGTGGTGGTACCCGTGGGCATTGCGCAGGACGCGGTGGCCACGGCGCTGGCGCAATCGGCGCACACGCTCGCGCCGTATGTGGGCGAGCTGGAGCGGCGTCGCGACACGGTGCTCGATGAACTCAAGGGACTGCCGGTCGGCGTGCCCGCGGGCGGCTGGTCGTTGCTGCTGCGTGCGAGCGACTTCGGCATCGACGGGCAGACGCTGTCGGAGCGTCTGCTGAAGCATCGCGTGTGCGCCACCGCGATGAAGGGCTGGGGCGAAACGCATGGCGCGCAGTACCTGCGCTTCGTGTTTTCCAACGAGCCGGTCGAACGGCTGCGCGGACTGGGCGAGAAGGTGCGGGCTGCGCTGGGCGCCTGACCAGGGACTACGGCCACACCGGCGGATGACTGCCCGGGGGCATCGAAGGCCGCACCCACGCGGCAGGCGTGCGCTGCAACTGTGCGCTGTGGCGCAGCGCGGCCAGCCTGCCGAATCCGGAGTCCGAGCTTTCCACATACGGCTTCAGGTCGGGCTTCGCCGCCGAGAGCCCGCCCGGCACGCGCCCCAGCCCGCGCAGCCACTGCCCCGTCTGCGCCAGCGACACCTGCACATGCCAACTGCCGCCTTCCCGCTGCTGGCGCCAGAGCGCCGCAGCGGCGCCGAAGGCGATCAGGTAGCCGGTGGCCTCGTCGAGGATCTGCATGGGCAGCGGGCGCGGCTTGCCGTCGCCTGCAGCCTCGCCCTCGGCATGGTTGAAGCCCATCGCGGTCTGCACCAGCGAATCGAAGCCGCGCCGATCAGCCCACGGCCCCTGCGTGCCGTAGGCCGTGAGCGAGACGCAGACGATGCCCGGCCGCTCGCGCGCCAGCGCCTCGGGGCCGAAGCCCAGCGCCGCGATGCCGCCGGGACGGTAGCCCTGCACGAAGACGTGTGCGTCGGCGACGAGGCCGTGCAGCACGGCGCGGCCTTCGTCGGTGCGCAGGTCCACGTGCGTCGAGAGCTTGCCACGGCTGGTGTCGGCGATGGCTTCGATGTTCGGCAGTTGCGGCGAATTGACCAGCATCACGTCGGCGCCATAGGCCGCGAGCGCGCGGCCGCCGACCGGTCCCGCGAGGATACGCGTGAGGTCGAGCACACGCAGGCCGCTCAGCGGGCGCTGGTCGCCCCGCAGCGGCGGCAGCGCGCGCGGCGGTGCGTCGCCGATGCGCTCGATGGTGAAGAGCGGTTGCGCCGCCACCGCCTGCCCGTGGGGCGAGGCCTCCCATTCGTCGAAGCGGCGCAGCGCGGTCGCCACCAGGCCTTGCGCGGCGGCGGCCGTTTCGAAATCGACCGCGCGCCAGCCGGCCATCGCGGCCTCGGCGTCGGCGCGGGTGGCGGTGGCCGGGTCCAGCTGCATCAGGCGCAGCGCGCCTTCGCGGTGGTGCTTGAAGTTCGCGTGGATGCGCACCCATCCGTCGGCGCAGCGGTACATGCCCGAGAAGGCGTCCCACAGCTCGGGCACGCGGCCGTCGAGGCTGAACCAGCCGGTGCAGTCGAGTGCCGCATGCTGCATGTCGACGCCGACCTGCTGCCGCGCCGTGCCGCGCCGGTGCCCCAGTTCGCAGGCCGCGAGCGCGGCCGCCGCGATGGTGCTCTGCGCCGCTGTGCCGACCGCGAAGGACGACGGCAGCACTGGGTCGGCACCCGTCAATCGCGCAAACACCAAGGCCTCGGCGGGCAGGCCCGCCTGCTGCCAGATGTCGCCCAGAACTTCGCTTGCATTCATTCCGTCTCTCCAGAAAAAAAGGCAGGGCCCGCTTGCGCGGCCCTGCCCTTTGTCGTCGTTGCGTTCGCAGCCTTGTTACTACTGGATCAGCTTCGCACCCGTCTTGGCCTGCAGCGTGTCGAAGCTCACGCCCGGCGCCAGCTCGACGACCTTCAGGCCTTCGGGCACGACGTCCATCACGGCCAGGTCGGTGATGATGCGGTCGACCACGGCCACGCCGGTCAGCGGCAGCGTGCACTGTTCGAGGATCTTCAGGTCCTCGGTGCCGTCCTTCTTCTTGGCCACGTGCTCCATCAGCACGATCACGCGCTTCACGCCGGCCACGAGGTCCATCGCGCCGCCCATGCCCTTGACCATCTTGCCGGGGATCATCCAGTTGGCGAGGTCGCCCTTCACGCTCACCTGCATGGCACCGAGGATCGACAGGTTGATCTTGCCGCCGCGGATCATCGCGAAGCTGTCATGGCTGCCGAAGATGGCCGAGCCGGGCAGCGTGGTGACGGTCTGCTTGCCGGCGTTGATCAGGTCGGCGTCGACGTTGTCCTCGGTCGGGAACGGGCCGATGCCGAGCATGCCGTTCTCGCTCTGCAGCCACACTTCCTTGGTGCCGGTGTGGTTGGCCACCAGCGTCGGAATGCCGATGCCGAGGTTGACGTAGAAGCCGTCTTCGAGTTCTTGCGCGGCGCGGGCCGCCATCTGGTCTTGGGTCCAGGGCATCTCAGGCTCCTTCTTTCTTGTTGACGACCTTGGCTGGCACTTCGCTGCCGGCGGCGGCCTGGGCGATGGCGGTCTGGGCCTCGACCTTGGCGGCGACGGCATCGACCGAGGCGCTCACGGTGCGCTTCTCGATGCGCTTCTCGGGATTGGCATTGAGCACGATGCGGTGCACGTAGATGCCCGGCAGGTGGATGTCGTCGGGAGCCAGCTCGCCCACCTCGACGATCTTCTCGACCTCGACGATGCAGATCTTGCCGGCCATGGCGGCGGCCGGGTTGAAGTTGCGTGCCGTGAGGCGAAAGCGCAGGTTGCCCGACTTGTCGGCCACGTGGGCCTTCACCAGCGCCACGTCGGGCACCAGCGAGCGTTCCATCACGTAGGTTTCGCCGTCGAACTCGCGCAGCTCCTTGCCCTCGGCCACCTGCGTGCCCACGCCGGTCTTGGTGAAGAAGGCCGGGATGCCCGCGCCGCCCGCACGCAGCTTCTCGGCCAGCGTGCCCTGGGGCGTGAATTCGAGGGCCAGTTCGCCCGCGAGGTACTGGCGCTCGAACTCCTTGTTCTCTCCGACGTAGGACGCGATCATTTTCTTGATCTGGCGCGTCTCCAGCAGCTTGCCGAGGCCGAAGCCGTCGACGCCCGCGTTGTTCGACACGACGGTGAGGTTCTGCACGCCGGAGTCCTTCAGCGCGTCGATCAGCGCTTCGGGAATGCCGCACAGGCCGAAGCCGCCGACCGCGAGCATCTGCCCGTCGGCCACGACCCCCTTGAGTGCCGCGTCCGCGGTGGGATAAATCTTGTTCACTCGGGCTCCTTGATGGGTGAATGGAGAGAGGTGGGAAAGCCCTGAACGATACTACCTACTCGCATACGTAGTATTTCGTAATGGTGACCCCCGATGCCCGAGATCGATTACCGGCTGGCCTTTGAACACGCGCCCGTCGGCATGGTGGTGTCGAGCAACCGCACCATCGTGGCCTGCAACGTTCGCGTGTGCGAGATTTTTGGCGCAACGCCCTCCGCATTGGTCGGGCATTCGTTCAGCATCCTGTACCCGAGCGTGGCCGAGTTCGAGCGCATCGGCAAGCGCATGGAGCCCTTCCTGAACGCCAGCGGGCACTACGCGGACAACCGCATGATGAGGCGGCTGGGCGGGTTGCATGGCGCGATCGCCGGCGAGACCTTCTGGTGCCACGTCACGGGCCACGCGCTGAACCGAGCCGCGCCGCACGAGGCCGGCATCTGGACCTTCGAGGACCTGGGCTCGCGCCGCGCCGTGAAAGCCGAGCTCACGCCGCGCGAGCGCGAGGTGGCGGCGCAGGTGATGCGCGGGCTGACCTCGAAGGAGATCGGCAAGGCGCTGGGCATCAGCCACCGCACGGTGGAGCTGCACCGGGCGCGGCTGATGCGCAAGTACGCAGCCGCGACCACTGCCGAGCTGGTGCAGAAGCTGATCGCGGGCTAGGTTTGCCGGCCGTCCGCGTCAATCGGGCTTGATGTCCGCCGACTTGATCACCTTCGACCACGTCGCCAGCTCCTGATCGACGAATTTCGCGAGCGTCGGTGGGTCCATGTAGGTTGCGAAGGCGCCCTGCTCGTCCACCTTCTTGCGGAAGGCTTCGCTCTCCACGATCTTTCGGAGTTCCGCGCTGAGCCTGTTGACGACTTCCGGCGGCGTCTTCGCCGGCGCGAACACCGCGAACCAGGACTCCACCTCGTAGCCCGGCAGCCCCGCCTCGGCCGAGGTCGGCACGTCGGGCATCGACGGATGCCGCTTGCTGCCCGTGTACGCCAGCGGCTTGATGCGCCCGCCTGCGAAATGGCCGATGACCGAGGGCGGCGTGGTGATGAACATGTCGACGTTGCCCGAGATCAGGTCGTTGATCGCCGGTCCCGAGCCCTTGTAGGGCACGTGCGTCATCGCCTGCTTCGCCTGCCGCGACAGCAGCTCGCCCGCGATGTGCTGGATCGAGCCGTTGCCCGAGGAGGCGTAGAAGAGACCGCCTTCCTTCTTCTTCCCGTACTCGATGAGTTCCTTCATCGACTTCACCGGCAGCTTTCCACTCACCGCAACGACGTGCGGCGCGCGCATCACCATCGCCACCGGCACGAAGTCCTTGGTAGGGCTCCACCGGATGTTCGGGTAGAGCGAGGGATTGCCGACGTGGTAGCCCGAGTACTGCATCAGCAGCGTGTAGCCGTCGGGCGCGGCGCGCGCCACGAACTCGGTGCCGATGTTGCCGCTGGCGCCGGGCTTGTTGTCGACCACCACGGGCTGGCCCAGTGCGCGCTGCAGCGGATCGCCGACCAGTCGCGCCATGATGTCAGTGGAGCCGGCCGGCGCGGTCGGCACGATCATGGTGATCGGTTTCGAGGGCCAGGTTTCGCTGGCTGAAGCTGTCAGAGCGCCCAGCGCAAGGCCGACCGCGAGAAGGCGGTGGATGGGTTTCATGGTTTGTCTCCGGTGGTTTTGTATTCGCTTGCCTGCTGTCTTCGGAAGGCGCCTCAGGGCGACAGCTCCGAGATTTCGATCAGGTTCATGTCCGGGTCGCGCACATAGACCGAGCGGATGCGCGAGGTGGCGCCAGTGCGCATCACCGGCCCTTCGAGGATCGGCACGTCCTTCTCGCCGAGCCGCGCGATGACTTCGTCGAGCGGCACGCTGGCGATGAAACACAGGTCCAGCGAGCCGGGCGTCGGCAACTGCGCCTTGGGCTCGAACTCGTGGCCCTTCACATGCAGGTTGATCTTCTGGTTGCCGAAGCGGAAGACCTTGCGCCCGGCGCCGAAGCTCTCCAGCGCCATGCCCATCACATCGACGTAGAAGCTGATGCAGGCTTCCTCGTGCGCGGTGGTCAGCACGAGGTGGTCCAGGTGGTCGATCATGGTTGAAGCTCCTTGCTTGCGTGCTCGCGTTCCCGGGCGCGGGTCACGATGTCGTTGAAATCGGGCGGCGGCGCATGCCGCGTCAACCGGTGGCCGGCGCGCGAGACCTGGGCCGGCAGTTCGTGCTGCACCAGCGCTTCCAGCTCCGCCGCGGCGGCGACCAGGCCCGCCAGGTCCATGCCCGTGTCGTAGCCCATGCACTGCAGCATGTGGACCACGTCCTCTGTCGCCACGTTGCCGGTCGCGCCCGGCGCGTAGGGGCAGCCGCCGATGCCGCCGAGCGACATGTCCAGCCGGCGGATGCCGGCCTCCACGGCAGCCACCGTGTTCACGAGGCCCATGCCGCGTGTGTTGTGGAAATGGGCCGTCCACTCCAGCGCCGCCCGGCTCGCAGTCACGGCTTCGCAGAGTTCACGCACCTGCGTCGGATAGGCCATGCCGGTCGTGTCGCACAGCGTGATGCCCTGCACCTCCAGCGCGGCGAAGCGGTCGATCCAGCCCTGCACCGTCGCCAGCGGCACCTCGCCCTCCATCGGGCAGCCGAACACGCACGACAGCGACACGTTCACCGGCACCTGGGCTTTCTTCGCCAGCGCGATGACCCCGGCCAGTTGCGCGAACGACTGCTCCCGCGTCATGCGCAGGTTGGCGAGGTTGTGCGTCTCGCTCACCGACATGACGATGTTGAACTCGTCGATGCGGCTGTCCAGCGCGCGCTCGGCGCCTCGCACATTGGGCACCAGTGCGGTGTAGACCACGTCGGGGCGGCGAACGATGCGCTGCATCACCTCCTCGCCGTCGCGCAGCGCCGGAATCGCCTTCGCCGAGGTGAAGGAGGTGACTTCGATCTTGGCGTAGCCCAGCCCGCTCAGCCGGTCGACGAGCGCGATCTTGTCGTCGGTGGGAATGAAGCGGCTTTCCATCTGGAAGCCGTCGCGCGTCGCGACCTCGTTGATGAAGAGCCGCGTGCCGTTGCCCGTCTTCATGCCGCCACTCCTTTCACGCGGCGCGCGGGCCAGCCAGCACCACGGAGATCGCCGTCATGCTCGCCCAGCCGCGGCGCGGGGTGCGCGATGCGCCCCGGCGTGGCGCTGAGCTTGGGCACCACGCCAGGCACCTTCAGCGTCGAGCCGTCGGAGGTCGGTGCCTCCACGATCATTTCGCGCGCCTGGTACTGCGGGTCGCTCGCGATGTCGGCCACCGTGTAGATGCGCCCGACCGGCACGCCCGCCGCATCGAGCGCGGCCAGCACATCGTCGCGGCTGCGCTTCAGCGTCCACGCCTCGATGGCGGCATCGATCTCTTCCACGCGCAGCACGCGGCCATCGTTGTGCACGAGCCCGGGGTCGTTCTCCAGATCCTCGCGGCCGATGGCGCGCATCAGCCGGCGGAAGATGCTGTCGCCGTTGCCGGCCACCAGCACGTAGTGCCCGTCTTCGCAGCGGTAGGCATTGGTCGGCGCGATGCCGGGCAGCGCACTGCCGGCGCGCTCGCGCACGGCGCCGAAGGCGTCGTACTCGGGCAGCAGGCTTTCCATCACGTTGAACACCGACTCGTAGAGCGCCACGTCTATGAACTGGCCCTCCCCGCCGTGGGCCGTGCGGTGATGCAGCGCCGTCAGCACGCCGATCACGCCATGCAACGCCGCCAGCGTGTCGCCCAGCGACACTCCCACGCGCACCGGCACCCGGCCCGGCTCGCCGCTCAGGTAGCGCAGCCCACCCATCGATTCGCCGAGCACGCCGAAGCCGGGCTTGTCGCGGTAGGGCCCGGTCTGCCCGTAGCCCGAGATGCGCAGCATGATCAGCCGAGGGTTCAGCGCATGCAGCCGCTCCCACCCCAGGCCCCAGCCTTCGAGCGTGCCGGGCTTGAAGTTCTCGATCAGCACGTCGGCTTCGAGCGCCAATGCACGCACGGCTTCCTGCCCTTCGGCGCTGCGCAGGTCCAGGCACACCGAGCGCTTGTTGCGCGACTGGACCTCCCACCACGCCGAGGTGCCGTCGCGCAGCAGCCGCCATTTGCGCAGCGGATCGCCGACGCCGGCCGGCTCGACCTTGATCACGTCGGCGCCGAACTCCGCCAGCGTCTTGCCGGCGAAGGGGCCGGCGATGAGCTGGCCGAGCTCCAGCACCTTCAGGCCTTCGAGTGCATTCATGTTCGCGTCTGTCTCCAGGTTGGGTTGCAACTACTTTAGGAACAGATCGCATCCAGCGGAATTGCCATGACGGCAGCACCCCTTCGCAAAACGCGAAGGGGCACCCGCCCTCTCCTAGAATCCGCCCATGCCCGACCCCATCAACCCCGCGCGCGTCGACTTCGTGACGCTGCGCCTGTTCTGCGCAGTGGCTCAGTCAGGCAGCATCACCAAGGGCGCGGAGGCATGCCACCTCGCGCTCTCGGCCGCTAGCCGGCGGCTCTCGGACTTCGAAGCGGCGACGGGATCGAAGCTGCTCGAACGCAGCGCCCAGGGCATCGCGCTCACGCCTGCCGGCCATGTAGCGATGCAGCATGCGATGCGGCTCTTCCAGGGCTTCGAGCAGTTCAGCAACGAGATCAACGACTATTCGAGTGGCGTGCGCGGCCATGTGCGGTTGTGGGCCAACATGTCGGCGCTGACCGAGTTCCTGCCCACCACGCTCGCGACCTTTCTTGCACAGCACCCCGACATCCGCGTCGAAGTCGAGGAGCAGCTGAGCGGCGACATCGTGCGCGCACTCGTCGACGGGCTTGCCGACGTCGGCGTGTTCGCAGAGAACACGCCCGCCTACGGTCTCGACGTGCAGACCTTCCAGACCGACGAACTCGTGGTGCTGTGCGCGAAGCAGCATCCACTGGCGCGAAGCCGCGTGAAGCAGACCGACTTCAAGAGCTGCCTCGCGCATGAATTCGTGGGGCTGAACCGCAGCAGCTCGCTGCTCGAACTCACCTCGCGCGCCGCCGAGCAGGCCGGCATCCCGATGCGCCTGCGCGTGCAGGTGCGCAGCTTCGACGCGATGTGCCACATGATCGCAGCCAACCTCGGCATCGGCGTGGTGCCGCTGGCGGCGTGCAAGGCGCAGGTGGCGGCGCTGGACCTGAAGGTGGTTCGGCTCAAGGACGCATGGGCCACGCGGCGGCTGCTGATGGCGACGAAGACGAGTGCCGTCCTCTCGCCTGCTGCGCAGCTGCTGGCCGAACACCTCCTGCGCCAGGCCGGGCCATGAGGCGCGACGCCCTTGTCCGCTTCACTTTGCCTCTTCGGCCTCCAGCACCGCCCACTCCTCTTGCGTGAACAGCCGCGAGCGCGTCAGGAACCGCACGCCCTCCGGCCCTTCCAGCGAGAACATGCCGCCGCGCCCCGGCACCACGTCGATGATCAGCTGCGTGTGCTGCCAGTACTCGAACTGCGGCCCGCTGATATAGAACGGCATGCCGCCGATGTACCCCAGCAGCCGGTCGTAGTCGCCCACGATGAACTCGCCCTGGGCATAGCACATGGGCGCGCTGCCGTCGCAGCAGCCGCCCGACTGATGAAACATCAGCGGGCCGTGCTTTGCGGCGAGCCTGTCGATCAGCGCGAGCGCGGGATCGGTCGCGGTGACGCGCAGGACTTCGCCGGTGGTGCCCATCAGAAGAAGCCCAGCTTGTTCTCGCTGTAGCTCACCAGCAGGTTCTTGGTCTGCTGGTAGTGATCGAGCATCATCTTGTGGTTCTCGCGGCCGATGCCCGACTGCTTGTAGCCACCGAAGGCCGCGTGCGCCGGGTAGTGGTGGTAGCAGTTGGTCCACACGCGGCCGGCCTGGATGCCGCGGCCCATGCGGAAGGCGCGGTTCATGTCGCGGCTCCACACGCCTGCGCCCAGGCCGTAGAGCGTGTCGTTGGCGATGGAAAGCGCCTCTTCCTCGTCCTTGAAAGTGGTGACCGACACCACCGGGCCGAAGATCTCCTCCTGGAAGATGCGCATCTTGTTGTGGCCCCGGAACACGGTCGGCTTCACGTAGTAGCCGTCGGCCAGGTCGCCCTCGAACCGCTGGCGCTCGCCTCCGATCAGCACCTTCGCCCCCTCCTGCCTGCCGATGTCGAGGTACGACAGGATCTTCTCGAGCTGCTCGCCGGAGGCCTGCGCGCCGATCATGGTGGCCATGTCGAGCGGGCTGCCCTGCTTGATGGCTGCCACTCGCTTCAGCGCACGCTCCATGAAGCGGTCGTAGATCGACTCCTGGATGAGCGCGCGCGACGGGCAGGTGCAGACCTCGCCCTGGTTCAGCGCGAACATCGCGAAGCCCTCGAGCGCCTTGTCGAAGAAGCTGTCGTCCTTGTCCATCACGTCGGCGAAAAAGATGTTGGGCGACTTGCCGCCCAGCTCCAGCGTGACCGGAATCAGGTTCTGGCTCGCGTACTGCGAGATCAGCCGGCCGGTGGTGGTTTCGCCGGTGAAGGCGATCTTGCCGATGCGGTTGCTCGACGCCAGCGGCTTGCCCGCCTCCACGCCGAAGCCGTTGACCACGTTCAGCACGCCCGGCGGCAGCAGGTCGCCTATGACCTCCAGCAGCACCAGGATCGACACCGGCGTCTGCTCGGCCGGCTTCAGCACCACGCAGTTGCCGGCAGCCAGCGCGGGCGCCAGCTTCCACACGGCCATCAGGATCGGGAAATTCCACGGAATGATCTGGCCGACCACGCCGATGGGCTCATGGAAGTGATAGGCGAAGGTTTCGTGGTCGATCTCGCTGATGCCGCCTTCCTGCGAGCGCACGCACGAGGCGAAATAGCGGAAGTGGTCGATGGCCAGCGGCAGGTCGGCCGCGGTGGTTTCGCGGATGGGCTTGCCGTTGTCCCAGGTTTCGGCGGCCGCGAGGACGGCCAGGTTCTCCTGCATGCGATCGGCAATCCTGTTGAGGATGTTGGCGCGCTCGGTGGTCGAGGTGCGGCCCCAGGCGCCCTTGGCCTTGTGCGCGGCGTCGAGCGCACGTTCGATGTCGGCCGCGGTGGAGCGCGGCACTTCGCAGAAGACCTTGCCGGTGACGGGCGTGATGTTCTCGAAATACTGGTTGTCCGCCGGCGCAACCCATTCGCCGCCGATGTAGTTGCCGTAGCGCTTCTTGAACGGTACCGCGGTGCCGAATTTGCCCGGTTCGAGCATGTCCATGACTTGTCTCCATTTGCTGCTGGTGGCGCCGCGACATGCGGCGGCCTGCTTGAGCAATCGCAAGCCGCGTACCCGGCCGGATCGGTACATTCCCTGGGTACTTCCTCCTGGGCATTCGCATGCCGCAGGGGGTTTTCATTCGCAATATGCGACATGTCCGCGCGAACATGGCGACTAGGATGTCGCACAAGGCGAAAACCTCTCGGAGACACGCATGAGCGAAGCGCAGTTGCCGTCGATCAAAGTGGCGCAGGCCCGCGAACTGTTCTTTGGACAAGGCCGCGATCCCGCGCCGTGGATCGCCCCGCACATCTCGCGCTCCTGGCAGCGCTGCCGCCCGGTCGGCCACCAGGCCACGGACCCCGAGCCGATGGCGCTGGCCCTGCTGCGCGAACGGCGCGAGCAGGCCATGCGGCTGCTGAACTGCGCGCAACCCGAGCTCGACGCCCTGGCCGAGCATGCGGTCGGCAACGGCTGCGTGGTGATCCTGTCGGACGCCAGCGGCCTGATCCTCGAGGAGGTCGGCAGCGCCGACTTCCTTCCCAAGGCCGAGCGCATCGCGCTGCAGCCCGGCGTGGAATGGTCGGAGCACAACCGGGGCACCAACGCCATCGGCACGGCGCTGGCGGAGCGCGAGGCGCTGATGGTGCTGGGCGCCGAGCACTACCTGGCGCAGAACGGCACGCTCGGATGCGCGGCGGCGCCCATCTTCACCGGGCGCGGCGAACTGGCGGGCGCGCTCGACATCTCGGGCGAGACGGTGCGCGTGAACACGCATGCGCTCGGCCTGGTGCGCATGGCGGCGCAGCAGGTCGAGCACCGCATGATGCTGGCCGAGGCCAACGGCCACGTGCTGCGCTTCCATGCGCGCCCGGCGCTGATCGGCACCGCGCGCGAAGGGCTGATGGTGATCGAGGGCGGGCGCATCGTCGCGGCCAACCGGGTGGCGCTCGAACTGTTCGGGCGCTCGTGGGACGGCCTGCTCGAGCTGGACGCCGAGGCCTTTCTCGGCGCGAACTGGCCGCGCATGGAACACCGGCGCAGCCTGCTGACGCTGCCGGGCGGCCGGCAGATCGCGACGGTGATGGAGCGTTCGAATGCGGCCGGCGGTTCGCGCACGCCCACGCGGCGCGCGGTGGCCGAGCCCGAAACCGACGATGTGCAGCCTCTGCTGCACAAGGCCGTGCGGGTGCTGAACGAAGGCGTCTCCGTGCTGGTCAACGGCGAGACCGGCAGCGGCAAGGAAGTTTTCTCGCGCCGGCTGCACGCCGCGAGTCGCCGCAGCGCGGGCCCCTTCGTGGCGGTGGACTGCGCCTCGCTGCCCGAGACGCTGATCGAGTCCGAACTGTTCGGCTACGAGGAAGGCGCCTTCACCGGCGCGAAGCGCAAGGGCATGGGGGGCCGCATCCGCGAAGCGCATGGCGGGGTGCTGTTCCTCGACGAGATCGCGGAGATCCCGCTGGCCCTGCAGACGCGCCTGCTGCGCGTGCTCGAGGAGCGCGTGGTCACGCCGCTGGGCGGCGGCCAGGGCGTGGCGGTGGACTTCGACCTGGTCTGCGCCACGCACGGCCACCTGCCGGCGCTGGTGGAAGCCGGACGCTTTCGCGCCGACCTGATGTACCGCGTGGCGGGGTTCACCGTCGCCCTGCCTCCCTTGAGCCGGCGCAACGACCGGCACGCTCTGATCGCGCGGCTGTTTCTCGAAGCGGGCGGCGCGGCCAAGCACTTGCAGCTGGGAAACGACGCACTCGAAGTGCTGGCCGCCTACCGCTGGCCGGGCAACGTGCGCGAGCTGCGCAGCACGCTGCGCGCCATCGTGGCACTGGCCGATACGGGCGACTCGGTGACGGCGAGCGCATTGCCCGCGCACCTGCTGGGCGCGCAGCCTACCGTCTTGCCCGACGACCCGCTCGAGTGCGCCCCTGCACACGCCGAGCCGCTGCAGGCCATCACACGCCACGCCATCGACGAGGCGTTGAAGGCCTGCGAGCACGACGTGGCGAAGGCCGCGCGCCGCCTCGGCGTTCACCGCAGCACCATCTACCGCCATCTCGCACGCCAGCGCGGCAAGCCTGCCGGGCACTGACAGGGCGGCCGGCGAAGCCTGCCCGCACAACCAAAGACTGACTTGCCCCGCGATCCCGCAGCGGCCAGACTTTGCGCATGGCCTCGCCCTCGCATTCATGACCACCAGAAAAAAAGCGCGGCGCCTCTCGGCCGTCCCTTCCACCTTGCGGATTCCCCTCGCTGCGCGTGCCTCGGGCGACGCCATCTTTCCGCAGATGGCCGTGCGGGACGCCTACGCCGCCGGCATCCTGGAGCAGATCCGAGACGACGGCAGCGCGCTGCCGGAAGACCGGGCGACCATCTACGGCATCCTCTCGCGCACGCGGCGCTTCCGCAGCCTGGCCCAGGACTTCCTCAAGGAGCACCCCGGAGCACGCGTGGTGAACATGGGCTGCGGCCTGAGCCATTACTTCCAGTGGCTGGACGACGGCAAGTCCCGCATGACCGACGCCGACCTGCCCGAAGTGCTCGAACTGCGCCGCGAGCTGATCCCCGAAGCCAACGAACGCCACGACCTGCGCGAACTCGACCTGACCGCGCCCGGCTGGTGGGAGCAACTGGGCCTGCCGCGCAGGCGCAATGCGCGGCCGGTGTTCCTGTTCACCGAAGGCGTGCTGATGTACCTGAAGCCCGAGCAGGTGGAGGCGGTACTCGCCACCTTCGGCGAACGCGCGCCTGCGGGCTCGATGCTGGTCTTCGACGCCCTGTGCTGGCTCGCGGTGGGCCACGCGAAGCAGCACCCTTCGGTGCGCGCGACCGGCGCGGAATTCCACTGGGGCATCCATCGGCCGGCCGAGCTGACGCAGCCCCATCCGCGCCTGCGACTGGCCGCCACCTACGGCGTGCTGGAAGGCATCGGCCTGCCCTACACGCTGTTCGCGCCGTTGGTGATGCTGTTCCTGGGCGTACCGCTGTATGCGCTCTACGCGTTGAAGGCGGAGAACGAGGCCGATACATAAACGCACAATTTCGTGAATTGCCGGCTTTGTCCGGCCCGGCTTGCGCTGGATGGCTGACGCGGTTCGATCCCGCGCCGGGCGAAGCTTGCCGGCGTTCCCATTCGCGGAAAATGCGCTGTCGTTCCGCCGCTTTCCCTTCTTCCCCCAAAGATTCGCAACCCTCAAGAACCACATGCTTGATCGCCGATCCTTCCTTGCCGCCGGCGGAGCCGCTGCCGCACTCGCCGCCCTCGGACTGCCCGAAGAGGCACTGGCCGCCAACGGACTGCAACTGAGCCAGCCCGCGCCCTTCTCCTTCGACGCGCTGGTCGCGCAAGCGAAGTCGCTCGCCGCAAGGCCCTATGCGGCCGCGGCGCCGCTGGCGCCCGAGGTGCTCGATCGCATCGACTACGACGCGCACGGCAAGATCAAGTTCGACCCCGCCAACGCCCTGTTCCGCGACGGGCCCGGCGCATTCCCGGTCACCTTCTTCCACCTCGGCCGCTTCTTCCAGGCGCCGGTGCGCATGCACGTGCTCGAGAACACCGACGGCGATGCGTTCGCCCGCGAGGTGCTCTACAGCCCCACCTACTTCTCGATGCCACCCGACAGCCCCGCGCGCGCGCTGCCGCCGGGCGCGGGCTTCGCGGGCTTTCGCCTGCAGGAGAGCCGGCTGGGCGACCAGGCCAAGCTCGACTGGCAAAAGAACGACTGGGTCGCGTTCCTCGGCGCCTCGTACTTCCGCGCCATCGGCGAGCTCTACCAGTACGGGCTGTCGGCGCGCGGCATTGCGCTCGACGTGGCGGTGCCCGACAAGCCCGAGGAATTCCCGAGCTTCACGCGCTTCTACTTCGAGACGCCGGCCGCGAACAACACCACCTCGATGACGGTCTACGCGCTGCTCGAAGGGCCGAGCGTGACGGGCGTGTTCAAGTTCGTCATGCAGCGCACCAAGGCCGTGATCATGGACATCGACGCGCGCATGTTCCTGCGCCGCGACGTGTCGCGCCTGGGCCTGGTGCCGCTCACGTCGATGTACTGGTACTCGGAAACCATCAAGCCCACGGCCATCGACTGGCGCCCCGAGGTGCACGACTCCGACGGCCTCGCGATCTGGAACGGCGCGGGCGAGCGCATCTGGCGCCCGCTCAACAACCCGACGCAGACGCGCGCATCCGCGTTCGCGGACACCAAGCCGCGCGGCTTCGGCCTGCTGCAGCGCGACCGCGCGTTCGACCATTACCAGGACGGCGTGGGCTACGAGAAGCGCCCGAGCCTGTGGATCGAGCCACTGGGCGATTGGGGCGAAGGCTCGGTGCAGCTCATCGAGATTCCGACCGACGACGAGATCCACGACAACGTCGTCGCCTTCTGGGTGCCGAAGGCCGATGCCAAGGCGGGCGCGAGCTACAGCCTGCAGTACCGGCTGCACTGGACCGACCAGGAGCCGTTTCCGTCGCCGCTCGCGCGCTGCGTGGCCACGCGCATCGGCCGCGGCGGACAGCCGGGCCAGCCGCGACCGCAGGGCGTGCGCAAGTTCATGGTCGAGTTCGTCGGCCAGCCATTGACCACCGTGCCCTTCGGCGTGAAGCCCGAGGTGGTGCTGACGGCGGCGCGCGGCAAGTTCTCGTACATCTTCGCCGAGGCTGTGCCGAATGGCGTGCCGGGGCACTGGCGTGCGCAGTTCGACTTCACGCCTGAAGGCAACGAGCCGGTCGACATGCGGCTCTACCTGAAAACCGGGGACAAGACGCTTACGGAGACCTGGCTGTATCAGTATCAGCCGGGGGTCTGACTGCGGGCGGGGCTGTCGTTCGGGGCGCGTGCGCAGGCCACCGGGTACTCCCCTCCGCGAATGTCCCCCGGCCTGCGGCCTCCTCCTTTATTTCGCTGCGGGGAGCACCCGATGTCCTGCGCACAGGGCACGCTGCGGGTGAGCAGGCAATCAACGAATGCTCTGAGCGATCACGCCCTGAAGAGAATCAGCGCTTGGTAACCGACACCAGCTCCACTTCGAAGTTGAGCGTGGCGTTCGGCGGAATCACGCCGCCCGCGCCGCGCGAACCGTAGGCAATCGACGGCGGGCAGGTCAGCTTGGCCTTGCCACCCGGCTTCATCTTCTGCACGCCTTCGGTCCAGCACGGGATCACGCCGTTGAGCGGGAACTCGGTGGGCTCACCGCGCTTGTAGGAGCTGTCGAACTCCTTGCCGGTATCGGGGAAGGTGCCGCGGTAGTGCACCTTGACCGTGTCGGTCGCGGCAGGCGAGGCACCGGTGCCTTCCTTGAGCGACTGGTAGACCAGGCCGCTGGGCGTGGTCACCGGCGCGGATTGCGCAAAGGCGGCGGGAGCGGCGAGAACGGACACGAGTGCGGCGCAGAGAAGAGACTTCACGAAAGACCTCGGAGGTTGAAAGTCGTCGATTATGGCCAGCGGCCCGCCGGGCCTGTAAGGGGATATTCGGGACCGATGCGCGCGGTGGAACAGCCCTTGCTTTGCGGAATGTGCACTGTCAACATCCACGAAGAGAGGAAGCCGCATGAACTCCACCGCAGCCGCCAGCACGGGCCCGACGCCCGCCCACTCAGGCACCGGTCACCTGAAGAAAGTGCTCGGTCCCGTCCAGCTCTGGGGCATCGCGGTGGGCCTCGTCATCTCGGGTGAATACTTTGGTTGGAGCTACGGCTGGAACACGGCCGGCACGCTCGGCTTCCTCGTTGCCACGGTGCTGGTGGCAACGATGTACACCACCTTCATCTTCAGCTTCACCGAACTGTCGACTGCCATCCCGCATGCGGGCGGGCCTTTCGCCTATGCGCGGCGCGCCTTCGGTCCCAACGGCGGCTTCGTCGCGGGCTTTGCCACGCTGATCGAATTCGTCTTCGCGCCGCCGGCCATCGCGCTGGCCATCGGTGCGTATCTCAACGTGCAGTTCCCGGGCATCAACCCGAAGTGGTTCGCGCTGGGCGCGTACGTGATCTTCATCGGGCTCAACTGGGTCGGCGTTGGCATCGCGGCGGCATTCGAGCTGTTCGTCACCATCCTGGCCATCGTCGAGCTGCTGGTGTTCATGGGCGTGGTCACGCCGGGCTGGACCATGGCCAACTTCGTGGCCAACGGCTGGGCGGGCGGCAGCGTGCTCAACGGCGCGGCCATCTCGGGCATCTTCGCCTCCATTCCGTTCGCGATCTGGTTCTTCCTCGCCATCGAGGGCGCGGCCATGGCGGCCGAGGAGGCGCGCGATCCGCACCGCACCATTCCCATCGCGTACACCACGGGCATCGTCACGCTGGTGGTGCTGGCCTTCGGCGTGATGATCTTCGCGGGCGGCGTGGGCGACTGGCGCAAGCTCGCCAACATCAACGATCCGCTGCCACAGGCCATGAAGGCTGTGGTCGGCGACAACAGCGGCTGGCTGCACATGCTGGTGTGGATCGGGCTGTTCGGGCTGATTGCCTCGTTCCACGGAATCATCATGGGCTACTCGCGCCAGATCTTCGCGCTGGCGCGCGCGGGCTACCTGCCGCGCTACTTCGCCGGTCTGAGCCCGCGCTTCGACACGCCGCACCGCGCGCTGCTGGCCGGCGGTGTGATCGGCGTGGTCGCGATCTTCAGCGACGAGTGGGTGCAGTTCGGCGGCCAGACGCTCACCGCCAACATCGTGACCATGGCCGTGCTCGGCGCCATCGTGATGTACCTGATCTCGATGGCAGCGCTGTTCAAGCTGCGCCGCACCGAGCCCAACCTGCTGCGCACCTACCGCGCGCCCTTCTACCCCGTGTTCCCGGCCATTGCGCTCGGGCTCGGCGTTGTGTGCCTGGGCGCCATGGTGTGGTTCAACGGCATGCTCACGCTGCTGTTCATCGTGCTGATGGCAGCGGCGTACGGCTACTTCCTGCTGACCTCGGCGCAGCGCAAAGCGGCCGCGCCCGACGAGATGCTGTCTTCCTCGAAGACCGCCGCCTGACAGATGCTGTACCGCACCACCATCGACAGCCATGTCTTCGCCTTCGACGACTTGCGGCAGGTCATGGCCTTCGCGAGCCCGGCGCGTTCGGGCGACTACCTCGCGGGCATCGGCGCGGCCACCGCGCAGCAGCGCATGGCCGCGCGCCACGTGCTGGCCGAGACGCCGCTCAAGCAGTTCCTAACCGAAGCGCTGATTCCGTACGAGAGCGACAACATCACGCGCCTCATCATCGACGGCCACGATGCGCAGGCGTTCGCGCCGGTCGCGCATCTCACGGTCGGCGACTTCCGCAACTGGCTGCTGTCCGAAGCGGCCACCACAGCCACGCTCACCGCGCTGGCGCCGGGCCTCACGCCCGAGATGGTCGCAGCCGTGTCCAAGCTCATGCGCAACCAGGACCTCGTGTCGGTCGCGAAGAAGTGCAGCGTGGTCACGCGCTTTCGCGACACCATCGGGCTGCCCGGCCACTTGGCTGTGCGGCTGCAGCCCAACCATCCGACCGACGACCTTCGCGGCGTGGCGGCCTCCACGCTCGACGGGCTGCTCTACGGTGCGGGCGATGCGGTGATCGGCCTCAACCCCGCTTCCGACAGCATGCCCGTGCTGGGCCAGTTGCTTCGCATGCTCGACGAGGTGATCCAGCGTTTCGAGATTCCCACGCAGAGCTGCGTGCTCACGCACGTGACCAACACGCTCAAGCTCGCCGAGGCCGGCGCGCCGGTGGACCTGGTGTTCCAGTCGATCGCGGGCACCGAGAAGGCCAACCTATCGTTCGGCGTGACGCCCGAGCTGCTCGACGAGGCCTATGCCGCGGCGTTGTCGCTCAAGCGCGGCACCATCGGCGACAACGTCATGTACTTCGAGACTGGCCAAGGCAGCGCGCTCTCGGCCAATGCCAACTTCGGTGTCGACCAGCAGACCTGCGAGGCGCGCGCCTACGCGCTGGCGCGGCGCTACAAACCCTTCCTCATCAACACGGTGGTCGGCTTCATCGGGCCGGAGTACCTGTACGACGGCAAGCAGATCATCCGCGCCGGGCTGGAAGACCACTTCTGCGGCAAGCTGCTGGGCCTGCCCATCGGCTGCGACATCTGCTACACCAACCACGCCGAGGCCGACCAGGACGACATGGACACGCTGCTCGTGCTGCTGGGCACGGCGGGCATCAACTTCATCATGGGCATTCCGGGCGCGGACGACGTGATGCTCAACTACCAGAGCACCTCCTTCCACGACGCGCTCTTCCTGCGCGAAACACTGGGCCTGAAGCGCGCGCCCGAATTCGAGGCCTGGCTGCAGCGCATGCAGATCACCAACGCGGCCGGGCAACTGGCGCCGCCTGCTGCCAACCGGCTGCTGGCCGACATGAGCGGGCTGTCCGCGCTTGCGTCATGAGCGATTCACCAGTCACACCCAACCCCTGGGCGCAATGGCGCTCGGCCACGCCCGCGCGGCTGGCGCTGGGCCGCGTCGGCGCCGGCATGCCGACCGATGAGACGCTGCGCTTCGGCTGGGCGCATGCGATGGCACGCGATGCCATCCATGCCGCGCTCGACGTCGACGCGCTCGAAGCCACCTTGCGCTCGCAGCACTGGGAGGTGGCGCGCGCACGCAGCCGTGCAGCGGATCGCACCGAATACCTGCGCCGCCCCGACCTCGGCCGGCAACTCGACGAGGACGACGCCACGCGCCTGCTCGGCGACCAGCGTTACGGCTGCGACGCCTGCATCGTGATCGGCGACGGGCTCTCTTCGCTCGCCGTCGCCCGCCATGCGGCTCCGCTGCTGGCCGCATTGCGCTCGCAGCTGCCGGCTGACACCAGCTTCGCCCCCGTGGTCATTGCTACGCAAGCGCGCGTGGCGCTGGCCGACGAGGTGGGCGAGCTGTTCGGCGCGGCGCTCTCGGTCATGCTGATCGGCGAGCGCCCCGGCCTGAGCTCGCCCGACAGCCTCGGCATCTACCTCACGCATTCGCCCAAGCGCGGCCGGCACGACGCCGAGCGCAACTGCATCTCCAACGTGCGGCCCGAAGGCCTGTCCTATGAAACCGCCGCGTTCAAGCTGGCATGGCTGATGCGCGAATCCCTGCGCCGCGGGCTGACCGGCGTCGGGCTGAAGGACGAGAGCGATCTCGCAGTGCTGAAGCAACCCGGTGGGGTGAGGCCGGGGTTGCCTGGATAGACGGCCTTCCCATATCTAAAAATACGCAATAAAATGACTCTTAAGCCGTTTAATAGTCATTTTATTGATGTCAAAAAGCAGCCTCAGCCTCTCGGCCCTGCCCTCGCAAACCGTCGAGCCCCTTGAAAGGCTTGGCCTGCGCCTGCGGGCGCACAGGGTCCATCGCGAATGGACGGTCGCCGAAATGGCCGAGCGGCTGCTGTGTTCACCCAACACCCTGCGAGCGCTCGAATCCGGCAAGCCCGGCACCAGCATCGGCCTGATGGCCCATGCGCTCTGGCTGTTCGGCGAAATCGATTCGCTCGACGGCGTGGCCCCGGCCCCCGCCGGGCTGGCCGCGAAGCGCCGAGTGCGCAGGCCGGCCACGCAAGGCGCTGCGGGTGTGATTGCGGAAGGTGAACGTGACTTCTGACAACGCCGACGTCGAGCGGCGCATCTACGTCGGCCTCGCGCACCACACCGGCGAACGGGTGCAGCCGGCCGGCTTGATGAAGGTTGTTCGCCGCGGCGTGGTGGAGTCGGGGGAATTCGCCTACGGCCGGCGTTATCTCGAAGATGCGGCGGCCGCGCCGCTCAACCCCGCGCACCTGCCGCTGCGCGATGCTCCCTTCGTGTTGGCCGAGCGCCGCATCCGCGAGGGCGGGGCCATGCCGCTCACGCTGCGCGATGCGCTGCCCGACAGCTGGGGCCGCAAGGTGCTTGAAATACGCCAAGGCAAGCCCCTCTCCGACATCGATGCATTGCTGCTGACCAACGAGGACCGCATTGGCGCGATGGTCTTCGCCGAATCGCTGCCCATCGAAAGCGAAGAGCCGCCTTCGACACTCCTGTCCCTGGAGGAACTCGCCGAAGCGTCCCGGCGTGTCGAAGCCGGCATGGAGATCGGCCCCGACATGCACCGGCTGCTGCGCGGCGGGAGCCTGGGCGGTGCGCGCCCCAAGGCAGCCTTTGCGAACGAGGGCCGGCGCTGCATCGCCAAGTTCGCATCGCGCGGTGACGACCATGACGTGGAGGTGATCGAAGCGGCCACGCTCTGGCTCGCCGGTGCCTGCGGCATCGAAGTCCCGCCCTTCCGGCTGCAGCCCATCGCTTCGGGGCACGCCTTGCTGGTCGAGCGCTTCGACCGGGCGGGGCCGGTGACCGGCGAGCGGCGCTTTCACTACCTCTCGGCTTCGGCACTGCTCGACGTGCCCTATGAATCGAGCCGAGGCAGCTACGTCGAACTGGCGCAGATGCTGCGGCGCATCTCCCGCCGGCCGCAAGAAGACCTGGCCCAACTGTTCCGCCGCCTGGTGTTCAACCTGGCGGTGGGCAACAGCGACGATCACGTCAAGAACCATGGCGCGCTGCGAGACGAAGACGGACGGTGGCGCTTGGCGCCTGCCTTCGATCTGGTGATGCAACTGGGCGGCCACACGGGCTACCAGGAGCTCGCCATTCTTCCGGGGCAGCACGCCTCGAGCCTCGACCTGGCCCGCGCTGCGGCTTCGCATTTCGGCCTGTCGGCGGCGCAGGCGGACGAAACGATCCGTGCCATCGGGGAGATCGTCGCCGTGCAGGCCGCGGCGAGCGTCGAGGCGGCAGGAGGCAAGCGCGAGCTCGTGCGCCGGGTGGCGGAGTTCATCGAACAGCAGCACGCACGCATCCGCGCCTAGGCGAACCGCCGGGCTGGCACGGCTGATGCGTAGATCGACGCGGAAGTGTCACGGACGCCGCATACGCTCGGCGCCTCCCATCCACACCGCACAACAACAGGGAACGCATGCAACGCCGCCTCATTCTCCTTACCCCCCTCGCCACCGCGCTCGTCGCCACCGGCTGCGCCAGCCTCTCGCCCGCCAAGGGCTTGTCGCCCGGCCACTGGGACGCCTTCAACCGCGCGCAGATCGAAGGCCTGATTGCCGGCCTCGGCAAGGACAGCCCCGGCTACAACGCTGCCAGGCCGCCCTACGTCGTGTTCGACTGGGACAACACCAGCGTCTTCCTCGACATCGAGGAAGCCTCGCTGATCTACCAGCTCGAGAACCTGGTGTTCGGCGCCACGCCCGCGCAGCTCGAGGTGGCATTGCGCAAGAACATCCCGAAGAAAGACTTCCTCCCGCCGTTCAACAACGCGGCCGGCGGGTCGGTCAACATCGACCTGGTGGTGCCCGACATCGTGGCCAGCTACACCTGGCTCTATCAGAACTACGCCGGCCTCAAGGGCAGCCAGCCGCTGGCGGCCGTGAAGCTGAATCCGCACTACATCGCGTTCACCACCAAGGTGCGCTATCTCTACGAAGCCATCGGCGACACCTTCGACCACGACACGGCCTACCCGTGGGTGACCTATCTTTTCGCCGGCATGACCGAGGCGCAGGTGCGCAAGCTCACGGCCGACACGGTGGCATGGCAGCTGAAGGAGCCGGTCGCCAAGGTCAAGTGGACTTCACCGGCCGCGTTGCCGGGCCGCGCGGGCGTGGTGTCGGTGAGCTGGAAGAACGGCCTGCGCCTGCAGCCCGAGATGCAGGCGCTGTACGCCGCCTTCCGCAACGCGGGCTTCGACGTGTGGGTGTGCTCGGCGTCGTTCGTCGATGTCATCAAGGAAATCTCGTCGAACCCCGCCTTCGGCTACAACAACCCGCCCGAGCGCGTGCTCGCGATGGAGCTGGAGCGCGATGCCAATGGCGTGATCCAGCCCGAGTTCCGCCGCGGCTACGACCAGACGCAGGGCCCGGGCAAGACGAAGAACATCCAGCGCTTCCTCGTCGCCAAGTACGGCTACGGCCCGAGCTTCGTGGCCGGCGACAGCGAAGGCGACCAGAACATGATGGCCGACTTCGCCGACACGAAGAAGGTGCTGATCGTGAACCGCCTGCGCGACCCGAAGACCGACATCGGCAAGTTCTCGGCCATGGCGGTGCAGAACTACGGCAAGGCCGACACGCGCTACCTGCTGCAGGGGCGCAACGACAACACCGGCGAGTGGGAGCCGTCGCAATTGCACACGCCGCTGGGCGCGACGCAGGGCAAGGCACTCAAGTAGGAGAAGGAGCGGTTCCACGTCTGCGGTGCGGCTTGCCTATGATGGCTCCATCAAAGCAACCCGCACCGGAGACAACATGGCCGCAGAGCGCTACCCCCTCGCCGAACTGAAAGACTTGCCCGAAGACATCCGCACCGCGATCCTCGCCGTGCAGGAAAAGGCGGGCTTCGTGCCCAACGTGTTCCTCGCCCTCGCGCGCCGGCCGGCCGAGTGGCGCGCCTTCTTCGCGTACCACGATGCGCTGATGCTCAAGGAAGAAGGCTCGCTCACCAAGGGCGACCGCGAGATGATCGTCACCACCACCAGCGCGGCCAACAAGTGCCTGTACTGCGTGGTGGCGCATGGGGCGCTGCTGCGCATCTACGAGAAAAAGCCGCTGGTGGCCGACCAGGTGGCCGTGAACTACCGCAAGGCCGACATCACGCCGCGCCAGCGCGCGATGCTCGACTTTGCGATGAAGGTCTGCGACCGCTCGCACGAGATCGACGACAGCGACTTCCCGCCGCTGCACGCGCACGGCTTCGACGACGAGGACATCTGGGACATCGCGGCCATCACCGCCTTCTTCGGCCTGAGCAACCGGCTGGCGAGCTTCAGCGGCATGCAGCCGAACAACGAGTTCTTCCTGATGGGGCGGTTGCCTCGGGAGAAGAAGGGAGCCTGATTTGATGCGGGGTCTGTTCGGGACGCGTGCACAGGCCACCGGGTACTCCCCTCCGCGAATGTCCCCCGCCTTCGGCTCCTCCTTTATTTCGCTGCGGGGAGCACCCGATGCCCTGTGCACGAGGGCACGCTGCCGGTGAACCGCTGATCAACGACCGCTCTGTCCAACGATCACGCCGATGGGGTGCCTTGCGCAGCGAAATAAAGGAGGAGGCCGAAGGCCGGGGGACATTCGCGGAGCAAGGTACCCCGTCGGCGTGATCGCGCCCCGAATGCCCCCGACATCAACCGCAGGCAAGCCCCGAGAAAGCTCAGCCCTTCCCGCGGCAAGAAGCCAGCGCGTCCAGTGCCGGCTTGTAGGTAGGCGTGGCAACGTCCATCACGCCGAGCACCGTGTGGTACAGGTTGTCGTGCGTGAGCGGCGTGTCGAGCCCCGCCTCCATGCACGAACGCGAGAGCTTGCGCCGTTGGCTCATGCCTTCGCTGAACCACGTGACCATCGGCACGTGCTTCTGCGCCTCGGGCGCGAAGCTGTACGGCACGCCGTGCAGGAACAGGCCATATTCGCCGAGCGACTCGCCGTGGTCGCTCACGTACAGCATCGCCGGGTCGTACTGCTTCGATTGGGCCTTGAGCCAGTCGATGGTCTGGCCGAGGAAGCGGTCGGTCTGCACGATCGAGTTGTCGTACACGTTCATGAGCTCGGCGTGGCCGCACTCGGCCAGCGCATTGGTCTTGCACTCGGGCAGGAAGCGCTTCACGTCAGGCGCCGAGCGCTTGTAGTAGGCCGGGCCGTGGCTGCCCATCTGGTGCATCACCAGCACGACGCCCTTGGCGCGGCGCTCGGCCGGCAGCGCGGCAATGCGCTCGTCGAGGCCCTTGAGCATCACGTCGTCGAGGCATTCGTCGCCGTCGCACAGCGCCTTCTTGGTGGCGGCATCGAGGCCTTCGAAGGCCGAGGCGTTCGGCACGCGGACGCACACACCCTTGCAGCCGGCCTGGTTGTCCAGCCAGAAAACCGCCAGGCCCGCAGCCTGCAGCACGTCGACCAGCGTCTCGTAGTCGTCCTTGCGCGATTCGTAGCCTTCCTTGCCCAGCGGCGAGAACATGCACGGCACGGAGGCCAGCGTGTTGGTGCCGCAGGAACGCACCTCGCGGTAACTCAGCACACCGCGCCTGGCGAGCTCGGGCGTGGTGTCACGCGCATAGCCATTCAAGGCGAAGTGGTCGGCGCGCGCGGTTTCGCCCACCACCACCACGAACAGCGGTGGCTTGGTCTGGGCCGCGTAGCTGGCGCCCAGCGCCGTGCCGGCGGTGATCGGAATCAGCTTGCCGCTGCGCTTGAACAGCGGCTTGATGAACAGCGAGCCCGTGGAATAGAGCATCGCGATGGGGTTCATCATGTAGCGCAGATGAACGTTGTTGCGCATCAGCGGCGCCAGTTCGCGGTTCATGGACACCGCCGCGCCCAGCGCGACGAGCACCGACAGCAGCAGCAGCGCGGCGTTGCGCCAGAGCTTCGACAGAAAGCGCATCGGCGTGACGCGCACCCGCCACAGCAGCCAGGCCGCGGGCAGGACCACCACGCCGACGTTGAAGGCCATGCGCCAGCTCAGCAGGTCGCGCGCTTCGTTCGGATCGGTCTGCAGCGCGTTGGCGATCATGGTCGGGTCCATCACCACGCGGTACTGGAGCATGTAGTGCTGGACCACCGCGGCCAGCACGACCACGGCGAGCCACAGCGGCTTCATCCAGCGCGACCAGGCGGTCAGCGACAGCATGGCCGCCGAGCCGCACAGCGTGAGCAGGCTCATGACCACGATGGTGGACATGTAGGTGCTCGGCGCACCGCCGATACGGGCCAGCTCGTTCCACAGCGGCCAGTTAGTGGTCAGTACGAGGTAGAGGCTGAGCCAAAGAACGAGCACGGCGGCCGAACGCGGCTGCTTCAACCACTGGTTGAAGCGCTCCCACGACGAGACGGAGGCGGGTGAGTGCGGCGTTTTGGGGTCAGAAGTGCTCGCCCGCTGCAGGGGTGCGGGCTCGATTCGCGAAACAGACATGCGGCGAATGTAGCGAGTCCGCCTGAAGCGAGCCTGAATTGCCCCTTCAGTCGGTGTTCAGGCTGGCCCGGCGCAGTCGCATCTTCGCGCGCCTGCGAGCCACGAGCGCGCCGGAAGCGGCCTGGCCCAGCGGCCGGCTGACGCCGCGCTCCACGATGATCGACACCACCGCGCCCAGCACTGCCGCCACGACGACATCGGAGGGGAAATGCAGGCCCAGGAACACCCGGCTCCACGCCACCACCACAGCCACCAGCAGCGCCGCCAGCATGGCTGCGCGGGAAGGCAGGCACCAGAGCGAAAAGGCGGCGGCAAAGGTTCCGGCCGCATGCAGGCTCGGAAAGCCAGGCCGCACGCCCTGGGGCACCCACTGGATGCCAAGGCCATAGAACGCAGGCCGGGGAACCGGCATCAGCGTGCGGATCATGTTCACGATCAGCCACACGGCCAGCACGCTCACCAGCACCGTGAACAGCGCATGGCGCCAGCGCCGGCTGAAAAGCGCGCAGACCCCGATGGCGAGCGTCAGCAGGGCCGGCAGCAGGTTGGAGGAGAACTCGGCGACACGCAGGCTCCAGGCCGGCACCGAAGGGTCCGCGTTGATCAGCCTGAACAGTGCGAAATCAAGATCCTGCATGTGCGGGCATCGCCGGCTTCAGCGTGCGCGATTTGAAGCGAGTCACTGCCGCCTCGATGGCGAAGCCCACCACCCAGCAGACCCATGCGGTCCAGAGGGTGTGGCTCATGTAGTGGGCGCCGCGCAGTTGCTGCGACGCGCCCAGCACGAACCCCGCAACCAAGGACACCCCCAGCCAGATCGCCGCCGCACGGGGCGACACCCGGCGCAGCACGAAGTACCCGCCCACGTAGGCAAAGGCCGCAGACGCATGGCCGGCAGGGAAACACCCGCCCGGCCCGCCATCGTTGACGCCCCACGACCAGTGCGACACATACCGTGCAACGCCGCCGAACTCCTGCAGGTCCCACGGGCAACTGGTCTGGCTGGCATGCTTGAGCACGCTGACGGCGATTACAGAGGCCAGCACCGTGAGCGCCAGCTGGGCGCGCCCCCCGGTGCTCAGGCGGCGCAGGAAGCCGAACGGCCACCGGATCGCGGCGAACAGCGCGACCACGAGCGCCCAGCTCAGATTGCGGGCGCCCTCATGCATCACGTGAACCATGAAAGGGTTGTCGCGCAAGGGAAAACCCGCGTGCGAACCTGCCATGCGCGCCAGCGCCAGATCTGCCCCCGTCGCGTCCCATGCCATCAATGCAACCAGTGCAAAAAGGGTCAGCACCCCCAGGCGAAATAGCGGGAAACGTGTCATGAACGAAGGCAGGACTGAAAAACAGACCCGAGCCTACGTTCGCGGAATGAACCCAGCCTGAAGCAAGATGAACCGAACCTGACTGGCAGGCCCCGTGCAACCGGGCAGCGCTAGACTCCATTTTTTGTTGGAAGGACATGGCGTGCGCATATTGCTGGTCGAAGATGACACTGCGTTGGCAGATGCCGTCTGCAGCTACCTGCTGGCCAAGGCCTTCGTGGTCGACGTGGCTTCGAGCCTGGCCGACGCCCGCGGCGCCCTGCTTTCGGTGCAATACGCGGCTGTGCTGCTCGACCTGCACCTGGGCGACGGCGACGGCCTCTCGCTGCTGCCGCAGGTGCGCGCCCTGCCCGAGCGCCCCATCGTCATCGTGCTGACGGCACGCGACCAGGTGACCGACCGCATCCGCGGCCTGGATGCCGGCGCCGACGACTACCTCATCAAGCCCTACGACCCGGCCGAGCTGCTGGCGCGCCTGCGCGCGGTCGAGCGCCGCCGCAGCGCGAGCAGCGCGCCGGTGCTGCAGCTCGGCACGCTGGAGATCGACCTGGCGCACGACATGGTGCGCAAGGACGGCTCGCCGATCACGCTGACGCAGAAGGAATGGGCGCTGCTGCGCGTCATGGCCACGCGCCCCGAGCGCATCCACACGCGCGAGAACCTTGCCGATGCGCTCTACGGCTTCGGCGACGAGGCCGACAGCAACACGCTCGAGGTCTTCATCAGCCGCCTGCGCCGCAAGCTCGGGCGCAACCACATCCAGACGCTGCGCGGCCTCGGCTATCGCCTGTCGTTCTCGGCGGACGACGACGAATGAGCCTGAACAAGCTCGTGGCCGGCCGCGACACGCTCGCAGGCCGGCTGACCCGCACGTTGATCCTCTGGGTCGGCGGCGTGTGGCTGCTGTGCGTGTTCGCCGTGGTCTGGTATGTGGACCGCGAGATCAACCACAACTTCGACAACGAAATGGTCGAGGTTTCGCACCGCATGTTCGCGATGGCCGTGCAGGAACTGGAAAAGCTGCAGCAACCCAGCCAGGAGCCGCCGCGCGAACCGCTGATCGCGCCCAAGCAGCTGTTCTCCGAGGACGCGGTGATCTACCAGATCGTCGACCTGCACGAACACGTGCTGCTGCGCTCCGCCGAGGCGCCCGCCGACACCTTCGACGTACCGCTGGCCGCCGGCTTCGCGAACAACCCGAGCTGGCGCATCTACACCGTGCGCCATCCGACGCTGGGCCTGTTCTTCCAGGTGGCGGACCCGCTCGACGAACGCCGCCATGCCCTCAACCGCACGCTCTTCGGCCTGATCATTCCGCTCGGCGCGGTGCTGCCGCTGCTCGCGCTGGTGCTGCGCAACGTGGCGCGCGCCGAGCTGCGGGCGCTGCAGGAGCTGGCCGGCGAGATCGAGAAGCGCAGCGGCGCCGACCTGAGCCCGATCGCCCTGCCCGGCCTGCCGAGGGAGCTGCGCACCGTCGGCGACCACGTCAACCGGCTGCTGGAACGGCTGGCGCACTCGCTCGATGTGGAGCGCGCCCTGGCGGCCAACGCCGCGCACGAACTGCGAACACCGCTTGCCGCCGCCCGCCTGCGGCTGCAGACCGCGCTCGAGCACGACCTGCAGCGCAACGATGTACAGGCCGCGCTCGATGCGCTGCGCACCCTCAGCCACCGCACCGAGAAGCTGCTGCAGCTGTCGCGCGCGGAATCGGGCGCCTCGCTCACACGCACGCGGGTCGACCTGGTGCAGCTCGCCGGCGCCGTGGCGCAGGACTTCTGGCAAGACCCGCGCAACACCGAGCGCCTCGTGCTCAAGGTGCCCGACAGCGCCACGCCGCTGGCCCTCGGCGACGTCGACGCGCTCGCGATCGCGCTGCGCAACCTGGTGGAGAACGCGCTGCGCTACGGGGGTGGCCGCGTCGTCGTCGAGGTGACGGCGCCCTGCACCCTTGCCGTGCGGGACTTCGGCCCCGGCGTGAACCCCGCGCAGCTCGAAACCCTGCGCGAGCGCCATGTGCGCCACAGCTCCGACCGCGCCGGCTACGGCCTGGGCATCTCGATCGTGGGCACCATCGTCGAGAAGCACGGCGCGAGGCTCGAACTCTCGTCGCCGCCGGCGGCCGCGGCGCATGGCTTCGAGGCTCGCATCGTGCTGCAGCCGGCCTGAGCTGCGTCAGCGGCTCCTGCTCAGTCGCTCACCAGCGTGCGCAGCCAGTCCGGCAGCGCCAGCGCCTTCTGCTTCGGGAAATCGACCCAGATGGTGGTTGCGCCGCCGGCCGCGCGGACCACGTCGGGCGCGTCTTCGCGGACCATGGTGGCCCAGCTTTCGAAGGTGGTGCGCCCCGGGTCGCTCACGTACATCTTGATCCGCACGTTGCCCGGGTATTCGATCTGCCGGTAGAAGTTGCAGAAGGCGTTGACGATCACCATGCCCTCGCCGCCCGGCGTGGGCTCGACACCGATCGAGCGGATCCAGTCGATGCGCGCGGTTTCGAGATAGCGAAAGTAGGTGCCGTTGTTCAGGTTTATATGCATGACTGACAACGGTTCTGCGAGCATCGCGAATCGGGAAGAAGAATGAGTTTCAGACGATTGATGCAGAAAGAAGGCTCTATACGCCAGCATACGCATACTACTCATCGAGACACCCTGACATGCTAGGTATCGACATCCGAAGCACCGTAAGCGGCTAGAGCCCCTCCTTGAGGACTCAATAGTTCCGCCTAGACGTACATAGAGGCGATTGATCGCCCTATTTAATCTCTCAGCTTCGTTGCCACTCGGCTAAGAGCAATTGTCTGTAAATTCACTCGTTAAGCAGCCTCGCAATCGACGCTTGAAGCAAGTATGTTGCGCCATCGTGACTTTCCATCATAATTCCGTTGCGTCGTGCCATCCATCTATTGCCAACCTTCACCCTGAAGTCGTCCACTCTTGTTAGAACAATGTAATAAACGCCATCGCCATATACCGCAGGCACATGACATAAATTCGTAATGCTGCAATTTGCCCTTATATAACGCGAACCAACACCCATAACCGAATTAAACGTATCGCTATTTTCCTTTTCCAAATCCAACGAGCCAATAGCGTGTTTTCCGGGGGCTATAAGGAGGTCGAGCCAATCTCTTTTGCTTCGTCCCCCTCCGCCATTTCTACTGTAGGTAAAGTACTGTTTCGGCTCACCTTGATATGCATGCAACAGATACCGGGCAGATTCGGACCGTTCATTTGCAATTGAATCCGGAGGCAAAGTACAAAGCCTGACCAAGTCTTTCAAAAGTAGAAGAGTGGATTTCAGGGCAGGGATCGTGATTTTTCCATTGTCATTTAACCTGCAAAATTTTGCCTCCAACCAGTTCGCCTTGTAATAGCCGTACGAAGCTAGTTCGGGCGTGAATATTTTGAGAGCTTCCAAATCAAGATGGAGGTCTGCCCTCCAATTTGGAGCAGCTGGATAATTCACCTCTTCGCGAAGAGCTGCGACTGGGTTCAGTACATTTCTAGAATTTAGCTCTTGCAAAATCGCCATCGAAAACGCGGTGACGATCGTCCCTTCGTATTTATATTTTTTGAACGGCTGCCCAGTGAGAAACTCGGGCAGCGCCATGAATGCTTGTTCAATTAGCATCTTAATTTCGAGATGTAGTTGCGATAGAGATGGCGCGGAAGTTAGGTGCATGCACTGCTATCAATGTACAAGCTCGCGCCAAGTCCGCGATGCTGCTATTCAGCATCATCCAGCATTGCACTAGGCCGGTAAATTCCATCGACCCAGTCATATAGCTGCACCGAACCGATCGCGTTCAAGCGATGTCCGAGTGCCATCGCGAAGAACGATGGTGCTTTCAAGAAGAGATGCAACCGAGCCAGCTTCTGCTCCGACCGGAAGCGCATCAAGGAACATTCGCTGGCTCAAGCAGAAGGGCCGTGGGTGTGGAAAGCCACTCGGTCGAACCGGCACCTAGCGTCTTCGTCAGCGCGTTCTCGATGTCGGACCGGTAGACCGGGACATCCATCTGCTCGCTGACCTCGGCGCCGATCTCCACCAGCGCGTGCCCGTCATGCGCGCACACACGCTCGGCCTCGGGCAGTTCGTGGCGCACGATCTCGCGCGGCAGCGCGGAGTCCAGCGGCTTGCGTCCGCGTTTCTTAAGTTGATGGCCCGCGACCGGCGTCGACTCCTCTTCGTCGATGTCTTCAACCTCGGCCTGCGCGACCGTCACTCTTGCGTCCCACAACCAACCGGCTTCTCAACTCTGCGTACTGCTCTGTCATCTCTACATGTCCATGTTGCTCTACATGGGCACGTAGCCTCACAGCTCATCGTTCACTGAACAAGAGCGTGATTAATTGACCGCGTACAGCGCATCAGCCCCAGCAAGCTGGACGCGTTTGCCGAGAAGCTCGGTGGGTGGCTCAAGAGTGAGACCGCCAAGTCCCGCAAGCAGCGGCGCACGCTCAAGCAGATGCACGCAGATCTGGCGGCGCTAGGCTACCAGGGGTCATACAACCGGGTGGCCGCCTTTGCGCGCGCATGGCATGCGCGCCGCCACGAGGTCCAGCAGACCACCGGGCTCGGCACCTTCGTGCCGCTGGCCTTCGGCCCCGGCGAAGCGTTCCAGTTCGACTGGAGCGAGGACTGGGCGGTCATCCGCCATCGCCCCTGGCTTCCGTGAGCCGGTTTCCGGCTCCAACTCCTGGTCCCGGGTAATCAACCCGCAAAAGGCGATCTCAGCGCTCTTTTTCTTGAAAAATATCATTTTCGATACTAGTATCTTAAACAAAAACAAGGACATGGCTTTAGAAGCCGTTTCCACAATTCATCAATCTGCCGGCGCCGAGCCGTTTCACGTCGTACCAGGAGTCCTGAAGTGGCATCAACTTTCGAATCGACAACGTCCCTGCGGCCCAACGAAGAGGTGTCCAGCTACGCCTGGAAGGCACTGGCCGGATCCGCCATCGGCTATGCGATGGACGGCTTCGACCTGCTGATCCTCGGCTTCATGCTCACGGCCATCTCGGCGGACCTGCATCTCACGCCGGGCCAGGCCGGCTCGCTGGTGAGTTGGACGCTTGTGGGTGCCGTGATTGGAGGCATCGTCTTCGGCTCGCTCAGCGATCACTTCGGGCGCATCCGCGTGATGACCTGGACGATCGTCCTGTTCGCCGTGTTCACCGGGCTTTGCGCCTTTGCGCAGGGCTACTGGGATCTGCTCATCTATCGGACCATCGCTGGCATCGGTTTGGGCGGCGAGTTCGGCATCGGCATGGCGCTGGCTGCCGAAGCTTGGCCCGCCAAGCACCGTGCGCGAGTGTCTTCCTATGTGGCGTTGGGTTGGCAGCTTGGGGTGCTCGGGGCTGCTTTGCTCACGCCGCTGCTGATGCCTCATATCGGTTGGCGTGGAATGTTCCTCGTGGGAGTGTTCCCCGCGATCGTCGCGTGGGTGATTCGAAACAGGCTCCACGAACCTGAGGTCTTCGTCCGCAAACCTAAGACCAAGGGTTCGAAGTTGAAGTCGTTCAAGCTGCTCGTGAAGGATGCGCGCACGACCCGCATTAGTCTGGGCATCGTCGTGCTGTGCGCTGTCCAGAATTTCGGCTACTACGGGATCATGATCTGGATGCCAAGCTTCCTTGCCAACAAGCTTGGGTTCAACCTGACAAAGTCCGCCATGTGGGCGTCGGTGACCATCCTCGGAATGATGGCGGGCATCTTTCTGTTCGGTCAGCTGGCCGATCGCCTTGGACGCAAGCCCAGCTTTCTGCTCTTCCAGGCGGGCGCAGTGGTGATGGTCCTAACGTACTCCCAATTGTCCGACCCCGTGTCACTGCTTTGGGTCGGCGCCATTCTCGGCATGTTCGTCAACGGGATGCTGGGCGGCTATGGCGCCCTGATCTCAGAGGCCTACCCCACGGAAGCACGTGCCACGGCGCAAAACGTCCTGTTCAACATCGGTCGCGGAATAGGAGGCTTCGGGCCTGTGGTGGTCGGCGCTCTCGTCGCAGCCTATTCGTTCCAGATCGCCATTGCCCTGCTCGCTGCGATCTATCTGCTCGACATGGTCGCCACCCTCTTTCTCATCCCCGAACTGAAAGGGAAGGCGCTCGAATGATGCTCGCCTACACCGACAACCAGCCGCCCGCGTTCAAGCTCATGCATCCACCCGTGCCTGGGGCAGAAAGCGCGTGCTTTCAGCGCAACGCCCAGAGCGTCGCCTCATATCGTTGCGAAGTCGCTGAGCACCGCTGGGTGAACGACCGGTATAAGTACCTAAAGCTCTCGGCGACGGCCGACCTGGCGAGCCTCACGAAGCCGGGCCAGTTCTACCAGCTGAAGTGCCCGACTACGAGCGACCTCAAGCCCTTCCTTCTCCGCCCGATGAGCGTCTATGGCATTGGCCCCGAAGAGGGGACGATCGAGTTCCTCTACAACGTGGCCGGCGTCGGGACCCATGCGCTCGCGCATCTGCCCGTCGGTGATCACATGGACATCGTCGGCCCATTGGGAAACACCTTCGCGTTGGAGCCAAGCTTCCGGCGCATCATGGTCGTCGCGCGCGGCGTCGGGCTAGCAACGATGGCGCCCTTGCTGCAGCACGCGGCGAAGGCGGGCATCAAGATCACCGCGGTGATGTCTGCGCGAGCGCCTAGGGATCTGATGCGAGACGAGTTCCTGCGCGGTATCGAGGCCGAAGTGCATTGCATCTATGACTCCGACGGCAGCTCCTCGGTCGAGGCCGCAGACGTCCTTATCCGACGCCTGCTCGACGAAGAGCACCACGACATCATCTACACCTGCGGCTCGCACCGCGTGCTGATGCTGCTACAGCACATCCTTGTCGACTATCCGCACACCCGCGGCGAAGTGGCCATGGAACAGCGCATGGCCTGCGGCATGGGCGTATGCCTGTCCTGCGTGCGGCTTTTCGATCGGGACGGCGACAAGCAATTCCTTCGCGTCTGCCGCGAAGGCCCCGTGTTTCCCATCTGCGACGTCGTCGGGGAGGTGGAGTTTGGCTGATCTGAATGTCAGGGTCGGCGAGGTTTCACTGCGCAACCCAGTGATGCCGGCATCCGGCTGCTTTGCCATCGAATACGCAGAAGCGCTTGATTTCAACAAGCTCGGGGCGCTAGTGATCAAGAGCGTCTCGCCCAAGAGCCGCGCGGGCAATCCGACGCCGCGCGTGTCGGAGGCCTACAGCGGCATGCTGAACGCCATTGGCATTCCCAGCAAGGGACTGGACTACTACCGCGAATCGGTGCTGCCACCGTACACGCGCTTCGATACGCCGGTCGTGGTCTCGATTTCGGCGGACACCGTCGACGAGTTCGCAGACGCCGTGACCAAGATGTCCCTGCCTGAGGTGGCCGTGATAGAGGCCAACATCTCGTGCCCCAACCTCGAGGCCGACGGCATGGCCTTTGCGATGACGCCGGAGACGACATACAAGGTCGTGAGCGCCATCCGCCGCCGCACCCATCATCCCGTCTGGGCGAAGCTCACGCCGAACGCCTCGCACGTTGCGGTCGTCGCCAGGGCTGCGGAAGAGGCCGGTGCGGATGCGCTGGTGATGGGCAACACCGTTCTTGCCATGTCGATCGACGTGCGTACGCGCAAACCCAAGCTCGGCAACGTGATGGGCGGCCTGTCGGGTCCCGCCATCAAGCCGATCGCGCTGCGCATGGTGCATCAGTGCTATCGAAGCGTGCGCATCCCAATCATCGGCTGCGGCGGTATCTCGAACGCGCACGATGCGGTCGAGTACATGCTGGCCGGCGCGAGCGCCGTGCAGGTCGGTACGGCCTCCTTCATCGATCCTGGCGTCATGCAGAAGATCATCGATGGCCTGGTCGCCTACTGCGAAGAGACGGGAGTGAAGAACATCCGCGACCTGACCGGTCAGGTCAAGCTCGACCGACAACTCTCGGACCGCTGGCTGCGCTTCGCACAGCAATCGGGCTAGAAGAAAGGTGAAGTGACCATGAGCCTGCTGGAGCTTCAACCCATGGCCGAGAAGCTCTTCTCGGATGTCCGCGAGCTGACCTTCGACGGGGTGGGCGTAACGCGGCAAAGTTACGGACGCGGCGAATCGGATACCGCTGACTACCTGCGTGCGTTCGCTGCAAGTGAGGGGCTCGAAGTCAAGCCCGACAGGGCTGCGAACCTCGTGTTCGGCCTGCCGGGGACCGCCTCGGTAAGCGCGGTGACTTGGACCGGCTCGCACATCGACTCGGTGCCGCAAGGCGGCAACTTCGACGGCTATGCCGGCGTGGTTGCGGGCCTGCTGTGCCTGGTCGCGCAGAAGGCCAGCGGCAGGTCCTACGATCGGCCGCTCGAGGTCGTCGCCTTTCGCGGCGAAGAAAGCGCTTGGTTCGGAAAGGCGTACATGGGATCGGGCGCGCTTCTCGGCAAGATCAGCGAAAGCGACCTGTCACTGAAGCAGCGCACGACGGGCGAATCCATGGAGACCTGCATGCGCCGATGCGGTGCCGACGTGGATGCGATCCGAACCCAACAACTGCTGCTAGACAAGGTGCGCATCAAGGCCTACATCGAACTGCACATCGAGCAGGGGCCAGTCATGGTCGCCCGGAAACTCCCCCTCGCCGTGGTCTCGGGCATCCGAGGCAACGTGCGCCACAACCGCGTGGTCTGCCACGGTGACGCGCAGCATTCGGGGGTCGTCCCGCGCTGGCTGCGCCACGATGCCATGTTCGCGGTCGCGGACCTGATCATGCGTATCGACGAGCACTGGCGCGTGCTGCTAGAGCGCGGCACCGACCTGGTCGTGACCACGGGCATCGTCAGTACCGACCCCGTCGAGCATTCGATCTCACGAATCCCGGGACAGGTAAGTTTCAGCCTCGAGGCGCGTAGCAAGAGCACCGACACGCTCGAGGCGTTCTACCAGCTCATGCGGGCCGAATGCGCCGCCATCGAGCGCGAGCGCGGTGTTCGCTTCGAGTTCGATGGCCGCATGCTCAGCGAGCCCGCCACGATGGACGGCGAGATCTGCGGCGTACTCGCGAATGCCTGCACCGCGCAAGATGCGGCGTTCGAGGTCATTCCGAGCGGCGCCGGTCACGACGCCTCGCTGTTTGCCAACGCCGGCATCCCGAGCGGCATGCTGTTCGTGCGCAACCAGAACGGCTCGCACAACCCCCACGAGGCGATGGAAATCGACGACTTCATGCTCGGTGTCCGTGCGATGGACGTGGCATTCATGCAATTGAAGTGAGCCTCACCATGACGACCAGGATCACCATCCGCCGCCCAGACGACTGGCACCTGCATCTGCGCGATGGCGCCATGCTGGACACGGTGCTGCCGTATACCGCATCGCGATTCGGCCGGGCGATCGTCATGCCGAACTTGAAGACGCCGGTGACGACCACCGCGCTTGCGCGGGCCTACCGGGGCCGGATCCTGGCTGCACTCCAGCCAGGTGTCGCCTTCGTGCCGCTGATGACGGCCTACCTCTGCGACGAGACGCCGGCCGACGAACTGCGCAGGGGGTTCGAAGAAGGTGTGCTGACCGCAGCAAAGCTGTACCCCGCCGGGGCAACGACCCATTCTGAGTACGGCGTCACGTCGATCGCCAAGATTGCCAAGGTGCTGGAAACGATGCAGACCATCGGAATGCCGTTATTGCTCCACGGAGAGAGCACGGCCCCAGGCGTGGACATCTTTGATCGCGAGGCCGCCTTCATTGAAACGACACTCCGCCCGTTGCTTTGCGACTTTCCCGCACTTAAGGTGGTGATGGAGCACATCACCACCGAGGAGGCCGCAGACTTCGTGGCGGCCGATTCGAGCGGGCGTCTCGGCGCGACGGTTACGCCACAGCATCTGATGTTCAACAGGAACGCGATCTTCGCGGGCGGCATTCGCCCGCACTTCTACTGCCTGCCGGTGCTCAAGCGAGAGCGCCATCGCATCGCCCTGCGCAAGGCTGCAACGTCTGGCGACTCGCGCTTCTTCCTAGGCACGGACTCGGCGCCGCACCTTCGCACTCTGAAGGAAGCGGGCTGTGGCTGCGCCGGCATCTTCAATGCACCCGCCGCGCTGCAGAGCTATTGCACCGTCTTCGACGAGGAGAACGCGCTCGGCCGTCTGGAGGCGTTCGCGAGCCTGAACGGCCCCAGGTTCTATGGCCTGGCACCCAACGCCGCGACGGTGACGCTCGAGCGCGTGCCTTGTAATGTTCCTCAGGACGTGACACTGCCAGACGGCGGAGTGCTGCATCCGTTCTTGGGCGGAAGTAGCCTGCCATGGACCTTGCGCACGGCGCTCGACGGGGCTGCTACAGCGTGACCCCGTTCAGCACTTGGCCCCCCTGCGGTGTCCTTCCTACAGCGATCGGAGTAGCACCCTGCATCGACGAGGGTTCTGTGTGTCGAATTTCGCCTATAGTTTCTTTTTCGATCCATAGGGTGAGAAACGAGATGGAAGCAGCGAATTTGACCTTCAAGTCGTCGATCGACTACGTAGCGCTAGGCAATCGCCTGCGCGCCTACCGGGTCGGCGCCTCACTATTGGCGGAAGACGTGGCGGAGCAACTCGGGATTTCAAGGGCGGTCGTCTACCGGCTCGAGAAGGGAGAGATAGTCAAGATCGAAACCTTGGAGCGACTGGCCAATCTGCTCGACACCTCGCTGGCGTCCTTACTCGGCGTAGAAGTGGAGTACTACTCGACGGCGCTTGGCCTGTTCGAGCGCATGCGCCAGCTTGAGGAATCGTCGGACCGCATCCTCGCACACTTCGAGCCCATCTCCCTGCTGCTGACCTCGGATGACTACCTGCCGGTTTTGCAACAGATGCTCGTCGAGGCTTCGCCAAAGGGCTCGGGGAAGGGCCCCACTTCTGCGGACATCGACAAGATGCTACAGATCATGCTGGAGCGCCGCGCCTACTTCCAGCGGCGGCAGCCTCACATCGTGAGCCTGATAGGGCTGCGTGAGCTCGAGCGCTTCGTCGAGACGGGGCTGGTCGGCCGGATCGATCTGCCCGAGACCGTGCGCGCCGAACGCCGCCTGGCGGCGCGCCGCGAGGTCGAACGGATCGCCGACCTGATGGAAAGCGAACCCATCGACGTACAGATCGGCCTCATCGACGACGCCATGCCGGCAGCGACCTTCCAAGTGTTCTCCGGCCGAGAAGGCAGTGTGCTGGCTGTAAGCCCGTTCCGCCTGGGCGAGCTCCCCAACGTGCGAAACGGCATCGCCACTGTCACCGCTTCGCCGGAAGCTGTGCGGATGTACGAAGCCATGATCGGCAGGCTCTGGAAGGCCGCCTACAAGGGCAAGGCGGGGGCAGTGCACCTGCGCAAACTGCTGGATCGAATTCACTAGCCGAGGCCCACCTCCATGACAACACCTCCCCTCCCGACCGAGACTCGCCTCGCCGTGGCGGCCCACCTCATCGATTCCGGCTGCGTGACACTGCGCACGGACGAGCCTTTTCGGCTGCCTTCCGGATGGGCGACGCCGGTCTACATGGATTGCCGGCGGCTGCTCTCCTTTCCCGAAGCCCGCCGCACTCTCGTCGGCCATGCCGTCGATGCGCTGAAGGCCCAAGGATGTCTTTCAGGTGCCGCATCCGTCGCGGGCGGCGAGTCCAGCGGCATCGCGCTGGCGGCCTGGATCGCGAATGCGCTGGACCTGCCGATGCAGTACGTCAGGAAACGCGCAGCAGGTTCGCGTCAGGTCGAAGGTGTCTTGCGCTCCGGTGAGCGGGTGGTGCTTGTGGACGACATGATGGCCGCCGGCGCATCGAAGATCAGTTTCGTGCAGGCGCTGCGTGCGGCGGGCGCGGAAGTCCATGACGTGCTCGTGCTGTTCGACTACAAAATGTTCGGCGCGGACAGCCTCCTCGCTGCGCTGGGACTGAAGGTGCATGCCTTGGCAACCTGGCACGACATCCGGGCCGTTGCGGTACGTCGAGGCGACTTCACCACCGAAGCGATGGCCGAACTCAATGACTTCCTTCGAGATCCCGTCGCCTGGTCCCAGGCGCACGGCGGCAAGAGTTCCATCACCAGCCACATTGAGAGCAACGCATCATGAACTTCAAAGAAATCAGCGACCGATTTTCAAACGACCTTTCAGGCTCCGACGCCTTCAAGGCGCTGTACCGCGGGGCCTTCGACCTCATGAAAGTCGACGTCGGAAATGCAGGCCTGTACTTCGTCATCGGGGTCGCCGCGCAAGCCTTCGTCCAGAAGTATGAGGACCAGGGGATCACGGCCGAGTTTGCCGACAATGCGAAAGCCACGATGGTCGCCTTGACCACGAAGATCGTCGCCGCACTCGACGCCGAGCCGGCGAAGCGCTTGCGTATGCTCGGTGAAGTGGCGACGGACTACGAGTGGAACGTGACGGTCTTCTGAACACGCCGACTCCTCCTTTACCAACGGAGGGAAGGACGCGGCTCACGCGCGGTCAAGCGCTTGCATCTCGAGATCATGCGCAGAGGCTTAGAGGCGTGCCTTCGCGCGCCATGGCCGGACCTCAGAGATTGAGGATGAGGGGCCGGGAACAGCTGCGCGAAACGCACGGAAGAATTCGATTCCCGGCAGCCTTCTCATCCGCGGTGGGGAACGAGTCGCGATGGTCGGGTCGTCCCTCCAGCACTTCGGTCATGCAGGCTCCGCAATGCCTTCCTCGCAAGACGTCTCGGTGTGGACGCCGTTATTCGCCTATTCGTCGGCACTGCAAGCCAAGAATCAGTCGAAGCTGCTCGTTTCCGCGAACCATCGCGGCGAACTGCTCGGCCGCATCCTGTGCATGAGAAATTCTGAGGCTGCGAGCGCGATCACGGGGCTCGCTAGCACCCTGTGATGCCCCCTGCTGCCGTTAGGCCTGCAGTCGAAGTGGCACGACGGACTGTCGCAGCAAGGCTGTGGCGATGGCCGCACCGAAACACAGCACCGCGCTGAGAGCAAAAGCGCGCCCTCCGAATGCCGCATATAGATGGCTACCGCCGTAGACGGTTACCGCCGTCAGGATACCCACCGTCGCCGCATAGACACCAGTGCCGCTGGAGATGGCCTGAGGCGGCACAGTTGTCTTGATGAACTGGGCTGCACCCAACTGAGTGCAACTGAGCGTAGCCGCCTGCAACAACTGGACGATGATCAGCGTGCTGGGGTGTTGGGCTTCGGCGAGCAGGGCCCAGCGCAGCACACCTCCCAAGCAGGCGCAAAGTATGAGCGTCGGGGCGGACACGCGAGCCAAGATACGGCTGCCGAGCACGAAAGTCAGGATCTCAACCAGCACGCCCAGACTCCACAGGGCGCCGATTGACGACGACGACAGGCCGAGGCTCTTCCAGAGTATCGCGTTGTAAGCGTAGAAGAGACCGTGACAGGCTTGGGAAACGGCAGCACCACATAGGAAAAATACGAATCCTGGCAGACGCAACACCTGCACCAAAGAGGCCTTTGTCGCACGACTCGCTACCACGCGCGCGTTTGGTAGCCAAGTAGCCATTGCAGTCTGGATCAGATAGAAAAAAGCCAGTGCCAACACCACGTTATCCAGTCCAATTCGGTCAAGGACCGCGCCCAAGGCTACCGTGACAAACACCACCGACAAGGAGCCGATGCCGCGAAGGCGACCGAAGTCTAGGCCGAAGCGTGTGGTGCTGCTCAGGACTATCGATTCGCTCAAGGGGATGAGAGCGGTAGAGCAGGCCTGCATGGCCATATACGCCGCGAACACCCAAACGGGGCTGCGAGCGTTCAAGAGCAACAAGGCCGCAGCCGACGATCCACCCAGCAGGATCAGTAGCACGCTTCTGCGGCTTCCCCACATGTCGGCGATCAGCCCGACAATGGGATTGATCGCTAGTCCTAGTAATGATCCAAAGGCAAACAATTGACCAACTTGCTGCTCATTCAGGCCGTGCGATTTAATCCACAGCGGAAGAAAGCTGATCGTGATAGCCACAGGCCCATACAGCGTGACGTAGTAAGCGTAGAAAGCAACTCGAGACTGCAACTGGTACCCTTCAGATCGAAACCCGCGTGATCGGTTGTGCAGACGTGCTCTGCTACCAGACGAGGCCACCCTGCACCTTGTTCGAGAGCAGCGGTGGTGCGTGACCTTTGCCGCTGTCAGCATCGCGGCGTTCCTGCCGCGGCTCGTAGAAGACGCGCATCGCGTCCCAGCCTTGTTGCGCGGCGCCGCGAATGTCTGTTTCCAAGCCGTCACCAATTGCCAACACGCGCTTCGGTGGAGACCAAAGTGAACTAGCCACAGCCAACGCTTTCACATAAATGGGTGTGTAGGGCTTGCCGGTGTAGCGCACGCTGCCTCCAAATTCGCGATAGCGAGAGGCCAAAGTTCCCGCGCAGAATACAAACTTGGCCCCATCTGGCGCAATGAGATCGGGGTTCGCACACAACATAGGCACGTTCCGTGCGGCGAGGCGTTTCAGAAGTTCATCAAAGTCTGCCGGCTCACGCCCGCTAGTGCCAGTGCAAACCACCATCTCTGCGCTCTCGGCATTGCACAGGGTTGGCCGAACACCAGTACGACGTTCTACCTCGTCGTAAAGGACGAGGTCACGGTCTGGCCCGAGGTGGAAGAGAGGAATGTGCAACCGCGCGCTTAAAAAGTCGACGCAGACATCTCCCGACGTCACGATGGCGTCCCAGCTATCTCGCGACAAACCCATAGCCTCGAGGTGAGATTGGATGTGGGCGCAGGGCCTGGCGGAGTTAGACAGTAGTACGACTGTTCCCCTTCTCACGGCGCGGTAGCGCTGCAAGGCCGCGACCGCGTCGGGGAACAGCACCACACCATCGTGCAGCGTACCCCAGAGGTCACACATCACGGTGTCGTAATCGCCGGCAAGCTGCGACAGCCCACTGATGTCGCCAGCCACGTATACCTGCGAGGTTATTGAGTGACCAAAGTCCATCGATTGATCCAAAGCCTGAGCAGGGCACCTTGCTGCTACTCGGGGGCTCCAACGTTGAATTGCTTGCGGCTGCGCAGCATCGGCAGGACTTCCGCCGCGAAGAGGTGCATTGAGCGCAGGATGGCATCGCGATCGATGTCTGGAATGTGCATCATCACGTCCACGCGGTCGACACGTGCGGCCTCCATGTAGCTCACCAGCGCGTCGGCCACAGTCCGCGGCGAGCCAGCGATCAGCTCAATCTGACGCATCATTTCAGAGGGGTCATCGGTCGCTGATGTGGCGAGTCGCCCCTCGGCGGCAGCGAGTCGGCCGTAGGCGGAGGTCGTTCGTGCTTGATACATCCGGCGCGCCGCCGTTTCAGCGAAGTGCCAGGCTTCATCGTCACTCTCTGCGACGTGAACCATGCGAACCCCTCGAACCTCTCCCTTGCCTCCGGCAAGGTGGTAGGCGTCTACGAATTCTCGCTGCTTGGATGCTTGCTCCAACTGACCCACCACAAAGTTCAGGCCCAATCCTGCTGCGCAAGCGACTGTCTCTGGCTCGCGTGCAGCAACCCAGATCACGCCACGGTAATTTCGCAGCGGCTCTGGCGTGATCGGCTCCAGCCCCATGCCGACATCCTTGTCAAGCAAGCGCAGTAGCTGCGACAACTGGGCACGGAACTCTGCGCCCCGGTCGTGCGTAGGCGACAACTTGTCACTGCGCATGCTCATGCCGATTCCGAACGAGGCTCGCCCCTTGGTCAGCATATCGAGTACCACGATAGCCTCAGCAAAGCGGCAAGGCGTGTCGAAAGGGAGCACCTTGACACCCGTGCCCAAGCGAATCTTTCGCGTTTCTGCCGCGAGGTGTGCGATGAGCAACTCCGGTTGGGGCATCCGGCCGAAGAGAGGCTTGTCGCGATTGTGATGATGCTCGCCAATCCAGCATGAGTCATATCCGAGCTCGTCGGCGAGGATGATGTCCTTGATTGCGTCTTCTATGCAACGCCGGTCGGTTGTGTCGGCGAACGCCCACATTTGGTGAAACAAACCTACATGCATTGGAATCCCCCTTGCTCATTGTCGTGACGTCTTCTATCCGAAGACGACGTGTTGTCGGTTACCCGTCAGGCGCAGGAATTCAGTTCTGTCGCAGCAAGCTGGACTGAACCGGGGAATGACGACGGGCTCTGACCGCAGCGTCGTGATCATGGTTTGTTGACGAAGAGATTCGACTCGGAAAGGAAGGGGTAATCGATGTAGCCTTCATCGCCGCCCTCGCGATAGAACTCCGGCCTGAGGCGATTCAGCGGTGCCCCCGCGCGAAACCGTTCGACAAGGTCCGGATTGCCAACGTAAAGTGTTCCAAAGGCGATGCAGTCGGCCAGCCCTGCCTCGATGGCGTCCAAGGCGTTTGCGCGTGTGAACCCGCCGCATAGGATCAACGGCCCACCAAACGCTCGTTTCAGTGCGAGCGAAAGGCGGTCGCTGGCGTTCAGCGAAACGTCCTCCACCAGGTGAAGATACGCAATCTGCCTCACGCCCAGCGCATGAGCGACGTAGGAGAAGAGCGCTGTCGGGTCTGAATCGTGCGTGCCGTCGTCCATGGGTGCAGGTGACAGCCGCACCCCGACGCGGCCCTTGCCGACGACACTGGCAACGGCATCGACCACTTCCAACAAAAAGCGGGCGCGACGCTCGATCACACCTCCGTATTGATCGATACGGTGATTGGTCGCGCTGCGCAGGAATTGGTCGATCAGGTAGCCGTTGGCGGCATGAATCTCCACGCCATCGAAGCCGGCGCGGACTGCGAAGCGCGCAGCCTTCTGAAACTCGGCCACGATACCTGGGATCTCGTGAGTCTCAATCTCCCTGGGGACGGAGAACTTGCGCTTCCCGACGGGGGTCATGACTTCCCCACCTGCACAGATGGCCGACGGGGCAAGCGGCGAAGCTCCCCGAGGTAGTTGCTCCGTCGCAGCCTTGCGTCCCACATGGTATATCTGCTGGACGATCAGGCCACCGCGTTCATGCACTGCCCTGGTGACCTGGCGCCACGAATCCATCTGCGCTTCGCTGTGAATCGCTGCCCCGCCAGGCCGGCTGACGCTGTACGGCGACACGTGCGTGGCTTCGCTGACGATCAGACCTGCCGATGCGCGCTGACCGTAATAGATGGCCATCCGGTCCAGCGCCTCACGCGAAGTGGCGTCGGCACGGGCCCGACTGAGGGGCGCCATGACCATTCGATTCGCAAGGTGCAGGTCACCCAAAGCGACTGGAGCAAAGAGACTCATGCCGCAAGCCTCCTGTCCAACGAACTCCAATGCGCTATAGCACTCTTTAATGCTTGGTCTGCGTCAAACAGGATCGTATCCGCGACATAGGGTCGGCTCAAGGCCAATCGGTAGTAAAACGGCCCATCAACTAGGCTGCCCAATGCCACCATGTTCGGAAGAGTTTCCCCCTTCCGCGTAATGACCAAGCGACTATTTCTCTCGACATCCAAAGAGCCGGGGGAATACGACTCAACCCCGTCGGAGATACTCCACTCTCGCACAATACCTTGCAATCGCAAATTTCGATATAGCTCACTATCGCTGAGCGATAAGTTGAATCTGTGAACAATTGCATTCAATCCGACATTCACACAGCCGACCCGGTCACCCAATTTCAAATACAGAGCATCGCTGCGAATTTCCTTGGCTGGATTTCTGCAGAACGACAAATCCACTATGCCTGCATCTGTCAAAGCCAAAATCTTTTTCATGAGTTCCAGCGACGTTCCAACTGCAAGCCGGTTGGTTGCCCGGTACCATTTAGAGAAAAGCTCTTGAGTTCCCAATGGCCCACCAGCGCCCCATTCAACTTGATCCCTGAAGCAAGGCCGGAGATCCCGAATGGCGCCATCAATCGCAGCCTTTATGGGATTGGACAAATTTCCTTGGCTTGCGTTGAGTATGTCGCTCTCCAACCATGAGGCCGCTGTCGCATGCAAGTCGCCAGTTTCGGAACAAAAACGGGCGAGAGGATCCAGAACGTCATTCCAGTCAAACAGGTGTCGCAAGATCGAGTTGTCATGCCCCCACGGCGATTGGCTTTTATTGAGGTGCCTCGCTACTTCCAGAAATTCAAAATTGCTCTTTCCTGCCAACAAATCATCGATTTCCGGACCCAACCGAACCTTGATAAATTGAGAAATCGCCTTACGCTCCGCAAGGCCAGGATGCGGGCTCTTTTCTTCCGGTGTTGTCAGCAGTTTGTGCACGTGCTTCAAGCAATCCTGATACTGCACCTGGGCTGATTGATAAATCTTCCAGATGGCGGGTGCCTCGAAACGCAGGCGACAGCTGCAGATATAACTCTCCAACTGCTTCTTGATGGTTTCCTCAATTGCCTGAACAGCCGCCATCGACAGCAATGTTCGGTAGTACAGCATCATCATTTCCAGCGCGAGTAACGGTATCACTTCGCCGTCGATGACGTGCCTGCCACCCCCACGATTCATTGTAATTTTTCGGAGAGAATCGAACGTGGATTCATTGAATACAATCCCGACGTGACGTCTTTCCTCCACGTTCCCTTTTTCGTTATAAGCACGCGCCCTGACAAACAAGCCGGATTCACTTATCGGAAAGATTTTGCGAGGTTCGAATCCGCTGGGGATGTACTTCAGTTTGTGGGGATTTCGATCCGCCACAAAGTAGCCGCCGCGGCCAGAAGTCAACCAATTGATACAATCGATGGCGGCCAGTCCCATGCCAAAACACGCCAGCATGCTGGAAGGCGGGGCAATTTCATTTGTTATTTTTTCTGTTGGATAAACGCTGTGAACATACTTGAATGAGGACGTCTTTGAATCAGACAGATCCATCATCCTCTCGGCCACAGTTCCGGGTTCAGGCCTATTGGAAGTATGGCCAGTGCATAGAAACACAAAATCTGCCGTGGACGTGTTTTCCGGCACCGGCTCTGCACAAATGATCTTGTACTTGCTTTCGCTTGTTGGAACAAGATTAATGACGTCGGCCGCCACGAGCGTCACGGTTACCTTCAGATCCCTGAGCTCGGCAACCAAGTTATCAAACGTGTCGCTCAGGGCCTCTCCAACCAGCGCGCGATCCACCCATTGTTGGGGTGCTATGTGATAACGAGGATTGTTTGTGGATTTGAATTTCTCTACGGCCCATTGATGCAGCGTTTCAACCCTTCTCTCATAAACCTCTATGTTCAGCTTTTTATGAGTGACGTCCGCACACAATGAAACCTGTTCCGCAGTTCTGTTCAGGTGATTGGTTGTCGGTTGGTCTTTGGAATGAATTCCAGGTCCAAAGCTGCCAGATTTATCGTAAACCGATACCGACAAGCTCGAAGCCGGGATACGCAAGCTGCCGGAACGCAGGCGAGTGACCAACCTCTCCAGACAATAGAGCGTGTTGGGTCCCGCGCCAATGAAACAGATGACGTAGGAACCTGCCGCTGTCGCTTCGCTGCTTGCCCCACCGATGGAAGAGGAAGCTACCAATTGGCTGTAGTTCGGCGTGCATCTCATCATTGCGTAGTCTCTTTGGTACTGTTCCTGCTCAAGCTGGATTCAGACGGACTTCGCCCCAAGGGGTCGGACGGCGGCGATGCGCCGACCGAGCGCGGGAGCGGCATCACATCGTTTGGCCCGTGCGACAGGCACGTACCAACTTCTTGCTGCAGATGAAATCAAGGCAGGATTGGCTTCGCGCAAGCCTGGCTCGTCCAGGCGGGGGCGAAACAATGGGGTGGTGGCGCGCTGCGCAGGCTTGAGGTTCATCGAAATCCCTGGGGAAATTTGCAGGAAAAGGGCTCCTGCGAAACCGCACCTCGCGGATCACACTGCGCGCGCCACTGAAGAACGCAAGACGCATCAAGGACATGCGAGATGTTCAGGGCGGGCTCAATGAAGTGCTGCTGCAGCTTGATTCGATGAAGATCGCCAGCGCCCCGTGATGCACCTCGCCTGTTGTTGGCAGGCTGCTGTCGAGGTGGCGCGAAGGACTGCCGCAACAAGGCGGCGGTGGCGAAAATCAGCACAGCGCTGAGCGCAAAAGCGCCCCCCTCCAATGCCGCATATGGGGGGCTATCGCCATTGAGGGTTGCCGTCGTCAGGATAGCTACCGTCGCTGCATGGACGCCAATGCCGCTGGAGATGGTCTTGGGCAGCACGGCAGGGTCCCCTTCAAAAATTAACGGGCTGCGACGAATTTTTCGTCAGCTGCAGATCACTATGATCCAAGAAGAGCGACAGCCTCTCCCCCTCGGTCTCTGGCAAAAATTCGACCAGCGGCGGAAGGCCCGACCGAAACAACCTGCATCTGATTGCGAACTCTTTAGTCAAATCACGGTGCCATGATTTATAGCCGTCAATCTCCTGTCGAGTAATACGCTCGGAATCCTCTATGCTCATAAAACAGGAGGTGGAGTTCAACAGGCTGCGGCTGGTGGCGTAAAATTCGTCGGACAGATTTATACAATCCAGAATCACCTGTCTCATCTCATGCGCTCCGCCGAGCCCTCTGGAGATCAGCTCGCGATATTTCATGACCATGGGTTGGATTGGGTCCGGCAAACGTTCCAGCGCTCTCAGGATCCATTTCATCTCTGAATTCGTGTTGCCGAACATATTGGTCAATCCTTGCGCTATCCTCGACAAGAAGAATCGCGCACGCTCGCATCCCATCAGCAAATCACCATCGCGCCAGGCACCGACGACATCATTGAAAAGCGGATAATCCAGCGCAACGTTTCTAAATAACAAGTAACAAAATTGATCGCGCGAGAGTCCTGATTTCATCAAATTTTCGAACTCGGCCTTGCCTTTCAACGCATGCGCAGAATAGAGCCTATAAATGGTCCTCTGATCTGACACCGACATTGTGTTGATCAGCATCTTTGTTCGTTGGGAGGCCTGAGAAAATGCGCCCTGAACCGAAGTTTGCAAGGCTCTTAACTGCTCCTTGGTTCTATACTGTGTGTCCAGGATCCTTCCTGTCGAGGGCATATAGTCCGTGACTGAATTCAATATTCCTTGTTGGCATACGTACCTGTGATGTCGATGCACAGGAAATTCTTCAAACCTTGGTGGTTTTTCAGAAATCACGTAGACGTCAAAATCGGAGGTGTTGGAGCCATATCCATCCATCAAACTACCGCCAATCAATACGATATCGTCTTCGCCGAAATGAAGATTTCGCAGCACATCTTCAAATTCGATGGAAATCCTGCCCCCCAGTGCGCTTGCGTGCGTCGAAGAAATGACTACATTTTTCATTCGAAAAAACCCGTTAATTGATACGCGATACACGAGATAGACGTGGCCAAGAAGATGCCGCAAGAAATCGAGCGGCTTGGCTGATTTTCAGCTGCGGCATAAATTCATTGAAAGATTTGCGGCCTTCTCTCATTTTGTTTTTCATGACTCTTGCACGCGCTCGTTTCGCGCATGCTGGCCAACACCTCTTTGATAATCGCAATAATCCTTCCAACGGTGACGGAATCCTTGACAGCAATTCTTACCATGTATTTATTGACGTTGCGGCCCATGCTCGATATGTCTCGAAGATATAAGCCAAACCTTCTACATCTTTGAACGAAGTCACTCGCGACTCCGGATTCTTCAGGAATTTCAATCAACAGAAAATTCGCAACGGAGTTATGAACTTTGAATCCCATCTGCCTTAACCCCGCTGCAAGAATCTCCCGATAACTGTGGGTCTCCTTGTATCTTTCCGAATAGTAATTTAAATCCTGAACTGCAGCGATTGTCGCGATTTGGGCTGGAAGGCTTACCGCCCAAGGTGGTGAAAATGGAGCAAGCCTATCAATAACTTCCCGGCTGGAACACAGATAAGCTGATCGAGCTCCGCTTAAACCGTATATCTTGGAAAGTGACTTGCACACGATAATGTTTTTGTTTTCTGCTGCGTACGCCACCAACGATTGAGATCCATCGGCGTAGTCAATGTAGGTTTCGTCCACCCAAAGCAGCGTTTCTTCCGGAATGGCCTTGTGTAAGTTCTCCAGGTCCATTTTTTTGATGAATGTCCCGGTTGGGCTATTCGGATTCACCAGGACAACCACGTCTGGGCGTTCTTTTTTAATCGTGTCAATCAAGCCCTGAATGTTCAACGAATATGCTCCGTGAGGCTCATACTGAAGCGGCGCTCTTATGTATTCACAACCAATCACTTGTTCGAATACATGAAGATACTCTCCATAGGTTGGATCCAGAGTCAAAGCCTTGCTATGCGCCCCCAGCAATCGCTGCATAGCCAGGAAAATCAGATTCGACGACCCTGCGCCCACGAGCAAATTGGAAGTGGAAACATCAAGTCCTTCGGCCAGAACTTCAAGCAATCCTTCACAGTGAGTGGGCGGAGATGTCCGGAGAATCCATGGCAAGTGCTCCCGAATCGTCGCCACTACCATCGGCGAAGGATCAAACCAGGCGTCCAACACGTCTGCGTTGATACATTTGTTGATCCTCGAAAGATCGTCGAATCGAGACCCGATAAATTCGAAGGACGCCCCACCGTGGAAAGCTTTCGCTCTTGCTATATTGGACATGGACATAGTCTCCCTCCGCCGTTGAATGGATAGTTGAGATTCGCTGGATTTGCCTGAGACTCTGTTGACGAGTCGATTGAATAACCAGGAGATCCGAGCAACGTAGCGCTGAATCAAGGTCCTTACTGACTGGCTCCGAATCCCCGCGGCAAATCCGGCGAGTTATTGCGCCAGGTTCAAAGGACAGGCGTCAAGACCTTCTGCAAGGCACCACATCTGCGCCAAAGGTCGTCACTCACCTCTTGCACTGGCAGAGAACCGTCCACCCGCTCCAGATGAGCGCCCATCTCGCGATAGGTAGAGGTGATGGACTCAATTCTTTCATCAGAACGTTCTTCGAACTTCAGGTTGAGGCCGTCGCGTTCTCGGAGTCGCCTGCTGAGGATCGCCGTCGGCACGTCGAGGTAGAAGGCGTGATCGGGCCGCGGAATTCCGCGGTTGATGGTGGCCAGGAACTCGGCATCCACTCCGCGGTGGATGAAGACTCCGAAGGTTGCATAGACATACCGGTCGCATAGAACCACCTGGCCTTTGCTGAGCGCGGGCAGGATCACTTCTTGAACATGTCGATGCCTGTCGGCGGCGGCGAACAATGAAAGAATCCGAGCACGCTCGCGTGAGCCGCCTGCATCGTGAAATTGCTGTACTGACCCTTCATTACGGTACCAGTCGGTCGGTTGGCGAGTCACAAGTACCTCGTGACCGGCCGTCCTGAATCTTTCGGCCAATGCCTCTATTTGTGTCGTCTTGCCCGATCCATCAAACCCGACGATGGAAATCAAGGCACCTGACCGCTTGGGCCCATCGTTGAAAACACTCTCAAGTTGGTCCGGTGTGATTCGTGGTGCACTCATGGCTATGTTTCTCTCCCCTTGAAGTAAGGATTTGTTCAGGCGTCCAGTTTTGGATTCAAACGTGAGGTGCCTCCCCAGAACAAGCAAATTGCGTATCCGGATGGGTCCCTGTATCGAGCTTCTCTCCATCCCCAGGGTTGATCTTTCGCAGGCTCAACGGGGCCTATGCCGAGACCTTTCAGCCTCTGAACCTCTGAATCGACGTCTGCTACCTCGAAATAGATCGTCGCGCCTGAGGGAGCCACTTCGGTAGCGTCGATCAGCGACAGCGTAGTTTCCAACTCGACACTCCTGAGGCGGGCGTACCCGGGTCCTTCAACCAGCGGGACGAGCCCCAATGATTTGTAGAAGTCAGCGGACAGCTGGACATCTCTTGTAAGCAGTGCCAAGTGGGTGATTTTCATGATTCCTCCTCAATCAGGGATCGGCGGCTCGCTTGCCAGCCTGGGTTCTGCTTCAGGAATGCGGAGAAGTCAAAGTCATCGGCGTGCCCGGAATAATCAGAAGTGTCGGGCGCGGCAAGCGTGTCAAAATGTCGGAGCTTCTCAGCGAAGTACTCGAACAGCGGCTCGCCGTGATGCGAGAGAACAGCCTTGGCGTGCTCTTGCATCAAGCGCATATCCGTACGGAATCGCCGGAGCACAAAGCCGGTTCGAGCCGCCAGTTCCTGTCGCTCAGAAACGTCGAGATCAGCCCGCCCCAAGCCGCTGAACGCCTCGAGAAGCGCGCACTCCGTGTACAGGCCATGTAGGGCTTCGTAAGCTGTACGTCCATCGCGTCTTCCCGTGATGGTCTGAAGGCTCTCGTCCGGCGAAACCTTAAAATACATCTGCCTTTCGAGAGTGGCCTCAGAAAACACCACATGCCCTCCCTGATGCACGAGACCATCCACAAAGAACAGAACAGTAGCCCCGCGCCTGACGTTCAGAAAGATCATTCCATGCATCTGGAGTGCGGCAAAGGAGTTGAGCGTTGGATGCTCAAACAGAAGGATCGCTTGAACACTGCGGCGCAATAGTTCTGCGATCCGCGGTAGATGCTTTTCGACAAGGATCAGGGCACGTGACAGGTTTGCCATGAGTTCTCGCCTGGCGCGCACGATCGTGATTTGCTCGTGACCGCCAATGTTCTGGCTGAGGAACCCCTTCACGACCGCATCCATCTCCTCGATCAGTTCGATGGCAGTCCCGGGAACGTTGCGCCGCTCGGAGAAGGTGCACTGAACGGGCCCGCCCGGTCCGCGGACATCGAATGCGTTCTCTCCCGACCTCCGAGAGAGCCGGAGTCGAGCATTTGGGAGCGCAGTCTCAACACTCCCTATACCTGGCAGTGTGATGGCGCCGGATTCGCCCGATCCGACCTCTATCTCGCGGTTGATGTCATGCGGAAGAATTCGAAACAGCAATTGCTCAATGGGCACGGCTCTGCTTGCGGGTCCGAAGTGCCACCCGATAAGGCGTGGCTCAAGAAGCACGGATTCCGTGAGCGCCTCGGCATCGATGCTGCCGCACGCTGATGCGGTCATGCCCCGAATAGCTTCCGAAAGGGTTCGGCGTCCGCGGGCTCCGTCCTCCAGGAACTGCTGAAAATCAAACGTGATCGGCACGGGGATTCCTTAGGGCCTCACGCCAAGACAGCCGAGTGAGCCTGCTTCTTTGCTGTCATGAACGCCCGAATCCGAGCCAGATCGATCGGGTTTGTCGGGATGCCGTCAACTTTGAAGTAGCTGCCGACAATGAATCCATCGGCGAAGTTGAAGACCTTGCCCAGATTCTCTGGAGTTACCCCGCTGCCGATGAGTACGGGTTTGGAGGTTGAGGCTTTGGCGACACGAAGATCACCAGCATCTGTCTCCACGCCGGTTACTGCACCTGAAACGATGATCGCGTCGGAATGTGGAGTTAGGTCTCGGACTTCGTCGGACAGCTTGGGGTATACCCAAGGATTTGAGTGCTTCACGCCCGCATCCGCAAAGATGGAGACGGATGCTTTCAGGTTCGCCCTGAGCCTCAGAGTGGCGTGGCTGCGCCCTTCTACAACGCCCTGCGCCGCGAGCACTGCTCCAACATGGACATTGACCCGGATAAACGAAGCGTTCGTAGCGGCGGCGATCGCCATCGCCGCTTCGGCGTCGTTGCGGAGAACGGCAACACCCACTGGGACATCGGCGATCCTTATGATCTCCCGCGTGACGCCAGCGAGGGTAGCAACCGTTTCTGCCGGAACCCCCGCAGGGTAAAAGGGCCCATCTCGAAAGTTCTCAACGATGATGGCGTCGACTCCGTGGCTCATGAAGGCACGCGCTTCCGCTACTGCTGAGTCATATATCTGCTCGACATCGCCGTCGTATCTGTGCGACCCGAGTGTTGGGAGGAGGTGAACGCAAGCGATCACGGGCTTTTTTGTGAGGTCAAGCATTGGCGGCCTCTAGTGCGCTGTAGATCTCTGCTATTGCAAGATCGGGGTTCTTTGCGTTCAACACCGAGCGGCCCACGACGAGAAGCCCGGACCCTCCCTTTACTGCGTCTGCATACGTGTAAACACGCTGATGGTCGTCTTTGCCTGACCCCTCGGGTCGGACCCCAGGCGTCACAAGCAGGAAGCCCTGTGGGAGATGCGGCCTGATGAATTCGAGTTCACCAGCCGAGCAAACGATACCGTCCAGCCCGGCGCTTGCCGCTATGCGGGCTTTTCTCAGAACCTCGTCTTCGACGGTCCCTTCAATGCCAACTTCGGCGTTCATCACGCTTCTCCCAATGCTGGTTAGAACCGTGATTCCTATGAGCTTTGGCCTCGGCTTCTTCAGTTGCCCCGCGGCTTGCTTCGCAGAGCGGACAAACTCTTCCAGCATTTCGGAGCCGCCAGAGATGTGTACCGTCACTATGTGCACACCAAGCCGCACCATCGCTTCTCCATAGCCGCTTAAGGTGTTCGGAATGTCGTGCAGTTTGAGGTCGAGAAAAATTTTTCCTCCACGCGCAAGAATCTTCTGGACCAAATCCGGCCCGAACAAGGTGAATGCTGAATTCAACTTGAAGTAGCCCACATGCTCTTTGAACGCGTCTACGGCTGCCAGAATTTGCGCTTCGTCGTTCAGATCGAGCGCGAGGCATATGCGATCTTTGTGCGAGGCGTTTGGCTTTACTTTTGTTGCTGACATAAGTTCTCCATAATGAAAGCGCGTGTAGCGCTTCGGTCACATCTGCTATTCCGAACTGACAAGGATTCTTGAGTAAACGTCGGCAGCTGTGACAACTTCGTCTACGAGAACTCGCTCTCCAGGGCCGTGTGAGTACTTCGCGTCACCAGGCCCAAGTACGAGCGACGAACCTGCCATTTCCGCAAGGAAGCCAGCTTCGCTTCCATACGAAAAAACGTCGGGCTCGCACTTACCGACCGCTGATGCGACTTTTGAGAAGAGCTCCTGGACGAGTGGATCGATGATGGAGCACTGGTTGGACGGGGACGAGAAGTAGGGCTCTTCAAGACGAAAGATATCTCCAACGCGCCCCTCCAGGTACGTTGTCATCTCCGACAAGAAGGACGCTGTGGTGGTACCCGGCACGAGCCTGGCATCGAACCAGACTCGAACGCCTTCGGGCGTCTTGTTCATGTCTCCACCGCTTTCGACCTTCGTCGGCGTCACTGTGGTTGAGCCAAGATCATGATCGGATCTGGTCTCACGCAACGCCCTGTTCCAGTCCTCCATGGCGGAAAGAACTCGGCCCACATTGAACACCGCGTTTTCGGGTCCAGGGTAAGCCGCGTGGTCTACCTGTCCAGAAATGTAAACACTGGCGCGCACGATTCCCTTCTGTGCGTAGATCGGGACAAGGGATGTCGGCTCTCCCGTAATTGCCAGGTGCGGCCTCATGCCATGCGTGCATAGAGTCCGGCAACCACACAGACCGTACTCTTCGTCGATGGATGCGACTACATATGATTCGCGGCGGCTCGGCGACTTCAGCGTGGACACGAATGCAGTAAGCATCGCTGCGAGCGAGCCTTTTGCGTCTGCACTCCCCCTTCCAATGAGGTATCCACCTTCGAGACGCGGACTGAACTCAAGCGCCTCCTCATCAGAGGCTGGGTACGTGTCCATGTGTGCACTAAGCAGGATGATTTTCTCGTCGGATTTCGCTCCGCGCTCTACGTGCCCAATTACGTTATGCCTGCCAGGCGCCACTTGCTGCAGCTCAACGCTGACTCCTCGCTGCGCAAGGAAATCGGCGACATAGTGGGCAACAGCCTGCTCACCGTCAGTGGCGGATGCCCCTGTAAGTTGGGGATTGACGCTCCGAATAGAGACCAAATCTGATAGCAGCTGAGTGATTGTTCCGGCCATTGCGCCTCCATGCCTCAATAGGTTCGAACACACAAACCCATGCAAAGAAAAGGCGACGACTTAAGGCCATCGCATCCTAGGGAGCGCAACAGGCGGATCCATAGGAATTCACATGCAAAAAGCATCCCGCATACCAACACATCGGAACGGGCCTCGGATGGTCTTCGGTCGCCACAGGGTGACGCTTGCTAATTGCAAATCCGAACTACTCGGCGCTTTTAACGCGCCTTCAAACGCTTACTCCGACTTAGGGTCGGTGCAATCGTCGCCACCTTGGCAACCTTGCATAACTGAGCCGCGCTTGAGTTGAGCGATAAGGTCGTTCATAAAAAGCTCCTTCAATTTGCCTTGATGAAAAGGTCCGAAGACCTCACGTTTCCTACCCGAGTGGGAAGGAAAAGTTAGTGTATGGGTGATTAAAAAGAGGCGCAAGGGGATTTGGATAAAAATTTAGACTGGTATTGTTCCGTAAGACAAAAGCTCTCCAGCCGTCCGAGGGGCCCTTCGCATGCCACGTTGCCAGGTGAGCAACCGTTGACCTCGCAGTTGCCTGATCACTGCCCATGACCCGCCTCTTCCTGCCGTAGGCGAATCTGGTTGCCGCCTGCTCTCGGCCCGGCGTGTCGATCGCCTCGGTGGCATTGGCCAATGGCCTCAATGCGAACCTGTTGCGCCGCTGGATCGAGCAAGGCGATCAACGGTTGCCCTCATCGCTGGCGCCGAGCGAGTTGATCGATCCACGCTTCCTGCAACCTAGTTCCTACCTCCAAGGAAACACGGAGGATTTGCCGGAATCTCGCTCCGCGACTGCACATACGTCATGCGCATGGGAAGTCGACGTGCGTAAGCATGCGAGTGCGCTCGGGCGCCAAGTCGTCGGTAGACAGAACTGGCTGTTCGCCGGCAGCTTGCGCGCCGGCCAGCGAGCTGCGGCCGTCATGAGCCTGGTGCACTCGGCGCGTCTGAACGGCCACGAGCCGCACGCGTACCTGAAGGATGTTCTCGAGCGGCTTCCTACGCACCCGGCTAGCCGCATTGCAGAGCTGCTGCCGCATCAGTGGCAGCCAACGAGAGCGCCTACCTAAGGTCATCAGCGCCTTAGGAGGCGCTGGCATACTGCAGGACGGAGAAGCGCTCAGTGAACAAAAAGCCATACCCACCAGTTGAAAGCTGGCAGCGCCGTCTCGGTCGCGTAGAAGCTGAAGCTGAGTTGCGCAAAGAGTCCGATGAACTCGGAATCCCGATCAGTCCTCATTGGCAGGAGCGATGGGACAACTTCCTGCTCAACCTGCAGTCGGAAGACGAACTCTGGTTTTGGGAATACTTCCCGCAGCCCATGACAGGTGGAGCGGGGTACTGCATCGTGCGTAACGGCTCAAGCATCGCGTGGATAGCGACCATGCGCAGCTAGTGCGCCGGAAGTACCCTGACTTCGCCGGACGCATACGTAGAAGCCGGGACTACGGTCGCATGTGCCGCATGCGTGCTTCGCCATTCGTTTCATTTTTTTGGTGGGCCGCACGCACATTCTTGCGACGCACTCCGTCTTCCTTGACGTGAGAGGCTACGGACTAGGCCCACTAACACAATCGACGTCCATCGGCGATCAGCGCGAAGCTGATGGAATCAAGGAACATCACGTCGAGACTCTCAAGTCGCGAGAAGATTTGGCGGTAGCCGTTCAGGCACCGGAACGTACTTCAGAAGCGATCAACTTCTTGCTGTACGTGAAATCGAGGCAGCATCACCCTCAACAGCGCCGATCATGAATTTCGATGGAACTCACAAGACAAGCTTAGTGCACGGGATCATTGCAATGCGGCTGGCCCCTGTTCTCCGAAACTGGGAGTTGTCGGCAACACGCCGCGAAGGATCAATGATTCGCTTCTGAGGAAAAGGCTGGCCCCTGCCGTGAAGGATGCCAGCGCAGCAGATACGATTCGCACCACACAACCGCCGCGTATAAGGCGGAGCCAAGAAGGCATAGGAGCCCGATCACGGCGAGGACGATGGCTGCGTCGCTGTTTTCCAGGCCCATCGCCAGCAGCACGCCAAGACCTGCACTGGCACCGAGTAGTTCACCGATCACGATCGCGGTTATGGCCTGTGTGGCTCCGATCCGCATGCCCGCCAGGGTTCCCGCCAGCGCATAGGGCAGTTCAACATGGAAGAAGCGACTGGCCGCAGACAGGTCCAGCACCTGCGTCAAGTCCGACACTGTGCTCGGTATGGACCGGATCGCTGCCAGCGTCGACGCAATCACCGGCAGAAACACGACAACGCCGACGAGCATGACCTTGGAACTGATTCCAAAACCGAGCCAGAGCACCAGCAAGGGCGCGAGCGCAATTTTCGGCGCGGTTTGGACCAATACGATCAACGGCGACAGCAGCCTCTCGGCGAGTGGCATGTGAGCAAACCAGGAACTCGTCAACGCACCTAGGATGGCCCCCGCGCAGAAACCGGCAAGCAGTTCGATCGCGCTCACTGCCATGTGCGTTCCGAGATCAGCATTGTTCGCAAGGAAGACCACCCGCTCTAACACCGTAGGCGGCGTCGGCAGCAGGTAGGACGGAAGCTGTAGCAATACCGCCGCCGCCCACCAAATACCAACGAAAACAGCTAGAGAGAGAATAGTCCCCGTTACCGGGTGCCGCAACAAACGCGTCATCGGGGCAGTGCGATCACAGGAGCGCGGACGGCTGTACAACGAGATCGGCAGCGGCAAACCGCTTCGGGATCACCTTGTGCTGTGCCAGCACGTCAATGCTCCTTTGCCATGCGACCAAATCCCCCGCCCCCAGACCGTGCGCCTTAGTGTAGGCACTTTGCCAGACCGAGGGAATGAAGGTCTCGCGCAGGGCACGCAGCAGAAGAGCTTCCTGCCCCTTCCAAGTCGGAGTGTACTTGTCGATAGCCAATGCGATTGCCTCCTCGGCGTGGCCGTCGATCGTCCATTGGAACGACTCGGACAACGCTTGAGTGAAAGCCTTGGCGAGCGCCCCCTTCTGCTGAACCAGCCGATCGCTTGCCGCCACCACGTTCCCGTAGGATGGCAAGAAATCGTTTGACAGGATCACCCCGACCTTCACACCGTCGGCCTCCAAGTTGTAGCGACGCAATTCAGAGAACACCACGGCATCAACCTTGTCGGCCTGCAGGGCCTGAACGATAGCGCCGGTGCTGATGACCTCCAACTGGATGTCGTTCATGCTGAGGCCAGCCTCCTTGAGCCCTACCTGCAATTGCAGGTAGTTGGGGCTGCCGATGGTGGTGACGGCGACACGCTTTCCCTTGAGGTCGGCGAATGTCCTAATGCCTGAGGAATGCTTGAAGAGCGTGGCCCCGATGCTGCGCTGATAGCTGCTATGGATCACCTTTATCGGCACATTGCTGGCCCGCGCGGCGAGCACCGCGTCGGCGTTCGGGAAGCCAAAATCGACGTTGCCTGCGGCAACGTTCTTGGCGATTTCCGCAGCACTCGCATACAGCAGCTTTACATTGATGCCACGCTTGGCAAAGTAGCCCTTCTCAATTGCCACGTAGATGGGTGCGTAGAAGGGAACCGCCGCACCGTCGATCTGCAGCGTCACGGCAGTCGGCGCCGACTGGGCACGCACAACCGGAGGGAGCGCGGCAAGTGCAGCACCGGCCTGGAGAAGTTGGCGACGTTTCATTGTAGGCCTCTATAGTGATCGGTTGAGGGAAGGGGTCTCGTGGCGGGCTATCGACGCGAAGCATCGCGCTGCCTCAGCACGTGAACGCCTGCGGCCGCACCTGCGCGCAGGACATTAAGCTGCGTCTGAGAGTAGCTCTCCAGCCAGTCGTCGGTGGGTCGGCTGTTGTGCGCCCCGAGTACTGCACCGGCGGCCACGCCGAGTCGGCGTGCCACCGCCAACACCGTTTCGGTCTCCATTTCCAGGCCATCGGCACCGCGGGCAACCCAGTCAGCAGTGGTGTCTATCCAACTGCCGCCGGCACGGTAGGGGCGGCCCTGGCCGGCATAGTACGAGTCGACCGTGGCGACAACGCCGCAGCGCGCCAGCATCTGCATCTCGCCGGCCTTCAGCAAAAGCGCCTCCACGACGCTTGGATCCGCCAGCACCCGCTCGCGCGGCGAGGCATAGTAAGCCGCTGCGCCAGAGCCGCGAAGCGACTCACGCACGACGAGCAGTTCGCCCAGGCTGATGGTCGGATTGATCGCTCCCATGCCCCCCACGCGGATCGCGATCTCCATCCCGATGTTGGCGAGCTCGACGACGGCGATCTCCGTAGACGGCCCGCCAATACCAGTTGAACACACACCGACCGCCTCACCATCCCAGAAGCCAACGCCGAACCGGAACTCGCGCGTCTGCCCGACGATTTTGAAGTCCTCGAGCGCATTTGCCGCCAGATCTACCCTGGCTGGATCGCCCGGCAGTAGGACAATGCGGGGGACCTCCCCAGGCCCCATTGGCAAATGGGGCGGGCGGCCTTCGCGCCAGGGAAAACGCGCCGAACGGGAAGGTTCTGAACTCTTGTCAGTCACGCTAGATCCTGTGTCGCAACACCCGGACCTCGAGGCTTTCGACCATGAAATAGAGAAGGACTCCAACCAGGACCGTTAACACAACCGCGGCAAAGAGCAGCGGCGTATTGAAGACCGAATTGGCACGGATCATGAGATGGCCGAGGCCAGATTTGCTTGAGATCCACTCGGCCAGTACCGCACCGACGACCGCCTGAAGGCATCCCACGCGAACCCCGGCTAGGATGTCGGCTGCGGCCGCAGGCAGGAAAATCGTCAGCAGCGCCCGCATCCATGAAAGCCTTAGGATGCGCGCGAGATCGATCAGACTCGCATCGCACGACCTGATGCCCAGCATCGTGCCGATCAGGACGGGAAAGAAGACCAAGGACGTGACCAACGCGACTTTGGACGCAATCCCGAGCCCAAACCAGATAAGGAAGAGCGGAGCCAGCGCAATCTTGGGCGCGATCTGTAGAAAGAGCAGCGTGCCATTGAGCCATACACGCAATATGTCGAAGCTGGCCAGGATAGCGCCACCGAGAATGCCAGCCAGAGAGCCTGCGATCAAGCCTAGGAAGATCACAGACAGCGTTGCGCCCAGATGGCTCCAGATATCTCCGTTTGCAAACATCATTTCCAGCGCTTGCCACACCGACACCGGCGTGGGCAGGAGATAGGCTGGCACGCGCTCATCCAGCGTGGCGAACCACCAGGCGAGCACGATGGAGACGGTCGCCAGACCGATGTCGCGGCCACGTCGCAGAAGGTTTTGCGCAGGACTCACCGCAGGTCGCTCCTGAGGTCTGCCATCAGCCGATGAAACCCGGGCAACAGCTTGGTGGTAGCCGACCGCGGATGCGCAAAAGGAACGTCATGGATCTTCTTGATCCGACCAGGCCGAGCCGACATGACGACGACGCGATCAGACAGATAGGCGGCTTCTTCCACGCTATGGGTGACCAGCACGATGGTCTTGCCTGTTTTAGCCCAGATCTCAAGAAGCTTGTCGTTCAGGTCATCGCGAGTGAGCAGATCGAGCGCGCCGAAAGGTTCGTCCATTAGCAGGATCTCGGGATCGTAGGACAGCGCGCGCGCGATCGCAACACGCTGGCGCATTCCACCGGACAGCTGGCTGGGCAACGCATCGGCAAACGACTCCAGGCCCACCAGCGCCAGGAGCCGGCGCGCCTCAGAGCGCGCGGACTCACCCCTTATACCGAACGCCTGCAGCGCGAACACGATATTGCCGAGGGCCGACTTCCAAGGCAGCAACACCGGTTCCTGAAACACGAAGCCCACTGCGCGGCGCCCTGGCCGGCCACCCCACTCAATGTCGCCAGCGCTACTGCGTTCGAGGTCGGCAAGGATCCGCAGCAAGGTGGACTTGCCGCAGCCGGACGGACCGATGATCGACACGAACTCACCCTCGGCGATGCTGAGGTCCACTGGGGACAACGCCTCCACGCCCCCTCTCTCGGAGGCAAAACTCTTTGCTACGCCACGAAGTGACACCATCGGCATTGCCTACGCCCCTTTTCTTTGAAGCCGTGAGACCAGTTGCTTGATCAGCCGGGAGCCGTCGGAACCCTTGGATGCGCGCAACCACCAAGCCTTGAACATGTCCTGATAGAGCGTCACCGCCTCGGGCGAAGCAGTCATCGACGCCACGGCCGAATTGACCTCTGGAATCTCGTGCAGGCGCAGAGGACTCACGCCCACGTAGGACCGGTTCTTCTGGCGAAAGATTTGGAAGTTGACGCCGGGCATCCCGCCCTCGACCACGCCCACCTGAACGCCGATCGATTCGGACTCCAGCAAGCTGATGATGTGTGCAACTTCCGTTTGCACGGCCGCAACACGGCGTTTGCGGACCGCAGGCGAGAACTCTGCGCGGCCCAGGAGCCCAAAACGCAAGAACCCTTCAACCTCGCGCAGGCCAATCAAATTCGTGATGCTGGGGCGGTGCTCGATATAGTGGCGCTTGCGCTCTTGGAACACGCTGATGATGTCGTCGACCTGCTTTTCCCAGCGCTCGCGCGCCGCCCTTCCCTTGGGCACCGCATCCATCAGCCGTTCTCGTAGGTGCACCAAGTAGCCATCGGTGGTCAGGAGAAAGGACACCGGCTCGAAGTGCATCATCAGATGCTTGGAGTCGACCTCCAACTGCCGCATGCGTTCAAAGTAGGCGACAGCGTTGGAGTAGTACTCCATCTCCACGCCCAGCAAGGATGCGGTTGACACTCCCAACAGCGCTGCCAGCCGCACCAGCGTTTCGACCTTCACGATCTCGCCTTTCTCAAGCAGGTAGACAGCCGCGCGTGACAGTCCCAGGGATGCGGCCACGTCTTCGGCCTTCAGCCCGGCGCCTGTGCGATAGGCCCTCAGGCGCTGACCTAGCTCGACAAAATCGATATCAATCGTCCCGTTTCGGAATGCGTTATTCGTATCCACTTGCATAGTTTCATCCAATATTTTAGACTGGTCAATGTTTTCATGACAAAGCCATGAGGCTTGGACATTTTCGACCCTCGCCGCGTACTTGTCAGGCATCTACAGGATGCCAAGTCCAAATGAACCTCAATGAAAGCTTGTTCAAGACGTACGATATTCGAGGCAGCACGCTGGAGGGGCTGTCCGCGGAGCTGGCGCGGGGCATCGGGCGAGCATTCGGCAGCATGGCGTGGACGCGTGGCGAGCGCGTCATCGCAGTGGGACGCGACGGGCGGCTGAGCAGCCCCGAATTGGCACAGGCGCTTCGCGCCGGACTGGGAGAAGCCGGTATGGAGGTCATTGATCTCGGCATGGTGACGACCCCAATGCTCTATTTCGCGACCCATACGATATGCCGCAGCGGCATTGAGGTCACCGGCAGCCATAACCCGGGTCAAGACAATGGCTTCAAAATGGTGCTGGCTGAGGCACCGTTCTTCGGAGACGACGTCCAGACCCTCAAGCGCATTATCCAGAGCGAAGCGTGGGTGCTCCGTTCGCACCGATCGTCTCGCCGTGTAGACATTTTGCCGGCATATCGGCAGCGCATCATCTGCGACATCTGCCTTGCGCGCCCCTTGCGCGTGGTGGTCGACGCCGGCAACGGGATCGCCGGCGCATCGACCCCCTCCATCCTCCGGGCGATCGGCTGTGAGGTGGAGGAGCTTCACACCGAAGTCGACGGGCGGTTTCCGAATCACCACCCCGATCCAAGCAGACCGGAGAATTTACGCGATCTGATCGCTGCGGTACAAAGCGGCGAGGCGGACTTGGGCCTCGCGTTCGACGGCGATGGCGATCGGCTGGGCGTGGTTACGCGCAGCGGGGCAAACATCGTGCCCGATCGGCAGATCATGCTGTTCGCGCGCGATGTTTTGGCGCGGCATGGCGGCGCGACCATCGTGTTCGACGTAAAGTGCTCCCAGCAGCTAGCCCCCTGGATCCACCGCTTCGGTGGCCGCGCCGATATGTACAAATCGGGACATTCTCTCGTGCGCAGCCGGATGATGGAATTGGGCGCACTCCTCGGTGGAGAGATGTCGGGCCATATCTTCTTCAAGGAGCGTTGGTTCGGCTTTGACGACGGCACGTACACCGCCTGCCGCCTTCTTGAAATAGTGAGTGCATACGCAAATGCTGGCGCCGTGCTGGAGACATTGCCCGATGCGCTCTCAACACCGGAGATTCATGTCCCCTGCACGCCAGTCGAAGCCACCGACATCATGCATCGGCTGGTTCAGGGGAGCGACTGCTACGCGCCTGCAGTCGTCACAAATATCGACGGATTGCGCATCGATTGGAGCGACGGGTTTGGCCTCGTGCGCCCATCGAACACCAACCCAGTGCTGGTCCTTCGGTTCGAAGGCGTCACTCAATCGGCGCTAGAGCGGATCGCATCAACCCTGTGGCAGCAGGTTAAGGCGATCAAGCCAAACGCAAAACCGTCGGGTTGGCCAAGCAACCTGCCCCTCGTGGACTGATAGCCAGCACGATCTCTCGCGTCTTCTCATCGAGATCAGCAATGATCTCGCAGACCAGGGTGTGGAGCAATTTCTGGCGCATGCGCTTCGTGACATCGAGGCTGATGTTGCTCCTCGTATTCCAGGCCCGACCTATTCGCAATAAGGCGCCTGGTCAGTCACTGCGGCCTGCTGGCGCCTGAACTCCCGAGGTGAGCGCATTTTCAACGACGAGTGCGGATGCACCCCGTTGAAGTGCTCGCGGGGCGCCGGCAACTGCGCGAGCACGGTCCGTGCGTCGCGCAGGTCCAAGCGCGCCACGTAATCGCGTTTGAAGGTGTTCACGAAGCCCCGGGCCATCCCGTTGTTTTGCGGGCTGCACACGGGCGTTTGACGGGCTTGAGGCCCAGCGAGCGTGCCAGTACCCGCGTGTCAGCAGCGATGTAGGCGCCACCGTTGTCGCCAAGGAACTCCAACTCGTGTCCCGCCGGCACAGCCTCCACGGCGCCAAAGCGTCGCTCCACGACTTCGGTGAGCATCTCGCGCACCGGCTCGCCTGACAAGCCTTTTCCTTCCCATGCTCGCCAAGCGATCACTCCCGGGTCGCAGCAGTCTTTGGTGAACGTGGCCGTTACCGTCTGACCCGAGTCGCACTTGACTTCCGGGCCATCGGAGCACCAGCGCAGGTCGCTGCGCGCAACGCGCGACGCGGCCCTCGTGCGCGCGTGTGGACTGGCGCCTGCGCAGTGCCTTGGGCAACAGCAGGCCCACTGCGGCCATGACGCGGTAGACGCGTTTGGCATTGACCCGTGCGGCGCCCTTGGCGGTGCGCAGACGGTCACCAGAGCACAGGCCCGCCGGTAACGCCGCATGCGAAGGCTACTTCGGCCGGCTGAAATCGGAGTTTTTCTACCCTCGGGACTGGACGACCACAACCATTGAGGAGCTCATTGGGGTAGTTGCTTCCGACATCCACCGGTACAACAGCGCTTGGTCGGCGAAGGGACGGTTCCTGACCGTCAGAACGAGTGTTTGACGCCCAATTCGACGGCGCGCCCATCACGCCCAGCCACCCCCCCCAAGCCTCCGGGATTGATGCCGAACGCGGATGCGGCATTGCGGTTGTCCAAGTACGCAAAGCTCGTGTACAGCGAAGTACGCTTGGATAGCGTGTAAACATAGCCGATGCCCAGCATGATCGCCTTGCGCCCCGCAGCATCGTTGACCCTCAACGAATTCATGGACACCGGGATATAGCCGTTGCCCGCCTTAATCTTGGCACCGACGAGCAGGTTCCCATGCCGGGTTCCTGGCAAGCCGCTGTTGGCTACGTCGTATTGGGCAACCAGCTCGGCGAAGCCAATGTCGTAGGACGCACCAATGTTGGTCATCCGCATGTCTCCGAATGCCAGCACCTTTGACTTCTGCGTGGCGAACGACACATTCAGGGGGCCTTGGCGATAACCGACACGAAAGCCGAAGCCACTCCCGTCATCGCGGTTGGCGGCCGTGCTCGAATTCTCACCGACCCAGGCCATGACCTTGCCATAGAGGCCGTCGTTGTATTGACTGAAACCATCGTCGTTATATAGGTAGGCAATACTGTTCGAGGCACGCACACCGGTAAAACCTGCACCCTGCAGATTCAGGTTGGATGACTGTGCCACGCCATTGGCAAAAAACGGGTCAAACTTGACTAGGCCATAGTTGGCCGGCGTATAGTCGCGCCCCAGCCGCACCTCGCCCCAGCTTCCAAGCAGGCTAACGACCGCGCGTCGATTAAAGGTCATGGCATCGCTGGTGCTCGCTCCGGTGCTCTGGTTATTAGAGTTCGAGGCAATGCCCAATCCACTGTCCGTGTTTATGCCGGTCTCGAGAATGAATTTTGCGGATAGACCTCCACCCAGATCCCCCGTCCCGCGAAACCCCAACTGACTGGGGATCAGCCCCCCCTGGACCATCTTGACCGTCGACGCCACGCCGTTGGAATAGCTTCCGATCGAGGTGTCGACGACCCCGTATACGGTAACGGACGACTGTGCAAAGGCTCCCGTAGTCGCCAGCATTGCTGCACAGGGAAGCGAACTTTTCTTCATGCTCTTCTCCAAAGTTGCGGTCTTTGATACGGAGCATCCGGCTTGCGTCGGCTCGGAAGCCCCCTTGTCACCGAATGATGAAGAGCACCCCCTCCTCGCATTCAGCAATTTGATCGTAGTACATTTTTTTATACTTGGATAATTTTTTGGATAGTTGCGGCTTGGCATTACCAGTGTGACTCCAGGTTCATATCAAAGGGTATGCCTGGGAAAACGTCTATGGATCAGCCTCGCAGGGATTCGGTCAACGCCTTGAAGCGGGCGGCGGCCACAGCCAACGGCGAGAGCCGCAGTCAGGAGATCCGCACAAAGATGAAGAACGCTATGGCCTTGATCGATCAGGAACTTATCGAGCATCGCGATGTGTACCCGTACAACGAAGGGCGCCTAACCTTGGAAGAGATTTGCAAACGCGGGGGAATTGGAAAAGTCACCTTGTACGGCAAGAAGCATCGCGAGCTGAAGACTCAGATTGACGACTGGCTAAGTGCAATCAAGGAAAGAATCCTTAAATCGCGAACTGAAGACAGTGACACAAGGGTCGCAGAACCAGCACCTCGAACCTGGGAAGAAATGTACAAGGAGATTGGCAATGCTTACGCTATCGACGCCCTACGTTGGCGCGAAGACCGCGCCTTGCGCGAAGTCGCCGACCAAAGGATTCTTGAGCTTGAAGCGCTGACGGCCGACCTGAATCTCGCGCTCGAAGGTCTCCGGGTTCAGTTGTCCGCATTTACGGATGGTCGAGTAGTCCCATTGGGGTCTAAGAAGGTGGGAGCCTGACGCCGCGTCCGATGCGCCGTTTTTTTGCCCGCATGCTCGGCTTGATCTGACGCAATCGAGTAGCTTGGTAGGGGTGGAGGCTGGATGCCTGAATGCCATCCGGAACTGAAGTGCCGTACTGACTATCGGCCTGCAACGCCAGGGTGACCGCACGCTGGCCGCTCCAAATTATGCGAGCATCGACTAGGATGTGCGATCTGTGTGCTCAAATAAGAAGCAAGAACTTATCTGAGCATCATCTGGTCGCAGAGCCGCCCCAGTGTTGGGGTTGTGTGCTCGACGAATGCCGCTAACTACATATATGTCGGTGGCCCATGGCGTCCATGTCGCCCCAGCGGATGGGGATCGACATTTCGTACACGAGCTTCTTCTTTTCGGGGATTTCGATTCTCATCGGTGGGCCTTGATGGATGCGAGGATGCCCAGGACGAACAGCAAGGCCGCCAGCCATTCGGTGGCCAGCGGCCAACGGCCGTCCCAGAGGAAGGAATAGAGCAGCGCGAACAGCGTCTCGCTCACGATCAGCTGGCCGCACAGGCTCGCAGACAGCCGCTGGCTCGCGACGTTCCACAGGATGGTCGCGAGCCACGACGAACCGAAGCCGCTCGCCAGCGCGATCCAGATGAACAGCATGCCGTCGGGCTGCGACTGCAGCGTGGCGACATCGCTGCCCGCCGCCGCCCACAGCAGCAAGGCCCCGAGGCCGGTGGCAATGCCGAGCCAGTTGGCCCAGTCGGCCGCGTGCACCTCGCGGTGCCGCTGCAGCCAGGCAGCGTTGAGCAGGCCGTAGACTGTCCAGCTCACCATCGAGCACAGCGCCAGCGCAATGCCCCCGCCGAAGCGCGCGCCACCGACCCCGCCCGCGCCGCCGTGCGCCGACCAGACGCCCCAGATCATGAGTGCCATGCCCGCGCCCGTGAGCAGCAGGCCGGGCAGCAAGGCCCGCATGTGCAGGCCCGCGGGCCGGCCCAGCAGCATCATCCAGACGGGGATCGTGCCGATGACGAGGCTCGGCACCTCGGTGCCGGCAGCCGCGATGCCGAAGGCCAGCAGCAGGTAGTAGCCGCTGAAGCCCAGCACGCTGAGCCCCAGCGCCGCGAGCGCCTGCCGACCGTTCGGCCAGCGCACGGCGGCCGGCCGCGCGAACACCGCAAGCCCCGAGACCGCGCCGAACACGAGAAAGCGCGCAGCGGTGATGTCGACCATGCCGAAGTGGCCCACCATGCGCGGCGCCACGAACACCAGCCCCCAGAGCGCACCCGCGCCCAGGCCGGCGGCAATGCCGGTCCAGGCCCGCGGACTCAGAGCGCGAACCCGTCGTCGGCCGCAATGACGGCACCGTTCACGAAATGGCTCTCGCCGCTGGCCAGCAGCACGATCAGGCCGTCCAGGTCCTCGGGCTTGCCCACGCGCTTGCGCGGCAGCATGCTGACCAGCCTGGCGCCTGCCTCGGTGGTCCAGTGCTCCTCGTTGAGTTCGGTCGCGATGTAGCCCGGGCACAGCGCGTTCACGTTGATGCCGAAGCGGCCCCATTCGAGCGCCATGGCCTTGGTCATCTGCACCACCGCGGCCTTGCTCATGCAATACGTGCCGATCTGCGGCATGACCTTGAGCGCCGCCGACGAGGCGATGTTGATGATCCGCCCACCGATGTAGGTGCCCGGTGCCGTGCCCGTGGCGCGCGCCAGCATGCGCTTGCCGACTTCCTGCGCGACGAAGAAGGAGCCCTTCACGTTGGTGTCGAAGATGTAGTCGTAGTCGTCGGTCGTCACGTCCTGCAGGCGCTGCGTGGTGCTCACGCCCGAGTTGTTGACCAGGATGTCAATGGGGCCGACCTCGGTCTCGGCGCGCGCGACCGCGGCCTTGATGCTGCCGATGTCGGTCACGTCGAGCTCGACCACGTGGGCGTCGCCGCCCTCGCCTTCGATGCGTGCGCGCAGCTCCTTGAGCTTCTCGACGCGGCGGCTGGCCAGCACCACGGCGGCACCGGCACGGGCGAGGGTTTTCGCGAACTGGGCGCCGAGCCCGCTGGAGGCGCCGGTGACGAAGGCCACGCGGCCGGAAAGATCGATGCTGTAAGCCATGAACTGGATCCTGTGGAGTCGCGCAGGTGACGAAACAGACCCGTCCGCGAGTGACACGGACCGCCCGTGGACGCCGCATAAAATGCCCCGCGCCTCGAAAAATCATTATCGACCCAACCCACATGACCCACGACGAAATCCTCGCCCAGTTCGGCCCTCGCGAAGCCATGGAATACGACGTAGTCGTGGTCGGCGGCGGCCCGGCCGGCCTCTCGACCGCGATCCGGCTCAAGCAGTTGGCCGCGCAGCACGAGAAGGAGATCTCGGTCGTGGTGCTCGAAAAGGGCTCGGAGCCCGGCGCGCACATCCTCTCGGGCGCCATCATGGACCCGCGCGCGCTCAACGAGCTGCTGCCCGACTGGGAAGAACTCGGCGCGCCGCTCAACCAGCCCGTGACCGACGACGCGATGGTGTTCCTCGGCGAGAAGTCGGGCCTGCGCACCCCCAACCTGTTCCTGCCGGCCTGCTTCCAGAACCACGGCAACTACATCATCAGCCTCGGCGCCTTCACCAAGTGGCTGGCGCAGCAGGCCGAGAACATGGGCGTCGAAATCTTCCCGGGCTTCCCCGCGGCGGAAGTGCTCTACAACGAAGACGGTTCGGTGCGCGGCGTGGCCACCGGCAACATGGGCGTGGGCAAGGACGGCGAACCGACCGAGAACTTCCAGCTCGGCATGGAGCTGCTGGGCAAGTACACCGTGTTCGCCGAAGGCGCACGCGGCCACCTCGGCCGCCAGCTCATCGCGAAGTACAAGCTCGACGCCGGCAAGGACCCGCAGACCTACGGCCTCGGCGTGAAGGAAGTGTGGGAGATCGACCCCAAGCGCCACCAGCCCGGCTTCGTGCTTCACACCGCCGGCTGGCCGATGAAGAGCGACACCTACGGCGGCGCCTTCCTCTATCACATGGAGGACAACAAGGTCACCATGGGCTTCATCACGGGCCTGGACTACAGCAACCCCTACCTGAGCCCCTTCGAGGAAATGCAGCGCTGGAAGCTGCACCCCAACATCCGCTGGTACCTCGAAGGCGACGAGGCCAAGGGCATCAAGCCGGCCAAGCGCATCGGCTACGGCGCGCGCGCCATCACGGCCGGCGGCCTGATGTCGCTGCCCAAGACGGTGTTCCCGGGCGGCGCGCTGGTCGGCTGCGAAGCCGGCTACCTGAACGTGAGCCGCATCAAGGGCAGCCATGCCGCCATCAAGACCGGCATGCTGTGCGCCGAAGCCGCCTTCGAGGCGGTGCAGGCCGGCCGCCAGCACGACGAGCTCACGGCCTACCCGGCCGCGTTCGAGAAGAGCTGGCTCTACACCGAGCTGAACAAGGCGCGCAACTTCAAGGCCTGGTTCAAGAAGGGCCTGGGCATCGCGACCTTCATGAACGGCGTCGAGCAGTGGCTGCTCAAGGGCCACATTCCATGGACGCTGCGCCGCAACAAGCCCGACCACTTGTACCTGAAGCCCGCGGCGGAGTGCAAGCCCATCGTCTATCCGAAGCCGGATGGCAAGCTCACCTTCGACCGCCTCTCCAGCGTGTTCATCAGCAACACCAACCACGAAGAGCAGCAGCCGGCCCACCTGACGCTGAAGGACGCGACGGTGCCGGTCAACATCAACCTCGCCAAGTTCGCCGGCCCCGAGAGCCGCTACTGCCCGGCCGGCGTGTACGAGTTCGTGGGCACCGAGGACGGCAAGCAGCGCCTGCAGATCAATGCGCAGAACTGCGTGCACTGCAAGACCTGCGACATCAAGGACCCGACGCAGAACATCGTGTGGGTCACGCCTGAGGGCGGCGGCGGGCCGAACTACGTGGGGATGTAAGGCCTCCTTGCCTTGTCGGCGAGCCCTCTTCGGAGGGCTTTTTCATTTCCGCTCCCCGCTGCGCTTCGTGTTGCCGGAGCGTCGCGTATTCTGGCGGCTCACAGGAGACAAAACCCATGCACATCGTCATCACCGGCGGCGCCGGTTTTCTGGGCGCTCGCCTCGCCCGCACGCTGTTGAAGCAAGGCACCCTCTCGCTGGCCGGCGCACCGGCCCGGCCGATCGAGCGCATCACGCTGGTCGACCGCGTGGGCGCGCCCGCCGACCTCGCGTCCGATGCGCGCATCGCCACCGTGACGGGCGATCTCAACGCGCAACTCTCGCCCAGTGCAGACACGACCGTCTGGCGCGAAGCCGATGCCATCTTCCACCTGGCCGCAGCCGTGAGCGGCGAATGCGAGGCCGACTTCGACCTCGGCATGCGCAGCAACTTCGCAGCCACGCATGCGCTGCTCGAACGGGTGCGTGCGCTCGGCACGAAGCCAGTGCTGGTGTTCGCCAGCTCGCTCGCGGTGTTCGGCGATTCGCCCGAGCAGCCGCTGCCGAAGGTCATCGAAGACCACACACTGCCCACGCCGCAGACCAGCTACGGCATCCAGAAATTCATCGGCGAGCAGTTGGTGGCCGACTTCACGCGCAAGGGCTTCGTGCGCGGGCGCAGCGTGCGGCTCATGACGGTGAGCGTGCGCCCCGGCAAGCCCAACGGCGCGGCCTCGGGCTTCTTCAGCGGCATGATCCGCGAGCCGCTGGCCGGCCTGCGCGCGGCCTGCCCCGTGCCCGATTCGACGCCTGTCGCCATCGCGTCACCGGCGCGCACCATCGAGGGCATCATCCGCGCCGCCGAGGCGAGCGACGCGCAGTGGGGTCCGCGCACCGCGCTCAACCTGCCGTCGCTGGCCACCACCGTCGGCGAGATGGCCGCGGCGCTGGAGCGCGTGGCCGGCAAGGCCGCCACCGCCCTGCTCGATCGCACGCCCGACCCGGCGATCATGCGCATCGTGAAGACCTGGCCCGGGCGCATCGAAACGGCGCGCGCGAAGGCGCTGGGCCTGTCGGCGGACCAGAGCTTCGAGACCGTCATCCGCGAGTACGTCCGTGAAAATCCCGACGCGGTGAAGCTCCCCGGTGTTGCATAGTCGAGGTCAAGCGCGCCTGACGCGCTCCTGACCCCAACTCCCCGGAGACACCATGAAATTCGGCCCCATCGCCGCCGCCTGCCTTTCGCTCGCCCTGAGTTCGGTCGCCTTCGCGCAGACGACCATGAAGATCAGCATCTCGACGGCACAGAACTCCCACCAGGGCGTGGCCATCGACACCTTCGCCAAGGAAGTCGAGAAGCGCACGGGGGGCCGCTACAAGGTGCAGACCTTCTACAACGGTTCGCTGGGCGGCGAGCGCGAGTCGATCGAGGCGGTGCAGCTGGGCACGCAGGAACTGGCCTTCTCCTCGACCGGCCCGGTGCCCAACTTCGTGCCCGAGACCAAGATCCTCGACGTGCCCTTCCTGTTCCGCGACAAGGCCCATGCGCGCGCCGTGCTCGACGGCCCCATCGGACAGGACCTGCTGACCAAGTTCGACGCCAAGGGCTTCAAGGCGCTGGCCTGGGCCGAGAACGGCTTTCGCCACATGACCAACAGCAAGCGCGACGTGAAGGCCCCCGAAGACCTCAAGGGCCTGAAGATGCGCACGATGGAGAACCCGGTGCACATCGCGGCCTACAAGGGCTTCGGCATCATCACCACGCCGATGGCCTTCCCCGAGGTGTTCACCGCGCTGCAGCAGGGCACGGTCGACGGCCAGGAAAACCCGCTGCCGGTCATCATCTCGGCCAAGTTCGACCAGGTGCAGAAGCACCTGTCGCTCACGGGCCACGTCTACTCGCCCTGCATCTTCCTGATGAACAAGGCGAGCTTCGACAAGCTCAGCGCCGCCGACAAGCAGGCCTTCCTCGACGCCGCCAAGGAAGGCACCAAGGCCAACCGCGCGCGTGTCGACGAGGACGACGCCAAAGGCGTGGCCGACCTGCGCGCCAAGGGCATGACCGTGATCGACAACGTCGACAAGGCCAAGTTCGTTGCCGCGCTGGCACCGGTGAACGCCCAGTTCGAGAAGGAATTCGGCAAGGCGAATCTCGACAAGATCCGCGACTACAAGTGAAAGAAAAATTCCTCGGCATCGAGCGCTGGACCACCGGCGTCTCGATGGTCCTGGCCTGCGTGATGCTGGTCATTGCATCGGCCCTGGGCGTGTTCCAGATCATCACCCGCTTCGTGCTTGAGCAGCCGGCCGAATGGAGCGAGATCTTGATCCGCGTGAGCCTCATCTGGATGGTGTTCCTCGGCATTCCGATGGCGTTCCGCCAGGGCGCGATGGTGAGCGTGGACGTGCTCTACCGCTGGAGCCCGCCGCGTGTGCGCCGCGTGCTCGACGCGGTGGTGAGCATTGCGGCGCTGGCCCTCATGCTCGTCATCCTCTGGTGGGGCTGGGACTATGCGATGCGCGGGCGCGTGCAATCGATGGCCGGGCTCGAGAGCCTCTCCATGATGTGGTCCTACCTGGCGCTGCCGGTCGGCTCGCTGTTCTGCCTGTTCGGCATCGTCGGCAATTTTCTCGATCCCAAGCGGCTCGAACTGGAGACCGCGCAATGAGTGTCGTGATGGTTGCAACGATGGTGGTGTGCTTCGCACTGTCGATCTCGGTGGCGGTGTCCATCGGGCTGGCGTCGATCCTGGGCATCCAGGTGGCCAACGCCAACATGCTGATCTCCGTGAAGGAGATGTTCAACGCGATCAACAAGTTTCCGCTGGCGGCCATCCCGTTCTTCATCCTGGCCGGCAACCTGATGGAAACCGGCGGCATCTCCCGCCGGCTGGTCGAGTTCGCCAAGAGCATCGTGGGCGGCGTGCAGGGCGGCCTGCCCATGACCTGCGTGCTCACCTGCATGATCTTCGCGGCGGTGTCGGGCTCGTCGGTGGCCACCACCTTCGCGATCGGCGCCATCCTGATCCCGGCGCTCATCAAGCACGGCTACCCCACGGCGTACGCGGCGGCGCTGCAGGCCACCAGCGCCGAGCTGGGCGTGATCATCCCGCCCTCGATCCCGATGATCCTCTACGGCGTGAGCGCCGAGGTGTCCATCGGCGAGCTGTTCATCGCGGGTTTCGGCCCCGGCATTCTCATCAGCGTGGCGCTGATGCTGTTCGTCTGGGCATTCTGCAAGTGGAAGGGCTGGGGCAAGAACGACGGCGACGGCCGCATGCCCTTCGGCCGCGCGCTGTGGCAGGCCGGCTGGGCGCTGCTGATGCCCGTCATCATCCTGGGCGGCATCTACGGCGGCATCTTCACGCCGACCGAGGCCTCGGCGGTGGCGGTGTTCTACGCGCTGGTGGTGGGCATACTGATCTACCGCGAGATCAAGCTGCAGGACCTGTACGCGGTCCTGCGCAAGTCGGTGCTGTCGTCGGCGGTGATCATGTTCATCATCGCCAACGCGGGGTTGTTCGCGTTCCTGATCACGCGCGCGGGCGTACCCGACGCCATCGGCCACTGGCTGCAGGAAGTCCTGAAGTCGCCGGCGATGTTCCTGCTGGGCGTGAATGCGGCGCTGTTCGTCATCGGCATGTTCATCGAGACCAGTGCGGCCATCATCGTGCTCGCGCCGATCCTGGCGCCGGTGGCGGTGCACTTCGGCATCGACCCGGTGCACTTCGGGCTGATCATGGTGGTCAACCTCGCGCTGGGCATGATCACGCCGCCCTTCGGCGTGAACCTGTTCGCGGCCTGTACGGTGGCCCGCATCTCGCTCGATCGGATCGTGAAATACCTGGTGCCCTTCGTGCTGGTGATCCTGGCCTGCCTGATGGTGATCACCTACGTGCCGTGGATCTCGCTCGCGCTGCGGGACCTGGTCTATACCAAGTAGCCGAGGCACGGTCCACGCCGGGCAGCGCGCCAGGCGTGCGGCGGACACGCGGGCCGGCCGGGGCGGCCATTGGCCCTGCGAGGAAAACGGGTAATAAAGATGTCACCGCTTGCAACGATGCTGTGCCCATCGATTCCCCAAAGCTGTGGCTGCCATGTTTCCCACCAAGACCGACAAGGCGCGCGACGAACTCCAGGGCGGACAGCGCACGCTCAGCCAGCGCGAGCGCGCCCTGCTGCTGATGGCCGACGGCCGGCGCTCGCTGACCGACTTCAGCGCGCTGTTCCCCGACCGGCATGAAGCCGAGTTGGCGATCCGGGCGCTGATCCAGAGGGGCTATCTGCAGGGCCTGCAAGCCGCGGGCGCACCGGCACCCGCCCAGCCCGCGCCGATCCCTGCCGACGAACCGATCCGTCTCCCCACCTCGGCCGATACCTTCGACGGCAAGCGCTCGCTGGCCACCACGCGCATGTTCCTGTTCGACATCTGCGAGCGCATGTTCGTGCGGCGCGACCCGAAGTTCGCGCTGCAGATGCGCGACGCGCTGCGCGAGGCGCGCGACCGCGAGGCGATGCTGACCATCGCCGCGCTGATGCTGACCGAGATCGAGAAAACCGCCGGTGTGGAGCGGGCCGAATCGCTGCGCGAGCGCATCGACCGGCTGCTGCCGCCGGCCGAAATCGTTCATTGAAGAGCGCACCACGGGCGCGAACGCAGCCTGTGACACCATCGCGAGGTGAACTCCGCCCCTGAAAAACCGCCCCTGTCCGAACGGCTTCGCGCCTGGGCCCGGCGCGTCAAGCGCGACGGCGTCACGCTGTGGTTCGCGGGCAGGCATGCATCCACCCCGTGGTATGCCAAGGCACTGGGCATGTTCGTGGTCGCCTACGCGCTCAGCCCGATCGATCTCATTCCCGACTTCATCCCGGTCCTGGGCTACCTGGACGACGTTCTCCTGCTGCCGGGGCTGATCTGGCTTGCGATCCGGATGATTCCGCCGCCGGTGCTCGCGGAGTGCCGCCGGCAAGCCGACGACTGGATGCAGAAGTCGGGCGCCAGGCCGACCAGCCGGTATGGCGCCGCGCTTGTCGTGGCTGTGTGGATCGCGGTCGGCGTCGCGGCGTGGCGCCTGTGGTCGCGATAGGGACGAGGGGCAAGTCCGGGGCTGCGGGCTGCGCGATCCACTACACTCGCCGGGTCAGGAGAGAGCCCCGCATGCCGGGGCCGCCGAAGGCGCAGGGGATTCCCGAACGCTCAGGCAAAAGGACTGACAAGGCACTGGTGAACACCGGTGTTTCCTTGCTGGAGAGAGGCCGTTGCCAAGCAACGGCCCACCGAAGGAGCAAACCCCGATCGTGGGGCGAATCTCTCAGGTAAAGCGGACAGCAGGGGTGGCCCATGGCGTTGCAGCCATGGATTTCGACTGCCCCTTTGGAGTGCCCCGTGGCTGCTTCTTCCGCTCCCTCCGACGCCCCTCTTCTCAAGACGCCGCTGTACGACCTCCATCTGGAGCTCGGCGCCCGCATGGTGCCTTTCGCCGGCTATTCGATGCCCGTGCAATACCCCGCCGGCCTGATGGCCGAGCACAAGCACACGCGCGATGCGGCCGGCCTGTTCGACATTTCCCACATGGGACAGCTGCGCCTCGTCGGGCCCGACGCTGCAGCCGCCTTCGAAACCCTGATGCCCGTCGACGTGATCGACCTGCCCGCCGGCAAGCAGCGCTACGGCCTGCTGCTGAACGACGAGGGCGGCATCCTCGACGACCTGATGTTCTTCAACGAAGGCCACGGCTCGATCTTCGTGATCGTGAACGGGGCCTGCAAGGTGGCCGACATCGCGCACATCCAGCAGAAGATCGGCGCCCGCTGCGACGTGCAGCCCCTGCCCGACCACGCCCTGCTCGCACTGCAAGGCCCGCAGGCCGCCGCCACGCTGGCGCGGCTGTCGCCCGGCGTCGAGCGCTTCGTGTTCATGACGGGCGGAGCGGTGCAGATCGGCGGCATTCCCGCCTTCGTCACCCGCAGCGGCTACACCGGCGAGGACGGCTTCGAGATCTCGGTGGCCGCCAAGGACACCGACGCCCTCGCCCGCCTGCTGCTGGCCCAGCCCGAGGTCAAGCCCATCGGCCTGGGCGCACGCAATTCGCTGCGGCTCGAGGCCGGCCTGTGCCTGTACGGCAACGACATCGACACCACCACCACGCCGGTCGAGGCCTCGCTCAACTGGGCGATGCAGAAGGTGCGCCGCACCGGCGGCGCGCGCGAAGGCGGCTTTCCGGGCGCCGCGAAGATCCTGGCGCAGCTCACCGCATCCACCGTGGGCGCGGCAGGCCACACCGACCACGACACGCTGAAGCGCAAGCGCGTGGGCCTCGTCGCCCTCGAGCGCATTCCGGTGCGCGACGGCACGGTGCTGCAATCGTTCGAGGGCCAGGACATCGGCCTCGTCACCAGCGGCCTGCTCGGCCCTACCGCCGACCGCTGCATCGCCATGGGCTACGTGGCCACTGCCTTCGCCGAGCCGGGCACGCGCATCCAGGCCATCGTGCGCGGCAAGCCGGTGCCGATGGAAGTCTCGACCATGCCTTTCGTGCCCACCCGCTACTACCGCGGCTAGGCTACGCACCCCGATCATCATTTTTTCCACGAGGAGTTTTTCACATGAGCATCAAGTACACCAAGGACCATGAATGGGTCTCGGCCGAAGGCGGCGCGGCCACCGTCGGCATCACCGTGCACGCGCAGGACGCGCTGGGCGATGTAGTGTTCGTCGACCTGCCCGAAGTCGGCAAGACCTTTGCCCAGGGCGAAGTCGCCGGCGTCGTCGAATCGGTCAAGGCCGCGGCCGACGTGTTCATGCCCGTGTCGGGCGAGATCACCGAAGTGAACGAAGCGCTGCGCGCCGACCCCTCGCTCGCCAACAGCGACCCGCTGGCTGGCGGCTGGTTCTTCAAGGTCAAGCTGAGCGAGCCGGCGCAGCTCGACGCGCTGCTCGATGCGGCCTCGTACGACAAGTTCGCCGCCGAGTCTTGATGCGCTGCTGAATACGGACCACCGCTCCCGCCCCCTTCCGCCCTACCTCCCCGCCATGTCAAGCCACGCCCTCCCCTCCCTGCAACAACTAGAGAACGCCGAAGAATTCCTCGCCCGCCACATCGGCATCGATGCGGCGGACGAGGCGCGCATGCTGCCCGTGATCGGCTCGGAGACGCGGGCTGAGCTCATCGACGGCATCGTGCCCGCGGCCATTCGCCGCGCGAAGCCGATGCGGCTGCCCGCACCGGCGACCGAAGCCGATGCGCTGGCCGAGCTGAAGGTGATGGCGTCGAAGAACAAGGTGTTCCGCAACTTCATCGGCCAGGGCTACTACGGCACGCACACGCCGGGCGTCATCTTGCGCAACGTGCTCGAGAACCCCGCCTGGTACACCGCCTACACGCCCTACCAGGCCGAGATTTCGCAGGGCCGCATGGAAGCCCTGCTCAACTTCCAGACGATGGTGTGCGACCTCACGGGCATGGCCATCGCCAACGCATCGATGCTCGACGAAGCCACGGCCGCGGCCGAAGCCATGACGCTCGCCAAGCGCAGCGTCAAGAGCAAGAGCAACGTGTTCCTGGTGTCGGGCGACTGCCATCCGCAGACCATCGAAGTCATCAGGACGCGCGCCGCGCCGCTGGGCATCGAGGTGAAGGTGAGCACCGTGTCGGAAACGCTGCCGCACCTGATGGTGAGCGGCGAATTCTTCGGCGTGCTTGCGCAATACCCCGCCACCACCGGCCACGTGCACGACCTGCGCCCGCTCGCGGGCCACGCGCACCAGTGCGACGCCGCCCTCATCGTCGCGGCCGACCTGCTGGCGCTGACGCTGCTGGTCGCGCCCGGCGAGTTCGACGCCGACATCGTCTGCGGCACCACCCAGCGCTTCGGCATGCCGCTGTGCAACGGCGGCCCGCACGCCGCCTACCTGGCCTGCCGCGATTCGTTCAAGCGTTCGCTGCCGGGCCGCCTGGTCGGCGTCAGCGTCGACACGCACGGCCAGCCCGCCTACCGACTCGCGCTGCAGACGCGCGAGCAGCACATCCGCCGCGAGAAGGCCACCTCCAACATCTGCACCGCACAAGTGCTGCCGGCCGTGGTGGCCAGCATGTACGCCGTGTACCACGGGCCCGACGGGCTCACGCGCATCGCGCAGCGCGTGGCGGCGCTCACGGCCATCCTCGCCCGGGGCCTGTCGCAGATGGGCCGCGAGCCGGTCAACACCACGGCCTTCGACTCGCTGACCATCCGCACCGGCGACGACACGGCGGCGATCATCGAGCGCGCGCAGGCGGGCGGCGTCAACCTGCGCCAGCGCCTGCAGCAGCACCTTGGCATCTCGCTCGACGAGACCACCACGCGCGCCGACATCGAGACGCTGTGGGCGCTGTTCGTGCCCGCCGGCACGCCGATGCCGCGCTTCGACGACCTGGCCGCCAACACCGTGCCGCTCATTCCCGAAGACCTGCGCCGCACCAGCGCCTTTCTCACGCACCCGGTGTTCAACACCCACAAGAGCGAGACCGCGATGCTGCGCTACATCCGCAGCCTGTCGGACAAGGACCTCGCGCTCGACCGCAGCATGATCCCGCTGGGTAGCTGCACCATGAAGCTCAACGCGACCAGCGAGATGATCCCCATCACCTGGCCCGAGTTCGCCAACATCCACCCCTTCGCACCGGCCGAGCAGCAGCAGGGCTATGCGCAGCTCGACGCGCAGCTGCGCGCATGGCTGTGCGAAGCCACCGGCTACGCCGGCATCAGCCTGCAGCCCAACGCCGGCTCGCAGGGCGAGTACGCGGGCCTGCTGGCCATCAAGTCCTTCCATGAGGCCAAGGGCCAAGGCCACCGCAACATCTGCCTGATTCCGTCGTCGGCGCACGGCACCAACCCGGCCAGCGCGCAGATGGTGGGCCTGCAGGTGGTGGTGACGGCCTGCGACGCGCAGGGCAACGTCGACATGGACGACCTGAAGCGCGCCTGCGAGAAGCACAGCGCCAACCTGGCCGCCGTGATGATCACCTACCCCAGCACGCACGGCGTGTTCGAAACGCGCGTGAAGGAACTGTGCGAGCTCGTGCACGAGCACGGCGGGCGCGTGTACGTCGACGGCGCCAACATGAACGCACTGGTCGGCGTGGCCGCGCCGGGCGAGTTCGGCGGCGATGTGAGCCACCTGAACCTGCACAAGACCTTCTGCATTCCACACGGTGGCGGCGGCCCGGGCGTGGGCCCGGTCTGCGTGGTCGAAGACCTCGTGCCGTACCTGCCGGGCCATGCGACGGCCGGCGTCGCATCGAACGGCGTCGGTGCGGTTTCCGCAGCGCCGCTCGGCAATGCGGCGGTGCTACCGATCAGCTGGATGTACTGCCGCATGATGGGCGCGAAGGGCCTGCAGGCCGCGACCGAAACGGCCATCCTCAGCGCCAACTACATCAGCGCGCGCCTGAAGGACCACTACCCGACGCTGTACGCGAGCCCCAACGGCCACGTCGCGCACGAGTGCATCCTCGACCTGCGCCCGCTCAAGGACACCAGCGGCGTCACCGCCGAGGACGTGGCCAAGCGCCTGATCGACTACGGCTTCCACGCGCCCACGCTGAGCTTCCCGGTGCCGGGCACGCTGATGGTCGAGCCGACCGAGAGCGAGCCGCTGGCCGAGCTCGACCGCTTCGTCGATGCGATGATCGCCATCCGCGGCGAGATCCGCCGCATCGAGGAAGGCGTCTGGCCGAAGGACGACAACCCGCTCAAGCACGCGCCGCACACGGCTGCGAGCCTGCTCGGCACCGAGTGGCCGCATCCCTACTCGCGCGAACTGGGCGCGTTCCCGCTGGCCGAGCTCAAGCAGGCCAAGTACTGGCCGCCGATCGGTCGCGTCGACAACGTGTACGGCGACCGCAACCTGTTCTGCAGCTGCGTGCCGGTGGGCGAATACCAGGAAACCGAAGAGGCCTGAGAAGGCCCGCAGGCGGGGTCAGCCGCGCCGCGCCGCGGCGCCCTTCTTCGGTGGGGATTCGCGGCGATAGATGGCCCACTTCACGGTCAGGATGTCCGCGGCGATCTTGGCCGCATTGACGCCCGCATAGGCCTCGGACGGGTTGAACTGGAATGCCTCCTGGTATCGCTTGACCTGCGCGTAGTCCTGGTCGAAGGTCATCGGGCCCATGAGTTCGGCAGGATCGGTGCCCGCGGGAAGCGCGAGGAATTTCTCCGGATCGGTGGCACTCTGGTAGAGGTCGACGCTCATCGGGTTCATACGTTTGTCCTCGAGATCTTGGTCTTGGGAACAAATCATCTGCGGCATCCGCGCGGCATGCAATCGGTCCGCGCCTACACGGCGCACCGTGCGGGTCAGGGTTGTTTCTTCTTCGCCAGGCCCGCCGTGGCAATCTGCTCGCGAAAACCGCGCAGGCTGGCCTTCAGCCTGCGTTCGTTTTCGAGCCCCACGCGCACCATGATCTTCTGGCCGGAAGAGAGCGACTCCAACTGCGAATCGGCGTATTCGTAGCGCACCCAGGGCCGCTGCGAAGGAACATTGCCCTTCACCTCGACCAACCGCACCTGCACCGGGCCGGCGGGCTCCGGCGCCTGCAGCAGGTGGTCGATCACGGCAATGAGCCGGTCGTTGAAGTAGCGCCCCGGATAGCCCAGTTCTTCATAGGCTTGCTGGAACAGCGGGTAGAGCCGGGCATACGTCTTGGCCGCCTTCGCCGGATCGACCGATTCGGCAAACAGCACGATGGCGTTGTAGCGCGCGGCGTTGTTGGGCGCGATGACCTGTTTCTCGCCCTGCCCTGCGGTGATGAAGCGCTGCCTGGCCGGCTGCACCGGCCACGCACTCGCGGGCGCCTGCTCGCGCGCGAGGTTGTCGACCGTTGCCACGAAGCGGCGCACGACACCGTCGAACCTCAGGAAGTCGGCCACGTTCTTGCTGCCGAGCAGGTCGACGAGCGCCTTCATCACGCGCGTATCGGAATCGGTGACGGTCGGCAGCCCCGTGTCGGGCACGGCAATGGCGTCGATGGGGTTGCGCGGCTCCAGGGACTCGGGCGCGGGCACGGGTGCCGGTGCGGGCGCGAGCCCATCGTTCGGCGCCGCGGCCACCGGCGGGGCCTCGGGTAGTTGTTGCTGCTGCTGATACCAGCGCCAGCCGACGAAGGCCGTCCCGAGCAACACCAGCATGAAGGCGACGATGGCGCCTATGGGCATTTCGCGGCGTGGCCGGAATTCAGGGGAGTCGTCCCCGGAGCCGGGGGTATCTCGGTCGGACATGGCGGCACTTTCCTTCTGCTAAGGCTGTGTGTGATGCGGAGAGACCGGTCATGTTGCACCAATCGGGCGCTCCATGGCACCACGGCCGCGTAACGCCCTGTGTCGCCCCCGTGCCGTGCAGGCCGCGCGGTCAGGCCGCGTCGGCGGAACCGCTCAGCGATTGCAGCCAGGCAATCGAACCCTGCAGCTCGGCCGGGCGGATCTCGTGCGCGCCCGGAAAGTCCGAGCCCGACAGCGCCAGCGGAAGGCCGCGCGCCAGTTCGCGCGTGGCCTGCGCGGCGCTCGGCGGAATCACGTTGTCGGCGCTGCCATGGCTCACCCACAGCGCCTTGCCCTCGAAGGCCTCCGGCGGCGCGATGTGCGGCACCACCTGCGAGAGCAGCCGGCTGTGCCACACCATCGCGGCACGCACGCTCTGCGGCTTGGTGAGCAGCTGCGACAGCGACATGATGCCGCCCTGGCTGAAGCCGCCGACCACCACGCGTTCGGCCGGCACGCCGAGCTGCTGCGAGGCCGAGGCGATCATCTCGCCGACGAGGAAGCGGCTTTCGCGCTCCTGCTCTTCGTTGATCTGCCGCTCGCCGTTCGGCAGTACCTGGAACTCGAACCACGCGTAGGCGCCGGGCGACAGCACATACGGTGCGCGCAGGCTCAGCACGTGGAACTGCGGCGGCATCAGCCGCGCGAGGCCGAACAGGTCCTGCTCGTTGCTGCCGACGCCATGCATGAGCACCAGCAGCCAGGGTTCGCGGGCCTCCGGCCGGGCCGCGTGTTCGAGGAATTTGAGGGGCAAGTGAAGTTGAGGCATCAATGGTTCTTCAGACGTTTGCGTGAAAGCCTTGCGCGAGCGCGCGGGTAACTTCGGCCGCCGGCACCTCGCGGCAGCCGGTTGCGTTCTGCCCCGACCACAGCGGAGAGAAATCGCCGCTGCCCTGCGCTTCGGCCTTGGCTCGCAGCGGCGCAATGCCCGAGGTGGCCAGCGGAAACTCCGGCACGACCTCGCCGATGGGCCCCAGGTCGCGCATCACGCGGTTCACGATGCCGCGGGCCGGTCGGCCGGTAAAGAGATTGGTCAGCGCCGTGTGTCGCGCTGCCCTGCCCTTGAGCGCCTCGCGGTGCAGCGTGCTGGTCGTCGCCTCGGGCGTCAGCATGTAGGCCGTGCCGACCTGCACGCCCGCCGCGCCCAGCGCCATGGCCGCGGCCACGCCGCCCGCATCCGCGATGCCGCCGGCCGCGATCACCGGCACCTTCACCGCATGCACCACCTGCGGCAGCAGAGCGAAGGTGCCGAGCTGCCTCGTCAGGTCGTGCGACAGGAAATGACCGCGATGCCCACCGGCCTCCAGCCCTTGCGCGATGACCGCATCCACGCCGCGCGCTTCGAGCCACTGCGCCTCTTCGACCGTGGTGGCCGATGCCAGCACCTTCGCACCCCAGCCGTGCACCTGCGCCATCAACGCTTCGGACGGCAACCCGAAATGAAAGCTCACCACCGGCGGACGGAATTCGGCCAGCAAATCGGCCACTTCGGCGCTGAAAGGGTTGCGCCCCGGGCCGGTGGGAATGTTCGCCGCGTCGATGCCGAACTCGGCGTAGTACGGCATCAGCGCGGTACGCCAGGCCGCTTCGCGATCGGCGCTCGGCACCGGCGGCGTGTGGCAGAAGAAATTGACGTTGTAGGGCTTGCTGGTGCCCGCGCGAATGGCGGCGAGTTCGCTGCGCATGACGTCGGGGCTTAGCATGGCTCCAGGCAGCGAGCCCAGGCCACCGGCATTGCTGACAGCGATGGCCAGCGCGCTGCCCTGCACGCCGGCCATGGGAGCCTGAATGAGCGGAAGGTCCGTTCCGATGAGTTGTTGCAGCGTGGTCATTTGGAGCGCTCCTTGTTCGTGTGTCGCCGGTTGCCGGCCATTCTCCTGCCAAGCCGGAGGTTGCGGCGGCGGCGGGGTCATCATCGCCAAATGGCTTCGGCACAATCGCGCGCATGCCCATCCTGAACCCGACGCGGCCCGCTCACTCGCGGCCGCTGCAGCGCACCATTGCTGCTGCCATTGCCACCGCCAGCCTCGTCATGCTCGGCGGCTGCCCGCAGAAAGAAGAAGCCCCCGCTACCACCGCCGACGCGCAGCCGGACGAAGCCGCAGTGGCCGTGGCAACCGCCGAGGCCGTTGCCCCCGCGGCACCGCCAGCATCACCTGCACCACCAGTGCCTCGCCCCACCGCATCTGCCACGCTCAAGCGAGCCGAACTCATGGCGCTGGTGTTCCCCGACTCCCAGGGCCCGGGCGCCTCGCCCCGACAGCCCGACACCGTCTCGCTGCCCGAGAGGGCCAACGAGGGCAAGACAGTGCCCGGCAGCGAGGCCGATCAACAGGCTCAGGTGTCGCCGCGCGAAGTGGTGCGGCTGGACGATACGCACGCCGTCATGCTGACCGAGACCGTGCCGCTCGACGACCGGGGCAAGCCGATGAACGGCCACGTGAACGGCGCATGGCTCGGCGCCTACTTCTTCGAGCAGAGCGCCGAGGGCTGGAAGCTCGCGAGCCGCAGCGACGCTGTCGACTACCTCGGCTTCATGGGCAACCTCGGCACCACCAAGGTCGAGCGCATCGCGCCCCAGCGCTTTGCGCTGACCATTGCCCACGGCAGTTGCTGGCAGGGCTACTGCGGGCAGTGGCTGTCGGTGTATGGGCTCGAAGCGGGCAAGGTGCGCGTGCTGGCAAGGGGCATTGCGCTGTCGGCCACCAATGAAGGCGCCGACGAGTCCTGCGAGAAAGTGCCCAGGCCCGGCAAGCCGGAAGAGCCGCCACGCGGCGCGTGCTTCGACGTCAGCGGCACGCCGAGCTTTACGCTGGGCACTGACGAAGAGCCGGGTGAGATGCGCATCGCGTTCAAGGGCGAAAAAACGAGCGGCACCAAAAACCGCCGCGTGCTCACCATCGACAGCACGCTGGTCTATGCCTGGCGCAATGGCGCCTATGTGCTGACCGAAGGGCACAACCCCGTTCCGTCGTTCTGACGGGCGGGCACTGCGGCACCAACCCCGCCAGTTATTCCTCGCTCGTCCACTCCACCTGCACGCCAAGGCTGCGCAGGTTTTCCACGAAGCGCGGATGGGCTCGGCGAATGGGCGTGGCGTTGCGGATCTCGGAACGCCCTTCGATGCTCGCCGCCACCATGAACAGCGCGATCGCCACCCGGATGATGTACGGGCTCTCGACCACGGCCGGCGTCAGCGGATTGCCACCGAAGGTAATGAGCCGGTGCGGGTCAGACGAGAACACGTGCGCGCCGAACTTCGAAAGCTCGCCCGTCCAGCCCAGCGCCCCGTCGTACACCTTGTTCCAGAACATCGCATTGCCCTGGGCACGCACGCCCAGCGCGATGAAGATCGGCAGCAGGTCCACCGGAAAGTAAGGCCACGGCGCCGCCTCCACCTTGGTCAGCACGTTGCTCGTGAATGGCGTCTGCACCTTCAGCGGGCCGCTGCGGATGGCGCGCGACCAGCCGTCTTCATGCACGATCTGCACGCCGAACTTCGCGAACGTGCGGTCGAGTAGCGGAAAGTTTTCGGGTGCGCTGTTGCGCACGACCACGTCGCCGCCGGTGATAGCGCCCAGCGCCAGGAAGGTCGTGATCTCGTGGAAGTCTTCGTCGAAGCGGAACTCCCCGCCCTTGAGCGTGCCGCCGCCGTGCACCGTCAGCCGCGAGGTACCCATGCCTTCGATGCGCACGCCGATCATCGCCATGAAGCGGCAGAACTCCTGCACATGCGGCTCCGACGCAGCGTTGGTCAGCGTCGACGTACCGCCCGCGGCCGCCGCGCACAGCACGAAGTTCTCGGTGGTCGTGACGGAGGCGTAGTCCAGCCAGTGGTCCGTGGGCGTGAGGCGGCCCGCGCTGCGCACCAGCAGCGAGCCTTCGGTGCGCTCCACCTCGCCGCCGAAGCGCTGGAACACCTCCACGTGCGGATCGATTTCGCGCACGCCCAGGGTGCAGCCCTTGACGTTGTCCTCGAGCCGCGCCACGCCGAAGCGCGCCAGCAGCGGCGGCACCAGCATGATCGACGAGCGCATCTCCTCGGGCAGCCGGTGGCGCGATGCGTCGAAGGCGGTCTCGCGGTGGTGCAGCTCGAGCGTGCCGGTGTCGTGGTCCATGCGCACGTCGCTGCCCAGTGTGCGGAAGATGTCGAGGATCTTGCGCACGTCGGTGATGTCGGGCACGCCGTGCAGGCGCAGCGGCTCCCAGGTGAGCAAGGTGGCACAGAGCACCGGCAGCACGGCGTTCTTGTTGGCGGAGGGGGTGACGCGGCCACGCAGCGGCGTTCCGCCGTGCACGATGAGGTTGGACATGGGGGCGAGCGGGAAAACGGGAGGCGGTGGAAAAAAGGGCCGCGGACGATCCGAAACCGGAGGCGGGAACTTTACCGTCTGGCAGCGCCCTGAGCGGCGCCGAAGTTGTAAGCACTTCAAATGGCGGCCCCGGCATCCAGCCGGCTCGGCGCAGCGACTCACGACGAACTTGTTACTCCCCGCGACACGCGTGCCCCCGCTAGATTGGCTGCACCCGGCCAGATCCGCCGGAAAACACACCTCGAAGGAACAAGGAAATGACCCACCCCTACACCGGCGGCTGCGCATGCGGCGCAGTCCGCTACGAGATTTCAGCCGAGCCCATCTTCCAGAACGACTGCCAGTGCCGCGACTGCCAACGCAAGAGCGGCACCGGCCATGGCTCGTACCTCACCTTCCCGCGCGGCGGCGTGAAGCACAGCGGCCAGGCCACGCTGTGGGACATGGTCGGCGACAGCGGCAACGTCAAGACCCGGGCCTTCTGCCCCGCCTGCGGGTCGCCCGTGTACATGACCTTTGCGGCGATGCCCGACATCTTCACCGTGCACGCCGCGAGCCTCGACGACCCTGGCCGGTACAAGCCGCAGGCGGTCACATATGCCGTGCGCGGGCATCGATGGGACTTTCTGGACCCGGCATTGCCCAAGTTCGACAGGATGCCGCCGATGTGAAGGGCGATCAGCTCGCACATCTGGACCAGCTCGGCGCAGACGGGCGTGGTGCCTCCTGCCGGAACAGACTGCTTCCAGCTGGCCCGGGCGGATCTGGCGGGCTCGCCTCAGACTCCCGAGCGCTTCGATGCGCCACGGATGGCGCGCGAGCGATGCCTGAACCCTCCATGCCGATGGAGTTGCGCGAAGGCCGATGACGGTTCAGCATCCTCATCCCCTCCAAGCCCAACAATCAAACACGGAGACCCGAATGAGAAAGCTCAAGATCATGGAGCACGTGTCGCTCGACGGCGTGATCCAGTCCTCCGGCGAAGACGGCTTTCCGTATGCCGACTGGACGGTGCCCTACCGGACTCCCGCCGGGCGGGACGAGGTGCTCGCCGCGCACGGCGGGCGCTTCGACCTGCTGCTGGGCCGGCGCACCTACGACATGTGGTCGGACTACTGGCCGAAGGCGCCGGCCAGTCCGATGGCTGATGGCTTGAATGCGGCTACCAAGTTCGTCGTCACCCATCGCCCGGAAAGCCTCGCGTGGGGGCCGTTCGAGGGCGTCGGGCCGGACCCGGTCGAGGGCGTGCGGCGCATCAAGTCGCAGGCTGGCCCGGACCTGGTCCTCTGGGGCAGCTCAACGCTGACATCGACGCTGTTCGAACACGGGCTTGCGGACGAAGTCATGCTGATCGTCTATCCGGTGCTGGTAGGTACGGGGAAGCGCCTCTTTGCGGAAGGAACCCCGGGGTGCTCCTTCGAACTCGCCTGCACCAAGACGACGCCGTCCGGCCTCCTCCTCAATACCTACAAGCTCGCCGGGCCGCTGCAGGCCGCGTAGCGAGTTGGACGGCGCGAGCCAACCCGCCCAGGCTGCGCAGCGACACCACAGGCTGGCGCGCGAGCGGCGAATCCTCGTGCAGCACAGCCATCAGCGGCCCGGAGCCGATTGTGCGGCTGCTCACCAGCAGTGCCACGATCGGCGGGAAGCCGAGCGCCACCGACACGCCGGCGTCCAGCACGGCCTTCAGCGCGCTGAAGGCGATGAGCTCGGTGTACTGCAGCTCGATGTCCGGCAGCCCCTTGGCCAGCTGACGCTGCGTTCCTCGGCGACGGCGACGAACTGGCGAAGACTCCTCGGATCGATCTGGCTCATGTGCAGTCCTGAACGCGGTGCGGCGCCGCTTCGACAGCCTCGGGCGCCCCATACGATTCTCGTATGCCTGCCCGGTCAAACGGTATTGGACGAAGTCCTCACCCCAGTTCGATGATTGTTCCGTGACAAGCCATTCGGGCAATTGAGCGCAGACGCACGCGGTGCGTGCACGTGATTCGGGCGCAATCTCTTTGAGCAACGATGGAGACAACGGATGAAAGTTCGATTCCTGTTCTTGTGGATTGCTGCGTCGATGGGCCTGCTCTCTATCTGCATGTCCGGCCATGCAGAGGCGCAGACGCAGGCGAGCGACGCTTCTCAGCGCTCGGCGCGAATCGTCATCGGTTATCCACCGGGTCAATCCGTCGATACGGTGGGGCGATACCTGGCATCCGCCTTGAGCAAAAAACTGGACCGTAATTTCTTTGTCGAGAATGTTTCAGGTCAGAGCGGAAGCATCGCGCTGGGCAACGTTGCCAGATCGACCGGCGACCTGAACACCCTGACCTTCTCCGCATCTTCAGCGCTGGTGATCAATCCGATCCTCTTCAAGGCCGTGAGATACAACACACTGAAGAACTTCGAGCCGGTCGCGACGCTCTACGACACCCCGCTGCTGCTGCTCGTCAATTCCAGGCTGCCGATCGATTCGGTCGAGTCCCTGGTCAGCTATGCAAACAGCCATCCAGGGGAGATCAGTTTTTCGTCACCGGGCGTAGGAAGCGTTTCGCATCTCGCCATGACGGAGTTCCTCCGGCGTACCAAGCTGAAGTTTGTGCACGTCCCCTATCAGGGAGCCGCGCCATCCCTGACGGCCCTTGCCGCAGGCCAGGTTCAGGTGACCTTCGAAGGGGTGGCTGCTGCGACGCCGCTCTTGCAAGGCGGTCGCATCAAGGCCTTGGCAATCAGCAGCGCGAAGCGGCTGCCCAAGCACGAATCGATTCCCACGGTTGCCGAATCGGGGCTTCCGGGATTCGATGTCGTGCCATGGGTCGGCCTGCTGACGCCAAGCGGTGTCGCGCCGGACAAGATCGCGGAGATCTGGAACGCAGTGCAGGCCATCCTGCAAACCGACGAGTACACGGCCTTGATCGAGCAGGTTGGGGGGAGACAAGCGGTTCGATCACCCTCGGAGTTCCGCAAGTTCCTCGAAGCGGAGGTTCCGCGCTGGCAGGAATTCATCAAGGTTTCGGGAGTAACTGCGGAATAAGAGAAGACTGCGCGAATCGAGCCCGGGATTCCGCTCGTTGAATTGCATCAATAGATTGAATGGAGACAAAAATGTCATTAAGCATTGCAGATGAGATGGCTTCGCAGTGGACACCTGTCGAATCGAGCCCGGCCATGAAGCACGCTCTCGAAGGATTGCCCTCGGGCTGGAAGACCCGTCGATTGGCCCCGTCGCTCGGTCTGGAGTTGCAGGACCTGTTTCTGCCGGATCTCGATGACGACGGCATTGCCAGGATTCGCGCGCTGCTGTTGGCTTTCCGAGTGCTGGTCATTCGGCGTCAGCCTGTCTCCGCCGCACAGCATGTGGCGTTCGCTCGAAAGTTCGGCCATCTCGAGACGCAAAATCCGCTGCTGGCCGCCAACGCGGAATTCCCCGAACTTGTTCAACTCAAGTCTTCCCGGGAAAGAAAGGGCGCCGAGAACCTCTTTCACTCCGACACCGCGTTCTACGAGAAGCCTTCGATGGGTTCGATTCTTCGTTGCATCAAGTGCCCGGAAGTTGGAGGAGACACCATCTTCTGCAACATGGTTCAGGCTTACGCCGGGTTGCCGGAGGAGGTCAAGCGGAAGATCGACAGCATGGTGGCCGTCAATGACATCAATGTCGCGTTGTTCAAAAAGATGGATCCGAACGAACGTGCCGCATATCGGGATCGACATCGTTCTGTGGAACATCCGGTGGTCATCACGCATCCTGAAACCGGGGAGCTGATCCTGTACGTGAACGAAATCCACACCACGCACATCGCCAACTACCGGGAAGTTCTGGGCTCGGATTGGGGCATGGATACACCGACCCAGATTCGCGAGTTGTTCGACTTGCTCGTGCGTCAGGCCAAGATTCCGGAATACCAGGTGCGTGTGCACTGGGAGCCGGACACGATCGTCTTCTGGGACAACCGGGCAGTTCAGCACTACGCGGTGTCCGACTACTACCCCTCGGAACGTCACATGATGCGCGCGACCGTCATCGGCGATGTTCCGAAGCGGGTTCGATAGCGGCCATCAATCGCAGGTTCTGCACAGCCGCCCCCGCGGCCCCCTTCCCCAGGTTATCGAGAACCGCGCCCAAGACGATCTGACCTGTGCGCTCATTGCATGCAACGGCCAGACTCAGGTCGTTTGAGCCGTTGTGGACTTGCGGGTCCAGTTCGGTCATCGGCACGGCAGACGACATCGGCTGTACGTGAACGTGCGCCGCATCGCGGTATCGCTGCGCAAGGCATTCGTGGATGCGCATGCCCGAGGCATCAGAGGGAAGCATTCGCTCGTGCAATCCGATGGTGAGCACGATGCCCTGCCGGTAGCTGCCATAGGCCGGCACGAAGATGGGCCGCTCCGCCAAGCCGGCGTAGGCCTCGATTTCCGCCACGTGCTTGTGCTCGAGTGCAAGGCCGTAAACCTTCAACGAATGCGCTCCCGTCCCGGCCTCGTGCGCTTCCGCCCCCGCCCTGCCCTGACCCGAATAGCCTGAGACGGCATGGATGACAAGCGGATAGTCGGCGGGCAAGAGGCCCGCATCCGTCAACGGTCGCAGCAGGGCGACCGCAGCGGTGGGATAGCAGCCTGGATTCGTGACCCGCGCCGCCGAGGCAATGCGTTCGCCTTGCCGTGCATCGAGCTCGGGCAGGCCGTAGACCCAGCCCGGGCTGGTGCGGTGAGCCGAGCTGGCGTCGATAACGCGCACCGAAGGGTTCTCGATCATCGCCACCGCGTCGCGCGCCGCTGCATCGGGCAGGCAAAGGATGGCGATGTCGCACTCGTTGAGAGCGACCCGTCGGGCAGCCGCGTCCTTGCGCAGGTTCGTCGGCAATGTGCGGATGCGGAATTCCCCACCCCGGAGCCGGTTCTGCAAGTCAAGGCCGGTGGTGCCCTGATCGCCGTCGATGAAGATATTGAGGTCCATGGAGCGCGATCGTAGGCATCCGACCTCGATGGCTCCAGCTAAATATATGGAACCCAGGATTAAGAAAAGTTAAATTGGCGCCATGCGAGAACTGAGCCTCGACCATCTACGCACCCTTGTCGCCATCGCCGACCTCGGCTCCCTGGCCAATGCCGCGCGCGCCCTTCACCTGGCGGCGCCCACGGTCACCGTCCAGATCGCGGAACTGGAGTCGCGCCTGGGTGGCCAGTTGCTCGTTCGCGGGCGGGGGCCCGCGCAAGCGACCGCCTTGGGAGAGCGGTTCATCGCGCGTGCCCGCAGGCTGCTGGCCGACGCGGACGACGCAGTGGAGGACGTCCGACGCCAGCTCGCCGGCCAAACGGGCCGCGTCCGGGTTGGTGCCTCGACGGGTGCCATTGCGCATCTGCTGCCGCCCGCGCTCGGGCGCCTTGCCCGCAACCATCCCGGCATCGACGTGAACGTACAGGTGCTGACCTCCAACGAAAGCATGACCCGGCTCGCCGCAGGCAGCCTGGACCTGGCGGTCGTGGCGCTGCCGCAGACACCCGTGCGGGGCGTCCATGTCACGCCCCTGCGGCGCGAGGCTGTCGTCGCCTTCCTGCCGGCGGACTGGAAGGCACCGAGGCGGCTGACTCCGCAGTGGCTGGCCCAGCAGCCGTTGATCATGAACGACTCCTCCACGCGTCTCTACAGGCTGACCGCGGAATGGTTCTCCGCGGCTGGCGTCCATTGCCGGCCGCGCATCGAGCTCAACTACAACGACGCGATCAGGACACTGGTCGCCGCGGGCTACGGAGCGGCTCTGCTCCCGGAGGAGTCGCACGAGCAGGCGCGCGACCCTCGCATCGCCATGCGTCCGCTCAGCCCGGCTCTATGGCGGCAGCTCGGTCTCGCGGTCAGCGACCGGGGCGCCAGCGGACCGACGCGTTTCGTCATGGACGCCTTGTTGCCTGAAAAGGGTTCAGCTGGCGGCTGAGCTGACCGCCCGATGTGCCTACGTTCAAGGAGGCCGTCGCACGCATCGCCTCAACCCCTGCCGCGGCACAACCCGCCCCGGCCTGCCCTGCAGCTCGCAGTTCATGATTCCCGGCAACGGCTGCTCGGGTTTCTCGGGACAACCTGGAGCGCTCTCTGAAGCCTGAATACCCAGTCAGGCGGGGATAATTCTGAATATCTTTGTACTCACCGTCCGCAACCGCTATCGCCATGCCTTCGGGAATCAAGTTTTCGAACATGCCGGCCACGCTTGACCAGCACCCGAAACGGCAAGGGGGCCGGGGCGCGTAGTTCGGTTCAACCTTGGGCTGCAAATTCAAGCATGAACCTGCGACAGATCGAGGTATTCCGCGCGGTGATGATCACCGGCTCGGTGAGCGGTGCGGCGCGACTGCTCCACGTCTCCATTCCCGCCGTCAGCCGGCTGCTCTCGCATACCGAGAGCCGGCTGGGCTTCCTGCTCTTCGAACGGGTGAAGGGACGCCTGCATGCGACGGCGGAGGCGAAACATCCACACGGGGTCTTCACTCATGACGGCTCACGTGAAAATCGACCCGAGTAGACTCTGCGGCTTTCCGTTCTGCAGAGGAGCGACCCGCGATGGCTGTCTTGGACACCGGCCCTTACTTCCACGGCACGCGAGCGGACCTCCAGGTGGGCGGCTTGCTCACCGCAGGCTTCCGCTCAAACTACGACGGCCGCGTCGTCATGAACCACATCTACTTCACCGCCACGCCAAAAGGTGCCGGGCTGGCCGCCGAAATGGCGAGGGGCGACGGCCGTCGCCGCGTCTACATCGTCGAACCCACGGGCTCCTTCGAGGACGACCCCAACGTCACCGACAAGAAGTTTCCGGGCAATCCCACACGCTCGTACCGCAGCCGGGATCCGCTTCGGATCGTGGGCGAACTGGAGACCTGGGAGCTCTTTGACGCGGAGTACATCCAGCAGCTCAGGGAGCGCATACGCGTAGGCATGGGAGAGATCATTAACTGAATCCCGCCTGCCATGCCGCGCTGGGTAGCGATCGGAAATGGACTGGGTTGTTGAGCGCCTTGGACGCGTCGGCGCGACCGCTGTGCGGCAGAATCCGGCCAAGTGCGGGCATCCAAGTGTGTGAATCCGTTTGGGTCGCAAAGCCACCCAAACGGGTCGGATGCGCCGCAAGACTTCATTCGGACTTCATCAAGCGCGAATCCGCCCGCGATAGCCTGCGGCAGCAATTTCGCACTTTGCACGTAGGCACAACCCAAATGGCAAAAGCTCGACAAGTTGAGGGCAACCGAACGCCGATCTTGGCACGCCTGCTGGAGCCCCTTTGCGTGGCGATCTCTTGGTCCGCTCTGATCCTCGCGGCACCGATTTTTGTCATCGCGTTTTTTGATGCCACGCACCTGACGCATCGAATCAGCCCTTCTGAGCAAGATCACATCGAAATCGTGTCCCGTTACGCACGGACTTTCATCGATCAGAACAAGAGGCTCCCGGACCTCGACGAGTACCAAAATTGGGTGGTCGCCACTGACAAACAGCAAGGGACACGTCTCGATGGGCTCGGGTACTCCTTGCACACGGAATGCGCGAAAGAGGTCAGGGACTTCTGTGTGGGTTTCTTGGCTGACGATGTCTGGGTGACCTACAGGTCAGGACAGGCAAGCCCTGCGGAGGCGGCGATCGATGGCCGTCTGGGCGAGGCATGGCTCGAAGGAGGTGCCTTTGCGGGACTGCTGGCCATCGCCGTTTTCTTCAGGCGGGCAGCCAGTGTCAGGCGGAGGCCTCCGCAAATTGAATGACTTCTTCAGAGATGCTGCTATGTCTCTTGTGGGCCCACAAGAGACATTGAGCTTTCTCCAAAGCCGACGTTCACGGTTGCTTCAACTCTGAACCCACGGTTCTTGACGCAGGCCTGAAATGTTCTTGTCCCGTGCCAGTTTCCAGAGTCGCAGCGCATCGTCAAAGGTCACGCGATGCAGGTGCAAAGCGGGGACAAGCTCGTCCTCGTAGTCCGCATCAGTCCACTGTTCGAGCACGACATCTCCGTGGCGGTAGACGTAGACAACGAACATCGGCCCCTCGTCGCTTCCGAAGCGAAGGAAGGCGCCACGATGCTCCTCGTAGTCGGCTTCTGTCAGCTGAGGATGGTCTTCGATGAAGACCTGTTTGAGGGCGTCTTCCAAGTCGCCGTCAGATGGGTCGCGAATGTCGCCGCCAAATCGGCGACTGAGGATAAGAAACGATTCACTCAAGCAATGTCTCCTGATGGCCGGATGCGGCCCTGCACCGACACTACACCGACTCCAGATAGCAGCTCAGAATTTGGGCCTTCCGATAAAGGTCAGGCCCCGATACATCTTCCTGAGGTTCATCGAACTCGACCCAGTAGTAGTTCTCTGGCCCCATCACCGTCTGAACCGGTTCCGCTTCACTACAGATGGTCCCCAGGAAGGTGGCCTTCCAGCCGCCGCTGGCAGCCACATAGACGCGAGCATAAAGGTCGAAAACTTTCATCAAAATCCTACTAGGCAGCCGGAGCAACCGTCGTCAACGTCTGTAAGTGACCGACTGTAGGCTGTCCCTCTGCGGTCGTGAGTGAGCCCAATACGATCTTCTTGTCTATAAGACTTCAATCAAGCACCCTCGCGTTCGGCGCGACCGACGTTGGACGGCCTTAATATCAATCTGCTCTGACAGATTTACGACGACGGATTTGAAGAGCCAACACCGCACGGTCGATGCTCAACAATCCAAGAAACATCGCGATCGCGCTCACCACGGTCATGCTCAGCATTGACGGGATGGCATCACCATAGCAATCTCGTTCCAACAGAAACGACATCAGGTGTTCGTATCTCAAAACGATATGTAATGCCCCAATCAAGACGCCGATTGCTAGCAATATCGAAGTGATCGCATACAGGACGACATAGGCAAGGCGACTTGGCCAGCGCCCGCAAAAGGGAAGGCACCAAGAGGACACCCCCAGCCACCCGATTGATCCCAGGATCAATAAAGGAGTGGCTAGGGGGTAAACGAAGTCTTGAGTAGCGGCGCACGGGTCCCGGGATTGTGTGACGCTACCCAGCAGGAACAGATGACAGGCGAATAGCACGGCGGCGCATAAGGGCTTAGTGAGCATGGTCAAAAGATAGTGGCCGGGCTGGATCCTTCGCCGGAAAAGACAAAGCCTCATGATGCGAAAGTGAGGTCAGTAGTTCTGGGTCAACTAGGCGGCCGTTGTCCGACTACCGATGTCTCTAGCAATGACCTTCGCACCGAACATATGTGGCTTGCCCATATGGCTGTTGATGGGCGAAGGGTGGCGAAGTTGTGAGTGTCAGGTTCTGGCCGGTAGCCGCCTCGTGGCTATTTTGACTTTGACGTCTCGGCCCGCGTCTTCACGAACTCGACAATTGCCTTCGAATCGTTGAGGACGCTATCGGGCTTCGACGTAGGCGGCGGCGTGAGCTGTTCAATAACTCGAATGCGGCGCACCACAAGCTCGTCAATCTCCAGCCGGCGGATTCGAGCACGGCCCACAAAGAGTCGACCGATGGACAGGGCTCCGACGGCCAGGGCACCGAGGGCCACAGCACCAATCAGGATGGAGCCCAATGCGGCCGTACCGATGGCGTGTGCGCCCGTTGCGGTCGCCGGCAAGGCTCGTGCAGACTTTGATGGCATCGAGTTCATCGAAACTCCTTGTGGAACGGCGGAGGTTTCAACCCAATTCAACGGTCCGACGCAGCAACACCGATTGCTCCGCACTCGGCCCGACAAGGATCTCCACCTCGCCCGCCTCGAACAAGGGCTGCAGGTCCGGTCCGAGGTAGCGCAGCTCGGCCGCCGGCAACTCCAGTTCGACCGCGCCGGCTTCGCCGGGCATCAATCGCAGCTTCGCGTAGCCCTTGAGTTCCAGCAGCGGCCGGGTGACACGGCTCACCTTGCCGCGCACGAACAGGAAGACGGTCTCTTCAGCCTCGCGCACGCCGACGTTGCTCAGCCTGACGCTGATCTTCAGCGCGTCCTGCTCGCGCACGCGCCGCGGCTCGACCTGGAGCTCGTCGTAGCTGAACCGGCCGTAGGTCAGGCCGTGGCCGAAGGCATACAGCGGCGTGTTGTCGACGTCTTGGTACTTGCTCGTGAAGTAGTCGGCGGGATTCATCGGTCGACCGGTGGGTCGCTGGCCGAAGTGGATCGGCACCTGCCCGACGGCGCGCGGCCAGCTCATCGGCGTGCGGCCGCCGGGCGATGCCCGGCCTGTGACCACATCGGCGATCGCATGGCCGGCTTCGACGCCGAGGAACCACGCAGCCAGCAGCGCATCGACGTGTTCGGACAGCCACGGGACGACGAGCGGACGCCCCGAAAACAGGATCGCGACGACGGGGATGCCGAGCGCGCGTGCACGGGCCGTCACCGCTTCGGCCAGAGCCTGCTGCCGACCGGGAAGCGCGGGCGTGGCGCGGCTCGCCGCCTCGCCGCTCATCGTGGCGCACTCGCCGAGGCACAGCAAAACGGCGTCGGCGCCCTCGCACAGCGCGACAGCAGCTTCGATGCCGCTGTCGTCGTCGCTCTCGATGGCGACGCCCGGTGCGTGGCGTATGTCGGTCTGCGGCAGTGCGGCGCGCAAGCCGGCAAGCACGCTGACGGCCGGCTCGTGTTCGCCGGCACCCCACCACGGGCCTTTCATCTCGGTGTTCGCGTCAGCCAGCGGGCCGAGGACGCACAGCGCCTTGGCCGCCGCAGGCAAGGGCAAGGTGTCACGCTCGTTCTTCAGCATGACGATGGCCTTGCGCGCGGCGTCGCGGGCCACGGCGCGTCGCTCGGCGACAACCACCGCGGGCTCCGGTGTCGCGCCGCGGCGATAGGGGTCGTCGAACAGGCCGAGCTGCTCCTTGAGCCGCAGCACGCGGCGCACGCTGGCGTCGATCTCTTCGATCGTCACCCGCCCCTGCTCGAGCGCGAGCGGCAGGCCCTTGCGGTATGCGTCGGCCATCATGTCGATGTCGACGCCGGCCTTCAGCGCCAGCACCGCGGCATCGACGAGATCGGCGGCAACGCCGTGCTTGATCAATTCCGCGATCGCGTTGTAGTCGCTGACGATGACGCCGTCGAAGCCCATCTCGCCGCGCAGCCAGTCGCGCAGCAAGGGAATGTGCGCCGTCATCGGCACGCCGTTGAGATCGGTGAAGGCGGGCATCAGCGTCGCGACGCCGGCGCGTACGGCCGCCGCGAAACCCGGCAGATGCACTTCGCGCAAGGTGCGCTCGGAGATGTCCACGGCGGCGTACTCCCGCCCCGCGGCGACGCCGCCGTACGCGACGAAATGCTTCGCACAGGCGGCCAGCGATTCGGCCGACGACAGGTCCGTGCCCTGGAAGCCGCGCACCTTGGCCTGCGCGATGCGCGCGTTGAGCCAGGGGTCTTCGCCGGGTCCTTCCGCGGTGCGGCCCCAGCGGGGATCGCGCGATACGTCGAGCATCGGCGCGAAGGTCATCGCCAGGCCTTCGGCAGCGCCTTCGCGCGCGGCCTCGCGCGCCGTGCGCTCCCATAGCTCGTCGTCGAAGGTGCCGGCCTCCGCGAGCGGGATCGGAAAGAGCGTGCGATGGCCATGGATGATGTCCAGGCCGATCAGCAGCGGAATGCCGAGCCGGGACTTCTCGACGGCCAGCCGCTGCATCTCGTGCGTGGGGCCGGCACCGACCATGTTCAGCAGGTTGCCGACGGTGCCGTCGATGATCGACTGCGTGGAGTCTCCCGCAAGCACCGGTCCGGTGACCGTGTAGCTGGAGGCGGTCATCGTCAGTTGACCCAGTTTTTCGGCCAGCGTCATCCGGGCCATGAGGGAATCGATGCGACTCATCATCAGGGATTTCGAATAGAACCCAGGGGCCCTAATGATGGCATGCTGCGGGGGAGCCGTCGGCCGCGTGGCGCCGATGATTCAGTAAAAACCAAACGCGACACCCGGGGCGACAACGAAAGGAGCCGTTCGTGCAGAAGGATGACAGGAACCCGAGGGCACTGGCTGCCCTGCCCGATGAAGCCTTGATCGACGCCGTGCAGCGGCAGACCTTCCGCTATTTCTGGGACGGTGCGGATGCCGCCAGCGGCCTGGCTCTCGACCGCCGCACGCTCGTCGGCGCCACGGGCGAAGACCTGGCCGACGAGAGGGTCGCGATCGGCGGCACGGGCTTCGGCATCATGGCCCTGATCGTCGCGGTGGAGCGCGGCTGGGTCACGCGAGACGCAGCGCTGGAGCGCCTGGGGCGCATGCGCGACGCCCTCTTCCGCGCCAGGCGTTACCACGGCGCCTTCCCGCACTTCATGGACGGGGCGAGCGGCGCGACGATCCCGATGAGCCCGAAGGATGACGCGGGCGATCTGGTCGAGACCTCGTTCCTCTGCATGGGTCTGCTCTGTGCGCGCCAGTACTTCAACGATGACACGGCCATGGCGCGCCGGCTGCGCGCCGACTTCGACACGCTGTGGCACGAGGTCGAGTGGGACTGGTTCACCCATGGCGGGCAGGATGTTCTGTACTGGCACTGGAGCCCGAACCACGGCTGGGCGATGAACCATGAGGTGCATGGCTGGAACGAGTGCCTCATCACCTACTTCCTGGCCGCGGCCTCGCCGAGCCATGCGATCGATCCGCGGGTCTACCACCGCGGCTACGCTTCCGGGCCCGACTTCCTCAACGGCAAGCAGTACTACGGCATCGAGATGCCGCTGGGCTCGGCGTACGGCGGCCCGCTGTTCTTCACGCATTACTCGTTCTGCGGCCTCGATCCGCACGGCCTGAAAGATCGCTACGCCGACTACTGGGACCTGAACACCCGCCACGTACGGATCAACCGCGCGCACTGCATCGCCAATCCCAAGGGCTACCCGGGCTACGGCGAATCGTGCTGGGGCCTGACCGCCAGCGACGACCCCGACGGCTATCTCGCGCACGATCCGAACAACGACAACGGCACCATCTCGCCGACGGCCGCACTGGCCAGCCTGCCGTATGCGCCGGCCGAGGCGATGCAGGTGCTGCGGCATTTCCTCACCGTGCATGGCACGCGCGTGTGGCGGGACTACGGCTTCGTCGATGCGTTCTGCGAGGCGCGTGGCTGGTTCGCAAACACCTTTCTTGCCATCGACCAGGGCCCGATCGTCGTGATGATGGAGAACCATCGCACGGGTCTTCTGTGGAAGCTGTTCATGAGCGTGCCCGAAGTGCAAGCCGGGCTGCGCCGCCTGGACTTCAGCAGCCCGCATCTCGGGTCGTCCGCACTGTGACTGTCGGCATGGCGAGTCGGCAAGACCCGGCGTTCGAGTCCTGGCTCGACGGGCAGCTCTCCCATTCGGCGAGCGCGATGCTGTCCAGCATCTCGCCGGTGTCGATCGTCAAGCATCGCCCAGGCTTCGGCCAGACCATACGACCGGTCGCCGGCGCCATCGTCGCCTCGCCCGTGCTCGGCAATTACGACCCTGACCCGGACTACTTCTTCCATTGGTTCCGGGACTCCGCTGTCGTCATCGATGCGCTGCGCCTGCTCTACGTCGAGCGACGCATCGGCGCCGAAGCCCTGCAGCATCTGCGCGACTTCATCCGCTTCAGCCTTGCCTTGAACGAACTCGACGGCCGCGCGATTGCCGCGGTGCAGGACCGCAGGGCGCGCGTGCCCCCCGAACTCCTGCAGTACCTGCGAGAGGACCATGAGCTCGCGAGCGTCCACGGCGATGCAGTCGCCGCCGAGACGCGGGTGAACCCCGACGGCACACTCGATGTCCTGCGCTGGGCGCGCCCCCAGCACGACGGGCCACCGCTGCGTGCGCTGGCGCTGCTGCGCTGGGTGGCCGGCGGGCACCTCGACGCGGCCCTGCTGGCCGAGGTCGCGCCGCTGATCCGCTTCGACCTCGGCTTCACGCTGCGCCACTGGCGCGAGCCGTCGTTCGACATCTGGGAGGAGGAAAGCGGCCATCACTACTACACGTTGCGCGTCTCGGCAGCCGCGCTGGCCGAAGGCGCGGCATGGCTGGAGGGCCTGGGCGACGCGGCGCAGGCGCGGCGCTGCCGGGAAGAATCGAAGGCCGTGCTGCGCCTGCTCGATGGCTACTGGGTCGATGAGGGAGGCGCGACGCGCGGCTACTACCGTTCGCGCGAGCTGACCGATGGCCGGCCCAGTCCGAAGGCGCTGGACATCGCGGTGATTCTGTCGGTGATCCACAGCCTCGGCACCGAGGCCGCGCACAGCCCGGCCGATGTGCGCATGCAGGCCACGCTGGCGCGGCTCGACGCACTGTTCGATGCGGCCTATCCGATCAACCACGGCGGTGCCGCAGGCCGTGGCACGGCGATGGGCCGGTACGCCGGCGACGTGTACTGCTCGGGCGGCGCGTATTACTTCTCGACGCTCGGCGCCGCCGAGTTCTGTTTTCGCGCCGCGGCGCTGGGCGGCGATGCACGCCATGGGAACCAGTGGATGGAGCGCGGCGACGCCTACCTCGCCACCGTGCGCGCGTACACGCCGGCCGGCGGTGATCTGTCGGAACAGTTCGATCAGAACAGCGGCGCGCAGACCTCGGCTAAGCAACTGGCCTGGAGCCACGCTGCGTTCATTTCGTGTGTCTCGGCGCGCCGCATCGCGCTCGCCGTCTCTCAGGCGCCGCGGTAACGATGAACGCAAGGCCAGGCGACCCTGTCGAACCGGCTGCAAGGGCCGGCGTCTTCCGCCAGGTCGGCGAGCTGCTTGGCGCCTTGCGCGTATCCCCCGTCGCGAAAACGCTTGTGGCGCTGATGGGCGCCATCGTCGTGGTCGTCGCGCTCACGGCGTATGGGCAGATCGAGCTCAACAGCTGGAACAAGCCGTTCTACGACGCGATCTCGCGCCGCGACCTGAGCGAATTCATCGTGCAGGTCGGCGTCTTCGCGGTGATTGCGGGCGTGCTGCTGGTCCTGAACGTCGCGCAGCGGTGGCTCGGCGAAACCCTGCAGCTGAAGCTGCGCGAGGCGGTAGTCAGTGACCTCGTGGGCCTGTGGCTGCAGCCGCGCCGGGCGTTCTGGCTCCAGGCCAGCGGCCCGATGGGTGCCCATCCGGATCAGCGCATGCACGACGACACGCTGAAGCTGTGCGATCTGTCGGTCACCCTCGGCGTGGGCCTGCTGCAGGCCACGATGCTGTTCGGCAGCTTCGCGAGCGTGCTGTGGGTGCTCTCCAAGGACTTCAGCATCTTCTTCGACGGCCAGGACCATGTGTTGCCGGGCTTCATGTTGTGGGCGGCGATTGTCTATGCGGTGGCCGGCTCGCTGGTCACCTACTGGGTCGGCAACGGCCTGATCTCGCGCAACGCCGAGCGCTACGCGCGTGAAGGCGAACTGCGCTTCTCGCTGACGCGCATCAACGAGCATCTGGACGGCATCTCCCTGGCCGGCGGCGAGGCCGATGAGAAGCGTCGCGTCGCCATGCATTTCGGCGACGTGCTGCGCGCCACGTCGCGCGTGGTGCTCGGGCTGACCAACCTGACCTGGGTCACCGCGGGCTTCGGCTGGATCACCATCATCGCGCCGACGCTGGTGGCCGCACCGCTGTATTTCTCGGGCAAGGTTTCGTTCGGTGGCCTGATGATGGCTGCCGCGGCCTTCACGCAGGCGCAATCGTCGCTGCGCTGGTTCGTCGACAACTTCAGCATCATTGCCGACTGGCGCGCCACGCTGCTGCGCGTCACCGACCTGCGCCGGATGCTGGCGTCCGATCTGGAGGCACGGGCGAGCGGCAGTCGCATCGCCTATGAGGAGGGCGAAGGCGGGACGCTCGCGGTCGAAGCGCTGGAGGTTCGCTCCTGGAGCGGCCACGATCGGCTGAACGTCTCGGGCCTGGTCGTGCAGCGCGGCCAGCGCGTGCTGATCCTCGGCACGCCGGGCACCGAGAAGACCTTGCTGTTCCGCTCGCTCGCGGGCCTGTGGCCCTGGGGCTCGGGCACCGTGCGCCGGCCCGGCGGCGAGACGATCCACTACATGCCGCGCGGCACGCCCTACATTCCCCGCGGCACGCTGGCCGAGGTGCTGTCGTATGCGATGGAGCCGACGACCTATCCCAGAGATGCCATGGTGGCCGCGCTGGCGAGCGTGGGCCTCCAGCGCCTGGAAGCCTTGCTCGACAGGACGGGCCGCTGGGAGAGCGAGCTCAGCATGGACGAGCAGCTGCGGCTGGGCTTCGCCCGCGTGGTGCTGCAGGCGCCGCCCTGGCTGGTGATGGACGAGGCCTTCGGCGCATTCGACGACGACACGCTCGAACTCATCATCGGCGTGCTGGGCAAGCTCACCCACACGGGCATCATTCACATAGGCTCGGCCGGCGAGGCGCACGACCGGCTGTTCACGCAGGTGGTTCATCTGGTCAAAGCGCCGCACGCCGTGCCCGAGGAGCAGCGACCATGAGACGCCCCGTGTCAACCGTCAGCCGTGCGCGCCGCGCCCTCATGCGGCTGGCTCTTGCGCTGCCCGCCTGGCCCACCGGGTCGCGGGCGGCTGATTTCGGCTTCCGGCCGCCGCGCGACCCGGACGATGCCGCCGCGGCGGACCTGATGCGGGACTTGGCCGAGCGCATCCTGCCGGTGTACCAGGACGCGGACACCGACTCCTTCCTGGCCAACGTCACCGCCCTGCAGATCGTCAGCGGCGCCTACCGTGCGGCCTACGACAGCAGCCGCGCCCTGCGCGACCGGCGCCAGGGCAAGCCCTTCGACGGCCTGGTCGAGCGTGCGATCCTCGATGGCATCTATGCGAATGCGCGCATGCTCGAGGCGGACGGGCGCCTCGGCTTCGCCGAAGCCTACGCGCGCTCGTTCCATGAGCTGGTGTCGCCGCTCGACAACGCGCAGGCCCAGGCCATCATGGCGAGGCTCGAGATTCCGCCGGCCACGTACAGGGAGCCGCTGCGCCAGGCCTTCGATCTCTGGCGCGCGAAGGGCAGCCTCCCGGAGGCCGAGGCCCTGGCGCTCGTGCGAACCTGGCTTTCGTACCAGTCGCGCCGCAGCTTCAGTGCGCTGCTGCCCGAACTGTTCGCCGCGCAAAACGGCAGCCGCTACGTGGCGGAGGCCGACGTCAGGATTCCCGTGCGGGGCGGCGTCATCCATGCCAGCGTGGTCCGACCCGGCCGCATGGATGGCGCGCTGTCTACGCTGCTGCGCTTCACGCTCGACCCGGCCGAGGACGACGCCAGGCGCAGCGCCGCCAGGGGCTACGTCGGCGTCACGGCCTACGTGCGCGGACGCACGCCCGACGGCAAGGGCGCCGTGTGGCCCTTCATTCGCGACGGCGAAGATGCCGCCGCCGTCATCGACTGGATCGCCCGGCAGGCGTGGAGCGACGGCCGCGTTGCCATGCTCGGCGATGGCTACTCCGGCTACGCCGCGTGGGCCGCCGCGCGCAGGAGGCCGGCGGCACTCAAGGCCATCGCCACCATCGCGCCGATGGCACCGGGCATCGACTTCCCGATGGCCGGACAGATCTTCCGCAACGCCATGGTCCGCTGGGCGCAGGAGCACGCGGATGCCGAGCCCCTGCAGGCCGGCATCGATGCCGACGCCGGCCCGGACGCGGTATGGCAGGCACTCGACGCGCGCTGGTATCGCGGCAATCGCCCCTACTGGGACATCGACCGCGTCCTGCTGGGCAAGCGCAGCAGGCTGATCCGAGCCTGGCTGACGCACCCGAGCCACGACCGCTACTGGCAGAAGTTCCTGCCGTCGGCGGAGCAGTTCGCGCGCATCGACATCCCGGTGCTCAGCTTCGCCGGCTACTACGGCGCCGACGCCGGCGCGCTCTACTTCCACCACGAGCATCTTCGCAACCGGCCGCAGGCCGACACCACGCTGCTGCTCGGCCCCTACGACGCGACCTCGATCCGCCGCGGCACGGCGCCAACGCTGCGCGGCTACACGCTGGACCCCGTCGCGCGCGTCGACCTGCCCGAGCTGCGCTACCAATGGCTCGACCACATTCTGAAGGGCGCGAACAAGCCTGCTCTGCTGCTGGATCGCGTCAACTACCAGCTGATGGACGCGGACCAGTGGCGCCATGTGCCGACGCTGGACGCGCCGGAGCGCACCCGGCTGCGCCTCTATCTCGACACCGATGGGCGCGACGCCCCGCACCGCCTGTTGCCGTCGCCCTCCGAAGGCGGTGGCAGCGCGCGGCTCTCGGTCGACCTCGCCGATCGGCGCGATGTGAGCATGCCGTGGCCCGACGCTCTGCGCGTGAAGGAAGTGCCGACGCGCAACGGCATCAGCTTTGTCAGTGACCCGCTGCCTGCGGACACCGAGATCGCCGGCAGCCTGCGCGGCGTGTTCGACATCACGCCCTCGCGGCAGGACATGGACTTCAACATCTCGCTGTACGAGCAGACGGCAAGCGGCGAATTCCAGCTGCTGTTCGACCCCTACGACTTCCGCGCCAGCTACGCCGGCCATCGCGTGCGCCGCCGGCTTCTTCGGGCCGGCGAGCGTCAGCTGCTGGCCTTCACCACCGAGCGTGTCACCGCTTGCAGGCTTGCGGCGGGCAGCCGCATCGTGCTGGTGATCGGCATCAACAGGCGCCCCGACCGGCAGGTCAACTACGGCAGCGGCAAGGACGTGAACTCGGAAACCATTGCCGACGCGAAGTGGCCCGTGCGCGTGCGCTGGCATGCGCGCAGCTACGTCGAGATCCCGACCGGCAAGCCTTGATTTTTCATCGTGTCGTCGGGCCCTTGTCGTTCGCCGAGCCGATGACGACGCCTTCGCAAGGCGCCAGCACCAGCGGCCCTTCGATCGATTCGGCGCGCACAGGATCGGTCGATGCCAGCACGATCGGCTGGCGCGGCACCAGCGCCGGCGGCACGGGCGCCGGAGTGGCGCCGAAGTTCAGTATCACCACCAGCCGCTGTCCCTCGCTCTCGCGCGCATAAGCGAGCATCTCGTCCCCGGCTTCGAGCGCTTCGTAGCTGCCTCGGTGCAGCGCAGGCTGCGCGCGGCGCAACGCGATGAGGCGCCTGTAGAGCGCCAGCATGGAGTCCGGATCGTGCGACTGCGCTTCGACGTTGTGCATGCGCCAATCGGATGCGAGGCGCAGCCACGGGATTCCCGTCGTGAAGCCGGCGTGCGCCGCGGCGCTCCACTGCATGGGCGTTCTCTCCGGGTCGCGGCCCAGGCCCATGCCAGGCTTGTTCTTCTCGAACGGGTCCTGCACTTCGTCGGCGGGAATGGGGACGTCCATCATGCCGATCTCGTCGCCGTAGTAGAGCGTCGGCGTGCCACGCAGCGTGAGCAGCAGCATGGCCGCGAGCCGCGCCATCCGTGGCCCGACGCGGCTTGCAATGCGGGACCTGTCGTGATTGCCCAGCACCCAGTTCGGCTGCGCGCCGGAGGGCAAGGCGGCTTCGTAGTCGCGCACCACGCGGTCGATGCGCGCGGCCTGCCACTCGGTCCCGATCAGCTGGAAGTTGAAGGGCAGCTGCACGCCCTCGAGCACGCCCATGGCGTTGAGGCCGTAGTAGGCGACCAGGCGCGCGAGCGGCAGGTAGAGCTCGCCGATGAGCACGCGCGACAAGCGCGCATCGCTGAACTCGTCGACCACGCGGCGCATCTCGGCAACGATCGGCTGCACCTCCGGCAGGTCCGTGTTGTGAAGCATCGTCAAGCGCAGGAACGGGTCCTGCCCTTCGACGAAATCCGGATTCGGCGGGTTGTCGCGGAACTGCGCATCCTTGACGATCTGCGAGAGCACGTCGACGCGGAATCCGTCGACGCCGCGCCGAAGCCAGAAGCGCAGCACCTCGTACATCGCGGCGCGCACTTCGGGGTTGCGCCAGTTGAGGTCAGGCTGCTCCTTCAGGAACGAATGAGCGTAGTACTGGCCGGTGACCGCATCGAGGGTCCAGGCGGGGCCGCCGAAATTGCCGAGCCAGTTGTTGGGTGGCCCGCCGTCGGGCGCCGGGTCGCGCCAGATGTACCAGTCGCGCCGCGGATCGCTGCGTGCGCTGCGGCTTTGCACGAACCACGGATGGCGGTCCGACGTGTGGTTGGGCACGAAGTCCAGGATGAGCTTGAGCCCCTTCGCGTGGGCCTCCTGCACCAGTGCATCGAAGCCATCGAGCGTGCCGAAGCACGGATCGATGTCGCAGAAATCTGAGATGTCGTAGCCGAAGTCGGCCATCGGCGAGGGATAGATCGGCGAGATCCAGACGGCATCGACGCCGAGCGAGACCAGATGATCCAGCCGGGCGCGGATTCCGTCGAGGTCTCCGATGCCATCGCCGTTGCTGTCCTGGAACGAACGCGGGTAGACCTGATAGACGATTCCGCACTTCCACCAGTCGTCAGCTGACATCTTGATTCCCTCATGCTTGGCTTCGAGCGGGGCCATTGTCTCCAGAAACCGTGCGGCCCATGGCGAGCGCCAGGCTCAGCCCTCACCGTTTTCCGGCAGCCTCGCAATCACCTTGATCTCGAACTTGAATCCGTAGAGCCACGTCACCCCGATCCCCGTCAGCGTCGGGTGCGGCGCACTGCCCCAGTATTCCGGCACCACCTTCCAGACCGTCTCGAAGTTCGACTCCGGATCGACGATGAACACCGTGACGTCGACCACGTCGTCGAACGTGCAGTTCGCCGCCGCAAGGATCGCATTCAGGTTCTCGAACGCCAGCCGGACCTGCGCCTCCAGATCGGGCTCCGGCGAGCCATCGGGGCGGCTGCCGACCTGCCCCGACACGAACAGGAAACCGTTGGACCGGATCGCCGGCGAGTAGCGATTCTTTTCGTAGAGCGCCTGGCGCCCGGGCGGAAAAACGACGTCGCGCTGAGTCATGGATGGATGGCCTTCTCGAAGAAATAACGATGAAGGGACTTTAGGGAGCCGCGCCTTCCGGATAAACGGGCAAGGCCAACAATCACTGTTTGCAGAACCCAAACAATCCGCGAATCCGCAGGAGCAGCACCCATGGACCGTTTCGATGCAATGCAGGCTTTCGCCCGCGTGGTGGAAGCAGGCAGCTTCACCAAGGCGGCCGAGACGCTTCACATGAGCAAGACCAGCGTGACGCAGCTGGTGCAGCAGCTCGAAGCGAGGTTGCGCGTGAAGCTGCTCAACCGCACGACGCGCAAGGTCAACGTCACGGCCGACGGCGCGGCCTACTACGAGCGCGTGGTGCGCCTGCTGGCCGACATGGACGATGCCGAGACCAGCCTCTCGGGCGCCTCGGCATCGCCCAGGGGCCGGCTGCGCGTGGACGTGCCCAGCCCGCTGGCGCGCACGATCCTGGTGCCGGCGCTGCCCGCCTTCCACGCGCGCTACCCCGACATCCAGCTCGACATGGGCGTGAGCGATCGCATGGTGGACCTGATCGGCGAGAACGTGGACTGCGTGGTGCGCGGCGGCGAACTCACCGACCAGTCGCTCATGGCGCGCCGCGTGGGCGATCTGCAGCTTGGCGTGTATGCGGCGCCGAGCTACCTGGAACTCGCCGGCACGCCCTCGCACCCGAGGGAGCTGGAAGACACGCATCACCGCATCGTGGGCTTCCTGTGGTCGCGCAACGGCAAGACCTTTCCGTACGCCATGCGCCGCGATGGCGAGCACATTGGGGTGCAGGGCCGCTACGTGCTGTCGGTCGACGACGGCAATGCCTACCTCGCGGCCGGCCTGGCCGGACTCGGCATCCTTTGGCTGCCGGACTACTTGGCCAAGGCGCACTTGGCGAACGGCGAGCTGGTACCTCTGTTCGAGGGCTGGCAGCTGGACCCGATGCCGCTGTACATCGCGTTTCCGCCGAACCGGCACGTCAGCGCCAAGCTGCGCGTGTTCATCGATTGGGTGGCCGGGCTGATGGCGCTGCATGCGCCCATCAGCGGCCGGAGCGATTCATGAAAGCGGCATAGCGGACAGCTCGCGCAGCCGCTGATGCGCAGCCCCATCCCATGCAATGGGCTGCTGGTTCTTCGCATTCAGGTAGTGGTGCGTGAAGACCGCGAGGTAGGCCTCCAGCGTTTGCTCGGCGGCGTGTTCACCCGCCAGGTTCATGCACAGCGCGGCCACCTCGCTCGTGCAGAAATGATCGTCGCGGCCGGAGCGGCGCAGCTTGTATTGCGTGATCTGCTCCGGCTGCAGGCTCAGCACGGGCAGCAGGTCGAGGTAAGGGCTCCTGCTGAACATCTTGCGCGCCTCGGCCCAGGTCCCGTCGAACAGGATGAAGAGCGGGCGTTTTGCGGTGCCGCCACGGGCCGGGTCGGGCGACGAGACACTGGCGACCACCCGCTCGGGCGCCGCGTACTGCCCCGGGAACACCACGTACGGTTGCCATTGCGGATCGCTCAGCAAGGCCAGCAGCGCGGGGTCGGTGTCGGTGCGCATCCAGCCGAAGGCGAAGGTATCGGCCACCACATCGGCAATCAGCCAACCCGTGTTGGTCGGCTTGAGCGGCTCGATGTCGGCCATGAGCAGGCACACTCCCGCGCGTGTTGCTACCGACGGGCGCACTGCGCACATGCAGTGGCTGGGCACCAGCCGGCAGCCGGCGCAGCGCTCGCGCTTGAAGCCCCCGCGGGCCAGAAAGGGTTTGGCGCTTCGCGCCAGGCGCGCGGTGCGAAGGAGGGAAACGGCGTTGGGCATGCGGGGATTCTCTGCGGTGACAATGCGGAAATGGCCAAAGGCAAACGAATTTCCGCAGAGATCGGGGGCGACGCTATTCAAGCGATCAAGGAGCTGGGCGCTGCCGCCAAGCTGGCGCGCACGAGTGCCGGCGAGGGCCAGGCCGCCGCTGCCGCACGCCTGGGCGTTCACGTCCAGACCATCGCACGGATCGAGTCGGGCGAGCCAGGCGTCGCCATCGGGCATGTGCTCGGCATGCTGGCTCTTTACGGCATCTCGGCGAAGCTGCAGCACCCGGACGCGGGCGGGTCGGCCTAGCGCCGGTCTTCGGCCTTTCGAAACAGCACCTGCACTTCGGCTGCGCGCGCCCTCAACTGGCCGCATCCGCCGTCGACATCCTGGCCGGCTGAATTGCGCAGCTTCGTCAGGATGCCCCGCTCGTGCAGCGTGCGGGCCATCTGTTCGCAGCGCTCCCACGACGGGCGGCTGAACGCCACGCCATCGACCGCGTTGAAGGGAATCATGTTCAGCACGCCGTACTTGCCGGAGAGCAGTTTGACGATGCCTTCGATCTCGTCCTGCCCGTCGTTGACGCCTTCCAGCAGCGTCCACTGGTACTGGATCGGGTAGCCGGTGGCCCGCGCATAGCGCTCGCCTGCGGCGACCAGCTCTTCGGGCGTCATGTTCGGCGCGCGTGGCAGGAGCTTTCTGCGCAGTTCTGCCTTGGTCGTGTGCAACGAGAGCGCCAGCGCGGGCTTCACGCGTTCTTGGTGCAGCCTCTCGAACGCGCGTGGATCGCCCACGGTGGAGAACACCAGGTTCTTGTGGCCGACGTTGCCCACCGTGCCGAGCAGGTCGATCGCCTCCGTCACGTTGTCGAGGTTGTGGGCCGGTTCGCCCATGCCCATGAACACCACCTTGCGCACCGGCCGGCGCGTGCGCGCGAGGGCGACCTGGGCAATGATCTCGGCGCTTCCCACCTGGCGCAGCAAACCTTCACGGCCCGTCATGCAGAACTGGCACCCGACGGCGCACCCGACCTGCGAGGAGACGCACAGGCCATCGCGGGGCAGCAACACGCTCTCCACGGTCTGGCCGTCCGCGAGGGCGACGAGCAGCCGCTCCGAACCATCGGCACCGGGATGCACCGCGTGGATGCGCGCCAGCCCCGCAAGCTCGGCTTCGATGGACGGCAAGGCAGCCAGCAACGACGACGGGAAGAAGGTCCCCGGCAGGCGTCTGCCGCTGTCCCGGGGCAGCGCGTGGGACCACAGCCGCAGGATGCGTTGTTCGTGGCTGGGGCCGGCTCCGGCTTCGCGCAGTCGGCGTTTCAGTTCGTGGATTCGCATGCTGGGGCAGATTGTGCACGGCAGCCGGTCCGCCGCCGGTCATCGCGCAAGGAACTCAAGCGCCTTGCTCAGGAAGTCGGCGTGGAACTGGAACACCGCGCCGTGGCCCGAATCCGGATAGATGACGAGCTCGCTGTTCGGAAGCCGCTGCGCCAGATCGTACGTGTTCTTGCTCGGAACCATGCGATCGCTGTCGCCGTTGGCGACGAGAACGGGATGGTGGATCTTCGACAGGTCCACGGGCTTCTTCGCGCCCCACCGGCGCAGCGCCTTCAACTGCGCCTGCAGCGCGGCCACGGTGATTTCCTTGTCACGGTTCGCGGAGCGTTCCTTCAAGCGCTGCAGGAACTCCTTGCCGGCACGGATGCCGGCGGGGGTCCTGGTGAAGAACAGGAACTGCTTCGGATCCTGGCGCGTGAGCAAGCCTCGGAGCATGTCGAGGTAAGTCACGCGGGCCACCTTGCCGATGCCTTCGCCGCCGGCGGGGCCTGTGCCCGTGATGATCATCCTGCGCACGAGCCCCGGCTCCATCAGCACGATTTCCTGCGCGATCATTCCGCCCATCGAGAACCCGAAGAGGTCGACCTGTTCGAGCCCCATGGCCTTGATGAAGGTAATGGCGTCCCTGGCCATCTCTTCCATCGAAGACGCCGGCTTGCCGCTGGACGCGCCGACGCCCCGGTTGTCGAACGTGATCACGCGATGCCTTGCCGCGAGCCCGTCGACGACCCGAGGGTCCCAGTTGTCCAGGACAGCCGCCAGGTGGATCAGGCACACGAGCGGCGTACCACCGTTGTCGGCACCGAGCTCCCGGTAGGCGAACTCCACGCCACCTGCAGTGACCGTCCGCGTTGGAACGTCTTTCCAGGTGACTTTCGATGTCTGCGGCGTAGTCATGGTGTCGCCATCAGGCTGCAAGAGCCGGATAGTCGGTATAGCCCTTCGGGCCGGGCGTATAGAACGTCGCCATGTCCACGGCATTCAACGCCGCATCGGCCCGCAGCCGCTCCACCAGATCGGGGTTGGCGAGGAACGGGCGGGCGAAGGCGACGAGATCGGCCTGGCCGGCCTCGAGCGCACTGGCGGCGCTTGCGCGGTCGAAACCGCCCGCAAGAATGAACAGCCCCCGGAACGCAGCGCGAAGCTGCGACTTCAACTCGGCGGGCACCGGCGGCGCACCCATGGCCGAATGGTCGAGCAGGTGCAGGTATTGCAGGCCCAGCTCCGACAGCGCCTGGGTGAGCGCCAGGTATTGGGCTTGCACATCGGCAAAGGCGCCCGTGCTGTTGAACACGCCATGGGGCGACAGCCGGATCCCGACGCGATGAGCACCGATGGCCGCCACCGTCGCTCGGGCAACTTCGAGCGCAAAGCGATTGCGGCCTTCGATGCTGCCGCCATAGGCGTCGGTGCGCTGGTTCACATTGGCGTTGAGGAACTGCTCGATCAGGTAGCCGTTCGCGGCATGCAGTTCGACGCCATCGAATCCCGCCTCGATGGCCAGTTGTGCCGACTTCGCGTATTCGCCTACAGCGTGGTCGATGTCGGCCGCAGACATCGCTCGCGGCGCGCTGTGCGGCTGCATGCCCTGTGCATCGGTGTGCATCTCGCCGGGGCAGGCGTCTGCCGTCGGCCCGAGCACTTCCGCCCCTGCCGGCAGGTTGGCCGCGTGGGTCACGCGGCCGGTGTGCATGAGCTGCACGAAGATCTTGCCGCCCCGGGCGTGGACCGCGTCCGTGACCGCTTTCCAGCCGCGCACCTGCGTATCGTTGAAGAGTCCGGGGATGCGTGCGTAGCCCAGGCCGTTGGGTGACGGCGAGACGCCCTCGGTGACGATCAGGCCCGCCGAAGCGCGCTGGGCGTAGTACTCGGCCATCAACGCGTTGGGGGTGTTGGCTTCGACGGCGCGGCTGCGCGTCATTGGTGCCATGACGATGCGATTGGCGAGTTGGAGCGAAGCGGTAGCCAGGGGTTCGAAAAGCATGGGAATCCTTTGGATGGGTGGGTTGCTCGAGGAATGCCTGCCTCAGGACGCCTGCGGCAGGTAGCTCGGCCGGGCCGCCGTCATCCCTTGTTTGACCTGCTGAGTGAGCTCATCGGCCAGCACTTCGTCGAGGCCCGACTCGAGCCCGTCGAGCGCGCGCTTGACGATTTCCTCCGGGCTGGACTTCGGCACCTCGAACCCGCGTGTCAGATCGGTATCGACGTAGGCCATGTGCAGCCCCAGAACTTGCGTCTTCTGCAGCGCCAGTTCGTTGCGCAGTGCGTTGGTAAGCGACCAGGCCGCGGACTTGCTGGCCGAATAAGCGGCCAGTTCGCCGCCGTTCACCCACGAGGCGACCGACAACACGTTGAGCAACGCGCCGCCGCCGTTGGCCTTGAGGATCGGCGCAAAAGCCTTGCTCATGCGCAGCACGGCGAAGAAGTTGGTCTCGAAGATGCGCCGTGCCACGTCTTCGCTATCGGCTGCGAGAAAGCCGCCGGGCTGTGCAATGCCGGCGTTGTTGATCACGAGCGTCACATCCGACGCCAGCTCCGCGGCGGCCGCCACGTCCTCCGGCTTGTTGACGTCGAGCCGCAAGGGCTGCACACCGGCTTGCATGACGGTGACGGGGTCGCGCGCACCGGCGTAGACCTTGCGGGCGCCACGGGCGAGCAACTCGCGCGCAAAGGCCAGGCCAATGCCGCGATTGGCCCCGGTAACGAGGACGACAGCGTTTTCGATCTTCATGGGAGACTCCAAAAAATGAGTTGGTTGGGAATCGGGTTCACTTGACTTTGATGACGACCTTGCCCTTCGCGCGGCCAGACTCGACATAGGCCAGGGCCTCGTTGGTCGCCTCGAAAGGAAAGACCCGGTCCATCACGGGGCGGATGGCCCCGGCCTCGATGAGCCGGGTGATCTCGCGCAGTTGGCCTCCGTTCGCCCTCATGAAGAGGAACGAGTAGCCAATGCCTCGGCTTTTCGCCCTTCGCCTGATGCCCGAGCTCAGCAGCCGCATGACCAGTTTCACGAACCCGGGTGCCGAGACTTCCTTGCTGAATTCGGGGTCCGGCGGCCCGGAGATGGAAATGAGCTTTCCGCCGGGCTTGAGCACGCGAAGAGACTTCTCGAGCGTCTTGCCATCCTGGCTGTTCAGGACCACGTCGTAGTCGCGCAGCACATCCTCGAAGTCCTGCGTCTTGTAGTCGATGACCACGTCTGCGCCCAGGCTCTTCACAAGCGCGACGTTGCCTGCGCTCGTCGTCGTGGCGACGGTTGCGCCCAGATGCTTGGCCAACTGGATGGCGAAAGTGCCCACGCCGCCGGAGCCCGCCTGAATGAAGACCTTCTGCCCCTTCTTCAGCTTGGCCTTCTCGACCAGCGCCTGCCATGCCGTCAGGCCCACCAGGGGGATGGAGGCGGCTTCGACCATCGTGAGGCCCTTGGGCCGGAGCGCGAGCGATGCCTCCTTGACCGCAACGAATTCGGCGAAGGTGCCGATCCGGAAATCATCCGGCCGCGCATACACCTCGTCGCCGGGCCTGAACTGCTGCACGCGCCGGCCCACCTCGACCACCACGCCAGCCACGTCGTGGCCCAGGACGAACGGCAGGCGATAGGGCAGGATGAGCTTGAACTCTCCGTCCCTGATCTTGGCGTCCAGCAGGTTCACGCCGGCGGCATGAACCTCGACCAGGACTTCGTCGTCGCGCAGTTCAGGGATCGGGAATTCTGTCGATTGCAAGGCGCGCTTTTTCCCGTAGCGCTCCAGCACAAATGCTTTCATGGTCTTCCTTGTTTCTCCGTCACTAAACACTGCATTTGGCATTACGGTCATCATATTAAAAGGCGAACAAAAGGGCGACATCCATCCATCAACGGATTCAGCTGCCGACGGAGGTCAGGTGCTTGTGCGCGGCCTTGCGCAGGCTGTCAGACAGCGCAGGCTCGTCGACTGCACGCGCCAGCAGCAAGGCGCCCACCATGGTGGAGAGGGTCACGAGTGCCCGTTCGTGGGCTCCGGGCTGTCCCCAGTCCGGCAACTGGCGGGCGACGAGGTCGATCATTTCCTTGATGTGCCGGGTCGCTACGCGGCGCACTTCGGGCGCCTGCCGCGAGGTCTCGGAACCCAGCGCCGCCAGGGGGCAACCGATGTCGACATTCTCGAGGTGCTCCCTGGAGAGATAGGCGCTCAGCATGGATGCGAGCGCCGTGCCAGGGGGCACGCTGGCCACGACGTCGGCCGCGGCGGCAGCGGACTCCGCACACGCCCTCCCCGCCGCTTCGGCCAGCATGGTCTCGCGCGACGCGAAGTGGGCATAGAAGGCGCCGTGCGTCAGGCCGGCCTCCTTCATGATGTCCGAGACCCCGGTCCCGTCGTAGCCGCTGCGACGGATCGCGCGGGCGGCCACGGACACGATGCGCTCGTGCGTTGCATCCTTGGCGGCAGCTCTGGTGTTGGGCCTGATATTTCGCATGATACGCATCATACAACATTCGTATGCCATGCGCACGCGGCACGGTTTGGAGCCGGCAGATGACCGCCCGGCTGCGGCCGCCTCCTCCCGGTCAGGCCGCGACGGTCACCCCATTCCGCTCGAGCACCTCCAGCAGCTGAGGAATATCAGGCGGCCCCGCCGGAATCTCGCGATCGATCGCGGTGAACAGCTGGGCGGCCAAGGCGCCCTCCCCGGTGATCTCGAGCATCTGCCCGCCGCCCTTGCCGTAGTGAAAGGCATGCACCGTTCCACGCGGTACATGGACGAGCGTGCCGGGCTGGCACATGTGCACGTGGCCGTCGCAGAGAAACTCGACCTCGCCTCCGAGGATGTAGAAGGCTTCGTCCCAGTCGTGGCTGTGCGGCGGTGGCCCCGTGCCTTCGTCACCCCGTTGGAAGGTGATGCCATAGCTCTGCGTCGTCGCATTCGACGCCAGCACCGTCACCTGCGTGCCAAGCACGTTCAAAGGAACTTCACGCCGGTCAGGCGTCAGGACAAAGTACGGAATCGTCATGGTCAATTCCTCCAACGCGGGGCCGTGATTCTGCGCGCCGCATGGAGGGGGCACAAGCTGTCAGGCGGCGCGGAGGGTACCCTCCTGCGTCAGCGCCTCGCACTGGCTTTCGATGCGGGCATGAAGCAGGCCCAGCGACACCGAAAGAAACCGCTGCAGCGCGCTGCGCTGGCATGCGTCGAAAAGCGGCGCGGGGTCTGCGTCGGACAAGGCGGCATCGCGGCGGTCTTCGTCCCAGGCAAGCAGTTGGACCAGCGTGTGTGCGCCTTGCACGGCGTCGCGTGCGTCATTGAGGAATGCGGCTTGGCTTTGTTGCGAGGGGCCGAGCCGCTCGGCTTGTACCCATTCGAAGAATTTGAATTGGGCGGCAGGACGATAGGGCGTGCAGGAGCAGCCGGCGTTTGAAGCATGGGCCATGGGCCTCCAAGGATGTCGATTTGCAATAACCGACGCACCCGCTGTCAAACGAGGGCGGCAGCTCGAACGGGTTGACAGACCGGGACATCCTTGCGGAAACCGGCAGGGCGCGAGCCCTCCCGTTCGAGCCGCCTAAAAAGGAAGCGCGAACGAAAAAGCCGCAGACCAGTGCGGTGGCTGCGGCTTTCGTCGCAGGATGTCAGCGGGCTGTCAAACCCGGCCTCGCTCATCGCGAGGCAGGGGCAATGTACGTGTTCTTTGGAGAGTCCGTCAAGTTGAGAGACCTAGGATGCGGTTGCCGTGACGGCTGTGTGAGAGGCGGTTTTGCGGCGGACGCAGTCGTTCAACAACTAACCAGCGACCGACTAGCCGGGCGCGGGCCAATCCGGCCAATCCGGCCAAGACGGCGGCTCGCTGCCCCATCGGATTGAAACGAGTCTCGAACCCCTCGATACTGCGATTTCCTGTGTTCAGCAGCCATCATTCGATAGCAGCGGAGCCGCCCCTCAGCACGGGATTGGCGAGAATTCGCAAATGACCACAGTACGCACCGACTTCTGCTCGCAAATTCCCATCTTCACCAAGACTGCGTTTGGGGCCACTGGCTTGTCAACGGCAACCGCATTTTTCTATCGGCGGAACGAGAGCATGTACCTGGTTTCGAATTGGCACGTCCTATCCGGCCGGAATGCTCAGACACTCGAACCACTGGACAAGAACTGCGGCATCCCTGACCGAGTTGAATGCTACGCCCTGAAGGCGTCCGATTTCATTGAGCGAGTGTGGCACTCGTTTCCGTTGCTAGACGACGGTGGCAACCCGCGTTGGCTCCATCACCCAAGCTTGCAGAATCAGGTAGACGTAGCGGTGCTGCCGGTTGAGATTCCCGCGTCGCTCAGAACGTGCGCCATGAACGACCTTGCCGAGGCGGAAATGACTCTGCGTGTTTCTCACGACGTGTTCGTTCTTGGGTACCCCCTTGGCATTCAGGACGTTGTAGGTTTGCCTATATGGAAGCGGGCAAGTGTTGCTAGCGAACCGGGGACATCTGCGCCAAGCTTTCTTGTGGACACAGCTACTCGCCAAGGAATGTCGGGTTCGCCGGTGATCTTGCGCTACCGTGGCTTTCACAAGAGTGATCCGACGACACCCGCCGTAAGTGCCGAAGACTGGTTCGGCGAAGGCGATATGTTTGTTGGCGTCTACTCGGGCAGGCTGCTCGGAGCGTCGGAGCTTGAGGCTCAGCTTGGCATCGTCTGGAAGAGCAGAGTCATCGATGAGATCATTGATGGCGGCTCCCGAGCCGAGATCTGAGCCTGATTCCCTTCAACCAGTCTCTACTGGGCGTCTAGGCGTACTGCCCTCAACGACCGCAATCAGTCGAGGCTGTGTGAAAACTCACCACTCTGCTGGTCATGTCGGAAGTCGACCTCTCAGATCGAGTCAGGATCGACGATCGAAGACAAGGGAAGGGTCTGATGGCCCTCAAAAACATGCGCACCGAATGTTTTCACACGGCCTCGGCCAAGAGCATCGGCGCGTCCAAGAGCGTGGCTCTCCGCTCCGTCTGACCAATGCGTGCAGCGCAGGCCTCTGGGTCGGGACCGACTGCGTAGAGAAGCGTGAACTGCACCGAGACGTTCTGTTTGACGAAGCCAAATACCGAGATACTCTGCGCTCGACAAACTGGCCCGATCAGAGAAACGGACGTTCAAGGCGTGCGTCAGAATTACTGGTTGCTACTGATTCTGAATCGTCAAGGTGATCCGTGCACTCAGGTTTCAAAAATGAGGAAGAGATCGTATTCCCTTCGCTATCCTGCGAGCAAAAAACCAACATGAGGAGAATTTTTATGCTGCACCGCCGTGTACTCGCCTGCGCTATTGCCGCCGTGTTCGCACTGTCTGCGAACGCACAATCTTCCAGTGGCCCGGTCGCCCTTTCGGAGCAGCGCGCGGCGCTTGCGATGCGGTACCTTGAGTTAGTCGGCTACAAGGAGACTTGGGCAGAGTCCTCCCAACGATGCCTCAATGATCTGCCATCGAAAGCACGCAAAGCGTTCATAGCGAGCCCAGGCAGTTTTGGAGGTCTGTCTCCACAGTCGGCATACTGGCCCGAGGTCGAACTCATATACGCCAAGAACGAGAGAACGAAATGCGATGCAATAGGCCGCGAAGATTTCTATCGCGACTTTGCCGAAGGCTTCGCTCGAAATCTCAGCGATTCGGACCTGCACGCAGCGATTGCCTTCTACTCCTCCGAAACGGGAAAACGAATTCAACGCGCGACCATTGAAGCGTCCGGCACGGTCTTGACGGAGATGAACAAGAAGTTGACCCTCATTGGTGACCAAGCCGACGTCGAATTTCGCAAGGAATTCAGAGCTCTCACCGCCAAGTATCGCGAGGACCCGAAGTAAGGGACCGACCGGCAAGACACGGCCAAGACCTGCCGTTCGCCTATGCTCCGAAGCGGGCGTTGAATTTGGAGCGAGTCAAGCGGTGTTTGGCCGCATCGGTGGTCTGACGACTGACGCCCTCGTAAACTTTTGCGTACATTCTATTTAACCAATAGAAAGCCATCTTTGAAATTCTCGAATCGTTTCATTAGTATTCGTCGCGTTTGCTTCAAGCCTCTTTTTTCATTGGTTATTGCGGCTTCATTTACCTCAAGCAAAGCCGAATTCATACAAATTATTGCGCCCGTCAATGCTGGCGGAATGACAACAGACATGTACATCGACGCGACGAAGGTTGTCTATGACACGAAAAATCAATTGGTGAAAGTATTGGCCCTATCAAACGTTGGAGATCCTCCCACGATTTCACAGAGATACACGCTAAGTCTAAGTTGCGATGATGGTGGTCAGCAAATAACAAATCGCGTAGTTTTTACCGGACCTATGGCCACTGGAGTAGGACAGGAAATCCCTGATACGGCTGATTCGCTTCTTAAGAGTTACCCGGCGGCGGGCTCAATTAAAGGACATTTGCAAGCAGGCCTCTGTAAAAAGCTTGCCGACAGATCATGAAAAAATGATCTGCTCCCAAGGTCGCCTTTCTTCAACGAAGGTTGGTAAGTCGCTCGGACGTGCTCCCTAGAGGCCACGGTGAATGCGACCATTTGCCCATTTCCGGAGTGATGCGGCTGTCCTTCGTGAGCCTTGCAGCTGGCCGCATCCAAGCCTATGCCGGTCGCCCGACCCCTTCCACTCATCACGACTGCTGCGGAACGCGACTGCACCTTAGCGCGTGGAACCCGCGGCCATTGGTGTTGCTCCGCGGGCGCCATCTGACGTTCCAGCAGTTCGCCGTTGAACCGTCGCACATTGCCACGTCGCGCCATTGGACATTCGCGCGTGCCTCATTCCGACACCGTTAAATCGTCCCGTGAACGCGTGCTTTGGGCCCGATTGCGACATTCAGGCGTCGCGACCTTAGGACGGCACCCAGTCTGAAACTACCCGACGCCCACGTCGTGCGAGTAGCACCCGCAAGCAAACAGGCCCCCTCCAGCCTCACCCCTTCAACACCCGCCGCCGCGCCTTCACAGCCGAAGCCAGCCCCTCAAGCACCGGCACCGTCTGCGCAAACCCAATGCAGGCATCGGTAATCGAAACCCCATGCTTCAGCGCAACCCCAGGCTTCAGATCCTGCCGTCCTTCCTCCAGATGGCTCTCGATCATGAGGCCCGTGATGCGCCGCTCGCCGGCCGCGATCTGCGCTGCCACGTCTTCGGCGACCACGATCTGCCGCTGGTGCTGCTTGCTGCTGTTGCCGTGCGAGACATCGATCATCACCTGCGGCCGCAGGCCATTCGCCAGCAGCGCCTCACAGCTGGCCGCGACATCCGCCACCGAATAGTTGGGGGCCTTGCCGCCGCGCAGAATCACGTGGCAGTCGTCGTTGCCGCGGGTCTCGAAGATCGCCGCCATGCCCATCTTGGTCATGCCCATGAAGGCATGCGGCGCGCGGGCCGCGAGGATGGCGTCGGCCGCGACCTTGACGCTGCCGTCGGTGCCGTTCTTGAAGCCGACCGGGCAGCTCAGGCCCGACGCCAGTTGCCGGTGGCTCTGGCTCTCGGTGGTGCGCGCGCCGATGGCCCCCCAGGCGATCAGGTCGGCAATGAACTGCGGGCTCAGCAGGTCGAGAAACTCGGTGCCGGTCGGCAGGCCCAGGGTGGTCAGTTCGAGCAGCAGGCGCCGCGCGCGCTCCAGCCCTTCGTTGATCGCGAAGCTGCCGTCCAGGTGGGGGTCGTTGATGTAGCCCTTCCAGCCCACGGTGGTGCGCGGCTTCTCGAAGTAGGCGCGCATCACGATGAGCAGGTCGTCCTGCAGCGAATCGGCAACGGTCTTCAGGCGCTGTGCGTATTCGATGGCCTGGTCGTGGTCATGGATGGAGCACGGGCCGACCACGACCACCAGCCGGTCGTCGCGGCCGTGCAGCACGTCGGCAATTTCCGCACGGCTGCGTTCGACCAGCGCCAGCGTGTTGTCGCGCACGGGCACGCGTTCCTGCAGCAGCGCGGGGGTAATGAGCGGACGGACGGCACCGATGCGCACGTCGTCGATGCGCGTAGTGTCGAGCGTGCTGTCGCGGGAGCCGACTTCGGCGTCGTGGAGGGGGTCGTCGAGGCGGGGCATGGTGGTCGTGGCTGTGGTTTCGAATGGAGCTTCCTCGATTGTCCACTCGAAGGCCCCATGGCCGATCCGCCCGTCAGACCAGCTGCAGATCCTTCGGCGCCACCCCGTCGAACACCTTCGCAAGCTGCGCCGGCGACAAGCCATACATCCGCCTGAACAATCCGCCGAACACCGCCCGGTATTCATTGAGCACCGGATAGTCCCGGTTCTCGAACAGCGTCGCCTGCGTCAGCGCCTGCTGCTCGCCCACGACGCGCCCGCCCGCCTGCGCCGACAGCCCGCCACCGAGCACCCAGTACACAGTGCCGTGCCCATGGTCGGTGCCGCGGTTGCCGTTCTCGCGGAAGGTGCGGCCGAACTCGCTGATGACGACGACCACCGTCTGGCGCCACGCGTCCTCGCCCATCTCCTGCGCGAAGCCGGCCACGCCGCGGCCCAGTTCCTCAAAACGGTTGGCAAGGTAGCCGGTGGCGCCGCCCTGCCCCACGTGCGTGTCCCAGCCGCCGACGTCGACGAAGCCCAGGTCGAATCGGTCGCGCATCAGCAGCGCCATGCGGCGCGCCACGAGCTCGAAGCCCTTGGCGCTCATGGCGTTGCGGCTGGCCGCGTCCATCTCGGCCTGCACGGCGCGCATGACTTCGTCGCGCACCTGGAAGCCTTCGGCCACGGGCTGCGCGAGTGCGGTGTTGCGGTACATGGCCGCGATGACCTGGCTCTGCCGCGCGTCGAGGGCCGAGCGCGCGTTGCCCGCGAGCGCCATGTTGGCGGCCTTGGCGTTGCCGCGCAGCGAGATCGGCAGCTGGTCGGTGAAGGCGATGGGCGACACGTCGGTGACGGGCCCCGCGCCGAGCACGCCGGCCAGCCGGTTGAGAAAGCCCGAGCGGTAGTCGCGACGCTTGTCGAGCGCCTGGCCGAGTTCGATGGAGTCCTGCGTCTCGAAGTGGCTGCGCGTGAGGTCGTCGGTGCCCGCGAAGGCGATGAAGGACGCCTGCTTCTGCTGGAACAGCGGCATCACGGTTTGCGCGAGCGCCGGGTGCAGGCCCCAGTTGCCGTCGATCGGCAGCGCGCCGTTGGGTGTGCCGGGGCGCGCGATGGCGATGTTGGGTCGCGAGGCGTAGTAGAAGTCGCTGCTGGTCGGCACGAGCAGGTTGCTGCAGTCGTACGCGCCGCGCAGGAACACGACGAGCAGCTTGGTGCCTTCGGCGGCGGGCGCGGCCATCAACTGGCCGGCGGCGCCTGCGAACGGGGCGGCGGCCATGAGCTTCAAGAGTTCTCGACGTTGCATGACGGTGTGTCCTTTCTTTGCCTTGCTCCTTCCCCCTCTGGGGGAAGGTTGGGATGGGGGCAAGCGGCGCTCGATCAGGCCCCGAAGCGGAACCAACGCCGCTTGCCCCCACCCCTGCCCTCCCCCAGCGGGGGAGGGAGAAAAACATCAGCGGCGCATCAGCTCGGGCGAAGCCAGCAGGAAGGTATTCCACTCCTGCGGATTCTTCGCCTGTGCCAGCGCCTCGCGCGTATCCGCACTCAGGCCGCCCTGCATCGCGCGAACCGCTGGCGATTCGGCCAGTGGCGGAAAGGCTGGCTTCTCCAGCGGCGCCTTGTCGTCCACACGAAACAGCACGGCGCCGTTCGCACCGATGGCACGCGCAATTTCGAAGCGCGTGTTCATCTGCCCCGCGCTGGCCCATGCGGCTTCATTGAGCGGATAGCCATCGGGCGTCTCGTGACCGTACAGCTGCTCGCCCATGCGGTTGATCCAGTTGAGCACAGGGTTCACGTTCGACGCCACGCGATCGTCGTACGCGAGCCGCACGCCGGCCATCACGTAGTGCACCGGATCGCGGAACTTGCGGCCCAGCGATGCAGCGAACTCGGGCGATTCGAACAGCGACTTCAGTGTGATGGCGATGTCGCCGTCGCTGCGCGTGAAGGCCGCGGCCATGCGGTCGACCAGCGCGGGCGGTGGATCGTCCGACACGAAGTACACGGCGAGCTTGCGCGAGATGAAGCGCGCGGTGGCTGGCGCGCGCGCGAGGCGGTCGAGCGCCTCGTCGGCCTCGGCCAATCCATGGCTCTGGATGGGTTGGCCCAGCAGCGTCTTCGGCCCGTAGTCGTGCCGGTTCGGGTTGAACTCGAACAGGCCCTTGCGCACGTAGTCGGCACGCACAGCTGGCCGCACGTTGGGCGGTGGCGCATCGAGCGGCTGATAGCTCACGCCCACGCCGGTGAGCACGCGCGCCAGCTCTTGCACGTCGGCCTGCGAATAGCCGCCCCCCACGCCCAGCGTGTGCAGCTCCATCAGCTCGCGCGCGTAGTTCTCGTTGATGCGGTTGGCGCCGTTCTGCGCGTTGTCGAGGTAGCGCAGCATCGCGGGGTGGTGCAGCGTGGCGCCGAGCAGGTCGCGGAGCTTGCCGAGCGCGTGCGGGCGGATGGCGTTCTCTTCGTAGTCGCCCACCATCGCGCGGATGTTGTCCTTGCGCAGGTTGACGTTGAAGTGATTCATCCAGAACCACGTCATCTGCTCCTGCAGCTGGTTGGGCGAGTACAGCGCGCGCAGCACGAAGCGCTGCTGTGCCTCGCGAGCGAGCTGGTTGAGTTGCTGCTGGTAAGCCTGCCGCGCGGCCTTTTTCTGCTCTTCGTCGGGCAGCGCGTCGGCGGCCTTGCGCTGCGCGTCGAGTTCGGAGACGAGCTGGTCGAGCGGCGTGCGCGAGATGGCCATGGCATCGATCTGCGCCTGCGCCGCCGGCGGCAACGGCGCGGGCCGCGGGTTGAGCTGGTCGCGCATCCACAGCGAGAGGCCGCGCTTCGCCAGCTGCGCATCGCTGCTCGCATTGGCACCCCAACTCACGCGGTCGAGCCAGCGCAGGCGCGTGGCTTCGTTCACCGGGGCGGAGGGCAGCGATACCGATACCAGTGGCCGATGGTCTCCCGGCGCGCTCGCGCAGGCCGCGAGCAGCGCCACCACACAGGCGCCGAGTAGGCTTTTCTTATTCATCGGAACTCCTGGGCGTGAGCGTGAAGAGAATGCTCCTCTCAACCACTGCTCCGCGCTGCGCGTTGACACTCTTTACCTTCGCAGCGCTGCGCCAGGAGGCGCCTAAGCGTCAGCTAATTCAGGCTACCGACACGCTCGGCGGCGCGGCGCCGGCAATCTGCCGCAGCGCGCGCTCGAACACCTCGACGGGCTGGCCGCCGGAAATGAGGTGCTGGTCGTTGATGATGATCGCGGGCACCGAGTGGATGCCGGCGTCGGTGTACATGCGCTCGCGTTCGCGCGTTTCTTGCGCGAACTCGTCGCTGTCCAGGATCTGGCGCGCACGCACCGGGTCGAGCCCCGCTTCGGTCGCCGCGCGCACCAGCACTTCGGGGTCGGACGGGTTCTGGCTGTCGGTGAAGTAGGCCTTCAGCAGCAGCTTCTTGAGTGCCGCCTGCCGGGCCGGGCTCTCGAGCTCGGCCCAGTGCAGCAGCCGGTGTGCGTTGAAGGTGTTGTAGACGCGCGGGCGGCCTTCGGGGCTGAACTCGAACCCGACGGCAGCGCCGCGCTGGCGGATCATCTCGCGCGACTGGGCTTGTTGCTCGCGCGTGGAGCCGTACTTCTGATTGAGGTGCTCGAAGGTGTCCTGGCCTTCGGGCGGCATCTGCGGGTTCAGCTCGAAGGGCTGGAAGTGCAGTTCCGCGGTGACCCCGGGCGCCACGTTCCTGAGCGCCGCCTCGAGCGAACTCAGGCCGACGGCGCACCAGGGACAGGACACATCGGAGACGAAGTCGATCTTGAGGTGGGAAGAAGAGGTAGTCATGGCGCCATTCTTCACGGCGCCACAACCCTTGGCACGCGAAAGGTCTTCAGGCCGCGGCCTTGGCCATGCGCGCTTCCGCCAGCGTCTTCTCGCGCAGGATGTCGTACTCGGCCTTGTCGACCGGGACCGCGTCGGGCTTGCCCAGGTCGTTCATGTGCACGCGGTAGGTTTCACGGGCACTCCAGGCCGAGATCGCGGCGATGGCGCAGATTGCCAGCGTGATGGCTCCGACGGTCAGCGGGATGTTGGTGGCGCCGGGGGGCGCGACCGCCACGAACAGCGCCGGCAGCAGCGCGGTGATCGCGGTGCCGATGTTCTGCGAGATCGCCATGCCCGAGACGCGGGTGCGCGTGGGGAACATCTCCGGATAGAAGCTCGGGAACACGG